>OGUH01000002.1_pt1 | contig 506461 bp, 472 predicted proteins | sample 1574661 | NCBI WGS metagenome assembly OGUH01 (sample SAMN03295822, study PRJEB24534) | human gut metagenome | isolation source: fecal sample 3 from infant 3 | host: Homo sapiens | place: USA: Pittsburgh, PA | collected 2014-07
CCCAGGCCCTGAAAGCCGCTTAATATGAACTGTCCAACTTTATGGGGTCAGTCCACGGTCAGGCTGTATACTCCTTTGATGCTGCAACGGGCTAAGCATCTACTGCTGGCGGAATTGATGGCGCAGGATACAGCCATTGGCGAAACCACACAGAGCAGCAGTAAATTGGTAATTAACAAGCACAAGCGGTAAAAAAATACTTTTTAAATAATCTTTAACGATATCAATACTCATATTAAAAATTACCTCATTGAATAGCGATTTACTCAATAACTCCTTAGCTATAATTCATTCTGCACTATAGTTAACGAGTAGCACAACGCTACATATGCTAATGGAGTTTCCTATGAAATCTTCAACTGTAAATTCAGAAAAAGACCAGCCAAAACAGCCGAAAAAAATGCCTGAAGATGATAAAGGCAGCCAGAAACCGAACAAAAGCAAATAGCCCTTTCACACGTTGTTTAGGAGGCATTATGGTAGAACGCCCAGATATTACTGAACCGCTACCGGGTACTGACCCTTTACCTGACGAAGATTTACCTGAAAGTCCGGACGTAAACGATCCGGTAGTCCCTGAAGACCCGGATGTCATTAAATAACGGCTGTCTGGATATTCAAAAAACCGCCTTTTATTCGGGCGGTTTATTTCTTTAAATCTCATCTCCGCAGACTGATTTATATCGATAAAAGACGACGACAATTGCGGTGGTTTTCACATTGCCTTTGAATGAATAACCGCGTAGTCGCTTTCGGGCGGTATCAATATGCCGGCACGATTTTTCCGGCCAGGTTTATCGTTCACTGGCCATAGAATATGAATTGACGGCCCAGTGTCTCGCACTAGCGATATGCGCGTATCTAAGATGACACGTGAAGTATTAGAGCCCGCAAAACAATCATTTATCACATTCCCCCGAGTGACAATATCGCTGATAAATTACGCTCGGTTTGTTTCACTCTGCATTGTCTTTCGATACTGCAACGGGCTAAGCGCATACTGCTGGCGGAAGTGATGGCGCAGGGTGCTGGCATTCGCGAAACCGCAAAGCTCGGCAATCTGCTCAACGCTCAGGCGGCTGTGGGTTAAATGTTGGGTCGCGCGCAGCAGTCGCTCATCAAGCAGCCAGCGGGCAGGGGTTTTACCGGTAGTGTCTTCAAAACGGCGTAAAAAGGTCCGTGAGCCCATACCGGCTCTTTCCGCCAGCGATGCCACGGTATGGTTGGCGGCGAGATTCTGGTGCAGAAAATCGAATAATAGTCCGAGTCGCTGGCTTTCTCGCGCTTTGGCTACCGGCCGAACAATCTGCTGCGCCTGTCCGCCGTCGCGATGGGGGGACACCACTAAACGCCGCGCGACAATATTCGCCGCATCAATTCCGAAATCCTCGCGCACCAGATGCAGACATAAATCGATTCCTGCGGCGCTGCCTGCGGAGGTCATCACGCCCTCAGCGCCGACGTACAGCACGTCATCAATGACTTCAATCAGCGGAAAACGCGCCCGCAGCTGATCGGTGTAGCGCCAGTGGGTGGTCGCCTGGCGGCCGTTAAGCAACCCGGCAGCGGCCAGAACGAACACCCCGGAGCAGATCGAAATTATCCGGCAGCCCCGCGCATGGGCGGCAACCAATGCCTGGCACAGGTCAGGCGGTACAGGGGAATCGATACTGCGCCAGCCGGGCACTACGATCGTGTCCGCTTCGCTTAACAACGACATGCCGCCGTCGGTCATCAGACGTATCCCGCCGGTTGCCCGCAGCTCGCCTTCATCCACCGCGGCCACGGCGAAACGATACCAGCGCTCGCCCATTTCCGGACGCGGCAGGCCGAAGATCTCTACCGCGACGCCAAATTCAAAGGTACACAGGCCATCGTAGGCGAGGGCAACCACCCGGTGGCGTGACAACGTCACTGATGGGATTGTCATGATTTCAGCGTTTTCAGTCATGGTTATCGGCAGATGTCGTGCAGGCGGTTAATTAAAGTAGTGGTACCACAGACAAGGAGAAGATGCCATGAGTGTTGTAACCGCGATTACCCCCGCCAGCTCTACCGATGCCGCCGCCTGGTTTCGTCATAAGCTAAGCCTCGAAACTGACTGCGCCGATGTCTACAGCGCGATGCGCGAAGAAGACGTGGATTTTGTTCTGCTACATGTCGTCGGCAGTGAGGAAACCTTTGCCCGTCGTCATCTGCCGGGGGCCCTGCATTTACCGCACCGACAAATTGATGCAACCCGAATGGCGCAGTGGCCTGAGGATACGCTGTTTGTGGTTTACTGCGCCGGGCCGCATTGCAATGGAGCAGATGTTGCCGCCATGAAGCTGGCGCTGTTGGGACGTCCGGTAAAAATGATGCTCGGCGGCCTGACAGGCTGGGAAGATGAAGGGCTACCTTTCGCAAAATGAATTTATTTCATGTGCCATGAATTATTCTCGTTTGCCGATGAATCGTCTGCATGACAGTATCTGGACATATAGACATCCAGAAGTCTAAATATTCAAATAATGAACTATCACGGCGGGCAATTAACCTTGCCCGCCGCTAAGGAGACACCATGCAACGTCATCAGGCCCCTTTCCGCGCAGATATCGTCGGCAGTTTTTTACGTCCGGACGCCATCAAACAGGCCCGCCAACAGCTGGCTGCAGGCGCTATTGACGCGCAGCAGCTACGGCAGATAGAAAATGAAGCTATTCGTCATCTGGTGCAGCAGCAGTGCGAGTGTGGGCTGCACGTGGTGACCGACGGTGAGTTCCGCCGCGCGTGGTGGCACTTTGATTTCTTTGACGGTTTACAGGGCGTCGAACGCTACGATTCCGAAAAGGGTATTCAGTTCAACGGAGTTCAGACCAAAGCGCACGGGGTACGCGTCACCGGTAAACTGGCCTTTGGCGATCACCCGATGCTGGAGGATTTTCGCTATCTGAAGAGCATCAGCGGCAGCGCGCAGCCGAAAATGACCATCCCCAGCCCAAGCGTTTTACACTTCCGCGGCGGGCGCAAAGATATTGACGCGACGGTTTATCCGGACCTCGCTGACTATTTCGACGATCTGGCGACCACCTGGCGCGATGCCATCCGCGCCTTCTACGACGCGGGCTGCCGCTATTTACAGCTTGATGACACCGTCTGGGCCTATCTGTGCTCCGATGAACAGCGCCAGCAGGTACGCGATCGCGGCGAAGATCCCGATGAGCTGGCGCGCATCTATGCCCGCGTGCTGAATCAGGCCCTCGAGGGAAAACCGCAGGATCTGACCGTTGGTCTGCACGTATGCCGCGGTAACTTCCGTTCAACCTGGATATCCGAGGGCGGGTACGAGCCGGTTGCCGAAGTGCTGTTCGGTGGAGTGAACATCGATGCCTTCTTCCTGGAGTACGATAACGACCGTTCCGGCGACTTCGCGCCGCTGCGCTTTATCCGCCCTGGCCATCAGCAGGTGGTGCTGGGCCTGATCACCACTAAAAATGGCGAGCTGGAAAACCCGGAAGGCGTGAAGGCGCGTTTGCGGGAGGCGGCGCAGTACGTCCCGCTGGAGCAAATTTGCCTTAGCCCGCAGTGCGGTTTTGCCTCAACCGAAGAGGGGAACTCGCTGACGGAAGCCCAGCAGTGGGACAAGGTCCGTCTGGTCACCGGTATCGCCGCTCAGGTCTGGTAACGCTTTTATAGCGCAGCGTTGCACTATTTTAAGGCAACGCTGCCCGTCGCTTCGCTTTTCCCGTCTGGTCCATCACGCTTTCACGCCCCTGCAAAAGCTGGCATTGTTTTTGCCTTATCACTTCCGGTTAGTCGTTAATTCATTTTTGTCTTTGCGCTATTCAGGAGTGACACACATGCAGCGTCGAACACTATTAAAAGCTTTTGCTCTCTCCGCCTCTGTTATCAGCATGGGCTTCTCCTTGCAGGTATACGCCGCCGACACCATCAAAGTCGGGATTATGCATTCGCTCTCCGGGACGATGGCGATTTCCGAAACCCCGCTTAAAGAGGTCGCCCTGATGGCGATCGACGACATTAACGCCAAAGGGGGCGTGCTGGGTAAAAAGCTTGAGCCGGTGGTCGTTGACCCGGCCTCAAACTGGCCGCTGTTTGCGGAAAAGGCGCGTCAACTGCTTACGCAGGATAAGGTCGCGGCGGTCTTCGGCTGCTGGACCTCGGTGTCGCGCAAATCGGTTCTGCCGGTATTTGAAGAGCTGAACGGCCTGCTTTTCTACCCGGTACAGTATGAAGGCGAGGAGATGTCGCCGAACGTCTTCTACACCGGCGCAGCGCCGAATCAACAGGCTATCCCGGCGGTGGAATATCTGCTGAGCGAAGACGGCGGCGGGGCGAAGCGCTTCTTCCTGCTGGGTACCGACTACGTTTATCCGCGCACCACCAACAAAATTCTCCGCGCGTTCCTGCACGCCAAAGGCATTCAGGATAAAGACATCGAAGAGGTCTATACCCCGTTCGGCTATAGCGATTACCAGACCATCGTCGCCAACATTAAGAAGTTTTCCGCCGGCGGTAAAACGGCGGTGGTTTCCACGATCAACGGTGATTCCAACGTTCCGTTCTATAAAGAGCTGGCTAACCAGGGGCTAAAAGCGACCGATGTTCCGGTGGTGGCCTTCTCGGTGGGTGAAGAGGAGCTGCGCGGGATTGATACCAAACCGCTGGTGGGCAATCTCGCGGCGTGGAACTACTTCGAATCCGTGGATAACCCTACCAACAAACAGTTTGTCGCCGATTATCGCGCCTGGGCCAAAGCGCATAAGCTGCCGAACGCGGATAGTGTGGTCACCAACGATCCGATGGAAGCAACCTGGGTCGGTCTGCATATGTGGGCCCAGGCGGTAACCAAAGCGGGGACCACCGATGTCGATAAAGTTCGGGAAGCCATGGCTGGTCAGACCTTTAAAGCGCCGTCGGGCTTCACCCTGACGATGGATGCGACCAACCATCACCTGCATAAACCGGTCATGATCGGCGAAATCGAAAGCAACGGCCAGTTTAACGTGGTCTGGCAGACTGAAGCGCCCGTTCGCGCCCAGCCGTGGAGCCCGTGGATTGCCGGGAACGATAAAAAACCGGATCACCCGGTAAAAAGCGCCAGTAACTAAACGTTGAACCCCGGCGCTAAGCCGGGGTGACGGATTCTGTCGTTCGGGCACGGCCCGATTTCCCGGGTAAGGAGGACCACCATGAACCCATTGCGCCTTATGAGTTATTTTGCGCTGCTGCTGGTATTGATGCCGTGGCGGGCGCAGGCAGCCGACGCCGACGATTTCGTGGCAGCCACCCGCAGCCAACAGGCGCTGCTGCTTGAGCAGTGGGCCGTCGCGCCTGCAGCGCCTCGTTTACCGCTGCTAAGGGCGCTGAAAAGCGAGACATTACAATCGGATAGTCGCGGTCATGCGTTCAGCAAGCAGGGTGATAAGCTACTGGCGCTGGGCGCGGTTGCGGCTCCCGAAGGAACAATAAAACCGGTACGCCTGACCAATCGTCTGCGTAACCTCGCGGCAGGGGCGCTGGCCACGCATCAGCTGGTCAGTGACAACGTCACGGAAAGGGCCTCTGCGGCAAAAATCCTCCAGCGCGAAGCGACGCCAGAAATGGCGGGCCTGTTACAGCAGCGCCTGACGGCGGAAACCGACGGCGCGGTCAAATCGCTGCTGGAAATTGCGCTTGCTCGTCTGCAGCTAACCAGTCCGCAGCCTGCGCAAAGGCTGGCGGCCATTGAACGGCTCGGTCACTCAGGCGACCCGGAAACCCAGGCGCTGCTGACGCCTTATACCGACGCCCGGCATGAGCCAGACCCGGCGATCCGCGCGGCGGCGCAGGAGAGCCTGAGCAAAATCCAGCACCGCCTGCTGCTGGGCGATCTGCTCGGACAGGCGTTTATGGGCCTCTCCCTCGGCTCTGTCCTGCTGCTCGCCGCGCTCGGCCTGGCGATCACCTACGGACTGCTGGGGGTCATCAACATGGCCCACGGCGAAATGCTGATGATTGGCGCCTACAGCTGCTGGCTGGTTCAGCAGGCGCTGGCGCAGCTGGCCCCGCAGTGGCTGGCCTTCTATCCGCTGATTGCGCTGCCGGTGGCGTTTCTGATTGCCGGCGGGATCGGCATGGCGCTGGAGCGCACCGTGATCCGTCATCTCTACGGTCGCCCGCTGGAGACGCTGCTGGCCACCTGGGGGATCAGCCTGATGCTGATCCAGCTGGTGCGGATGCTGTTTGGTGCGCAGAACGTCGAGGTCGCCAATCCGGCGTGGCTTTCCGGCGGCGTGCAGGTTCTGCCGAATCTTATCCTGCCGTGGAACCGTCTGGCGGTACTGGCCTTTGTGCTGCTGGTGCTGCTCTTCACCTGGTTGACGCTGAACAAAACCCGCCTGGGGATGAACGTGCGGGCGGTGACGCAGAACCGCGCGATGGCGGCCTGCTGCGGCGTCCCTACCGGCCGGGTCGATATGCTGGCGTTTGGTCTCGGCTCCGGTATTGCCGGGCTGGGCGGCGTTGCGCTATCGCAGCTCGGCAACGTCGGGCCAGAGCTGGGCCAGGGCTACATTATCGACTCCTTCCTCGTGGTGGTGCTCGGCGGCGTCGGTCAACTGGCCGGCAGCGTGGCGGCGGCGTTTGGTCTTGGCATCTTTAACAAAATCCTTGAGCCGCAAATGGGGGCCGTGCTGGGCAAAATCCTGATACTGGTACTGATTATCCTGTTTATCCAGAAACGTCCTCAGGGACTGTTCGCCCTCAAAGGGAGGGTTATTGACTGATGAGCCAACCTGTTACCTTAACGCTGGCGCGCAAAGCGCCGCGCCCGCTGCGGTGGATCGGCATTCTGCTGCTGTTGGGCCTGCTGAGTATGCCGTTTCTGGCGCTGCTGCCTGCTACGCATCCGCTGGCGGTTTCCGCCTGGCTGCTGACGCTGACCGGTAAGATCCTCTGCTACGCTATTGTCGCCGTCGCGCTGGATTTAGTCTGGGGCTATGCCGGGATGCTCTCGCTTGGCCATGGGATCTTTTTTGCCCTCGGCGGCTACGCCATGGGCATGTATCTGATGCGCCAGGCGGCGGGAGACGGACTACCGGCCTTTATGTCGTTTTTATCGTGGAGCGAGCTGCCGTGGTTCTGGTGGGGCACCCAGCATTTTGCCTGGGCGATGCTGCTGGTGGTGCTGGTGCCCGGTCTGCTGGCGCTGGTGTTTGGCTGGTTTGCCTTTCGCTCGAAAATCAAAGGCGTCTATTTTTCGATCATGACCCAGGCGCTGACCTACGCCGGAATGCTGCTTTTTTTCCGCAACGAAACCGGCTTTGGCGGTAATAACGGCTTTACCGGCTTTACCACGCTGCTCGGTTTCCCCGTCACCGCCATTGGTACCCGGGCGGCGCTGTTTATGGCGACGGTGCTGCTGCTGTTGCTCACCCTGTGGATTGGCTATTTGCTGGCGCAAAGCAAATTTGGCCGCGTGCTGACGGCGGTGCGCGATGCTGAAAACCGCCTGATGTTCTGCGGCTACGACCCGCGCGGATTTAAGCTGCTGGTCTGGACGCTTTCTGCCGTGCTGTGCGGCCTGGCAGGGGCGCTGTACGTGCCGCAGGTCGGGATCATCAACCCCAGCGAAATGTCGCCAACCAACTCTATCGAAGCGGCCATCTGGGTGGCGCTGGGCGGTCGTGGAACCCTAATCGGCCCGGTGCTTGGCGCAGGGCTGGTCAACGGCGCGAAGAGCTACTTTACCATGGCGATGCCGGAGTACTGGCAGCTGTTTCTGGGGCTGATTTTTATTATCGTGACGTTGTTTTTACCGCGTGGCGTTATCGGCCTGCTGCGTAAAGGAGATCGCTGATGCAACCGGATGAAGAGCTCTTTACCCGCCAGCTGCCGACGGACCGTTTTCGTGAGCAGACCGATCCGGTGCTGCAGCTGGAAAAGATTAACGTCAACTTTGACGGTTTTCAGGCGCTGACCGACCTGTCGCTGCAGATTGGCGTTGGCGAACTGCGCTGCGTGATTGGGCCGAACGGCGCCGGTAAAACCACCCTGATGGACGTCATCACCGGCAAAACCCGGCCGCAGAGCGGTAGGGCACTTTACGATCAGTCGGTGGACTTAACGACCCTCGATCCTATCGCCATCGCCCGGCAGGGGATCGGACGCAAGTTCCAGAAACCGACGGTCTTTGAGGCGCTGACGGTGGCAGAAAATCTCGAACTGGCAATGAAAGGTGATAAATCGGTGTGGGCCAGCCTGCGGGCGCGCCTGACCAGCGAGCAGGCCGACCGAATCAGCGAAACCCTGCGCCTGCTGCGGCTGGAGGGCGAACGCTATCGGCCGGCGGGGCTGCTGTCGCACGGGCAAAAGCAGTTTCTTGAGATCGGCATGCTGCTGGTGCAGGAGCCGCATCTGCTGCTGCTGGACGAGCCCGCAGCCGGGATGACCGATGCAGAAACGGAGTATACGGCCGAGCTGTTCCGCACCCTTGCCGGTCAGCATTCGCTGATGGTGGTTGAGCATGATATGGGCTTTGTCGAGACCATCGCCGACCGGGTGACGGTGCTGCATCAGGGACAGGTGCTGGCGGAAGGATCGCTGCGCGAGGTGCAGGCCAACGAACAGGTGATTGAAGTTTATCTCGGACGCTAAGGAGCGCGGATGTTACAGGTTAATCAACTACATCAATATTATGGCGGCAGCCATATTCTGCGCGGCGTCGATTTTGCCGCGCGTCAGGGGGAGGTCACCTGCCTGCTCGGACGCAACGGGGTGGGGAAAACCACTTTGCTGAAGTGCCTGATGGGGCTGATCCCGGCGCGCAGCGGCGAAGTGCTGTGGCAGGAGAAGAATATCACCCACCGTAAACCGCACCAGCGGGTGCAGTCCGGAATCGCCTACGTGCCGCAGGGGCGGGAGATTTTTCCGCGCCTGACGGTCGAGGAGAATCTGCTGATGGGGCTGTCCCGCTTTCCCGCCCGCGACGCGCGCGCGGTGCCGGAAGAGATTTATCAGCTGTTTCCGGTGCTGAAAACCATGAAGCAGCGGCGCGGGGGCGATCTTTCCGGCGGGCAACAGCAGCAGCTGGCCATTGGCCGCGCTCTGGCCAGTCGCCCGCAGCTGTTGATTCTTGACGAACCGACGGAAGGTATTCAGCCGTCGGTCATCAAGGAGATTGGCGAAGTTATCCGCCAGCTGGCGAATCGCGGTGATATGGCGATCCTGCTGGTCGAGCAGTTCTACGATTTCGCCGCCGGGCTGGCGGACCGCTACCTGGTGATGTCGCGCGGGGCGATTATCCAACAGGGCAGCGGCAGCGATATGGAAGCTGAAGGCGTCCGCGGGATGGTTACCATATAGGCCTTTCCCGGATGGCGGTCTCTCCCCGGCTCGCGCTGCGCTTAGCCGGGCTACAGGTATACAGCCGTCTGCTGGCCCGTAGCCCGGGCAAGGCGCTTTGCGCCGCCCCCGGGAGAAGCGCGCACCATCGCTCAGTAGGTTACTTTCGCAGCAGCCGCTGCAGCCGCGCCTGACGCCAGTTTTTGATCCATTCGCCAAACACAAACAGGCGTAATCCTTTTACCGCCAGCAGCGCCCCCCAGATGATCGCCACCCATGCGGACCAGTAGCTGTCCGCGCCGGTCAGCCAGTTCAGCACCGCCAGCAGGACGCAAACCACGACCGCCACGGTCAGTGAACGGTAAAAACGGCTTTCGCGTTCGACACGCGCTTTGGCTTCCTCAATGCGTAAATCCAGCGATTCGTCATGGCCTTCCGGCGAATCGCCGCTAATCTCGGCGACGTTAACTTCAAAGACTGCCGCAAGCGCGCTAAGGGTCTCCAGACCGGGGCGGTCACCGTTCTCAATGCGCTGAATGGTCCGCACGCTCACGCCCGCCAGCTCGGCGAGCTGCTCCTGGGACCAGGCGCGCTGTAAACGTAATTGTTTAACCTGATTGCTACTGTTCATCGTGACTCTCTCCGGGTGAAAAACCTGAGATGGAGTATTGTTGAGCGGGCTGCCGGCAACCACGATCGAAACCCGACAGGGGGGCGACAGCAACCTGACAACCGCACGGCGCCTGGGCTCAGGCGCGGGCGACCGCACTACCGTTCCACGGGCGTACGTTCATCCCACGGAAAATCATCAGCCAGGCGGCAATAATAGCGAGCATCAATATTGCAAACAGCGACCAGTGCGGCAGATGGGTCAGAATCGTCCCGGTCAGCATCGGGTTAAAAGCCGCTCCCAGCCAGCCCAGCGACTGGGCGGAAAAGTAGCTGGCCTTCATGCCCGGCGGAGCAATGTTATCGATCAGCATATATTCACCCGGCGCGTAGATCACTTCACCAAGCGTAAAGACGGCGGCAGAGAGGCCCCACAGCAGCAGGCTATTATCGGAAATAACAAAACCGCCCAGTCCGAGTACAAAACAGACCGTACCAAAGGTCATCAGCGGGCGAATATTACGCGCGGTGAGGCGACGGCCGACCGCGTACTGCAGCGCCACCACGACGGCGGCGTTGACCGGCAGTACCACGGCAACCACTTTTTCAGCAAAATCGCTGTCCGCTACCACCAGCACATACTGGGAAATACAGGAAGCGAAAGAGCCGCCGACGAATGACGCCAGCAGGCCGGAGAGCGTAAACCACAGCAGCGCACGATCGCGCAGCAGCACCGAAGGCGACCACTGGACCGCATTATCCTCAGCAATCGCGGCGCTGGTACGCTGGACAAACAGCTGAATAAACACCAGCGGCAGCGCGGCGCAGCCCGCTGCCAGCCAGAACGGCAGGTTAATGCTGTACATCACCAGCAGAGTGCCGATCGGCGGCCCAACGGTCCAGCCAATATTAAGAAAGGTGTAGTTAAGGGAAAAAATCTGCGCCTTCTTTTCCGGCGACAGCACGTCGGCGAACCACGCTTTCAGGACGGTGGAGAATACCGAGTAGGCGCAGTTAATCAGCGCGAAGAAAAACACCACCAGCGCGACGCTATTGACCAGCGGAATAGCGATGAAACCGCCAATAAACGCCAGCACGGCGAGAGTCATATAGCGCTTTTTATCGAACTTATCGGCGAGAATGCCAAACCCCATGCTGAACAGCACCCCGACGATCAGCGCGCTCGACAGCGCATAGCCGATTTTATCCACCTCCAGCTGGTACTGCCGGGTGAGGTAGATCGTCATAAAAGGTAACGTTGCGCCGCGGCCAATCGTTAACAGCAACGACGAAGCCAGCAGCGCCGCCGTTGAGCGCCTGAGTGTCGGTATCATTTTTTCCTTGCCTGAAGTGATGTTATTTTTGTTGTCCCGATCACAAATAGCATGCTAACCGACGCTTGTATAGTTCCCTTCGGTGATGAAAAGCACGCCAGCGACCTACCGAAAATAATGATCTAGGCGGCGGACGAATTATTCTGTAGTTTGATTTTGTTCACAAAAAATCCAATAACAACCGAGGCAGGGTATGACGCGAAAAGACGGGCTGCTGGCATTACTGGTGGTGGTGGTATGGGGGCTGAATTTCGTGGTGATTAAGCTGGGGCTGCATAATATGCCGCCGCTGATGCTTGCCGGGCTGCGTTTTTTGCTGGTGGCTTTCCCGGCGCTGCTCTTCGTCGCGCGGCCAAAAATTCCGCTCACTCTGCTGCTGGGCTACGGTCTGACTATTAGCTTTGGCCAGTTTGCGTTTCTGTTCTGCGCGATTAGCCTCGGTATGCCTGCCGGCCTGGCCTCGCTGGTGCTGCAGGCGCAGGCCTTTTTTACCATTATACTTGGGGCGTTTATCTTCGGCGAGCGTTTGCAGGCGAAACAGCTGGCAGGTATCGCACTGGCGATTTTCGGCGTCCTGGTGCTGGTCGAGGCCAGCCTCGGCGGACAGCATGTTCCGCTGGTGGGCTTTATGCTGACCCTGGCGGCGGCGCTGAGCTGGGCCTGCGGCAACATCTTCAATAAAAAAATCATGTCCCATGCGAGCCGGCCGCCGATTATGTCTTTAGTCGTGTGGAGCGCGCTGATCCCGGTGCTGCCTTTTATGCTGGCCTCCTGGCTTCTCGATGGTCCGCAGATCATGGCGGCAAGCCTGCTGCATATCGATGGGGTAACGATTCTGTCGCTACTGTATCTGGCGTTTGTTGCGACGATTGTCGGCTATGGGATCTGGGGTTCGCTGCTCGGCCGCTATGAGACCTGGCGCGTAGCGCCGCTGTCGCTGCTGGTGCCGGTGGTGGGAATGGCCAGCGCCGCCTTGCTGCTCGGCGAAACGCTGAATAGCCTGCAACTGCTGGGGGCCGTGCTCATTATGGCCGGGCTGTATATCAACGTTTTCGGCCTGCGGATCGTGCGTCCTGGAATGGCGAGAGGATAAAAAAAGCCCCGGTGACGGGGCTAAAGGGATTTTACAGGCCTTGCTGGTTGTAATAGGGTACGCCCAGTTCATCTGATTTATCACTGCCCGAAGCCATGTGATTGAAATCAAAAGGCGAATCATTATGCTCGGAAGGAATAATCATCGCATCCCGGTTGTTGTGGCGAACCGGAGTGGTGGTCTGCTCCGCATAACTCTGGCTGGAGACCAGCGCCAATAGCACGATGGCGGCGGAAGCGAATAGTTTCATGATTTCCTCAATACGTCTTTTTTGCAGGCGGTTAACAACAGTTGTTCAACGGGAGCAGGTAGCGCGACTCGCCCGGCACGTTAGTAATACGATACTGGTGCGGCGGAACATCGAAATAGTTTTTGAAAGTCCGCGTCAGCGTTTGCTGCGACTCAAAGCCATAGCGCTCGGCCAGGTATAAGATAGGCTCGTTGCTCTGCTTCAGCTTCTGCGCAATCTCGGTCAGCTTACGGCTGCGGATATATTGTCCCAGCGAGTGACCGGTCTCTTTCTTGAACATTCTTTGCAGGTGCCACTTGGAGTAACCTGAGCGCTCTGAAACCTTCTCCAGCGACAGGGGCGATTCCAGGTTATCCTCGATCCACGACAAAATACTATGGATAGTGATGGCGTCGTTATTGCGTCTGGACATCATCTTACCTCTTCTTATTACGACAGAACTTTTTTGAGCAGGCACTCAAGAGTGGCCACTTCATCCGTCGACAGATTTTTTGTTAGTTCCTGGTGCAATTTCTGACCCACAACCTGATGACACTGCTCACAAAGGGCTGCGCCGTCTGGCGTTAGCTGCACCAGTACGCCACGCTTGTCAGTCGGGTTGGGTAACCGTTCAATCCAGCCTTTACAGACCAGGCGGTCAAGCATGCGCGTCATGGCGCCCGGATCGACGGAAAGGACGGTTTTCAGCTCAACGGGGGTAATACACACTTCGCAACGAATGGAACAGAGCACCCGAAACTGGGTGGACGTAATATCCATCGGTGAGAGGTAGTCGTTGAGCAGGCGATCTTTTTTCTGGTTAACCATCTGGATCAAGCGTCCGAGAGGGATCATTTCGTTAAACAGGTCGCTTGTACTTTTCACGATGGTTGCCCAGGCAATGACTTAGTTGCGGGAGATATTATTGCCTAGGCAAATATAAGTCAACCTGATGAATAAGCCGATGCCACGATTTGCTAAAACGGATAGTTGTGATGCAGGTCACTCTATTTGGCGCGGTTGTCTTATGATTTATTGCATGATGGATACATTCTGCCGGGAACTCGCGCTACTCTGACAACCGACGCTATACTCGGCGCGCGTCATTTTTTGATAATCCAATATTTACAGGACTTTAACTCACTATGATGGATCTTTTTAAAGCGATAGGCCTGGGACTGGTTGTGATCCTACCGCTGGCAAACCCGCTGACTACCGTGGCGCTGTTCCTTGGCCTGGCCGGAAACATGAATAACGCCGAGCGTAACCGGCAGTCGCTGATGGCCTCGGTCTACGTGTTCGCTATCCTGATGGTCGCGTGGTACGCCGGGCAGGTGGTGATGAACACCTTTGGCATATCGATTCCCGGACTGCGTATCGCCGGGGGGCTGATTGTCGCCTTTATCGGCTTCCGGATGCTGTTTCCGCAGCAAAAGGCCCATGATTCGATGGAAGCTAAGCTCAAATCGGAAGAGCTCGAAGATGAACCGACGGCCAATATTGCCTTCGTTCCCCTGGCGATGCCGAGCACCGCAGGGCCGGGGACGATCGCGATGATTATCAGCTCGGCGTCGACGGTGAAGCACGGCGCAAACTTCCCGGAGTGGGTTGTGCTGGCGGCGCCGCCGATTACTTTTGCGCTAGTCGGCATTATTCTGTGGGGCTGCCTGCGCAGCTCCGGAGCGATTATGCGTCTGGTCGGGAAGGGCGGTATCGAGGCGATTTCCCGCCTGATGGGCTTCCTGCTGGTCTGTATGGGCGTGCAATTCATCATCAACGGCGTGCTGGAGATTATTTCGACCTATCACGCCTGACGACTTTGCGCCGACAGGAAAAATAAAAAAGCCTGCCGTTTTGCAACCGGCAGGCTTTTTTTAGTCGAACGATCAGGAGTGATGCGGCTGATGGTCGTCCAGCGAGATCGGCCAGCGGCGGAAAATCATCACCGCCCACATTAACGCGACGACGGCCGGGATCGCGCCGACATAGCCAATCGATGCCATCGACAGATGGGTACTGACCTGACTGCCCACCAGCGCGCCAGCGCCGATGCCGATATTAAAGATCCCCGAAAACAGCGACATCGCCACGTCGGTTGCATCCGGCGCCAGCGCCAGCACTTTAACCTGCATACCAAGCCCGATAATCATGATCGCCACGCCCCAGAAGACGCTCAGCAGCATCAGGTGGTTAGCGTTGTGCGAGGCGGGCAGCAGCAGTAACAGACACGCCAGCAGCAGGCCAATCGCCGCATTGATTAATCCGGAAGCATGCAGGTTGCCGAGCTTACCAAACAGAATGCTGCCGACGATACCCGCGCCGCCCAGCGTCAGCAGCAGCACGGTCGCGAAGTTGCCGCTCAGGCCGGCGACCGTCTGAACGAACGGTTCAATATAGCTATAGGCGGTATAGTGCGCGGTCACCACAATCACCGTCAGTAAATAAATACTCAGCAGCGCAGGGCGGCGGAACAGCACCGGTAGGCTTTTCAGCGAACCTGAATGCTCGCTCGGCAGCCTGGGCAGCAGCTTGATCAGGCATACCATGGTGATCAGCGCTCCCAGGCCAATAACCAGGAAGGTGGTGCGCCAGCCAAAGTACTGCCCGACGATACGGCCGATCGGGATACCGAAAACCATCGCCAACGCGGTACCGGTAGCAATCAGGCTCAGCGCCTGCGCCCGTTTACCGGCTGGCGCCATACGAATCGCCAGCGCTGAAGTAATCGACCAGAATACCGCGTGGGCAAAAGCGATACCGATACGGCTGATCACCAGCACGTTAAAGTTCCATGCCAGGAACGACAGCACGTGGCTGGCGATAAACAGAATAAACAGGCCAACCAGCAGACGACGGCGCTCCATCTTGCTGGTCAACAGCATAAAGGGCAGCGACATCAGCGCGACGACCCAGGCGTAGATCGTCAGCATAATCCCCACCTGCGCCGTTTCCATGCCGAAGCTGTCAGCAATGTCCGACAGCAGGCCAACGGGCGCAAATTCGGTGGTATTAAAAATAAATGCCGCAATCGCAAGCGTGACTACGCGCAGCCACGCGACCTTGCGTGAAACCGTATTTGTCATCATAAGTTCAGGGCTGGTTACAAAGAGGAAAGAAGTGGCACGATCTTAAAACGATCGCTGCCTAAAACACAACCATTTTGTGATCTGAGTCTCATTTTTGGTTGAAGGAAAAACCTGAACCTAACGGATTAATTTTCTTATAAAAGGTGTGCAATTATCCCGTTTATGTCATGTTATCGATAAGTAAAAAAGATGAAGGGACCGAACGATGCAGGAAATTAATTTTTATCTGGTCGATGCGTTCAGCGACCATAGCTTTGGCGGCAACGCAGCGGCGGTTTGCCCGCTCACCGAATGGCTGCCGGACGAAACGTTGCTGAAAATGGCGCAACAGCATAATCAGTCGGAGACGGCGTTTTTCGTCCGCACCGATGAAGGATACGAGCTGCGCTGGTTTACCACGCTGGATGAGATCAACCTTTGCGGCCATGCGACGCTGGCGGCATCGCACGTGATTTTTGAATATTTCGATCACCCGTCATCAACGATTGTCTTTAGCACCCGTTTTGTTGGCGAGCTTCGCGTCACGCGCAGCGGCGACTGGCTGACCCTGGATTTCCCGGCCTGGGCGACGACCGCCGTTGAGCAGCCGCCTGCGGAACTGCTGGCCGGGCTCGGACTGCGCGAAGCGCAGGAGATACGCGTGGCGCGCGATTATCTGGTGATTCTGGCCAACCGCCAGCAGGTGGAAGCCGTGCGCCCGGATATGCAGAGACTCCAGCGCCTCGGTAAAATGATCTGTATCAGCGCGGCGGATGAAGAGTATGACTTTGTCAGCCGTTTCTTCTGCCCGGGCGAGGCGGTGGCGGAAGATCCGGTGACCGGTTCGACCCACAGCATGCTGATTCCCTACTGGGGCGAAAAGCTCGGCAAAACGGAGATGCAGGCGCGGCAGGTTTCGGCCCGCGGCGGCGATCTGCGCTGCCAGTGGCGGGGCGAGCGGGTTCTGATCGGCGGTCAGGCGACGACCTATTTAATCGGCACGATTACGCTGCGTTAAGGAGGCCGGGTGACGGAAATCCCTTTTTATCTGGTGGCGGCTTTCAGCGACCAGCCTTTTGCCGGCAATCCGGCGGCGGTATGCCTGCTTAAAGAGTGGCTGCCGGATGCGCTGCTGCTCAACATGGCGCAGCAGCACAACCAGTCGGAAACCGCGTTCGTGGTGCCAGAAAACGATGGTTTTGCGCTTCGCTGGTTTACCACCCGCAACGAGGTCAATCTCTGCGGCCACGCTACGCTTGCCAGCGCGCACGTGATATTTCATCACCTGGATTATCCTGACGCGGTCATTCACTTCGCGACCGCTTCCGGTCGCCTGACCGTGAGCCGTGAAGGCGAGTGGCTGACGCTGGATTTCCCGGCGGGAGAAACGCAGGAGGGTGAGCCGCCCGCCGCGATGCTCTCCGCGCTGGGTATTGATAGCTATCTGCACGCGCGTAAGGGACGCGCATGGCTTATCGAGCTGGCCTCTCGCGACCTGCTAGAAGCCCTGCGGCCGAATATTACCGCGATGATCCCGGGTGAGCATAAAGTTACCGTTACCGCCGCAGGCAGCGGCGAATATGACTTCGTCAGCCGCTTTTTCTCCCCGGGAGAAGCGGTGTGGGAAGATCCGGTAACCGGTTCTGCGCATACTATGTTGATTCCCTACTGGCGTGCGAAGCTGGGCAAAACCCAGATGCTGGCGCGGCAGGTTTCCGCGCGCGGCGGTGATATTCGCTGCGAGCTAAAGGGCGAGCGGGTATTAATGAGCGGCCAGGCGGTAACCTATTTAAATGGCGTAATCACGCTACGTGAAATAACGTCAGGCGAGTAAGCAAAATAAAAAGGGATCGGCAATAAACCTGCCGATCCCTTATCCATCCCCGCCTGTTGGGCAAACGTCTCCTGCGTACTCCACGAAAAACCAGAGCCACTATCGCGTCAGACCAGAACAGATTGAAGAGAAAACTACATCGGGAATATCACAATCGCGCCGACGCACAGTGCCAGAATCCGTATTAAGTACATCGGCACCGAGAATATCCAGAATTCCGGTAATTTATATTTTCCCATTCCCAGAATCATTGCCGGCATACCGTCAATCGGCATATAGCCACCGTTCCAGCCAGAAATGACCACCGCAATCGCGGCTGCGGTAGGGTTGAGGCCGAGGCTGGTACAGGCGGCGATCGCGATCGGCGCGAAGATATACACCGAGCCCATGTTCGACCCGGTAAAGGTTGAGCAGGTGCTGGTCAGTAGCGCAAAGATAAAAATAAACACGAAGGGCGATACGTTTGCGCCGAGCACGCCCGCCACCGCATCGCCGACCATTGCCGTGAAGCCCGTGCCTGCCAGCGCATCGGCGACGCCGATCACCCCGGCCATCATCAGGATAACCGGCGCGCCCATATGATCGCGAACCTCTTTGAAGTCGACAACGTTAATCATCATCACGAAGGCAGCGGCGAGACCCGGTACGACATAGGCGATGTTGCCTAACTGGTTCATCAGCATCATACCCACGACGCTGAACGCAAAGGCGCCAACGGTGCAATACTCTTTCCACGCGGGCAGCACCACGGCTTCCTCTTCGCGTACCGCCATCGCTTCCTCGGAGGCATCGGCGATCGGGTGATCGGGTAAAAAGCGATACGCAACCAGGCACCAGGCCAAAAAGGCCAGCGACATCACCAGATTGACCAGAGCAAATTTCACCATTGAAATCTCCTCGTTGAAACCGGCGGTTTGCAGTACCGTGGCGGTGACGCCAAACAGCAGCGCGACGTTAACCGGGAACAGAGGATGATTGGTTGCGAATCCCAGCGGCATCATCAGCTTTGAGGTCGGCAGCTTCTTGCTGTAGGGGATGGTCGAAACCAGTGACAGAATCAGCACGTAGTAGCCGGTTGAACCGGTACCCGCCAGGCTGGCGCCAATCATGACAATCACCAGTAGCAGCGCGTAGCTTTTATAGCTACCTTTATTTACCAGATTAACCATCGCCGATTTTACGTTACCGATCAGCCGCGTTTTCTGCAGCGCCGCCATCACCACCATAAAGCCGGCGATCATAATGACGCTTGAGTTAACAAACCCGGCAAAGGCCTGCTGAACGTTGGAGAGCCCTGTCACAACCAATAGCAGACAGGCGAGAAGCGGCGGTGCGCCAAACGCCATTTTGTCTGACATAATAAGAACTATCATTAGCACCAGAATGCCCAGCGCCAGAATCATTTCCATTGTCATTGTTATTTCTCCTTCTTATTTACCCTTCCAGCATGTCGCTCGGCACTTTAAATACGGCTTTGCGTACCGTTGACGGCACGTCTACCGCGCACAGCGCCTGATGGGGTTCGCCGGGCAGAAATATCGCAAAATCACCGGGATACAGGGTGATGGATACCGGCAACGGGCTATCGCGGGCGATAAACAGATCCGGTTTGCGCTCTTCATCGCTATCCTGCGCGACGCAGAGCATTCCGGCGTTAATCACCTCGCAGCCCGCCAGCATCACCTGAATATCGGCCCACTGATGGTGATATTCGGTGTGCCGCTGGGCGGTCGGCTGGGTATGTGCTTCGCCGATATTGCAATACCAGCGACAGTTTTCCGGCTGCCAGCGGCCGTCCGGCCTGCCGCTCAGCGCCGCTAGCGTGGCTTGCGGAAGGGAGAGGATCTGCCGCAGCGCCGGGGGAAGCCCTGCCAGCGGCAGGGCGTTAAGGTTGCCGACGATCATCGTGCGGACTCCTTCACCCACTCGGGCGAAACGTGCACGTATTTAATCGCCTGGCGGAACCAGGTGTAGGCAATGTGCAGCGTGCCGTCCGCCCCTTGTTTGATACTCGGGTAGGAGAACTCGCGATTGCGCTTATCCAGCGAGTTATTGGTCATGCAGTAGCCGTCGCCTTCATCGAGGTTGCGCTGCCATGGCCAGGTTTTACCGCCGTCGGCGGAGATGGCTACGGTCATCGGCGCGCGCGGCGCTCCCCAGAAGGCCGAACGCCCGCTGGTCACTTCCGGCTCTTTACGGCTGTTATCGCCATCGTCGATTTCGTCGTAAAGCGATGCCCGGCGTTCCCGCGCGCCGGCGGCGCTCATGTGGTTAAAGACCAGCGCCAGTTCGCCGCTGGCGAGGGTAGTCACCTGAATAGATGAGTTGTTATTGGGCAGTTCAGTCGGTTCCGGCACTGACCAGCTTTCGCCGTTATCGACGGACTGACTGTAGTAGATATTGTCGGCCCAACGGCTGCGGAACAGCGCAACCAGCGTGCCGCCCGGCAGCGCGGTGATGTTCATATGTACGCAGCCCAGGCTTTGCGGTACTTCGACGTCGCGCCAGGTTTTGCCGCAATCGGAGGAGATTTTGACGGCGCTGATATCGTCGTTGCCAACCCATTTTTCACCCGGTTGAGTGCGGCAGTAGAAGACCGGCAGCAGCCAGTTGCCGTTGTCGAGGACGGTGATCGGCTGGCGAATAAAGGTGCCGGGTTTATCGAGCAGGGTGGCAATCTCGCCCCAGGTTTGACCCAGATCCGTTGACTGGCGATAGCGCACGATGGCGGTATCCTGGTTGCCGGAGATCTGCGCGGTCCACAGCAGCCATAGCACGTTATCCGGCGCCAGAAACAGCACCGGGTTTTGCTCGGAACGGCTGGCGTCATCAGACAGTTTGACCGCATCGCTCCACTGGCGGCTCCCGGGCAGCAGACGCGATCCCCAAACGGAGATGTCGGCAACGCCTTCCTGGGTACCGCCGAACCAGACGCACATCAGGGAGCCGTCCGGCAGCGGCAGCAGGTTTGCCGCATGGTTTTGCGGGCAGGATGACGGTAACATCGCGGTTTCGACCCGCGCGTCCTGTTCATGCTGATTAATGATTCCGTCACGAATTGCGGTTACAGACATATTCATACTCCGTTATTTTCAGTAGGGTTCTATTTGTTTAGCTGTAATGAGTCGTAAGCTTCTGCGGGCTGCGAAGCCTTAATGATTTTTTTATTACGAATAATATTGAGCGTTTCCACCGCCAGCGAAAAGAAAATGGCAAAATAGAGATAACCTTTTGCAATGTGTATCTCCAGACTATCCGCGACCAATAATATCCCCACCAGCAACAGAAAGGTTAAAGCGAGCATTTTCATCGTTGGCGTGTTATTGACAAAATCGCCGATGGTCTTTGCCGCGAACATCATAATGCCAACAGCAATAATGACTGCCGTAATCATAATGAAAATATGTTGCGACAAACCGACTGCGGTAATAACTGAATCCAGGCTAAAGACAATATCCAGCAGCATAATCTGGACAACCGCGCCCGCCAGCGAAAGCTGACGCTGGCCGCCGCCGTGCGACTCTTCTTCCAGCTGCAGTTCACCGCGTATCTCCTGCAGTGACTTGTAAATAAGGAAACAACCACCGACAAATAAAATGATAGTGCGCACCGATACGACAAAATGCGCAATAGTAAACAGCGGCACCGTTATATGCGCCAGCCAGGCAATAGATACCAGCAATAGCACGCGCATAACCATTGCGCCGCTTAATCCCAACTTACGCGCAACATTTTGTTGATGCGGTGGCAGTTTGGCCACTACCAGCGAGAGAAAGATAATATTATCGACCCCGAGAATAATCTCCAGAAAGGTGAGCGTTACCAGCGTCAACCATATTTCAGGGTCAAGCATCCATATAAACATTGAAACATCCCTTACGCTACGTAAGACGTTATATATAAAATATTAAATATTGCCGGCACTGATTTTTTGCTTACACCAGTGCCGGAAATTTAATTAACTATTTCCGCTATCGTCAGGAAATATATTTGGCAATAATGTGATTAATTTCCTCGCACTGCGCCGAGGTGAAGCTCACCGCGTAGCGACTGTCGCCAACATCGTGGCCCATCAGCTGCAGCGCTTTTTTTACCGCCGCCGGCGAGAACGCCACTTTATAAAGATCGGTGCGCAGACCGGTGACGCTCTCCTGAGCCTGGCGGGAGCCCTCAACATTGCCCGCTTTAAAATTTGCCCAGATGGCGTTGATCTCTTTTGGCGCGACGTTTGCCAGCCCGGAAATACAGGCGGAGCAGCCATCAACAAAACCCTGGTGTATCAGCGAATCAGGGCCGTTCAGCACGTCAAAATCGGCGATATCCCGGACCGCATCGAGGAAACCCTTCAGGCTTTCGTAGCTGCCGGCGCTGTCTTTGACGCCGATAATGTTTGGATGCTGCGCCAGCGCGCGCGCGGTTTGCGGTTCAATGGTGTTGCCGGTGCGCGCCGGGATGTTGTAGAGAAATACCGGTACGCTCAGGGCGTCAGCAATGGCGGTATAGTGGGCGATCAGCTCATCCTGTTTTAGCGGCACAAACCAGGGGGTAATCACGGAGACCGCGTCAACGCCCAGTTGTTCGATCTGTTGACCCAGGCGGATCGTTTCGCGAGTCGACACTTCGCCAATATGCGCCACCACCGGCGCCCGACCGGCAACTTCATCCACGCAGGCTTTAGCGACGGCGATTTTTTCCGCTTCATTCAGCACAAAGAATTCGCCGTTGGTACCGCCGCAAAAAATACCGTTGCCCGCGGCGAGCTGGCGCTGTACCTGCTGCCTTAGCGCCGGGATATTCACGGCTCCCTCTGCGGTAAAAGGCGTGACGATGGCGGTCAGAACGCCGGTAATTGAATTGCTCATTTCATCTCTTCCCTGGTGTTATTGTGCGGGGAACAGGGTGCGGTAAACCGCTTCAACCTGATCCCGGTTAACGCTGCATGGCGCATTATTCAGTAAACGCTTGACGTTCAGCGCCGCTTCGCTCAGTTCGCTGATGCTCTCTGGCGGTACGCCCAGCGCGGCAAGGTTATCGGGCAGCTGCAGGCGTTTCACCAGCGCGGCGAGCCAGGCGACCAGCGCATGGGATTTCTCTTCTTCACTAAGCGTCAGGTCGGCTTCAGGGAGCAGATCCCAGACCTGGGCAAATTTCGCCACCGCGTGTGGGCGCACCACCTTCATACAAGGCGCCAGCAAAATGGCGTTAGCCACGCCGTGCGGCAGGTGATATTTGCCGCCTAACGGATAGGAAAGGGCATGAACCAGATGAGTGCCCGCATGGTTAATAGCCACACCGCCATAATAAGAGGCCCACAGCATCTCCAGCTTCGCCGCCAGATTGTGCGGCTCGCTCACCGATAGCTCGATGTTGCGCACCAGCTTGCGCAGGCCAATCAGCGCCGCGTTATCGCTAACCGGATTGGCAACGGTCGAAGTAAAGCACTCAATAAGATGACACAGCGCGTCAATGCCGGTAGAGGAGGCGATATTCGCGGGCATGCTGGTGGTTAATTCCGGCAGCAGGGCAACATAATCCGGCAGCAGAACCGGGGAGATAATCCCCACCTTCGTATTCTGTTCCGGGATCGCCAGGATCGCGTTCGGCGTGGCTTCGGAGCCGGTGCCGGCAGTGGCGGGAATTAATAACGAGGTCACCTTTTGCTGCGGCTTTTCGCCTGCCAGCAGCGCCTCAAGCCCCGGCGAGTCGGGATGCAGCAGAACCGAGAGCAGCTTGGCCACATCCAGAACGCTACCGCCGCCAATCCCGACAATTAGCTCCGGCTGGTTAGCGCTGACGAGGCGCAGAATTTGCGTCATATCATGCTGGCTTGGCTCTGCGGGTACGGAATCAACGATCTGAACCTGACGCCCTTCGTCTTCCAGAAGCGTACGGATCTGCCGTGCGGCATCGAGTTTGCCAACGTTGGCATCGGTGACCAGCAAAATGCGCTGTTTGCCGGTCAGCAGCGGTAGCAGGGCGGTAAACGCGCCCGCGCCGCTAATCAGGGTGCTGTTAATGGTTGCCACTTCTTTCTCCTGTCTTATGGATGATTAAACTTAATCATCTATTGTTCGGGTCACTCACATTGTGGGATGAAGTTATAATTTATAGCGAGATTTAATAACTTGAGCTTGCTCACATTTAATCAATTGTGATTGAATATAATCATTATCAATTTTGAACAGCTTGAAAAGGGAACATGATGGGCAGCGGCGATAACAAGGTGCTGGTTCTGGCGGATGACTTTACCGGCGCAAATGACGCGGGAGTCAGCCTGGCGGAGACGGGGATGCGGGCGGAAGTGGCGTTTAGCGCCAGCTACCAGGGAGAGGCGCAGGCGCTAATCCTCAATAGTGACAGCCGCGCGCAGCCCGCCGCAGAGGCGGCACGGCGCATCACGCATCTTTTACAGGCGGTGTTGCCGCGTTTTCAGCCGCGCTGGACGGTGAAAAAAATCGACTCCACGCTGCGCGGCAATCTCGGCGCCGAGCTGGAAGCAACGATGCGCGCGCTGAACTGCGCCGTAGCGGTTCTGGCGCCGGCTTTTCCGGCGGCTGGCCGGGTGACGCGCCGGGGGCTGTGCTATGTGCACGGCTCGCCGGTGAATGAAACCGAGTTCGCGACCGACCCGAAAACGCCGGTCAGCAGCGCGGATATCGCCGCCGTGGTCGCCCAACAAAGCGATTTGCTGTGCCGTAGGACAACGGTCCCCGGGCTGGCGGCAGAGCTGGAACAAACGGTTGAGACGCCGCGGGTGCTGATCGTCGATGCCGAAGAAAACCAGCAGCTGGACGCCATTATCGCCACGGTCGCTCTGTGCGAGCAGCGGGTGCTGCTGGTGGGGTCTGCGGGGCTATGCGACGCCCTGGCGCGTCGGCTGGCGACTATGCCGCACGGCCCGCTGCTGGCCGTGGTCGGTTCAATGAGCGAAATCGCGCAACAGCAGGTTGCCCGTCTTAATGAGCATCCGCGCGTCCGGCGGGTCGACATTGATGTGGCTATGGCCTTTGACGGCGATGCCACCCATGATGCCCGGCGTATCGTGGCGGTATTGAGCGAAAATAATCATTGCGTTATCACCACCCGACCCGATAGCGAGGCGCGAAAGGCGGTTGAAGCCTTGTGTCGTCGGCATGGGGTCGATCGCACCGCCCTTGGCGAGCGCATCTGCGCATACCTGGCGCGAGTCAGCGCGCTGGCCATCGCGCAGAGCCAGCCGGGAGCGCTCTATTTATCCGGCGGCGACGTGGCGATCGCCGTGGCGCAGGCGCTGGGCGCCAGCGGATTTCATATTACAGGCCGGGTGGCGCAATGCGTGCCGTTCGGCAATTTTCTGGGTAGTAGCTGGCAGCGGCCGGTAATGACCAAGGCAGGCGGATTCGGAACGGAAACCACCCTGCTGGAGGTTGTGAATTTTATTGAGGAGAAAATGAGTGACTAACATCATTGCGGTAACGATGGGAGACCCGGCAGGCATTGGCCCGGAAATTATTATCAAATCGCTGGTTGAGGGGAAACTCAACGGCGCGCCGGTCGTGGTGGTGGGCTGCGCGCAGACGCTGCGGCGGATCCTGGCGATGGGGATAACCCCGCCCGCCGAGCTGCGTATCATTGATCGTCCGGAACAGGCGCAGTTCAGCGCGGGCACGATTAACGTTATCGACGAACCGCTGGCCGATCCGCAAGGACTACGCGCGGGGGAAGTGCAGGCGCAGGCGGGGGATTTAGCTTACCGCTGCATCAAGCGAGCGACCGCGCTGGCGATGGCGGGTGAGGTGTTTGCGATCGCTACCGCGCCGCTCAATAAAGAAGCGCTGCATCTGGCCGGGCACAACTTCCCGGGACATACCGAAATGCTCGCCCATCTGACGCAAACCAAAGATTTTGCGATGGTGTTATATACCGATAAGCTCAAAGTGATCCATATCTCTACCCACGTGGCGCTGCGAAAATTCCTTGATAATCTGAACCAGCCGCGAGTTGAAACGGTGATCGGCATCGCCGATAGCTTCCTGCGCCGGGTGGGTTTCACTAATCCGCGCATTGCCGTTGCCGGAGTGAACCCTCACGCCGGGGAAAACGGTCTGTTTGGCGATGAAGAGATTCGTATCGTGGGTCCGGCCGTTGAAGCGATGAAGGCCAGAGGGCTCAACGTGACCGGGCCATGCCCGCCGGACACGGTATTTATGCAGTGTCACGAAGGTCTGTTTGATATGGTGGTCGCGATGTATCACGATCAGGGGCATATTCCGCTAAAATTACTTGGATTTTATGATGGGGTAAATATTACCGCCGGCCTGCCGTTTATCCGCACTTCCGCAGACCACGGCACGGCGTTTGATATTGCCTGGACAGGTAAAGCTAAGTCTGACAGCATGGCAACCTCTATTGAGCTCGCCATGCAAATCGCACAGGAATAACATGAAGGGATATAACCGGTTAGAGCAGATTATGGATTTTCTGAAGAGCCATAATCTGGTGACAGTGGACCAGCTGGTGGCGGCGACTCACGCCTCGCCGGCGACGATTCGCCGCGACCTGATTAAGCTCGATCAGGAAGGGGTCATCAGCCGTACCCACGGCGGCGTCACGCTCAACCGGTTTATTCCTTCACAGCCCACCACCCAGGAGAAGTCCCAGCGCAGTCTGCAGGAAAAATACGCCATCGCCAGCGCGGCGGCGGCGTTAGTCAAGGCCGGGGACGCCATCGTCCTCGATGCCGGAACCACGATGATCGAACTTGCCCGGCAGATAACCCACTTGCCGCTGCGGGTGATCACCAGCGATCTGCATATCGCCCTGTTTCTCTCGGAATTTAAGCAAATTGAAGTTACCATCATCGGCGGACGCATCGACGACAGCAGCCAGTCCTGCATCGGCGATCACGGACGCCGTCTGCTGCAAAATATCTGGCCCGATCTGGCGTTCGTCAGCTGCAACGGCTGGGATCTGGAGAAGGGCGTAACCTCGCCAACGGAAGAGAAAGCGGCGCTGAAGCGGGATTTAATCGCGAACGCCCGGCGGCGCATTCTGCTGGCGGACAGCTCAAAATACGGCGCCTGGTCGCTGTTTAACATCACCCATCTTGACTCGCTCACCGATATCATCACCGATAATCATCTGCCGGAAGAGACGCGTGAACTGCTGGGGCATATCCATCCCCGGCTGATCATTGCCGACTAGCCGGGAAAGCGGGTTACGGTAGGCGGGCGATATTGGCTTTAATCACTTCCACAGAGCGGCGGAACTTCTCTGCTTCATCATCGGCCAGCTGCAGCTCAATGATCTGCTGTACGCCGCTTTGGGTAAGCACCGCGGGTACGCCTGCCGCCGCGCCGGTGATGCCGTACTCGCCATCCAGAATGCACGATACCGCCAGCGCACGATGGCTGCCGGTGAAAATATGGCGGCAGATTTCGGCGATAGTCCCGGCGACGCCGTATTCGGTGCAGCCTTTACCGGCGTAAATTTCAAATCCCAGCTTGCGCACCTTTTCCGCAATCCGCTCCCGGTCGAGAATTTGACCAGTATGCTTTTGGTACACATCGCCGATGGCGGCGCCGTAAACCGCTGAGTGCGACCAGACCGGAAACTGGGTGTCGCCATGCTCGCCGAGAATAAAGGCGTCGATGCTCTGCGCGCCGATATCCAGCTCCTGAGCCAGCACTCTGCGCAGGCGCGTGGTATCCAGCCAGACGCCGGTACCCAGCACCTGGCTGCGCGGCAGACCTGAAAGCCGCCATACCTGCCAGGTGATGATGTCGCAGGGGTTGGTGGCAATCAAAAAAATACCGTTGAAACCGCCGCTCATCATTTGCGGAATGAGGCTTTTTACAATTGTCGCCGTGTTGGTCAGTTCGTCCAGTCGAGTCTGGCCCGGTTTGAGCGCGCCGCCGGAAACGGTGAGCACCGCAATATCAACATCGGCGCAGTCGCTGGCTTCCCGCGAGGAAATCGTCATCATCCCCGGCATGTAGGCCGCCGCATCGCTCAGGTCCTGGGCGTGCGCTTCGGCGCGGGCTTTATTCAGGTCCACGAGGATTAACTCCTCGCAAATATTTTGATTCAACAGGGCATAGGCTGCAGAGGCGCCGACGTTGCCTGCCCCGATAATCATGACCTTGCGCGCTTTGGTATTCATGGTTTGTTCCTGATAAATGTCGTCATGACGCAAAATTACTGCCACTTTAGGGGGAAGCGCAAGCGAGGTGTGAAGCGATAAGTTAATGCTATGGCCGCCTGCGAGACGCTCCGCGCTACAGTATGGTCAAAAAGGAGCTTCTCTATGTACACAATCACCCCAACCCCGCAAAACCACCCGGATCTGATGGCCTTAATTGCCGAACTGGACGCGTATCAGCAGACGCTCTACCCGGCTGAGAGCAACCATTTGATCGACCTGAGCGCGCTACCGGCGGAGTCGGTTATTGCGCTTCTTATTCGCGATACGCAGCGCCACGCCGTCGGCTGCGGGGCGATCGTACTCGGCGAAGAGGGGGTTGGCGAGATGAAAAGGGTGTTTATTCACCCGGCCCATCGCGGGCAGCAGCTGGGAGAACGACTGCTGGCCGCGCTGGAGGAAGAGGCGATAAATCGCGAATGCCATACCGTGCGCCTGGAAACGGGCATCCATCAGCACGCCGCCGTTGCGTTATATACGCGCAATGGCTACCAGACCCGCAGCGCCTTTGCGCCGTATCAGCCGGATCCGTTAAGCATCTTTATGGAGAAGATGCTGCTTGCCGATCTTCGTTCAGCAGCGCTATAAACGCGTCGAGCTGACGGGTTTTCGCCCCCCGCCGCCAGACCAGCCAGGTGGTCAGCCAGCGCCACTCTTCCGCCAGCGGCCAGGCGGAAACCTGCTGATGGCCCGGCATGCTCTCCAGCATGCTGCGTGGGATCAGCGCCAGACCGGCGCCAGCAATGACGCAGGCCAGCATCCCGTGGTAGGACTCCATTTCATGGATGCGTCCCGGCGTGGCGCGATCGGCATGAAACCAGCTTTCAAAATGGCGGCGGTAGGAGCAGTTGGCGCGAAACGCATAGACGCTGGCGCCATTCACTTCACTGGCGCGCGCAATGGGCGGGTGGCCAAAGGGCGCGACGATCATCATCTCTTCGGGAAATACCGGTAACCCCTCAAGCCCTGGATGCACCAGCGGGCCGTCAACAAACGCCGCGCTCAGGTTTCCCTCCAGGACGCCGTCGATCATGGTGCCGGAAGGGCCGGTGGAGAGGGCCAGATGAATTTTGGGGTAACGTTGATTAAAGTGCGCCAGGGTTGGTGAAATGCGCACGGCGGCGGTACTTTCCAGCGAGCCGAGGGAAAACAGCCCCTGAGGTTCATCTCCGGCGACCACCATTCTCGCCTCATCTACCAGGGCGAGGATCTGCTGGCTATAGCGTAAAAAGCTATGCCCGGCAGGCGACAGGCGCAGACGCTGGTTTTCGCGAATAAACAGCTCTACGCCGAGATCCGCCTCCAGCTGGCGAATGCGCGTGGTCAGGTTCGACGGCACGCGATGCACCTTCTGCGCGGCCTGGGTAATGCTGCCGGTGCTGGCGACGGCGTTAAACATTTCAAGCTGGGTCAGGTCCATAGCATTCTTCTTTTGTGAATAGGTTGCTTAATATTATTCATTTTTAATGAAGGGTAGGGTAAGCCAGAATAAGGTCACTTCGCAATCAACACAGAGAGATTAACGATGAATGTATCTGCCACTCATGCGGTTTCCGTGAACCCGACCACAGGTGAAACCATATCGTCTCTGCCCTGGGCGAGCGAGCAAGAAGTCGATTCGGCCGTTGCCCTTGCGGAACAAGCTTATCGTCAGTGGCGCAACGTTAGCGTTGCGGAACGCGCGGCAGCGCTGCGTCATGTCGGTAACGCGATGCGCGCGCGCGGCGAAGCGCTGGCGCAAATGATTAGCCTGGAGATGGGAAAACCGATCGCTCAGGCGCGCGGGGAAGTCGCGAAATCGGCAAATCTCTGCGACTGGTATGCCGAGCACGGACCGGCGATGCTCAAAACCGAAGCGACGCTGGTTGAAGATAATAAAGCGGTCATTGAGTACCGGCCGATGGGCGCTATCCTCGCCATCATGCCGTGGAATTTCCCGGTGTGGCAGGTGCTGCGCGGCGCGGTACCGATTCTGCTGGCGGGCAACAGCTATCTGCTTAAGCATGCGCCAAACGTACTGGGAAGCGCGGCGATGATCGGTGAAATCTTTGCCGCAGCCGGCGTTCCGGCCGGGGTGTTTGGCTGGGTGAATGCCACCAACGATAGCGTTTCGCAGATGATCAGCGATTCGCGTATCGCCGCGGTGACCGTTACCGGCAGCGTGCGGGCCGGGAAGGCGATTGGCGCGCAGGCCGGCGCGGCGTTGAAAAAATGCGTCCTGGAGCTGGGCGGTTCGGATCCGTTTATCGTGCTCAACGATGCCGACCTCGACGAGGCGGTGAAAGCGGCGGTGATCGGCCGCTACCAGAACACCGGGCAGGTCTGCGCCGCGGCGAAGCGTTTTATCGTCGAGGCGGGCATTGCCGAGGCCTTTACGCAGAAATTTGTCGCCGCCGTCGCCGCGCTCAAAATGGGCGATCCGCGCGATGAACAGAACTACATCGGGCCGATGGCGCGTTTCGATCTGCGCGATGAGCTGCATGAGCAGGTGCGCGCGACCTTAAAAGAAGGAGCGACCCTGCTGCTGGGCGCGGAAAAAATCGCCGGCGCGGGCAACTACTATGCGCCGACGGTGCTGGGCAACGTCACCGCTGAGATGACCGGCTTCCGCCAGGAGCTGTTTGGCCCGGTGGCGACAATTACCGAAGCTCGCGATGCCGACCACGCGCTGGCGCTGGCGAACGATAGCGAGTTTGGCCTTTCTGCAACGGTATATACCACCAGCGAAGCACAGGCCCAACGCTTTGCCGATGAGCTGGAGTGCGGCGGCGTGTTTATTAACGGCTACTGCGCCAGCGATGCCCGCGTGGCGTTCGGCGGCGTGAAGAAAAGCGGATTTGGCCGCGAGCTCTCCCATTTTGGTCTGCATGAATTCTGCAACGTGCAGACCGTCTGGAGAGATCGCCGCTAGACTGCGGAAAAATCCCCGGGTTGCGGCTAACGCCTGACCCGGGCTACCGATTCGTGCGATTTGCCGGTTTGGTCGCCCTGACAGGCCCCGCTGACGAGCGACCCTTCACCCTGGCGATGCAGGAGTAACAAAGAGGCTGTTTCTTCGCGACAGGTGCGCCTATAATTACCGCCCGAATTTTGATGTTGGCAAGGAGCCGCGCGTGGCGACGGTAATTAATAACGCAATGCTCGATGCCATTCTGGCTGAAGTCAGGCCGCTGATTGGCCGCGGTAAAGTGGCGGACTATATTCCTGCCCTGGCCAGGGTCAGCGGCGATAAGCTCGGCGTGGCAATCTGTACGGTGGACGGTCAGCACTGCAGCGCCGGTGACGCCCACGAGCGTTTCTCGATTCAATCTATCTCCAAAGTCCTCAGTCTGGTGGTGGCGATGAACCACTATCAGGAAGAGGAGATCTGGCAGCGGGTGGGTAAAGATCCCTCCGGCCAGCCTTTTAATTCGCTGTTGCAGCTGGAAATTGAGCAAGGCAAACCGCGTAACCCGTTTATTAACGCCGGGGCGCTGGTGGTCTGCGATATGCTGCAAAGCCGTCTTAGCGCGCCCCGTCAGCGGATGCTGGAAATCGTGCGGCGCCTGAGCGGGGTGAGCGATATTGCCTACGATCCGGTGGTCGCCCGCTCGGAGTTCGATCATTCGGCGCGTAATGCCGCCATTGCCTGGCTAATGAAATCCTTCGGCAACTTTCACAACGATGTTGCCACGGTACTGCAAAACTATTTTCACTACTGTTCGCTGGAGATGAGCTGCGTAGAGCTGGCGCGTACCTTTCTGTTCCTTGCCGACCGGGGTATCGCCCCGCATCTTGCGACGCCGGTTATCGCCCCCATTCAGTCGCGGCAGGTCAACGCTTTGATGATGACCAGCGGCATGTACCAGAACGCCGGTGAGTTTGCCTGGCGCGTCGGTTTACCGGCGAAATCCGGCGTCGGCGGCGGGATTGTGGCCATCGTTCCGCAGGAGATGGCGATTGCGGTCTGGAGCCCCGAGCTCGATGACGCCGGGAACTCGCTGGCCGGGATCGCTTTACTGGAAAAACTGACGCAAAAACTGGGGAGGTCGGTATTCTGATGGTGCCCATAGAAAACCTGTTTGCCCGTCTGCAGCGTTCCACTTTTCGCTCCCGCTTTCGCCTCGGCGTAAAGGAACGGCAGTATTGCTATGATAAGGGGGCGGAAGTTATCGACCAGCACGCGGCTGATTTTATCGCCAGGCGCCTGGCTCCGGCGCAAATTCCTAACGATGGCAAACAGACTCCGATGCGCGGACACCCGGTATTCATCGCCCAGCACGCCACCGCGACCTGCTGCCGCGGCTGCCTGGAAAAGTGGCACGCTATCCCTCGGGGGCGGGGCCTCAGCGAGGCAGAACAGCGCTATGTGGTGCAGGTGATTCACCACTGGCTGGTGATCCAGATGAACTCGCCGGACCGCGGCAGAGCATAATTCATCGGGCGTCGGTATATGCCTGATAATTATTCTCATGATATGATGAACCGCTAACTAATTATTAACATAATAATTGCCTGAAACAATTAGACGGATAATCATGAATGTCTCCACTGTCGATTCGGTCATTCACGCTGTTTCGTGAGGAACAACCCGTGCGTGATGCGCTGGTGTTGTTCACTTTAACGCTACTCCTGCATTTCTTTGGCGCGATGCTGCGTCTGGTACAAGAACTGTCGTTTTTCTGGCCGCTGAATGCGGTAATGGCGGGGATTTTTGCGCGTTATATCTGGCTAAATCGCAGTTATTTTTACGCCATCTGTTTTGCCGCCATGCTGGTATATGACGGTTTAACCTCGCGCTGGGGGATGGGCTTCGCCTCCTTCCTGATCAACTTCTCCAATCTCGTTTTTATTGTCACTCTGGCGCAGCTCATTTTATGGGACAAGCGCCGGACGGACTCGATGCCGGGACCGATTAACGCGCTTAGCCTGTTTTGCTACTGCCTGCTGGCAGCGCTGCTCTGCGCCGCCGTGGGCGCGCTGGGGTCGGTAGATGTCGAGCGCGCAACGTTTATCCCGCAGCTGGCGGACTGGTTTAGCGAACAGTTCTCAACCGCCGTGCTGATCCTGCCGTTTATCTTGACCCTCACGCTCCCTTCGGCGTTCGGGCGTTTTCGCCTGCGCCAGCTGCTGCCGGCGATTGCGCTGGTGCTGTCGATTGTGCTCGGCGTAGCGGTTGGCGGCGCCGGGAGCATCACCTTCCCGTTACCGGCGCTGATCTGGTGCGCTATTCGCTACCCGCTGCCGCTGACCTGTCTGCTGACCTTTATTACCGGCATTAGCGAAATTCTGCTGGTGGCGAACTCGCTTATCCACCTTTCGCCCGATAGCCGGATGCAGCCGTGGCAGCTGTTTTCGACGCGTCTGGGGATCGCTGCGATGCTGATAAGCCCCGTTATCGTCGCTTCCAGCGTTGAGGCGATTAATAATCTGGTCAAACAGCTGGCCCTGCGTGCCGACTTTGACTTCCAGACTCGGGTCTATTCCCGCTCTGGGTTAAGCGAAGCGCTGAAGCGCCAGCCGATCGCGGAAAATACGCTGCTAACGGTAATGGTGCTGGATATCGACGGCTTCAAGCAGGTCAACGATCGGTGGGGACATGAATGCGGCGACTGTATGCTGGCCCAGTTTGCGCAGCAGGTGCGGCAGCTGGTGGGAGAAGAGGGCATGGTCGCGCGTATCGGCGGGGAAGAGTTTGCCGTCGCAGCGCTGACCTCATCCGGTCAGGAAGCGCAGCTGCTGGCAGAAAAAATTCGCCAGGGTATTGAAGCGCAAACCTTCACCTGGGGTCAGAGCAAAATCCAGCTGACCATCAGCATGGGGCTCGAGAGCCAGCCGCTTGGCGCCGCCAGAATTACGGATCTGTTCAACCAGCTGCTGATGGCTGCCGACGATTATATGATTCAGGCGAAAAATGCCGGGCGCAATCGTATTTTTACGCAAAAGATGGCCTGAATCCTACGATAAGAAAATACGATGATAGATTCACTTGTGTTAAATATAAGTTAAAAAATATAGTGATGTGGTCAATTTCAAGGAGTTACCGATGACCACATCCTTTTCTCTGCGCACGCTGTCGCGTGACGATATTCTCGAACATCTTCCTGAATTAACCGATATCCTCGTCAGCTGCGTCAACGGCGGGGCCTCGGTGAGCTTTATGCTGCCTTTCGCCCCTGAAACCGCGACGGCGTTCTGGCTGCGAATGGCGCAGAGCGTGGCAGCCGGGGAGCGGGTCGTCATCGCCGCGGCGGATGAGCAGCAGCGGCTCGTTGGTACGGTGCAGCTCATTATCGACCAGCCGGAAAACCAACCGCACCGCGCCGACGTCGCTAAACTTCTGGTTCACCAAAATGCGCGTCGCCTGGGTCTGGCGAATGCGCTGATGGCCAGGCTGGAAGCGATCGCGCGCGAGCAGGGCAAGAGCGTTCTGGTGCTGGATACGGCGACCGGCAGCGGAGCCGAGAATTTTTACGTGCAATGCGGTTGGGAAAAGGCCGGGGAAATTCCTCGCTATGCGCTGATGCCGGACGGCGAACTGACGGCGACATCGCTGTTCTATAAACTTTTGTAATCTCATCATATACTGCAACCTGCCTCATTCACACGCCCCGGCAGCTGAGTTGATAAGCCGCCGGGGCTTGTCTCCCTCGCCGCGTTACCCGGCCACGTCCTCGCTCCGACTATTGCCCGACTAAGCGCTGTACAAACGGTTCACCGTTTTGTCGTGCAGAGAGAAATATTTCGGCGACAAATTTGATATTGCATACAGCTTTGATCAAAACGGGGTTTCACCTGGCTAAAAACCTGATAACTTATTGGACCAATTACTCAGGTTGTATGACTACTCTATGAGGGAACCCATTGTGAAAACACTAAACCGTCGCGATTTCCCGGGCGCGCAGTACCCTGAACGTATCATTCAGTTTGGCGAAGGCAACTTCCTGCGCGCGTTTATCGACTGGCAGATCGATCTGCTGAACGAGCATACCGACCTGAATTCCGGCGTGGTGATCGTGCGTCCGATTGAGAGCGCATTCCCGCCGTCTCTCAGCACCCAGGACGGCCTCTATACCACGATTGTTCGCGGCCTGAATGAGAAGGGCGAAGCGGTGAGCGATGCGCGTCTGATTCGATCGGTAAATCGTGAAATCAGCGCCTATGCCGATTATGAGGAGCTGCTGCGTCTGGCGCATAATCCGGATATGCGCTTTGTGTTTTCCAATACCACTGAGGCCGGGATCAGCTACCACGCCGGCGACCGCTTTGACGATGCGCCAGCGGTAAGCTATCCGGCAAAATTGACTCGCCTGCTGTTTGAACGCTACAGCCACTTCTCCGGCGCGGCGGATAAAGGTTGGGTGATCATTCCCTGCGAGCTGATTGATTACAACGGCGAGGCGCTGCGTGAACTGGTGCTGCGCTATGCCCAGGAGTGGGCGCTGCCGGAAGCGTTTATCACCTGGCTGGATGAGGCGAACGCCTTCTGTTCTACGCTCGTAGACCGTATCGTGACCGGCTATCCGCGTGATGAAGCCGCGCAGATTGAAGAACAGCTGGGGTATAAAGACGGTTTCCTCGATACCGCTGAACATTTCTACCTGTTTGTTATTCAGGGGCCGAAGTCCCTGGCCGCAGAGCTGCGTCTGGATAAGCTCCCGCTTAACGTCCTGATCGTGGACGATATTAAGCCGTATAAAGAGCGTAAAGTGGCGATTCTTAACGGCGCGCACACCGCGCTGGTGCCGGTCGCCTTCCAGGCGGGTCTCGATACCGTGGGCGAGGCGATGAACGATAAGGAAATCTGCGCTTTCGTTGAGAAAGCGATTTACCAGGAGATCATTCCTGTTCTCGACCTGCCGCGCGATGAGCTGGAGTCCTTCGCCAGTGCGGTCACCGGCCGTTTCCGCAACCCGTATATTAAGCATCAGCTGTTGTCTATCGCGCTTAATGGCATGACCAAATACCGCACCCGTATTCTGCCGCAGCTGTTGGCGGCGCAGAAGAAAGAGGGCAAGCTCCCGTCGCGCCTGACCTTCGCACTGGCAGCGCTGATCGCGTTTTATCGCGGCGAACGTAACGGTGAGAGCTATCCGGTTCAGGATGATGCTGAATGGATGGAGCGCTACAAGGCGCTATGGGCTCAACATCGGGATGCGCAAATCACCACCGGCGAGCTGGTAAAAGCCGTACTGTCCGTTGAATCCCACTGGGAGCAGGACCTGAGCAAAGTTTCAGGCCTGGTTGAGCAGGTGACGCAGGATCTGGATGCGATTCTGCGCGACGGCATGCGCGCCGCCGTTCAGCCGCTGTGCTGATATAGCGCAGGGCGCCGCCCGACGAGCAGATAAGGACGGATTATCGGCCAGATAAGCTGCCAGCCGCCGTCCGCTCGTCATCCGGGCGCAACGCCTGAGCAGAATTACCATTAATTTCAACCCGGCTACCGCCGGGTTATTTTTGAACCTTCATTAGTTACAACATACTTTTAGTTTTTCCTTATCACGCAGGTCTGGCAGATCGTGCAATATTGTTCCGGCAGCAAAGATGGGGCAATTAAGAGAAAAAGATGAATTGTGTGCCGGGCGCTTGAACTAATTATTGCACCGGAAAATAATGCCTTATCAAAACGAGGAGTCGGCCCATGGTCATTGAGATTCGCGAACCCGATCGGCAGGATAAAGCACAGTGGTTATCGCTTTGGCAGGGTTATACCCGTTTCTACGGTAGCCCGCAGCCAACGGAGGTCACAGAATACACCTGGCAGCGGATGCTTGATGCCGCTTCGCCGATGCTGGGTCGTTTCGCGGTGGTGGATGGCAATGTGGTGGGCTTTGCGATTTGTGTCCTCCATGAAGGAACATGGGTTAAGACGCCCATTTGCTATCTGGAAGATCTGTTTGTCGCCCCGCAGATGCGCGGGCAAGGCATCGCCAGAACCTTAATACAGGCGCTGCAAACGGAAGGAAAAGAGAAAGGGTGGTCGCGCCTGTACTGGCACACTCGCACCGACAATCCGGCCCGGCGTCTGTATGATGAATTCACGCCAGCCGATGACTATGTTCGTTACCGCGTGACGCTCTGACAATCTGAGATTAAGAAGTTGTTAAGCTTTTCCCTGTAAAACAGGGGAAACGGCTCAGGAGAAACAAATATGGAAAAACGCATAGAAACGGTGGTGAATTTAATCATGTTTCTTTCGCTGTTGGCCACCGCGTGGGATCTCTCCCTGGTTCATCACCTTGCCTGGTAAATCAGACCCTACGGCGCCCGCTCCTGACGCCGTAGTATTCTCGTTCTGACTCCCTTTATTCCTTTACTTTCAGCCGCCGGGCTAACGGCGCGCGACGATAAACAGGCGCGGAAATAATAACAATACCTTTCCGTTACACTGTAACGGATAGTGCCGCTTCAACTCTTCCAGATAGCGCTTGAGAAACGCTTCGCGCTGTGGCTCATCAAGTGGCTGTAAAAATGGTCTCAGACCCGTTGACTGCAGCCATTCGATAATGGCCTGATGCGATGCCAGCGGGTGATAGTAGGTGGTGCGCCAGATATCCACCTCGCAGCCGCAGGCAGTGAGCATATCATAATACTCCTGTACCTCTGGCAGCGGATGCCGTCCGCTGGCCGGGTTCCCAAGCTCTTCTGCAACCTGACGCATCAGGGTATGGGACGGCTCCTGCCAGTTAACGGGCATCTGCACCGCCAGTACGCCGTTTTCTGCAAGATTGCTCACCAGAAAAGGGAACAGCCGCTGATGATCCGGGAGCCATTGCAGCGAAGCATTGGCGTATATCAGATCCGCCGGACGCTCCGGGCGATAAGCGGCAATATCCGCATCAACGAACCCACAGTTCGGCAACCTTTGTGAGGCCTCTTCCAGCATTGCCGGGGAATTATCAATGCCGATAATCGTCGCGTCCGGCCAGGCATCTTGCAGCAGAGCGGTGCTGTTGCCTGGCCCGCAGCCTAAATCAACGGCCAGCGTCACGGGATAATGGGCAATGCGCGCAAGAAGCTCGGCGGCGGGCCGCGTTCGCTCAGCGCCAAATTGCAAATAGAGTGAGGGATTCCAGTCTGCCATAGTACGCTCCGGTTGCGAGAAACTCGTCCAACAGCATAGACGGCAATGCGTATCTGGCAAAGCAGCAAGATCGGCTGAGCCATATTGTGACGTTGTCACTTCTGCATGTGCCGGGCGGGTCACGGTACTCCTGTAGACAACAGGCTAGAGTATGCGCGCAATTCTCTGGTCAATAGGTATGAAATGGCTTTAATCATTAAGATGTTACTTGAGAACCGGCTTGGTAAGGACAAGGATAAACTGTTGCAGGTGAAACCTGGGCTAAGCCTTGTTGTTGAGGATGAAACCTGCCGGGTTCTGTTTGATACCGGCCCTGACGGCAGCTTTTTGCATAATGCGCAGCGCATGGGGGTTTCTTTATCTAACCTGACCGCCACGGTACTTTCTCACGGTCATTATGACCACTGCGGCGGCGTGCCGTGGCTGCCGGACAATAGCCGTATTATTTGCCATCCGCAGGTCGGGCAAACGCGCTATTCGGCGTTATCGATCGGCGGGCATCGTGTAAAGCTCAAAAAGCTGTCGCGAGAGATCGACTATTCCCGCCACCGCATGGAATACAGTCGCCAGCCGCTGGCTATCAGCGAGCGGCTGATGTGGTCAGGTGAGATCGCGGTTGCCAAGCCGCGAGCTTATGGCGTGCTGGCGGGGCCATCCCCAGCGGAGGATTATATTGCCGATGAGGGCGTACTGATTTACCGCTCGACGCGAGGCTTAATCATTATTTGCGGCTGCGGACATCGCGGCTTGATCAATACCCTTCGCCACTGTCAGAAGGTTACCGGCGTCCAGCAGATATACGCCATCATCGGCGGACTTCATCTGCGCCGCGCGCCTCCGTGGAGAATACGCCAGATAAGGCAATTTTTGCACCAGCAGAAGGTGGAGAAAGTGATGGCCTGCCATTGTACCGGTTCGTGGGGACGCTGGTGGTTATCGGCGGATAGTGCCCCGGCGACCGGCGATACGTTAGTACTGGATCAGGGATGAGGTGTATGGCTGCTGATTACATATAAATAACACTTTGGCTATTTATTAAATACATCGACGCCGCGCTATACACCTTCCCCCTGGGGGAAGGTCAAACGTTAATTTTGCGATGACGTGTAAATATTTATCGAGAAACTTCATTCTATTTAACTCGCGGTTTTAATTATGTAATAACGTTTAATTCTTTGGGCGGGTGTGCTTTAATTCAGCGGTCGTCCTATCGCGAATATTACTATGATTCAGTCACTACAGGCATTATTCAAACAAGCCACCCGACGCCGGCTTCGCATCCGCGCCGGGCTTGTTATTGCCTGTTGGCTGCTACTCAATCTACAGCTTGCCGTCGCTGCACACCACGGCGGCCAGCAGCAGCCGGTCGCGCCGCAGGTGCAAATTCATCACATCGTTGATGGCATGATGACCATGTCCGGCATGGAAAACGTCGGGCAGAAAGTCATCTGTGAGAAACACTGCGACCCCGACACTGCGCAACCTAATACCTCCACCTCTCTACAGCTGAATGCATTGCCCGCCGAAACCACCCTGCTGGTGGTTTCGCCGCAGCAGGAGATTTGCGCTGAACGTATGGACTGGCACACGCCGCCGGTCACCGGTCCGCCGGCTGAAATACGTTTCTGCCGTTTCAGAGAATAACGCTCCGTTAAAAAACATCCATCAGAACTGCCCGTTCTGCGGGCGACTTTATGTTTTTTTCGGAGTATTAATTATGCGTTCGACCTCTATTTTTCTGCTTTTTACCAGCGTTCTGACCTTTTCTTTCACCGCATATTCCGCCAGCGCGGAAGATGGCGCGATGCATCAGCATAATATGTCCGCGATGGCGGAAATGCCGGGGATGAATAAGCCCGAGAATACCGCCGCGCTTTATTCGGCAAGCGGGGTGATTAAAGCCTGGCGCGACGATGCGGTGGTAATTGCCCATTCTCCGGTTCCCGGGCTGAACTGGCCGGCGATGACGATGAGCTTTGCGCTCGATGGACATCAAGATAAAAAGCTGCCGGTGGGACAGCAGGTCGATTTCACCTTCCGCCAGACCGACTCCGGCTACGCGCTCGTTTCGATTACCGCGCAATAATTCCGGAGTCATTATGCACATCTTAACTAAGGCGGCCTGCGGGCTGCCGCTCTTGCTGTCGCTGACGTCCACCAGCGGCTGGGCGACGACGCTCTCAGAGGCCCTGTCGGCGGCGGAAAGCTACTCTGCCGAGCTCTCCGCCAACGATCATCAGGTTAACGCTTTGAAGAATATGGCGGATTCCGCCATGGAGCTTCCCGATCCGAAGCTTAAGTTTGGTCTTGAAAACGTCCCGTTGGGGGGAAGTAACGCCAGCCGCCTGACCCGCGAGGGCATGACCATGCAGCGGATTGGCGTAATGCAGGACTACGTCAGCAGCACCAAGCGCGAGCGCAAAGCCGACTCGATAACCGCCGACGCGCGGCGAACCGCCGCCAACGCCGATGTTATCCGCGCCAGGCTACAGCGGGAAACCGCTCAGGCATGGCTGGCGCTGGCGGTAGCGCAGAAGTCGCTGCGCTCGGTACAGGCGCTGATTAGCGAAACCTCCCGGCAAATTGGCGTGCATAAGGCGGCCGTCAGCAGCGCCAGCGCTACCCCCGGCAGCGTGCTCGACGTCGAACTGGCGCTCAATGCTATGAAAAATGAGCAAGATAACGCCCGGCGCGATGTGCAGATCGCTCAGGCGCGTCTGATGCAGCTAACCGGTAAGGATATCCGCGTTATTTCCGGCCCGCTGCCGCGCATTGAGCGCCTGCCTGCCGATGAAGCGACCTTAATTGAGGGGATAAAACTTCATCCAGAAGTGATTCAGGCCGCGCGTGAGGCTGATCTGGCTAAAGCAAAATCCGGGCAGTCGGAAGTGGCGGCGATCCCCGACGTAGGCGTTGAGGTCTATTACGCCAGACGCGGAGATGACTATGACGACATGGTCGGCGTTATGTTTACCGTCGATTTGCCGGTTTTTCAGGGTAAACGTCAGGATAAAGACCACGCTGCGGATGTCTCCCGAACCTATGAAGCCAACGATCGGTTGACCTTATTGATGCGCGAGCATCAGGCGCAGCAGTATCAGCTGATCGCGCAGTATAACGCCGCGAAAGCCATTTACGATCGCCAGCAAAACGAGGTCCTGCCGCTGCTGCGCAAGAAGGTGAGTCTCGTCAATGCCCAGTATCGGGGCGGCAGCTCCGCGCTGCCTGAACTGCTCGCCGCCCGTCGCGACCTGCTGAACGGGGAAATCGCCAGCAACAACGCCGAGAAAGCGCTCGCTGACGCGTGGGCCGCCGTTCGCTACCTTATTCCACAGGATGTTAAATAATGAAGCTGAAAACTGCTTTTACCCTTGTGGCGCTGGCCGTCGCTCTTGCCGCCGCGGGCGGATACTGGCTGGGATCGCGGAACGCCTCGACTGTCACTCCGGGCGGAACCGAAACGGCTGCGGGACGCAAAGTGCTCTACTGGTACGACCCGATGACCCCCGTTACCCGTTTTGATAAACCGGGCAAATCGCCGTTTATGGATATGGACCTGGTTCCGCGTTATGCCGATGAAGAGGCTGACGATGATGCGGGAGGGGTGAAGATTAGCACCCGCCAGCAGCAAAATCTTGGCGTACGCACGGCGAGCGTTTCCCGTCAGCCACTGGCGCCGGAGCTTAACGCTTTTGCTACCGTCGCCGTGGACGAACGCGGCGTCGAGACGGTGCCGGCGCTGGCCAACGGCTTGATTGAGAAACTCTACGTTAACGCCTCTCAGCAGTTTGTGAAAAAGAACGAGGCGCTGGCCGAACTGTGGATCCCGCAGTGGGCGGCGGCGCAGCAGGAGTATCTGGCGGTGAGGCGGCTGGGCGACAGCGGGCTGACCGCCGCCGCTCGCGATCGTCTGCAGCTGCAGTTTATGCCGGAAGCGATTATCCGCAGCGTTGAGCGCAGCGGGAAACCGCAAACCCGGATGACGGTACGCGCGCCGCACGATGGTTATGTCAGCAAGCTGGATGTGCGCACCGGCGCGCAGGTCACCCCAGCCCAGCCGCTGTTCGAGCTGGCCCGCCTCGACCCGGTATGGGTCGTGATTGATTATCCGCAAAGCCAGGCCAGCCTGCTGCGCGTGGGTAGCCGGGTGACGGCGACCACCGGCAGTTGGCCCGGGAGCGTTTTTCAGGGCTCCGTGCGCGAGCTACTTCCCGATCTGGAAGCGACCACCCGCACCTTAAAGGCCCGGGTAGTTTTGAACAATCCGCAGCATCAGCTCAAACCCGGTATGTACCTGAACGTTCAGCTGGCCGAGGCGCATCAGGCGCGCGCCGTTCTGACCATCCCTGAAGAGGCATTGATTGCCACGGGTAGCAGCAATCGGGTGTTAATTGCCGATGGCGAGGGGCATTTCCGTCCGGTCGAAGCGATCGTCGGGCGCACGCAAAATGGTCTGGTCGAGATAAAATCCGGCCTCAAAGAGGGCCAGAAGGTGGTCACCTCCGGACAGTTCCTGATTGACTCCGAAGCGAGCCTGCGCAGCGCGCTGCCGCAAATGGCCGGGGAGGATCCGCAGGAAAAAAGCTATACCACGCACGGGGTCATCAAAGCTGTAACCGATGGGGCGGTGACCATCGCCCACCAGCCGGTGCCGGCGCTGAAGTGGCCGGCGATGATCATGGATTTTGCCATTACGCCGCAGCAGCAGGGACAGATGCGCCCCGGCGAGTCGGTAATGTTTAGCTTCGTCCTGACCGACGATGGAGCGCGAGTCACCTCAATGATGCCGATGAACGGCGCTAAGGAGCAGCCATGATTGCCGCCGTTATCCGCTGGTCGTTACGCAACCGTCTGCTGGTACTGCTGGCGTCGCTGATTATGGCCGCCTGGGGCGTCTGGTCGATACAGCAGGCGCCGCTGGATGCGCTACCGGATCTCTCCGATACCCAGGTGATTATTCGCGTAAGCTATCCGGGAAAAGCGCCGCAAATTGTCGAAGATCAGGTGACCTATCCGCTGACCACCACCATGCTGTCGGTGCCGGGGGCGAAAACCGTGCGCGGTTTTTCCATGTTCGGCGATGCTTACGTTTACGTACTGTTTGATGATGGCACCGATCCGTACTGGGCGCGCTCCCGCGTGCTGGAGTACCTGAGCCAGATCCAGAGCAGCCTGCCGCCGGAAGCGAAAGCTTCGCTGGGGCCGGATGCTACCGGCGTTGGCTGGGTGTTTGAATATGTGCTTACCGATAAAAGCGGTCAGCATAGCCTCGGGGATTTGCGAGCGATTCAGGACTGGATCCTGAAATATGAACTGAAAACCGTGCCGGACGTATCGGAGGTCGCCAGCGTCGGCGGAATGGTCAAAGAGTATCAGGTGATCCTTAATCCTGACCGCCTGCGGGCCCTGAACGTTACCCACGAACAGGTTATCAGCGCGATTCAGAGCGCCAACCAGGAGGGCGGCGGCTCGGTACTGGAACTGGGTGAAGCTGAATATATGGTGCGCACCACCGGCTATCTGAAGTCCATCGACGACTTTAAGCAGGTCGTTATCGCTGCGCGTGACGGCGTGCCGGTGCTGCTGTCCGACGTTGCCAGCGTGCGCCGGGGACCGGCGATCCGGCGCGGCGTCGCCGAGCTCAACGGTGAAGGCGAAGTGGCAGGGGGAATCATCATTATGCGTTCGGGCAAAAATGCCCTGACCACCATTAATGCGGTGAAGGCGAAACTGGCTGAGGTGCAAAAAAGCCTGCCAGCAGGGGTAGAAATAGTGCCGGTTTATGACCGTTCGCAGCTGATTAAAAATTCAGTCGAGACCCTGACCCACAAGCTTATCGAAGAGTTTATCGTTGTGGCGGTGGTCTGCTCGCTGTTTCTGTTCCATTTCCGCAGCGCGCTGGTGGCGATGATCACGCTGCCGCTGGGGATCCTCGGCGCATTTATCGTGATGCACTATCAGGGCGTCAGCGCCAATATGATGTCGCTTGGCGGAATTGCGATCGCCATCGGAGCCATGGTCGATGCGGCAATCGTAATGATTGAAAATATGCATAAGGTGCTGGAGCAGTGGCGGTATGAGCATCCTGAGCGCCAGCCGTCTTCCGCCGATTACTGGCAAATTGCCCTACATGCGGCATCGGAGGTGGGGCCCGCGCTGTTTTGCAGCCTGCTGATCATTACCCTGTCGTTTATTCCGGTATTCACCCTCGAGGCGCAGGAGGGCAAGATGTTCTCGCCGTTGGCTTTCACCAAAACCTGGTCGATGGCGGTGGCCGCCGGGCTTGGGATCACCCTGGTTCCGGTGCTGATGGGCTACTTTATTCGCGGCAAAATCCCTGATGAGGCCGCTAATCCGCTCAACCGCTGGCTGATACGCGCCTATGAGCCGCTGCTGGATAAGGTCTTGCAGTGGCCGAAGGCAACGCTGGCGGCGGCGGGCCTGCTGCTGGTCGCCACGCTATGGCCGCTGGCGCAGCTCGGCAGCGAATTCCTGCCGCAAATCGACGAGGGCGACCTGCTGTATATGCCATCCACGCTGCCGGGGATCTCCAGCCGCGAAGCCGCCCGCCTGCTGCAGCAGACCGACCGTCTGATCAAGACGATTCCTGAAGTACAAAGCGTGTTCGGCAAGGCCGGTCGGGCGGAGAGCGCCACCGATCCGGCGCCGCTGACCATGCTGGAAACCACCATTCAGTTCAAGCCGAAAAGCGAATGGCGGCCCGGTATGACCATGGATAAGCTGATCGGCGAACTGGACAGTGCGGTAAAAGTGCCGGGCATCGCCAACGTCTGGGTACCGCCGATTCGCAATCGCCTGGATATGCTGGCGACCGGCATTAAAAGCCCGGTCGGCATCAAAGTGAACGGCAACAATCTGGCGGAGATCGAAAAAACCGCTGAGGAGATTGAGCGCATCGTGCGTCATGTCCCGGGTGTGACCTCGGCGCTGGCGGAACGCCTCGACGGCGGTCGCTATATCGATATCGCTATCGATCGGCTGAAAGCCGCCCGCTACGGCGTGTCGGTGAAGGAGCTGCAGTCGGTGGTCGCCAGCGTGGTGGGCGGCGATAACATTGGCGAGACTATCGAGGGGCGTGAACGCTATCCGATAAACGTGCGCTATCCGCGCGAAATGCGCGACTCGCTGCAGAAGCTGCGCGATCTGCCGGTGGTAACCAGCAGCGGGGCACAGGTGACGCTCGCCGAGCTGGCGGATATTGCTATCACCGATGGCCCGCCGATGCTAAAAAGCGAAAACGCCCGTCTGTCGGACTGGATCTACGTCGATATTCGCGGGCGCGATCTGAAATCCGCGGTTGATGAAATGCAGCGCGAGGTCAGCAAACAGGTCAGGCTGCCGGATGGCATCTCGCTGACGTGGTCCGGGCAGTACGAGTATCTGGAACGCGCTACCGCGAAGCTCAAAATCGTACTGCCGTTTACTCTGATGATTATCTTTATCCTGCTTTACGTCACCTTCGGTCGCGTTAAAGATGCGCTGTTGATTATGGGCACGTTGCCGTTTTCGCTGATCGGCGGCGTCTGGTTGCTCTGGCTGCTGGGCTATAACCTGTCGGTGGCCGCCGCCGTTGGCTTTATTGCGCTTGCCGGCGTGGCCGCGGAGTTCGGGGTAATTATGGTGCTCTATTTAAACCAGGCGCTCGCGAAGCGGCGCGGTGAGCTTAATGACCGGACGCTCAACGAAGCGATACACGAAGGAGCCGTGCTGCGCGTGCGCCCGAAAGTAATGACCGTCGCGACGATTATGGCCGGGCTGCTGCCGATTATGTGGGGTGGCGGTACAGGTTCAGAAGTGATGCAGCGTATTGCCGCGCCGATGATCGGCGGGATGATCACCGCGCCGCTGCTGTCGATGCTGGTGATCCCGGCGGTCTATCTTCTGACGCACCGCAACAAACCCTAAAGTGCAACGCCCGGGCCAGGCGGCTCGGGCGTGAATCAGTCGGCGTTTTTGAGATCGGACGCGCGTTTGGCGGTGGCGTAGACAAAGTCCAGCATCGGCTCGAGGTCGGTATCGTAGCCGGCCTGAATGATTTTGCCCCGCAGCCATTCGATCTCACTGGTAATATCCGGGTGGAAGATATTGTTGTCCTGCGCTTTGCGTAGCCACTTGAGCAGGAAATTATTTTTCCCGCGGATACCGCCCGATTTCTTCGATTTTGCGTGTATTTTCAGCGCCACCAGAATGCAGTAATAGAAATGAACGCGCTGATTAAAACTTTGGTGCATGTCTTTTATTCCCGCCAGAATCAGGTTGCGGCCGGGCATGGACCTTAAACATGCGGTCTCTGATATTCACCCGTGCCACCATCGCGCCGCTTGCCAGGCGCCGGGGCGATGGTGGCACGGAAGCCGAATTGCAGTCAAATATTGATTATTTTTTTACCCATATTTGCGTCAGGGGTCGCGCGAAGAGTATTCCTCAGGTTCGCGGCAGAGCAGCGCGTTGTTGCAGGTAAATGCGCAAAACCAGGATAAATGCCAGCGCGACCACCGCTGCGGCCAACAAATAAATAGTCTCCAGCTCGTAGTAGCCTGCCACCCAGCCGGCTAGCGGTCCGGTTAATCCCAGCGCCAGATCGAGAAAAGCCGAATAGGTGCCCAGCGCGGTGCCCTGATTCTGCTCTTCAACCTGTTTTACCGCTTCCACGCCAAGCGCCGGGAAGATCAGCGAAAAGCCCGAGCCGGTGAGAAAGGCGCCAATACCCGCTATCCATGCCGAGGAGGCATACCAGATGATCAGCAGGCCGAGACATTCGATCGCAAAACAGATTAACGATACCGGCACGCCGCCGTAGCGGGTAATGGTGTTACCTAAAATCAGGCGAATGCAGATAAAACCGATGCTGAATAGCGACAGGGTAAACGCCGCGCCTTGCCAGCCATGAGCCGAAAAGTAGAGGGTAATAAAGGTCGCGATAACCCCAAAACCGACGGTACCCAGCGCCAGCCCCATCCCATAGGGCCAGATTTTGCGTACCACCACGTGAAACGGTGCCCGGATTCCCGCCGTCACGCTGACGTCCTGGCGCGTACGGGCATAGAGCAGGCCAACCGCCGCAGCCAGCACCACGACGGCGGCAAATCCGCTGATGCCAAAATAGCCGTTGAGCATGACGCCCAGCGGGGCGCCAACCGCCATCGCCACGTAGGTTGCCACGCCGTTCCAGGAGATCACGCGCGACGTGTGGATCGCGCCCACGGTTTTGATCCCCCACAGGGTCGCGCCGGTGGCAGTGAAGCTTTCCCCGACGCCGAGGAAAATTCGCCCCACCAACAGCGCGGCAACCGCCAGCGGCGGCGCAGATTGCAGCAAGACCGCGAGCAGGGTGAAGAGCCCGCTGAGCAGACAGCAAATAATCCCCAGGCTGACGACTTTTTTCGGCCCCCAGATATCGGTATAGCGGCCCGCATGCGGGCGGCTGAGCAAGGTTGAAATGTACTGGAGGCTGATAACCACGCCGGCGATAAAGGTGCTATAGCCAAGCTGATAATGGATATAGCCGGGCAGCACGGCGAGCGGCAAACCGATGGAGAGATAGCAGATACAGGTAAAGACAACGATAGAAATAATACGCAGATTAAGCTGGGTGGTGCTGACGGATGTGGCCATAACGCTAAGTACTGGAAACCAAAGGGAGACTAAGCATAGCGCAGCGTCGTCGGGCGCGACGAGCAGACCATGCGCTTTTTCAATGATTCAGGCAAACTCACTAAAAATAGTAATGAGAGAAGAGCAATCTGGGCAAGTCGTGCGCAGCAGAGTATAAAATTTGTTAACGCATCATGGATATTGACAGGAGAGGGTATGGAATACGATTTAGACGGTATGGATGTTCTTTTTGTCGCGGGCTTTGGACCGATCACCCAATCAACGCCAGCCAGCAGGGAATTTTATGTGGCGGCGCTGGGCCTGCCGCTCAAACCGATGCCCGGCAACGAAGAGTATTTGCTGACCGAACAGCATGCCCTCGATGGGGTAAAACATTTTGCGCTGTGGCCGATGGCTCAGGCGGCGCGCTCCTGTTTTGACTCGGATCTCTGGCCGGACTATCTGCCGGTGCCGCAGGCGTGGGTGGAGTTTGAAGTGCGCGATATCGACACCGCCACCGACGCGCTGAAGGCCAGAGGCTATCGTCTGCTGGTGGATAATCGCGTGGAGCCCTGGGGACAGACCGTCACGCGGTTGCTGAGCCCGGAAGGGCTGCTGGCAGGGATTACCGTAACCCCGTGGCTGCGCGAGGGCAAAGCATGAAAGCCAAATGGAATGTATTAGCCGCCCATCAACTTCGCCGACCAGCAGGGTGATGGAATGTTGATTTATGACGTATTCGGACGCCACATTGGCGTCCAGCGTCGGGACGGGCGATGGTTACTCTTCCGCGTCGATCTCAACGAACGGAAATATTCGCCGCTGCATGGGGTTATCATCCCGGATGACCTCACGGAAGCAGAAATTCCCGGCTGGCTGGGCGATATTTTTCATGAAGCCGCAAGCCCGCGCCATCCTGACGTCCGGCTGATGGAGTAGCGGCTACCGCCAGCTTCTGTTTTGCAGCACCACCCGGTAACCGTCGCGGTCGACAAAGGTTTTGCCGTGCACATTCCAGTACGGATTAAACGCGCTGACCGGTGTAAAGCCGGCGGTCAGCATTCTCTCGCACCGTTCCTGCCATTCGGCGGTGTGCGGATAATAGAGCACCAGCAAATCTTCCTCGCTCGGGGAGGGCTTCACCGGGTGATGGTGGCAGAGGGTGAACTCAAGATGCCAGCCGAGATCGCCGCGTCCGATCATGACACCGCTGAAGCCAGCGTGATCGGCAAACTGCGCGATCTGCTCCAGCCCAAGGCCCGTGCAGTACATGCTGCTGCTCAAAGAAAGGTCGGTGACCGGCCGGGCGATGCGCATAGCGTTAAGAGTCATAAGAACCTGTATGAATAAAAGGTGGTCGGGTGACTGTATCCGTTTTTACGCCGATCGTTTGTCGTGGAGAGCTTTCTTTTGCATAAACGTCATCCCTCAGACGGCCAGCCATTTGATGGCTCTTACTGTGCCAATTAGCGATAGCCAATATAAAAAGTGTGCTAATTATTATTGTGGCTAATTAAATAATTGCGGCATTTTTTGTCCTTAACTTAAACACATCTTAAACGAGGGTCTGGCGTTTTCTAGGATTTTTCTCATGCGACGCGATATTTCGAAAGATAAGCAAGGGCGCTTTTGAAACAAATAAAAAAAGCATATCCATGTAAATCATATGGATATATCGCTGCTGTTGCTGAATGGATCGGTTTCAGCGATCGATTTAATATTTATTGATAAGCGATAGCAATTAAATATTTTGTATTGATCGTTGGTTTCGATGTAGGTATCGTTTTGCACGTATTTCACCGGCAGTACAAATAATTAGTTAATCTCATTTGCGCTAAAAAAATTATTTACCGCGATATTTCATTAGAAGATGAAATTAAACTTTTTTTTGAAATTTGTATGGCGTGTAAGTTAACACCGTACATTTACCCCATCGGTCATGGTGAGATATATAAATATTTTATATTTCCTCGGGAGATGTCCTGAAAGTGTTGTGTGGGCTTGCTGCCCTATTAATACCCCACATTATTAATAAATGGAGTTTATTTATGAACATTAAACGCGTAATTCTTTCCGCTGCAATTTCTTCTGCATTGATGTCTGGCAGTGTTATGGCGGCTGAGACCGGTACCGTGAGTTTCAGCGGCCTGATTACCGGTGCCACCTGTGATGTCAACATCGGTGGTGCAGGCGCAAACGCGGCCGTAGTGCTGCCAACCGTCAGCGCGAATACACTTGATGGCGCGACTAAAACAAATGGTAAAACTCGTTTCAGTCTTGAATTGAGCGGTTGTACCGGTGCATTAACTCAGGCGAAAGCCTTCTTTGAAGGTGGTAATACAGTAAATAACGCGACCGGACGTCTGATAAATACAGAGACGTCCGGTGCAGAGAATGTTTCTCTACAATTACGCGATGGTCAGAACAATAGCGTTATTAATGTTGGCGATGCTGCGCAATTTGATTCCGCAGCTATTGGTTATGTTGATATATCTTCCGGTACTGCTTCACTTCCGTACTATGTTGAGTATTACGCTGAAGGCGCCGTCGTAGCCGGTACTGTCGCTTCCCAGGTGACCTATAGCCTCATCTATAAGTAATGCTTCTGCGGGGAGAGAACACTTTCTCTTCCCAATTAATTTCTGGAGACATCACATGGATGTAAGGAAAACTATTTTCTTGCCTGCTGCGCTGAGTTGTCTGATGAGTGCGCTGTGTACTTTTCCGGTTCAGGCTGGCGTGGTAATTAATGGTACACGGGTTATCTATCCCGGCGATGAAAAAGAAATTACCGTTCAGGTTAGTAATAATGGGCAGCGTCCGGTATTGGTGCAAAGCTGGCTGGATACCGGCGATAGTGAGGCTACACCTGATACTATCACCACCCCCTTTATTCTGACGCCGCCGATCAATCGTCTTGACTCTGGCAAGGCCCAGGCCTTGCGCATTAGCAGCCTGACAACCTCAGCGCTGCCGCAGGATCGTGAATCCCTGTACTGGCTCAACGTGCTGGAAATCCCCGGGCGCCCCGGTAGCGAGATCAAAAATGAAAACTATCTGCAGCTGGCGGTGCGTTCACGAATTAAATTCTTCTGGCGTCCCGCTTCGCTGAAAGAGGGCGCAGCGAGAGCGCCGCAGGCGCTGAGCTGGGCCGCCACGGAACAGGGGCTGAAAGCCATCAATCCAACGCCCTATTTTATTTCCCTCGCCACCCTCACCGTGGCAGGAAAAACTGCGGATGTGGATATGGTGGACCCGTTCAGCGATCGTATTTTTCCCCACGTGAAGGCCTCACGAGGAAGCCAGGTACAGGCTGAATGGATTGATGATTACGGCGCCATTCGTTCGCAGAATTTTACCGTTAAGTAGTCCACTCGCTATCTGTCTGTCCTGGAGAAGTCATCATGCAGGGAATCGCACTCCCCGGTAAAGCGGCGCTGCTGTCCGTTTCCGTATTATCTGCCCTTGCGCTAAACGTCAGGGCTAAAGAAAACGCTGAGATTCATTTTGATCCTTCATTCCTGAGACTGGGCACCGGTCCAGCGCCGGATTTATCGCGTTTTAGCCATGGCGCGAGCCTGTCTGAGGGAACGCATCGGCTGCGGATATGGTTTAACGAAAAGCCGGTAGTGAATCAGGATGTCCGTTACGTCGCAGAAGGACATGGTACCACGCCCTGCCTGACGCCTGAGCTGATTACGCAGCTTCCGCTTCGCCACGAGATGCTGCCCGATAGCGCCTGGGACAGCGGTGCTGATGTCTGTACAGACCTGACGGCGCTGATTCCTGGGGCGACGGTGATGAGTGACAGTAATGCGCAAACGCTCAATATTCAGGTGCCGCAAGTCTGGGAACAGCGCAGCGCGCGCGACGCGGTACCGCCCGCATTGTGGGATAGCGGTATTCCCGCCGCGCTATTGGGCTACAACCTTAGCGCATATAGCAGTGAGAACAACGGCTATAACCATGACAGCCTTTATGCCAGTCTCAACGGCGGCATCAATATTGGTAGCTGGTACCTGCGCCATAACGGCAACTGGAGCCGGGATAATCACGCAGGCGGCCATTATCAAACACAGAATACCTATATTCAGCGGGATCTCCCTGCTTTAAAGGGCCGGATTTCTGTCGGCCAGATCAACACCTCGGGGCAGCTTTTTGACACGCTGCCTCTAAGCGGACTAAAGCTGGAGAGCGATGAGCGCATGGAGCCGCTCTCCCGTCGCGGCTACGCGCCGGAAATTCGGGGCATTGCCCGTACGAGCGCTCGGATTGCTGTCCGCCAAAGCGGTAACCTGATTTATGAAACAACCGTCAGTCCGGGGGCGTTTGTCATTGATGATCTTTATCCTACCGGCTATGGCGGGGATCTTGACGTCACCGTTTACGAAGCTGACGGCAGCGAACAGCATTTTCAGGTGCCATTCGCTTCCGTTACGCAGCTATTACGTCCGGGCCAGTCCCGTTATGAACTCTCAATAGGTGAACTGAACTATCGTTCGTTGCCCGCCGACCCTTCACTCTGGCAGATGACCTGGCAGCAGGGCGTGACCAACTGGCTAACGGTTTACGGCGGAATGCAGGCCAGCGAGCGTTACCGGGCGGGTCAGGGCGGTATCGGCATTGCGACCCCCATAGGTGCAGTGAGCGCAGATGCCACCCTCGCTCGTACGGAATTGGGTAAGCGGGGCCAGGATGACGAAATACGCAGCGGCGAGAGCTACCGGCTCAGCTATAGCAAAAATATCACCGAAACGGCCAGTCATTTTTCCCTGGCCGCCTACCGGTTTTCGACCCGCGGATATATGGACTATTTGACCGCCATGCAGACGCGTGAAGCGATTTTCCAGGGGAACCATGCCGATAGTATACGGCGTAATAAAAGCCGCTATACGCTTACGGCAAGCCAGGGATTGCCGGGTGGGTGGGGGCAGTTTTACCTGAGTTCATCGGTGCAGAACTACTGGAACGCCAAAGGTGTAGACAAGCAATATCAGTTTGGCTACAGCAACAATTATGGCCGATTCAGCTACGGGGTTAACGCCGGACGCAGCTGGAGCGCCTACGGACGTTCCCAGGACACGCTTTCCGTGAATCTCAGTTTCACGCCAGGCAGTAGCCGACAGGCCGTAACGGGGCGCCTTAGCTATGACCATACTCGTCACGGTGAGCAGAGTCTGCGAACCGGTATAAATGGCTCTTTTGGCGAAGATAGCCGCTTCAGCTACGGCCTGTCTGGCACGACGAGCAGTCAGGGTAACGGCAGCAGCGCGGCGGCGAGCGCGCAGTACCTGGCCAATTTCGCTTCGCTGAATGCGGCGTTCGGCAGCGGTCGACATTACCGCAGCGTTTCGGGCGGCGTAAGCGGGACCGTGATAGGCCACAGCGGCGGTCTGACGCTGAGCCCCTTTCAGGGAGACACCTTCGCACTGGTAGAGGCTAAAGGCGCTGAGGGCGCTGGCGTCAATGGCTATAGCGGTATCCAGGTTGACAAACGGGGCTATGCAGCAGTGCCGTATCTCAGTCCGTATCAGCTGAACGATATCCATCTTGACCCGAAAGGAACAACTCGGGGCGTAGAGCTGGATAACACATCTCAAAGAGTTGCCCCGCGTGATGGCGCGGTAGTGAAGATCAGCTATCAGGCCCGTCAGGGATATCCGCTATTAATTACCGTGACAGGTGCCGCCCATCCACTGCCTTTCGGAACGGAAGTTCATGACGCTTCGGGACGTACGGAGGGTTATGTAGGTCAGGGCGGGCAAATCTACGCGCGGGTCGAGCAGGTCCGCGGGGTGTTAACGGTTCGTGCTGGCGAACAATCTTGCCGCCTGGCTTATGTTCTGAGCAACGGACAAGCGGAGACACTGGAACAGCTCTCTCTACGTTGTGAATAGCCTTAAGGGAATAAATGATTATGAGCAAAATTATCAAAAAAAATTGCCTCCCGGCAGGGGCGTTCTCGGTATTGGTCGTCTTACTTTTTGTCACCACCAATGCTCAAGCGGCCTGCACTATAACCAGTACGCCAGCACCAGCTGCGCTGCAAACGTATTCGTTGCCAATTAATCGGATCTCTCCTAATGTCCATAACAATAATGTTTTATTGAGTGTGCGGAAATATTTTGATGCCGCAGCGGTACGTTGCGCTACGGGCACGATTTACTGGGTGCATAAAATAGAAAATACCTCCGGTACTACCGGCGTGTTTGTTAATGGTTCTCCGGTGTATAAAACTAATATTAACGGCCTGGGGGTATATTATACTCGTAGTAATTCAAGCGGCATGGAGGTAGGCTCAACTGGCGCAGATATTGTCCTGGTGCCTGAAGTTAACATGAACCTAATTAAGTTAAATAACTCTACGATTAGCGGCGTCTTAGATGCCTCGACGCTGCCGGTGGTGAGTTTCTACGCAACAGAATCCAGCAGCGGTGCATTCAACAGCAGCGCGGTGCAAATTACTAAAATGGCTTTCAGAGGCACTGTAAGTTATGTTGTACCCAGCTGTAGTGCTCAGGATAAAGATATCTGGTTGGGAGAATATACCACCGGCGATTTCACCGGCAACTCAACGACGCCGTGGGTGGATGCCAGTATTGTACTGACCTGTGATGCGACTTTCCGCAATGCTTACAACAACGTTGCGGATTCTTATATAACGGGCAATATCACTACGACCACCAGACCTGATAATTATTATTCCGTATCTCTGGAGTCCGTTAATGGTTTTGTTGACAGCTCGCGAGGCATCATGGCGCTGGACAGCGGTGGCGCCACCGGTCTTGGCGTACAGATATCCCGTACCCGGTCAGAACAGGCATGGTCCTCTCTGGCATGGACTGGGGAAAATAAAGCCGGAGCCAATACGATTAACATTCCGCTCTATGCTCGTTATATCCAGACTGATAGCAATGTTAGTGCCGGGCAGGCGAACAGTAAACTTCTGTATACCGTTCAGTATAAATAAAAGCATTTTTCAGGAAAGTATTATGCAGCAAGAAAGGGAAGTGAGTCCGCTGGCGCTGAACGGCCTTAAAGCTTTGGAACGAGAACTTGATAAATATTATCGCGGTAGATCTTTTATCTATCTGCCAGCGATGCATTTGCAGTCAGAATGCTATTGCCATTTAACCCGCAAATATATCGTTGTAGGCGTCTCGCCTCCGGCGGAAAATATGTTTCTCAAACGCCATATTAGCCTTAAGGATTCTCTGGCAACTATCATTAAGAAACTTAATTTATATCGAGAGTATCGCTCTCAAGACAGGTGTGAATTTTGCTACTTTCTTAATAATTTAAAAGAAGATGAGCGAAGAATTTTCAGTATGTTATGTAAAACAAGCAATTATCGAATGGCTGCAAATGAACTTAACATTAATGAAAAGAATCTGCGGCGAAAAGTTTATACTTTTACGCAAAAGATGAGTATTCCAAATCGGCGTTGGTTTCTCTGGTGGATTACCTATATGAGCAGGCGCCGACCCCATTTTTTTAACGTAAGCGCGGATTAGCAAAAATTAATCTATGACTACCGTCATGGTTGAAAAACAGCACGTCAGGATTGGGGATTCTTCGCTTGCCACTGGAATATGTTTTATCTAGAATCTTCGCTTTCGGAGAGAGAAAATGTCCGTTGCAGATTCCCTGTTTGCTTACTCTTTTGCTGCCCTGCTGCTCACCCTTACCCCAGGCCTGGATACCGCGCTAATTTTACGAACCGCGACCGTTGAAGGCGGAAAAAAAGCCTTTCAGGCGGCGTTGGGTATTGATACGGGATGTTTTATCTGGGGAGCTGCGGTCGCCTTCGGTCTCGGGGCGCTGCTGGCGGCATCGGAACTGGCGTATGACCTGCTCAAATGGTGCGGGGCCGTCTATTTATGCTGGCTGGGCATTCAGTTAATTCTCAAGCCGCGTCGTCATTTTGTTCATCAGGACAGGGCGGCGGCCCCGGCAGGTAACTGGTTTGTAAAAGGGATGATGGGGAATGTGCTCAATCCGAAAATGGGGATCTTTTACGTCTCTTTCCTGCCGCAGTTTATTCCGGCAGGGCACTCGCCCATCGCCTGGACGTTCCTGCTGGTCGCCATTCATGTGGCGATCGGCACAATCTGGTCATTAACGCTGATTGTGACCAGCCGCTCTGCCGTTCGGCTATTAAAAACGCCGCTGTTCATTCGGTGGATGGATCGCGCGACCGGCGGCCTCTTTATGCTGTTTGCTGCCAGGCTGGCTTTTAGCCACCGCTAAATCCTGCCGGGCAGGGATGCCCAGCTTCTCGCTCCCACATTTCGTTGCTTACCGAAGCATCCACCGACCTTTGCCGTAAATTTCTTCTCCTGAGGCCGCGCGTTGTCGCGTGGCGTTGCTTGCGCGTCGGGTTAACCGCAATCATAATGAAAAGAGAATAATATTAAAAATTATTCTCTTTTTGAGAATAATAATGGAGGGGAGTGGGTGAACGTTTTTCAACTCAGGCCGGAGTGGAAGGCCTTTCTGCTGGCGCTGGCCGGATCGGTGGTACTGATCGTCGGTATGGGCTATGGCCGGTTTGCCTATACCGGGATCCTGCCGCTGATGCTTAATGAACAGGTACTGACGCTACGCGAAGGTAATCTCGCCGCTTCGGCAAACTATGCCGGTTATCTGGCGGGGGCGCTGCTGCTGGCGAAAGCCAGACCCACGGACGCCAGATGGCTAAGCCTGCTTTCCGCGCTATTGACGCTACTGTGCCTGGCTTTACTGGCGGTTTTAGTTTCTCCGCTGGCGATTATCGCGGTTCGCGGTATTGCCGGATTATTAAGCGCGGTGACGCTGATTGCCGCCTCACTCTGGCTGCTCCAGCATATGAAGCACCCAAACGGTGCGCCGGTGCTTTTTTCGGGCGTCGGAATGGGCATATTTTTGTCGGCGGAATTTATCTCCCTGGGGAAGGCGCTGGCGCTCTCCAGCCAGCAGATCTGGCTGATGTGCGCGCTAAGCGCCGGCGTGCTTTTTATCCTCGCGCTGCGTCTATTGCTGAGCCCCGCAGACTACCTTATCGCTTATCAACCCGCAGCAACCGCACAGCATGAGCAGGCCGAGGGGCCGGTGCGCGAAGCATGGAAACTGCTGCTGATTTATGGCCTGGCCGGCTTCGGCTACATTATTACCGCCACCTATCTCCCGCTGTTTCTCAGCGGTTCGCTGAACGCTATCGATCCGGTGCAGATCTGGGCCATCTTCGGTCTTGCCGCCGTCCCCTCCTGTTTTCTCTGGCATCGGCTGGTCCTCAGGCTCGGCTACCGCCGCGCGTTTACCCTTAATTTGCTGATACAGGCCGTTGGCGTGATCCTTCCGGCGTGGAGCCATACGTTGCCGTTTTGCATATTGAGCGCGCTGCTGGTGGGGTGCACCTTTTTGGGCACCGTGACCATCGCGCTGTCCCAGGGGCGGCGGCTGAATCATCTGGTTTCGTTCAATATGATTGCCGCTATGACCGCAACCTACGGCATCGGGCAAATTGTCGGCCCGCTGGTTGCCGGGGCGCTGTATGACCGCAGCGGGTCGTTTAATCCTTCGCTCAGCGCGGCGGCTATAGCGCTGCTGGCTGCCGCTGCGCTGGTGGCAGCGGGGGCGCGGCGAGCCTCAAAGGTCGGAGGCTGATTCAAGGAGCTGGCGCATCTTCTCAAGGGCCGGGGAGGCGTAGCCTTTGCGCCAGATAAGCTGGGTGATCGCCTGGCCAACCGGTTGCAGCTGGCTGGCTTCGGGCAGCGTCAGGGTCTCAAGCACGCTCAGCGGCACGATGCCGGCATAGCCGCCGGAGGCAACGCAGGCGAGCATCGCGTGGTAGGAGCCGACATCCTGGATCTCGATCTCCGCCTCCTCTGATTGCGCCAGAAACGCTTCCCCCATCGCCCGGTAGGTACAACCCTCCGCAAAGGCGGCAAAACGAAAAGGTTGCGGGTGAGCCTGAAGCACCAGCACCAGCTGTTCTTGAAAGATCGGGACAAATTCCAGGTCGTCAGGCGGAGGCGCTCCCTGCGGCAGACTCACCAGCGCGCAATCGAGCTCGGCGTCCAGGACTTGTTGAGCAAGTTGCCGGGTTGGCTGGGTCTTAAGGGTCAGTTTGACCTCCGGGCACTGAGCATGAAAGCGGGGAAGCAGCTGCGGCAGGCGGCTTGCGGCGGTGGCGTCCATCGCCCCCATGCGCAGATTACCGCCCGGCGTCGCCGGGTGCAGCGCCTGTCTGGCCTCCTCGGCCAGGCTGAGGATTCGCAGCGCGTAGCCCAAAAAATGCTCGCCGGCGGGGGACAGAAGCATCCTTTTATTGCCGCGAGAAAACAGCTCAACGCCCAGCTCCTCTTCCAGCTGGTGAATGCGGGTGGTGATATTGGACTGCGCCCGTCCCAACAGTTTTGCCGCGCGAGTCACGCTGCGCTCTTCCGCCACCGTTTTAAAAATCTCTAATGTGGTGTGGTTCATATTTTTATTCTTAAATTGAAAATAATGTTGATCTTATCATCTCTAAAAGAGATTTTAATGGCCCGAATGCACAAATTTAACAGGGCAAACCATGAAAAACCGGCTGACGCAGCAGCTTGCTATTGATTATCCCATTATTCAGGCGCCGATGGCTGGCGTGTCGACGCCGGAACTGGCGGCAGCGGTCAGCGGCGCCGGCGCGCTCGGCTCGCTGGGGCTGGGGTCGTCAACCGTAGAGCAGGCTGAGGCGCTGATTAACCAGACCCGGCGCTTAACCAGCCGTCCGTTTAACGTCAACCTGTTTTGCCACGCACCAGCGGTAAGGGATCGGCAGCGTGAAGCCGGGTGGCTGGCTCGGCTGCGTCCGGAATTTGCCCGCTTCGCCAGCCATCCGCCGGAGACGCTGGCGGAAATCTACCTCAGTTTTAATCAGCAGCCGCGAATGGCCGAGCTGCTGCTCGATCTTGCCCCGGCGGCGGTGAGCTTCCATTTTGGCGTGCCGGATCGTGAAACGCTTCGCCGACTGCGGGATAAGGGTATCGTTACCCTGGCGAGTGCGACCAGCGTGGCAGAGGCGCTGCTGGCCGAGGCGCAGGGAGTCGATATGGTGGTTGCCCAGGGCTACGAGGCTGGCGGCCATCGCGGCATATTTGACCCCCTGGGGCCAGACGGACAGATGAGCACCTTTACCCTGATTCAGGCGATGAGACGGCATACTGATCTACCGATTATTGCGGCAGGCGGCATCATGGACGGCGCAGGAATTAACTGCGTAATGAACCTGGGCGCAGACGGCGCGCAGCTGGGAACAGCGTTTCTGCTCTGCCCTGAATCGTCCACGGATGCCGGCTATCGTGAGGCCATCAAAGGCGCGCCTGACGGGCAAACGGTTTTAACCTCGGCGATCTCCGGACGTCCGGCAAGATGTCTGGTTAACGGCTGGCGTGAAATAAACGATCCGCATCTCGTTCCGGCTTATCCCGTAGCTTATGATGCCGGTAAAGCGCTGGCATCGGCGGCAAAAGCGCAGGGAAATCGTCAATTCGGCGCCCACTGGGCCGGACAGGGCGTTAGCCTGATTCGCGAGTTGCCGGCAGCGGAGCTGATACGAAAGCTGGTGAGCGAAAGCGGGTTTTAATCGCGGATGGCGCGCGGCCATCCGCTCATCGTTAACGGCGGTGGGCGAGGCCGCGAACCAGACGGTCGCCGGCCATCTGCACCCCCTGTACCAGCGCGACCAGAATGAGCACCGTGCCGACCATCACCTCGTTATTAAAGCGCTGATAGCCGTAACGGATAGCCAGATCGCCCAGTCCGCCGCCGCCAATCACGCCCGCCATCGAAGAGAAGCCGATCAGCATGACGATGGTCAGCGTGATGCCTGCCAGCAGGGTCGGCAGCGCTTCCGGCAGCAGCGATTTAAAGATGACGTGCCAGATATTGCCGCCCATCGATAAAATCGCTTCGATACGCCCGTAGTCCACTTCATCCAGCGCACTTTCAGTCAGCCGCGCAAAGAACGGAAAGGCGCCAATGGTGACCGGAACCACCGCGGCGGTACTGCCGAGGGTGGTGCCGATAATCAACCGGGTGAACGGAATCAGCGCGATCAGCAGCACGATAAACGGCAGCGAACGACCAAAGTTGATAATCGCGCCGAGGATGGCGTTGAGCTTCGGCATCGGCGCCAGCCCGTTGCGGCGTGAAACAAACAGCAGCACGCCGGTTGGCAGCCCGAGCAGCACGGTAAACAGCGCCGCCAGGCCGACCATATAAACGGTATCCACCGTGCCCTGAAACAACAGCGGCCAGAGATCTTCCCAACTCATGCTACTCCGCATAAGGGCCTCCCGTGTAAACCGTGGCGAGCGAGGAAGTCCCGCTCCGCCTGCGGGTCGTGCAGCAGCGACTGCCTTAGCCGCGACCATGGCGCCACCAGCAAATCGGCAATTCTGCCGCTTTCAATAATCTCACCGTGCTCCAGCAGCGCCGCGTGGTCGCAGAGGGTTTTCACCACTTCCAGCTCGTGGGTGATCAGCACGATGGTGAGGTTCAGCTTCTGATTGATGTCCGCCAGCAGGTTGAGCACCGAGGCCGTGGTCTCGGGGTCAAGGGCGCTGGTGGCCTCATCGCACAGCAGCACATCCGGCCGTGCGGCCAGCGCGCGGGCGATCCCCACGCGCTGCTTTTGCCCGCCGGAAAGCTGAGACGGGAAGGCGGCGGCTATATCCGCCAGCCCGACCAGCTCCAGCAGTTCCGCCACGCGAGCCTGGCGGGCCGCTTTCGGCACTTTGGCTATCTCCAGCGGCACCGCGACGTTATCAGCGACGCTGCGGGCGTGAAGTAAATTAAAGTGCTGGAAGATCATGCCGGTGCGCAGCCGGTATTCGCGCAGCGCGCTTTTATCCATCCGGGTAATATCATTCCCGTTCACAATAATGCGGCCCGCCGTGGGCCGCTCCAGCAAATTCAGGCAGCGTATCAGCGTACTTTTGCCCGCACCGCTGCGGCCAAGGATGCCGTAAACGGCACCGCCCGGCACATGCAGAGAGACATCGTTTAGCGCCGGTCGGCCTGTTCCGGCATAGGTTTTACTCAGCCCGACAATCTCAATCATGACTGAGGGGCAACCGGGATCACCGAGCCGTTATACTGCTTACGAATAAATTCAGCGACCTGCGGCGAGGTGAGGTCTTTGGCCAGCGCCTTGATGCGCGGATCGTTCGCCAGCGCCGGCGTTGTCACCAGAATATTAGCGTACGGGTTGTTGGTGGCGCTCTCCAGACCCAGCGCGTCTTTCGCCGGCACCAGCCCGGCTTCCAGCGCGTAGTTGCCGTTTATCACCGCCAGATCAACATCATCCAGCGACCGCGGGATCTGCGGGGATTCAATCTCAAGGATTTTCAGGTGCTTCGGGTTTTCCACGATATCTTTCGGCGTTGCCAGGGTGGTCGCCGGGTCGGTGAATTTTGCCGCCAGCTTAATCAAACCCTGATTTTGCAGCAGGAATAGCGCGCGGCTCAGGTTAGTGGTGTTATTCGGTACCGCCACGGTGGCGTTCTCGGGCAGCGATTTAAAATCTTTATGCTTGCGCGAATAGATCCCCAGCGGCTCAATATGGACGGTCGCCGCGACGGCGAAGGTTTTGCCCAGCGCTTTTTCCTGATCTTTCAGATAGGGGACGTGCTGGAAGTAGTTGGCGTCGACGTCGCCGTTAGCCAACAGCTCGTTGGCGTTTACGCCGCTGGTGAGTTCGACGATTTTCAGGTCGAGGCTGGGATCGATTTTTTTAATATAATTAAGAATTTCGGCGTGCGGCACCGGGTCGGCGGCGACGCGCAGCGCGGCGGCCTGAGCGGAAGTCCAGGCCAGAGAGAGAGACAGTGCAACCCCTGCCAGTTTAAATGCGGCATATTTCATCATCTTATTCCTTGTGTTTGTTGTTATGTCTACACGATCAATTGCTCGGCGCGTTCGCGAAAAACATCCTGGTAGTAGCGCTCGGCGACATCAGGATGCGAGCGCAGACGCCCTTTCAGGTAATTCCAGCCCACCTCGCGCAGCAGCGGGTTTTGCGGGTCGCTATCCGGTCCGAGGGCTTCGCGGGCCAGCTCATCGGGCAGGGTGTAGACGGGGACCACGGCATCCAGCTGGGCACCGAGGAAGAAAGCGATCGACAGCCGCTGCTGGTCGGCGGGCGGCGAAACGACCCGGTGCACCGTTGCCCGCAGATAGCCGTTGGTCGCCAGCTCCAGCAGCTCGCCGATATTCACCACAAAGCTGCCCGCCAGCGGGGTCGCGTCAATCCAGCGGTCAGGAGAGACTTCGACCTGCAATCCTTTCTGCTCATCCTGCAGCAGGAAGCTGAGAAAGCCGGAGTCCTTATGCGCGCCAACGCCCTGGGCGCTCTGGGTCTCCTGCTGGCCGGGATAGCGGATCAGCTTGATATGTTCATTGGGCTTATCACCATACAGGCCATCGAAGGCATCCTGCGGCAGGCGCAGCGCTTCGGCGAAGGCGCGCAGCAGGGTGATCCCAACCTGGGTCATTTTCCGTTGCCAGGTCAGTAATGTGGGTTTGAGCGAGGGCAACGCCTCTGGCCAGAGATTCGGCCCCTGCAGACGCTGCCAGCGCGGGGCGCGTTCGCTAAGCTGCAGGGCCGGGCGCTCGGCGCCGATATCGAACTGCTCGCGCCAGTCGGGTTGACCGCGGGTTAATTCAGACGCGGCGCGGTTGTAGCCGCGAAAATGCGGAGAGTGAATCATTGCCACCCTCTGCTTTTGATCGTCGGGCAGGGCAAAAAAGGCGCGGGATTGCTGCTGCACGGCCTGCTGCAGCGACTCATCAACGCCGTGGTTGATCAGATAAAAGAAGCCGATATCGCGGGCGGCGTGGCGCAGGTCGGCGAGAAACGCCGCTTTTTCAGCGGGGTCCGCGTAGCGGGCAAGATCCAGTATCGGTAAGGTTGTCGCGTTCATTGTCTTCTCCGAAGGCGGTATTCAGGTGTTTTCGTCGATTCAGGTTCAGGGTTCGGGGACAACAACAGCGCATGATCGATTCCTCAGTCGGGTGGTTGAGGCCAGCTTGCCTTAAGCGAAAATATTCAACCAATAACGTTCTTTTCTAATTTATGACCGTGGAGGGTTCTGTGCTTTTGCGAATTCTGGATAAGGGGCGATAAGGCAGGTTGCGTATAGCGTCGGGAGACAGTATGGTGAGCAAAATTTTTAAATCAGGTAACAAGACGCAATGCAGCATCCAAACGATCCTCTGCACGGCATCACGCTGGAGGCGCTGTTAAACGCGCTGGTCGCGCAATATGGCTGGGCCGAACTGGCGAAACGCATCAACATTAACTGCTTTAAAAGCGATCCGAGCATTAAATCGAGTCTGAAGTTTTTACGCCGCACGCCGTGGGCGCGCAAAGAAGTGGAAGCGCTGTATATCGATTCGCTGTCCGATACCGATACGGCAAAAGCGGAAGCGCCGGCGGATAATCCGTGGGCACACTGGCAGAAAAAGTAAGGCGCGCAGCGGATAATTCCGCGCGCGCCCTGTGCTGTGTTTTACTGAAGATTGCCTGCGGTCAGGCTCTCTTTATCAAAGGCATGGCTGACATCAATATGATTCTGCTGCACAGATGTATCGATATTTGAACCTGCCTCCGGGCGCGCAAAGCTATTCTCTGCGGCCATCGCGCCGGACGAAAGGGTAGCGGCTAACAGCAGTGCGGTGACTACGCCGATATTTTTCATATTTTGTTCCTTATTTCATCGTGTTGTCGCTGTCGCCTGTGTTTTTCGGCGGCCCGGCAATGTTTCAAATTTTATTTCGTCAGTTCTGCGGTCATATGCACGCGGTTATTGAACTGAGCGCTGGTGATTTTGTAAGACGCGCCTTGCTCTGCGGCCTGAGCGGCAATTTTGGCTTCTGCGCGGTCCAGTGTGGAAGCGCTAGCGCTAATGCTCTGCGCAAAAGTACCGAAAGAGATCATCGAGAGTGCGGCAACTGCAACGAAAGTTTTGATGGATTTCATGGTCGTATTCCTTAAGCATTTTGTCAGTGTTGGAGCGTTGTTGCCCCGATGTGATAAATGATAGTCCGGCGACGAGATGATTAAAATCGAAACAATTTGTTCTCATTATTCAATAAATCTGAATAAAAATTATCGGTTAACGCTATCCTGTTATTGCTAATAAAGTTTGATTACAATCCAGCCTCATTGTCATAACAAATATATAAAAAGTTATTTTTTGACTTTCGATAGATGATTTTCTTGTTTGCTATCATCTGAACGGCGGCAATATAGTTTTTGTACAGCAATAATTGCCGGTGTGCGGCAAATAATCATTATTCACGAATATCTCATTATGATAACGCTCAATAAGATCAGTAAAAGCTTCTCCGGTGAAAGAGTGCTAAAAGAGGTATCCCTCAGTATTCATTCCGGCGAGATTATTTGTATTATTGGCCCCAGCGGCTCAGGGAAAACCACGCTATTACGTACACTTAATTTCTTAGAACCTGCCGATAGCGGGCAAATAAGAATAGATGATGTGGCGCTGGATTGCGCAAAAGCGGGAAAAAAGGAGATTGAAAAACTACGCTCAAAAACCGCTATGGTTTTTCAATCGTGGAATCTTTTTCATAATCTCACCGCACTGCAAAATATTACCGAAGGCCTGATATACGCTAAAAAGCGCCCGCGGCAGGAGGCGCTGGCTATTGCTGAACGACTCTTAAAGCAGGTGGGGTTACTGCATAAAAAAGACCACTATCCGCACAGTCTCTCCGGCGGCCAAAAGCAGCGTATCGGTATTGCGCGGGCGCTGGCGATTAACCCCGCCGTTCTGCTGCTGGATGAGCCGACCTCCGCGCTGGATCCGGAAAAAGTCGGTGAAGTGCTGGAGCTTATTCAGACCATTGCCGCCGCGGGCCAGACGATGATCATCGTGACCCACGAAATGGCGTTCGCCCGTCAGGTCGCTTCCCGGGTGGTATTTATGGAAAACGGTGAAATCGTTGAACAGGGCCCGGCGGAACAGATATTTGGCGCAGCGCAGCAGGGCCGAACCCGGGCGTTTCTTGCGCAACTGCACTATCATGCCTGAGGCTGATGATGAACAATAACCCGCTGTTTAGCTGGCAGGATATCGCCGGAATAGTGCCGAAACTGCTGGAAAATTTACCCGTGACCCTCGGCATAACGCTGGCGTCGCTGCTGCTTGGTTTGACGATCGCGCTGCTGATTGTGCTGCTGCAGTTTAGCCGCTTTAAGCCGCTCAGCGCGGCGGCAAAGGGGTATACCGACATTCTGCGCGGCGCGCCTCTGGCGCTGCTGATCCTGCTGTTTTTCTTCGGCGGCAAATTAATTTTGACCGCGCTGGCGCTGCCGCCGCTGTGGATTAGCGATACCACCTTTGCGGTGCTGTCTATCTCGGTCAGCATCAGTCCCTACTTTGCAGAAATGATGCGTTCAGCGTGGCGCGCGGTGGATAGCGGCCAGAAAGAGGCCATTATCAGCCTGAATATTCCCTGGCATCAGGGAATACGACGGATTATTTTCCCCCAGGGATTTATTATTGCTATTCCCGTCTTTGGCAATCTTTTAATTAATCTCGTGAAAATGACCTCGCTGGTCAATATTATTGGCATTGTGGATATTTTTGGTCGTGCACAAAAGATTTCGCAAAATAGCTACGGGGCTAAACAAGTCGCGGCATTTATTAGCGTTATTATCGTCTACTGGGTGCTAAATAGTATTATTCTCTATTTTACCACTCGTATTGAAAAGAAATATCAGTTCCTGCTGGAGTGATAAATTAACATGTTTAGCCTGGCGTTCATTCGGGACAATTTTACGTTTATTTTAAGCGCGCTGCCGGTCACCCTGACGATAACGTTATTATCCTTACTGTTTTCCACTTTGCTGGGCGCAGCGCTGGCGTGGACGATTATTCGTCAGGTACCCGGCGTTCAATGGCTGGCGAAGGTTTTCCTCTCCTTTGGCCGTTCGGTCCCGGTCCTGGTGATGCTGTATTTCTTTTTTTACGTCTGGCCGTGGATTGCCGCCGGGCTGTTCGGCGGCCCGCAGGACACGATGTACCGCTATAAACTTTCGCCGCTGGCGGCGGCGGTCACCGCGTTATCGCTGATCTTCAGCGCGTATTTCGCCGAAACCTTTCGCGCGGGATGGAACGCGGTTGATAAGGGGCAGCGCGAGGCTGCATGGTCAATTGGGCTGAGCGGGTTCACGCAGTTCCGACGCATTATTTTTCCACAGGCGGCGGTATCCGCGCTGCCGAACTTTACCAGCGTGCTGATCGATCTGATTAAAGACACTTCGCTGGTTTACACCATCACCGTTGTTGATCTGATGGCGAAAGCCAATATCGCCGCCGCGCGCGGGTTTCATTTTGTCGAAGCCTACTGCGTCGTGCTGGTGATTTATATCGTGCTGTGCCTGGCGATTGCCAGAGCATTGCGCAGGGCAGAAAGGTTTCTGAGCGTCCGCTGGCAAGGCAACGCAGAAAAGAGTGTTCCACGGTTATCATTTTGGGGAAGGTATTTTGAAAAATAAAATTTTACTGGTGAGTGCGCTGGTGTTGGCAATGGGAATGGACGCCGCGCAGGCGGTTGAAAAAAGCCCAAACGCGAAAACGGTTGAGGTTGTCGTCAATGCTAACGGTTTTCCCTTTAGCTTTGTTGACGATAACAACAATATTACCGGTTACGATGGCGACCTGTTAAAGGTGCTGGACCAGCGGTTAACGGACTATACGTTTCATTTTAATGCGGTCTCTCGCGATGCGATGATCGTCGGCCTATCGACTGGCGCCTATACCCTCGCGGCGGATCACTTTTATCTCACCAAAGAGCGGGCGGAAAAATACGACCACTCCGGCGAGCCGACCGGGATCAGCGATTTACGCCTGATTGTACGTAACGATGAGAACGATATTCATAACCTTGGCGATCTCGCCAGCGGTAAGAAAAAACTGGTGCCGATTCATACCTCCGACGCCCGTTATACGGTGATTGAAAACTACAATAAAAAACATCCAGGCCAACAAATTAATCTGCAGCCCAACGGCGAGCAGTCTGCCGCCGATATCTTTAAAGCGGTAGCCTCCGGGGAATACGATGCGGCGATTTATCCTATTGGCGCGCTGCTGGCGTTAAATAAGGCGCTAAATCTTAATCTGAAAGCTTCGGATTCCGTCGGCCTGTTTCCTAACGTCTATTTGTATAAAAAAAATACCGATCCGCAGCTAATCAAAGCGATTGACGTGCAGCTGGTTGCCCTGAAAAAGGACGGCACGCTCGCTGACCTCTCGCGGAAATGGTACGCCGAAGATGTATATGCCCTGCCGGGCGCCAGCGACGTGAAAGTGAATACCGACTGGGAATAAGCGCATGACGCAAATAAGCTCGGAACCGGCGCATAACGCCGCCACCTTAAACGATGAGGTGACCCTGGCGCTGCGCGCCATTACTGAAAAACGCGCGGCAACGATCGGTTACCTGTTGGACGAAAGCCGACAGCGCGATATCGCGGATGATTCTGTCCGTGAAGCAATACGCCACTATGGCCGCGATATCGGGCATAAGCTGCGCGCGCAAATGCGCGATCGAAAAGATTTGCAGGAGTTTGCCGGGCTGTTTACCCGCGGTCTGGAATCTCAGGTTTATGAGATGGAGCCCGTTAGCGCCAGCCGGGCCGAATTTATCGTCCTGTTTCACTACTGTCCCTATGTCAACTGCTGGCGGCAGCAGGGGCGAGGCGCCAGCGAAATTGAGACGCTGTGCGATATCTGCATGGAAGGCGATCGTGCGCTAACCGACGCGTTTCCGGGGCTGCATTTAGAGGTGCAGACCGCGCTGGCTCGCGGCGATGCCGCCTGTCGGCTGCGTTTTTATCAGGCAGAGGAGCGGGAGGGCGAATGGCAACCTTAACGTGGGGCCACGCGGTCCAGTTTGTTAATCAGCCGGAAGCGGCGGTTCAGGTGTTATGCGGGCAAAAGCTCAACGCGGTGGCCGGTGGGCGCCACCCGGGCTGGGGGACCTGAAATGTGCTGAACTATTTCGGTCTGACCTGGATCGAATTTCTGGCGATTGCCGATGATACAGAGCTGCTTTCCGCCGCGGAGACGTTTTTACTCTCCCGGGATGCGTCACGATTGCTGCCGGATAATGAAGCGCTGTATCGGGTGGCGCTGCGCTCCATCCGCAGGGGGAGATTGAACTGCAGCGCGCGGTTTTCACCATACAGCATCCTCAGGCGGTGCGCGACCGCTGGCAGCAGCTGTTTGGTTTTACCCCGCAAGGCGGCAGGGGCTGGCGGTGAGCGGTCGAGAGTTTCTTTTCCGCCAGGGCGCGGCGAATCAACTGACTGAACTGGGGTTTCGCGTTGCCGACCCGGCGCTCAAAGGCCGACGCTTTCGCGTTGGCAACGGTGAATATCTTTTTGAATAAGGAGTAATACTCATGGCCAGGATCCATTTTATTGGCGCCGGACAGATGGCGGAGGCGATTATTCGCGCGTCATTAAGCCACGGTGCGCTGCGGGCGGACGCGATCTCGCTCGAGGATATCGACAGCACGCGAGTCGAGGCTCTGCGCGCCCGTTATCGGCTGTCGGGCGACGGTGGTGTAAACGAGGCCTCTTTGCTGGTGCTGGGGATCCGTCCGCAGGACGATCTGGCGGGGGTGGCGAACCGCGTGCGTGCGCAGCTAAACGGCTCGACAACGGTGGTATCTCTGATCGCGGGGGTGACCCTGGAAAAGCTGGCCTCCCTGTTTGGTGCGGCAACGCCGATTGCCAGGGCGATCCCCAATACCCTGACCGATACCGGATTTGGCTATAGCGGCGTGACCTTAAACGCCCACGCCAGCGCGGCTGAGATCGAGCCGTTTCTGCGCGGCTTTGGCAAAGTGCTGTATCTGCCTGAGCGGTTGATCGATATCTTTACCGGCTTTGGCGTCGCGGGACCTAACTATATTTACTACTTTATTGAGTCCCTTACCGATGCCGGCGTACTGGCGGGACTGCCTCGACCCCCGGCAACGGAGGTGGTGCTGGAAAACCTGCTCGGCGCGGTCGAGATGCTGCGCCAAAGCCAGAAGCATCCGCGCCAGCTTCTGGATATCAACAATTCCCCGGCGGGAGTCGGGATCCACGGTCTGTATGAACTGAACAACAGCGATTTTGCCGCTGGGCTTCAGCGCAGCGTACTGGCGGCGGTCAGGCGCACCCGTGAACTGGGACAGTGCTAAAATCCTTCTTCCCGCGACGGATCGCGCAACGCGCCCGGCGCCTTTCCGATAATGCGTTTAAAGGCGCGGCTGAAGGCGGCATGAGAACTGTACCCCAGCCTGAAGGCCACTTTTTCCAGCGCCTGACCCTCATGGGAAATGTACTGCACCGCGAGGCGCATACGCAGCTCGGTAAGATAGCGGGCGGGCGTGGTGCCGGTGGCCGAGAGGAAGCGTTCAGCAAATACCGAACGCGAAATTCCCGCTTCGCGGGCCAGATCCTCGACTTTCCAGTTAATGCCCGGCTGCTGATGCATAACGTAAATGGCTTTAGCCAGTTTAGGATCGCGCAGCACCTGTACCCAGCCGGTGGCGTTGCCGCAGCCGCACTCCACCCAGCCGCGGACAATCAGCGCGGCGACCACATCGGCCAGCCGCGCCAAAATACCGGCGTAGCCCGCCTGTCGAGTGAGGCTTTCGCGTTCCATGGCTGCCAGCATCGGCGGGATCTCCGGACGGCTGGTCAGCAGGCTGCTGACCAGCATCACTTCGGGCATCGCTTTGACTAACGGCTGCATGCCGCCCAGCTCAAAGTCCATACAGGCGCTGAAGATAATGGCGCTGTCGCTTTTCGCGTCGTCGCAGGCGTTTTTGACGCAGCTTACCGAGTCGCAAACCGGTTCGCTGGGCAGTCTGGAGACGTTAACCACCGTTGCCTGGTCATCGGAGAGCAGCACGTGACCATCGCCGTTAGGAATAAACAGCGCATCGCCGCTCTGCAGCATCAGGCGCTGGCCGCTGACCATGCGCAGCAGTACCGGTCCCCGGCTGATAAAGTGGAACTGCGCTTTACCAGGTACGAAGCCAAATTCGACGCCAAAAGGGCGGGAGGTTTCGATGCGGCGGTAGTTGACGCCGGAAAGGCGCATGCCGCGCAGAAGTTCGCTGGTGAGATCGAGGGCGTGCTGAGTCATAACATCATTCCCGGACGAATTATCAATAATCACAGAGTATGTATCATAGATCGTCCGAACAGAACCGCCTAACCTTAACGAAATGTTAATTGTTCTGGAGAGATGTTTATGAGTTCCTGCATTGCAGCTGAAGAGAGCCTGGCCAACGCCAGGCCCGCGTGGCGCGCTGTTTATGCGCTGGCGCTGGGAGTATTTGGCCTGATTGTCGCCGAGTTTCTTCCTGCCAGTTTGTTGACGCCGATGGCGGCAAGCCTGGGCGTTAGCGAAGGCATGGCGGGGCAGGCGGTGACCGCGACGGCGCTGGTGGCGTTAGTTACCGGGCTGCTGATCACCACCGCGACGCGAAATATTGACCGCCGCTGGGTGCTGATGTTCTTCTCCGTTTTGCAAATTATCTCCAGCATGATGGTGGCCTTCGCCGGTTCGCTGGAGTTTTTGCTGCTGGGACGCCTGCTGCTGGGGATCGCCATCGGCGGCTTCTGGTCGATGTCGACTGCGACCACCATGCGTCTGGTTCCGGCGGCGATGGTGCCGAAAGCGCTGGCGATTATCTTTTCCGCCGTTTCCATAGCGACGGTGGTTGCCGCGCCGCTGGGCAGCTATTTCGACGCGCTGATCGGCTGGCGCAACGTATTTCTTATCTGTGCGCTGCCGAGTGTGGTTGCGCTGCTCTGGCAGCTGTGGGTTCTGCCTTCCATGCGGCCGGAGAGCGCGGGCAGCTTTGCCACCCTGGTCAAAGTGCTGCGCCGTCCGGGCATGGTTGGCGGAATGCTGGCGACAATCCTGATTTTTAGCGGCCACTTCGCCTTCTTTACCTATCTGCGTCCGTTCCTCGAAACCGTGGCGCAGGCCAGCGTCGAAGGGGTTTCCCTGATCCTGCTCGGTTTTGGCGTGGCGAACTTTATCGGCACGTCGATTGCCGGACATCTGTTGGCCAGAAGCCTGCGCATGACGCTGGCGCTGGTACCGCTGGCGATGAGCGTGCTGGCGCTGATGATGGTGACGTTCGGCCACTTCGCGCTGCTGGACGGTCTGCTGGTGGCAATGTGGGGCTTCGCCTTTGGCCTGGTGCCGGTGGGCTGGTCGACCTGGCTTGCCACCACGGTGCCGCCGGCGGCGGGGCGGTGTTCGATCTTAACGGCGCCAGCGGGGTTTTCGCCGGCAGCGGTTTGTTGTTGGTCAGCGCGATGGTGATTGTGCTGTTTGCGGTAAGAGTAAAACCGGTGGCGAGCGAGGAGTAGGGCCTTTCCCGGGCCAGGGAGCCTGCGGATTTTGCAGCCCGGACAGATGCGCAGTATCGCCTCCGGGAAATTCTGCCACTCTGCGCTCTTTTCCCGGGGGCGGCGCCAGGCGCCTGCCCGGGCTACCGGCCCGCATATTGCTGATAACCCGGGGAATGTGCGGTGACATGGTATTGCTGCGGCTTCTTCCCGGCTTGCGCTGAGCTTAGCCGGGCTACAGGATCGCTGACTGCTGAGGACGCGTAGCCCGGACAGATACGCAGCATCGCCTCCGGGGAGGGGTTAACTCTCTCCGATATCGTCGAGCAGATGCTGCACCAGCAGCGGAACAGGCCGACCGGAAGCGACGCTTTTACCACCTTCTCGCCACAGCGCTGTACCGCTGACGTCCAGATGGGCCCACGGGATCTCCGGCGGACAGAAATGCTGCAAAAGCCAGGCAGCCGAAGCGCTGATCGCTGCGTTATTGCCCGGCGTGTTGCACAGGTCGGCGATTGCGCTTGCGGTCTGTTTCTTCAGCCTGCTATCCAGCGGCAGTGACCAGACCTCATCTCCGCTTTTTAACCCCGCCTCGGTCAACGCCGCTCGTAGCGTGTCGCTTTGGGTCATCAAACCGCTCAAATCATAGCCCAGCGCCTTGACCACCGCGCCGGTGAGGGTCGCAATATCAATAATATAGCGCGCCTGCGGATACCGCTGGCTGGCCCAGGCAATGGCGTCGGAAAGCACCAGACGGCCCTCGGCATCGGTATTATTGATCTCTACCGTCAGGCCATTGCAGGCCCGGGCGACGCTGCCCGGCTGCATGGCGCCGGGACCAATCGCGTTTTCCGCCAGCGCCAGTACCCCCATTACCCGCACCGGTAGCGCCAGCTCGGCGATGCTCAGCATCAGGCCGAGAACGTTGGCTGCACCGCACATATCGTACTTCATGGTGTACATTCCGGCGCCTTCCTTAAGCCACAGCCCGCCGGTATCAAAGGTGATGCCTTTACCGACGTAGCAGCGAACCGGGCCCTCGCTGACGCCCTCATAATGAATCGCCAGCAGGCGCGGCGGGCGTTCGGAACCTTTACCCACCGCATGCAGCAGGCCGAGCCCCTGATCGACAATCGCTTTTTCATCGAGAACTTCGCAGCGCAGAGCAGGAATATCGGCGCACAGACGACGGGCTTCTTCCACCACGTACTGCGGCGTACACTGCTCCGAAGGCAGATCCGCCAGCCGCCGCGCGGCGAGCATACCGTGCGCCGTGGCCCGTTGACGATGGGCGAGGGCATCCAGCGTCGACCGCTGTTCAGGTAAGGCGTAGAGGACCAGCTGACGCAGGCGTGGCCTGACGGCTGTATTCTGATGCAGACCTAAATCAGCAAGCTGCCAGTCGAGATTAAACAGTTCGCGCAGCGCTTTGGTTAACGCGCCGGCGGTCTCTCCCAGCGAACAATCAAGGATAAGCGATTCGCTCACCGGCTTTTTGTATAGCGGCCGCAGCGCCTCGCTCAGCCCATCGTTAAGCGCATCCTGCCAGTGCGCCTGCGGGATAAGAGTGATGCGCGCGAAGGGCGAACAGCCGAAGCGGGTGTCAGCCACCTCGCCGCGGGCGGCCTGCGCCGCCATTTCTGTGAGCAGAGTGCTGTCGTTGAGCGGGGCCTGTTTTAATAGCGTGCTGCCCGGCCAGGTCACCAGGTGCGCGCCGTTACAGTCGCTATCCAGTTGATTGATTAAGCGATAATCCAGCATGGTTACTCCTCGATGGGGGCGCGAATGCGTGCGGCATAGGCCTGCATCCATTCGTCGTCCACCGGACGGTAATGGGTTTTCTCCTGCACGCGTTCGGCGCAGAATACGGTGAGCGGCTGCGTCGCGGTGGCGACGACAAAGGAGAAGGTTTTTATATTGGTGGCCGCGCCGAATTCGCCGCGGCGGTTCATGCACACCACCGAGAGATCGCCCGCACGGCCAAAGCGCGACATCAGTTTGTCTTCCAGCTCGCAGACTACCGAGTCCGCTGCCTCCTGCGGCGTCATGCCCTGAGCCATTCGCCGGACAATCTCGTAGCTGGTACAGCCTTTCATCAGATCTTCACCGACGCCGGTCGCCGTAGCGGCGCCGATTTCGCTGTCGCAGTAGAAACCCGAGCCGATAATCGGAGAATCACCGAGCCGCCCGCGCTTTTTCATAAACAGGCCGCTGGTCGAGGTGGCAACGCTCATGGAGCCCTGTTTGTCGAGGCCGATAATGCCCACGGTATCGTGGCCGTCGTAAGGGCTTAGGCCTTTATCCAGCGTTTCGCGACAGCGTTTCCGGTAGTGCTGCATGGCCCGCTCGGTCAGCATGGATTTGGCGGCGAATCCCTGACTGATGGCCCACTCTCTGGCGCCCTGGCCAACCAGCAGACTGTTATAGCGCTGGCGGCTGAGAGCGTGGGCCACTTTGACCGGGTTGGCAATATCCACCAGGTTGCCGACCGCACCGAAGGCGAGGGTATCGCCATGCATAAAGGCGGCATCCAGCTCAACCTCGCCGTTTTCCGTCGGCAGCCCGCCGTAGCCTACCGATTTGTAGAGCGGAAAATCTTCTACCGCCGCCACCGCATCGACCACGGCGCTGGCGGTATCAGCGCCGGCTACCAGCGCCGTCGCGGCTTCCGTTACCCCTTCCAGCGCCATTCGCCAGGTGGCAATCATTCCCCACATTGGTTTACTCCTGTTTAGCAAGCGTGTTGTCCGTTTCGGTACGGGAGGTTGTCTCCGCCGCGCGATACTGCTTATCGACGATACGCATGAAAGGCAGGTACAGCATGGCGCCAATCAGCAAATTGAGGATCTGCATTACGCTGCCGCTAAGATGTCCGGTCACGATAAACCCGCTGATCACCGGCGGCAGCGTCCAGGGAATAAACACCCCGGTGGTGACGGCCACCGCGCCGATTTTCATCGCCGCGTACTGCACCGTGACCAGCACCAGCGGTACGAGGTTAAAGGGGATCAGCATGATCGGGTTCATGATCACCGGCAGGCCGAAGAGGATGGGTTCGTTGATATTAAAGATGGAAGCGCCGGCCCCGAGGCGGGCGACCTCGCGCATATTTTTACTGCGGGCGAAAATCAGCATGGCGATCACCAGCGACAGCGTTGCGCCCGCGCCGCCCATCCAGATCATATCGAAGAACTGCTCGGTGATAATGTGCGGCGGGGTCACGCCGGCCTGAATCGCGGCGATGTTATCGGTCTGATTTTCCATCCACAAAGGACGAATAATGCCGTTTATCATTGAACCGGAGTTGATGCCGACGGACCACAGAATAGTGATGCTGAATACGGTCATCAGCGCGCCGAAATAGGAGGTACCGTAATGGCGAACCGGCGAGGCGACGACCTCATAAATGAACTGGTGAATAGTGGCGTAGTGCGTGTGTTCAAACCCGATGCGAATCGCCAGGATCAGAATCATCACCAGCAGGGCCGGGATCAGGGCGGCGAAAGACTCCTGCACGGCGGGTGGAACCCCGTCAGGCATCTTAATCACCAGCTTCTTGCGCTTTAACCAGCAGAAGAGTTCGGTCCACAGCAGCGAACCGATCATGGCGACGAACAAACCTTTGGTACCGATCCATTCAACGGGGATCACCGTGATACCGCCGTTTTCAGCGACTTTAATAAAGGGGGTGAGGATCAAAAATCCCACCAGCGACAGGATGCCGCAGGAGATACGGTCATCCCCGTAGTGCTCCGCCAGGCGGTAGGCCACCAGGAAGCTGATAAACAGCGACATCGTGGAAAATACCGCATTGAACGGGATTTCAATTATCGCACTCCAGCTGGCGCCGAAGGTGCTGGCCATAAACTGCTGATAGATCTGATTAGGAAACGACGAGATCACCAGCAGAATTGAACCGACAATAATAAAAGGCATGAATGAAACATAGGCGCCACGAATAGCGCCGAGATGACGCTGCTGGGCAGTTTTCGCCGCCAGAGGCATCAGTTTGGCTTCAAGAAATCCCAGAACATTGTTCATTGTGAACTCCGTACAAGATCGACAGGGGCTGTGTGTGTTATCTATGGCGGATTATGCGAGAAAGCGGTGGGCTGAAAGGTGAAGCGGTTCACAATGTCTTCTCTGTAACTATATATATCTCATATGATTAGTTATATTTTCCGTCGAGGATTGTATGGAAATCAAGCTGCATGCCAACGCCACCACCACCCCAAGAACGCGAAAATATCTCCAGGAGTCGACGAAAAGCGACCGCGAACTGGCGCAGGAACTGGGTATATCAATCACTACGGTTCGTCGCTGGCGCAACCGCAGCCAGATTTCAGATAATCACACCACGCCACATCTGATACACAAAGTGTTGAGACAAGAGCAGGAGGCGCTGATTAACGCCCTGCGCGATATACTGCGTGCGCCGCTGGACGAGCTGCTATTTATGGTGAATGAAGGGCTGGGTATCACCCTTTCACGGGCCACGCTAAACCGCTATCTTCGCCCGGCCCATGAAGGGCGAAAAAACGCCGCGCCGCAGGGAAAGAAAGCGTTAAAAGCGGGAATGAGGCCGGATACTCTGACGCTGCATTACCGGCAGCTCGCGCTGTCGATGGACGATGGCGGCGAGCATCATCTGCTGTGGGCGCAGGAGCCGATCAGCGGCTGGTGCTTTGGTCGTATCTATTCCGGCATTTCGCCCGCGCTGGTGGATAGCTGGCTGAACCAGGCGCTGGAAGCCTGTCCGGCGCGGATACAATGTCTTGAGACTTATGCTCATAAGGGCTTCGAACCGATACGCGCGGATTTGTCATGCACAACGGTGATCGCGGAGGAGTGCGGGGCGGTACAGCTTAGCGAACGATTGGCCAATATTATCCCGGCGCTGGATGAGCCTGACGCAACGCTGCAGCGGCTGTGCACGCTGTGGAACCAGGGACGGGCGCAAAAGAAACTGGGTGACAATACGCCGCAGGGCTTTCTTGCCTCGTTCAATCAGATCTAAATTCAGCGACAGGATCAGGGGCGGTCTCCGCATTGACTGAGAACCGTCACCTTCTCCGACAGCAACAAAGCCCTTTACTTGTCGGCCCGCGTCTGCCCCTGTGCCGGTCAGCCGTTTCGCAGGCCATCAACCGCGCTGGCGCTTAGAACCATAACCGATTTTACGCTTACGGCAATCATGTCGATGATGGCCTGACGTGGGCCTTCGCGCCACGCGGGGCTACTGTAAAAGCGCTCCTGGGAAGCGTTTAAATGCGCCAGGTCGTCATAAGCCCGAATCAGGTAATAAGCGTCGTTGTCTTCCACCGAATTGCCAAAGGAGACGATATCCATCCCGGCGGCGCGATGGCGGGGGGCGCTTTGCTCCTGCATTACGCGGTGAAAATCATTCCCGGTACCGGGTTTAAGGGTATAAAGCAAAAACTCTACCGTTTTCATCCTGAACTTTCCTTTCAAAACCGCCGAGTGGGCTGGCAATAGAACACAGCGTCGGCCTGAATACAACTCCGCCAGAACCTAACGCCTCTCCCGGGCAGTATTATCGATCGCGGGTTGCCAACGCCCGGCAATAATTGATATGTTATATTATAACAAATAAAGCATTATAAAATATGTGACTATTAACCTTTCTTTTTAAATGATAATGATTATCATCTATGCGGGTAAGAATAATTGATTGCGAGCGCATTTTGCCAGGCCGCTCGGCAGAGAGCAGGAGAAGAGGCTAATGGAGAGGCGTTTGACAAACGGGAGTAGGGCCAGTGAAGCGGTGCTTAGCGTCAATATTGCATCGCTACCGCGTCCTGGCGGCGGCGCGCTTCTTACGGATATTCATTTCCACGCCAGAAAAGGAGAGTGCCTGGCGGTGATTGGGCCTAACGGCAGCGGCAAAACCTCCTTATTACGGGCGATAGACCAGCAGCTGACGACGCGGGAGGGCGAAATTCGCTTGAATGGCCGCTCGGTTTCAGCGTTAACCCGCCAGCAGCGTGCCCGGCAGATCGCGGTCCTTGCGCAGAATGATGCCCCGGATATGCGGCTGGCGCTTGAGGATTATGTCGCCCTCGGGCGGATCCCCCACGCCAGGGAGATGTCGCGTCGTGACCATGACATCATCGTGACCCGGGCGATTAATGATACGGGACTACAGAGGCTGCGAACGCGCTCGCTATCGGCATTATCCGGCGGTGAGAGGCAGCGCGCCGCGCTGGCGCGGGTACTGGCCCAGTCGCCAGAACTGGTGTTGCTCGACGAGCCTACCAACCATCTCGATCCCCCGGGTCGGGTTGAGCTTCTTTCTTTAGTTAAAAACCAGGGGATCACGGTCGTCGCGGTATTGCACGACCTTTCGCTGGTGGAGTCCTTTGCCGACCGGGTTTTGCTTTTATCGCAGGGGCGCGCCGCAGCCTGGGATGTGCCCGAGCGCGTCCTTATTTCGGAACAGCTCTATCCCGTCTTCGGCTTAACCAGCTTTACCGTGCCGCATCCTGAGACCGGGAAGGCGCTGCGGATTTTTGAAGTTCCAGGCTATGCGTAATCAATTTTGAGGATGACGAAGAATGAATAAATGGCTTGCCGGCATGATGGCGGTTTTTTCTATTACAGCGGCGAACGCAGGAGATTTTCCTGTCACCATTGAGAGTTGCGGAACGCCCGTAACCTTTACCCAGGCGCCGAAAAGGGCGGTCATACACGATCTAAATATGTCTGAAATGGCTTTTGCTCTCGGTTTACAGGACCGTATCGTGGGTTTAACCGGGATTAGCGGATGGTACAAAATGACGCCGCAATTTAAACAGCAGATGGGGGCGATTCCTGAGCTGGCGCCGAAGTATCCCTCGCTGGAAACGCTGCTGGCGGCTAATCCGGACTTCTTTTTCGCGGGCTGGAATTACGGCATGAAAGTGGGCGGAGAAGTCACCCCTTCCGTGCTGGCTAAATACGGTATCAAGACCTTTGTTCTGAGTGAGAGCTGCGTGTTTACCGCTAAGGACAAACGAAAAGCCAGCATGGACCTGCTGTATAACGATGAGCTGACGCTGGGCAAAATTTTCGGCAAACAGCGGGAAGCGCAGGCGCTGGTCGACGGCTGGAAAAAAACGCTCAATGCGCTGCCCAGGCCGCCGCAGGGCGTGCAGCCGTTGAAGGTGTTTGTTTATGATTCCGGCGAAGACAAGCCCTTTACCAGCGGGCGCTATGCTATGCCGACCGCGATTATCGAAGCGGCCGGAGGTCAAAACGTCATGGATGGCCTCGAAATAAGCTGGGGCACCACCTCATGGGAAAGCGTCGCGACGGCGGAACCCGACTTTATTATTCTTCTCGACTATCAGACCGGCAGCGGCGCCGACGCGCTGCGCCGCTTCCTCGAAAATCATCCGTTAATGAAGCAGACCCCGGCGGTGAAACACCAGCGTTATCTGAAGCTGCAGTATGCTGAATTGACGCCCGGTCCGGCGAATATTAAAGCGGCCGAAAAGCTGGCCCATGCGATGTATCCAGCGGCTAACCAATGAGTTCAACGCCATATCGTTACTACTGGGCCGCGTGGGGCGCGCTACCGGTGTTAGCCGGGTTGATGCTGCTCAGCGTGGCGAAAGGCAGCGTACCGCTATCGCTGACGCAGGTTCTGGGGGCTTTACGGCTGCTTGATGTGCCAGTTTCGGACATGATGGCCCGTATCGTCATTGATTTGCGCGTGCCGCGAACGCTGCTGTCGGTGCTGACCGGGGCGGTGCTGGCGATGGTAGGCGGCCTTTTACAGACCACCACGCGCAACGATCTGGCCGATCCTTTTCTGTTCGGGCTCTCCTCCGGGGCATCGGCGGGGGCGGTGCTGGTGATTACCCGGTTCGGCGAGCGGCTAGGGGGGCTGACGCTGCCGGTGTCGGCATTCGTCGGCGGGATCTGCTCTGCGGTGGCGGTGATGCTGCTGTTTCATTTTAAAAAGCAGCGCGGCGCCGAGCATTTAGTCATTTGCGGGCTGGCTATCTCCTTTTTATTCGGCGCGCTGACCAGCTATTTGATTTTCTCCGGCGACCAGCGGGCCGCCAGTTCAGTGCTGTTCTGGTCGCTGGGCGGCCTCGGCCTGGCGCGGTGGGATAATTTACCTTATGCCGTATTCAGTCTGCTATTTCTCTGCGCTTTTATCCTGTTACGCTGGCGATCGCTGGATGGCCTGTTGGCCGGAGAACAGACCGCGCAGTCGCTGGGCATCAACGTCAGCCGCCTGCGGATGGAGGTGTTTTTCTGCTGCGCGCTGGCGACATCGCTGCTGGTGGCCTTAACCGGAGTGATCGGCTTTATCGGGCTAATGGTGCCGCATATGTGCCGCTACTTTTCCGGGGTTAAGCATCTGCGGTTGCTGCCTTTATGCGGCGTGTGGGGAGCTGTACTGCTGTGCGGCGGCGACATTGTCAGCAGGACGCTGCTGGCCCCGCAGGAGCTGCCTATTGGGATCATTACGGCCGGCATCGGCGGACTGTTTATTATTATTCTGCTGGCCCGGAGCCGGGCATAATCTTTATCAGCGCCGGGCCGCAAGCCCGGCATTTTCATCTGCTGCCACCTAAACGAATGGCAAACAAACCCTCAGAAATTCGATCGCGCCGTCACGCCGCGGTAAGTGCAACACCTTGATAACCGAATTTATCTGTTTATAAAGCGTTTTCTCCAATGTAATTGGTTGAATATATTCTGCATAACAGAATGTTGTCCTGTTCATTTCTTTGCAACTGACGTTTAATGAGAAAAATCCTAAAGAAAAGGGAGGTATGGTTGCCGTCGTCGGGGGCGAGAAATGTCAACAGGGTAAATTTTACGGGGATTTATCTGAAATTTGCTCGTCTGGACAATAAATATTAATCAAACCTATAATTCACCCGCTTCACTCATGGGTATATTCCCATGGCGCGTATTATACGCATTTCAATAAAGGATGATTGCACTTTCGTGAGGGAACGGAATGTTAACTATTTTCAGCCATAATCATTTTTTTAAAAAAGCCATGCGTCTGAAAATAAATGATATAAAAGCGGTCAGAAAGGCGAATCTCGTCGATCTGTGCTTAACCAGATACTCATCCAGCAGCCATGCGCAGTTTCATTTTTTGATAAATAGCTTTGAAATGAAAAAGAATTTTGTGTGTTTCAAGGTGGAAGGCAATATCATTTGCTTGATCAACAAGAGGCGCACCGCGCACATCGCCAGTATTATCGCCAGAGTCACTGACGGTATCCCTGTCGGTGAGGACATCACCCTAACGGAAAGAGAATTCCAGTATATTTTTATTATGAAATTTAACGTGCTGGCAAAAGACTATCCGGAACTGCTCGGCATCTCACCTAAAGCCTACAGCAACTATAAAAGAAGATTAATTGATAAATTCGGTTTTAACTCATTTCATGCGCTGTTGGCGCTGTCTAATTATTTACACGCGTTTTCGCTGATTGATAAATTCACCCCAGACTAATTGCCCGCGATGATACTGCATGCAGGCTAATCCTGTTAATTACCGTAACCTCCTGGTTTTAGTGCGCCGTTCTATCACCGTGCCATCGCTTCCGGCGCCCACTTTCCGGCAGGGCGAGCGTCGATGCCAGGCTACAGGTTTATTTGTTTACCCGGCCAATGATTTGCATAAAGCGCAGCTGCTGACCCAGCTCATCACTTCTCATGGCGGCATCGGTAGCGGCAAAATCATTATCGCACTTTTGCCACTCTAGCCACGCCTGACGGCCGGATGCCATATGACGGCACTGATTGACCGCAAGATGCTGGCTCCCGGACCAGATTGCGCGCCAGCGGTCGGTGGTAAAAAGGGCGATGCCGCTAGCAATGAGCGCATGGATTTCAGGTCGCGTTTCAGCGTCGCTGCTGCGCAGACCCGGGATGACAATAGCCACCGTTCCGCCGCCTTTGACATAAGGCGCAATGCGCTGGTCAAAGAACAGGGCATCGCGGGCAAAATAGTGCCAGGCATTGATACTGACCACGGCATCAAAGGCGTCGCGGGCAAAAATACCCAGTCCCGGCAGGGTGCTGATATCAAGATTGATCGGGGTGATTTTATTGTCCATGCCCGCTGCCGCAAAACGCCGGGCGTTATCGTCGGCGCGAACCCACAGATCCGCCGCGACCACCTCCACGCCGAATTCCGTCGCCAGATACATCGAAGATAACCCTGTCCCACAGCCCAGATCGAGAATACGCATTCCAGGCCACAGTTCCAGGGAGCGGCTAAGCTCTTCAACCAGCCTTAATACATTTGGCCCCATCATATTTTGATTGACATACGTCTGCGGGCAATTCGCCGGACTAAATTTATTCATCATCACCTTCATCCCTTGAAAATAGAGTCGTCGCTATCCGTTTCACACAATTTCTAAACAAATCTTAAACCGCCGGGCTATAATGAATGTGGATTTTGTAAAGAACTTTCAATAACGCCAGGGCTTATCTTGATACTGGAATTAATTCTGAATGCGAAAATCAGAATATACCTTTGAAAACACGATCTGGCGAATCAGGATGTTTATGATTAAGGATTTCCTGAAGAAATAATTATACATAACATCATGATTTATATGTCTTTTAACAAATTGAAATCTTTAATTATTCTTATCATTAGAATTTCCCTATGAGAAATTATTTATTTTGGTTAAATCTGCTGATTCCAGGGGTTGTACAAGGTGTGATTTAGAATAATTGCGGGCTCAAAACGGGGTTAATTGATGTGTGTCAATTAACAACCACCGTTTTCGTCACAGTTATTGTATTTGGTATAAAAATTCGGAACTTTTAATTTCAAGTCTCTTTGCGAATTATCGCATAATGGTCTCGCTCAGAAGGTATCTGAGATTTGATATTCTATTAATAGTTAGGGACGAAATAATATGAAATTAAAATTACTAACAGTGGCCGTCTCTACACTTCTTGCTGCAGGAACCGTGCAGGCAGCTGAGGTGTATAACAAGGACGGAAACAAACTCGACCTCTATGGGAAAGTGACCGGCCTGCATTATTTCTCCAGCGATAAGTCAGAAGATGGCGATCAGACCTATGCCCGTCTGGGCTTCAAAGGTGAAACGCAGATCAACGACCAGCTGATCGGCTACGGCCAGTGGGAATATAACTTCAGCGCCAATAACGTTGAAGGCGACAACTCCGGCGACAAAACGCGCCTTGCGTTTGCTGGCCTGAAGTTTGGCGAATTTGGTTCTCTGGACTACGGTCGTAACTACGGCGTTGCCTATGATATCGGCGCCTGGACCGATATGCTGCCGGAGTTCGGCGGTGATACCTGGACCCAGACCGACGTCTTCGCCACCGCGCGTACCACCGGCGTTGCCACTTACCGTAACAACGGTTTCTTCGGTCTGGTTGACGGTCTGAATATCGCCGTACAGTACCAGGGTAAAGAAGAGGGCAACGACCGCGATCTGGCGAAACAGCATGGCGATGGCTGGGGTATGGCCTCGACCTATGAGTACGAAGGATTTAGCGCAGGTGCGGCCTACGCGGCATCCGATCGTACCGATGCGCAGGTCAGGGAAGGTCGCGTCAATCCAGACTTCTACGCCCGTGGCGAAAAAGCGGAAGTGTGGGCGGCCGGTCTGAAGTACGATGCCAATAACATCTACCTGGCGACCACCTATGCGGAAACCCGCAACATGACTAAGTTCGGTAAAGGCTATATCGCCAACACCGCGCAGAACTTTGAAGTGGTTGCTCAGTATCAGTTTGATTTCGGCCTGCGTCCGTCCATCGCCTACCTGAAATCAAAAGGCAAAGATCTGGGCCGCTATGGCGACCAGGATCTGGTTGAATACGTTGATGTAGGCGCGACTTACTACTTCAACAAGAACATGTCTACCTACGTGGACTATAAAATCAACCTGCTGGATGACACCAGGTTCACTAAAGATGCCAGCATCAGCACCGATAACATCGTTGCCGTGGGCATAACTTACCAGTTCTAAAATTCAGCCTTTTATCAGCCATGCCTGCCAGCTTACCCTCCTGGCAGGCATTTTTTATGGTGGCGAGCGGGCGATAATAAAAAGCCCGGCGCCGTTTCCCGCGCCGGGCAGAGTGAGAAGAGAGGGAATTTACGGCGCGGTAGTGAAAAACTCGCCGAATTTAACCGCCAGCCAGCCCACCGGCGTGGTGGCTCCGCCAACGATATTGGTAATTTCCGCCATCCCCTCCGGCACAGGAATATTAGAGTTGACCGCCGCCTGGGTGTATTCCCGCGAAATATCCGTTCCGACGTACAAAATGCAGGTGACTACCAGCGTGCCGGTGATAAACATGCGGAACATATTACGTTTGCAAAACGGCGTTACCATCGCCAGCAGGAACATCAGGGAGGCCAGATCGACAAACGGCAGCACGCGGTTGCCTGGCAGAATAATCGCCAGCACCACCGCCATAGGGATCAGCAGCAGGCCGGTTGCCAGCACCGAAGGTTCGCCAATAAGCAGTGCGGTATCCATGCCGATATAGAAGTCGCGGTTGGGGAATTTCGCCTTCAGCTTCGCTTCCGCGGCATCGCGCACGATCAGCAGGCCCTGCACTAAAATTTCGATCATTTTCGGTAGCAACAGCATGGCGGCGGAAACTTTAATCGCCAGCGATACCGCCGCCGAGACATCGTACCCGGCCAGGAAGGCCAGCAGCAGCCCCAGCACGAAGCCCAGAGTGAGTGGCTCCCCGAAGACGCCGAATTTTTTATTAATGCTTTCCGGGTCGAAATTAATTTTATTGATCAGCGGGATCTTATCAATAATATAGTTACAGGCAATACCAAACGGCACATAGGTTATACAGGTAAGATGGGGAAATGATATCCCTTGCAGATTATAGTTTTTTTGCAGATAGGGTGCGGTTAAATCCGCTGCCAGTAGCGTTAAGATAAATATGCCGAAAGTAATGCCGACGGAGAGCCAGTAGTTACCGGTACCGGCATAGACGACTGAACCCATAATCAGGAAAATCCAGTAGTTGAATATATCGATATTTACCGTTTTGGTTAATTTCAGCAGCAGCATGGCAATATTGATAACGATAAATCCCACCACTACCGGCAGCATCAGCGGCGAGCCCCAGCCGATAGTCGAGGCGGTCGGCCAGCCGGTATCGACCACCGTCAGGTGCAGGCCGATACGCTCTACCATGGCCTGCGATGCCGGCCCGAGGTTGGTTAATAGCAGGCCGATCACCAGTCCCACCCCTTCAAAGCCGATGCCTACCAGCATCCCGGCTTTAAATGCGGTGCCGATTTTAACCCCAAAGCACAGTGCGATAATAAAGAATATTACTGGCATCATCACTGATGCCCCCAGGCTAATAATGCTGTTGATAATATCCATAATATTTCCTTAAAAGGCGGCCGAATTGGGCGCGAGCGAACCCGTGCCCAATGGGCCGTAGCAAAAACCTTAAGCGGCTCTTTTAATATTTAACCGAGTTGCTTCAGCAATATTTCTGAAAAAATCTTCGGCGAATTGCTGAAGGCATCAATGGTACTGCCGGCAATATGCGGCGTTATCGTGACGTTATTCAGCGAATAAAACGCGCTATCGTCCGGCAGCGGCTCGTCATCAAAAGTGTCGAGGGCAGCGCCCATGATTTTACCCGCCCGAAGCGCGGCGATCAGATCGCCTTCATTAATTAATCCGGAGCGCGCCGTGTTGACGATGATGGCGCTCTCCTTCATTAATTCAAAATGATGGGCGTTGATCAGGTTTTCCGTTTCCGGGGTCATACGGGCATGCAGCGAAATCACATCCGCACGGCGCACCAGTTCGTCGAGAGTATCCACCTTTTCATAACTTTCATGGCCGGGGACGTACTTATCGTAAAAGATAATCTCGCTGCCGAAACCGCGCAGGAAGCCAGCCACCAGCTGCGCGATATGCCCCAGCCCGACCAGACCTACCACTTTGCCGCCCAGTTCAGGAATGGCCCGGTGGTTAGGACTCTCTTTGCGCCAGAACTTATCGCGCAGCGCATCGTGTGAGCGGGCGATATTGCGCATTTCCGCCAGAATCATCCCGACGGTAAATTCCGCCACGCTGCGGGCGTTACGCCCCGGCGTGTTCATCACCTCAATTCCGCGCGCTTTTGCCTCCGCCTGATTAACGTTTTCAATGCCGCCGCGCAGCACCCCGACGTATTTAAGCTTTGGCAGCTTGTCGAATACCGCCGCGTTAACCGGGGCGAACTGGACTATCAGGATCTCCGTCTCCTCAGCACCCTGAAGCAGAGCGGCAGGCAGCGCCAGCGCCTCAGAACCTTGCTGTTCAACCAGTAAATTATCCTCCTGCAGTTTTTCAATTGACTCGTGCGACCATTCGCGTACTTCCACTGCAATACCTTTATCTTTGAGCGCTTTCAGACCCGCGTCCATCATCGCTGCATTGATAAACAGATCGGCAATTGCCAGACATTTCATAATCATTCTCCATAAATTAACGCATCAACATACCGCCGGTGACATCCAGAGTCGCTCCCGTCATATAGCGGGTTTTCGGGGAGACCATGAAGACGCCGATGTCGGCAATTTCGTGCGGTTGGGCCACCCGGCCTACCGGTATACGGCTGACGTAATAGTCAGGATTCTGTTCAATGTTTTTACGGATCATCGCGGTATCCATGATGCCGACGGCGATGTTGTTGACATTGATTTTCTGCTTCGCCACCTCGCGCGCCAGCGAGATTGAGAAGGCCACCAGACCCGCCTTACTGGCCGCGTAATGAGCATGACCGGTGGTTGAACCGTGGAAGGCCGCCTGAGACGTGATATTCAGAATACTGCCGGCCTGATCTTTCGCCAGGCAGTGGTTGACAAACAGCTGGCTCAGGTGGAACACCGCCTTCAGGTTGACGTTCATCACGCTATCCCACTCCTGCTGGGTGATTTCAGTGACGTAACCGCTCAGCCAGATCCCGGCGTTATTGACCAGAATATCGGCGTTCCCCAGGCGTTCGAGGCAGGTCGCGAACAGATTCTCCCGGCTATGCTCGTCGGAAAGATCGGTTTTCACCGCAATAATTTCGACGCTGGCGCTACTTTTTACCGTAGCGATCAGCTGTTCCGGGCGCTCCTCATCACGCATATAGGTGAAGCAGATGTTGACCCCTTCTCGGGCGAGTGAAAGGACAAACTCTTTGCCGAGGCCCGTAGCGCCTCCGGTAACGATAGCCGTGCGGTGGTGTAAATTCAGATCCATACTTTCCTCACTTAATGCGTGATGTAGTTACTGCAGCTTTTCCACGGAGACTGCATTTCCGATAGCAGGTTTTTGTAAAGCTGATACTTATCCTGATAGACCTTGTTGCTGTCCGGGTCCGGCGTAACCGTTCGCGAAACGTGAACCATCTCATTTGAGGCGGCAAAGACGTCATCAAACCAGCCAACCATCACCGCGGCGGTCATCGCGGTGCCCAGCGTGCCGTGCTCTTTCACGTCGACAATCTCCAGGGTGGACTGGAAAATGTCGGCGAATATCTGCAGCCAGACCGCTGAGTTAGTCACGCCGCCCGCAATCCGAATGGTGCGGCTGAGCTGCGGGTTAATATTGCGTAACCGTTCGGTGTGATACAGGTGGCTGAAAGCAACCCCTTCATATATCGCGCGTAAAAAATGCGCTTTTTTGTGGAAACTATTCAGGCCGATAAACCCCGCAGAGGCGTCCGGGATGGTGTTGGAACCGAAGACAAACGGGAAGAACAGCAGGTGGCTCTCCGCCGGCGTGGTTGTGGAGACCAGCTCATTGCACAGATCGTAGACTGACGATCCCTGCGCAGCGGCGGCGGTGCGATCGCTCTCCATAAAGTTATTGATAAACCACTCCAGATTACTGGCGGAGGTGGGGCTTGCCTCGGTAATTAACCATTTGCCCTCAATCGGATAAATCGAGGTCATAAAGAGATCCTGGTCAATAACCGGATGGTCGGTCACGTATTCGTTAATGCTCCATGTTCCGGTAATAATTGCCAGCTTATCCAGGGTATTGATACCGGATGCGACAGATGACGCCGAGATATCAAACACCCCGCCCGAGACCGGCGTTCCGGCACGCAATCCGGTGAGCTGCGCGACGTCTTCGGTAATGTAACCGCAGCAATCGGTGGAGAGCTTGATGGGCGGAAGCTTATCGCGCAGATCGCCGAGTCCCCACCAGGCCAGCAGCGAGGCGTCATAGTCGCGGTCGCGAACGTTGATCAGGTTGGTTCCTGAGATATCGGTAAGTTCGAGAAAAGCTTCGCCGGTCAGATAAAAACGAATCAGATCTTTGACCATGAAAATGTAGCGCGCTTTACACAGTGTTTCAGGCTCGTTCTCTTTCAGCCAGGCGAGGAGGGCGACGGGCTGCCCGGCCCAGATAGACTGCATAGTTTTGGGCAAAATATCGCTAACAAACGTCGGGTCGCGGTACCACTTTTCTACCCAGGCCTTAGCCCGGCTATCGGTGGAGATAATTCCGTTGCGCACCGGGGCACCGGTTTCATCCACCATATAAAGCCCGTTGCCGTGACCGGTTACCGCCACGCCTTTGATTTGGCTGGGGTCGATACCCGACTGCGCGATGGCTTTTTTAATGACTTCGACGTTAGCCGCCCAGAGTTCGTTGATATCCCGCTCGGTATGAAATTCCTTCGGGGTCAGCATTTGCGTTGATTTCGACGCGCTGGCCACCACGTTGCCGGCGCGATCGTAAATCGCCGCTTTTGTAACGGTGCCGCCGTTATCAATGCCCATGACATAGTGTTGTTTCATTCGCGTGGACTCCTTATGAGTTACCATAAACCGGGTTCGCTGGTGGTAATGCCTTTAAATCCGGCATGGAAAATTTTATCTACAAGGTATTTCCGCTTAACAAAGCCTCCGGCGATGAATATCACATCAAAGCCTTTTAAATTCCGGCTAATCAATTCCAGACACTGGCAGGCATATTCAGCAGGTAAGATTTCAATAGCATCTGGCGGGTTATGCTTAACAATATCGATGGAGTGATCCAGCGAGCGCGAGTCGATGAGCAGTACCCGAAAGATAGTTAACAATCCCTCTTTTTTGGCATAGCGTAGGGCCGAGAGATTGGACGAAATAACACCATCAACCTTGTAGTAATTTTTGAGCAAACTAATACCCGCCTGGTCAGGTTTAAAACCACCCAGTAGCTCGAGGTGAATAAGCACTTTCTTGCCACTCTGATGACATTTACCGATCAACGATTGCAGATTGCCAATATTCGCCTCGGATAACAGTACGTATTCTGATGCGCAGGCCAGCGCCTGTTCAAAATGTTTATATTTTCTGATTGAAGGAATGATGGTGTTATTTAAGAGCATATTAATATCCGATGTTATTTAGCCATATAGAGGCTGTAGGCATCTTCCGCTGTCGCATTTTCATGGATGATGGCATTCAGACCTGCTACTACTTTTGCCGGCTGTGGGTCCTGAGTGATATTGCGACCCACCGCCACGCCTTTTGCACCAACCTGCATGCAGTGATGAACAAATTTAAAATAACCGTCAATCCCGGTTTTCGGCCCGCCCAGCGCCAGCACCGGCACGCCGGCCGCTTCGACGATAAGCCGGTCGTCCTCGGTGCCGGTGAAGCGGGTTTTGATCACGTCAGCCCCCAGTTCAACGGCAATGCGGGCAGAGGCGGCGATAACGGCCGGATTGTTGGAGTCGTCGCTAGTGACGGGATAGCCGTACGGCAGGGATTCCACGATCAGCGGTACGTTCCAGCGGTCGGCGGCCTGCGCCAGCTGCATCGCCATGATATGCGTTTTCTCCTCATTGAACGCGCCGGGAAAAGTCATGCACACCACGCCTTCCGCCGCCACTTTCAGCGCGTCCTCAATGGAAAATACGGGGGTGGTATCGGGAACGGTATTGTCAAAAATACTCACTGTGCTATCGACGCGTAATACAACGGGGACGCAATTGAAAACTTCACGGAAATTTTTCAACATGCCCCAGGTCACCAGCGCGCAGTCCAGACCGCTGTCGACGAGGGCCGGGAGCTGGTTTATCGTATTATCAATACCATTAGTTTTGGTCGAAAAATAGTAGCCATCCAGCGCCAGAGTGACTGATTTACCATCTTTTGCGAAAATGCGAGAGAGACGACGTTCTTTAGACATTTTTGACTCCTGAGATAGAAAAAAAACAAAAAGGCCCTCAGAGACTTTCGTCTCTGAGGGCCTTCGATTCACTTACCCTTTTGATAATCGTTCAGCTACCCAAACCATTATCAATTAATTTTTTCAGCCTTATGGGTGGGGTTTAAATGGTGTTTAATTTAAATCCGTTCCCTTGCTTGAATTAATTACTAGCATGTCTGAGTTCTTTCTGTCTAGCCATTGTTGATAAACTGAGATGCCTGTCACAAATCCGGGTTGAGTTTAAACTTATCGGTACTGGCGAATGGGTTGTTGTACTGTTCTTAACCAGCGATATTTATGATGAGAACCTGCTGGAGGAAACTTTCAGGGGATATATTTACACCGGGAAATGTTTACCTGATTCATCATTCGGCTATTCCTTCATTTTTTTCTACTGAACTCAGATTAAAAACGATCCCTGTGCGCTGTTTCTGTTGGTCGACGCCGTGTTTTATCCTGGGGTCTGCGATGATTCGCCAATGGTCAGGAGAAAAGTCTTAAAGAGATTATTTTAAAACCACGACAGATCATCCTCTCAGTTTCCTTTTACTGAATGTAATGACGATTATTCTTATTTTTGACAGCAATAGACAGCTGCCTGTCGGGAATTTATACTTCGCCGCATTGAAATTTCAATATACATTTAGCTCGGCGTTTGTCGAATGTCTTCAGCGCTGCAGCGTCGTTTTAATAGCCCGTAATTAATCTTATTTTGCTCTCGGGGCAAAATATCTCTGTGGCGGCAACGCCAAAGCACTACATCTGGAAATGTTTATTAAGGATATATAATGAAAAAGTCTCTTCTGGCAGCATGCGCGACGTCCATTCTTTTTTGCTCCGGCGCCATGGCTGCGGACGTAACGGCTTCCGCAACGGCAAGCTGGGATGCTTCTGCAACAAAAGATACCACCAGCCTGTTGGTCGTTACGCCGCTGCGTTCCGTCTCTTTTGAATATGCCGAAGGTCTGAAAGCGTTTAATTCACAGGATGGGGCGTTTGATATTACCATTCAGGGGCAGGAGAACGCGTCCGATTTCGTTTTAACCTCTCAACTGGTGACCAACACGCTGACCCGCGCTACGGATAACTCAACGCTGGAAATTGGCGTGGCATGGAACGGTGAGAAGCTGTCCAAATCCACGCCGGTGAAAATGATGGATATTAACAATAATATTACCGCAGGCCTGGAAGCGCTGATCGCGGGATATGCTGATAAAGATAACCGCACCAGCACGCAGAGCGCCTTCCTGTTTACCGTCGATTCCGCTACCTCAAATGGTACCACCGCGACGCCTTTCGCTTCCCTTGCCGACGGCTACTGGAGCGGCGATGTGAAGGTGCAGTTTACCGCCGAGTGGACGCTGTCTCAGAGCTAATATCGCCTTTAAATTTGCCAATAAGGAGGGGTGGCCCTCCTTTATTTTAATGATGAAAAAATTATACCCATTTTTATTTCTGCCGCTGTTAATCAGCGCTAGCGCGGCGGCGATTGGCGTTGGGGAAGTGACTTCCATTATGTTCGCCAATGACCAGATGCTGGCGAAAGAGATCGATAACGCCAGCGACTCGGCGCGATTTGTTAGCGTCAGCGCCCACCGCCTCTCTACGCCGATGGCAGGGGGCAAAATTATTCCGATGGAACAGCCCGGCGAGTTGCTTTCTACCCCGGCAAACGTGATTCTTCCCGCCGGCGCCAGAGAACATTTCCGCTTTATTTATCATGGTCCTGAAGATGATAAAGAGCGCTATTACCGGCTATCGTGGCTGGATGAACCGGTGAGCGATCATCAGGCCAGCAGTAATTCACGTCACGGTATGGCGACAACCTCAGCGCAAATTAACACCATTCTGGTGGTGGCGCCGCGCAAGGCGGAATTTAACTATCAGCATCGCGGCGATACGGTGACGAATACCGGCAATGTGACCTTCCGGGTTATTTCCTATGGGCCCTGTAAAGATCCTGAAAAAAACAAAGGTGAGGGCTGCCGTGAACGTTATTACGTCATGCCCGGACTTAGCGCAAAAATAACGCATACGCAGGTCGCGAATAAACAGACGCGAATCGGTATCTGGCACGAAGGTAAATATATTCACGTCAAATAGAGAATTACAGATGTCAGGATGGTTATTCAGAAAAGGAATGCTGCTGCCGGGAATATGTCTCGTCTGTACCGTCGATGCTTCAGCCAACGAAAGCGCGGGCAGAGCGACGCTGCTGCGGGTGGGGGATTATGTTATTCCGCCCGTTTTTGCTGATGCGCTTAAGCAGGGGATGCGGGTACCGGTTTTTATCCGCTACAAAGAGGCGGAGCTGCCGTCGCGCAGTCGGCAAAAAATCGCCGATGCGCTGATTGCGACCAAGGACGGGGCGCTGACGATCCGCGAACTGACGCTGCTCTCCACGCCGGATAACCTGTCGCTATCTGCGCCGGTAGAGGAGATTGTCAATGGTCTGCAGGACCAACAATTTTCTGCGGATATGACGCTGCGTCTCTCCGGCGCGGCGCAGATCACTTTCGACGTCCGGGCATTTTACCTTGAAATGACCGTCGATCGCAGCGCGCTGGCGGCGACGACGCTTGCCAGGCACAGCGTTTTGGGCGACTCAACCGCCGGTGCGCCGTCGAACGTGCTCAATTATACCTTTGGTACTTATCATCACCGTTATAACGGCTACGACGGCACCAGCAGCTACCTGACGCTGGATAACACCGCGGCATTTCGCGAGCACCACGTGAATATCAACGGCTCTATCTACGGTATCGGCTCTGGCGACAGCAGCGGTAACCTCTACCGGGCGATGTATGAGCGCGATATGGCAGGCCAACGCCTGGCGTTGGGAATGGTCGATACCTGGAATCTACAATCCATCGCCAGCATGAGCGCGCTGAATTCCAGCCGCATCTACGGCGTGAGCTATGGCAATAAAAGCAACTCGCGCCTTGAAGATACCGCCCTGTCCCTGACGCCGATTACCGTCTTTTTACCGGCGGCGGGCGAAGTGCATATTCTGCGCGATGGCAAATTACTGAGCATTCAGAACTTTGCGATGGGCAGCTACGAAGTCAATACCGCAACGCTGCCGTTCGGCATATATCAGGTTGAGGTGCAGGTTGTGATCAACGGCAAAGTGGCCAGCAGCCGCACGGAACAGATTAACAAAACCTACGCCCGTCGCTCGAGCGTCACCGAGCGCTGGTCGTGGCAAGTATTCGGCGGAATGCTCGAATACCATAAAACCGACTATCGACCACAACATGCCCGGCGCGAGGGGAAGCAGGAAACCTGGCTTAGCGGCGGCGCGGCGGCGGTCACGCTGCCCTGGCTCGCCGGGACTGGGTTTAAAACCACGCTATACGGTTTCGACAGTAACGCCGTAAACGAAAGCGAAGTGGATGTGTTGTTCAACGAACGTCTGCGGGTTAATCAACAGGTTTTGCTGGCCAACGACGGCAGCAGGAAAAGCATCACCACCCTCAATCTGAGTCTGCCTGCGGGCTATGGTTCACTTTGGGGTTCGCGAGAATTTACGCATATTGGCAATCACTTACCGCTGCGCAAAGGGGATTACTTTACCTGGGGGACAACGCTGCCGCTGCAATCGCTGACGCCCTACCTCGGCACATTGACCTTCAGCCGTACGGAAAACTACAGTAACAAAACGCGTTATAACAACCTTGATTACTCGCAGACGCTGGCGTCGGGGCGCTACGGTACCGTTACTCTGAGAACCGGGGTGCAGAATTACCACTATCAGCGCAACCAGGACACTACGCGGGATAAATACATTAACCTCGATTTTTCGTTGCCGCTGGCGGCGTGGTTCAGCGCCGGGGTTTCCAGCGAAAACGGCAACATGCTGGCGAATATGGCGCTCAGAAAACGCTTCGCCGATAGCGCCATCACTCAGGCGGGCATCTCAGCTTCCCGGCGGTTAAAAAGCAAAGAGAGCGAGAGCTACCGCAGCGATAAACGGGCGATCAATGGTTTTGCCAGCTACGACACTAAATACAGCAGCGGCACGCTATCCGCCACCCATGCTTCGGATAACAGTACCAACCTCAATTTCAGTACCCTGGGCAGCGTCGCCTGGACCGGAAAAGATGTTGTTCCGGCCAAAGGAAGCCATACATCGGGGGTGCTGATCCATACCGATTTCCGCGACAACGCCACTATGACTGCCAAAATTAACGGCCAGCATTACCCGCTCAGCGGCCAGAAAAACTTTATTCCGCTGCCCGCCTATGGGCGCTACAGCGTGGAGCTGATGAATGACAAACGCAGCGCCGATAGCGTGGATATCGTCAGCGGCAGAAGCCATCAGGCGGTGCTGTATCCCGGTAATGTGGACGTTATTCGTCCGGAGATAAAACAGCTGGTTACGGTGTTTGGCCGCATTCGGCGCGATAACGGCACCGTCGCCGCCCACCTCGATATTCATAATCACATCGGCAAAGGGCGCACCGATGGACAGGGAGAATTCGCCATGGATGTTGATAAACGCTATCCGACCATCACTCTGGTCGAAAAAAACGGACAGCGCTGCGAGCTGGAGCTGAATCTGCAGGAAGCGCGCGGCGCGGTGTGGATGGGGGACCTGCAGTGCGAGGCGCAGATGCGTATGGCGGTACAGGGGGAGGGGCAGCGTGACACCTGGTAAACTGATTTGCGGCCTGGCGCTGGGCGCTTGCCTGGCGACCACGTCATTCCAGAGCCTGGCGGTGAAAGCCAGCAGCAGCGGCTCGGGGAAAAATGACTATATGTTTATTGAAAACCATGTCGATAACGAATATTTCGTTACCCCCGGCAGCCTGGACCCGCGCTTTTCCGGCGCAAACGTCTGGACCCGCTACTCGACGAAGCAGCGCAGTCTGGGCTATATGGGCTACGTCAGCTGGAGCTATCGATCCTACTACTACGATATGTGGTTGTCGGACTCGCCGGTGAATTCGCCGTTTATCGGCATTCGCTGTATGACCACCGGCGCCGACTGCCCGTCGCAGGGCTATATTTCCGGCGAGGTTATTGATAGTGAAGGTTTTTATCATACGATGTCCGGAAGCTCTTTGAACAATGGCGGCACCGGCTACGCCACGTTCTCTCCGGCAATGTATGAATATCTGCGCAACCGTCAGCCTGGCGAGAGCGATGCTTTTGTGCTCAATCTTTGTTACACCAAAACTAATTACGATGCGGCATCCGGCCAGCGCTGTCGGGATCTCGCTTCGGGCGCGACATGGCGTTATTACACCATCAATGCCACTAAAGTCGGGCATTTAACGCTGAACAGCACCGGCGCGCTGGCGGAAATCTGGATTGCCAGCGACGGCACGCCCAGCGTCAATATCGGTAGCGAGCACTGCGAGGTCAGTATCGTCGGCGGCGAAAGCGGAATGACCTGTAAAATGGTGTCGTATCGCTATCGTCAAACCAAGCGGGTGACCTCTTCTCTGTCATTTGAAATGGTGGTCGATACCGCCAGGCTGGGCTTTAGTCCGGCGTCTAAAACCATCAAATATAGCGGCAATGGATCCACCTGGTATAACTGGAGCGCTTCCACTACCTATAGCAACGTCTTTACCCCCGAAGGCCAGTACGTTTATGTGTTCCTCTCGAAAACCTTTTTCCAGAACTTGATCCAGCGCGGAATTAGCATTACCAATAACGACGATTTGTTTACCTTCTTCTTTGATAACAGTAACACCGCGCAGTCCGGGTTCTATCAGTTTACGGCGTCGAGTATGATCAATATTCTGCCGAAAGAGTATGGGATCAGTATTGTGTCCACGGACGGCAATGCTGCGCCGAAAGAGTCGGGCAATATCGGCGACCCGACGCCGATCGGCTTTGAATATCAGGTAACCGTCTCCTCCGAGCGTATGGCGGACGCGGTGACGGCTCAGGTGATCGGCGAAGGCACCTCTATTGATGGTGTCTCATACTGCCTGTTTACGTCGCAAGAGGGCGGCTGGCAGGTGCCGATCCCGGCCTTTCTCTCCTGGACGGCATCCACCGGAGAAACCCGCACCAGCCGCAATAGCTGCATCGATGCGGAGATCGATATGACCGCTGCGCGCTGGACGCAAACGCCGTGGAATGCGGCAATTGATGACGGCTACTATTTCACCACCCGCCTGCAGTTGCTGTTTCCGATGGACGATCCGCGCTCCAGACGCACTCTCGACGGCAGCGACTGGATGGGAACGGTGAACGCCAGCGGCGAGGTCAGAGTGACTGCCAAATGGCTGGGCGTCGAGTGAGAGGCAGATTAATGAAAGCCGCTGCTATGCTGCTGGCCGCGTCGCCGCTGGCGGCGGCAGGGGCGTTTTTTAATGCCGTCGTGTATGAGATACCCTCCGACCGGGCCTTTATCTCGCAGCCGCTGTATAACGACACGCCGCGTAATAATATGTACTCCATCGCGGCGTGGAAAATTGCCAAACCCGGCGCGGGGAATGAACCGGTTCTGCCTAATCAGGGCGAACTGCTCTACGCCCCGCTGCGCTTCCATTTACCGCCGGGAAGCAGTGAATATTTCCGTCTCTATTACAAAGGCCCTGAAGATAATCAGGAGCGCTATTATCGCGTGGTATTCAAAGAGACGCCGGTGACGCTGATACCTTTCAGGACGACGCCGCAAAAGATGGATGTGCTGCCGGTGGTAGCGATGAGCACTATTCTGGTCGTCAGGCCGCGTCAGCAGCGCCTGGAGTGGCAGATAGATGAACGCCAGGGGGAGATTTACAATAGCGGAAATACGTTTTTTCGGGTGATTGTTCACCAGGGGTGCGCGGGGAGTGATGAACGCGCCACGCAGCTGTATCTGCTGCCGGGCGAACGCTATCGCGACGCGGCTCTGGCAGGGAAAAACAGAAAATTCGTGGTGGCCAATCAGCGCTACTTTCCGTTGGGGAAGGCGTGCCCTGATTCTATTCAGTGAGCAACAGGGATTCGATCATCAGCTGCGCCAGCAGCAGCAGCAGGGCAATCAGCGCCAGCCATTTCGCGGGACGAAGCTTATGCTCCGGAATAGAGGTATTACGTAAGCGCACGAGCCATGGAGTATTTTTCATTATTGACGTCCTGTCCCTGATGTCTGTCAGCGAGATCGGCAGAAAATAGATCACGATCTAATTGTCTGATATTAATGGATTAGTAGGTAATAACCCATGATTAAATGAAGCTGGTTTAGCTTTCATTCAATAATTGGGACATAAATCATATCCACAATAAATAAAGATGATGGTCCATCCATGAACGCTATTTTCAGACCATCATCCGGTCGCCTGGGGTTTACAAGGGTTGGCGTCCTCCGTCTTCAGAGCTCATGGTCCCACGGCGGGTTAGCCCCCGGCCTGGAGACCGTCACCGCGGCGGCGCGCATACCGAGATCGACCGCGCGTCGCACCTGTTCTCGTGACAGTGTCACTAATTTAGGCTTCTCAAGGAGTCCGGCTTGCGAAAGGCTGGCGAGAATACCGGCATTGACCGTATCCCCGGCGCCGACGGTATCGGCAACCGTTACGCGAATCCCTGGAACATGAAGATGGAAATTAGCGGTCCAGGCATCGGCGCCGTCAGCACCGCGGGTGACCACGATAAGCTTTGGTCCCAGAGCAAGCCAACGGCGTATGACCGCGTGTTCTTCGCCGGGTTCGGCAAACCACGCGAGGTCCTCATCGGAAAGCTTGACGATATCCGCCAGAGCAATCATCCGCATCATGCGCGCCAGGTGTTTCTGCCGGTCCTGGATGAAGATTTCACGAATATTGGGGTCGAGGAACATCACCCGGCGCGGCGCCTCTCTTACCATCAGCGCTTCATAAACGCTGCCGCACGGTTCGGCTATCAGGCTGATGCAGCCGAACAGGACGGCAGATACGTCATCACCGAGCGTCGGCAGGTCGCTTTCAGTCAGCATTCTGCCGGCGCTATTCTCATCGTAAAAGGTATAGCGCGCCTGTCCGCCTTCCAGCCTGACAAAGGCCAGCGTGGTCGGTAGCGGCGCGCGGGTTGAGGGCGAATAATCCACGCCGGAGGCGTCAAGCGTGTGGCGCAGCATGTCACCCATAAAATCGTCCGATAAACCGGAAAACAGCGCGACCGCCATCCCCTGGCGCCCCAGGGCGATGGCGGTATTGAACGCCGCGCCGCCGACGCAGGGCGTAAAGGCGGGAGCATTTTCACGGCTCCGGCAGGGCAGCATATCGATCAGGGCTTCTCCGCAGCAAAGGATCATGGCTTTTCCTCCCGGCTCACCGCGACCTGCGGCGGCGTTTCCAGGCCGTCGGCTACCTGCATCCAGTTGTCAGCGAATATCCCGCAGGCGGTCTTGATATCGACCCCGACCGGGAGCTCCGGACACTCGTTTTCCCCGTTGCTGCCCCAGTTCACCCAACCGGACTGACGGCGCTGGACTATCTGAAACGCGCCGGAGGGGCGGGAGGTCCACCAGATCATCGCCCGGCCGCTCGCTGAATCGTACTCGACGGTTTTACTGGCTGGTCCCGGGAACACGGTTTCATCCGGCACGGCGGAAACGTTGACGGGAGAATCAGTCAGGCGCCATTCCCGTTCATTCAGGTCGGCGCGAACGTGCGCCCGGGCGCGCACAACGCCAAGCCTTTCGCGGATTTCAGCTTCATCCAGCACGTTCTCCCAGCGGCAGAACATTCGCCAGTAAAGATCCCAGTGAGCGGAGGCCATATCGGCGAGCTGTTCGCGGAATTCGGCAAATTTCGGGCTCTGGTTTTCAGAGGTGGTAACGGTATGAGCCACCATGGCGACCAGCTCTTCGGCGTAGGGGTCGCCTGCGCGATAGCGGGTACCGCCGTAGGCCGCGAAGCGGTCAAACAGCAGTTTTCCCGGACCGCTTTCAAACTCGTCGCCGACGGTGATCTTGTTGGTCACCGAACGCCCGTTGATGACCGTCGAAAAGTCATCCACCCCGTAGCGCCGTTGAAACCACGGGGTATTCCAGCTGAACTTCCAGTCGATGGTGAAGTGCTTACCGCGCAGCTCCGCTAATAACCCATCGGGGATCGTGCCGTGCATGCGATAGTGATGATAGACCGGGCCTTCCTCAACAATTTCAATATCAACGAGGGTATGTTCCGGCGGGTTAATCAGCCCATTTTCCGGGGTAAAGAACGGACCGTAAAAACCGCCGATGGCGTTATTCCCGGAAGGAAGCAGCTCGACATTGTCCTGCAGACAGCGAAAATGGCGCAGCCCCCACTTGGATGAACCCACGCCCTGGGCGGTTCCCCGACACATTTCCAGATCGAAGCAGCCGGTATTGAGGCGGACAAAACAGTCTTTCTCCCGGCCAGGCAGGCGGTGGATACCAGCGACTTCACCGACTTCAGCCGCCGTTAACGGCCGCTCAAGCCGCATCCGGAGCGTGCCGCTGAAGCTTACCGTAGCGATAAAGGCGGTACTGTTTTGCGTCGACTCATGAGTGAGGCGCTGGCAAAGGATCCGCTGGTCCTTGCTGGTGATTGCCCACCACAGGGGCTCCTGCAGTTTCTCCGGGAGAGTAAACGTAATCGGTTCGCGATCCCGGGTACCGTTCATCGGGTCCGTCAGCGTAATGTGATATGTCATGGGCGTAGACTCCATTAAAATTTAAGCATGCGAAGACCCGCCGCCAGCGCGGCGGATAAACAAAGCGTCAGGGAAAGCTAGCGGGTACGGGCGATCTCTTTTTTCCGCCAGAAGGTAAACAGTTCCGGATGCTGCTTCAGTCCGTCAATCGCCACGGCAAGAATGATGACGATGCCTTTAATCAATAGCTGGGTGAAAAAGGGGACGCTCAGCAGAATCAGGCCGGTGCTGAGCACGCCGAGAATTATCGATCCAATCAGGGTGCCGATAATTCGCCCGCGTCCTCCGGCGAGGCTGGTGCCGCCCAGCACTACCGCCGCAATGGCGTCCAGTTCATATCCCGTACCCGCCGTAGGCTGGGCGGAAATGACCCGGGCGGCGAAGATAATGCCCGCCAGACCCGCGCAGACGCCGGCAATCATATAAACCGCCGCCAGTACGCGTTTTACCCGGACGCCGGCCAGGCGCGCGGCCTGGGCGTTGCCGCCGACGGCATAGATATGACGACCGAACCGCGTGCGCTCAAGAATGAACCACGCCAGCAGATAAACCACCAGCATAATAATGACCGGAACAGGGATGCCGGCGAGATAGCCATTCCCCAGCTCGCGGAAGCTCAGGCTACTCGATACAATAGGTTGCCCTTCGGTAATGGTGTAGGCCATCCCGCGCAGGAAGGTCATTGTGCCGAGAGTGACGATAAAGGGCGCAAGAGCGAGATAGGCGGTGAGCACGCCGTTCAGCAGACCGCAGAGCGCGCCCACGCCCACGCCGGCCAGAATCGCCAGCGGCGCAGGGATCCCGGCCATCGCCGCAACCACCGAGATCACGCCGGAGACGGCGACGATAGACCCGACGGACAAATCAATTCCGCTGGTTAAAATGACGAAAGTCATGCCCGCCGCCAGAATAGCGTTGACGGAAATCGAGCGGGCGATATTCAGCAGATTATCGACGCGGTTAAAGTTTGGCGCAAAGGTCGACATCAGGATCAGCAGCACCAGCAGAACGATTAAGATCCCCACCCGATCCCACCATTTCGCAAAATCAAACGGCGCTTTGACCGGCAGTTCCGTCACAGGTTTATTGTTGTCCATGGCATTCTCCGGATTGACTGGTAAAGGTTCCTGTTGCGTGCAGCATCACTTCTTCTTCCGTTGCTGAATATGAGGGTAACTGGTGAACGATTCGGCCGCCGCGCATAACCAGCACGCGGTCGCTGATGCCGATGGCCTCCGGTAAATCGGAGGAGATCACCAGAATGGCTTTCCCGGCGCGGGCGAGTTTGTCGATCAGTTCGTAAATTTCCCTTTTGGCGCCGATATCCACGCCGCGGGTCGGTTCATCGAGGATAAGCAGCCTCGAATCGCGCAGCAGCCAGCGCGCCAGCGCCGCTTTCTGCTGGTTTCCGCCGGACAGGGCGCTTACGGGCAGTTCGACCGCATTTTCCCGCAGCCGTAACCGGCGCATCTGCTCAAGGACGGCGGCGCGGATGGTTTTGCGTTTAACCACGCCGCTGGCGACAAAGTTCTCCAGCGAGCTGATATCAATGTTGTGCTCAACCGAATGACCCAGAAACAGGCCCTGGGTTTTGCGGTCCTCGGTCACCATCCCGATTCCGTCGGCAATGGCGGCGGTGGGATCTGACGGCTGGCTTACCTTGCCGTTAATACGTACGCTTCCCTGGGTGCGAGGGTCGGCGCCGAATAACAGGCGGGCCACTTCGGTTCGGCCAGAGCCAACCAGCCCGGACATGCTGACGACTTCGCCCGCTTTGACCTCAAAGGAGACCGGGCCGGTTGCGCTACCCGCCAGATCCGCGACCTCCAGCAGTACTTTGCCGGGCGTACGCGGTTCGTGCTGATAGAGATCGACGATTTGCCGGCCGACCATCATGCGTACGATATCGGTGGTCGAGACGCTGCTCAGGGTTTCCGTGCCGATCCACGTGCCGTCCCTGAACACCGTGACCCGGTTTGCCAGCTGCCATACCTCTTCCATGCGGTGCGAGATGTAGACCATCCCGACCCCATCCTGACGCATCTGCTCGATCAGCCGGTAAAGCTGGAGGGTCTCCGCCCGCGACAGGGCGGCGGTCGGCTCATCAAGCACCAGTACTTTTGCGTTTTCACTGACGGCGCGGGCGATCTCGACCATTTGCTGACGTCCGATGCTCAACGAGCCGAGCGGCGCCTGCGGGTCGATGTCCGCGTTAATCCGGTCCAGCTTCTCCCGGGCCTCCCGGAGCATCCGTTTGCGATCGAGAATACCGGCGAAAGAGGTCGGTTCCTGGCCGAGAAACAGATTTTCCGCCACCGTCATATCGGGAACCGTATTCAGCTCCTGATGGATGATGGCGATGCCATATTTGCGCGCATCTCTTGGCGTGCGAATATCAATCTCCTGCCCGTTGATATAGATCGCGCCGCTATCGCGCTGCTCGTTTCCGGAGAGGATCTTCATCAGCGTGGATTTACCCGCGCCGTTTTCCCCCATCAGGGCATGGACCTCTCCGGCGAATAAATCAAAGCGTACGTTGTTCAGCGCGAGGGTCGCGCCGTAGCGTTTTGAAATCCCTTCCAGCCTGAGCAAGGGGGGTGAAGTGATGTCGGCCATTGTCTTTGCCCTCCGGGATGAACCCAATCGTCATCCCGTTTTTGCCTCTTGAGTGATGATGTGATTACCAGCCCGGATAGCTATCTACGTTGTCGCGCGTGACCAGCACGCTGGGGATCAATACGGTCGGGGACGCAATAGGCTTGCCGTCAACCATATCCTGAGCAAGCGAGATGGCCTGGCGCACCATTTCGCCCGGGTTTTGCGTGGCAGTGCCGATAAAAGGTGAGCCGCTGCGCTTGAGTTCTTCAACCGCTTCCGGGCTGCCGTCTACGCCGGTGACTTTAATCGCACCGGCTTTGCCGGCCTGCTCAACGGCCAGCACCGCGCCGAGCGCCGAAGGATCGTTCATACCGAAAATACCGGACACATCCGGATTGGCGGTGAGCATATCGGTGGTGACCATCAGGCCTGAAGCGCGGTCGTTGCGGGATGCCTGCTGCCCGACAATTTTGATATCCGGATATTTTTGCGCGACGTTTTTACAGCCTTTGATGCGGTCAATAATGGTTTGAATCGGCGTGCCGTCCACCAGCAGCACTTTGCCTTTGCCGCCCATCTGGCTGAACAGATATTCGCAGGAGGTTTCGCCGGCCTGGATGGCATTGGTCATGATCGCCGCGTCAGCGCCCCTGGCGGGCGTATCGACCGCGATAACGATAATTCCGGCGGCTTTTGCCCGCTGAATGGCCGGCTCGATGCCGGACTCATCGACGGCGGAAATAATGATCAGATCCACTTTCTGCTGAATAAAGGCGTCAATCTGCGTGTTCTGGTTTGCCAGATCGACCTGCGCATCTTGTACGTTAAGGGTTGCGCCGATTTTTGCCGCGGCCTGCTTTGCGTTCCTTTCCATTGCCGAGAAGAAGGGGTTGGACATGTCCTGGACCATTAAGCCGATGTGGGATATTTTTTTGCCCTCCTGCGGCGCGGCGCTGGCGGCGGGGATAAATCCTGTCATGGTGGTGATTACCGCAGTAACCGCGACAGCCAGAAATGCTTTGCGAAGTTTGGTCATATTCTGTTCCTTTCATTATCGTGTGGTATGACGTACGGCCAGGTGTGGGGAAGCCTCAGAAATAATCCCCTGATGTTGTTTTTTTACTGGCGGCCGATTATTCAGCCGTTATTTAAATCTCAAAATGATTAGAGAGAGCTGGCAAACGCGTTGCTAACGCTTTGCCGCTGTTAGCCGGCCCGCGCGCGCGAAGCGGCGTCGGGCAAGTCCATTCGGACGAAACGTTGTCAGCAATCTCTATAATGTCTTTTAATTGTTATGCGTTTTTTTACAGCCGCAGGACTGGCGAATAACCAGCTCGGCGGGAACTTTACGTTGGGTGTTGATTTCTCCTTTCCCTTCCGGGTTAATTAACTGGATAAGCATTTCAGCCGACTGTCTGCCAATCTCTTCGCTATTTTCATTGAGCACCGTCAGCGGCGGATTTAATAGCGGCGCCCAGTCGAATTCGTCGTAGGCAATCAGGGCCATATCCTCTGGAATGGCTATCTGGCGCTGCTGGAGCTGTTTGAGCGAACCCAGCAGAATAGGGTTGTTACCGGCAATAAGGGCATCCGGCAGCGCTTTCTGGTGGTCGAGGTACTGGCTCAGTTTGTCAGCAGCCGACTGCGCGTCGTTTTCCGTTTCGACAACTTCAAGCGTAGCGCCGGACCGCTCGGCGGCCTCGCGTATCCCGCGCTCGCGTTCAAAACGCGTGGTCCAGCGGTCCGGGTAGATAAGGAGCAGCCAGTTTTTATAGCCGTGCTGCGCCAGATGGTTTCCCACCAGCAGGCTGGCATGGTAATTGTCGGTCGTGACGCTGGGAAAGTTGTGCTCGCCGCGGGGCGGGGAATCAACGAAGACGACCGGGATGTCCCATTTCGCCAGCAGAGTCAGGCTTTCCGGCTGCAGCGTCACCGTCGAAATGATCCCGGCCATCCGTGACTCGATCAGGCGGTTAATCATCCGATCTTCCTGCGCGCGGTCGTAGATGCCGTTGACCGCAATATCGCCAAGCACCACGGTCCACTGCGAAGGCTGCAGCATCTGCTGAATGCCGGACATCAGGTTGAGATAGTAAGAGTTCGACGCATGGGCGGTGATCACCGCCACCGAGTCTCTGCTCGAACGGCGTAGCGCCTGGGCCGCGCGGTTGGGTACGTAGCCGAGCTCTCGCGCCACTTTTAAAATCAGCTCCCGGCTGTCGTCAGCGACGCCATCGCCACCGTTTAGCGCGCGCGAAACGGTAAACATGGAAAATCCCGTCGCTTCGCTCACATCCCGCATCGTTGCTTTACGCATTTTTCGCTCTCTGCTTTTAAGAAATTACCTGCGATATAAACGGTTATTGTCTGTACCTAAACGTTTATGAGAGTAAACATAAACGTTTAGGTTTGTTTGATCAGTGAGCCGCTTCTCGTTTTGTGAACAGAAGGTAAATAACGTTGTTTGTGAATGATTTCTATGAATTTATTGATTTAATGCATATTTGACCCGCCAGCCGCTTTGGTATTCTTGGCCTCTTCATTAGCGGTCAGACAGGGTAGTCGCGTTGGAAATCTTTTTTTAACCCACTGAAAAGTATTCTCTAAATATTTTTCACATTGCAAATATCACGGTCCGTTATCGACGGATCCGCTTTTGTATGGGTTAAAAAAAGGTTCACCATGAAAGTCACATGGAACGTCAGCCCTGCGGGCTACCAGCTGCTAAGCAAACGCTGTCCCGCCTGCCATGGGCAGCAGAAATTCACGCCATCCGGAGCCTTCCGGATCAATTCGCAAAAAAAACAGCTCGATGTCTGGAGTATCTATAAGTGCGTCCGCTGCGCATACACCTGGAACATCAGCCTGTTCTCTCGTTTACCCGTCAGTAAAATAGATCCACACCTCTATGAGCGACTCATGGCAAACGATAAATCTGCTGCAGAGGACTACTCTCACGATTTGCAGGTTCTGCGGCGCAATAGCGCGTTGTTAGCGGGTTCGCCTGAATTCGTCGTACGGGAAGGCTGGCGAATCAGCCTTGTCCGTGCTGCTCAGGTCAGCGTCAACGTCTACGTCGAGCGCGCTTTTCAGGTCAGCTTACTGGCGGTGCTACGTAGACAGCTCGGCCTTAGCGGCAGCGCGATCCGCAAATGTCTGGCGGCGGGCGATATCGCCGGAATTACGCTGAAAGAGCTACGTTCGCCGAGGATACGGCCAGAAGGACACAGGCTTTATATCGTGAAGGAACTTCTTCTGGCGCGCAGGCGAATTTCATTAAATACCGGCTCAGATCTCAGGAGATGATAGCCCGTTTCCCCGGATAGATTGCTATCCGGGGAGCTGACTCGCAAAAATGGAGCCCGGTTGTCCACGGTGGAAAAATAACCTTGCCTTTCTTACTGTGTATTTATACAGTTTCTGGCGACGACGCGGCGACCAGTGTCGATCGACTCGCCGGATATTGCGACGGCAAATTCTGTTTAAAAAAGGAGAAAACCCTGTCTATGGATACGCGTAAAGAAGTGCTGTTTGTCCTCATCCAGGAGTATGCCGACTGGGAGTTTTCGCTGCTGGCACCCGGCCTGCGCCGGGGGTTTGGCGTATGGGAGCCGCGCTACGAAGTCAGGACCGTAGCTGCGGATGAGGGGCCCGTGAGGTCAATTGGCGGGGTGCGCTGTCTGCCGGATTATACCTTCCAGACGATACCTGATGACTACGCTGCTCTGGTGCTGGTGGGGGGAATGAACTGGTGGGGAGAGGAGGCTCAGCGGGTTGTGCCTCTGGTTCAGCAAGCGCAGGCGCGGCAGATCGTCGTCGGCGCAATATGCGATGCTTCGGCATTCCTCGGCGCACACGGTTTTCTTAATGATGTTGACCATACCTCCAACGGCCTGGCATACCTGCAGAGCAGGGCGGGGTCAGCCTATCGCGGCGCCTCACGGTACAAAAACGTGCCATCGGTCCGCGACGGCAACCTGGTCACCGCCAACGGCGTTGGCTTTCTGGATTTTACCTGCAATATGCTGTCTGCCTTAAACGCGGCCCGCCAGGAAGAGATCGAAGCCATGAGGGCGACCTTTACGTCGGGAATGTTTACCGAGGGCTGATGCGGACCATCGCAGTGGGCTGCGGTCGTCTCATCAGGCTAACCGCATCCGGCGCGCCGCTCAGAGACGGACAGGGTCTCGCAATGGACAACCCTGCCTGAATTTGCCGGCCAGCGGCCTCAGTCGGCGTTTGCGTAATAAACAAACGCCAGCTTATTGCCGTCCGGATCTCTGACGTAGGCGCTGTGGAAGCCTTCACCGTACTGCGGGCGATGTCCCGGAGCGCCTTCATCGCTTCCTCCCAGACTGAGCGCCAGCTGATGCAGCTGCTGAATATGCTCAACCGAACGTGCGTTCAGAGCCACCATAACGCCGTTGCCGGTTGTTGCCTGCTGCTGATTAAACGGTTGGCCAACGCACAGCCCGATGGTGCTGTTTCCGCTGAATGTCCCCCACGATGCGCCTTGATCGCTTCGGCCGCTTTGCGGCTGCCCCAGCATCTCCATCAAAGGATCGTAAAAACGAATAGCGCGCGGCAGATCGTTAGTGCCGAGCATAATATAGGAAAACATGACGCCTCCTCCTTTTCGCCTGCAAGTTGTTGCCAATCTAGCAGCAAGGTGAGATGTCATGCAGTCCCGGCAGCCAGAAATCATACCTTCGTCGCGATTATTCAGCGAAAGCGTCCGCCCTGGGGGCTCCCCTCAGCTTAAATCGTGCAAATCTTTATCGTTGGGCGGCAGCAGCGATATTTCGTCGAAATTAACCCGCAGGCCGCTGCGCTGCGGCGTACAGCACATGATGCCCACTTTCGCGGCGCCGGTCGGAAAAGGGCACAGCCGCAGTAGCGGCCACTGGTGGCCATCCGTTGAGTACTGCAGGCGCAGCGCTTCGCCCCGACGGGTCAGGCGCAGCCAGAACTCGGCGGGGTTGCCTGGAAAAATGCCGGTGGCCCAGTCTGAAGTTCCCAGCGTCAGTACGCTACCGATGGCGGGCGCGCCGTCGTTGTACTCGATACCGGCCTTAAGCCAGTGCCGGGCGTCCTGCATTAACATAATCCCCGCCTGGTCATACAGGGTGCTGAAATCTGCGCGCACCCGCACCTGAAAGGTGAAATCCCCCGCGGCTTCCGTGGCATAGATATGCCCGGAGAAGCGCTCAAACCCGTACCAGGTTTCGCGCCAGAAGTCGGTTTTCTCATCGGTTACGACGCTAAGTGAGCCGTCCTCTTCCGACCATGTCGCGGGTTCGTTAATCCATTGAAATACCTGTTGCATCAGGCCTCCTGTCTTTGCTGAATAAGCGTTAAAAACCGCAGCGAGTCTTCGTCTGCCTGCTGCGTAAGGCGCGGATCCCACGCCGGACTGTCAGCGTCGCAAAAGCCGTGCTGCGCATTGAACATCCGGCAGGTCACGGAGGGAACGTTCTCCAGCTGATCTTGCATTACCCGGGGATCGAACGCCGGTTCCTCGCTGGCGAGAATCACCAGCGTCGGGCAGGGCGGCGCAACGTCGCTGTAGTGGCGGATCCGCGAGCCGTAGTGGCAAATCGCGGCGTTGCAGAAACCGCTTCTGGCGGCCAGCCAGGCTAAGGTGGCGCCCACGCTATAGCCGACGAGGATTAGCATGCCATATTTTGTTTTCAGCTCGGCCAGCAGCGACTCAATGGCGGTGGTGTCGAATCCGACATTATCGTTAAAGTGACGCCAGGCTTGCTCCTGCTGCTCATAGGCGAACGGCGCAGAGTGGGGAAAAAGCGCTGGTGTGTAGACATCGAAGCCGCGGCTGCGCCAGGTCGCGGCGGTTCGCTGAATATGCGCATTAATGCCGTAGATTTCATGCAGCAGGATGATGGCTTTATCACACTCAGGTAACATAAATGCGCCTCGGTCGGATAAAAACAGGATTGTCAGGTGGCCGAATGATGGTGTCTGGGGAAACGGGCTAAATTTTGCAGCACTCAGGCCAGAGCAGCAAGCTCCCTTTTTACGTTACCCTGCATATCCCTTAGCGGCCAGACGATATTGCCGGTGATGGATATTCATCACCACCGGCATTTTGCCGCATTAACCCCACGCTATGTTGGCCTGACGGTGGCTGTTTTCAGGTTGCGGGCGAAAGCCTTCAACTGACAGAGCATCGCCTCCCGATCGTCCTGGTGTTGTTCGATGATTTTCACTATTGCTGAGCCGGAAATAGCCCCGGCGGCTCCCGCTTTCATGGCATCCGCCACCTGTTCCGGGGTTGAAATACCAAACCCCTGAATCGGCGGTGGCGCCTGATAGTCACCAAGCTTAGAGACCAGATGTTCCAGCGGCAGCGCGGCGCGTTTTTCCGCGCCGGTTACGCCCGCGCGCGACAGCAGGTAGGTGTAACCGCGGCCGTGAGCGGCAATGTGTCGCAGCAGCTCATCGTCCGCATTGGGTGGGCAGATAAACACGGGCGCAATATCATGGCGCATCGCGGCCTCGCGGAACGGCGCCGACTCTTCGAACGGGACGTCTGCTACCAGCACAGAATCGACGCCCGCGCGGGCGCAGGTGGCATAAAACGTCTCGATTCCCCGGTTATACACCAGGTTTGCGTACATCAGCAGACCGATGGGCAGCGCCGGATACCTGGCGCGAATGGCGGCCAGCATGTCAAAGCAGCGCGCAGGGGTGACGTTGGCTGCAAACGCGCGCAGGGCGGCATTTTGTATTGTCGGGCCGTCGGCCAGCGGATCGGAGAAGGGAATCCCCAGTTCCAGCGCATCGGCTCCGCCCTCGATCAGCGCATCGATAATTTGCAGCGACAGATCCGGCTGCGGGTCGCCGAGCATCACGAAGGGAATGAACGCGCCTTCTCCCCGAGTTTGCAGTCGCGAAAACATATCGTTATAGCGTTTCATCACATTTCTCCTCGCGCTTGCAGAATGTCGTGCACGGTAAAGATGTCCTTATCGCCGCGGCCGGAAAGGTTCACCACCAGCAGCTGCTCTTGTTGCGGATTGTCGCGCATCATTCTTAAGGCATGCGCGAGGGCGTGGGATGACTCAAGTGCCGGAATAATGCCTTCAGAACGGCTCAGGGTTTTAAATGCCGCCAGCGCTTCATCGTCGGTGACCGAAACGTATTCCGCGCGGCCAATACTGTTCAGATAGGCATGCTGCGGCCCGACGGCCGGGAAATCGAGGCCGGCGGAAATAGAGCAGGACTCTTTGATCTGGCCGTCATCGGTTTGCATCAGCGGCGTTTTCATGCCGAAATAGATGCCGGTCCGCCCGTGTTTCAACGGCGCGCCGTGTTCCCCGGTCTCAATGCCCAGGCCAGCGGGCTCAACGCCAATCAGTCCGACCTGGGGCGTATCAATAAAGTCAGCGAACATGCCGATGGCGTTGGAACCTCCCCCAACGCAGGCGATAACCGCATCCGGCAGGCGCCCCTCTTTTTCGAGGATCTGCGCTTTGGTCTCTTCGCCGATGATGCGCTGAAATTCGCGTACGATAGTCGGGAAAGGATGCGGGCCAGCGGCGGTGCCCAGCATAAAGTGGGCGGTCTCATAGCTCCCGGACCAGTCGCGCAGCGCTTCATTCGAAGCATCTTTCAGGGTGGCTGAGCCGCTGTGCACCGGGATCACTTCGGCCCCCATCAGGCGCATACGAAAGACGTTTGGCGACTGACGTTCAATATCTTTCGCCCCCATGTAAATGCGGCACTTCAGGCCCAGCAGCGCGCTGGCCAGCGCCGAGGCCACGCCGTGCTGACCGGCGCCGGTTTCGGCAATAATTTCGGTTTTGCCCATCCGTTTTGCCAGCAGCGCCTGGCCGAGCACCTGATTAGTCTTATGCGCGCCGCCGTGCAGCAGATCTTCACGTTTGAGATACAGGGTAGTGCGCGTACCCTGCGTCAGGTTACGGCAGCGCGTTAGCGCCGTCGGGCGACCGGCGTAGTTTTTCAATAGATGGGTTAATTCCGCCTGAAAGCGCGCATCTTCACGTGCGCTAACAAACGCCTCCTCCAGCTGGCGTAGCGCGGGGATGAGGATCTGCGGAACGTACGTACCGCCGAATTCGCCAAAGTAGGGGTTAAGTAAGGGACTCATTATTGCTCCTTGTTGTATGTGCAGTGTCTGATGATTCGGGGTCTGCCCCCGGAAAGGACGCTGCACATGAAGTGAAATCGGGTCTGCGCAGCGGCTCCCGGCTGCTTGCACTCCGGCAGATGCGTCCCATGCGTAAAATCCGGGCGAAAAAAAGCCCGCGTTTTAGCGGGCCGGGTATCGGTGTGCAAACTGCAGACGTGACGATACTGCCCGTTATCGGGAAGTACGCCACCAGCCGTGCAGATTCATGATGATTACGCGTTGCATTATTCGCTATCCTGAAATTTATCTTGTACTAGTAAACTAGTTTGGTAGGTCAATGTCAATGGCATAATGATTGACGCCCAGAATCAATGGAGGCCGCTTTTCCGGCCAGGGCTGGCGTTACGCCAGATTGCTTTACGCCATCAAATCAAGGTAACGTTGTTTTTTCAGCTTATTTTCTATCTGGTTAGCGAGAACGTATGAATGTAAACCGTTCCGATATGGCCGACCTGGTCTATTTTTGCGCCATCGCTCGTCATCGCAGTTTTAGTAAGGCCGCCGTCGAGCTCGGCGTAAGCGCCTCGACGCTGAGCCATGCCCTGAAGGGGTTTGAGGCGCGGCTGGGCGTGCGTCTGCTGAACCGTACGACCAAAAGCGTAACCCTGACGGCGGCAGGCGAGAGTCTGGCCAGCGCGGTGAGCGAGCCGGTGGCCGCCATCGATGGCGCGATTGAACAGCTCAACCAGTTTCGCGACTCGCCTGCGGGACATATTCGGCTCAACGTCGCCGTCGAGGCAGCCACGCTGCTGCTGGCGCCGATCCTGCCCGTTTTTGCCGAACGTTATCCCGATATTGAGCTGGATATCGTGGCCAGTAACCGCATTGTTGATGTCACCGAAGCGCGTTTTGACGCCGGTATCCGCTATGGCGGAACCGTACCGGAAGATATGGTGGCGCAGCGCCTCTCCGCCGATGTGCGCTGGGTCGTCGCCGCGTCGCCCGATTATCTTGCCCGCTTCGGCGAGCCCCTGCACCCCAACGATCTTCAGCACCACCGCTGCGTCAGCAACCGTCTGGGAAACAATCGGATTTATAAATGGGAGTTTGAGCGCGGTGAAGAGCAGCTGACGATCAAAGTGCCGCCGCTGTTAACCGTCGATCTGGCGGAGACGGGCGTGGTGGCCATCCTTCAAGGATTCGGCCTGATGTACCTGCCGGAGCCGCTGATTAGGCAGCACGTCACGAGGGGCGCCTGCGTCTGGTGCTCACCGACTGGGCCTCTTACGGGCCGGGATTCTATATCTATTACTCCAGCCGACACCAGATCCCTACCGGATTGCGCCTGCTGATCGCGCTGGTCCGTGAACTGCAGCCGCTCGGTTTGTAGCCTGATTGATGAAAATGGCTCACAGCCCCATTCGATAGCGAGGGCTGGCTCCTTCTTTTTGCGCGGCTTAACCTGTGGCAAAAGAGAAGGAGAGCTCAATGACATATTCGCCCCGCAATTTCGCCGGTCTGCTGTGGTTTGTGGCCATCGCCATCGTTCTGTTTAGTCATAACCGCGTCAGCCATGCCGCCGAGGTTAAAACGCTGGTTATCGTCTCTCATCCTTACCCTGAGCAATCGGTGTTGACGAAAGGTCTTGAAGCCGCAGCGCAAAGCGTGCCCGGCGTGACCGTACGCAATCTTGAGACGCTTTACGGCTATGACAGCCGCAATATCAATGCCGATGCCGAGCGTCGATTGATGCGGGAACACTCGCGCGTCGTGTTTATCTTCCCGACCCACTGGTTCAACATCACGCCAATGATGAAGGCCTGGCTGAACGATACCTGGGGCAGCGTGGGGCCGGGCGTATGGCAGGGTAAAGAGATGCTGATTGTTACGACCGCCGCGGGAGGAGAATCGACATACGGCGAATCCGGGCGAACTGGCGTCAGCCTCGCCGACGTCTTCACGCCGATGAAGGCCAGCGCTCTGCATGCGGGAATGATCTGGCTTCCTCCGCTGGTTTTTCAGAGCGCCAGCCGCAGTCAACTGCCTGAGTACCAGCGTCAACTGGTGGAAAGGCTGAAGAATTAACGTGCCGGGAAGGAGTACAGGATGAAAGCTTTTATTGCCGCTGCGGCAATGTCGTTGATGCTGGGCGCGCCTGTCCAGGCAGAAGAAAAGAGAGGTGAAAAAATGGTTCCACTTAGCCCAACCGTACTGTCCGCTGAGGATGTCCAGTCCGTCGCGCCCGCGCTTGTCCGCTTCGGCAGCGAGGTGCTGATAGACGATCTCTGGCAGAGAAGTGAACTCTCGCGTCGCGATCGCAGCATCGTGACGGTGGCGATTCTGATCGCGCGTAACCAGCCCGCCGAGCTAAAACAGTATGTTGAAGTTGCTCTGGATAACGCCGTCACGCCGGTCGAAATTTCCGAGATCATCACGCATCTGGCTTTTTATTCCGGCTGGCCTAACGCGATGGCCGCCGTTGCGGTCACGAAAGATATCTTTGCCGCCCGCGGTATCCGCCGCGAGCAGCTGGCTTCGGCATCCCCCGAGCTGCTGGCGCTTAATCAGGCGGCGGAAAATCAGCGCTCGTCAACGGTGGAGCACAACTTCGGCGCAATTTCGCCCGGGCTGGTGAAGTTTACCGCTCAACCGCTGTTTCTCGACCTGTGGCAGCGGCCGGGGCTGAAACCGCGCGATCGTAGTCTGGTGACGGTCAGCGCGCTGATCGCCGCCGGGCAAAGCGCGCAAATTGGCTACCACCTTAACCGGGCGATGGATAACGGCCTTACCGCGCAAGAGGCGGGGGAGATTGTTGCCCATGCCGCGTTCTATGCCGGCTGGCCAAACGCCTTTTCGGCAGTAGCTGTGGTGGGGGAAGTCCTGCGTGCTCGCGGTCTGGCAGGGTGAGCGGATGCTGAAAACGCTCGGTGCGGTGCTATCCATTTTGATCATGATGACGGGCGCGGCATCCGCCGCCGGCAGGGAGAACGCGGTGAAGATTGAGTTTGTATTTAAGGGCGTCACGGTCGTCGGCTTGCTGGACGAGAGCGCTGCGGCTAGTGCGTTTGTGGCGCAGCTGCCAATGACGGTGAAGCTTGAGGATTATGGTTCTACGGAAAAGATCGCCTGGCTGCCGGAGAAGCTGCGCGAAGTGGATGCTGGCGAATCAATGACTCCGCGACGCGGCGATATGGCCTATTACGCGCCGTGGGGCAACCTGGCTATTTTTCGCGAAGACTTTCGCCACTCGCCCGGTCTGATAAAGCTCGGGAGGGTGGAAGAGGGACTGGCCTCGCTCGACCAGCCCGGCGCGGCAACGGTGACCATCAGGCGTTACTAAGTTTATCCAGCGTTAAATGACCCTGACGACTTTATTCAATGGGCTTTCTACAGCCCATTTGTTGAATTCTTTTCGCATCTCCGGCATCGCAAAAATCATCTACACTTTTTCTGCGCATCACTTTCAAACCTGACGAGACACGCTCGTTAAGGCTGAGCATCCGACCTTTACACCCGACCAACTGCAGGCGTCAGGCCCGCAGCCTTGTTTTCTCTTCAGAGGAGTTTGTAACATGGCATTTGTGACCACCAAAGACGGCGTCAACATTTACTTTAAGGACTGGGGCCCGAAAGAGGCGCAGCCCATCGTATTTCATCACGGCTGGCCATTAAGCGCCGATGATTGGGATAACCAGATGCTTTTCTTCCTGGCAGAAGGCTTCCGGGTGATTGCAATTGATCGACGCGGTCACGGTCGTTCAGATCAGGTGAGTGACGGTCACGATATGGATCATTATGCCGCCGATGCCTCCGCGGTGGCGGAGCATCTGGATCTGCATAACGCCGTTCATGTCGGGCACTCTACCGGCGGCGGGCAGGTCGCGCGCTACGTGGCGAAGTATGGACAACCGCAGGGGCGCGTTGCCAAAGCGGTGCTGATCAGTTCGGTTCCGCCCTTGATGGTCAAAACGGAGAGCAATCCTGGCGGTACGCCAGTTGAAGTCTTCGATGGTTTTCGCCAGGCACTGGCTGCCAATCGCTCGCAGTTTTATCTCGACGTGGCGTCCGGTCCATTTTATGGCTTTAACCGCGAGGGCGCGGAGGTGTCCCAGGGCACTATTCAGAACTGGTGGCGGCAGGGCATGACCGGTAGCGCAAAAGCGCATTATGAGGGGATTAAAGCCTTCTCTGAAACCGACCAGACCGAAGATTTAAAAGCCATTACGCTGCCGGTGCTGGTGATGCAGGGCGATGACGATCAGGTGGTGCCTTATCAAAACGCGGCGATACTGCAGGATAAGCTGCTGCCGAACAGCCAGCTGAAAATTTATCCCGGCTTTCCGCACGGCATGCATACCTCCCACGCCGATGTGATTAACGCCGATCTGCTGGCGTTTATTCGCTCGTAGTCAGGCGGTATAAGAAGGCCGCCATGGCGGCGGCCTTATCGTCTACATCAGGCTTTCATGCTGGAGGATTTTGAGCATTTCATCCTTCAACATAAGTTTTTCTTTCTTCATCTGTACGAGCTCGAGACTGTATCCTTTGCCATCGACTCCTTCTATCCGGGAAATGTCGTGATCGAGTGCGTTATGTTTTTCGAATAGCGACTGAAAGCGCGGGTGCGTGGTTTTCAATCGAGAAATCAGCTCTCTGTATTCTGGAAACATGTACCTTCCTTGTTAATGGAGAAAGTGTGTACGACGACACACACATTCAGATTACCCATATGAATAAAATGGTAATGCGAACGAAGTCGCGTTTATGTTATGTAGCCATGAAATCTCAGGGGCCGGAGGCGGCCTGGAGGCATAGATGAATGTTGAAGAACCCACCGTTGCGTTGATTGGTCCCGGCGCAATTGGCACCACCATCGCCGCCGCGCTGCACGAGGTGGGTCGAACGCCTCTGGTATGCGGCCGGCGCGCTCACCCGCAGCTATCGCTACGTTTCGATGGCGGAACGATTGTGGTTCCGGGGCCAGTCGTCACTGAACCGTCTTCGGTCGTTGCGCCGTTCGATCTGCTTTTTGTGGCGGTAAAAGCAACGCAAATTGCCGCTATTGCGCCGTGGCTTAAAGCGCTATGCCATGCGCAAACGGTGGTTTGCGTGCTGCAAAATGGCGTTGAACAACGAGCGCTTTTCGCGCCTTATGTCGCGGAAGCGACGGTACTGCCGTCGGTCGTCTGGTTCCCCGCGCAGCGCGAACCGGAAGCATCGGTCTGGCTGCGGGCGAAACCGCGCCTGACGCTGCCCGATGCGCAGGGGGCTGAACGGGTACAGTATGCGCTACGGGACACGCGCTGCGCAGTGGATATTAGCGACGATTTTCTCTCCGTGGCGTGGCGTAAACTGCTGCAAAACGCGGTTGCGGGCCTGATGGTACTGGCGGGACGGCGGGCAGGCATGTTTGCGCGCGAAGATATCACCGCGCTGGCTTTTGCTTATCTGCAGGAGGGGCTGAAGGTTGCTCGCGCCGCAGGCGCCAGGCTGGACGAGAGCGTGGCGCAGGAGATCGTCGCGGGATTTCATCGCGCGCCTCCGGACTTAAGTACTTCTATACTCACCGACCGTGAGGCTGGTCTACCGCTGGAGTGGGATATTCGTAACGGGGTTGTGCAGCGTTACGGCCGTATTTACCACATTGCCACACCGTTAAGCGATGTGATTGTGCCGCTGCTGGCCGCCGCCAGCGACGGTCCCGGATAAAGGCGCGGGCGGCGGCACTAATCGGTTATTGTTCTGCGAGCTCTGGCGACAGGTGACCAAAACGCCGGTGTGTTGCGTTTCCCGTGATTAGAGAGATTCTGCCAGTCGGTCTACGACAACTTTGCCGCTATTATCAAACTGGGTAATTCGATAATTCACGCAATACGAACGACGGGTGGAAAATTGATTGAATAACGCCACCCGGCCTTTTTTATCGCCATTTTTACTCACAATTATCCATTCGGTGACGTCCGTTGAATTGCCGTTATCGCTGCTGGCGTCCTGCTGTTCCACCAGTCGATCCTCTTTTTCTACCTTCAAAAAATCTCGTAACATTTATTTATCTCCGCTCATCATTGTTTTTAACAATACTCTCTTTATCGATTCATTCAATTAAACATTTTAATCAAATGTATTGATTATTAGTCTGAAATGTATTGGTTTAATAGGTGCGTATCCAATTGAATTAATGGAACATAAATTTAATCGCCTCACCCGAAACACCTATATTTTTCCATGAGTAACGGTTTTTTAGCCCGAATCTATTTACGTGACAATGTCACATAAATGTTAATGTCGACCCACCTCACAGATAAGAATTTAATATGATTGATGCGAACTTGATCACTTGACTGGTCAAGTGAGTCGCGCCTATGTTGAAGGCACCTTCTTATCCGTTCCGGAGAGTAAGAAACATGGCCATCATTCGAACGTTAAACGGGGATATTTCCGCTAATCAGCTGGGCGTAACCTACAGCCACGACCATATCTACTGTATTCCGCCCTATTGGGCCGAGCGTCAGGATGACGACCTCTTGCTCGACGATCCACAGGCTTCTGAGCGTGAATTAAGCGACTTCCGCCAGGCGGGAGGCAATGCCATCTACGACGCCACCGCGCCGGATTATGGTCGTCAGGCCGCTGCCGTCGCGGCCATGGCGCAGCGCCAGCAGCTGCACATTATTGCCACCGCGGGTTTTAACAAAGGGTTTCTGTGGAGTAGTCAGCGACCGGGCACAGCGCAAACTTTTGCCGAGTGGATTGAGCGTTCTGACGTCGACGAACTGGTTGAACACGTTTGCCGCGAGGTCACCGAGGGAATCGAAGGCACCGCGCATCGGGCCGGCGTAGTGAAATGTGGCACCGGCTATAACGCCATTTCCCCTCTGGAATACAAAACCATGGAGGTTATCGTTCGCGCCCAGCAGCGTACCGGGGCGCCGATGCACAGCCATACGGAAATGGGGACGATGGGACTCGAACAGGCGCGGATCTTTAAAAAATGGGGACTGGATTTGTCCCGCTTATGTTTTGCCCATATGGATCGCAATCCTGACCCCTGGCTGCACCGTCAGATCGCCAACACCGGGGCGTTTCTCTCATTTGACGGTATCAGCCGCATTAAATATCACCCTGAGCACATTCGCACCCAGGCCATCCTGGCGCTCTGCCAGCGCGGTTATCAAAAGCAGATTTTGATCGGCGGTGATTTTGCCCGTAAATCCATGAGCGCGCATTACGGTAAAGGAGGGCTGGGGCTGAAGTTCATCCTCAGCGACTGGCGGCCAAGATTCATGGAAGAGGCCCGGGAGGCGGGGTTTGACGGCGAAGCGTTGCTGCATGATTTCTTCGTCGAAAACCCGGCGCGTTACCTCGCTTTTGCCTGAGGAGGCGTCATGAAGCTGCACCATTTAAATGAGCGCGAGGCCAGGCGGGCGCTACAAAAGGCGCGGATAGCCTTACTGCCCCTTGGCGCGGTCGAACCGCACGGCGATCACCTGCCGCTGGATACCGATAACCTGCTGGCCGAGCGGTTTTGCGCGCGGCTTGATGAGCAGTTGGGCGAGTGCGCGCTGAGCCTGCCGGTTGTCTCCTATAGCCAGGTCTGGTCGCTGCGCGGGCATGCGGGCGCGATTGATATCGGTAATGAACGGCTGACGTCGCTGCTGGTGGCGCTGGCGGAAAACATGGCCAGCTACGGTATCACCACCACGGCGGTGATCAACGCGCATTACGGCAACTTTGACGCGATTAAAGCCGCTTCCCGCCAGCTTAAAGAGCAGGGCATCACGCTGCTTAGCTACAGCTGGGCGGGTATGGATGAAGAGGTAAAAAAACGGCAAACCTCGGCGGTGGCTTATCCGGGATATATGCATGCCGACGAGGTCGAAACCTCGCTGATGCTGGCGCTGGCACCGGAGTTCGTCAACATGGCGGAGGCGCGCGCGCACTATCCCGAATTCCCGCAGAATTTTCGCTATCAGCCGATGCGCTGGACCGAGTTTTCTGCTTATGCGGTGCTGGGGGACCCCACCCTGGCGAGCGAAGAGAAAGGGCGCGCGTTTGTGGCCCGGGCGCTGGCAACCACCCTGGCCTCCATTCGCCGCCACTTAACGCAAGGAGCCCGTGATGATTGAACGTCAGTCGATAACCGTTGCCTGCCCGGCCGCTACCCCGGAGGAGGCTATTCGCGAGGCGGGGAACGCGCTGTGCCGCGCGGGGGCCTGCAGCCCGCAATACGTCCAGGCCATGATCGCCAGCTATCGCGAGCTGGGCCCTTATTTTGTCATCGCCCCTGGTCTGGCCCTGCCGCATGCCCGTCCGGAACAGGGAGCGATCAAAGCGCAAATTAGCGCGATCCGGCTGCGCGAACCGCTGGCGTTTGGTCATGCGGAAAACGACCCTGTGCGGGTGGTTCTGGGCCTTTCGGCTACCAGCAGCGACGCGCATATCCACCTTATCCAACATATCGTCACCGTGCTCAGCGATGAAAATAATCTGCATACCCTGATGCATTCAGACGATCCGGAGCAACTTTATCGGCTGTTGGCCAGCGGCTCGCAGCGTTTATAGCGTGATTAACACGGAGTGAATAGCGATGAAAATTCTGACAGTCTGTGGTTTAGGTATGGGCTCGAGCCTGATTTTAAAAATGAACGTCGAAGCGGTGTTAAAACAGCACGGCGTTCAGGCCTCGGTGGAACATATGGATGTCTCATCCGCCGCTTCGGCCAACGCCGATGTCGTCATCACCAATGCCGAACTGGTGGACAACCTGAAGCATCTTTCCTGCCCGGTGGTGGTAGTAAACAACTACATTGATAACGCAGAAATCACCGCGGCGCTGACCCAGGCGCACATTCTGCGCGCGGGAGAGCCAACATGAGCGAGTTTCTTGGCGTCCTGCGCTGGATCACCATCAACATATTTGGTGAGGCGTCGATTTTAATTGGCCTGATCGTGCTGCTGGGACTGGTTTTGCAGAAAAAATCGCTGGCAGACATTGTGTCCGGCACCCTGAAAGGCATTCTGGGCTTTCTGATCATCGGCGCGGGGGCCGGGATTATCGTTTCCGCGCTACTGATCTTTCAGCCGATCTGGACCGAAGTTTTCGGCCTCAGCTCGATGAATCTGACCAATATTATCGGTCAGGCGCGCTTTAGCGAACGCTACGGAAGCAGCGTGACGATCGCCATTGCCGGCGGTTTCGCTATCAATCTACTGCTGGCCAGGCTGACGTGCTTTAAATATATCTATTTGACCGGACACATGATGTTCTGGACCACCATGATATTTGCCGGGGTGATGGTGAACACCGAGCCCGCTATTTCTGCGCTACAGCTGACGCTCATGCTGACGGTTATCATGGGACTGTACTGGACCTTGCAGCCCGCGCTGGTTCAGCCATGGGTACGGAAAATTACCGGCAACGATAACGTGGCGCTGGGGCATACTTCCGCCTCGGTCGCGCTGCTGGGGGCCATTTTCGGCCAGATCTTCGCCCGTAATAAAATCAGTTCCGAAGATATCAAAGTTCCTAAAAAGCTCGGTTTTCTGCGCGATTCCAACGTGGTGACCGCGTTAACCATGGCGCTGCTGTTTTTTATCGGCACCTTTATTCTGCAAATCAAAGGCACCCCGAAAGCGGCGGAGATTCTTGCACAATCCGGCGACCTGAGCTTCTACATCTATGCCCTTAAACAATCGCTGATGTTCACCGGGGGCATCGCCGTGGTGCTGCTCGGGGTGCGGATGTTTATTGGTGAAATGGTGCCCGCGTTTAACGGCATCGGCTCGCGGCTGGTTCCGGGGGCCAAACCTGCGCTGGACTGCCCGATTCTGTTCAACTTTGCGCCAAATGCGGTGGTGCTGGGGTTCGTCGGCGCCTTTGTGGGATCGCTGCTGTGGCTGACCCTGATCGGCCGCTATACCGGCTACGTATTTATTCCCAGCATGATCGTCATTTTCTTCCATGCCGGTACGGCAGGGGTCTTCGGCAATATCACCGGCGGCTATAAAGGCGCGCTGCTGGCGGGATTTATCACCTCAACGGTGGTCGCCTGGGGGCAATATTTCTGCGTGACCGGCTTAATCAACAACACGATCCCGGATACGGCGCTGTGGGCGGGCGATAGCGATATGTTTGTCCTCGCGCCGCTAATCCATCTTTTGACCCGCTTGCTGACGTTCTGATATCAGGAGGAAGTCTATGAGCCAGGCACTGAAACAGTATTACAGTCAGATCCGCCAGAAGCTGGGGTTGCTCGAACAGCGCGCCGATGAGCTGAACCGGGCGGCAGAAATGATGGCCCACAGCGTTCTGGCGCAGCGCAATATCTTCGTCTTTGGCGCCAGCCACGCCGGTATTCTGGCGGAGGAGATGAGCTATCGGGCAGGCGGTCTGGCCATCATCAACCCGCTTTTTACCCCTGCGCTGATGCTTAACGTCAGGCCGTTAACCCTTACCAGCGCGGTGGAAAATGTGGAAAATCTTGGCCGCGTGCTGGTTGAACAGTCGCCGCTGAGGGCCGACGATACTCTGCTGATTCACTCAGTGTCGGGGCGAAATGCGATTACGATCGATGTCGCGCTGGCGGCAAAAGCCTGCGGAGCCAGGGTTATCGCCATTACCAGCCTGGCGACGGCGGCACGAGTCTCTTCCCGCCACTCCAGCGGTAAACTGCTGGTAGACATTGCCGATATCACCCTTGATAACCACTGCGAGTATGGCGATGCGGCGGTGAGCCTGCCGGGGCTGGCGCAGAAAGTGGCGCCGCTCTCCACCATCATGGGGGCGGCCATCGCCAACAGCCTGGTACTGCGTATTTGCGAAATTATGCTGGAAAATGCGCGCACGCCGCCGGTTCTCGCCAGCGCAAACATAGACGGTAATCAGGAGATAAATCAGGATATACTGAGCGCATACAGGAGCCAGATACACTATCTCTGAGTTGGAGCGCAAGTATGTATGAGTCGGATGGACTCCCTCTCTATTTAAGAATAAAAGACGTTATCCTGCAGCGGATCCTCTCTTTTACCTATGACGATAAACTCCCGGGCGAGCTGCTGCTTGCCGGGGAGTTCAAGGTGGCGCGCGGCACGATTAAACAGGCGATAGATTCGCTGGCCAGCATCGGTATGGTTTATCGCGAGCAGGGAAAAGGCACTTTTATCAACCGCGATGCGCTGCAAAAATACTACACCGACCTGCCGGACGTACTGACCACCTTTGCTGCTCCCGGCGCGATAGAAGTGGAGGTGCTGTCGCTGATTTCAACCATGGCCGACCGCCACGTAGCGGAACAGATGGGGCTCGATTTGGGTAGCCAACTGATGCGTCTGGAGCGGTTACTCGTGCAGGGTGAGCGGCCGGTCGGCCACGTGCTGACCTGGCTTAACGGCCGAATTTATAACGACCTGAGTCACGTGGACGGCAGCCGATCGCTCTATAAACAGCTGCGGGAAACATTCGGCTACTCGCCGGCTAACGCGACCGAACGCTATACGCCGGTGTGCTGCGATATCCGCACGGCGGGATTGCTGAATATTGAACCCGGGCGTCCTCTGTTTCGCATTGAGCGCGTCGCGCGCGATCTTGATGACGTGGTCCTTGAATACAGCGTCACCCATACTCTGGACGCCAGCCTGTCGCTACAGATCGCCACCAGCCAGAGTAGCGTGAGTCAGCAGTGGAACTGCACGATCGAGAAAGGGCGCTGATCCGCCTTATATTACCGGCTTGCCACCCCAGCGACAGGCAGATGATAGCCAGCTTTGCCGTTGGCAGGCTGGCTTCCAATCGTTTAAAAATGGTTGAGCTCACTTCGCTCATGGTCTGCAAAAGAGCGACGGTTTTAAACCGGCATTAGCGTAACGCCTTCGCTATCGCGCTAAACATCAGCGACGCCTCAAGCGGTTGGGCGCTGAAGGAGGGTTCAGCCTGCGGCCAGGTCGACCACTGCACGATGACCAGGTTTTCCGCCTGATTGACCATAATCATCTGACCAAATATCCCCAGCGCCCACAGCGAATGTTGAAGGGATGCCTGCGGAGCGGGCTCAACGTTGCTGGCATTGACCGGCACTTCATTGTTCCACCACTGGTAGCCGTAGAGACCGTTTGGATGTGCCGCGGATACTGAACCTGTCGCCCGGGTCCAGTTTGATGATTCGGCAACCCAGTTTTCCGGCAAGATCTGCTCGCCGTTCGGCAACACGCCGTTATGCAGGATGAACTCACCGAAGCGCCCCCAATCTTCTAGCGTGGCGTTAAAGCCATGCGCGCCCACGTCGTGCTCACCTTTTGTATAGGCATGCCACACGCCATCGCTCGCCATACCGTAGGGTTGCCAGATACTTTTCTCCAGATACGCCGCCAGCGTCATACCGGTGGCGCGTTCCAGGACATCACCCAGTAGCCAGGCGCCGCCGGAGGAGTAAGACCAGTTCTCTCCGGCCGGATGCGCCCGACGCAGGCCGGACACCAGCTGACGTACGCAGTCATAGGCGCCGGGTCTGGCTTCACACTCGGTAAGCCGGGCGAAGTCCGATTGCGGATTAGTATAGTCTTCATTCCACGCCACCCCGGAGGTGTGGCTAATCAGCTGCCTCAGCGTCACGCCTTCCCAGGCGGTGCCTTTCAGGTCGGGTTCATACTGGGTGACAAGATCGTCGAGCGAGTGAATTTTGCCCTGTTTAATCGCCACGCCCACCAGCGTGGATACCACGGACTTGCCCACCGAGCGCGAGGTCCAGAGGGTGGTGTCGGTATTGCCTTCCGCCAGATATTTCCAGGCAACTTTGCCATTTTTCAGCACCAGCATGCCGCTGACGTTCTGGCGCTGCAGATAATCCTGCAGGGTCCAGGTGTGGCCATTAACTTGATAGCTGGCGTGAGTTAACCGTTTCGCTGCAGCCTGCAACGGTACGGCATGACCGTGATGAAACACATCGCCTGCGTAATTGCGGTAGTCGTTACGAAAGCCGATTACCCGGTCGGTCTGGCTCCAGGTGAGCATTTTATGGGTATCCGGAAGCTGTGCATCAAAGGGAGCAGGGCACGCGCTAAGTTCGGTCCCGGGGCAGGCGGCCTGCGCGATGGGGGCCAGCAGGCCGCTGCAGAGGGTGATGACAACACTGGACAGCAGGCGACGATTAACCACTTTGTTTTTCATATTTTTTCTCGTTCAGCTCAGGAAGGCGTTTAGCTTAAAAAAATGCGGCCTATAATAAAAAGCGCCTCATGGGGGAAAATCCCCCCGAATAACCGAGTGGAGAGCACAATGCCGACCCTGATGTATTCTTTTGCCCAACTTGAAGCCTTCACCGCTGTGGTTGAGTGCAAAAGCCTGGCGAAAGCGGCGCGCCAGCTGGGCAAGGACCGCACGACGCTTCGCGATTTGATTGAGTTCCTTGAAGATGGTCTGGGGTATGCGTTGTTTCTGCGTGAAGGTCGCAGCTTGCAGCTGACGCCGGAGGGGGAACAGCTGCAGCGTCAGGCGCACCTGCTGATGCGCCAGGTCAAAGCCTTTGAAGCCTTTGCCAAAGAAGTGCCGAATAGCGCCACGCAGGATATTACGCTGGCCTACGATCCCTTTACCCCCAGAACGTTGTTACAGGCGCTGATTGGCGCCATGGCCCGGCGCAACGTTCGTCTGAGCCTGATTAACGCCTCGCGTGACGAGGCGGAAAGGCTGCTGGCGAGTGGATTGGCCGACCTGGGTATCTGCCAGGCGCGACATCGCAGCGTGGGCGACGCTATGGAGTGGCGCGCCCTGGGGTCAATCGAGATGGATTTTTACGCCTCCGAAGCGCTTTTTCCCGCCGCTAAACAACCGCTTTCTCTGCTGGAACTTTCGCTGGCACCGCAGGTGATTATGCACCCGGATACTGACGAGCCCGTGGCCCGCCGTCTGCAGATTTCAGGGCGCACCATTTTTACCAACGAACAGGAGATGCTGCGCGCCCTGCTTGAACAGGGCTGCGGCTGGGGATTTTTGCCGACGCACATGAATGCGGCGCGGTGGAAAAACGTCAAAAAATTGCCGACCGAAGTGGGTAATCAGGGGATCGGCCAAACGATGGTGACCATCTGGAAGCCCGGCAACGACAGGCGCACGCTGGTGGCTGACGCGCTGGCCTTGTTGCCGGAACTGTGGTGAAAGCAGAGCCTCGCTGTGGGTTTGACGGCGACAGGCCGGGGCACAGGATGCCGCGGTGGTGGAACCGATATATAAATATATTTCCCTGCCCACCATTCTGGTATTAAAACGCCTGCCGCAGAAGAATTAAACGCGATTAAGCAAGATATTTAACATACGACGCAAAGGCTCCGCCGCTCCCCATAAAAGCTGATCCCCAACGGTGAGTACCGAATATACAGGTTCATTATTCAGGGCCATTTTTTTATAACGGCCTATGCCTACCTGCAGCGAGCCACTGATATAGGCTGGGGTTAATTTGCTGACGCTGTCGTTTTTATTATTGGGGACATAGTTAACCCAGGGATGGGCATTACCCACTAATTCAGCAAATTCAGCTTCGCTGACTTCACGCTTTAATTTTAAAGTAATCGCTGCGCTATGGCAGCGAATGACGCCAACCCGAATGCATAAACCGTTCACGGGAATAGTTCCGCGGGGCAGGCCCAGAATTTTGTTCGTTTCTGCTTCGCCTTTCCACTCTTCGCGGCTATTGCCGTCGCCTAAATCGGCATCAATCCAGGGAATGATGCTTCCCATTAGGGGAGCGCCGAAGTGTTGGACGGGCATGCCCGCGCTGTTAATCAGTTCGCTGACTTTATTGACTAAAGGAAGGACTGAGCCGGAGCTGGTCAATTCCTCTGCCGACAAATGATTGCTCACCCAGGCGCTTTGCGCGATTAATTCTCTGACATGTTTAGCGCCAGCGCCGGATGCAGATTGATAGGTCATCACGCTCATCCATTCGATCAGGTCAGCCTTGAGCAAGCCGGCGAGCCCCATCAAGCTGAGGGTAATCGAACAATTACCGCCGACAAAAAGTTTTAGCCCTTGTTGGATTGCCCGATCGATATGGGTACGGTTAACCGGATCGAGAATGATACAGGCTTTTTCATCCATGCGAAGCGCCGATGCCGCATCGATCCAATAACCCTGCCAGCCATGCGTAATAAGTGCGGGATAAATGGTTTTAGTATAATCGCCGCCCTGGCAGGTGATAATAATATCCATATCGGCGAGTTCACTGACTGAATTCGCATCTTTAAGGATATAACTCTCGCCATCTATAGTTGGGCCAACGGTCCCCGCGCTGGAGGTACTAAAAAAATGTGCAGCGATATCACGGAAATCGTTTTCTTCAACCATGCGTTGAAGCAATACAGAACCTACCATGCCACGCCAACCAATAATGCCGACCTGTTTCATTTACTTAGCCTTTGCTCTGTTATAAAAAAGTTAAATCTTGCGTGGTTTTATATCGCACTCTTAAGTTCAGGTCATCAAAAATAAATGGAATTGATATCGTAATAAGAATATTTAATCAGGGGTTAGAGAAAGTAATAAGAGAATTTTCGAAGACCAAATAAAAAACCTAATCTGCTTACACTTATTCCTCTGCCGTTCTTTCATGCAACACGGCTGGGTGTGGCTTTCGCCGCGCATCATGCTGCTCTTTTCAGTCAACACGATCGCTGTCGGCAACGGCAAAAGGGGCCGAGGCAGAAAAAACTGGACGCTTGCTTCCGCAGGCGTAATATACGAAACATATATAAATCGTTATGGTACGTATAGATGGGTATTGTAAAAATTTCAGATCTGCTGCACGACGATATTCGTGACGCCAGTAAGGCGATGTCGCGTTCGGTCAACGCCCAGGCGGAGTACTGGATCCGTCTGGGGATGATGAGCGAGCTCTATCCCGAACTTAACCATCAGCAAATCAAGCTGATGATGCTCAAGTCCGGCTCTGACCGGTTGCTGGAGGTGATCAATGCTATCAATTCCCATTAAAACCACGCAGGAGCTCGCCAGCCAGCGCCATGCCGGCAAACTGCTGGCCTCGGTCTTCGACATGTTGGATAGCTTTATTCAGCCCGGCGTCTCCACCATGGCCATCAACAATCGGGTGGAGGATTTTATCGTCAACGACCTGCATTCGCGTCCGGCCAGCAAAGGGCAGTACGATTTTCCCTATGTGCTCAATACTTCGATCAATGAAGTCGTTTGTCACGGCATGCCAAAGGAAAGCGAGCTGCTGAAATCCGGCACGATCGTGAACGTGGATATTACGCTGGAGAAAGAGGGGATGATTGCCGATTCCAGCAAAATGTATCTGATTGGCGAGGTTTCACCGCTGGCCCGTCGGCTAGTGCAGAAAACCTATGAAGCTATGTGGAAGGGCATTAAGGTTGTCAGACCGGGGGCGACGCTGGGCGATATCGGCCATGCGATCCAGACTTATGTTGAAGGTAATGGCTACAGCGTGGTCAGGGAGTACTGCGGCCACGGCGTTGGCAGAGAGATGCATGAAGATCCGCAGGTGCTGCATTACGGCAAACCCGGCACCGGCGCCGTGCTCAAGGAGGGGATGGTGTTTACCATTGAACCGATGGTTAATCAGGGCGATAGCCGAATAAAAACCAGGAAAGACGGCTGGACGGTGGTCACTCGCGATAAAAAACTGTCTGCCCAGTGGGAGCATACCGTCGCCGTCACCGACGAGGGGTTTGAGGTGCTGACCCTGCGAAAAGATGAAGTGATTCCGGATTAGCCTGAGTAACAGGTTTCACGCCTGCGCGGTGAAACCTGTCAGTCACCCGCCCGTAGTGACTATACGGGCATCTCTTTACGTCCCATATAACGCTCTTTCCATAACGCGCCCGCCACCCCAATATCCAGGAACGGGGAGGGCGGCATAAAGTTGGCCTGGCCGAGCGACTGCATCGCGGCGATCAGCGGGTTGTCCTGGCCCATCGCCAGATCGGCAAGCAGCGTCCCGGCGATGGTCTGTTTTGATACGCCGGCGCCGTTACAGCCCCCCGCAGTCCAGATCCGCGGCGCAAGACGCCCCCAGACCGGCGCGCCGTTGCGGGTGACGCTGATGGTCCCGGACCAGGTTCGCTCCAGAGGAACATCCTGCAGCTGCGGATAGGCCGTATGGAACAGCGCCAGATGCTGTCTTGCGGCGTTAGCGGTTTGTCCGGCGGTAATCACGCCGCGCAATGCCGGATCGACATGCTGGCGGACAAGAAAACGATAATCGTGGGTATAGCGTAGGGTGGCCCCGGCGATCGCATTGACCGGGGTTAATCCCCAGCTCTCCATCGCCGGCAGACGCTGGCGCTGATCGGGCGTAAGCGGGGCAGTAATGCTGGCGTAGGTCGCCATCGACGCCTGGCGGCTCACGGTTGGCGAGAGCTCGCGGGAGAGCGCATTGGTGGCGAGCATCGCCTGGTCGGCGCGGATGGTGCCCTGCAGGGTCGTCACCCTGACGCCGCCGTTTTCCTGGTGAAGAGCCAGCGCCGGGGTCTGGTGAAACACGGTGACATTATCCGGCAGATGGCGCGCGAGGCCCGCGATCAGTTTTGCCGGATTCACCAGAATGCAGCCGGGAGTGTAAATCCCTTTGCTGTAAAGGCGAGTTCCCAGCTTTTGATACAGCTCTTCGCCGTTCAGCAGGCTGTAAGGTTCCTGCATCAGCTGCAGGTTATCCACGTACTCCTGCATAATGGCTTCGCTGGACGGATCTATCTGGCAGTGGTATTTCCCGACGTTTTCCCATTCGCAATCGATCTGGTGTTTGGTCACCGTGTCATCGAGCTGGCGGATCCCCTCCTGCAGCAGAGCGCGATAGTCCTGCGCCTTTTTCAACTCGGCGGTAGAGCTGCCGATATTATGCGGCAGGCCGATAATAAAGCCGGAATTCCGCGCCGAGGAGCTGGTCGCGGCGCATTCTGCGTCAATAAGCACGATGCTCAGCTGCGGGTTGATGCTGGCCAGCCTGCGGGCAAAGCTTACCCCGGCATAGCCGGAACCGATAACCACCCAGTCAGCTTTAATGTCGCCGCTCAGCGAGGGCTGGCGATAAAGATCTTCTTCATTAAGCGGCCATCCCACCTGATTTTGATTGAAAGGTACTGATGCAAATCTCACGGTAAATCTCCCTGTGGAAAAAACACCTGCAGGGCAGGTGTGAATAATGGATTTGCCGCTCTCCGTGTTTTTGCTCTGGAGGGGAGTCGGCGAGCGCCAGGGCAGCGTCTGATAAATAACTACGTTGAATGATAATCACCTGGACAACAATTCAGCAGAATAACAAGTAACCGAAAAAATAACACCTCTTCGTGTAGGGATATGATGTTAAATCCCACTTGCCCTATCTCCCTGCCGGGGATGCATGCTCATTTGCTGCAGTGAAGAGGGCAAATCTTTTTCCTCTTTCATCTGACCCGGCAAGATACCGCATAAGATATTGCTGTGGATCATGATCGTATTGCCGACATACCTATAAGGTTACTTCGGCCGCAAAAGGCTTTTTGACCAAATGGTAAAATATTGCTTCTCTGCGCTGCTTCCAATAAAGAAATCCTACTATTTTATAGGATTTTTCAGTTTTAAAACTTTCCCGCCAGAAATATGCATTAGGAATTTTCCTATGGATAACTCCTAATGTTTTTAGCGCCTTTTCAGATCAGGCAATTCATTGAAAATTAATGTTTTTTTAATCGCTTTGATTACCGGTGCACTTCTGTTGAAGGTTGCGATAAGTTTTTTTTTAATTAATAGTAATATTTTTACACACATTGTCGTGTTAAAGGGGGGTAGCGAGATATTATCCTGTAAATTATTTTTTTATAAAATTATTAGCTCGTAATGTTCGTTTAAGTAGGTGCATATATTTGACTGGAAGGGTTTTCAAGTTAGTATGACTTCGCTGTCAGGAATAAACATAACTCAACAAGATATAGCAACACTTTGGCCACCAGAAACAGCCGTAGTTATCTTTGCGAGTTATTTTTCAGGATGGTTATCCAGTAACTTTTAATATAACGGAATGTATTATGAAAATTAGCAAAATTGCATCTGCTGTTGTTCTCACTATGGGTGTCGCCTCTTTCGCAGCTCAGGCCGATCAGGGAAGCGGCAAGGTCACCTTCTGGGGTTCTATTATTGATGCTCCATGCTCTATTAAAAATGGCTACGGCGATCAGCGTATCGAACTGGGTCAGATCTCCAATACGCATTTGGATAATGGCGGTATCTCTACTCCTCGTCCGTTCGACATTGAGCTGGAAAACTGCTCCTTCGAGAAGGATTCAAACGGTGACCCGATGTATAACACCGTCAAAGTGACCTTTGCTGGCGGTAATGTTCCGGGAGATATGAGCATGCTGGCTATTTCCGGTCAGGCTGCGGGGGCTGGCGTACGTATTGAAGATGGTTCTGGTCAACCTGTGAAATTATTGGTACCTACCAGCGGCCGCGGCCTGGGCATTGGCAACAATACCCTAAGCTTTAGCGCTTACCTTGAAAAAATCTCTACTGTTACCAACGTCACTCCGGGTGATTTTGAAGCGGTAACCAACTTTACCCTGGCTTATGAATAAGGTGAGTCCTGTTCTCATGTAGCTTTATTCGGGCTGCGTTTGCAGCCCGATATTCAGGAGCACAGTCATGGTAAAAATATCGCGTTATCTGATCTTGAGTGGGTTATTAGGCATATCACCGTTGTCTCTGGCGTCCGATCAGGGGCGGGGACTGGTCACGATGAATGGTCAAATTCAGGAGTCGGCCTGTTCCATTCATACCAACGATGCCTGGCAGGAAATTCCATTCGGCGTGATTTCGTATAACGATCTTAATGAACAAGGCAAGGCGGTCATCAAACCCTTCGCAGTACGACTGGTGAATTGCTCACTGGAACGGAGCCGCGGTGGCTTATGGCAAAGCGTAAATATCACCTTTAGCGGGGAAACTGAGGTATTTCGCCCGGATATTTTTAAAGTCAATGGCGAGGCCCAGGGGCTTGGACTGCGTATTCACAATCAGGCTGGCGATGTGGCTCGCGACGGAATACCGATGCCTGCCGTAATGATACAAAATGAAAACAATGAGTTACGTTACTTATTATCGTTAGTACGCGGCAGCAAAACGCTGTCGGAAGGCGACTGGTACGGAATCATTCGTTTCATGGTGACCTATCAATAACGGAAAAAATGAATGATAAAAATAGATGAACTGCTCATCTAAATTATTTCCGGAATTGACATCTCCCACCGGTGAATTCTACCAGGCAATAAATGGATTTTAAAAAATGAAAAAAAGCAGACCACCAGCTTTTTACCTGCGACGACTGGGTATTTACATTGTTATTGCCATTTTTGGTTCTACATCACCGGTAGTGGCGGTAGAGTTTAATATAGATATTCTGGACTCGGAAGACCGGGAAAATATCGACTTGTCGCGTTTTTCCCGCGCCGGTTATATTATGCCCGGAACCTACACGCTCAGCATGCGCTTAAACGAGCACAGTATTTCTGACCAGGAAATTTCTTTTATTGAAAGAACCCGTGACGATGGAGTGGTTGTAGAAACCTGTCTGACTCCTGCACAGGTAGAGCTTCTCGGTCTGCGGGAAGACGCGTTTAAAATGATTAAGTGGCTCGACGAGGGGCGTTGCGCTGATTTTTCCGCTCTTGAAGGCGTCGTCCTGCGCGGCGATCTGTCAGAATCATCCCTGCAAATCGCGGTGCCTCAAGCCTGGCTGGAATATCAGGATGCTTCCTGGTTACCGATTTCCCGCTGGGAAGAGGGTATCCCCGGGATGTTGGTTGACTATAACCTGAATACCAATGTCACCTGGCCGCGTCAGGGGAATCAGAGCCAGAGCGCCAGCATCAGCGGTACGACGGGCGTCAATTTGGGACCCTGGCGTCTGAGAGGGGATTACCAGGGGAGCTATTACAATACCACCGGACGTTCGGATAAAAATTCACGTAATTTTGACTGGAGCCGTTTTTACGCCTATCGCGCATTACCTGGAATGATGTCAAAACTCACCGTCGGTGAAGACTATCTCTCTTCCGATCTCTTTGACTCATGGCGCTATACCGGTTTGTCGCTGGCAAGCGATGAAAGCCAGCTGCCACCTAAGCTTCGAGGCTACGCGCCTGAAGTATCCGGTATCGCTCGCACCAATGCCAAAGTGACGGTCAGCCAACAGGGCAGAGTCATCCATGAAACGACGGTTGCCGCTGGCCCGTTTCGTATTCAGGAACTAAACAGCGCGCTAACCGGACGCCTGGATGTGCGGGTTGAAGAGCAGGATGGCTCCGTACAGACATTTGCGGTTGAAACGGCTCAGGTCCCTTATCTGACGCGTCCCGGCCAGCTACGTTATAAAATGACCACCGGTCGTCCGCGCGATTATAACCACAGCACTCAAGGACCCTACTTTGCCACAGGCGAACTCTCATGGGGCCTTACCAACGCGTGGTCGCTGTACGGCGGCGGCATTATTTCTCAGGACTACAACAGCCTGGCGCTTGGCGCCGGTCGTGATATGAACGCCTACGGGACGCTCTCTGCTGACGTTACTCATGCCAGTGCTCGTTTCCCGGCTGATAAAAGCAGGCAAGGTCGGTCCTGGCGCCTGAGCTATTCCAAACGGTTTGATGAAATCAACAGTGAAGTCACGTTTGCCGGTTACCGTTTTTCCGAGCGCAACTATCTCACCATGGGTGAATATCTGGATATGCGCTATCGGGATGGCTACGTCGGGAACAGCAAAGAGCTTTATACCATCCAGGCGACCAAAAACTTTGCCGACCTGCGTTTGTCAACGCACATCAACTGGTCGCATCAGACTTACTGGAACCGCCCGGCGACCGATCGCTACAGCGTATCGTTGAATAAGTATTTTGACCTCGGCGACTGGCGACATCTGTCGTTGTCCCTCAACGCCGCTCGCAGTGAGTTCAATGGCCGCAAGGACGACAGCGCCTATATCTCACTGACGATGCCGTTTGGTTCGGGAACCGTGGGTTATAACGGCAGCATAAGCCGCGACCGTTATACACAAAATGCCAGCTGGAGCCAAAGGCTGGATAACAACGACTATTACAGCATCAACGCCGGCAACAGCGTCGGGGGCGGTGAGGGAACGCGTAGCCAGATGAGTGGCTACTATTCTCATCCCGGCAATATAGCGGATGTCACCACCAACTTTAACTGGGCGCAAAGCCAGTACACCTCCTTTGGTATTTCCGCCAGCGGTGGGATGACCGCCACCGCTGAAGGCGTGGCCCTACACTCCGGTGGGGTGCAGGGGGGGACGCGTTTGATGGTCAGTACGGAGGGAGTAAGCGGTGTTCCGGTGGGCTTACAGGGCTATACCAATGCTTTTGGCATCGCGGTTATCCCTGGAGTGCCAAATTATTATCGAACCAGGGCTGAGATTGACGTTAATCGTCTGCCGGATGATGTCGAGTCTGGCGGAACGCCGGTTGTTGAGCTCGCCCTGACTGAAGGCGCTATCGGTTTCCGTCGCTTTGATGTGCTGAAGGGTTCTAAGGTCGTGGCAATCCTTAGCCAGGAAGATGGACGCCATCCGCCTTTCGGCGCCACGGTACACAATGCAAAAGATCGCGAACTGGGTATGGTCAGCGACAGTGGACTGGCCTGGTTGACCGGTGTGAATCCGGATGAACGCTTAACCGTGCACTGGAGTGGTTCCGCTCAGTGTGAAGTCGTACTGCCGCGGGTTATCCCTGCACAGCAACTATTGCTGCCGTGCAAGCCGGTCACTCGCGGCTGAGAAAGTCAATGGTGATGTAATGAAAAGCAAAAAGATAGCGATGGCGATAGTGCTGGGAAGTCTGGCCGCGGGTCTGGTAAACGAAGCCGGGGCTGCGATCGCGCTGGACAGGACTCGGGCCATTTTTCCCGGTTCGGAAAAGAGCATTTCCCTGAGTATTACTAACGACAGCACATCAATGCCGTACCTGGCGCAGGGATGGATTGAAGATGAGCACGGGAAAAAAATCAGCGGCCCTCTTGTTGTCGTCCCGCCGCTGCAGCGTCTTGAAGCTAAAGGTAAAAGCATGATGCGTATCAACGCCATGCCGGATGCCGCGATGTTACCTCAGGACAGAGAGAGCATTTTTTATTTCAACGTGCGCGAGGTACCACCAAAAAGCGAGCGACCCAACGTGATGCAGCTGGCGTTACACACCAAAATTAAACTGTTCTATCGTCCCAAAGCCATCCTGCCGGAGAAGTATAGCCGCTGGGATAACCAGCTGGTGCTGCATAAAGTCAACGGCGGTTATCGGATAGAAAATCCGACACCCTATTACATGACGGTAATTGGTATTACCGCTGCGCCGAAAGTGGCGGTGGCTAGCGGATTTCAAACGGTGATGGTGCCGCCTAAGTCCACCGCGATGGTCAATAGTTCGCACTATACCACGCCGCACGTCACCACGATTAACGACTTCGGCGGTAAGCCAACCCTGCCGTTTAGCTGCAGCGGTAACATTTGCCGAGCTGCAGAAACCCCGGCTACCTGATGGATGCCGGAGCTGTACACAGGAGAAGCCTGATGAAAAAAGGATTTGGTCGAACCACCCTCATATTGTGGCTTTTGACGGCTGGAATCGTTTCTGCGGCGAGCGCCGCAAACTGGGACACCGATGGCCTGAATGGTGGGATACGCGCTAGCGGAACGCTTGTTGCGTCACCTTGCGCGTTGCTGCCTGAGTCGGCTGAACAAGAGATCGATTTGGGCAGTACCATTGCCTGGGGGCTGGAACGGCCGGGGAGCGTGACGCCATCAGTACAGGTGTACATCAAATTAGATCGCTGTCCGGGAGAGTATCAGTTTATGCGCGATCGCCAACAGATGCGCGGTGCCACGATGTTAAACGGACAGTCTGCGGTAAGAATGACTATCTATGGGGAAGCAGAACCGATGGATGACCGCTTTTTCCGGGTGCACGGTGGAGTCGAAGGCGTTGCGCTGCGCCTCAGCGACCGACAGGGAGAGCTCCTGCGACCCGCGATTCAGAGTCGGCCGCAGATTCTCTACCCCGGACGCAACGATTTGGTGTTGCAGGCTCAGCTATGGCGTCTTCCCGTTCCGTTGCTGGCTAATGAATGGCGCAGCGTGGTGAATATCGGCCTGGAGTACGAATAATGCAAAAAAACAAAGTGCGCGTACTTAGCCTGGCAAGCTTTCCTCTCATGCTTTTGCTGGCTGGCGTATCGGTCACGCATGCTGATACTGACGTCTATTTCTCCGGGAATTTGATTGCCGATCCCTGCGAATTGCACGTTGACTCGGAAGATCAGATTGTCGATTTTCGTAACGTGCCTTCTAAGACATTTATGAAATATCCCCGCAGTGAACGTGAGCGTTTTTCCATCTGGTTGACGGAGTGCGATCTCTCGCTTGGCGATACGGTTACCGTAACCTTTATGGGAACCGAAGATAGCGCTCAGCCAGGACTATTTGCGGTTAGCGGAACAGCGAGCGGCATTGCCATTGCGGTGGAAGATGAGAATGGTGTACCGGTTAAACCGAATGTACCTATGCGACCGGCAGCATTGAGATCAGGAGACACCTTTTTAAATTTTCAGGCCTTTATTTCTGCACCAGTACACAGTCTGGTCAGAGAAGGGGACTTTGAGTGCGTCACCACTTTTCTTCTGGAGTATGATTAGCCCGAGATAATAAGCTATTTCGGATTTACCTCAAATGTCAGCTGATTAACGTCTTTTGGCTGCTGTTTATTAATGGTGAAATTAACTATTGGGATATCTTCTGCAAATATCTGCTGGCCTCCTGTGCTTTATTTCAGGAGGAAAGATAATTAAAAAAGAAATACACATGGAGTACATGAAATAATGTTTAGATTAGGATGCATAGCCGCGATCATTGCAGGTACATTTTTAACGGGTTGCGTTGGAAAAAAAATTCCTTCTCAGGTGACTTCGTCCATGGAATCCGTAGAGCCCCCAGTGACCTCAGACGGAGAGCTGGATATGGTCCAGTGCGAAAAAGAGCTTCAGGCACTGGAGTCGATTAATCATATTAAGCATGTCGATCTCAAATCACGCTTTGAGCGAGTGATGCTCGGCGCTTCCGGTTATACCAATGTAAGAGGTTCCGTTAATCCTGAAACACGTAATGCTATTGATGCTTTGTATAAGTTTCAGGCGGTAAAATTATGCTCGGAGATCCGAGCCGAAATGCTCAATAGCCTGGCAGCGAAGCCAACCGGTGAGAGTATCTAATGGGTCGTAGAGCAGGGAATGTTTTGGTCCTGATTATGAGTATCATTTCGATTTCATCTTCGCAGGCAGATGTGTTGAATTATGCCCGTGAATGGACGTCACGCAAGGACGAAAACAAAGCCATCACATCCCCGTCTCAGCCCCAGACGGAGGAAGAAAAATCCTCTGCTACGCGTCAAAAATCTGCTGTAAAGCGTTCTCTGCCTGATAAGGAGAAATCGACAGCTCAGCCTCCAGCAGTCATCAGAAAAACAATCGCGCCGCCGGCTGTTGGCGCTGACAAGCGAATGCAATCACCGGCTAACAGGCCGACGGAACCGACAGCTAAGAAGGCCCGAACGGCTTCGGGTGACAACGTCACCTCAGCCGCTGGTGTCACGAAAAATAGCGCTTTACCGGAACCGCACGTTTTAGGGGGCTGGATTAAGGCTTTGATACAACATATGTCGCTTAGCCCGGCAGAGATCGATTTACGTAAAAACCTCCAGTTGGCCCGTAAAGAGGTACAGAGATTGAAGAATGAACTCATTCTGCTTCGCCGAGAAGTACAACAGTCAGATAGTACATTGGCGGAGCAGGTCGTGGCTCTCCAGGCAACTTATGAGCAACTGGCTGCGGCAGAGGAAAAAAATGTCACTCAACAGAATGAGCTCCAGGCGCTTACTGCGCGCGCTACCCAACTGGAAGAAAAAAATGCGCAGTGGCAAGTATTAACCAGAAAATTACAGTCGAGCCTTAAGGAAGCGCACTATCCCGCACTGCCAGCAACTGACGGTGAACTGGCGGATTTTGCGGCCGGGATGGCGATGGGTTATGACATTTTGGCGGTACTCGAACAACGGGATGAACAACAGATACATATTGATAAGGAAGTCTTTCTGGCCGGCATTACGGAAACGATACGCGGCGAACGCCGATTGTCGCAGGAGGATTTTGAGCGCCACCTTAAACGCGCCAATCAGCGAGTAGAAGAAGCGATGCACAAGTTCAGGCAACAAAAGGAAGCGCGGGATAGCGCATGGCTGGGGCAATTTATTCAAGAGGAAGGGACGCAGAGTGCAGGTGAACAGGCCTGGTATAAAGTCATCCATGCAGGCGAGCCGCTGTTCGAGGATGAGCACTCTGAAGCGGCGCTAACCATTTCGGTCAATCGTCGTCTGTCTGATGGTACCGTGATTGCGGACACAGATATAACTGGCCTGGTATTACAAGAAAAATTTTCCGACCTCCCTGGATGGCTTCGGAAAGTAGTGAAAGATATCCGTCTGTACGGTGAAGCAGAGTTAGCCGTTAAAGTTGATGAATATGGTGTTCCACAAGAACGCGGTAATTATATTGAACATTGGCGCATACGTGTAATTGAACGACAGACTATGTAAATAGGTTATAGAAAAATTTACGTTACTTTTAAAATATTGCGTGTAGAGGCGTCAGAGTTAGTCGGGTAATAACTGTATAATCTTTTTTAATGTTTATTTTTGTAGAGATGACAACTTCCAGATAAGAGAGCAATATGATGAGTGATACCAGTGGTACATATTTGCCGGTTTATGTGGCAACTGAGAACAATTATTTTTCTCAGGGAATAATCTTTCTCCTGGAGGAGCTGTTTGAGGATGAGTTTAGCGGAAAAATTACTGTATCCTTAGTCAGAAAATCGCGCGAAGCCGATCTCATCGTGCAGGTCCAATCACCTGGAGAAAAAGCGTTTGACTGGGTCGATTGTCAACAGTTTCGCACCCACAATGACTATAAGTTTAAGCTTCTCAATAAAAAGTGGCTAAGCGTTTATCCACGTAGTGAACATTACGACAAAAATTTTCATTGCCCGGTTGTCAGTTCAGTCATCGCGATGAGAAATTCGGTAACCACTATCCGGAGAAAATTGTTCATGCTGTTTTTTGCCGATCTCATGTGTGGCCCTCCGGACTTACGTAAACCAAACTGTAGCAAATGTCCTGGCCCCTACCAGTTGACATGGCGGGAACAGCTAATGCTAGGCTATTTGAGCCAGGGATTAGGCCACGATGAAATTTCTCGCAGAATGGGCTGTAGTATTAAGGCGCTTAGCAGTTATCGACGCTCGATTATGCGTAAAGTCAATATCACCCGCTATAGCGATTTCGTTATGTGGCTAGGTAAAAAATCCGTTTCTGAAAAATATACTGAGGTTGTTAATAATCACGAGCGTGATGCGGATGAAGACCAGCTAATATGGAAAACAACGTTGTCCGGTAATTTGGAGAGACAGCTGGATGATAAAGAGCGAGCTTTGCAAAGTATTAAGCGATTGGTCAATAAACGGTTAAGAAAAAGCGAGCTGGATGATGAGGTATGGTTAACAACTCGAGAAATAGCCAATGAGATGGATATCAGTATCTACAGCATGCGTTATTTATTATGCCAGATGGAAACAAACGGTAAAGTGATTAGCATCAAAACCGGGAAGGGTAGAAGCCATACTCTGCGCTGGAAGCTGGCAAGTTAATTGCTGTGTTGAACAGCTGGCATAGCTAATAAGGCTGTGACGTAGGCTGAATTTGAAGGGTGGGCGAGATGCAAATTTAGGAATGTTCATCGATCCATTTCTGAAAGTGGCTCTCTCCCTTACAAATTCATATATCCAGACATGCCTAAAATGTAAATTATCTGCAAGATGAAATGGATTTGACTCTCTGCTGTCAGAGAGGAAATAACTCTGGTCCTGTAAGTTATACGACAGGTGAAAGTATGAAACTTAAATTAATGACTTTTCTGGGGATTATCTTGTTTACCGGAAGCCAGCATTTGGCTCAGGCGGCATTATCCGTAGAGCGCTCCCGGGTTATTTTCAATGAAGGGGAGAAATCTGTTGGATTGAGCGTGAAAAATAATAATACGCAGGATCCTTATCTCGCCCAAGGGTGGATGGAAAACGAGAAAGAAGAAAAAATAAACGGCCCGCTGATGATTTTACCGCCCGTACAACGTATTGAGCCTGATGGTCGAACGATGATCCGCGTCCAGCAGGTCGCCGAAACACCGTCTCTGCCCACCGATAGAGAAAGCGTCTTCTGGCTTAACTTACGCGAGATCCCACCAAAATCCGATAAGCCTAACGTTTTGACGCTGGCAATGCAGACCCGGATGAAAGTTTTCTGGCGGCCCAAGGCCCTCAAGGTTGATCCGCTTCTCGACGTGGTGCCGGGGGCTGAAACGCTGACCCTTACCCGCAAGGGGGACCGCTATGAGGTTGAGAATCCTACGCCCTATCATTTTTCGTTTGTCGAAGCGCGCGGCAGCCTGCACGGTAAGGCGCTGGATGATTTTGAGCCTGTCATGGTTTCGCCAAAGGGCAAAGCGCAGCTGCCGTTATCCGCATCCCGGATGGGCACGACGCCGACGCTGATGTTTATCAATGATTATGGCAGCGCACGGTTACTGCCGTTTACCTGCACTGGCATCGCCTGCCGCGCCGGGAAGGTGGCACAACCAAAGGAAGGTTAATATGACACGCCAACGCTTAACGATAATCCGGATGCACCTGATGATGGCTGGAGCCGCACTGCTTCTTGCTGGCGGACAGGCGAGCGCCGCTGAAGGAGACACCACCACTATCACCATCAACGGCACCCTGATCGATGGACCGCAGTGCGTTATTGACGGTAACGATACCGTAGACGTGAAGTTTGGTGATGACCTCATTACTCGGCTGGTAGACGGGGTGAATTATAAGAAAGAGATCCAGTACGGTCTGACCTGTACTGATCTGAACAGCAATGCCCTCAAGCTGACGATTCGAGGCTCGCTGGCGAGTTTTGGCTCCGGGCTTCTCCTGACCAGCAAAGGGGGGCTGGGTATACAGCTTTACAGCGGAAGCGCAGGCACCACGGTTATGACGCCCGGCAGCTACGTCAACTTCAATGGCACAGCCAATAAACCCAGGCTATGGGCCGTACCCGTGGCGCAAAACAACGCTACGCTCACCGCAGGTCCGTTTTCCGGCACAGGCACCATGGTCATTGACTACCAGTGACGTAAGAGGAGAGAGATATTATGAGCCCTGTAAACCTGCGTAAGCTACTGCTTCTTCTTACGGTGTGTATTAGTGGTAGCGTGCTGGCCGACGCAACGGTCAACTTTAGCGGCACGCTGATAGAAGCCCCGCCGTGCGTGGTGAATAACAATAATGTTATCACCGTCAACTTTGGCAACGAGGTGATGACCACCCGTATCGACGGGACGCAGTACCGCAAGCCAATTGACTTCGATTTAGATTGTTCAATGGCGGTATCGTCGAAACAGAAAGTGCGCATTACGGGTACCCCGGCAAGTTTTGACAGTACCGCGCTGGCGGGAGGGAAAAGCGGGTTAGGCATCGCTCTCTACAATGGTGATACCCGTCTTAACCTCGGCTCCTGGCTGAATTTTACCGATCCCAATATCCCCAGGCTTTACGCTGTCCCCATTAAGCAAAGCGGGATAACCCTGAGCGGCGGGGCATTCAGGGTTATGGCCTCGCTGGTCGTGGAGTATCAGTAATGGCACAGGGAATCAACATAATGAGATTGATTGGATATGCACCATTTCTTCTGGCCGCATTGATGATGACAGGGACCTCATCACTTCAGGCGGCAGACCCGGAAAACCTTGAATTTATCGGCACCCTGATAACGCCTCCGTCTTGCTCAATAAGCGAAGATGGCCCGGTATATATTAACTTCAATGATGTCCGCATAAAAAAAGTTGCGGAGGGAAGATATCGTGAAACCGTCCCGCTGACCTTGAAGTGTGAAGAGAGCAGTCTGGCCTGGCAGTTGCGGCTCAGCGTACGCGGTAATCCGGCCGGGTTTGACGCCGATAACGCCACCGTGGTGACCGCAGAACAGGCCAATCTTGGCGTGAAAATCTTCCAGAACGGCCAGCCGTTTAAACTGGGCGAGGCCATTAACATCAATAGCGTGACGTTGCCGACTATTGAAGCCCTCCTTGTTCAGCGTGATGGGGTGGAATTGGTGGAAGGATTATTTAACGCCACCGCGACCCTGCGAGCCGAATATCAGTAACTCTATTTATGCACAGGAGAGTGCAGGTGAAGAAAAAGCTATTTCTGGCCGCCTTTGCGGCTGCTATAACCGTGCCGATCTCTGTTCCCGTGTACGGTGAAAACTATCGGTGGAAAACAATCACTGCAGTAAGGTTGGTGGCTTTCGGTTCGGGTACTGAGTGGATTATCACCACAGGCGATATTACCGTGAGTTCAGGTAGCGTCAGCCTGGACACACCAGCGAACTTAGGTAGTCATGGCGGACTTTTGGTTGCAAATGCGCTGACTGCGGATGGCTACTTTTGGGGTACCTCTGATGTTGCCACTAGTTATCCTCCGCCCGGCGTCCCGTATAAGGGAACCTGGCGAGAAGTCCTTAACGCGAGCGTCGGGAGCGTCAGGAATCAGATTTCCATCCGAAATTATGGTGTCGTTGGGGGCTCTTCTACCGTCTGTTTTGGATACACAATTCGTGAAGCCAATGGCAACTTTGATTTTTCCGACCTTGTTTATCCCCCAGGTGCCGGTAGCGGTATAAACTGCATGACGGCACCACCACTAAACGAATGGTGTGCTATGACCGTACCGCAGGTGACGCTAAGTTTTGGTACGCTAATGCTTGACCAGGCAGTGGGCAAAACGGCTGATAGTACGGTGGGCGTTTCCTGCACCTCTTCCTCGGTTAGCTATGTGTTAAAGCTACAAACAGGCAATACTTACATCCCGCTCAGTAACGGCATGCGCGCAAATCTGGGGCTTGGGACAACTAACTCGGCGCCGGGGAATACGACCTACTCTGGATCTCAGTCCTCGCTACGGTTAAGAGGTACGCTGGCTGGAACGCCTACCTCAACCGGCACCTTTAACGGTTCGGGCGTGATGATGGTGGTTTATAACTAATCATGGTCGTCAGGATCCCGGTACGCTGTTTACGTACCGGGGATGTTTACACCCGCTCAATCCTTGCCGGCAGCCCCTGACGCATCGCCGCGACGGAGACCCTGTCCAGCCAGGTATTGCCGACTTCGCGGGTTGGGTCGGTAAATCCCAGATCGTGACATTGCCGGCCATCTTGCCGCCACGAGTGATTACTGCGGCTTTACGGCCATAACGGGTAAAGGCATCCGCCAGCGCCGCGCTCTGGGGGGGGGAAGCCGCCAAAATTGTGCAGGATACCTTTACTCCGGCCGTGTAAGCGACCGGAGGGATAAATTTAACCCTGGTCAGAAACCTTTTTCAGCATGGCAAGGACCGCCCAACGTGTCGCGTCGTCTGCGATATTTTCAGGCAGAGCATCAGCTCGCAGATTGATATAAGCTTCAACAGCCATTCTGATGGCAACGCTGACGGAGTCACGATCGTGCGTTGCCAGCGTGGAGGTCAGCAGGCCGTCAGGATCAATGCTGTGGAATTCAATGCGGCGAACCCCACGTTGCGGTAGATTTGCCCGACGATACAGCATAGGTCCCAGAACCTGCTCTCGAAAGAATGCCAGCATACCTATCGCTTCGAACAGTTCGCCTCTTCCCAGCTTAACCACTGCATAGTGAAGCCAGATCCAGGCTCGCGACTCAAACCACTCCGGCGTCATGTTGGGCCAGCGAGCACTGGATTTTACCCGTTGTCGCTCCAGAGCCGTGTTATCACGAGTAAATAATACTGCTGGCTCCTCAACGCGTTGAGTGAGCATTTCCAGGGTGACAAATTTTAGATCGACATGGAGGAGTTCAGGTCCATACAGGCATATAAGCAGGCGGGGTTCTCCGACATGTTCCCCAGTGAAAGCATGTAACAGATGGCCTAATGTTCCGGCGAGCTCCCTACGCTGCGCCATGATTTCGTCATAATAGCCAGGGTCTACGACAACGATAAAATCGAGATCGGAGTATTGATCAAATCCGCCATGAATAATCGAGCCGCCAGCGAGAAGGGAGTGAATCCGCGAGTCAGACTGAAACTTAAGCTTGAGTTGCTCTGCAAAACTTCTGTGTAAATCGGGTAACGTACTTAGCATACTTTTTCCTGTTCACAAAAAATACAAAGCATTTCAGAATAGCGAGTTGTTTATATTCAGGCCAGATTTTTTTGCACGAACAGGCATGCCCTTTACTGCCGGTTATCCTGACGTACGAAAAATAGCACAGGAGCCGCAGGGCTCCTGACCCGCACAATCCGTTACCCTCCTGACCACCAAACAAAAAGTATGATTCAGACCTCTCTCCAAACAAAAAATCAGAAATAAGTGTGTTGTCGATCACTTTTTGTTCAGATTCATATTGCTGAATTTCTGCTGATGCAGGTATACATAACAAAAAGTTTGGTTGTCTAACATAAATTCAGGTCGACATGGAAAACATACAGCAGAATTTAGACGTCTTCATTCCGATGATGGAAGGGATAGCAAATCAGTTCGGTGACAACTGTGAAGTGGTCCTGCACGACCACTCCCAGGGGCTGGAAAGCAGTATTATCGCGATTATTAATGGGCATGTCACCGGCCGGAAAGTGGGCGATCCCAGCAGCAATCTGGGGCTGGAAGTGCTGCGGGGAACGGATGTCAACGGCGACAGGCATAACTACGTTACGCGCACCCGTGAGGGTAAAACGCTACGCTCCACCTCCATTTACATACGTAACAGCAATAAACAGGTTATAGGCGCACTTTGTATCAACCTCGACATTAGCGATATTTTACAGGCGGAAAAAACGCTCAGTAAACTGGCCGGTCATTCGGATAGTAGCGCCGCTAAAAAAGAGGACGTTAATGAGGTATTTGTTAAAGACGTCAATGAACTACTTGATTACCTGATTGCCGAGTGTATGGGAATTATTGATGTCCCCGTCGCCAATATGTCTAAGCAGGATAAACTCAACGCGATTAAATTTTTCGATGACAAGGGCGTTTTCCTTATTAAAAAGTCCGGAGAAAAAATCTGCGAATTTCTGAACATTTCGAAATATACCCTCTATGCCTACCTGGGAGAGGTCAGAGGGGAAAACCCAACAAGTGACGGCTAGCCGTCAGGAGGAAAAATGTTAACCACACCTTATGTTGCGCTGGATATGGATATTATGCAGAGGAATATTATCGCCATGACCTCCGGACTGGCTCGCCATAATATTCAACACTGGCCGCATATTAAAACCCATAAATCTGTACGCCTGGCTCAGCTCGAGCAGGCGCTGGGGGCGAGTGGAATTACCTGCGCTAAGCTATCTGAAGCGGAAGTGATGGCTGCGGGCGGAATTACCTCAATTCTGCTGGCCTATCCGCTGATTGGTGATGACAAATGTGAGCGCTATGCTGAACTGGCGCGCAAGATTACCATGCGAACCATTGTCGACAGCCTGGCGGGCGCGCAGGGGCTCTCACGCGCTGCGCTGAGGCATGGCCTGACGTTTGACATCGATATTGCCATTGATTTCGGTGCCCACCGCGAAGGAGTACAGCCGGATCAATTGCTGACGTTCGCCCGTGAGGTGGCGGCGCTTCCGGGGTTAAGGGTGCGCGGGGTATTTACCTATGCCGGGACTATTTATCAATACCACAATGAGCAGGATATCCGTCGCGCGGCGCGCGAAGAAGCCGCTCTGCTGATGACCAGTCGGGATCTTCTTAATGCGCATGGTTTTCATATTGACGTTTTATCCGGCGGCTCAACGCTCTCTTCTTTTTATGCCGATGAGCTCAGCGGAATAACCGAATCCCGCGCCGGAAATTTTATTTTTGGCGATATGAACGCGATTAACGGCGGGATTTACACCGCCGCCGACTGCGCGTTGACCATTTGTGCGACGGTTGTCAGTATCCCGCTGCCGGGCTACGCCACGCTGGATGCCGGTACAAAATCGCTGACCTCCGATCTTTCCGCGACGCCCGGTTCTTACGGATTGATTCAGGAACATCCGGACGTCGCGCTGGTCAAGCTTAATGAAGAACACGGCTATCTGCGCTATGACCCGGAAAAAGTATCGCTCGCTATTGGCGATCGGCTGCATATTATTCCCAACCACTGCTGCGTGGTCGCAAATCTTGTCGATGAAATATATGCTTTCCGTAACGGAATATTGAGCGAAACGATAACTATCGACGCCCGCGGCAAAAGTTATTAATTAACTGAGAATATTATTATGACCGATATTGAATTAACTGCCGATGAACGGCAGGAGTTGACTACGCTCCTGTGCAGCCTGATACAGCACCCGTCGGAAAACCCGCCGGGCAATGAAAAAGCGGTCGCGCTGTTCATTGCTGATGTATTACGCGGCGAAGGCATTGACGTTGAAGTACAGGAGGCGGTAGAAGAGCGGCCGAACGTGATTGCCCGACTCAAAGGGCAGCGGCCAGGCAAGCGGCTGATCCTCAACGGACACTCTGACGTGGTGCCATGCGGCGCAGGGTGGTCGGTGGAACCCTTTGCCGCCGTCATTGATGGTGACCGCATTATTGGCCGCGGGGCGGCAGATATGAAATCCGGCGTTGCGGCAATGATGTACGCGGCGATCCTGATTCAGCGACGGCAGTACGCGTTCAACGGTGAAATTGTTTTACTGTTCAACGTTGATGAAGAGCGCATCAACCTGGGGATGGAACATTTTGTGGCGCAGGGCGTCGAGGCAGATTACGCCGTTATCGGTGAGCCGACCTCGCTGGAGATCTGCGTGGCGCATAAAGGGGTGAGCCGAACCCGCTTGACCACGCACGGCACCGCCGGTCATGCGGCAAAGACGCGCAATCCGGACAGCGCCATCGACAAAATGGCGCGGCTCCTGCCGGGGGTGCTGGCAGAGTGTCAGCGGGTGAAGCAAAAGCATCACGATTTACTGGGCAACGCCTCTATGCTGGTGACCACCATTACCGGCGGCAGCGCGCCGAATATTGTCCCGCAATCGTGCGTTATTGAAATCGACCGCAGGGTGCTGCCGGAAGAAAGACGTAATGAAATTAACGAAAGCCTGCAAAGATCGCTTAGCGACTCAGGACTAAAACCGCAGCACGACTACGACCTCGAAAACTATCTGTATATTCCGGCCTCGTCTATTGCAGAGACGCATCCGCTGGTGGAAGCCGCTTTTCAGACGGTAGAAGCGCTCACCGGCGCGGCCAAAAAAACGATTTTCGACGCCACCTGTGAAGCGCCGTTCTTCTCCGTAGGCTGCCAGATCCCGACCATCATTCTCGGCCCCGGTGATTTAGCTCAGGCGCACGTCAAAGATGAATATGTCAAAATCGAAGAGCTGCATCAGGCCGCGCAAATATATACCGCACTGGCATTATCTTTACTCAAATAAATATCAGGGAATTACCATGAATATTGAACAGCGATTAACCGAATTGGGTATAGTGCTCAGCGCGCCTGTACCGCCTAAATTTTCTTATGTGCCCATTAAACAGACGGGAAATTTATTGTACTCGTCAGGTAATGACTGTCGGGTCAACGGGGAATTACTTTATCAAGGAACCCTCGGCAGGGAACTCACGATAGAGCAGGGGCAGGCTGCTGCGCGCCAGTGCATTATCAATATTCTCTCGTCCCTGAAAAGCTATCTGGGCGATCTCAATCGCGTGGCTGGCTGCGTTAAAATGCTCGGTTTCGTGCAGAGTGCAGACGTTTTCAAAGACCAGCCGTTGGTGATGAATAGCGCTTCGGATTTACTGATCGCAATATTTGGTGAAGCGGGTAAACATGCGCGTTCAGCAATTGGTACCAACACGCTGCCTTTTAATACGCCCGTTGAAATTGAACTTATTTTTGAAATTAAAGATTAAACTTATTTAGTATTTAACATTTATCTTTCCTCCGGGAATATATCCGGGTCCCTGTGACGGCATTATTCTGCGCCGTGCAGAATGCTGCCGTGGTTAACATTACAAAAGGATAATATATGTCCAGTCAAGCAAGCTCTCGCCTGAAGCGTTTGCAAATCATGGCATTATTGTTTTTGCTCGTGGCGGGTATTATTAACTTCCTCGACAGAACCTCACTTTCGATTGCCAACACCACTATCCGTGAAGAGATGGGGTTGACGGCAACGGAAATGGGATTGTTGCTCTCGGTATTCTCCTTTGGCTATGCGCTGTGCCAGCTGCCGATTGGCATGGTGATGGAACGGTTCGGCGTTAAAAAGGTGTATGGCTTTGGTATCTTCCTGTGGTCCGCAGCTCAGACCGCGCTGGGGTTTGTCGGCTCCTTTAGCCAGATGATTGTCGCCCGTATCGTTCTCGGCATAGGGGAGTCGCCGCACCTGCCTACCGGCGTAAAAGTCGTTAATGACTGGTATAACATCCGTCAGCGCGGCGTGCCGATGGGGATTGTGAATATGTCATCAACTCTGGCGCAGGCGCTGGCGCCGCCGCTGCTGATCGCCATGATGCTGGCTTTCGGCTGGCGCATGATGTTCATCATCATCGGGGTGAGCGGTATTATTCTTTCTATCCTCTGGTTTATGTTCTATCGCAACCGGGAAGATGCCGGCCTGTCGGCGGAAGACATCGCGCACCTGGAAGAGGAGACGCCTCCTTCCAGCAAGGAAAAGGTGACCCTGAAGGACTGGGCCGGTCTGTTTAAGCAAAAATCGATGTGGGGAATGATCATCGGTTTCAACGGCGTCGGCTACATGGTTTGGTTATTCCTCACCTGGCTGCCTTCTTATCTCGAAATGTCCCGCGGCCTGAGCCTGGAAAAAACCGGTTGGGTAGCGGCTATTCCGTTCCTGTTTGGCGCTGCCGGTATGCTGGTTAACGGCGCCGTAGCCGACTGGGTGATGAAGCGCGGCGCGGATAAAATGAAGAGCCGTAAATGGATGATCTGCCTTGGCCTGCTTTGCGCGGCCGGCTTTACGCTCCCCGCCGCTTATACTGACAGTACGTTTATGGCGGTCGCCTGCATTAGTATGGCGCTCTTCTCCATTCACTTTGCCGGTACCTCGGCATGGGGACTGATCCTGGTGTCGGTACCGTCACGGCTGATAACCTCGGTGAGCGGCATTCAGAACTTCGGCGGTTTTATCGGAGGTTCGTTTGCACCAATTATTACCGGAATGATTCTGGATAATACCGGCTCATTTACCCTGGCGCTGGTGGCCTCTTCGGTCATCGCTTTTATGGCTTCGCTGGTTTACTTCTTTATGGTGAATAAACCGATTGTGGACCCGGCGGCAGCGTCCTGTTCATGATGGTTAACTGACAGACACGACCAGGCCTCCAGCCTGAACTGGAGGCTTATTTCTACCAGTTTTTCCAGTTAGCGCGAGGGACTACTGTAAATAGTTTTCCTGCATTTTAATAAAGTCAGCGTCGGTAAAGCCAAGCTCTTTTTTAATATAAGCATTAACGCTGCCGGAGAGTGCCTTCATGGTGTTCAGTGCTTCAACGATAAATGCCTCCCGGGTATCGATCAGGGTAAGTAAGTAATCGAGTACATCCTGATTATCGGTAATTTGTCGATAGGCGGTCATCTTCACATTATTTCGCGCCAGGCGGTTTGCGCCGGTCAGCATGTAGTCGGCGATAATATCCTGTTCAGAAACGCCAAGCATGGAGAGTATCAATAAAGCGCCATAGCCGGTGCGATCTTTGCCCCCACGACAATGCTGAATATTCGGCGCATTGCCCGGGTCAAGCAGGACGTTAATCATCGACTTAAAGGCTTTTTTTGACTTGTCGCTGAGTACAAAATGCCTGTACTGCTCAATGACCTGGCCTCCCTGACCGTTAATCAGTTCCGCCGGTATATCGCGTATAACGCTCTCGATCAGCGCGCGATCCTCATTGCTGGGTTCGGCGGCAAACTGGGCCGCCAGCTCTGCGGTTTGCGCCGTGGCATCCAGGTGGAAGGTCTTATTTTCCCCGATAAAGCCGTTGGGGCTTTTCGCGATTTCGTTGGCGCTGCGGTAATCGATAATGGTTTTTACCTCCAGGCCTTCCAGGTAGGCCTGAGCCTGCGGCGTCAAATTATACAGATGGTTGGAGCGATAGAGCAGGCCCCATTTAACCCTTTTGCCGCCTGCACCGCGATATCCTCCGATATCCCTGAAATTATTTATACCGGATATCGGCAGGGTTCTTTCGCCAAACAACCATGAATTTTGCGCATGTTCCACGATAAAATAGATACGCTGCTGTGCCTGCAAAGGGTCATCAAAATATACCGGACCTGAGATACGATCGGTAATCAAGTTACGCTCGGCGGTGTGAATATCGCGGTCTCGCGTCCAGTAGAGCGTGGCGTTATCTAATGCTTTGCAAAAATGAATTTCAAGCTGCGTATGATTATGACGAATAACGGAAAACTGCGGTGTTTCATTCATACATCTTCCCTTAATTTAAAATTCCCAACATCGAACAAATGACGCCGATGCACATCATGCCGATGATGAGCGCGACGGTATGTTTGCCCTTAAATTTTTTGACGAGGAAAAAGATACCCAGCGCAAATAGCAGGGTCAGCAAGTTAGGAATAACTTTATCGAACATCTCCTGCACTTTTATCGACTGCTCGCCAACCGCAATAACCAGCGGAGTTGATATTTTCACGGTTGTCGCTATTAACGACCCCAGCACCATCACGCCGACCACGTTGGCGATGTTGGAGATACGCTGGATAATGTTCGAGTTTTTCGACTGCTCGATTAAGTCTACGCCCTTGTTATAGCCATAGTGGATAAAGAAATATTTTGAGCCAACGTTAACGATATTAAACAGGATGAACATCAGAAGAGGGCCAATAATATTGCCCTGAAGCGCAAAGGCCGCCCCGATACTGCCGCAGATTGGCAGCCAGGTAAATTTGAGTAAGCTATCCCCGAGACCGGCAAAGGGGCCCATCAGCCCGGCTTTTACCGACACCACGGCTTCTTTTTCTTCTTCCGAGGTTTTTTCCTCCAGCGCGGCGGTGACGCCAAGGATCAGCGCGCCGGTATTCACCTGTGAGTTGTAAAACTCAAGGTGGCGCTTCATGGCTTTAATGCGCGTTGCTTTATCGGCATCAGCGTAGAGTCGCTCAAGCACCGGGATCATGCAGTGCGCAAAGCCGATGGTTTGTAACTTCTCATAGTTATAGGAAAAGGACATTGACTGGATATTCCAGAAAATACGGTTTAGATCCTGCTTAGTCAGTTTTTTGTCCTGGGTTGCGGTTTCGGCCACCCGATAAGAGGCGATATCGCTCATAAGTCATATCCTTCTTCAGTGTCGGTAGTGGACTGCTGCTCTTTTTCCGCAGGTGAACTCTCGGCCTTCTGACCATTGCTGTAGGCCATGTCATAGAGCACGGCAAAAGCCAGAGCGATAAAGGTAATGGGAATGATCGGCAGCTTCAGATAGGTGGTGAGCATGAAGCCAAGCAGGAAGAAGAACCACATCCGGCCTTTCAGCAGCATTAAGAGGAGGATACAGACGCCGATGGCCGGGATCATTTTGGCGGCAACGCCCATACCGGTCAGAATACTTTCCGGGATGGCGGCCAGAATCCGACCCACCAGGTCCCCGCCAAAATAGACGGCCAGGAAGCAGGGGACGGCGCGGATCAGAAACCACAGCGGCGTAGAGAAATAATGGACTTTCAGCAGCTTACCATAGTCACCCTCCTGAATGGACTTCTCCGCCCATACGTTCAGGAAACTGGCGAAAGAGCGCCAGATGATAAGAAGCTGCTGGCAGAGTATCGACACCGGGACGGCGAGGGCGATGCCCGCAGCGATACCGCCTTTGGAGGAAATGCCCAGAGCGACGCCGATGATCGATCCGGCAATAATGTCGGGCGCGGAATAGGCCCCGACGTTGCCGATCCCCATCCACATCAGCTCCAGCGTGGCGGCGATCGCCAGCCCCTGAACCGTATCGCCCATAATAATTCCAGCAACGGTTCCCGTCAGAAGCGGGCGACGCAGCATCTGCGGCCCGACGTCGTCCAGTGAGCAGATCCCTGCCCAGATGGCGACCAGAAAAGCTTCAATTAACATAGAGTATTCCCTGTTTTAAAAGGCGTCATACGCGCTGGCGTTAAATTAACGTTTGCAGATCAACTACCGGATCTTTGGGCACCATCTGTATTTCCACCGGTATATTCCTGGCTATTAGCGATTTAAAGGCTTGTTCTTCTTCCGGCGTTACCGCGACGGCGCGGGAAAGACTCTTTCTGCCTTCCTGCATTCGCATGCCGCCGACGTTGAGTTTGTCGATTTTCACCCCGTTTTCAACGAGCGTGTTTACATCAATACTGTTAGTGAACAGCAGCATGGTGCGTCTTTTAATTTCCGTTTTTTGCAGAATTTCGATAAATTTCTGCACGCCGAATACCTGTACCTTTAATTCCGGCGGCGCGGACATGGTTAAAACCGATTGCTGGATTTTGTCGCCAGCGACTTTATCGTTGATGATGAGCACTTGTTCGATATCGTGGTTTTTTACCCACGTGGTAATAACCTGGCCGTGAATCAGACGGTCATCAATTCTTGCGAGATTAATCGGCATATTTATTTCCCCTACAGATCGGTCGATTGTGTGTATTCAGCGTGTAACGTTTTTCCGACGTTAAAACAGCTACCCGGGAAAACGTCTTCAATAATTGTTGCAATCTCATCGCGCGGTAAATCACGATTGCTGAGCACTTCCAGCAGCGTCGGGATATTGAACCCGCAGAACAGCAGGATGTCGGGATAGGTCAAAAAGAGCTCGCTCGCCAGGTTGCATGGCGAACCGCCCATCATATCGACCAGTATCACCACGCCGTTTCCCTTATTGACCGAGAGATAGGTCTCGAGCAGCGTGGCGCGCACATCGCTGATATTGGCCTCAGGCTGCAGCGAAATCACCGACACGTTGCGCTGTTCACCGATAAGCATTTCCGCACAGGAAAGCGCCCCCTGGGCAAAAGGACCGTGGCTGACCAGAATGACAGGAATTTCAGTTTGCATACGTTCTCCCGGGCTGACGTTGAGTGACATTGTTACTATTTATTGTTTCGATGTTAGTAATAGTATTACTTTAAGGTGAGGGAATACACAGGACAGAAGTCCCATTTATTCATTCTGCGAGGGTGATCACTCTTCAGTTATTCAGCGCCGTGTTGGGTTTACGACGCCGCAGGCACGGCAAGGGCAGGAGGCTGGAGCGCGTTATTCGTCAGGATTTGTGATTCTGATTGTAGAAACGCTGGGCGCGGTTTTGGGTTTGTTTCAGCAGGCGATCGTCGTATTGCTGAATAAAGAGATTCGTCACCAGCATATTGATAACCGAGAGCTGCGACATTTTTGAACGGATAGGGATCAGGCGAGATACGCTTTCGCTGGTGATGGTGTGTAACAGAACGGTAGCGAGAGCAGAGATGCGGCTTTGCCCCATTTTGGTGATAGCAATTGACGGAACGCCCAGCTGCTGAGCCATGGTCAGCAGCTTAACGCTTTCCAGGTTTTCGCCGGAGTGGGAGAGAATAATCACCAGGTCATGCTCATCCAGCGTATTGACGATGCTGTACTGGATACTGTAATCCGCGTGACAGCTCACGTCTTTCTTTATTTTGATGAGCTGATACTCCAGCTCTTTACCGACGAGTCCGCTGCTGCCGGCACCGTAAATCACGATCTTATTACTCTTCCTGATCAGCGCTATCGCCAGCTCTAGCTGTTCGATATTCACGATGGCATGGGTCTCATCAATGGAGGATTTTTCAATCAGCTGGATTTTATGATTGACGCTCTCTACAGAGTCATCAAGATTGATATCCTCCTGTAAAACTTTGTCGTGCTGGGGATGACCAGAAGAGGTGATCAGATCAATTTTAAGATCGCTGAAACCCTGATAGCCGAGTTTGTGGCAGAGACGCAGGATGGTTGTGGTGCTGACATCATTCGCTTTGGCCAGGGTCTGAATGCTCATGCTTTTTAGCAGCGGCTTATTCGCCAGAATATAGTCGGCGACAAGACGCTCTTTGGCGGACAGATTGTTATTCACTTCTCTTAGCTTTAGATCAAGCACCTGGCCACCTTTAAAAGTGAGACGATAATTGTTCGCCATCATACAAGATAATCGGAAGGTTGATAACCACTCTGCCATCAGGCAGATTTGTCGCCAGGCAATCAGACGGCACCAGGCGAAGAATGAAATATCAGGACGAATTACAGAGATTATTATTCAGCGACCCGTTCAGAATGGAGGCGCTTTATGCCGTTCAGGCGCTCGAACTCAACGATGGCTGGATCGGTGCCGGCCTGGTCAGAGATGCGGTTTGGGATCATCTGCACGGATACGGTCAAAGGCCGGTTTCGGGTGATGTGGATGTTGCCTGGTTCGATCCGAAAAGCTGCAGTGCTGCCCATGATAACGCGCTGGAAGCGGGGCTTTGCCAACGGTCGCCCGCCTTTAACTGGTCGGTGAAGAATCAGGCCAGAATGCACCAGCGTAACGGTAATCAACCTTATCATTCAACGGAGAATGCGCTTAGCTACTGGCCTGAGACGGCGACGGCCATCGCGGTCAGAATAGGGCGCTCTGGCCTTATTGAGGTCATTGCGCCTTACGGACTCGACGATCTGTTTGAACGTCGCCTGCGGCCAACGCCGGAATTTGAGGGCGATAAGCTGAATATTTTCCGCCAGCGCGTGGCGGAAAAACGCTGGCTGGAACGCTATCCTGTTCTGCAGCTTATGCTCCCGACCGGAGGCGGTCAAACCCAGCGGTGAGTCAGCGATGAAGGGGATGCGCTAATCTCACCCCTCTATCGATTGTCAGAAGAAATCAATGCGCGTATTGATCCCCACGGTGCGGCCCATATTGACCTGCGCGACAGCGCTGCTGCCGTTCATATAGCCGTAGGTACGGTAACGGCGATCGAACAGATTATCGACATAGACGGAAATATTCATCCGTTCAGTCGCCTGCCAGCCCAGGCTGCTGTCGAGGGTGGCGTAAGTCCCTTGCCGCAGCTGGTTATCGCCATCGAAATAATGCGGTCCTACCAGATTCACCGCCAGTCGGGGCATCAGCGCCCCATAACGGGTATCAATCATGCCGTTCACGCTGCTCCCCGCGCCGTAACGCGGAACAAACGGCACCCGGTTGCCGTGATACAGCTCACTGTCATTGGTGAATTCGGAACGGATCATGTTGCCATTGATGTCCCATGACCAGCCGGGCGCAAACCGCCATTTTGCCTCAAGCTCAACGCCGGTGGCGTCGGCTCTCCCCGCGTTGCTTAAGGTCTGCATCCCGACCGGACCAGAGTAGAGCTGCATATCTTTGGTGTGGGTATAAAACGTCGCGGCTTGCAGCGTGACGTCGGCGGTCTCGTAGCGGGTGCCAATTTCGTAGTTGATGGATTTTTCCGCGCTGAACGGCCTGGCATCAAGGCCTGCGGTAGGCACGATATTATATCCGGAAGGTTTATATCCCTGCGCTACGCGGGTATACACCCGCCAGTCGTCGGTCAGCATATAGCCTGCGGAGAGCTGTCCGAGCACGTGGTCATCACTGCTTTTACCACGATCGCCAAAGGGGTTACCGAGCATACTGCCGTGATACTGCGTGCTGGCTTTATCATGTGAGAAACGCGCGCCGCCGCCGATGTCAAAACGATCGGTTAAATGCCAGGTCAGATCGCTGTAGGCGGCCAGCGTTTCGGCGGTGGTGTAGCCGGTGCTGCTTAAATAGGGCATGGTCGGCATATCGTAGGCTGAATTTAGCTTCTCCCGGGTATTCTGCCGGTACAATCCGAACACCATATCCACGGTCCGCGTCTCGCCGAGAGTCGCGGCGCGTAGCTCCTGCACATCCTGATTCCAGCGTTGGGGCATATTGACGATCAACGAGCCGGAAGGAAAAGTGCGTGAATAATTCTGCTGCTGCCAGGCGCCGATCAGATTGAAAACCCAGTCCTCGGTGCTGTATTTACCGCTGAGCGTCTGGCTGTCAGTGCAGCGCCGCATATATGGGTCCGGCGACCCCGGGTCGATCGACAGTTTACGGCTCTTAATATCATTCCATGCCACATAGGCATCCTGTGTCGCGCGAGTACATTCGCGCGAGGCGGCAAATCCCATTTCCCAGGGCTGGTCGTCCGGCGCCAGACGCAGTTTCACATTCCCTATGCTGGCGCGGGTGCCGCCTAAATCATCGCTTCCCGTCGCAGGGTTAATCATCTCGCCGTCATCAACCTGGCGTAACAGCGTTACGCTGCCATAGAGCAGACCATCCTGGAGAGGGCCGCTCAGGTTGAACTTGCTACGATAGCTGTCGCGGCTGCTGACGCCGCCTTCAATATAGCCGCGCGGGGTACTGTCCGGCTGCTGCGTGACGATGTTGATAATCCCGCCCTGAGCGCTTTTGCCATACAAGGTTCCCTGGGGACCCCGCAGCAGCTCCACGCTTTGCACATCGGTTAGCGCCTGGATGGTGTTAGTAGATAGCTGGGGAACCCCGTCGACATACAGGGTGACGGCAGGGTTATAGAAGTCCTGGGCAGAAGAGATGCCGCGAAGCGAGATCGTTGAAAAAAGCATATTGCCGCTATTTTCAATATTGAGTCCAGGCAACACTCGGGGGAGTTTGTCGCTGGCGGTAACGCCTGCGTCGCTTAACTCCGTCGCGCTGATAACGGTAGAAGAGACGTTATTGGCTGATGCCGAGCGGGAAGACTGTTTACTGGCGGTGACCACCAGCGTGGTTTCGTCTTGCTGTGCAGTCTGGGCATGAGCCATGCCCGGGAGCAGAAACCCTCCCACAATCAGAGGGTAAAACCGTGTCATTTTCATTGTTATGAGTCCCTGTAAAACGGCGAAACGCCAAAAATAGCCACAACGGTGAATTGAAAATGATAACTATTTCTAATTGTGCTGCTACCCGAAACGGGTTTATTTCCACCTGTTTCGGGTAGGGTTGCGCTTATTGTGACGTCTGGCGACAAGGCTCGGTGGCGAGCGCCGTCAGGCGTTTTTTATCTACCTTGCCGACGGCGGTGAGCGGCCAGTGGGTCAGAAACTCAATTTGGTCCGGAATTTTCCACGCGCTGAGCCCCAGCCGGGTTAGCTGGTGACGCAACTGTTGATAGTCAAATGGCGTCTGCTGCGCGATGATAAACGCGCAAATTCGCTCGCCAAGCAGCGTGTCCGGCGCGGCAACCACGGCGCAATCCTTTACCGCCTCCAGACGCATCAGCGCCGCTTCCACTTCCGCCGCGGCAATTTTCTCTCCGGCGCGGTTAATCTGCTCTTTTATGCGTCCCTCAACGTACAGGTTTCCCGCCTCATCGCGCCTGACATTATCGCCCGTACGGTAAAATCCTTGCGCGGTAAAGGCCCGGGCATTGTGCTCGGGAGCGCGATAATAGCCCGAAATCGTGTAAGGGCCGCGCGTTAATAACTGTCCGGTTTCGCCAGGCGCAACGTCATTCTCTTCTTCGTCAACGACGCGAATTTCATCCAGGGGAGATAGCGGGCGCCCCTGGCTATGGAGAACGCTGACCAGCGGATCGTTGAGACGGGTAAAGCAAAGCAGCCCCTCCGCCATGCCGAATACCTGCTGCAGGGTGCAGTTAAAGGTGGCGATGATCTGCTCTGCCAGCGTCGGATCGAGGCGGGCGCCGCCCACCTGAATGACGCGCAGCGAAGAGAGATCGCTCTCTTCCCATTCTCTGGCCTGCGCCCAGAGCTGCGCCAGGGCCGGCACCAGCGCGACGTGCGTCGCGCGGCATTCGGCGATTAATGGCATCACCTCATCGCAGCTGGCGCTGTTGGTCAGCACCACCTTCCCGCCGCAGGCAAGCGTTCCCAGAATACCGGGACAGGCCAGCGGAAAATTATGCGCCACGGGAAGGACGGCGAGATATACGCTTTGGGCGTTGATGCCGCACAGTTCGGCAGAGGCGCTGAAGTTATAGCTATAGTCGGCGTGCCGTCGCGGAATAAGCTTTGGCGTCCCGGTGGTGCCGCCTGAAAGCAGCAGCAGCGCGGTGGCGGAAACCTCGGGCTGCCGCCACGCCTGAAGCTCGCCGCGCAGCGAGAACAGCGGCGTAAACTCGTCATCTGCGCATTGTTCGATGGTCAGAATATGACGCAAGCAGGCGTGTTTATGCATCATCTGGCGGGCCAGCCCTGCATGGTTTTCCCCGTGAATAAAATAAGCGACGGGTTGCGCCAGCGCGATCAGCGCGTCGATATCCAGCTCCCGCTGGGAGGGCATCGCCAGAACGGGGATCGCGCCGAGTCTTAACAAGGCGAACAACAGGATCACGAAGGCGTTGCCGTTTGGAAGCTGCACAATCACATGCTGTCCTGAACGCAACCCCAGCGAGTCTAACCCTGCGGCAAGCTGGTCGACCCGGACATCAAGCTCGCTGTAGGTTAGCGCACCCCCGTCATCAACGAGCGCTGTTTGCGTGGAATAACGCGCCGCCCAGCAGCGCAGCTGTGCGGCAATAGGTAAGGGATACTGTTCAATCAGAGTGTTAAAAGAAGCGTGCATGCGTCACCTTTCAGAAGTACTGGACTGTTTTTGCACAGCGGTCAGCGTCGAAAATGCGTCGGGAAAATGGCGGACAATCTGCGTAAAGAAGGCGCGGGATTGTTGAATGGGATAGAAGTGATCGCCGTCGATTGTAACCGGCCCGGTAACGTGGGTCAGCCACTGACGCCAGGCGTCGACCTGCTGCCGGGAGGCTTCGCGGTCGCGGCTGCCGCATATGAGCAGCGCAGGCGTGCGCAGCGGCGAGGCGCGATCGGGCGAATCGTAGTGATAATGCTCGGTGGCGTAAAAATCGGCGCGCAGGAGGGGAAGAAACAGCGATATTAACTCCTCGTTTTCCCGCAGCTCAGGCGAACATCCGCCAATATCTATCAGCTCAGCGATAAAGTCGGCATCATCGCGATGGCTGAGTCGGCGTTCGGAATGGAGGTGAGGAGCATGGCACCCCGAAATAATCAGGCCATGCGGCGCATGTCCTCGTTGCTCCAGAAGGCGACAGGTTTCAAACGCCACCTGCGCGCCCATACTGTGCCCGGCGAGCAGCAGCGGCGCCTCAGGAGATACGCTCTGTTGCAGTTCGTTCGCCAGCCGTACCGCCAGCGGCATAATGCTGTTGAGCGGCGTCAGATGGCGCAGGCGATCGCGTCCCGGCCAGGTTACCAGGGAAAGCGCGATGTCCGCCATAGGCTGCTCTCGCCAGCAGCGAAACGCGCTACTGCTGCCGCCCGCGAAGGGGCACATCACCAGATGCGCCGTACTGGCGCTGCGGGCGGGCCATAACGGAGTACACATGGCAGATTGCATCATCGGGACTCCTCATCGTGGCGGTAGAAAGCCGTTAACCGTTCATGACGCGGCGGCTTCAGGTGGCGGATCTCGGCATTGCCGGTCGCGCGTAAAATCTGCTGCCATAGGTACGACACCGCCAGCTGATGAGCGCCGTGGCAGGCGGCAGGCGCATTTTCGCCCGCCAGATGGCTGCGCAGCTGATGGAGTAATCTTCCGACGCCCTCAGGCCCGGCAGTTTCACAGCAATCACGCCAGCTCAGGGGCGCCGGGCTGCGCGTCTGACCCGGCGGGTCGCGCAGGATCTCCGGCCTGCGGTAGAGGCTGTGAGCATTCTCCTGATGTTCGGCGACAAACAGGCTGGATGACCAGATGACGGGGCCGTAGCTCGCCTCCAGCGAAAGATGTCCTTCCGGCCATCCCAGCAGCAGACGGTGCATAATCAGGCTGTGCATATCCGGATCGTCAGGATCGAGATAGCGCTGAAGCAGCAGGCAAGCCTCTCCCTCCGGCCAGTAGAGTCTCAGACAGTGAAAGTCACTGAAGCTGCCGACCACTTCGCACGCCACGCTGGCGGCATCCACGCCCAGAGCCAGCAGCAATAAATCGAGAGTGGAGTAGAGCAACTGCCGGCTGGTGGTGGCATGGACAATCGACGGCCCCCGATCCAGACAGCGACGTAACTGCTCCGCGTCCCTGAGCCACACGCGACCGGCAAGCGCGTGCGGATAAAACGTATTGACCCAATAGCAACGCCCCTGTTCCTGCGCCAGCGCTTGTAATGAACGGACATCATCCGGGTGGAGGGGATGCTCCTGAATAACGTGCGCGCCGTGAGTTAAAAAGTGCCGGGCAAGCTGCGTTCCGCTCCCGCCGGCGACGGTCGAGCGCACGACGATACAGGCGATATCCGGCATCTCCTTGATCTGTTCGAGCGAGGTATACAGCGGGATACCAAACGCCTGGGCCAGCTCTTTTGCGCGCGGGCTTCCCTGGGCCAGCAGGCCAACCAGTTCGAGCCCCACCTGGGGCTGCATAAAGGCGTTGAGGTACATTTCGCCGAATTTGGCGCCCACAATCAGTACGCGTTGTTTGTCGAAGGTGGACGGCATCATAAGGTGTTCTCCGGTTGCGTTGAGGTTGCGCCAAGCCAGCGCTGGATATGCTGCGCGCAAGCCTGAACGTGGGGGGGCTCCAGCATGATTTGCCAGTGACTGGCTTTAATCGCATAGCGGTCGGCGCGGTCCATCCAGGCCCGCCATTCGGTCTCCGCTGGCGTCCAGCGCTCGGGTCTCATTACGGCATGCAGGATGAGGCAGGGAAGCGCAACGGCTTCGCCCGGCGTATGCCCGGCCAGTAAACGCAGCAGATGCGCGATGTTGTCGATCCACGTTTCTGCCGCTTGCCGCGTCAGGTTTTGCGGCACCATTCCCGCCGTTCTGGCAAGGTCGATGAAGACAGCAAGCTGGCGGGCGGGCGTCAGCCGGTCAAAATGTTCCGGCAGCGCCAGCGGCGTATTCCCTTCGGCTAACAGCCGCAGCAGGGCCGTCCGGTTGGCGCAACGAAAATCCTGTCGACACACGGGATCGATTAACGCCAGCCGTACCTGCTCGCCTTTGGCGTACAGACGCTGCGCGGCGCCAGCTGCAAGAAAAGCGCCGTACGACCATCCCGCCAGCACATAGGGGCCGTGTGGCTGCTGGCGACGGATGGATGCGACATACTCATCGATCATCCGATCAAGCGTGGCAAAACGCTGCGGCGATTTTGCCTGCAGGCCGAATACGCGCCTGTCCAGCGCCCGGGCAAGCGGCAGCCAGGCGCTGATATCGCCGTCGGAAGCGTGGAAAACAAACAACGTTTCATCATCCGTGCCGTGGCAAATGAGCACAGGATTGTCCTCTGCCGACGAACAGGCCTGCAGATGGGCGCAGAAGTCGCTGAGCGTTGAATGGGTGAACAGATCCTGAAGGCTGGCGCTGGCAATTCCTCTGCGGTTCAGCTGCGCGACCATCCTTGTCGCCATCAGACTGTCGCCGCCCAGCGCAAAAAAGTCGTGATGTCTGGCCACGGGGCGAGAAAGCAGCGATTGCCAGAGTTCAGCGACCTGTTTTTCCAGCGTCGGATCGCCCCCGGCGACCGGGGTCGATCCGGCTGGGGCAATCTGCGCAACGGACGGGGTACGCAGCGGCGCAAGTAACGCTTCTTGTTGGCGAATCCGTAATGCGGGCAGGCCGGAGCCAAAACGCTGCTGCAGATAGCGTCTTACGGCTGCTTTATCCGGTCGATTCACGCCAGGCGAACGCGCGACCAGCAGATGCTGGCGCAGAGGCGAGGATTCCTGCGTCGGCCACGCCAGCTCGTTGACAAACCCGGCCTGCGCAAGCACTTCCTGCCACGCCGAACGGGCGAGCATGGGTTTCTCATCCCGGCGGCGGAAATCACGGTATCCGCTCAATCCCTCGATAAAGCCGACGCTCGCCAGCTGGAATACGCTGTTTCGCTCCGTCGCCTCGACGATCAGCAAACGTCCGCCGGTTTTCAGCAGCAGCTTTAATCGGCGCAACGTCTGAACGATATGACTGGCGTCGTGAAGCACATTGACGGCAATAATCAGGTCGTATCCTTCTGCCGGATGGGCGGCGAAATCCAGCGGCTGGTTAATGTCGAATAAGGCGTAAGAAACCCGCGATTGATCGTGGAAACGGCTCCGGGCATCGTTGAGGAACTGCGTGGAGACATCGGTGAAATGGTATGAACGTCGCGTGCTTTGCGTGGCCTTCAGCACCGGCTCCGCGGTGGCTGCGGTTCCGGCGCCCACCTCGAGGATGCGTTCTGCGCCGCACAGGGCGGCAATCTGTGCGGTATAGCGATTCAGACAGGCGCTGGCGGGGTTTTCGCGATACAGCGCGTCGGTTACGCGCAACGGCTCATTGAACAGCAGTTCCAGCGGCGAACACTGCCCGGAGAAAAGGTCGTCGTGGCGGCAAATAGAGGCGTCCAGATACTGCGCCAGCGCCTGACTCCATTGGGTTGGCGGGCAGGCATCCTGCGGCCCGGGGATCTCGCTGAACGCCATGCGGCAGCGCCAGCTATCCCCCTCGCGGGCCAACCATTCTCTTTCCGTCAGACACTGTAGCCACTGGCGCAGCAGCCGTCGCCGGGCCCCCTGCGCGGCCAGCGCCTGTACAATTTCGCTAAAGCGATGGGCGCTCTCCGGCGAGGTGAATAAACCATGGCGAGTCAGCGTGTCGGCGATCCCTCGTAGCGCACGCGCCTCCAGCCAGCGCCAGGTCGCGTCCAGTTCATCAAGTTGCGCCTGCTCAGGCAACGGCAGCGCCAGCGAGGCGAGATCGCGCTCAGCCGGGGCGAGCGCGGAGGACGACGGCCCCTCGGCCATGACGATATCCAGCGTTAACGCGCCATTTTCGCTTAGTTCCGCTCTGGCCCGCTGGATACCGGGATAGTCCAGCGTCGCCTGCTCAATATCCCGCAAATCGTAGTCCGTCTGCGCGTTGAGCGGCCAGCGGCGGCGCGGGTTCTGTTCGGCAATACCGCAGGCCATCGTCTCCAGGCTTTCAGGGCTGGCAATAGCAGCCTGCAGGATGGCGCAATAGTCTGTAAACATGGCTTGCGCTGTGCCCGGCTCCAGCACGTTATCCATGCAGTACCAGCTAAACGTCAACTCGCCATCGCTCTCCATGACCTGATGATCCAGCCAGACCTGCGGCGTTTGCGTGAACACATAGCAGGGTTCACCGAACAGACGACTCATCGCCCGATCGATAGCCATGCCTTCAAGCGTCATTCCCAGCATGCTGGTAAACACCACCGGCATCAGCGGTTGATGCTGCGATCCGCGCAGGCGCCCCAGCTCGCGGATCACCTCGACGCCGTTCATTTCGCTGTGCGCCATGTTCTGCCACAGGCGCTGCTGGGTTCGTTGCATCTGCTCTTGCAGCGTCGCCGGCGCGGTGAAGTTAAAATCGACCAGCGTGACGGAGGTAAAATCACCAATCAACTGGTTGATTTGCGGATGAACCGGCTGGCGATTAAAGAAAGTCAGGTTCAGGGTAAATTCAGCGGTGCGGCTCCAGCGCTCGAGGGTGGCGGCAAACAGCGTGAGCAGCGCGGCAGAAGGGGTGAGCCCTTGCTGCTGCCAGCGCTGCTTAACGGCCTGCCACGCAGGCTTGCCGATCGTTGAGGTGAACGTGGTGAAGTGTGGAGTTTCCGGCGGCGTCTCCACCACCGGCAGTTCCGGCGCCAGGGGTAATTGCGGCAGTTTTTCCTGCCAGTACTCCCAGGCATCGTGCCATGCCGCCGTCTGCCGGCGCGCCTGTTCAGCCATCACATAATCGCGGAAGGTGATATCGAGCGGCGCCAGCGTCTCTCCGCGCCAGGCCTGCGCCAGATCGTCCATCATAACTTTAAAACTCTGCACATCGAACTGCAGAAGATCGAGGTTCATGTGCAGGCGATAGCGACAATCGTCGATTTCGCTGACCACCAGTTCAAAAAGAGGCCACTGGTCGGCGGGTAAAACGCGATAGCTCAGTTCCTGCCGCCGTTTTTCCAGCGCCAGGCGCTGCTCCTGCGGGGAGAGCGCGCGCAGATCGTCGCGCGGGATGCGATACGTCGGGGTTGTCGCCAGAACGCGCTGTTGGCCGTCTGCATCCACCACCATTCGCAGCATATCGTGACGGGCAATAAGCTGGTTCCATGCTTTCTCCAGTAGGGAGAGGTCGAGTTCATCGTGGCGTTTATCCCACTCAAACAGCACGTGACAGGCAACGCCACCATAACCAATAAGATGGGTTCTCCCCAGCCAGTAGGCGTGCTGAATCGGCGTCAGAGGGAAGGGGGCATAACGCTCATCGGCGTCGTGCCGTAACGCTTCCGGCTGCGAAGCGGCAGGCGTCTTCTCTGGTATAGAACAGATAAGCTGCGTGAGCCCACGCGGCGACAGATCCTGCCACGCCCGTTCCGCATTGATGCGCACGCCCAGGTAGTGCTGAATATCGCTACTGAGCTCAAGGAAGAGCAGCGAATCCATGCCCAGCGGCAATAGATCCTGATTTGCCTGCAGCGATGCCGGATCGCTTAGCCGTAACTGAACCGCGATGCGTTTTTTCAGCCATGTCATTACCGCCGTTTCATCGCTCAGGTTGCCGATAAAGACGTTGTCATCCGCAGGAGGGCTGACCGGCACTGCGGCTTTTTCTGCGGACCCGCTATGGAACAGGGCCTGTTGTAGCGGAGGCATGTTGTCGCTGAAAACACGCATCGCCAGCCGCCATGGAGCACCGCGCATCACCGCCTGTTCCAGATGCCAGCAGCCTTCGGCATTGCTTAACGCGCCCATGCCGCGGCTGGCCAGCGTCGCCAGCATTTCCGGCGTGGCCGCCCGACCGCTTTCCCCCCAGGCGCCCCAGGCAATGGTTATCGTTTTCGGAGTATCATCAGAAGTATGTTGCCGCGCCAGCCCGTCCAGATAGCCGCAGGCCAGCGCATGGGCGCTCTGACCCGGCGCGCCGAGGGCGGCGGCTGCGGAGGAGTAAAGAATAAGATAGCGTGCGTTGTGGTCGCTCAGGCTTTGCCGCAGCTGGTCTGCCGCCTGCGCTTTCACCGCGAAAACCGCGGCCAGCTGGCGATCGTCCAGATCCTGCAGCGGCCCATCAGCCAATACGCCTGCGGCGTGGATCGCCCCGGCAATGCCGCCATCGCCCGCCAGCTTATCGAGAACCCTGGTCAGCTGTCGGGCGTTGCCAACATCACAACGGCAGACGCGGATTTGCACGCCCTCGATGTCGCCCGGCCAGGAGGCATCCACGCGCGGCGCCAGCAGGGCAATACGTTGCGCCCCTTTTTCTTTGAGCCAGTTAACGGCAAGGCGGCCCAATCCGCCAAACGCGCCGGTCACCAGATGCCAGCGGGTATCGCCAGCGAAGACATTTGCCGGAAGATCGGCGGCGCGCCCTGGATTCGGCGCCAGGGAGGGGAGCCAGAGGGCGTTGCCCCTTGCGGCGAGCCAGCGCTGAGAAAGGGAGACGGCGCTTAATCCCTGACGCAGCGTTTCCCATGGCGTGTTTTCGGCCAGATCGATGGCGGCAATCAAGCGTTCCGGCTGTTCATTGGCCGCGACGCGAAGCAAAGCCCACAGAGCGTGATGAGACGCGGCGAGCGCCTCATTCTCCTCAACCTGCCACGCGCGGCGAGTGATCGCAATCAATCCTCCGGCGCCGGTGGTCAGGGCCTCCTTCACTTGTTTCGCTAACGCCAGCGTCTGTTCGCTCTCCTCGACAATCATGAGCACCGAAGCGGCCTGCGGATCGTGAAGGATACCGCATTGCGCCAGCTCATTTTCGTGCGCAAGCGTACCGGCGCTGAAGCGAAATGCCAGTGGGCGGCCATCGCTGGCGGCGCTGAAGGGCGTCCAGCGCCATTGATAATGCGTCTGCGGCGCAGGAACAGGCGCGGCGGGAGCCAGCGGCAGCCACTCGCCATCAGGATGACGGGCTTCCACGCGCATCTCGCCGCGGGAAAAGGCGGCGTTTCGCCAGCTTAAGCGCACCTCCCCCAGCCACTGCGGGGGGCTGACCTGGGGCGGTTCCACGGGGGAATTGTCGCCGTGCCGCGCTGAGAGCCGCCGCCAGGCCTCCTGCCAGCGGGCGTTAAACCGTTCCGGCTGACCCGCGCAATCGGACCAGTCGGCGAGATCATCAGCGTTATCCGGCAACGTCTGCCCCAGCGCGGATGCTGATGACGAGGATATCCCCTGACCGGGCAGCGTGGCGAGAATGATATGTTCGCTCATACCGGCGGTCGGGCTACCCTCCTGCGGTAGCCACGCCACTTTGCTGAATCCGGCGCGGCGACACTGCTGCTGCCACTGTTGGGGGGTGAGGAAGAGCTCGCCTTCGCGGGCGTCGATATCCTGGAGCGGAAGCACCAGCGGGCCAAAAACGAAATCAAACAGACGCATTGGCTGGGTGATTTCGCGCATCAGCAGGCGTCCGCCCGGTTTGAGCAGAGGGCGCAGATTATCGAGCGTGCGGCCAATATGGCGGGTGGCGTGGATCACGTTCGCCGCCACGATAAGATCGTATGAGTTTGCCTGGAACCCCTGGGACTGCGCCTCTTTTTCGAGATCCAGTTCGTGGTAGTGCACAAAGCCATAGTCGGCGAATTTCTGCTGGGCGCGGCGGGTAAACAGGGCGGAGATATCGGTGAAGTGGTACTCCAGCGCCGGAACGCCGTTGAGTTCCGGCAGCAGCCACGCGGTGGTGCCGCCGGTACCACCGCCGACTTCCAGGATTCGTAAAGGGCGCTGGGGCTGACGCGTCTGGACGAGACCGCGTAAGATACCGGCGGCGATTTGGTTGAAATAGCGGCCAAAGCTGAATTCCTGATAGAGGACCTCCACGCCGTCGGAGGCGCCCTGCGGGAAGATGATCGCCACCGGCTCTTCCTCGCCGCTCATCATTTCATACAGCCGCTCGCCGGCGCGGGCGATGGTCTCGGGAATAGCCTGAAAACCTTCACAATAGCCAGCAAGCTCCGCCAGCAGAGCTTCCCTCTGCTCATGTTCAATCGGGCGGGCGCGGAAGTAACGCCCGTCAGCGTAGCGGTAGTCGCCGTCGGCCACGCAGTTATTCAGCAGGCGTTGAAGCAGCTGCTGGTAGCGCGGCAGCAGACGGCCTCGGCGCATAATGGTCATGGCGTCGACGCCGCTGGCAATGGCATCGTCCGCACAGCGTTGTACCAGCCGATCGACATAGATGGCGTGTAGCCGCGTGGCGCAGCGTTTAAGCGCTTCCAGCCGGGGAAGATCGAGCGCTGCCGCGGCGCGACTCGCCACCTCAGCGCCGGCGGACAGCGCGACGTCGTCAGGCTCGCAGACGTTGGAAACGTGCTCTTTCCAGTAACGCTCGGTCGCGAACGGATAGCGTGGCGCAGAGATACGTTGCCCATTGCCCGCCAGTAAGTCTGCCCATGGCAGGGTGACGCCAGCGGCGTACAGCTGGAGCAGCGCCTGATTCAGGACAGCGCTCGCCTCCTGGTTACGGCGGGCGCTGGCTATCCAGTAAGCGTTATCCCGGTATTCGCGCTGTCCGGAGGCAATCAGCTGGGCATCGGGTCCCATCTCTACAAAAACGCGGGCGCCGAGCTTGTGCGCCGCCTGAATACTCTGGATAAAGCGCACCGGCTGGCGCATATGGCGGCGCCAGTAATCCGCCTGATTGAGCGTCGACGCATCTATGACCCCGGCGGTGAGGGTGGAAATAAGCTGTAGCTGCCCGGGCTCTGCGTGCAGCCCGGCGCAGGCGTCCTGAAAACGATCGAGTATCGGCTCCAGTAAGGCGGAGTGCGCCGCGCCGGAAACGCTCAGGCGACGATAGCTGATATCACGCTGCGAAAGCGCTGCGCAAAATTCCGCAATACGGGCTTCCGGCCCGGAAAAGACCGTATGCCGGGTGCCGTTGTTGGCCGCCAGATCCAGCTCAAACTGGCGGGCCAGCGGCATCAGCGCCTCTTCTTGCGCGAACACCGCCACCATCGCGCCGTTTGCGCACAGCTGCATCAGCGCCCCGCGGCGGCAAACCAGCGGCATAACCTGTTCAATCGTATAGTGTCCGCAGACCACGGCGGCGGCAAATTCGCCCACCGAGTGACCGATGGCGTAATCCAGCTGCAATCCCTCGGCGCGCCAGTGCGCCGCCATGGCGATTTCAAAGGCAACGATGGCCGGCTGCGCCCAGGTCATCTCCTCCAGCTGCGCCGAGTCGGGATTAAACATCGCGTCGCGCAGGGAGGGCGTGAGCATTTCACGACAGGCGGAAAAACAGCGTTCAAGCGTGTCGGCAAACACCTTCGAACGCTGGCACATGGCGTGGCCCATGGTCCGCCAGTGCGAGCCCTGCCCGGTAAACAGCCACACCTGCTTACCGCTGACGCCGTGGCCGCTATAAACCGGCGCCCCGGCCTGTTCTCCAGCCCAGGCGCTAAGGGCAGCGGCGGTATCATCATTTAATGCCGTCGCCAGACGAAAGGGGAGATCGAGACGGCGGGCGCGCAAAGCCGTGAAGGCCAGATTACTGGCATCCGCGTTTTCCCTCAGCGCCCGAGCATAGTCCGTAGCCAGCTGCCGCAACGCGGTGTCGCTGGCGGCGCTGAGCAGCAGCGCGGTGCTCCTGCTACCGTCATCCGCACCAGGCAACGGTAATTTGAGCTCATCGGGCAGCGAGGCGACGATCATGTGGCAGTTTGTGCCGCCAATGCCAAAGGAGGAGACGCCCGCGTAGCGTATTTCGTCCTGCCACGTCTGGGCCGTCACCGGCACGGTGAACGGGCTTTCGTCGAGCTTGAGCGCCGGGTTTGGCGTGGCAAAATTTAGCATCGGTGGAATTTGTCCGCGGTTGACCGCGAGGATGGTTTTCAGCAGCCCGGCAATCCCGGCCGCCGTATCCAGATGGCCAACATTGCTTTTCACCGAACCGAGCGCGCAGCGCTGATGCGGCGGGCGGGGCGCATAAACGTTGCGCAGCGCTTCAATTTCAATCGCGTCTCCCAGCGGCGTGCCGGTACCGTGGGTTTCAATGTAGCCAATCTGTCTGTCATCGATCGCCGCCAGCATTAACGCCTCTTCGATGACCGCTTGCTGTCCTGCCACCGACGGCGCGGTATAACCCACTTTTCGGCTACCGTCGTTGTTGACCGCGCTGGAGAGGATCACGGCAATAATCGGATCCTCTGACAGCAGCGCATCTCTCAGGCGGCGCAGTACCACGCAGCCGAGACCGTTGCCGGCCCAGGTGCCTTCTGCCGAGGCGTCAAAAGGGCGACAGTGGCCATCGGGAGAGAAAATCATCCCGGGCTGGTAGCGGTAGCCCGCCTGCTGGGGGAAAGAGAGCGCCACGCCGCCGGCCACCGCCATATCGGATTCCCCCGCGCGCAGGCTTTCGCAGGCCAGATGCACCGCGACCAGCGAACTGGAGCAGGCGGTCTGTACCGATAGCGCCGGGCCGTGCAGATTGAGCTTATACGCGGCGCGGGTGGCAATATAGTCCTTATCATTACCCATCAGCGACTGCAGACCCTTGACCTGCGCGACTTCCGTGACGTTCAGGGCTTCGCGGCCGGGATAGGTGCTCATCCGGGAAGAGGCGAAAACGCCGGTCTTGTGGGGGACGGCGCCGGGGGCATAGCCGGCATGCTCCAGCGCATGCCAGACCGCCTGCAAAAACAGCCGCTGCTGCGGATCGATAGATTCGGCTTCCTGCCGCGAGTAGCCAAACAGGGCGGCGTCGAAGCAGTCGGCGTTGTCTAAAACCGTTCCGATATTGACGTAATGAGGATCGTCAATCACCGCGGCATCCAGACCGGCGGCCAGCAGCGCCTCGCGGGTAAAGCGCCTGCTGCATTCACGGCCTTCCAGCAAGTTGTGCCAGAACGTTTCGCCATCGGGCGCTTCAGGAAAATGGCAGGCGTAGCCGATCACCGCGACAGGTTCGCAGTCCGGGTAGCGTTCAGCGATCGATGCATCAATGGAATCTGCTGTCGGCGCAGAAGAGAAGCGCAAGTTATCCATAATCGGTCTCGTTTTCTAAGAGTTACAAAGTCAATGGCACGCCGCGCTTGCGCGACGGCGTCCCGGAAAAAATCAGTTTGGTTCGCGCTAAATCCGCCGCTGGCGTCGGCGAACCGGGCGAGAGCGTGTGGCTTTCTCCTCCATCGCGACGCCGGTAAGGTATTCGGCCAGAGCGGCTGGAGAGGAGTGGGTAAAGAGATCAAGCAGCGTCAGCGTGGAAAATTCGTGACGTTGTAACAAAATGTGCAGCTGCACCAGATTTAGCGACGTGGCGCCCGCCTCAAAAAAGTTATCCGCGGGCATAATCGATTCGCCCACCACCTCGCGAAAGGCGTCGCAAATCAGACGGACAGTGCTCTCATCCGCCGCCACGCCGGACACCGGGCGCTCAGGGCAACCGCGCGGAGCGGGAGCGGGAGCGGGGCTTTGTTCCGCGAGTTTAACGGGGGGAACCAGCGCGGCGAGCGGCAGCTGCCAGCAGCTCTCTTCCTCGGCCATCCGATTGAGCAATTCGCCATACTGGGTAAACTGTCGCTCCACCTGTTCGGCAGGAAACAGGGCGGCGACATAATCCCAGTTAAAGCGCAATTCACCTTCGGACTCATAAACCTGGTGATCGAGCCAGACCTGCGGCGTCTGCGAGATACCCCAGACCGGTTTGAGTAAATTGCGCCGGGCGAGGAAATTATCCTGCGCGAAGCCGAGCGCGCTGGTGAAGACAACCGGCATGGTCACGGCGGGCAGATTTTGCCGTTGCGCCAGCTGACGCATCACGCGGATGGCGGATACATCGCGATAATTGAGGCTCTGGCTCAGGCGCTGCTGCAGTCGCTGCGCGCTGTGCAGCCAGTTGTCGCCAGGCCGCCAGCTCAGCAGCATCAGCGAGGTGAAGTCGCCCAGAATCTGGTTGATTTGCGGATGCACCGGACGGCGGTCGAAAAGCGTCAGGTTAAGCGTGAAGTCAGGCCGCGCGCTCCATGCCGAGAGCACCGTCGACCATACCGATAAGAGTAAGGCCGACGGGGTAAGGTGGGCTTCAGCCGCCCGCTGTTTCAATCGGCGCCAGCGCGCGCTGTCCATGGCCCCGTTCAGGCGCGCAAAGCGCGGCGTCGCAACGTCCTGAGGCAAGCATCGAAGCGGCAGCGCCGGCGCCGGAGGGATATCGTCCAGCTGAGTCTGCCACCAGGCCAGGGAGTCTGGGTCTGGCGCCCGCAGCGCGGGTTGTTGCAGATAATCCCTGAAAGTGACGGGGAGCAGCGGCGGCAGCTGTTGCGGATAGCGATAGCCGTGTTCCAGCTCCGCCAGCAGGATCTGCATGCTTAGCCCGTCAAGCAACAGGTTATCCAGGCACAGCCAGAGTCGGGCGGGCATCCCGTCGACGTATCCGACCTGGAGATCGAATACCGGCCAGATTTCGGGGTTGAGTACCTGATGCGCCAGTTTTTCACGTAGCCGCAGCGCCTCGTCTGGCGTTGGGCAAACGTGCGCGGGTATGATCCAGGGGGGAGTCTGTTCGAGAACCTGCAGCTGTCCATCGTGAACAACGGCGCGCAGCATATCGTGGCGGACGATTAAACGATTCCAGACCCTCTCCAGCCGGCGGATATCCAGATCGGCAACCTCAAATTCAACGAAGAAGTGGGAGCCTACGCCGCCCAGGGCAAACCCCGGCTGCCGTCCGACCAGGTAGGCCTGCTGCACGTCGGTAAGCGCGAAAGGCTGGTAGCGATCTTCAGGATAGTGGGTGAATGGCTGTTCGACCGGGAGGTCGGTTTTACGCAGGGTAGCGGCAAAATCCGCCAGTCGGGGATGATTAAACAGATCGCTTAATTGCGCGGTATAACCCGCCTGATGGAGCTGTCCGGTCAGCCGGGTGGCCAGCAGGCTGTCGCCGCCTTGCTGGAAAAAGTCGGTCTCCCGGGTGACGGTGCCGATCGACAACAGCTGCTGCCAGATGGCGGCCACGCATGTTTCCGTATCGCCCTGAGGTAAATCCGCTTCGGCCGATGTTTCCGCCTCAGGGGTATGGCGACGGGTCAGCGCCTGATAGTCAATTTTCCCGTTCGCGGTCAGCGGGAAAGCGTCAAGGAAGTGGATCCGTTGCGGCACCATCCACCCGGGCAAGCGTTCGGCAAGGGCGGCCTGTAGTTTACGCGGGTCCCGGCGCATCTGGCTGGCCGGGCACTGGACGAGGAAGCGTTGTAATCCGCCGATTTCATCGCCATGCTGACAGCTGAAGTCGGCGGCGCTGAATATTGTTGCCCACGCTGCGCTGTTATGCAGTAAAGCCTCCGGTTGTCCAGCGGTTAACAGAAGCGTGCTGAGCAGGGCAGACGGCGTCAACTGGCGAAACTCCATGACGTAGAGCAGCGCTCCGGGGACGGCGAGCCGTTGTAAGGTCGTAAGGAGTCCGGGATCTTCTGGCAGCAGACGATGCAGGGCATTATTCAGCCAGACAATGTCCGCCGAATGCGCGTGCGCCGCCAGCGTCTCTGCATTCCAGAGGGCCAGACGGGCATCAGGCCATGGGGCAAGCCGCTGTCTGGCGCTCAGCAGCAGCTCCTGGCTATGTTCAAGCCCGACATACTCAACCTCGCCAGCGTTGAGGCGGGATAACAGGCACTCTGCGGCGCGGGCGGTGCGGACACCCACCTCCAGCAGGCGTACCGGGCGCTGTAACCGTCGGGAAAGCTGTTGGCACATTGTCGCCAGCTCCTCGATATACAAGGCGCTGGCCGGATGGTCGAAAGCCAGACTTTCCGGCGACCACCGCGCATCGTTCAGTAATGACAGTTCGTGGCGCGTGCCGCGAAGAATCTGCATTAAGGTGAGGTCATGCCCGCTGAACGAAGGATGGCGCTTTTCCGGCGCTTCTGCCGCGCAGACCTGATAACCCTCGGCGGCGGGCTGCAGCCGCTGTTGAGCCGCAAGAAAGGCTAACCAGCGTTCCACCACGGCCTGCCAGCGCGGCTGGATAACGAGCGAATCGATCAGGGAGAGCGGATCGACGTCAGAGGCGTGGCCCGGATGCAGTTTTAACAGACGATACTGCAGAAAATCAGCGACCTGAGCGGCGGAGATTTCTGGCGGGCAGGCGCAGCAGGGCAGCGTTCCTGCCAGGGTACGCCATTCCTGCGGCAGCAACGGATCGCGATGATGGGGAACGCAAAAAGCCTCCCCCTGGGGAACAACCCAGGCCGCCAGGGTCTTCTCTTTCTCCCCGATCGCCTGAACGGTGGCTTGTTTCACGCCCGCCACCTGGCCGAGCGCGCTCTCAATTTCGCCCAGCTCGATGCGATATCCCCCGACCTTGACCTGCTTATCGCGGCGGCCGAGGAACTCTAAGGTACCGTCTGGCCAGTAGCAGCCGAGATCGCCGGTGCGATACCAGCGCTCGCCCGATTGCGTCAAAAACTGCTGCTCGCTGCGTAGGGGATCGTTGAAATAGCCTTCAGCGACCCCGAGGCCGCCAATCCACAATTCGCCGGGCACCCAGTCGGGGCAGTCCCGGCCCCGCTCATCGACTACCCGGTAGCGCTGGTTAGCCAGCGGAAAACCGTAGGGGATGGCTCGCCAGTGCTCAGGAACCTCTCTGACCTCGCAGACGTTAGACCAGATAGACGCCTCGGTGGCGCCGCCCATAGCGATAAACTGCCCTTGCGGCCGATAGGCCCGAAAGCGGGCGGGAAGATCGAGACCGATCCAGTCGCCGGAAAGCATTACCGCGCGCAGATTTGCCGGCGCAGCATCGGCAAAACCCTCGCACCAGGTCAGCAGCATATCGAATAGCGCCGGGACGCTGTTCCAGAGCGTGACCTGATGGCGTTGGATCAGTTCACACCACGCGCGGGGATCGCGCCTTTGCTCTTCCATCACCATAACCAGCGCGCCGCCGGCGCTCAGGACGCCAAAAATGTCATATACCGATAAATCAAAATGCAGGCCGGACAGCGCCAGCACCCTGTCGCCTGGACCTACCTGATAGCGGTTATTGATATCGCAACAGGTGTTGAGCGCTCCCCGGTGAGAAATGACCACGCCTTTCGGTGTGCCGGTAGAACCGGAGGTGTAGAGAATGTAGGCCGGTTGTGTCGGTGCGCGAACCACCGGGTTGCCGATCGGTTCATCCTCAATGGCCTGCTGCCAGGCAAGCAGGGGAATATCGTCTGACCACGCGCTGGCGTCGTGCTGGCAAATCAGCACCAGCCGAACGCTGGCGTCAGCATAGATTTTCTTGCGCCGCGCGGCGGGCTGGTCCAGCGAAACCGGAACGTAGACCGCCCCGGCCAGCAGCACGGCCAGCACCGCAACCAGCTGTCCCGCGCCTTTTGACATGCCGATCGCCACATTGTCGCCCGGCTGCACCCCGCACGCGATTAACCTGCCGGCGCAACGGCGGGCAAAGTCCGTCAGTTCACGGTAGTTCCACTGATAATGAGCATCTGTGACCGCCAGCGCCTCCGGCTGCTGGAGGGCGATGCGGAAAATGCCTTCATGCAGCAGTCCTGCGGGAATGGGCGCGTCGGTCGCGTTGACCCGCTGGCGAATCGCGCGCTGCCTGGCGGGCAGGGTATCCGGGAACGGTTTTTGCCATGCGCTGTCATCTTCGCAGAGCTGGTTAATCAGCTGGCAGTAGGCCGCGAACAACGTCGCTACTAATGCCGGAGGGAACAGGGCGTCATTGCTGTCCCATTGCAGCCAGACCTCGCCTTGATGTTCGAAGGCCAGATGATCTATCCACACCTGCGGCGTCTGCGAGATGCCCCAGTCCGGCTCGCCCAAAGGCGGTTCCGCGCGGCTGCTGTAAAGAGAGCGCCCCAGATTGCTGGTAAATACCACCGGGGCCCCGTGGGGATAGCGCTGCTGGCGTTTGAGCTCCCGGAGGAGTTCGACGCCGGACCAGTGACGATGCTCCCAGTCTTCGGTAAAGGTCAGCTGATTCTTCTGCGCGAGGCCGCTGACGGTATCGCCGTCGCAGGCGGTATCCAGCAGCAGAATACTGGTGAAGTCGGCAAGCATAGCGCTAACCGCCGGGTGCAGCGGTTGGCGGTCGAATAACGTTACGTTGAGCAGCAGCCGCGTCAGGCCGCTCCAGCGAGCCAGGACGGCGGAAAAACAGGTTGCCAGCGCCATTGTCGGGGTGACGCCGTACTCACCGGCCCGTTGGCTGAACGCATGCCACTGTTTGGCCGGGACAATCATGCGGCGTCGGGTATTACGGACTTCACGTAGCGCGGCGGGGTCGCAGGCCAGCGGCAAGAGCGGCGCAGGAGGAAGCGCAGGCGCTTTCGCCAGCCAGTACGCGCGGGCTTCGTCTCGCAGCGGTTGATGCACCAGCTGCTGGTGCAGCAAATAGGAGCGGAAATCATAGCGGGGGTCGATAGCCGGCAGCGATTCGCCCGCCAGCAGAGCATTAAGCTCATCGAAGAAGAGTGTAAAGCTGGAGGCATCCATAATCAGCAGGTCAATATTGACATGGAGGCAGTGGCGATTATCGGGCAACAGCGTCAGCTGAAAATCAAACGTTTCGCCGATCTCCACGCGTAAAAGGCGGTGGCTCAGGCGCTGGCGCAGGGCGTCCAGATAGACCTGGCGGCTGGCGGCGTCGTTCTGGCGCAGATCATGAACCGTCACGCCGTTCCAGTAAGGTTGCTTTAACCAGACCTGCTGTCCGTCGGTGCGAAAGGCGATATGCAGCATCGGGTGGCGCTGCATCAGGATCGCGATGGCCTGTTCCAGCTTTTCCGCCGTCAGAGAATTCCCGGCAAACTCCTGATACAGATGGCAGCCCACGCCGCCGAGAGGCTGTCCAGGCATTCGCCCCGTCAGGTAGGCATGCTGGACCGGCGTCAGAGGGAAGGGGGTACCCTCGGTCATGGTCGGCCAGACGCTTTCACCGGATGCCGTTTCCTCCGCCGGTTTCTCCGGCGAACGGCTGCGCATCAGCTGGCGCCACCCGCCCAGCGTGGGGGCGGCATACAGTTCGCGCAGGGTCACGCGGTAGCCCCTTTTACGAAACCAGTCTAACCATCTCATCAATCTGATTGAATCCAGGCCCGCCTGGATCAAATTGCACGCTTCATGTAGCTGCTGCGGCGTTAAATTTAGCTCCTGCGTGAGCCGCTCGCGTAATTGTTGATAATCAGCCGCGTTGCCGTTGTCCGGTAACCGCGGTTCCTGAGATGGTGCGCCAGAAATCATTCTTCCTCCTGATGGCACGTCTTAGCGGAAAATACTCCTTACATGAGAATAATAATTATTAACAATTGAGTGCTACCCGAAACGGGTCTATTTATGCCCGTTTCGGGTTAATCACTGGAGGAAAGCACTGAGGCCCGGAGGGGGGTGCCGGGCCGCTGACGGGGAGGGGGCAATCGGCGATCAGATGACGCGTTTAAAGCTGGAAGGGGTGACGCCAAACTGTTTCTGGAAAGCGGCAGAGAAGTGGCTGGCGTTGGCGTAGCCCAGATCGGCGGCTACCGTCATAACGGAGGTATTGCCATTGGCCAGCCTTCTTCGTGCCTCCTGCATGCGTTCAGCCTGAAACAGGCCATAGACGCTGTTGTTAAACAGAACGCGGAAGCCACGCTTAATTTTCAGCACGCTCAAACCGGACTCTCTCGCCAGCTCAGCAACGCCCGGCGCCTGCGTCAAATCGGCCAGCAGCAGATCCTTTGCCCGCAGCAGTTTCTGGCGCTCCACCGGGTTGAAGTGGCAGGAGAAGCAGCTGGCGTCTTCGCGGTGCTCATCCAGGACCAGGCTTAGCATCACCAGACTCTGTCCCTGTAGCCAGAGGGTCGAAGGCTTTTGTTCATGGCTGAATCCGCCGTGCATCCGCATTAGCGCATGACGCAAAGCCTGGGCCGTTAAATGGGTTTCCGCATTGCAGCGCTGCTGCTGGCAACAGCAGTGGGAGTCGATCTTATTTTTAATGACTGTACTGATATCCGGTACCCACAGCGCGAGGGTTTCAGGGCTGAAGGAGAGGGTGATGCTCTCGAATCGGCCGCCGTAGGCGGCGCTGCCGCGGCAATCTGGCGTGTGGGTAATGTAATGGCGATTGCGGGCCAGCTCCCACTCGGTGTGGCGTCTGAGCCCCTGGATGGCAAAACGCGAGGTGCCCTCGAGGATGCACGAGAAGTTAATCCTGCCCAGATCATCGTGAAGCTGTAACGTCTCAGGCTGCGCAAAATGGCCTCTCCAGAGCAAAATATCCATCCCTTCCTGCAACGAACAGCGCAGCAGTTCACACTGGGCCGGGATAGTACCGTCGTTAGCGGGTTTCCCGACCACCAACTGATGAATTGAGATTGCAGATTGCGTTTGTGGTGACTCCGTCATGACCGGGTTATCTCCCTGTGGCTTAAACCAATGCGGGTAAAAATAGAACCGAATGGGGTAGATGAGTAATTGATAATGGTTATTATTCACATTAATTCTCAGAACGCCACCCTGAAATAGCGTTTTTGGCGTCCTTAAAAATTCATCAGGAAATTCAGCCACTCCCATGTCATCTCAATCATCCAATATTGAATCTCTGTCCCGGTTTCCGCTCTGGCAGGTGATAACCCCGGTTCGCCGGAAGGTCATTCTGGCGATGGCGCTGGCGGGTCTGGCGGCCATCACCAGCCTTGCGGCGCTGCTTTTTCTGGCATGGAGCCTGCGCGATCTTCGCGTCTCGCCCGACGTTATTCCACTCTGGTCGTTGGGGGGGCTATTTGGCTGCGTGGCGCTGACTTTTGTCCTGCGCCTGCAGGCATTTAACACCTCGCATTATGCGGCGTTTCATCTGGAGAATATTCTGCGCAGCAGATTAGCGCAGAAAGCCGTGCAGCTTGCCCCGGGCGCGTTACAGCAAATGGGCAGCGGTGCGATGGCGAAGGTGATGCTGGATGATGTGAAGTCGTTACACATTTTCGTTGCTGACAGCACGCCGCTGTACGCTCGCGCGATAGTCATGCCCCTGGCGACCGCCGCTATCCTGTTCTGGCTGGACTGGCGACTGGCCATTGCCACGCTGGGTGTGCTGGCATTGGGTTCACTGATACTTACTCTCGCCCGCCAGCGCTCGGGAGAGATGGCTCAGCGTTATCATCAGGCGCGCGAGCAGGTCAGCGCCGCGGTGATTGAGTTCGTGCAGGCCATGCCGGTGGTCAGAACGTTTGATAGCGGCAGCACCAGCTTTTTGCGCTATCAGCATGCCCTTGAGGAGTGGGTCGATGTGCTCAAAATCTGGTATCGCAAAGCCGGCTTTTCCGCGCGTTTTTCATTCTCGATCCTCAATCCGCTGCCGACCTTATTCGTTCTGATCTGGTGCGGATACGGTCTGATGCAGGCGGGCAGCCTCGATTTTATCGCCTGGGTGGCCGTTTTACTGTTGGGCAGCGGGATGGCGGAAGCGGTGATGCCCATGATGATGCTCAATAACCTGGTCGCGCAAACGCGTTTAAGCATTCAGCGTATTTATCAGGTTCTCGCGATGCCGGAACTCTCTCGTCCGCTTGTCGATCGGCAGCCGAACGATGCGAGCATTACCTTTGAGCAGGTGAGTTTTCATTATCCACAAGCGCGCGCAGGCGCGGCGCTGCAGGAGGTGAGCTTTCATGTACCTGCCGGAAAAATAGTGGCGCTGGTCGGGCCGAGCGGCGCCGGGAAAAGCACCGTGGCGCGACTCCTGCTGCGTTATGCCGATCCCGATCAAGGCCATATTCGCATCGGCGGCGTGGATCTGTGCGATATGCAGACGGACACCTTGATGCAGCAAATCTCGTTTGTATTCCAGGACAACTTCCTTTTTGCCGATACCATCGCCAATAACATTCGTCTGGGCGCGCCGGATACGCCGCTGGAAGCGGTGATATCGGCGGCCAGAGTGGCGCAGGCCCATGAATTTATCAGCGCGTTGCCGGAGGGGTACAGCACCCGCGTCGGGGAGCGCGGCGTCTTTCTCTCCGGCGGTCAGCGGCAGCGCATCACCATCGCCCGGGCGCTGTTGCAGGATCGCCCCATTCTTGTGCTCGATGAGGCGACGGCGTTTGCCGATCCGGAAAACGAAGCGGCGCTGATCAAAGCCCTTGCGGCGGCCATGCGCGGCCGGACGGTCATCATGGTCGCGCATCGACTCTCCATGGTGACTCACGCCGATATGATCCTGCTGTTTTCCGACGGGCGGCTCCGGGAACGCGGGAGTCACCGGCAACTGTTAGCCCAGGGCGGCTTGTATCAGCAGCTGTGGCTGCGCTATCAGCAGGCGCAGCAATGGATGCCGGGGAGAACACAACCAGAGGAGGCGGAAAATGAAAGCCATTAATCCCGCGGATAATCTGGCCTGGCGCGTCATCTGGCGCCAGCTTATCTCCAGCGTTGGCAGTCAGGCAGGGATGCTGCGGCGCAGTATGATTGCGCTGCTGCTGGCGGCATTGATGCAGGGGATTGCCTTTGCCTGCCTCTATCCGATCGTTGATGCGCTATTACGTGGTGAAGCATCGCCGCTTCTCACCTGGGCTTTGGCTTTCAGCGCTGCGGCGTTCGCGGCGCTGGCGCTACGCTGGTATGGGCTGGGCTTTGAATACCGTGGTCATCTGGCGCAGGCCACCCATGAACTGCGCCTGCGCCTGGGCGAACAGCTACGCCGCGTGCCGCTGGAAAGACTCCAGCGCGGCAGAGCGGGCGAAACGAACGCCTTGTTGCTGGGCAGCGTGGATGAAAATCTCAACTATGTGATTGCGATAGCCAATATTTTGCTTTTAACCATCGTCACTCCGCTGACCGCATCGCTGGCAACGTTGTGGATCGACTGGCGGCTGGGGCTGGTGATGTTGCTGATCTTTCCCATGCTGGTGCCGTTTTATTACTGGCGCCGGCCGGCGATGCGCCGACAAATGCAGACCCTGGGCGAAGCGCACCAGCGGCTGAGCGGGGATATCGTTGAATTTGCGCAAGGGATGATGGTTTTGCGTACCTGCGGCAGCGATGGCGAAAAAAGCCGGGCGTTGCTGGCGCATTTTAATGCGCTGGAAAGCTTGCAGAGCCGCACGCATCGCCAGAGCGCCGGCGCGACGATGCTGATCGCCGGCGTTGTGGAGCTGGGCCTGCAGGTGGTCGTGTTAGCCGGGGTGGTCTGGGTAGTAACGGGGACTCTGAACCTCGCCTTTCTGATAGCCGCCGCCGCGATGATTATGCGTTTTTCGGAACCAATGGCGATGTTTATCAGCTACACCTCGGTGGTGGAACTGATCGCCAGCGCCCTGCAGCGTATTGAGCAGTTTATGGCGCTCCCGCCGCTTCCCGTCGCAGAACGCGGCGAGATGCCGGAGCGTTACGATATCCGCTTTGACACCATTTGCTACCGCTATGATGACAGCGGCGCTCCCGCGCTCAACAACCTCTCTTTGACCTTTCCGGCCGCCAGCATGAGCGCGCTGGTGGGCGCCTCAGGCGCCGGTAAAACCACGGTCAGCAAACTGTTAATGCGCTATGCCGATCCGCAGCAGGGAGAGATTTCTATCGGTGGCGTCGATATTCGTCATCTGACGGCGGAACAGCTCAATAGCCTGATTTCCGTCGTGTTTCAGGATGTCTGGCTGTTTGATGACACGCTGCTGGCGAATCTCCTTATCGCCCGCCCGCAGGCCACGCAGCAGGAGGTGGAAGAGGCCGCCCGCGCGGCGCAGTGTCTTGAATTCATTTCCCGTCTTCCGCAAGGCTGGCTGACGCCAATGGGCGAGATGGGCGGGCAGCTCTCGGGCGGCGAGCGCCAGCGAATTTCCATTGCCAGGGCCTTATTGAAAGATGCGCCGATCGTCATTCTCGATGAGCCGACCGCCGCGCTGGATATTGATAGCGAACTGGCGGTACAGAAAGCTATTGATAGTCTGGTTCACAACCGGACGGTGATTATTATCGCCCATCGCCTGTCAACCATCGCCGGGGCCGGAAACATCCTGGTGATGGAAGAGGGAGAAGTGGTTGAACAGGGCACGCATGCGCAGCTGCTCTCCCGTCAGGGACGTTACCAGGCGCTGTGGCAGGCGCAAATGGCCGCGCGCGTCTGGCGTGATGCAGAGGTTGACGCATCTGAGGAGCGACTGCATGAGTGATGTTCAGTCGCAGGTGAAACCGTTAACGACCGGACGGGTGATTTTTGCCATTGCCGGGATCTATGTGACGCAGAGCCTGGTCTCGGCGCTCTCTATGCAGTCCCTGCCTGCGCTGGTGCGCGCCGCCGGCGGCTCGCTGGCCCTTGCCGGCGCGACAACGCTGTTTATGTTGCCCTGGGCGCTGAAGTTTATCTGGGCGCCGTGGATTGAGCGCTGGCGCCTGCCGCCCGATCGCCCGGAGCGTCGTTCTCGCCTGTTAATCCTCCGGGGTCAGGTCGGGTTGGCGGCGATCCTGACGGTTGCCGCTGCGACCGGCTCGGTCGGGCGAACTGGGGGATTTCCCGACACGCAAATCGCCGCGTTGTTTGCGCTGTTTTTACTCGCGGGTACGGTTGCCGCCACCATCGATATTGCCAGCGACGGCTTTTGTGTCGATCAGCTCAGTCGCGCAGGTTACGGCTGGGGAAACAGCGTCCAGGTCGGCGGCAGCTATCTGGGAATGATGTGCGGCGGCGGCGTCTTCCTGATGCTAGCGGCGGCATTCGACTGGCCGGTGGCCATGCTGATCATGGCGGCGCTGATCCTGGTCTTATCCGTTCCCCTGTGGCGCATTGCCGAACCCATGCGCATCACGTCTGTACCGCATGTTCCGGCGTTGGGTTATGCGCTTAAAAGGCGACAGGCGCGGCTGGGTTTACTGTTGGTGCTGATGCTGAATACCGGGATGCGGTTCGTGTTGCCTCTTCTGGCGCCGCTGCTGCTGGATCAGGGGTTGAGCATGTCGGCGCTCGGCGCGCTATTCAGCGCTGGCAATATCGCGGCTGGTATCGCAGGAACGCTGGCGGGCGGGGTGCTGATGAAATACACCTCCCCCGGCAGAGCGCTGCTTGCGGCTTATGGCCTCCAGGGCGTCGTGCTGATGGCAATAGTAACGACGTTGCTGCTGGCGCCGGGACATTTGCGGCTGCCGTTACTCCAGGGGCTGATCATCCTGCAATCCATTTCGCTGGCCTGCGCCCTGGTCTGTCTTTACGCCACGCTGATGACGCTTTCATCGCCTCTGCAGGCTGGCGTCGATTTTACGCTCTTTCAATGTACTGATGCCGCCATCGCCATTCTGGCCGGCGTGGTTGGCGGCGTAATTGCGCAGCATTTTGGCTATGCGGCCTGCTTTATGTTTGGCGGCGCATTCACGCTGCTGGCAGCGTGGATTGCTTCTGCCCGGCTGCATTCGACAAACGCAATTGAAGGATCCGGGAATAACACAGAGAGGTAAGGGATGAAAATCAGTGAATTTTTACATCTGGCGCTCCCAGAGGAACGGCGGCTGCCGACGATATGTGGCGTCTTACGCCAGTTCGCCGATGACGAGTGCTATGTCTATGAGCGGCAACCGTGTTGGTATATCGGCAAAGGATGCCAGGCACGGTTGATCATTAATGCTGACGGCACGCGGGCGACCTTTATCAATGCGGACGGAGAGCAGCAATGGGCGGTGGGTTCTATTACCGACTGCGCGCGTCGTTTTATGGCCCATCCTCAGGTCAAAGGGCGTCGGGTATATGGCCAGGTCGGGTTTAACTTTGCGGCGCATACCCGGGGGATAGCCTATCACGCTGGCGAGTGGCCATTGCTGACGTTAACCGTTCCTCGTGAAGAACTGATTTTTGAACAGGGAAATGTCACCGTTTCTGCCGACACCGCCAGCGAATGCCGACGTCTGTGCGAGTGGGTAAAAGCAGCCGGTACGGCGACGCCGTGTAACACCGTGACTGTGGATACCGCTGACAACGGTGAGGCCTATCAGGAGCAGGTGGCGCGCGTGGTTTCGGCGATCCGCCGCGGTGAATATGTCAAAGCGATTGTCTCGCGGGCTATTGCCTTGCCATCGCGTATTGATATGCCCTCCACGCTATTATGCGGGCGGCAGGCCAATACGCCCACCCGTTCGTTTATGTTTCGCCAGCAGGGGCGAGAAGCGCTGGGGTTTAGCCCGGAGCTGGTGATGTCGGTCAGCGGAAGCAAAGTCGTCACTGAACCCCTTGCGGGTACCCGCGATCGCATGGGGGATCCGCAGCAGAATAAGGAGAAAGAGACCGAGCTGCTGCATGACGGTAAAGAGGTGCTGGAGCACATCCTGTCGGTGAAGGAGGCGATCGCTGAACTGGCGGTGGTCTGCCAGCCGGGCAGCGTGGTGGTTGAAGATTTGATGTCGGTTCGCCAGCGCGGTAGCGTTCAGCATCTGGGATCTTGCGTCAGCGGCCAGCTTGCGGAAAGTAAGGATGCCTGGGATGCATTTACCGTGCTGTTTCCGTCGATTACCGCCTCGGGTATCCCCAAGAATGCGGCCCTGAGCGCGATTATGCAAATTGAGAAGACGCCGCGGGAGCTCTATTCCGGGGCGGTGCTGCTGCTGGAGGACACGCGCTTTGATGCGGCGTTAGTCCTGCGATCCGTATTTCAGGACAGCCAGCGCTGCTGGATACAGGCGGGGGCGGGGATCATTGCGCAATCGACGCCGGAACGCGAGCTGACGGAAACCCGGGAAAAATTAGCGAGCATTGCGCCCTATTTAAGGGTGTCTGCCTAACGACGGCCAACTCTGCGTAAGGCCAAAAGTGCCAGCAGGCTGGCACTTTCTTTCTACGTTATCAGGCGCTTACTGTGCGTCAGCCAGCGCCAGCCGGGCCTCTTCCTGCTCGGTGATTTTACGCTGTTGCTCAAGCTCCAGCGCGCCGCGATGAGAGAGGTAGCAGAACAGGATGCAGCAGACGATCCCGCCCATCAGCAGATAGAACCCGCCGTGCCAGCCCATTTTATCGACCATCACGCCAAACAGGCTGGTGCCTAACGAGGCGCCAAAGATATAGCTCATAAATCCGCGCAGACCCACGGCTGAACCAACGGCAAAGCTGGGGACGATCTCCATGGTCTGAACCGAGGCCAGAAACTGCGGGACGTAAATCAGGCAGCCCACAATCGCCGCGAATACCGTGACCATCAGCAGAGATTCGCTTTTCCAGTAGCCGATCAGACAGATGAAGATTAGCGCCATGCAGATCATGGCTAACGGCATCCGGCGCCCTTTGAACAGCTTGTCGGAAAGCCACCCGGCCAGTAGGGTAGAAGGAATCGCTGCCCACTCAAAAAACAGGAAGGCGACGCTCATCTGCTCTTTAGAAAAATGTTTCACCGTCAGCAGATAGATAGGCAGCCAGCTGATCATGCCGAAACGCACCATGTAGACAAAGACATCGACGAAGGAGACATACCAGGCGTTTTTGTTGCGCAGGACGTAGGTGCAGAAGATCTGGAACGCGCTCATGTTCTCCGGCGCTTGCTGATTATGTTTGGTCTTCAGCACCACTTTTTCTTCCGGCATCATCTCTTCCAGCGAAGGCAGGCCTTCCTCGCGCGGCGAACCTTTACCCAGCACCAGTACGCTGATGGCGAATACCACCGCCACGCAGGCCGGCACAATGTAGCTGGCGCTCTGCCAGTGCTCGGTACCGAGAATCGCAAATGCGGCGCCGACGATCGGGGCGACAATCCCGCCGCCGACGTTATGGGAAATATTCCAGAAAGCCCCTACGCGGCCACGCTCCCGACGCGGGAACCAGTTAGCGATGGTAATAAAAGAGGGGCCGACCCCCATCCCCTGAAACAGGCCGTTCAGGACAACCAGCGCAGCGAAGATCCAGAATGCGGTACTGAATCCTAACCCGACGTTGACGATTGCGCACAGTACGAGACCGCAGGCCATAAACACTTTCGGGCTGGCTTTATCCGCAAGACTGCTCATCACGCCTTTACTGATACCGTACGCTATCAGCATACAGCTGCTGAGCAAACCGATCTGCGTGGCGCTAAGGTCTAACTGCTCTTTCAGATAGGGCGTGGATAATGTGAAGTTATTGCGCACAATATAGTACGCCAGATATCCCAGAAATACGCTTAGCAGCGCCTGCATGCGGTATCGACCATAAGTTGCCTGAATTTTCTCAGCAGGAACTTTATTCGCCGACGGCCCTTTTTTTAATAATGATAACATGTCGTCACCTGTATTTTATATTGATGTGAACATCAGGAGTATTCGACCTGAAGGGTGAAATAAGCGGCTATAAAATACAAATCGTCGAAATGAGTCAAAACTGACTCAAAATAATGAATTGATAGGTTACTTTTGACTCATATTGAATGAGCGAGAGCCTGCGGAAATAATTTTGCGCTGATTTTATGTCAGGCTTGTGCGGATACCAGCAAATTCCCCAATCATTATCTGGTAATCTTTCCTGATATTCCCGGACGCCCGTTTGACTATTTTGCCGGTCGCGGTGATTAATTCGCCAGATTTCATAAACGGGTAAGTTTTGTCTCAACGCTATTTTTACGGTATTTCAATATTTATGAACGGGATCACAAACATGTCTCTTCGTCGGGGCGGGATAGTGAGCAAAATGCTCGCGCTGATGCTGTTGACCGCCTGGCTGAGACCCTGTGCAGCGCAAAGCAATGAGCTGGTGATGGCGACGACATTTTCACCCAGCGCCACCGTGTGGATTATCGAACGCTGGCAGACGGAGCCGGGGTCAGTGATGATCAGGACGCTCAACCGCACCAGCGCCTCGCTGGAACAGCTGCTTGATACGGCAAATGCCGAAAATGTCGATCTGATCCTGACCTCGTCGCCGATGCTGCTGCAGCATCTTCAGGAGCATCAAAAACTGGCGCCGTTCAGCGGTGCGCCGGCAGTCAGCCAACATCTGGTGCCGGAATCTATCCGCTCCACCTCCGTGGCCGTGGCGATTTCCGGGTTCGGTTTGCTGATTAATCGCTCGGCGCTGATGACACGGCATCTGTCTGCGCCAGCGGACTGGGATGACCTGACCGATCCCCGCTATCAGGGGGCGCTGCTGATGAGCAGTCCGTCGCGTTCGGATACCAACCATCTGATGGTGGAGTCGCTGCTGCAACAAAAGGGCTGGATTAAAGGATGGGAAACGCTGTTGACGAGTGCGGGAAACCTCGTGACCATTTCATCCCGCAGCTTTGGGGTAGCGGATAAGATTAAAAGCGGCCTGGGCGTGGCCGGTCCGGTGATTGATAACTACGCCAATCTGCTGCTGAACGATCCGCACCTGGCTTTTACCTATTTTCCGCAGTCGGCGGTTTCGCCGACCTATGTCGCGGTGCTTAAAAACAGTCAGCACGCCAGCGAGGCGCGGCGGTTTATTCGCTATCTGTTAAGCCCGGAGGGCCAGGCGATCCTCGCCGATGCTAATACCGGGAAATACCCGGTAACGCCGCTGGCGGCGGGCAATCCGCGGGCGGCGCAGCAGGCGGTGCTGATGAATCAGCCGCCACTGAACTATCGGCTGATCCTCAAACGCCAGCGTCTGGTTCAACGGATGTTCGATACGGCGATCAGCTTTCGTCTTGCCCAGCTAAAAGATGCCTGGCGAGCGCTGCATAGCGCGGAGGCCCGACTCAAGCGTCCGCTGCCCGAGATACGCGCGTTGCTGACCCGTGTGCCGGTCGATCCGGCGAGCAGCGAGGATGAAGCCTGGCTGGCTCAGTTCGACAATAAGAGCTTCGCGGAACAGCAGATGATGGAGTGGCAGCTCTGGTTTCTCAACAATCAGCGGCAGGCGATTAATAAACTGGAAGAACTGAAATGATGGGCAGGTCCATACTGCAACGTCTGCGGCAAATCAGTATCAGTAGCAGCCTACGCGGGGCTTTTCTGATGGGGGCGCTGCTGACGCTGATTGTCAGCAGCGTCAGCCTCTATTCATGGCATGAGCAAAGTTCGCAGATCCGCTATTCGCTGGATGAGTATTTTCCGCGCATCCATTCGGCTTTTCTGATTGAAGGTAATCTCAACCTGGTGGTCGATCAGCTCAACGAATTTCTGCTGGCGCCGAATACCACGGTACGGCTGCAGCTGCGCAACCAGATTATCCAGCATCTGGATAAAATAGAGCGGCTGAGCCAGGGGTTGTCGCCGGCAGAACGCCAGCAGCTGGCGGTGATATTGCAGGACAGCCGCGCGCTGCTGGCGGAACTGGATCGCGTGCTCTACAACATGTTTCTGGTTCGCGAAAAGGTGGGAGAGCTTTCGGCGCGGATCGACTGGCTGCACGATGATTTCACCACCGAGCTGAATTCGCTGGTGCAGGATTTTACCTGGCAACAGGGAACGCTGCTCGATCAGATTGAAGCCCGACAGGGGGATGCGGCGCAGTACCTGAAACGCTCCCGGGAAGTGCAGAATGAACAACAGCAGGTCTATACGCTGGCTCGTATTGAAAATCAGATCGTTGACGACCTGCGCGACAGGCTCAATGAACTGAAATCCGGTAATGATGACGGTATGCTGGTGGAGACGCATATCCGCTATCTTGAAAACCTGAAGAAAACGTCGGATGAAAATATTCGTGCGCTGGATGACTGGCCGAGCACCATTACCCTGCGACAAACGATCGATGAGCTGCTGGAAATTGGCATGGTGAAAAATAAGATGCCGGACACCATGCGCGACTACGTTACCGCGCAAAAAGCGCTCGTGGAAGCCAGCCGGGCCAGAGAAGCAACGCTGGGACGCTTCAGAACGCTGCTGGAAGCCCAGCTTGGCAGCAGTCACCAGCAGATGCAGATGTTTAATCAGCGTATGGGGCAGATTGTCCGGGTCAGCGGCGGGTTAATCCTGGTGGCGACGCTGCTGGCGCTGCTGCTGGCGTGGGGGCTGAACCATTATTTTATTCGCTCGCGGCTGGTGAAACGCTTTACCGCGCTGAATCAGGCGGTGGTGCAGATTGGTCTGGGCCAGACCGAGGCGACCATTCCGGTTTACGGGCGCGACGAGCTGGGACGTATTGCCGGTTTGCTTCGCCATACCCTGGGTCAGCTTAATGCGCAAAAACAGCAGCTTGAACAGGAGATAGGCGAGCGGAAAGCGATTGAGGCCGATCTGCGTGCCACTCAGGACGAGCTGATCCAGACCGCTAAACTGGCGGTGGTGGGGCAGACGATGACCACCCTGGCGCATGAGATCAATCAGCCGTTGAATGCGCTGTCGATGTATCTTTTTACCGCAGGAAGGGCAATCGAGCAGGGACAGACGGAGCAGGCGCGGACGACGTTAAGCAAAGCGGAAGGGCTGATCAACCGCATTGACGCGATTATCCGCTCCCTGCGCCAGTTTACCCGCCGCGCAGAACTGGAAACAGCGCTGCACCCGGTCGATTTGCGCCAGACATTTACCGTGGCGTGGGAATTGCTGGCGATGCGACATAAACCTCAGCAGGGGACGCTGCTGATACCGGATGACACCGTCTGGATCCTGGGAGACGAAGTGCGTGTCCATCAGGTGCTGGTGAACGTGCTGTCAAATGCCCTTGATGCTTGCCCGCACGCAGCGCAAATCACCGTGAGCTGGCAAATCCAGGGCGAAAGGCTGTGCGTGTTGATTGCCGATAATGGCCCCGGCTGGCCTGCGGCCTTACTCCCTTCGCTGTTAAAGCCGTTCACTACCAGCAAAGCCGTGGGACTGGGAATAGGGCTTTCGATATGTGTTTCGCTGATGACGCAAATGGAAGGGGCGTTGCGCCTGGCGTCGACGTTTACGCGCAGTGCCTGCGTGGTGCTGGAATTCAATTTGACGGATGTAAAAGATGTTGAGTAATAACTGTTCGATTCTGCTGATTGATGATGATGCCGATGTGCTGGATGCCTATACGCAGCTGCTTGAGCAAGCGGGGTATCACGTCAGTGCCTGTAATAATCCTTTTGATGCGCGGGAGCGGGTGCCGAAGGACTGGCCCGGCATTGTTTTAAGCGATGTCTGCATGCCCGGCTGCTCCGGAATCGATTTAATGACGTTGTTTCATCAGGATGACGATCTGCTGCCGATTCTGCTTATCACCGGTCACGGCGATGTGCCGATGGCGGTGGAGGCGGTGAAAAAAGGGGCCTGGGATTTCCTGCAAAAGCCGATCGATCCGGGCAAGCTGCTCACGCTGGTGGATGCCGCGCTGCGTCAGAGGCAATCGGTGATCGCCCGTCGCCAGTATTGTCAGCAAAAATTACAGGTTGAGCTTATTGGCCGTAGCCAATGGACGGATCGGTATCGCCAGCGCCTTCAGCAGCTGGCAGAGACGGATATTGCGGTATGGCTTTACGGCGAGCCGGGAACCGGCCGCATGACCGGCGCGCGTTACCTGCACCAGTTAGGGCGTCACGCCGACGGTCCGTTTATCTCCTGCGAACTAAATACGGCTAACGCCCACACGCTGAATGAACTGATCGCGCAAGCCCAGGGCGGGACGCTGGTCTTAAGTCACCTGGAGCATCTGACTCACGGGCAACAGCATCATCTGGTACAGCTGCAGAGTCATGAGAAACGGCCTTTTCGCCTGATTGGTATCGGTAATGCTTCGCTGGTGGAACTGGCCGCCAGCAGCCAGATAGTGGCGGAACTCTATTACTGCTTCGCGATGACGCAAATTGGCTGCCAGCCTCTGTCAAAGCGACCTGATGATATCGAGCCGCTGTTTCATCACTATTTGCAAAAAACCTGTCAACGGCTGAATCATCCCGTCCCGGAGGTGGATGCCGGTCTGTTGAAGGGGATGATGCGGCGAGTGTGGCCAAATAACGTTCGCGAACTGGCGAACGCCGCCGAGCTGTTTGCGGTGGGGGTATTACCGCTCGCGGAAACGGTGAATCCGCAGATGCTCGTTGGCGAACCGACGCCGCTGGATCGGCGGGTTGAGGACGTCGAGCGGCAGATTATCACTGAAGCGCTGAATATCCACCAGGGACGTATCAATGAGGTGGCGGAGTATCTGCTTATACCGCGTAAAAAACTCTATCTCAGAATGAAGAAGTATGGCCTGAGTAAAGAGCATTACAAAGGGGTGTAGGGCAGTTTAAGGGGAGGAGGTGACGATGCGGTCATTTCCTCTGCACAAAAACAGGACCGCTACCCGCGGTGATTTTTCATGTCGGGAAATAATTTCTTTAATTTTTTATTAATCGTATGACAAATATTGTTTGTTACCTCAAGGTTCTGGGTATATAAAGAAACGGCAGTTAAGAGCATGCGAAAAATAATAACGTATTAAAAATGATACCTTAAAAAAATAACGTATTCTCGGGGTTAATTTTGATACGTTAAAAGTCACTGCAATAAATCAGGTTATGTGATCGCGGTTAGTGAATTAGCATAGTTACATTTCATAAAATAGCCAAATAAACACCACGTTTTTATTACCTGAATCAGCGTCAAATAAACCTGACGCTACTTTATATTACTGAGGCCATATTATGGAAACCGTTCAAAATACCCTCGTCGCTCGCGAGAGCAGCGGCTGGAGAAAGAGTGATACCGTCTGGATGCTGGGTCTGTACGGTACTGCGATTGGCGCAGGGGTGCTTTTTTTGCCAATTAACGCCGGGGTCGGCGGTTTAATTCCGTTAATCATCATGGCTATTCTTGCATTTCCGATGACGTTTTTTGCCCACCGTGGTTTAACTCGTTTTGTTCTGTCGGGCAAAAACCCAGGGGAAGATATTACCGAAGTTGTGGAAGAGCATTTCGGTACGGGCGCCGGTAAGCTCATTACGCTGCTGTACTTCTTCGCTATTTATCCGATTCTGCTGGTCTACAGCGTGGCTATTACTAACACGGTCGATAGCTTTATTACTCACCAGCTTGGTCTGGTGTCTCCGCCGCGCGCCATTTTGTCGCTGATTCTCATTGTCGGCATGATGGGAATCGTCCGCTTTGGCGAAAAAATGATTGTTAAAGCCATGAGCGTGCTGGTGTTTCCATTCGTCTTTGCGCTGATGGTGCTGGCGCTGTATTTGATACCGCAATGGAACGGCGCGGTACTGGATACGCTGTCGCTGAGCAGCGCCTCCGCAACGGGGAACGGTCTGTGGATGACCCTGTGGCTGGCAATCCCGGTCATGGTGTTCTCCTTTAACCATTCGCCAATTATCTCCTCCTTTGCGGTGGCAAAGCGGGAAGAATATGGTCAGGACGCTGAGCGCAAGTGCTCGCGTATCCTGGGCTTCGCCCACATCATGATGGTGCTGACCGTGATGTTCTTCGTGTTCAGCTGCGTGCTAAGCCTCTCACCGGAAAACCTGGCGGAAGCGAAGGCTCAGAATATCTCCATTCTTTCCTACCTGGCGAACCACTTCAACGCGCCGGTGATTGCCTGGATGGCGCCGATTATCGCCATGATCGCGATTACCAAATCCTTCCTTGGCCACTACCTCGGGGCGCGTGAAGGTTTCAACGGCATGGTGATTAAATCTCTGCGCGGAAAAGGTAAATCCATCGAAATCAACAAGCTGAACAAGATTACCGCGCTGTTTATGCTGGTGACGACCTGGCTTGTCGCTACCCTTAACCCAAGCATCCTGGGCATGATTGAGACCCTGGGCGGTCCGGTTATTGCGATGATTTTGTTCCTGATGCCAATGTATGCCATTAACAAAGTCCCGGCCATGCGCAAGTACAGCGGTCATATCAGCAATGCGTTTGTGGTTGTCATGGGGTTAATTGCCATCTCCGCCATCTTCTTCTCTCTGTTTAGCTAAGTGTTCAGCGCCGCCTGCCACAGGCGGCGCATCCGTTTTGCTATGTAACCGCATGGGTGCCACATGATTAGCGTTTTCGATATTTTCAAAATCAGCATCGGGCCGTCCAGCTCACATACCGTCGGGCCGATGAAAGCGGGAAAACATTTTGTTGATACCCTGCAGGAAAAGGGCCTGCTGCAAAAAGTGAATCGTCTGGTAGTGGATGTGTATGGTTCACTGTCATTAACGGGTAAAGGTCACCACACCGATATCGCCATCATTCTCGGACTATCGGGATATTTACCGGATACCGTGGATATCGACGCCATCCCCGGTATTATTCGTGATGTGAACACCATGCATCGTCTGTTTATAGAAGAAGGCCAGCGAGAAATTCAGTTCCCGGTGGCGGAATGCATGCGTTTTCACAATGAATTTCTGCCGCTGCATGAAAACGGCATGAGCATTACGGCGTTTTGCGACGGCAAAATTGCCCATTTCCAGACCTATTATTCCATCGGCGGCGGTTTTATCGTGACGGAGGAAAACTTTGGTAAGAATCAGGATGCCGAAGTCGATATTCCGTTCCCGTTCTATTCCGCACGTAATCTGCTGGCGCACTGTCATGACAACTGTCTGTCGATTTCTGCCGTGATGATGAAAAATGAGATCGCTCGCCACGGCAGAGAGAGCGTGGAGCAAAATATGGCGAAAATCTGGGAGACCATGAGAAACGCCATTAACCGGGGTATGAATACGGAAGGCATCTTGCCGGGGCCGCTGAAAGTACCGCGCCGTGCTTCTGCGCTGCACCGCGTGCTGGCGCCCCAGAGCCAGTCGATTACGCCACTGAGCGCCATGGATTGGGTCAATATGTTCGCGATGGCGGTGGGAGAGGAGAACGCGGCGGGCGGGCGAGTGGTTACCGCGCCGACTAACGGCGCCTGCGGCATTGTTCCGGCGGTACTGGCCTATTACGATCGTTTTATCAAAGAGGTGACGCCGGAAATCTATATGCGCTATTACCTGACGGCGGGCGCCATTGGCATTCTGTACAAGATGAATGCCTCGATTTCCGGAGCAGAAGTTGGTTGCCAGGGAGAAGTGGGCGTGGCCTGCTCAATGGCCTCTGCCGGTCTGGCCGAACTGCTGGGCGGCAGCCCGGAGAAGGTGTGCATTGCCGCGGAGATCGGCATGGAGCATAACCTCGGCCTGACCTGCGATCCGGTGGCCGGGCAGGTCCAGGTGCCCTGTATCGAGCGTAACGCGATTGCGGCAGTGAAGGCGATTAACTCGGCCAGCATGGCGATGTACCGGACCAGCGATCCAAAAGTCTCACTGGATAAAGTCATCGAAACGATGTTTGAGACAGGCAAAGACATGAATGCCAAATACCGTGAAACCGCCCGGGGCGGTCTGGCAATAAAAGTCGCGGTATGTGAATCCTGATTTTGGATAAAACCGCCTGTGCGCGCTGCAGGCGGTTTACTCTTTCTCTGGCCGCGAAACTTGCCGGCCGTCTTCTTAAGTCCCTTAGCTTTTTTTCTCCGCGTCCGGCGGTGTAAAAGACCATACCACGCTGTTCGAAGCCGATGAGGTGTACCACTCGTTAATGGTGGCATTAGCCTCGCCAGGCGGCGTAGCAGTGGGCAATTTCTCTTTTGCCTGAGGCGTTTTTTTACGGATACGGATACGGGAAGGGGTCTCGGCATTGAGCTGCGCCTTAAAGGTGCGCATGTGCGAATCGAATAAAATCGACTCCAGCTGATGCAGACGATCCAGACCGCGCAAAATGCCAATAAGCGTACTGAGGGTCACCGACTCACCCAATTCAACGCGCTTAATGGTTGCCGCACCGACCTGGGCGCGTTCGGCCAGCTCAATCTGTGACAATCCCAGCTGTATACGCGTTTCTTTAATTCTTCGGCACAGTTCAGAAATAATTTCACTGTCGGGCATGGTACTGAAACGCATCTTAATTCCTCTACTGCGTATTAATTCTTAACTGATTATTTAACATGTTACTTTGTAAATAAAGTGGATAATGTCTCTTTTGCGAGAGTGGCGACATTGTTTTTCTCGTATGTCATCAGGTCGTTAGCAGTTATGAGGTTTTCAGTTACTTAAGAAGTGCCGTGGCTATCTTTTTTCATTATCTGAATAGAAATGGGAGCAGAGATCGCCGGAGGTGATATGATTTACACCGACTTTATGAACACGAAGAACGTGGAGCAGGGAAGCGCCGTGACTCCTTCAGGGCATCCTGGCGCTGATTATTATCAAAAATGTCATTTTTTTGTTTTGTTAGATTCAAATGTTCTTGTCGATTGTCTCGAATTCCTTATTGCTCAAAGTATTGAGTTTTTTAACCCGAGGCAAAATAAGGTCTTAATGGTTTAAATATTCTTACTCGCTGTTGCAGTATTTTAATTAACTGCTAGTTTTAAAACGTTGACGCAGCGATGGAGTCAACAACATAGCGAATAAACATCCCATATTTTGAGAGGTTAAAATGTTTAAACTGTCAATTTTTGCGTTTTTACTATCTATGTTTACCGTTTCCGCTATTGCAGATGATGATATTGCAGCACTGATTGTTGATCCCGGTCCGGATGTGTGTAATTTAATTAATGCTGGCATTGACGTTCCAGGCATAATCGACATTAGTGTTTGTAAAAAATAATACAAAATCAGCCCACTTTAAAAAGTTCACGTATGAAAATCACGCGTAATCAAGATATTGATCGTATGAGGGGACTCACAGTCTATCTGATGCTGGTTGTTAATAGCCCAGTAGACTTGAGGATAACGAACTCTGCGTTAATCCACTCAGAATGGGCGGGGTTATCGTTGGCGGATACCGTGTTTCCTACGTTTCTTTTTATTGTGGGTATTTCTCTGACGCTGTCAAATCGTCTTAAAAAAATCACGCTGCGAGGCCTGTTTATAAGGTCAACGGTTCTAGTCCTGACAGGAATATTTCTGAAAGCAATTGTCTTTGTTTTGTACGATCAGGAGCATTTCAAAATCATGGGGGTGCTGCAACGCATCGGTATTTGCTATGGAGTGACAGGCTTAATTTATCACTTTATCAGCAATAAAAAGTTACCTGCTCTATGCCTGGCGCTCATACTTGCGTGGTCAGCCATTTTAATGATATGGGGAGATTATAATCAATACGCAAATATTTCTGATGTCGTAGATGATTTACTGCTTGGCGCGCATGCTAATTATTATAATACTGACACTGGCAGATCTGGGGACTCAGAAGGCGTATTGAGCACGCTCGGCGCCCTTGTCACCACTTTGTCAGGCGTTATCTTCGGAGAGCAAATAAATAAAATCAGTGACGCCCGGGGGTTCTGTTATGGAATGGTTTGTATAATAACGGGTTTTGTTCTGGCTTACTATTTTTCGATACCGATTGTTAAGAAGCTCTGGACACCATCATTTCTCTTAATTTGTGTCGGCATTGCAATTTGGCTTTATCTATTAGTGAAAAGAATGGCCGTAATAGATCTCACCTGGCTCGAGTACCCGGGAAAACATTCCCTGGCTATTTATGTGATTTCAGTCATCGCTTTTGATGTTCTGCTTTACTGTCATGTCTGGCATTCTTTATTTGTTGCAGTCTACACCTGGCTAATCCCGCGCAGTATTCCTCTCCAGGGAGCAACGTTGTTTTTTTCTGTGCTGTTTTCATCTATTATATGCTTTACACCGTATCTGATACAAAAAACGATGTTTTTCGTTAAAAGAGCGATCTAAGCCGACTGACAACCCGGCCACACAACCTGATGTCTGCCTCTGTAATGGCGGAAACCCGGGAGCAGGGTGGTTACCCGACAAACTGATGAAAATGGGATTTACCGTAGCTGATAGAAAAATAAGCAAACAGCCTGTGCGAGGAGAAACAGGCTGTTAAATATAACAGATGCTATATTAAGCTCTGATGAAATTTATCAGGATCGTTATTTATAAACTTCAGCAGTTGCTTCAAAGTTTGGACCATGCTCACGAGCCGCGGTAATCACATAGAACTTGCCACCTTTTTCATCAGCTAATTTTGAAAGCTGATCGTGCAAGTCAGAGGGAGAAGAGAATTGACCGCCGGAAGGTCCTACAGAGATACTGCCTACATGGGTCAGTTTAAAATGGTCAACTTCTTGTTTCGTAATCAACTGAGAGGCTGAGGCGCCAAATGCAAACGCGGATAACGCTAATGCAGCTAATACCTTTTTCATTATCTAATCTCCTTTAAATAAAGCTCATCGAAAGCTTTTTCATTTTAAGTATAGTATCCATTTTCAGTATCGCCAAAAAATGACGGTGAACACCGTGGCAATCCCAGGATTAATCCAGCGTTATCCTGGTGGCAGGAATCATGATAGCAAGACTTGCGGTGAAGCCAGGTGGCCATGTCTAAGAAATTCAGAAAGGATGTTGGCATGAGAGAACGGCAATATGCAGACGATACGTTTTCGTCTTTGTTGTCAGACGTTGGCTGAGAATATCCTGAATGGTTCTGGTTCTTGAGCCGGTAAAAGAACAACACCGCTGCATATACCATCCGGGAGGCAGTAAGCGATAACATGTCGCAAGATCCCGGCAGCGGGAATGGAAACGCCGGGAGCATTAGCAGAATCACTGGCGGGTTAACCTGAGTTCTGGTCACAACCGCATAATCTGGCTGACACCATATTTGTCAAAGCTAAGTTCAGAAGTCCGGGGCCGCGGTCGATGACATCATGAAGGATTTTTAGGCGGTTGATTTCTTTCACTGTGAACATCCCGGCGTCATGTATAGCCACAGAAAACTCTTCATCAGGAAAAGTGAAGTGAGTTGTTGACCAGCCATACAGGTCTGAGAACTATAGCCTGGACATTCCTGATGATGATGGGCCACAAATAGACATTAGCATTGAGTCGTTACATCATTAGTGCGCATAATGTAGGACTCGTTATGTTGAAAAGGCCGCTGCGAGAATCGAATCCCGCAGCGGCCTCTTTAGCATAACGTCATTGTGCGAACCAAGACTTATTATTGAATAATATTTTCTCTTTCCAGCACTTCTCTAATGTCTTGGAAAACAGCAGAAATATTTCCTTTAGGGAACCTTATTTGTCCAAGTCCATTTATATTAGTGAATTCCTCACAACCTTCTTCTAATAGTACTATCGCTCTTTCAAATCCTAAACGGCCTTGAAATAAACCAACCTCATGAATAACATTCATTCTGGCTTGTTTATTTCCATCCATCATTTCATCCTCAGCAGTCATCACCAAGAATGCAATACAGGCTTGATCTAACATTTGTGCAAGCCTTGTTATATTAGTAACACCTGCCACTGGAACTCTATTGAATTCATCATATGGTAATCTAAGTTTATCTTGGACAAAGTCTTTTAACTCTCGCCACATATGAGAGCGACCATGGCCAATAAAAACATTAACGCCTCTCCGCTCTTCAATTGCCACTATTTTTTCCTTGTTTTTTAGGTGGTTAGCGAGCTTGGCTAAGTCGCTTTTTAGCTCTTTACATGATGTGTAAGGTGATTTTATTGCCATAACATCACATAGAATAGCAATGTGAGGTGGTGTTTTTATTCCATTCGTAACAGCATTCATGTCTCTACTCATGAATTTCCCATGAGGTCTACATAAACTTAAAAATTGGCTTTCTTGAATTACTACTGTTTTTTCTATTTTTTCAATCAGGTCAGTGAGAAACTTATCTTCCTTTATGTTTTCTTTATTGGAGTATATAAGTGATAGAGCATCGCTTTTGCAGGTTTCAAATACCGCCTCTGCTTTTTGGGACGATGTACTATAATCATCCAAATCAATGTTATTAGCTTCATTGTAAATATAATCAATGACATAATCATATTGGTATGTGACCCAATCACCAATACTCCCCATGCTCATTACATCCATCAAACCCCATTCAGGACTGAAAACAGCACCGGCAGGAGGGCGATTGAATCCTCGGTAATATACACAGGAATGGTATCCAAGCCATGAACCAGAAAATGATTTCGATACATCTTCAATAACGCCTGTTAATTCATCAAGCCCTTCATTTTCTTCATCTTCGAAGGGCGCTAATTTTTCTGCTATTTTTTGTAATTCGAATGAAATTGACATGTTTCGGCTCTTTTATAGGAAATGATCAATAATATGAATTTCTTCTGTGCCACCAATAAAGCAGACCGTATCCGACGATAAGAATTCCGAAAAACATTAACGACATTCCCCAGCCAGTTCCGTACCACGAAACCATATCATCGAAAACCAACCGATCCATTTCACGTACTCCGGCAGCTTCATTAATAATTGGTTTGAATACCGGAATCAGAAGGGCGATCGCCAGTGGAGCACCCCAGCGAACAAGACCTGTTTCCATTTTGATCCCGAAAAAGATCCCCGCCCCAACAACAAGCAGCCAGACTATCAGGCCAGGCGCAGTTTCCAGTGCTGTTTGCCATTCAACATCGAAAGTTTTCATTAGCCAGGCAACAACTGCCAGACAGAAAGCAAATACGCCGACGACAACCAGTTCAACGCCGCTTGTTTCGTTATTTCTACTCATCCTTTTGATCCTTTTTTACTGTTCAAAATTCGCACAATAAAGAACGTGCAGTGTTGGTAATACTGCACGTTAGTCTCATTCTTGAGACTGTTAATCCCTTCAATCTTCGCTTGACACCACTTTTTTCATAAACATTTTCGTACTATAAGTATATGAACTTAATGCGTAAACTTGTCTTGTGACTGGTGAGGTCAGGCCATTCACTTACTGCTGACAGACATTTGATTCTGATTCGTTTGGAGAAACGGATGATTTTGAATCACTGTCGATAGTAGCCAGTTGACGGCCAGTGTCAACGATTCCCGCCAGATTCTGCCATCCTTATCATTTGTTATTGCAAGCTTAAAAAGTCACCTGTTTTTCCCAGTTTGAAATGTCACTTTTTAGTATTGGATTATTAGGTTACTGTATAATTTTGTACGTCTTATTCGCGTGGATTAACTATGCATTCCTTTTGTGAACTTATTGAAAGAAGTACCTCGTTTACACTCTACAGTCTTGAACAGGCAGAAACTGAAGTGATTGGACTGCTTCAAACAAGTTCAGCAACCGTATACATCAAACAGCTGCAGATGCTGCAACTCCAGAGGTCAATTTTTGCCGTTGGTATGTTTTCCATTTTTGAAGCGCATTTACAAAATGGATTGAGTTGCCAAAATGGATTTAAAGAAGTTCGCACTATTCTTGATGCGGCAGGAAAGCATGAACTTAAAGAAAGGTTTGATAATTACTACCTTGCTATTAATGCGTTAAAACACGGAGATGGTGCAAGTTACAGGCAACTTGTAACCAAGATCAATGATCTTGAATTTGATGTTGAAACTCCCCACACTCCTGTTTACGAAGAAGGGGATGTTTCAGCAATAAAATCCCTCATCAAAACAGATGATGCTTTTATTCTGGGCTGTGCTGAACTGATCCGAGAGATTTCGGTAACGATTAGCGAACAGCATCCAGACTTTTATGCATAGCTGAATAGAAAAGAGAGCAGGGCGTTAACGTTTTAGGCTGGCTCTGAACTCTTCCGGGTTGGCCAGTACCGGGTTGATGGCTCTAAGTTGCTCTTGAACTCTGGCCTGTGCCCGTCGTTTAGGCATCTTTTTACTCCTGTCCCGTTTTCCCTCCTGTTCCAGCTCATCCATTTTTTCCTGCGCCAGCTTCAATACGGCACCAAGTCTCTTGTTATCAACAATTTGTCCCTGGTCGATGCATTCCAGCTTATCGAAGACCTGATAATTGAGTGATCGGTAGGCACATTTGAATGCCAGAGTGCCGTCAGGATAGTCATAGACTGTGATTTTCTCACCTGCAATTCTGGTGTTTTCTTCTGTGGGTTCAACGAGATATATCATTTTATCGTAACGGAACGTCAGTGATTTCGACAACTTACGTAACTCTTGCCACGCGAAGATATCATCCAGATCTTCGATTTTTTCTGCCACCGGTCGGTGCAGATCTTTGGGGTATTTTGCTGGTCTGGCAAAGCGACGATTAAAGTCGGCAATAAAGATATCCAGCCAGACATTCGCATCCTCAATGTTGCTGATACCTTCGAGTCGCAACTCCTTGATAAGTCGGTCCTGGAGTGTCTGGTTTGCACGTTCGACCCGGCCTTTAGCCTGCGGGCTGTTGGCACATATCAGCTCGATACCCAGCTCAGCGAGAACCCGGCCAAACTGCGTTGTTCCGGTCGTGGTGGCGCCGCCATTATTGACCCTGAAAATACCGTGCTTATCGCTGTAAAACGCAAGTGGTTTGCCGTGCCGATCGACATACTCGCGCGTGGCCATCATATCGTCGAAGGCAGACTCCGTTTCACCAAACCGGAGATGCATCAGCCGGCCGGTGGCGTCGTCAATGAAAACCAGCAGGCAACATTTTGGTGCGCGCCCTTCAAACCAGTCGTGGTGGGAGCCGTCGATCTGGACAAGTTCTCCGGAACAATCTAGAAATGTCCGCATGTGGGTTATGTTTCAGCTTTTGCCAAAGATTTCCTGGCTTCTTGTCTGGAGTTGCTGCAGGGCTTCCAGCATGTCGTCCTGGTTCAGGCTTCTTTGTGATTTCTTTCCGGGCTGTTTCTTTCTGCGTGAGGTCTGGCCATCCAGTGATGGCAGGGCCTGCGAGCGGGTATTGTCCCGTTTGTCCTGAACCGTCTCTTTGGCCAGATACAGCCCATGAACCTCGGCGAGCTTCTCACAGGCTAAAGTCGGGCCAAAATCAGCGTAGCGTTCGCGGATAATACGTAGTGCTCGTTCAGCGAGGCCCGGCATGAGTTGCCGGTTGCCAGGCTGGCCACGACGACGGTTAACAAGTGAAAGCGGCCCATGTTCACGATAGTGATCCAGCAACCGTCGGCAGTGTCTGTCAGATATCTAAAGCCGGGTTGCTGCAAGACGTGCGGTAAGACGGCGGTCGATAACGTCCTGAAGGATCCTGAGTCGGTTTACATCGTTCATTGAGAAAAACTCCGTTCCGTATGCCGTCATGAGTCTCATTCTTTAAAAGCAGCGATCGCGGTGGCGAGACTGTAGCGCGGACATGTCTATTTGGTCAGAGACGGACATCTCAATTTAGCTGCTACAATATTAGTGCGCATAATGTATATTATGTTAAATGGACTTTTCGAAGCTTAACGCCTGCACACCTGGTTCTTAATTCGCCGTCTTGCTCGCCTGCTCTTCTTCCTGAACTTCTTTCACTGGCGTCCCCTGGTGAAATCTGAGCTGCCAGCATTCCTGATGATTTGCACAAATATGGCTCCTCTGCCAGATTGACGAACGAAGCGTTTTTTTAGCAGCGCGTCCGTCTGAATCGATAACCTCGCTGCGGTACGTAAGCAACGCGCAATCTTTGGTTAGTAAAGCCAACTGAAAGCTGTAAGCGTTGATGGCCTCCACGTCCTCGTTAATTAATGCTGTTACGGTCTGCGTTTTATCGTAACGTTCTCCGCTACGGCCTATCTCCAGAAATTCGTCATGCAACAACTGCTGCAAAAGCTGCGCGCTGCGGCGTGTTGATGCCTGATGCAGGCTAACTTCCAGGTGGCAAATTAACTCAAACAATTGCAGGTTTACGGGATCGAACATTATTACCTCTTTTTCAACATGACAAAAACCCGGCCATCTGCGCCGGGTTGTCTTGTAGGCTAAGGCCGTCTGAATAGCGCAATACTGCGCCCGGCGAGAACAAAATCAATCGTCTCGGTAATAATCGCGCCGTCTGTTTTTTCCTCTGCGGTCGACAACTCGAGAACCCAGCCGCCTTCGCCAAACTGCGGGATCTGGAACGGAACATCGCCTTCAAAGGGATTGAACAGCATCAGCACGTCATGCCAGATGCCCTCCTCCTTCTCAAGATCGGGTCGACTGATGGCAAGGCCTAAGGTCGAACCCTCATCCCATTGCTCTGATTGCTGCAAACCGCCGCCGGCGTTAAACCAGCGTATTTCCAGCCCGTCGCGCCAGCTTTCACGACGTAAAAGCGGTTGCTCCGCGCGCAGTGCAATCAGATGCTGGGTGAAGTCTCGTAATGCACGATCCCGCTCAGACTGCGCTTCCCAGTTGAACCATGAAATCTCGCTGTCCTGGCAGTAGCCGTTATTATTGCCCTGCTGCGAACGACCAAACTCATCGCCGGCCAGCAGCATCGGCGTACCGTGGGAGAAAAATAACGTTGCCAGAAAATTACGCTTCTGGCGTTCACGGACGGCAATAATATCCTGATTTTCCGTCGGGCCTTCTTCGCCATAGTTGCAGGAACGGTTATCGTTGTGCCCGTCGTTATTGTCCTCACCGTTGGCTTCATTATGCTTCTCGTTATATGAAACCAGATCGTTCAACGTAAAGCCGTCATGGGCGGTAATAAAATTGACGCTGGACCACGGACGACGACCGCGTAAATCGTACAGATCGCCCGAGCCCAGTAAGCGGGCGGCAAAGTCGTTGGAGACGTTATCTCCCTTCCAGTATTCCCGCACCGTATCACGATATTTGTCGTTCCACTCGCCCCAGCCAGGCGGGAAACCGCCGACCTGATAGCCGCCGGGGCCAATATCCCACGGCTCACCAATCAGTTTAAGCTTCGATAAAACCGGATCCTGGGTTACCGCATCGAAAAAACCGCCTCGCGGATCGAAGCCTTCTGGCTCGCGTCCAAGAATAGTCCCGAGGTCGAAACGAAAGCCATCAACGTGCATCGATTGCGCCCAGTACCGTAGCGAATCCATAACCATCTGCAGCACCCGGGGATGCGATGTATTCACCGTATTCCCGGTCCCGGTATCATTAATGTAATAACGATGTTGATCCGGCATCGTCCGGTAATAAGAGAAATTATCGATACCTTTAAATGAGAGCGTCGGGCCCAGCTCATTGCCTTCCGCGGTGTGGTTATACACCACGTCAAGGATCACTTCGATACCGGCATCATGAAAAGCGCGCACCATGTTGCGAAAGCCCGCTATACCTTCAGGGCCATAATAGCGGGAAGCAGGAGCAAAGAAGCCTAGCGTATTGTAACCCCAGAAGTTTTTCAGTCCCCGCTCGAGCAGATGCTGGTCATCGGGAAACCAGTGTACGGGGAGCAGTTCGACGGAAGTAATGCCCAGACTTTTAATATAATCGACGGAAGCCTGATGCCCAAGCCCCTCAAATGTGCCGCGCAGCTCCTGAGGAAGCGCCGGATTAAGCCGGGTAAAACCTTTGACATGGGTTTCGTAGATAACCGTCTTCGGCCAGGGGACATTGGGACGGTTTTCCCCCTGCCAGTCGAAAGCATCCGGGTCGATAACCTTACATTTTGGCGTATAGGGCGCGCTATCGCGACTATCAAAGCTCAGGTCGCTCTCCTCATGGCCCAACTCGTAGCCGAAATGCGCATCGTTCCACTCAACATCGCCTTCCAGCTCCCGCGCGTAGGGATCGATAAGCAATTTATTGGGATTAAAGCGATGACCGTTTTCCGGATCGTAAGGTCCGTAAACCCGATAACCGTACAATGCGCCGGGCTGCAGATCGGGTACATAGCCGTGCCAGATCTCATCTGTATATTCAGGCAGTTCAAGCCGGGCTATTTCGGTTTTACCGGAAGGATCGAATAAGCACAGCTCAACGCGTTCAGCATGCGCTGAAAACAGTGCGAAGTTCACCCCCTTCCCGTCGAAATTAGCCCCCAACTGCTGGCCGTGGCCTGGCCGTATGATAAAAGCATTTTCCTTTGACATTGTTATTCCCCACGTTCCTTTTCACTAATAAGTGTCAATAACCACCCGGTTGCTGACGCCAGATCGAGCGTCTCTTCTACCAGACGGCTTTCACCGGTTAATGCATCGCAATAGCGCCTTCCGGCCAGATCTTCCGGGAGCGATACTGCCGTCTCGCCCCACAGTTGCGCCGATGACTCGACCAACCCGTGCGCCGCCACGTCAAACACCAGCCGAGGAACCACCACGATGAGGGCTTCCTCGTCTTTGATACGCGCGTAGGCGATAAAATTATCTGCTCTTTCACCCGCGACTTTTAATGGTACCCAGTCACCATAATGAAAGAGCGCGGAATGCTGCTGCCTTAATCTGAGAAACGAAGCGGTGACGAATTGCTTCAACCGTCCGTCTCGCCATGCGCTTTCATGATGAAACAGTTCCGCGCTTCCGCTATCAAGATGTTGTGCCAGGGCGGCGAAGTCAGGTTCACGGCGGTTATCCGGATCGACGAGGCTAAAGTTCAGCGCCTCGCTCCCCTGATAAATATCCGGTACCCCAGGCGCAGTCAGTTTGATGACCGTCTGGCTAAGGCTGTTCACCAGACCGGCACGGACAAAAGGCTGCAGGGAGGTGTAAAAATCATTGAGAAACAGCGCGTTATCAGCAGAAAACAGCTGTTGAACGTAGTTCAGTACGACGCTTTCATAGCTTTCATTGCTGTCGATCCAGTCGGTTCTTTGCTTAGCCTCGCGCAGCGCTTTTTCCATAAAAGCGAGAAAACGTTCTTCGAGGGCTTTCAGCCCTGCGCTATCGTCAGGCAGCAACGTTGCAGGCCACACGCCGGCGAGCGCCTGATAGATCATCCACGTATCTGCCGCGTTCGGCGCCGTACCGTCGTTCAAAAAACGCACCAGGGTTTGATTCATCTGACGCCAGCGCGCAAGATTGGTCGCCCACAGCTGCGGAGCTTCCGTTAAGGTATACAGACGGGCGCGCGCATCCTCCCCGCGTTTAGTGTCGTGCGTCGACGTTCCCAGCAGCGCGTCGGGCTGGCGAGCAAGGCGAATACGCATCTCCTGATGGAAACGAGAAAGCGAGAAAGCGCGCGGCGTGGGATCCGCGCCGACTTCATTCAGCGCCAGATCGAGGTTATGGCGGAAGAACAGCGTATCCTCGACCGATTTAGCCATTAACGGCCCTGTCAGCTGTTGAAAACGGGTCCTGAAAAGCGAGGCGGCATCGAGGCTGCTTGTTTGTAAATTGCCGGTCAGGATAGCGATAATGACCTCAAGGGCCCTGGGATCGGGGCGGTTTTCCCGAGCGTTAACCCGATCGACGACCCGGTTTAATAGCGTAATATCCTCGGCGCTCATCCCCTCAGCGGTACCGTAGGTGCGATATACCGGAAAGGCCAGCAGCAGTTCACGTAATGCGTGGCGCAGCGCTTCGCTTTCAACCTCCATGCTATTACGCTGCGCCAGTTCGATGGCCAGCCTCAACAAAGTGGTAAATTCGCCCTCAAAGTTGCGATCCGCCATCAGCCCTTTCGCCTCACGCAGCGCCTGGTGACGATCTACCGCGCCGCCGAGCGCTTCGTCATGCACCTGCTGCAGCTGGTCGAGATTATTGTCATCCACCAGCACTTCAGCCAGCGAAGCGATAAACTCATATCCGGTGGTGCCGGAGACGGGCCAATCAGCGGGAAGCTGCTCGCCTTTCGCAAGAATTTTTTCCACCGTAATGTAGCATTCTGGCCCGGCGGCCTGGCGCAGACGCTGCAAATACCCTAATGGGTCGGCAAGCCCATCGATATGATCGATGCGCAGACCATCGACGATACCGGCATGTACCAGTTCAAGAATAAGACGGTGGGTATCGTCGAATACCGCCTGTTCTTCGACCCTGACGCCAATCAGGCCCGTAATTTCGAAAAAGCGCCGCCAGGAGAGCTGTCTGGGCGCTTCCCGCCACGACATCAGCCGCCAGCTTTGCGCCTCGTGCAGCGCCACAATCGCGTCGCGATCTGGCGAAGTTAGTAGTTGCTCACCTGTTGCCAGACTTTCAGGATTCAGCGGCCAGGCCTGGTCGTAATAGACGAACGCCGGTTTCCCCGTTTCAGGATCGCGCTTAAGCTCAAGCGCCCCGCTCTCCAGTTCTGCCTCAAAGGTATCCCCCAGAAACGGCAGCGTAACGGGACGCGTCCAGTCAATATCGAAATAATTGGCCCAGGCGCTGTGCTTACCCTGTTCAATGACGTCCCGCCACCAGCGATTCTCCAGAGAGGTCGCCATATGGTTGGGAACAATATCCAGAATCAGGCCAATTTGCGCACTCCGCAGCGCCTTTACCAGCCGGTCAAACCCTTCGCGGCCGCCAATAGCCGGGTCGATTTCGTTTGGATCGGTAATATCATAGCCATGGGTGGAGCCGGTGGTCGCCGTAAATATCGGCGACGCGTAAAGATGGCTAATACCCAGCGCTTTCAGATACGGGGCCAGCGCCGCCGCGCGATCGAAGGTCATACCATTACGGAATTGAATACGGTAGGTTGCGGAAGGGATCATGATGAAGCTTCTCCATGTGCAAAACGGACAACAATGCTGTTTGGCGTTAACGCTTCCTGCCGCTCCGGCCAGCTAAAAATGACCTCTCCCGGTATCTCCGGCATCGTCACGGGGTCCGCGCCGATATTCAGCGCCACGGAGAGCGTCCCGTCGGGGAAGCGCCAGCTCACCGCCAGCGCATGCGCCGCCGCGTGCAGGATCCTGCCTTCCACGGTGCCCCCTGCCGCGAGCAGCGGGACGATATAGCGATGGCGCAGTAAGATAAGGTTGCGGGTAAAGCGCAGCCAGGATTTCCCCTCCTCGCTTGCCGCCTTCTGCCAGTCGAGCTTAGAGCGGATAAAGGTTTGAGGATCGTTCGGATCCGGAACGGAGGCATCATGCCCTGCGTGTCCGGCAAACTCTTTTGCCCGTCCTTCTCTTACCGCTTTGGCGAGAGCACCCTTAAAATCGGTAAAATATAGAAAAGGATGGGTTTCACCATACTCTTCGCCCATAAACAGTAAGGGAATGTGGGGAGAGAGAAGCAATGCGGCAAGCAGCACGCGCGTTTTCTCAGCGCCGGCCAGGGAGATAAGCCTTTCGCCATGGGCTCGGTTCCCGGTCTGATCGTGATTCTGAATAAAGTCGACAAAGAACTGCGGTGGCTGAACGGCGCAGGAGACGCCGCGAGGTTGCCCGGTTTGTGGAGAGACCTCCCCCTGATAGACAAATCCTTCCGCCAGCGCCCGAGCGACATTCTTTGCCGGCTGATGCGCAAAATCCTGATAATACGCATGGGTTTCACCGGTCGCGAAAACGTGCGCGGCATTATGGAAGTCATCATTCCATTCAGCGGTAAACAGCGGTGTGTGCCCGTTTTCATCGCGCGGATGGAGGAAAATCACGTTACGGCTATCTTCCGTCGTCAGGTGAATATGGCGGTCGGGTATAGCCGCGCGGATATTCTCGGCTATTTCTATCAGCACGTGCCGGGCGGAGCGATCTTCAATCTGGTCAATAGCATCAAAGCGCAGCCCATCAAGTTGATACTCGGTAAGCCAGAACAGCGGCGCATCGGTAATATACTGACGCACGGCCTCGTTTTCATAGGCAATGGCATTACCCCAGGGGGTCATTCGGTCCTGATGAAAAAAGCCCGGCGACAGCAAAGAGAGATAGTTGCCTTCCGGACCAAAATGGTTCAGCACGATATCGAGAACCACCGAAAGCCCTAACCCGTGAGCGGCATCGATGAAGGCGTGAAAATCCGCCGGGGTACCATAAGCTGAGTGCGGGGCATAAAGTAGTACCCCGTCGTAGCCCCAGCCGCGCGAACCACCAAACTGAGACACCGGCATAACCTCTATCTGGGTGATCCCCAACTCTGCCAGCCAGGGGAGCTTTTCGATAGCGGCGACAAAGGTGCCTTCTGGCGTAAAGGTGCCCGGATGAAGTTCATATATCACGGTTTCTTCCCAGGGACGCCCTTTCCAGTCACGGTTAACCGGTTGATAGCGTCGGGGATCGATCACTACTGAGGGGCCATTGACATCATCGCGCTGCGCGCGGGTGGCCGGGTCGGGAATGAGGCGGCCGTCGGCTAAACGAAGCTGATATTCATCCCCGTGCTTAACGCCAGGGACATCGATCTGGAACCAGCCATTTCCCACGGCTTCCATCGCAATATCCCGGTCTCTCAGGCTAAGCGTCATCGACTTTTGACCTTCGGCCCAGACGCGAAAGCGGACAATATCCGCGGAAATGAATTCCGCCCCCCAATGCTTTTTAAACGATATGGATTCCATTCAATGTCCTCAAACGACCTGCAGGAAATGCAGCATGAAATATAAGATTAGCCCAGGTTTGGACGAATGCGCTGTTGATGGCCTGACTGTTATTTTTAACGACGTTGTCTATCATTAATAAATCGCTAAAAAATAAGGAATGCTATGCAGATTCGTAAAGGATTAAATTCTGACCTTGCTCGCCTCGAATATTGTGATTTTTCCTTCACGGTCAGCCAGGTTGCCAGAGGCCCTTTCATCAATAATGATCTGAAAATTGAGACACTTCCCTGCGCTTATAATAAAACCTATGAGCTGGATATCCAGACGCTGGAAAACCACTGTATTAATCCGGATGCAATATTCCTGATTGCCGAAACCGAAGCGGGACAGGTGGCCGGTTTTATCACCGCATCCCTGAGCTGGAACAGGTTTATTTCCGTCGATTATATTGCCATTGAAAGCTCACATCGCAGATCCGGCGCGGCCAACAAGCTCATGGCCGCCGCCCATATCTGGGCCCGCAGTATGAACGCTGCTGGATTAAAGCTTGAGACGCAGAACGTTAACGTGCCCGCCTGCCTCTTCTATCGAAATTATGGTTTTACTCTCGGAGGATACGATCGATATCTCTACAACGCTTTAGCGGAAAAAGATGAAATTGCGCTGTTCTGGTATTACATGTTGAACTAATTGTCAGGTAAATAATTCCTGGTTTTACAAAGTTAATTATTCCTGGTTTACGCTTTTTGCTCGCTCAATCACAACGATTGGCTAATCTTAAATTTCATTTATCAGGAGGCCGGTATGACAACAGGAAATAATTCATCGCTACATTATCCTCTTCCGCCGTTTGTTGAGCAGCCGCAGCAGGCTCCGGGGCTGGCATCTGAAATGAAGCCCCTTCCCGACCATGGTGAGACCAGCTATATCGGCTCCGGAAAGCTCGCGGGAAAAAAAGCGCTTATTACCGGCGGTGATTCAGGTATTGGCCGCGCTGTTGCTATTGCCTATGCGCGTGAAGGCGCGGATGTCGCCATCGGCTACCTGCCGGAAGAAGAGTCGGACGCGGCTGCCGTAATCGCGCTGATTCAGGCCGAGGGACGAAAAGCCGTCGCCATTCCCGGCGATATTCGGGTTGAATCTTTTTGCGACACCCTGGTTGAAAAAGCGGTAGCCGAGCTGGGCGGGCTGGATATTCTGGTGAACAATGCCGGCAGACAGCAGTATTGCGAATCCATCGAACAGCTGAGCACCGCTGCGTTTGATGCCACCTTTAAAACCAACGTCTATGCGCCGTTCTGGATAACCAAAGCCGCCCTTCGTCACCTGTCTGCGGGGGCGGTTATCATCAATACCTCTTCCGTTCAGGCGTTTAAACCCAGCGAGATTTTGCTGGATTACGCCCAGACCAAAGCCTGCAACGTGGCGTTTACTAAATCCCTGGCGCAGCAGCTTGGCCCGCGCGGTATTCGCGTTAACGCCGTTGCCCCTGGCCCTTACTGGACACCGTTGCAGTCAAGCGGCGGCCAGCCGCAGGAGAAGGTGCAAAAATTTGGTGAGGATACGCCGCTTGGCCGACCGGGACAGCCGGTTGAGATTGCGCCGCTTTACGTCCTTCTGGCTTCCGACGCCTGCTCCTACGCTTCGGGTCAGGTCTGGTGCTCAGATGGCGGTACCGGCGTAGCCTAAAAGAGCTGGCGCGGCCTGTTCCCGGCTGGCGTTACGCTTAGCCGGGCGACAGGGACTCGGGCGGGTCCAGGCCGTCTGCAGTTCGGTAGCCCAGGTTGAGCGCCAGCGCGCAATTCCACCGGATACGTGCCTGGTCAGCAAAAGAGCCGCGGTAGCGGCTCTCTTTTCACTCGCCAGCGCTAGCGTAACAGAAAGGTGACCATCATTATCAGCAAATACCCGCCACAGGCGAATTGCAAGAGTCGCCATCCCCAACGCAAGTAGCGCCACTGATAGCGCTCCGCAGCGTTTGCCTGCGCAATAAGGGGATCGGGGTTCTGCTTTTTCTTTTTTCTTTTCAGAATATCCCAACCCCACCAAACCATCAGAAAGATGGCGATGACCTTTTGAAGAACGATGTTGTCCATGTAACCCCGCCGTCAATATCTTATCCCCTGGACGGGCAGTGTAGCGCAATTTACCCCACCCGGCAGGCTATCATTGCGCGTAATTCCCCCTCTTCCGTACAAATTTTCCACTGAGCTTTGAAGAACATAATTTAAGCAATAACCTGGAATAATCCCATATAGATATCTGGCATAAATTAGCGCTTTTAAATTTATTAAATATGTAGTATTTGAAACTCAGAAAAGTTAGCAGGCTTATGATTTAAAAAGCTAAAATTTGCAAAAATACCGTCAGCCACTAAAATAGTAATAAGTTAGCTAACAACACAGGGAGATATTATGGGTTTCTGGCGAATTGTCTTAACGATTATTCTACCCCCGCTGGGAGTATTGCTGGGAAAAGGGTTTGGCTGGGCGTTTATTCTCAATATTATTTTGACGATCCTCGGCTACATTCCAGGGCTCATTCACGCTTTTTGGGTACAGACCAAAAACAGCTAAGCATCTGAAAGCGCCTTTTGAGATTTTTCTCAGTGCTCAGTAATATGTCGGGAGCCCACGCTCCCGACCGTCATATCAGATATCAGAAAGTCACGCCAGCGCCTACGTAAGCGCCATCTATGATGGTATGTCCCGGGCGGCCATCTTTTCCATCAACGCTCGCGTGACGATAGCCAGCCTTGATAGTCAGCGGCGTCAGCGGCGTCCAGCTAATTCCGCCATTCGCTTCGACGTAATTTTTAACGCTGTTAGTTAACCCTTCCGGCGCGGAATATCCTTCGCCGTACAGATGGATACTGTCAGTCAGCGCCAGATCGATGCCGCCGCCAATCGGGAAGGCCACGCCGTTGTCCCCTTTCTTCGGCCCGAGATATACGGCTTTTGTGCCAATATTCGCCGTGAGCGGACCCAGCGCAAGATTGTAGCCAACGCCGACGCCGCCAAGCTGACTTCCGTCCTGAGTATTTTTAATCCAGTTACTTTCCGCATACAGGCCGGAAGAACTCTTACCGATTTCCATATTAAGATTGGTAAAGTTTTTCCCCTGCTCAGCGGTAAAACCCATTGCCAGGGCAGAGCCTGAAGCCATAATTAAAGAACACGCGATAATGAATTGAGTCTTTTTCATCATACCCTCCTGAAAAGAGGCGCGAACTTTAACAAGCGCGATGCCGGCGATCAAATTTTCTTTTGTGAAATGACACCGTCAATAATTTACCGAAAAATAACAGCAGAATAGTCTGGATTCTATTATACGTTAGCGGTCAAGCGAATAAGCACAGTGATTGAGCCATTATTGACGCGTTATCTTAATGGTGATTCAACCAACGGCACGAAAATGTTGAATAAAAGCTCGCGATAGTAATAATCACTGCCGGTTTTATATGCTTTATAAGTAATTCGCATTCTATAGTGACATTCTTTTTTACAAAACCATAAGAAATGAAATCACCACTTCCCGACCATTTGCGGAATATAGAGAAGCCAGCTGAGCAAATTTGCATTCACCGCCAACCAGAGCCATGATTAACAGGCGTTAAACGGAATCGGAAAGATCACAGGAGTATTATTATGCTTAAAATGTTTACCGCGCTGGCTATTTTGGCGACGTCAGCAAACGCTATGGCACAGGACGATATTACGCTGAACAGCCTCGCCAAAAAGGAGCCCGCCGCGTTTAATCAGATGCTCAAAGGACATCACCTGCCCGGTTGGGTCAGTTCAGGCGGCACGACCACGCCCGCGCGTACGGTAAAGCTTGGCGAGGATGTTTATCAGGTGCTCAGCGTCTGCAAACCTCACGATTGCGCTGCGGAGCGTCTCGCGGTGCTGTGGTCGGAAAAATCCAGACAGATGTCCGGGGTTTTTTCCACCGTTGACGAAAAGACATCCCAGGAAAAGCTGACCTGGCTTAATGTTAGCGATCCATTATCCATCGATGGGAAAACGGTACTCTTTGCAGCCCTGAGCGGCAGCCTGGAAAACCATCCAGAGGCTTTCAACTACCCCTGAAATCCGCCAGCAAGCCCGGTGCGATGAACCCGCGACGCGCATTCATCGCCCGCCAGCGCCCTCTTCTGCCGTGCGCGCCCAAAGGTGTACGGCAGAATTTCGGTAAAACGTCGTCAGGCCAGACGCTCTCTCTCATGGTTCCCGACTTCTGTTTACAGGGAAATACCCGCGAACGACATAAAGCCCAGCGACATGAGTCCGGCGGTAATGAACACGCTGCCTAATCCGCGTAACCCTTTCGGCATATTGGCATATTTCAGCTTTTCGCGAATGCCAGCCAGCGCCACAATCGCCAGCGTCCAGCCAATACCGCATCCGGTGCCATAAGTCAGCGACTCAAGGAAGCTGTATTCACGCTGCACCATAAATATGGTCGCGCCAAAAATGGCGCAGTGGATGGTCAACAGCGGCAGAAACGGCCCTAAAGCATGGTTTAACGCATGGAAATATTTGTCGATCACCATCTCCAGGATCTGCACCAGCGCCGCAAGGACGCCGATAAACGTGATGAAATCGAGAAAACTGAGATCCACGCCTTCAATCAGAGCATTTTCTTTCAGTAGGTGATGATAAATCAGGTTGTTAATCGGCGTCGCAATGGCTAGCAGCGCCGTCACGGTGATCCCGAGCCGAAATGCGACATCGATCTTTTTGGAAATAGCGAGAAAAGTACACATGCCAAGGAAAAAATTGAGCGCCATATTTTCAACGAAAACCGCGCGGATAAAAATATTCAGGTGAGATTCGAACAAGACAACCTCCGTGTTGTTGAGTTGTTCCTCAATGATGACAAATTTTCAGGTGAAACAGGAAATTACGATTCGGTTTTGCCGAGTCGATCACCTTTTAATTTCCTGTTTGTGATCGAACAAACCAGCCCTTTCCTGACTAGCGAAATGAACGTGGCAGCATTTTGATAAACTCGCCAACCGGCACCGGTTGTGAGAAGTAGTAGCCCTGGTAAATAGCGATGCCCATATTCCTGAGCATTGTAAGCTGCTCCTTATCCTCCACGCCTTCGGCGATAATCTGACAGTTAAACTTCTTCGCCAGATTCACCATATTCTTGACCACCAGCGCGGAAGCATTATTGGTGACGATATTGAAGGTAAACACCTTATCGATTTTTATAATCTCAGGATTAAACTGCTGGATGTAGCTGTAGTTTGCGTAGCCGGTACCGAAATCATCCAGCGAAAACTGAATCCCGATGCGCCGCAGCTTATCCGTCACCTCCGAGGTTTGCAGCGTATTTTCAATCGACTCCCGCTCGGTTATCTCAAGGACGAGACGAACTTCCGCCTCTTTCAGCTCCTGGATAAACGTCTGGCAGAGTTGGACTATTTCGTCATCCTGAAAGTTAACCGAGCTGGTGTTAAAGCAAATAAAGAGTCCTTCAGGGAGCAGGGACTGCTGGCGACGGAGCTGTCGGCTTACTTCCGCAAAGCAAATCGCCGTCACGTCTTTAATCAAACCGGTCTGTTCCGCAACGGAGATAAATTTATCCGGCGCAATAAATCCCTGTTTGGGATGTTCCCAGCGTACCAGCACCTCGCCGCCGATAATGGCGCCGTCCTCATCGTTAATTATCGGCTGAATATACGGTTTGAGCTGCTTCAGCTCGATCGCCTTCCTCAGCTGGTACTCAATCGTCTGCCGATAGCGGAGATAGTTTCTGAACAAAAAGGCGAGCAGCAAGGAGGCGAGAAGAATGGCGATGAGGGTATGCTGTTCATAGCGGATAAATGCGACTGCGCCGGAGGCAAAGCCGCGATCGGCAATGACCGAATAATTAAATTGCTCAGAGGTCAGACGCACGGGAATTTTGATCTTCGGCGTCGTGGTGACTTCCCCTTTGCGGTTCATTACCCGATTACCAACCTGAAGATACAGATGAGCATCGCCATCCAGAACGGATAAAATATTGTATAAATAATAGCCATCAATACCTATCAACGTGGTATTCCCCCGGTCGTCCTGTTCGCTATACACCATTAACGGATGAGACGGCGTAATATCGTTCCCCTGGAATAACTGCAACGATCCTTGGGTATATTGAGTTCTATCAAACTGAAATTTGCGTCCGCCAAAAACTGAAGTGCAGTAGATCTCGTTATCCCGCCCTAAATTTACCGAGCGCACGTCGGGAATGGTCGCCACCAGCGTGCGCAGCTCCGTCAGGACGTTCTCATTGCAGTTTTTTCCCATAAAAGGTTCCGCCAGGTCGGCGGCCTGTTCGGCGTGGGAAACGGTCACATCAAGGCTGGCTATCGCCTGCTGCAGCCGCGACTGGATATCCTTATCCACCTTTTTTTGCATCTGCCAGTAGCAAAGACCGGTGCCAAGACTGATTAATGCCATGAGAAATAGGATTATCCACAGACGATGGCGTGACGATGAGTAGTTCATTATGCTAATCCAGTTAGACTCGCCATCGGGGGCCGGCGGTCAATTGTTTGGCCAGATTTTAACAAATCCTTTTTAAACTCGCCCTGAACCGATCAAGTTTTAATGCATATCAATGATATATCATGGCCAGCCGTTGCGTGATGGCGCAGACGACTGGCTGCGAAATTTGCTGAGGCAAAAGCGGCGCTGTCTATGGCTAAATTATTGACTTAAAGTAGAATAATACGAAAATGACTTCTTTGTGCGCTGACCAGAAATGCTGGCAAATATGACGATTCACTCCCGTAATAGCATCCTGAAAAAAGTAAAAGCATCCGCCGTAGCTATCGCTGCAGCGCTGCTGCTGTCGCACTGCGGCAGTAAACCGCCCGTTTCTCTTGTCACGCCGCTGCCGCCCGCAACAAAGCAGCCGACGTTACCCAAAAGCCACGAGCCGGTGCGCGGCGTCTGGCTGACAACCGTCTCGCGCCTCGACTGGCCGCCGCTGGAATCCGTGAACGGCGGCATTACCGCCGATCGCCGCATCGCCCTGCAGCAGCAGGCGCTGATTGCCAAGCTGGATAATTTAAAAAGCCTCGGTATCAATACCGTTTTTTTCCAGGTGAAACCTGATGGCACCGCGCTCTGGCCGTCGAAGATCCTGCCGTGGTCCGATATGCTGACCGGTAAAATCGGCGAGGACCCGGGCTACGATCCGTTAAAGTTTATGCTGGATGAAGCCCATAAGCGCGGCATGCGCGTTCATGCATGGTTCAACCCCTATCGCGTCTCGGTCAATACTCGCCCCAAAACCGTCACCGAGCTTAACGGTACCCTTTCGCAGTTTCCCGCCAGCGTCTATGTCCTGCATCCGGATTGGATCCGTACCTCCGGAGACCGTTTCGTTCTCGACCCGGGGATCCCGGAAGTGCGCGACTGGATCACCAGCATCGTGGCAGAGGTCGTAGAGCGCTATCCGGTAGACGGCGTCCAGTTCGATGATTACTTCTATACCGAAACGCCGGGGTCGAAGCTGAACGACAATCGGACGTTCCAGCAGTATGGCCAGGGCTTTGCTGCCAAAGCGGACTGGCGGCGGCACAATACCCAGCTGCTGATTGAGCAGGTTTCCCGCACTATCAAGCAGCTGAACCCCGCCGTAGAATTTGGCGTCAGCCCGGCGGGCGTCTGGCGCAATCGCTCTCACGATCCGTCCGGGTCCGATACCCGCGGCGCGGCGGCCTACGATGAGTCTTACGCGGATACCCGCCTGTGGGTTCAGCAGGGATGGCTGGACTATATCGCGCCGCAAATTTACTGGCCCTTCGCCCGCGACGCCGCGCGCTACGATGTGCTGGCAAAGTGGTGGGCTGAGGTGGTGAAGCCTACCCACACCCGGCTTTATATTGGCGTGGCGCTGTACAAAGTTGGCGAACCGTCAAAGAGCGAGCCTGACTGGATGATTAGCGGCGGCGTGCCGGAGCTGAAAAAGCAGCTTGATCTGAATGAATCCATGCCGCAAATTCAGGGCACTATTCTGTTCAGAGAGAATTACCTTAATCAGCCGCAGACCCAGCAGGCCGTTAACTACCTCAAAGGCCGCTGGGGAGGCTGATTCCCCCTGACAGGCCAGATGCCTGTTACTACAATCACCGCCGGAGGATGTATGTTGAAAAAATCGCTCATCGCCTTTTCCCTGTTTTGCGCCCTGTCGCCCGCTGTTTTTGCGGGCAACAGTGAAAGCGAACAGCTGAATAAGAAGAACGTCATTGATTTTTATAACAAAGCGTTAAATGACAAGGACTTTGCCGCCGCCAGGCCCTATCTCGGAGACCGCTACATACAGCATAACCCGATGGCGAAAGACGGCGTTGAAGGCTTTCAGCAGTTTATCGCCTTCCTGAAGAGTAAATATCCCGACTCGCGCAGCGTTATCAAGCAGGCCTTTGTCGACGGCGATCATGTGATCCTCCACGTGGAGGTAACCGGTCGCGAGCCGGGAGTGACGCGGGCGATTATCGATATCTTCCGCGTTGATGAACAGCATAAAATCGTTGAGCACTGGGACGTGACCCAGAACGTTCCGCAGAAAACCGCCAGCGGCAACGGCATGTTCTGAGCCTGAGCAGAGCTCCTCTGCTCATCATTCCCGCCGCTTTACCCATTTTCGCTTCGTACAGATGGGCACTTGTTTAAACAGTTTATTTACTTTACTGTAAAGTAAATAAACTGACGGGGTAAGGCGGATGTTCAACGAAGGAAAATGGGCAAAGCTGTTTTGTTTCATTGGATTATCATTTCTTCCCTGCGTAGCGAAGGCCTCACTGCTGAGTCTGGCTACGCAGGATCAGCAGATTCAGGCGGCATGTTCACGTGTAGATGAGCCGGCTCAGGCCAGGCTATGTCACGCCCTGCTCGTTAGCCAGCAGGCGGAGCAGCGCCAACGCTATCTGCATTTTTTACTGCAGCAGAATATTTTCAGCATTCAGACCTATGACTTTCTATGGGGTGAATACCAGCGTACGACTGCATGTTCTGAAATCAGCCGCTTTTTTCTGTCGAGGGCGCTGGATGCGGCGCTACCGGCTCCACCCACGCCGGTATTTCCCCCATCTTCCGGGCTAAGCGAACCGCCGGCCGTGTTTGCGCTACAAGAATCCCTCAACTGACCGTAGGTGCATAACGATGCTGGCTCGCTTTTTTGTGTTTCGCCCGGTTTTTGCCGCCGTCATCGCCATCTGTATTATGGCGACCGGCGCTTTCGCCCTGCTGACCCTGCCCGTCGAACAATATCCGGATATTGCTCCTCCCGGCGTCAACGTCACCGCCAACTACCCCGGCGCCTCGGCTGAAACCGTTGAAGACAGCGTGACCCAGGTGCTGGAGCAGCAGATTAAAGGCATCGACGGCCTGCTCTATTTTTCCTCCAGCAGCAGTTCAGCAGGCCAGGCGCGTATTAGCCTCAGTTTCGATCAACGCATTGATCCCGATATGGCGCAGGTGCAGGTACAAAATGCCGTTAATCAGGCCATTACGCGTTTGCCTCAAGAGGTGCAGCAGCAAGGCCTTACGGTAACCAAGTCACAGGGTGACAGCCTGATGGTGGTGGCCCTGTACGATCATACTCGAACGCTAACCAGCCTTGATATCAGCGACTTTCTCGTTAGCTCCCTGCAGGAGCCGCTGAGCCGGGTGGAAGGCGTGGGGGAAACGACCGTTTTCGGCGCCCAGTACGCAATGCGCATCTGGCTCAATCCGCTGCAGCTGAACGGCTACGGTTTGATGCCCTCCGACGTGCAGGCCGCCGTCGAGGCGCAGAATTCTCAGGTCACCAGCGGCGAAATTGGTTCACTGCCTACGCTGGAGGGGCAGTATCTGAACGCGACGGTCACCGCGCAGTCCCGCCTTGAGCATCCCGAACAGTTTGAAAACATTATTCTGCGCACCAACAGCGACGGCTCGGTGGTCTATCTGCGCGATGTCGCCCGGGTGGAGATCGGCGCGGAAAACTATCAAAACCAAACCACGCTCAACGGTTTCCCCTCAGCAGGAATCTCAATTCAGCTGGCCTCCGGGGCCAACGCGCTGGAGACGGCGGAGAAGATCCGGACAGAAGTCGAACGCCTGACGCCCCGCTTTCCGCAGGGCGTTGTCGCCGCTTATCCGCGCGACAGCACGCCGTTCGTGACGGTCTCTATCGAAAGCGTAGTGCGCACGCTGATTGAGGCGATTCTTTTTGTGGTGGCGGTCATGTATCTCTTTCTCCAGAGCTGGCGGGCAACGCTGATCCCGACCCTCACGGTGCCGGTTGTCCTGCTCGGTACCTTCGGCATCCTTAGCCTGCTGGGCTACAGCATCAATACGCTCACCCTCTTCGCGATGGTTCTGGCAATCGGTCTGCTGGTTGATGACGCTATCGTGGTGGTCGAGAACGTTGAACGCCTGATGGTGGAAGAGGATCTTACCCCGCTTGAAGCCACGCTGCGCTCGATGAATGACATAACCGGCGCGCTGATTGGCATCGCGCTGGTACTCTCGGCGGTTTTTATCCCGATGGCGTTTTTCGGCGGCTCGGTGGGGATTATCTACCGGCAGTTCAGCGTGACCATCGTTTCGGCGATGGTGCTTTCCGCGCTGGTCGCACTGACCCTGACGCCGACGCTGTGCGCCCATCTGCTCAAACCCGGCCATCTTAAAAAAGGGCCGTTCTTCTCCGGTTTCAACCGCGGCGTCGCCGCGACTCAGAATCGTTACCTGGCGATTCTCCGGCGGATAGCGGTCCGCCCCTTCCGCTTTGTATTGCTGGCTCTGGCGCTGACGTTTTTGATGCTCTGGCAGTATCAGAAACTGGCTGGCGGCTTTCTTCCGGAAGAGGATCAGGGCGCGGTGATGGTTCAGTTTACGCTTCCCTCCGGCTCGCCGATGTCGATGACCGAAGAGGTCGGCGCGGAAATTAGCCGCTATTTCATGAGCGAGGAAGAGAATAACCTCAACGTCATCTTTATGGTTACCGGCAGAAATAACGCCGGCAGCGGGCAGAACGTCGGCATGGCCTTCGCCGAACTCAAGCACTGGGATGCGCGTCCCGGAGAACAGAACAGCGCTCAGGCGATCATTGCCCGGGCGAACCAGTACTTTGTTAAAACCTCCCGGATGGCCAGCATCAGCGTGATGTCGCCACCCACCGTGCGCGGGCTCGGGCAGTCGAGCGGCTTTGAACTCTGGCTACAGGATAGCGCGCAAAACGGCAGCCCGTCGCTCATCGAGGCGCAAAACACCCTGCTCGCTGCCGCCAGACAACAGCCAGAACTGGATGCGGTGCGCATTAACAGCCTGGAGGAGAAGGCGCAGCTGCAGGTCGATGTTGACAGACAGAAAGCGCAGGCCCAGGGGTTGGATCAGGCAGCGATAAACAGCACTCTCTCTGCGGCCTGGGGCGGTGTGTACATTAACGACTTTATCGATCGCGGGCGCGTCAAGCGCGTGTACATGCAGGGAGACGCAGCCTGGCGTTCGACGCCGGAAAATTTATCCGCCTGGTTTGTCCGCGGCGACAGCAACAACATGGCCTCCTTCGACAGCTTCTCATCCTGGCGCTGGACCACCGGGCCGCAGATGCTTCAGCGTTTTAACGGACTGTCAGCCGTGCAGTTCCAGGGCAATGCGGCATCGGGCGTCAGCTCCGGTTCGGCGATGGCGGAAATGGCCGAACTGGTGGGCACGCTGAGCGGGTTTGATCTGCAATGGAGCGGTTTGTCCTGGCAGGAGCAGGCCTCTTCAGTGCAAACGCTATGGGTATATCTAGCGTCGCTGGCCTTTATGTTTTTGTGTCTGGCCGCCTTGTATGAAAGCTGGTCGATTCCGGTCGCCGTACTGCTGATCGTTCCGTTGGGGATTCTGGGGGCCGTGAGCGCGTCGCTGCTCGCCGGATATGAAAACGATATCTACTTCCAGGTCGGTATGCTGACGACCATGGGGCTTTCCGCAAAAAATGCGATTCTGATCGTTGAATTCGCGCTGGCGCAGTTTCAGCAAGGAAAAACCTTATCCGACGCGGCGCTGGAGGGCGCTCGTCTGCGCTTACGCCCCATCATTATGACCTCACTTGCATTTGTTGTCGGCGTTATCCCTCTGGTACTCTCTACCGGTGCCGGCGCTTCCAGCCAACGGGAGATTGGCACCGCGGTGATCGGCGGTATGCTCACCGGGACGCTGCTGACCTTGCTCTTCGTTCCACTCTTTTTCCTGCTGGTACAGCAAGGAATGATGCGCCTTAAAGGGCGCAAACGGTAAGGACTCAATTGATGGGAAATCAACGCGGGCGGCCAATGAAAGCCCGCCCACGCATTTTACAAACCGCCCGCGAGCTGTTTCTCAGGCACGGGCTTGATGTGTCGCTGGATACGATTGCCGCCGAAGCGGGAACCTCGCGGCCGACGCTTTACAGTCATTTCCCTGGCGGTAAAGACGCGCTGCTGCTGGAGACATTTGCGTTTCTCAATGACACCATGCAGCCGCCTCTGCGCCAGCTTTTGCAGGAGCGTCAGCAGGATTTTCCCGCGCTGCTGCGCGGGTTTGCGAAAGTGGTGCAAGCGCACTTTTATGCGCCGGAGAATATTCACTTTCAACGCCTGCTGATCCAGGTGCTGGTGCAAAAGCCCGAACTCTACGTCACGCTCGAACAGCGCCCCTCAGGGCGCGTTTTGCAGGCACTGAGCGAGATACTGGCGCAGAAAAAAAACGAAGGTTTGCTGACCATCAGCGATCCGGAGCTCGAAGCAACGGCGTTTCTCGGCGCGATTATGGGCTATCCGCTGCCGGGGGCCTTAATTGCGCAAAAAGCGGTGGAGCCGGAGAAGCTGGAACAGCTCGCGGAATGCGCGATTACCGTCTTTCTCAAGGCCTGGGGCTACGGGCCATAATCCAGGTTTACGCAGCCACTTTCAGGCCTGTCGCCGCCCTTATTCTGCTAAGCGGATAAAGACCAGGTCTTCGGCCCCGCGCCAGAGGCCGAAGAAAGACTAATCGGCGAGCAGATCGTCATACAGCGCGCGCAAGCGGGTTCGCAGGTAAAGTACCGCTTTATGCTTACGCGACAGCAGCGCCTGCTCGCTTGCGCCGGTCTCTTCGGCCAGCTCCCGATAGCTGTAGCCCTGCAGTTCGGTTTTCTCGAATGCTTCGCGCTGGGCGGGCGGCAGTTCCGCGAGCGCCTGGTTTACTGCCTCCCAGAGCAGCGTTTTCAGATACGCCTCCTCCGGCGTTTGCACAACGCCAAACAGCGTCTCGGCCAGCTCATCCTCGGGAAAGCCACCCTCTTCTTCCTCGCTGAAATCGCCTGCCAGCGGCAGCTCACGCTTTTTTCTCGCCCTGTCGGTCATCTCGTTTCGCGCGGCCCGGAACAGCCAGGCGGCAATATTCTCCACCGGTTGCTCGACGCGGATCAGCTGATAAGTCACTTCCTGCAGGATATCGTCCGCCTCATCCCTTTGCGGGATCCGGGCGCGAATAAACGCCTTCAGCTTCGTCCGGCAGGCGTCGAGAGCGGAAATCAGCCGCGATGGCGTCGCGATGCCGTTTTTCATTGCGCTCACTCGGGATCCGTATTTTTCACCGCAGGCTCCTGCTGCGGCGCATTTTCGCTACGACGATCGCGCCAGCCGCAGTGGCCACGATGCCCGCGATGACCAAAGCGCTGTACAAACTCATCGCGCTGCTCGGGACTCATCTTCATCCAGCGTTCATGCATTCGACGCCGCGCCTGTCCCATACCGAACATTCCCGGGCGAAAACCGAGACCGCCAAACAGGATCCGCGACAGCGCCAGAAGACCTAACGCCTGCCAGAAGCCGATGCTCTTTACCCCAAGGATAGCGGGCAGTAGCGCATTCCATAGCGACATGACCAGCAGCCCGAGAACGATGATTAATGCCGCGCCGATGAGAAGCGGTTTTGCCATTCTGTGGTCACCAAAACGGTGCTGATGGCGCTGCTCGCGCCTGTCGAAATCTCTCATGCTTTGTTTACCTCATAACGCTTGTGAATAGTAACCTGTGCAGAGGTAGACGAATGAGCGGACAAAATATTGCTAACAATATTTAAAAATCGACACACTTTATTTGTACGACAAATGTTATTGTGTGATCTTCATCACCTTTCGGTGCGGGCGGCGGCGGTAACGTTACCCGGTGATTCATAGAAAAAAGAGGAACTTATGAAGGCAGTAAAATCATTAAAAGCAGACTGGGCAATTATTACGCTGATGATTGTTGTCGCGGTCGTTATGTATGGCTATCTGATCCCCAAATACTGGTAATCGACGTCATACCTGCGCTGAACCGCCCCATCGCTCAGGGCGGCTCATCGACCCTCACCATTACCGCTTATCGTTGAGCGTCTTAATCAAAAACGGCACCGAGTCGCGCAATGACGGGTTAACCGTTCCGCTATGATCCAGCCCCTCATAAATATGCACGTCCGCCCGGGTTCCTGCGCTTTTAACCGCATCCGCAAAGCGTTTTTGCATCGCCGTCGGAACGTTGATATCGACGCTGCCTATACCGATAAATACCGGATGATCGATTTTTAGCGTCGGGTAGAGCATGGTTTCTACGCTGGCGTTTAACAGCGAATCCACTCCCGGTTTGAGGGCATTCGCCGCATTGAGACCGGCCTTCATCACCTCATCGTTGAGCGGTGTAATGCATAAATGGTTCGCCTCTTTCAGCAGCGGTAGCGCTTTGTCCTGGAAATAGTCGGCGGGATTGAGCTGCGGGTTGCTGTCGGCAGCTGAAAGATAAATATAGAAAATATACGGAATTTTCGGATCGCCGCCGCTCGGCGCTTTGCCGCCTGCCGGCGGAAGAATGTCGGCTGCGGTGGTCCCTTTTTCAAAATAAGGCGTACCGGTCAGCACCGTTGCGCGAATATTAAGCTCGGGTGCATATTGCGGCTGATAGCCGGCGCTGGCGAAGGCGGCATGCGCCCCCTGCGACTGTCCTACCAGAATAAGTTCATTTTTGAGCGGAAACTGTTTCAGGGCGGCGCGAACGCTGTCAAGTACGCTCCACGCTTCGCCGCGGGCGTTCAGATAGTGGTGCAGCCCGGACGAGCCCAGACCGGCATAATCCGGCGCGACTACCGCATAGCCCAGCGACAGCCAGGTGTTCAGATACTGCTTATCGCGATCGCTGCGCGGGTTTAACGACGGCGCGCAGTGATTCGCCACGCCAACGGTACCGTGAGCCCAGACCACCACCGGCCATCCCCCTTCCGGCGTGGCGCCAAAGGGAATAAAGACCGCCGCGGTATCTTCGCGCGCGGTTTTACCGTTCACGCCGCTGTGGGAAGGATAACGCAGAAAATATTGCTTAGCCGCTTCGCTTAACCCGTTCTCCGCGCTGAGCGGAGAGACGGCATCGGTGCTGTCGGTAGCGGCGCTAGCCGGAACAGCGCTCATGGAAAGCAATAGCAGCGCAGAGGTGGCGGTAAGGAATTTTTTTGAGAGGGAATAAGTCATGACATCCTGTTCCATAATGGGGATGCACTTAGTGTAGACCCTGGCGCCTGAATACCAGCTCAATGAAGCGGGTCATTTTGCTGATTTGCATAAACCCTGAGTGGCTTCGCTTTTTATCCGCCACAATAATGATAGATTTTTATCAATCACCTCACAGGAAGAGAACAATGTCAGCGAAAAAAGTCACCATGAAGGATATAGCCAGAGACGCCAGAGTCGGTATCGCGACGGTGGACAGAGTGTTGAATAAACGAACTCCCGTGAAAGAGAGCACCGAACGTAAAGTGCTTGAGTCCGCCAGGCGCTTAGGCTTTGCGCTCGAACAATCGCAGTATCGGCTGGCAGCCGGTCAGTCGGCGATCCCGCTGAGAATGGGGTTCATCCTGCTGCAGGAGTCGCACTCGTTTTACCATCAGCTGGCGCAGGCGCTTGAGCAGGCGGCATTGCCCTGGCATAGTCCGGCACAGGCGCCGGTGTTTCTGCATTATGACATTAACGCCATTGACGACATGGTTGCCGCAATCGCCCGCCTCAGCGAAGAGGTTGACGCAATCGGTATTGTGGCGCTGGATAATCCGCTTATCCGCCATGCCGTTGCTCAGGCCGTTGATAAAGGCGTGCGCGTCTTTACCCTGCTCTCCGATATGAGCATCCCGCAACGCACCGGCTACATTGGGCTGGATAATCAGAAAGCGGGCCGCACCGCCGGTTGGGCGGTGGACAGGCTGTGTCATGGAAGCGGCGAAATCGGCATTATCGTCGGCGATAACCGATTTATTTGTCAGGAAAGCTGCGAGATAAGTTTCCGTTCCTACCTGCGCGAACATGGCAAAGGCGACCGGGTGCTGGAGCCTGTACGCAGCCACGAACGCGCCGATATCGCCCGCCGGGTGACGGAGGAGATGCTGCAGCGTTATCCCGATCTGGAGGCCATCTACGCGCCCTGCGGCGGCGTGGAAGGGATTATCGCCGCGCTGCATGCGCATCAGCGTCAGCATCAGGTCACGCTGATTTGTCATGGCCCGGTAGACCACGGCGAGCTGGCGCTAATCGACGGGACAATCGATCTGATGCTGGCTCATCGGCTTGCCGAATTCGCCTCAGCGACCGTCGACGCCTTTGTCCAGTGCGCTCACCAGCCGCAGGCGACGTTTATTAACGCCCTGCAGCCGTTTGATTTACTTACCAAAGAAAACCTCTGATCGGCGAAAGCGCGGGTATATTCTCCGCGCTCCGCTTCAGCGCTACATTTGATAAAAAACTATCAATTAAAACATCAAAATAAACCTTGAATTCCATCAAAGAATTTAAATTTCATGATTGTTGAAGATGAAATTTTCATTCAATACTGGTCATGTTTTCTCCTCATCTGAAAAGGAAGCCATCATGACCATACATATTGCCAACGCGCCGTGCAGCTGGGGCGTCGATGATCCCAAAAATCCTTACCTGCCGCCGTGGACCAAGGTGCTGGAAGAGGCGGCGACGGCCGGTTATAAAAGTATTGAACTGGGGCCGTGGAGCTATCTGCCGACCCGAGCCGATGAACTCAGCGCCGCGCTGAATAAGCAGGGGCTGTCGCTGGTGGCCGGAACGATCTTTGACGATCTGGTCAGCGAAGAGAACTTTGCGAACATTGTCGCACTGACGCATAACATTTGCCGCAACCTGTCGCAGGTTCCATCGGCGGAAAAGACGCCGGGCAACCTCTTCCAGCCGCCTTATCTGGTGATTATTGATTTTGGCAATCCGCTGCGGGCGAAATACGCCGGACACAGCGAACTGGCGCCCCGCCTCTCTCCCGACGACTGGCAGCGGATGATCGGCCATATTATTACCATCAGCCAACTGGCGTGGCAGGAGTACGGCGTTCGTCCGGTTATCCATCCTCACGCCGGCGGCTGCATCGAGTTTGCCGACGAAATCGACCTGCTCGCGGCGCAAATCCCCCATGATGTTGCCGGATTGTGTCTCGACACCGGCCATCTCTTCTATTCGGGTATGGACCCCATCAGCTGGCTGGATCGCCATTTTGATCGCCTTGACTACCTGCACTTTAAAGATGTCGATCCGCAGGTATTCAGGAGCGTAATTTTCCGCGGTATCGACTTCTTCTCTGCCTGCGCGGAGGGCGTGATGTGTCCGCTCGGCAGCGGCGCCATTGATTATCCGGCGGTGCGCGCCTTTCTCGACAAACGCGGCTATCAAGGCTGGATCACCATTGAGCAAGAGCGCGACCCGCGCAACGTCGAGGGCAGCCTTAAGGCGGTCACGGAAAGCCTGCGCTACCTGCATTCGGTTGGTTTTTAATCGGGAGATGAAACATGATTAACGGTATTAAACCTGTTGGCCGGTCGTTACGCTGGGGTATGGTGGGCGGCGGCGGAAGCAGCCAGATTGGTTATATTCACCGCTCCGCGGCGCTGCGCGACGGCACGTTTACCCTGCTGGCCGGGGCCTTCGATATTGACGCTCAGCGCGGGCGTGAGTTTGGCCAGCAGCTGGGCGTGGAGGCCGGGCGCTGTTACCCCGACTACGAAACGCTGTTTCGCGAAGAGGCCGCGCGGGAGGACGGTATTGAAGCCGTTTCCATCGCTACGCCGAACAATACCCACTACGCCATTTGCCGCGCAGCGCTGGAGGCCGGATTGCATGTGGTCTGCGAAAAACCGCTCTGTTTTACCGGCGAAGAGGCCGATGCGCTGGTGGCCCTGAGCGAAAAACAGCGCAAAATCATCGGCGTGACTTACGGCTACGCCGGTCATCAGCTGATTCTGCAGGCGCGGCAGATGATTGAGCAGGGGCTGCTGGGCGAGATCCGCATTATCAATATGCAGTTCGCCCACGGTTTTCATAACCAGCCTGTGGAGCAGGAAAACCCCAGTACCCGCTGGCGAGTGGACCCGAAGTTTGTTGGCCCCAGCTACGTTCTGGGCGATCTCGCCACTCACCCGCTGTTTCTGGCGGAGACCATGGCGCCGAAGCTCAATATCACTCGCCTGATGTGCTCCCGCCAGAGCTTTGTCAAAAGCCGCGCGCCGCTGGAGGATAACGCGCATGTGCTGATGGAGTACGACAACGGGGCCGTGGGTTCGATGTGGTGCTCGGCGGTCAACAGCGGCTCAATGCACGGGCAGAAAGTCCGTATCGTCGGAGAAAAAGCCAGCCTTGAGTGGTGGGATGAACAGCCGAATCAGCTGCGCTATGAGATTCAGGGCGAGCCGGTGCGCATTCTCGAACGCGGTATGCCCTATCTGGACCCGCTGGCTCTGCACGATGACCGGATCGGCGGTGGCCATCCCGAAGGGCTGTTTGAGGCCTGGTCGAATTTGTACCGCCGCTTCGCCATCGCCATGGATGCTACCGATCGTTGCGACGCAGCTTTGCTGGAAAACTTCTGGTACCCGGATGCCAAAGCCGGTGCGCTCGGCGTGCATTGGGTTGAGAACTGCGTACGTTCAGCAGACAGTGGCGCCCGCTGGGTCGATTTCCATTAATCCATAAATAATATTTTCCGGGGGGGCGGCTGACGCCTTGCCCGGCCAAAGAGAATCGGGCCGTTCTGCGCCCGGCAAGACGCCAGCCGCCACCGGGCCAAAATGACGCACAACGGCCATTTATCGCAGTGTCTTAACGTGACAGTGTCACCAACTCTCGGCAAATTCACAGCATTGTAATCAAAAAGCGAATGTCGTATAACAGGTGCCAAACCGAGGGGTGTCCCGTGAGGGCTGAGATGGCGTAAGCCGAACCCTTTGAACCTGATCTGGGTCATGCCAGCGAAGGGACGGGTCGGCATTTCCGCCAGTTTTGCGCCATTGCCTGTTCACACTTCATTCAGCACGCCCGGATCTCCCTATTATCAGGAGGTCCTGTGATTCTTCCCGCATTTACTCAGGGTATTTATGGTCGTCTGCGCCTGCAGGCCGGTGCTGACTGGCAGCGCTATGTCGCCCATCCCTTCCTGCGCCAGCTTGCCGACGGCACCCTTCCCGAACCCGCTTTCCGTCGCTATCTGACGCAGGACTACCTGTTCCTGATCCACTTTGCCCGCAGCTACGCGCTGCTGGTGAGCAAGCTGCGTACCCTCGCGGAAATGCGCGTTGCCGCCGCGTCCATGAACGCCATTCTCGACGAACTGCCGCTGCACGTCGGCTACTGTACGGGATGGGGGCTGGATGAAGCGACGATGGCGGCTGAAGAGGAAGCCGCTGAAACGGTAAATTATACCCGCTACGTACTGGACATTGGCCACGCCGGCGATGCGCTGGATCTACTGGCGGCGCTGATGCCCTGCGTGGCCGGCTATGCGGAAATCGGCCTCGGTCTGCTGCACGACCCGGCGACCCGGCTGACTGCCAACCCGTATGCCTCGTGGATCCGCAACTACGGTGATGAGGGCTACCTTAACGGCGTCAATGCAGCCTTAAACCTGCTGGAAACCCTCTGGCAGCAGCGCGGCGGCGAAGCGCGTTTTGCCGAACTCAGCGCCATTTTCACGACCGCTACGCGCCTGGAGGCTAACTTCTGGCAAATGGGCCTTAACGCCCTCGCGGAGTGCCAGGCGTGATGGCTCCCGGCATCGAAGTACGCGGACTGAGCCTGCGCTTTGGTTTGCGACCGATCTTCGACAATTTGACGTTCTCTATTCCCGGCGGCCAGTGGAGCTCGCTGCTGGGGGCCAGCGGCGCCGGTAAAACCAGCCTCCTGCGCATCATCTCCGGGCTGGCGAAAGCTTCTGGGGGCGAAGTTCGCGCCAGCGATGGCCTGCCGATTGCCGGACGCCTGGCGTGGATGGGGCAAAAAGATCTGCTTTACCCGTGGCTACGCGTGCGCGACAACGTCTCGCTGGGGGCGCGCCTGCGCGGGGAGCGCATCGATCACCTGCGCGTCACCACGCTGCTACAGCAGGTTGGGCTTGAACACTGCGCCGATGACCGCCCGGCCGCTCTCTCCGGCGGCATGCGACAGCGTGCGGCGCTGGCGCGTACGCTCTACGAAGACCGGCCCATCGTGCTGATGGACGAGCCCTTTTCCGCGCTCGACACGATTACCCGCACGCGTATTCAGTCCCTGGCCGCCCGGCTATTGGTGAACCGGACCGTTGTACTGATCACCCACGATCCGATGGAAGCCTGCCGTCTGAGCCACCGTCTGCTCGTCCTTTCCCCGGCCCCCGGCGGGATTGACGACACGCATCGCTTGTCCGGCATACCACCGCGCGCGCCGGACGATCCGGCGCTATTAGCCGGTCAGGCGGAGTTGCTGCAACAGCTGATAAGGGCTAACGAATGAGCGCAAAACTGTTTCGCGCCGCCGTGGTGTTCTGCGGCCTGCTCCTGATTTGGTGGCTGGTGACCCGCAGCGGCATTCCCGCCTTTCTGCTGCCTTCACCTTCGGCGGTGGCAAGCGCCCTGTGGGTCAACCGCGCCTACCTCGGTGGGCACACGCTGATCACATTAAGCGAGATCCTCAGCGGTCTCGCGCTCGGCGTTCTGCTCGGCGTGATACTGGCGCTGTGCATGATTGTTTCGCCGCGCCTTCAGCGTTGGCTGATGCCGTTGGTGCTGACCAGCCAGGCGATCCCGGTCTTTGCCCTTGCCCCGCTGCTGGTGCTGTGGTTCGGCTTCGGGATGAGCGCCAAGGTTATGATGGCGGTGCTGGTGATCTTCTTTCCCGTCACCTCGGCGTTTTTTGACGGCCTGCGCCGGGTTAACCAGGACTATCTTGACCTCGCGCGTACCATGGGCGCCTCTTTTGGCGCGCAGCTGCGCCACATCCGCATGATGGCTGCCCTTCCGGCTCTCGGTTCCGGTCTGCGGATGGCGGCCGCCGTCGCGCCCATCGGGGCGATTATTGGCGAATGGGTCGGTTCAGCCGAAGGACTGGGCTACGTCATGCTTAACGCCAATGCCCGTCTGCAAACCGATATCTGCTTTGCAGCCCTGTTTATTCTGGTGCTACTGACCGTCCTGCTGTGGCTGGCGGTGGATGCTTTTTTACACCGGCTGATTAACTGGACGCCGGAATGACGCTCTTAAATAAAAGGACTAACCATGCGTAAACGTATTTATGCCGGTATCACGCTTGCCGCGCTGTTCAGCGGGCAGGCGCTGGCCAATGAAAAACTCACCCTGGTGCTGGACTGGTATATCAATCCCGACCACGCGCCGATCGTGGTGGCTGAACAGATTGGCGCCTTTAAAGAGGCGGGTCTGGACGTTAAAATTGTGCCACCGTCCGACCCGGCGCTGCCGCCGCGATTAGTCGCCGCCCGCCAGGCGGACCTGGCGATTACCTACCAGCCGCAGGTGCATTTTTTTGCCGATGAAGGTCTGCCGCTGGTCCGCGTCGGCACGCTGATTAATTCGCCGCTGAACACGGTGATCGCGCTGGATAAAAGCATCAAATCTCCCGCCGATCTGCAGGGCAAAAAAGTGGGGTATTCGGTAAGCGGAATCGAACAGGCGACGCTGGCCACTATGGCACAGCACGCGAAAATCGATCCCAAAAGCATCAAGCTCATCAATGTTAACTTTCAGCTGACCAGTGCCCTGCTGGCCGGACAGGTCGATGCGGTGATTGGCGGCTATCGTAATATCGAAGCGCTGGAACTGCAGCTTCAGGGGAAAGATCTGCAGGTGATGAACGTCGAGGATTACGGCGTCCCGGCCTACGATGAGCTGGTGATTGTCGCCAACCGGGACGACGTCAACGCGCCGAAAATCAGGACGTTCCTTAAAGCGCTGCAAAAAGGCGTTGCTTACCTTCGCGCTCATCCGCAGGAAACCTGGCAGGCGTTTGCCGACGCGCATCCTGAACTGAACACGGAGCTGAACAAGCAGGCCTGGCTGAAAACTCTTCCTCTGTTTGCCAGCGATCCGGCAGCGCTGGATAAACCTCGTTATGAAGCTTATGAACAGTTTTTATATAACAACAAGTTGGTGAAAAAAGTCACACCTTTAACGAATTATGCGGTTGAACTGCACTAAGTCATACCATTGCTGGCGGAAATCTTTCGCCAGCAATAGCCAGGCGGCAGTAATAAAAATTGCGAAAATTCCTCACTAATAATTACAATTTTAAAGGTCTTTCATCCTTTAAAAGACTTCTTTTTTATCAATGCGTTATGCGTTAATTTTGCAGTGTAAAAATAACGTAAATATAGCTTAATCAATAAAACGTTGAACGCGGTTCTAAAAAGCCATATATTGTGCCCGCTTTAATGCATGGCGATTCATTTTCTTACACCATTTTATTCAACCAGCGCTCAACCGTAACGCTGGTTGTGGGAGTGATATGATGACGGATAAAGTCCGTATTGATACTTTAGGCGCAGATTTATTAGATGCAAACAACGATACCTTTTTGGCCCGTCAGGCTGAATTCGAATCGAATGTCAGGAGCTACCCGCGCAAGCTGCCCCTTGCGATTACTAAAGCGGAAGGCGTCTGGCTGACCGATGCGGATAACAAACAGTATCTCGACTGCCTTGCCGGCGCAGGTACTCTGGCTCTCGGTCACAACCACCCTGATGTGCTGAAGAGCATCCAAAGTGTCATTACCAGCGGCTTGCCGTTACATACTCTCGATCTCACCACTCCGTTAAAAGATCGCTTCTCTGAATACCTGCTTTCCCTGCTGCCGGGCGAAGGTAAAGAATACTGCCTGCAATTCACCGGTCCCTCCGGCGCTGACGCCGTAGAAGCGGCGCTGAAGCTGGCGAAAAAATACACCGGCCGTACTTCCGTGATCAGCTTCTCCGGCGGCTACCACGGGATGACCCATGGCGCGCTGTCCGTCACCGGTAACCTGTCGCCCAAAGCGGCGGTTAACGGCATGATGCCGGAAGTGCAGTTTATGCCTTACCCGCACCAGTACCGCTGCCCGCTGGGTATCGGCGGTGAAGCCGGCGTAAAAGCGCTGACCTACTACTTCGAAAACCTGATTAACGACGTCGAAAGCGGCGTGCGTAAACCGGCGGCGGTGATCCTTGAAGCCGTTCAGGGTGAAGGCGGTGTGAACCCGGCTCCGGTCGAGTGGCTGCAGCGCATCCGTAAAGTGACTCAGGAACACGGCATTCTGCTGATCGTCGATGAAGTTCAGGCTGGCTTTGCGCGTACCGGTAAATTCTTCGCCTTCGAACACGCGGGCATCGAGCCGGACATTATCGTGATGTCGAAAGCCGTCGGCGGCGGTCTGCCGCTGGCCGTTCTCGGTATCAAAAAGCAGTTCGACGCCTGGGAACCGGGTCACCACACCGGCACCTTCCGCGGCAACCAGCTGGCGATGGCGACCGGCCTGACCACCCTGCGCCACCTGAAAGACAATAACATTGCGGATAAAACCGCCGCTCAGGGCGAATGGCTGAAGGGCAAGCTGGCCGAGATGCAGAAACGCTATCCGGTGATTGGCCACGTTCGCGGTCTGGGCCTGATGATCGGTATTGAGATCGTTAAACCGAACGAAGCGCCGGATCACATGGGCTGCTACCCGGCGGACGGCGAACTCTCCGCCCTGCTGCAGAAGAAATGCTTCGAAGCGGGCGTGATCCTCGAGCGCGGCGGTCGCCACGGCTGCGTGCTGCGTCTGCTGCCGTCCCTGCTGATCAGCAACGCTGAGCTGGAAATTTTCTTCGACAAATTTGAACAGGCCCTGCTGGCCGCCGGCGTAAAACCGGTCTGAGTGGAGTAAGTGACCGCAATGTCCAAGTTGAATCCGATTCTTGCTGGTTCCGCACAGAGTATTGATGCCTATCAGCAAGCGATCGCCCAGACCAGCCAGGCTGTCGCGCAGTGGTTGCAGCAGCCTGAAATGTATCAGGGGAAAAGCGTTGACGAACTGCGTGAGCGCATCACCCTTGATTTCAACGAACAGGGTCTGGGCAACCAGGCGGCGATTGAACGTGCGATCGAGTACTTCCTGAAAGACAGCCTGTCGGTACATCACCCGCAGTGCGTGGCGCATCTACACTGCCCGAGCCTGGTGATTAGCCAGGCGGCGGAAGTGCTGATTAACGCCACCAACCAGAGCATGGACTCCTGGGATCAAAGCCCGTCAGCCACCATCATTGAGATCAAGCTGATTGAATGGCTGCGTGCGCAGGTCGGCTACGGCGCTGGCGATGCGGGCGTGTTCACCAGCGGCGGTACCCAGAGCAACATGATGGGGCTGATGCTGGCGCGCGATGCCTTCTTTGCCCGCCAGGGCCACTCCATCCAGCAGGATGGTCTGCCGGGCGATGTTCGTCGCTACAAAGTACTGTGTTCTGAAAACGCCCACTTCTCGGTGCAGAAGAACATGGCGCTGATGGGCCTCGGCTACCGTTCCGTGACGCTGGTGAAAACCGACCCATTCGCGCGGATGGACGTGGCGGACCTGAAAGCGAAAATCGCCGAGGCTCAGGCTAACGGCGAGCAGATTATGGCGATTGTCGCTACCGCTGGCACTACCGACGCGGGGGCCATTGACCCGCTGCGAGAAATCGCGGCTGTCGCGGCAGAGCATCAGATCTGGCTGCACGTTGACGCAGCCTGGGGCGGCGCGCTGCTGATGTCTGAGAAGTATCGCGATCGTCTGGACGGCATTGACTTAGTGGATTCCATCACTCTGGATTTCCATAAGCAGTTCTTCCAGACCATCAGCTGCGGCGCGTTTCTGTTAAAAGAAGCCCGTCACTATGAGCTGATGCGCTATCAGGCGGCCTATCTGAACTCTGAGTTCGATGAAGAGCATGGCGTACCGAACCTGGTGTCCAAATCGCTGCAGACCACCCGCCGCTTCGACGCGCTGAAGCTGTGGATGGGTCTTGAGGCGCTGGGCCAGAAGCAGTACGCGGAAATCATCGATCACGGCGTGACGATGGCGCTGAACGTAGCGGATTATGTCGAAACGCAGCCGACGCTGGAACTGGTGATGCAGCCGCAGCTGGCGAGCGTGCTGTTCCGTTCCCGTCCGCAGCAGATGGCGGGCAGTGACGACGCCGCCATCGCCCTACTCAACCAGCGGGTTGGCGATGCGCTGCTGGCTTCCGGCCGCGCTAACGTCGGGGTGACCGAGCACAACGGCTTTACCTGCCTGAAGCTGACCTTGCTGAACCCGATCGTCACGTTAGATGACGTGAAGGTGCTGCTGAGCCTGGTCGATCGCACTGCCCAGGAGCTGCTGGCGCAGTAAGCTTTTCGCATTGACCACGAAAGCCGATAACTCACCTTATCGGCTTTTTTATTGGGTTTCGCCCTCAGCTTGTGACGTTGTCACGCCATTTCCCGGGGGCGGCGCAAAGCGGCTGCCCGGGCTACAGTCCCGCAGACTTCTGAGGACGCGTAGCCCGGACAGATGCGCAGCATCGCCTCCGGAGCAATTCCGCTACACCGCACTTTTCTCCCGGGGGCGGCGCAAGGCGCCTGCCCGGGCTACAGCCCCGCAGACTGCTGAGGACGCGTAGCCCGGACAGATGCGCAGCATCGCCTCCGGGAAATTCTGCCACTTCGGGCGCTTTCCCCGAGGCGTTATATCTGCGCCGGACGTGCGATGGCGCGATGTTGTCGCACCGTGTATCGACTCTCCTTTCCGATACACGGTGAGACAAACAAACGATCAGGCGAGATAACGTGCCGCTGGCTCAGATTTCGGTATGGGTGGATGCCTGCACGTATACGCCCTTCGCGCTTAGCTCAACGTCAGGCCTCTGCGAAACAAACAGCACAAACACTTTGCTCGCGCCGTATACGGTCAGGCTTATTTCCGGGCCCAACCCAACCACCGATGCAATATTGACGATGGTCCCTGCTCCGGCCCCGGCCAGACTCGGTGCGACAGCGTTCGCCCGGCGAGTCAGGGCGGTAATGTTGAGGGTAATCAGCCGAGTGATATCGGCGCTAACGTTACGCCGTTTCCCGATCCGGCGGCAGATAGCCGGCAACAAAGCGGGTCAAAATCGCCGAGGCCACCGGGCTTTCCTCAACCTCAAGGCTCAGCTTATCCGGGTCAATACCCTCGTTGCGCAGTGCCGCCTGACGGTACGCGATCAGCGAGCGGGCAATCGCCGGCGTGATTTCCGGGTGGAACTGGGTGGAGACGGCATGGGCGCCGTAGCGCACAATCTGGTGCGGATCGTGCTGCGACGAGGCCAGCACCTTCGCCCCCGGCGGTAATCGGGTGACCGTTTGCATATGAGTCAGATGCGCGCTGAACGGCGCCGGATGATCGGCCAGAAGACGATCCGCCCGCCCGCTTTCTGACAGCGAAATAGTTTTGCTTCCGGCCTCGCGCCCGGCAGGATGGTAATCCACCTCGCCGCCCAGCGCATGCGCCATCAGCTGATGCCCGTAGCAGACGCCAAACAGCGGCATCTCTATTGCCATTGCCTCGCGGATCCAGGCCGCGGTCATTTCGCTCCACGGCAAGCGTTCGGTCACCATATCCCATGAGCCGGTAATCACCGCGACGGTCGCGTTATCCGGGGCGGGAAGCGTCTCCCCGGCAAACACTCGCGCCACGCTGATTTTATTGCGCCACGGCGCCAGTAAATGACCAAACCAGGAGGGAAGATCGCCGTGGTCGGAGGCGATTTCATCCGGCGGGGTGCCCGTCTGCACAATAAGAAGCGTATTTCGGCTTAACGACATCGGAGGGCCTTTTTTCACAACAACACAGAGCCCTACTATGAGCAAAAGCGCCAGCGGGGGCAAATAACCAATCCGCTAACGCTTATGCTCCGGGCGAATAACGTCTACTGCGCGTCCGCGCTCTCCACCTGCGGCACCGCAGCCGCAGCACCCTGTTCAGCCGGCGCGTTGGCCGGGTCAAAGATATGGTCGAGGATGGCGCGTGCCGTCGGTCCTGCCACTACGCCATCGCCGCCGCCGTTCTCCAGAATCAGCGCCATCGCCACCTTCGGATGCTGATACGGCGCAAACAGGGTGTAGAAGATATGGTCGCGCAGGCGAACCGGGATCATCTTCGCGTTGTAGGTCTGATTCTCCTTCAGGCTGAAGACCTGGGACGTCCCCGATTTTGCCGCGATCTGGTACGGCGCGGTATGGAACAGCTTATAGCCGGTGCCGTTTGGCAGGTTCGCCATGCCGTACATACCGTTGCGCACTACGTCCCAGTATGGCGAATGCGGATCGCCAATCTGCGGCAGATTCTGCGGTGGCTGATAGCGCTCGACCCTATTCCCCTGCTTCATGGAGTAAAGCAGATGCGGATTTTGCACTTTGCCGTTATTTATCAGGGTCGTCAGCGCTTTAACCATCTGGATCGGCGTGGCAATCCAGTAGCCCTGGCCGATGCCCACGGAAATGGTATCCCCCTGATACCACGGTTTTTTATGCACCCGCTGTTTCCACTCCCGGCTCGGTAGCACCCCGGCATACTCTTCGTTAAGATCGATACCGGTAGACTGACCGTAACCGAACTTGCTCAGCCACTCGTGAATACGGTCGATCCCCATCTCAAACGCCACCTGATAGAAAAACGTATCCGCCGACTCTTCGATCGCTTTGGTGACGTTAAGCATGCCGTGGCCGCTCTTCAGCCAGTCGCGGTAGCGGCGCTGGGTTCCCGGCAGCGTCCACGTCGGCGCGCCGAAGAAGGAGGTGGTTGGCGTGATTACGCCCGCCGAGAGCGCCGACAGCGCCATGTAGGGCTTCACCGTCGACGCGGGCGGATAGAGCCCCTGGGTGACACGGTTAATCAGCGGACGGTCGGGGTTTTCGAGCAGCGAACGATAGGCCTGGTAGCCAATGCCTCTGACAAAGGGATTCGGGTCATAGCTGGGGCTGGAAACCATCGCCAGCACGCCGCCGTCGCGCGGATCGACGGCGACCACCGCCGCGCGCTGCCCCTTCAGCACCGACTCGATATACTGCTGCAGATGCAAATCCAGCGTCAGATAGATGTTCTTCCCGGCCACCGGCGGCACCTCTTTTAGCAGACGCACCACCCGCCCGTGGTTATCCACCTCAACTTCCTGATAACCGGTGGTGCCGTGCAGCGCTTTCTCATAGTAGCCTTCGATGCCCTGCTTACCGATATTATGGTCGGCGGCGTAGTTCTCTTCTTCGCCGGCTTTGGCCAGCTTTTGCAAATCGCTGTCGTTGATCTTCGAGACATAGCCAACTACGTGCGCCAGCTCGGCGCCGTAGGGATAAGCGCGCTGCTGGTAGCTCTCTACGGTAACGCCGGGAAAATGGAACTCATTGACGGCAAAACGCGCCACCTCAACATCGCTCAGGTCCGATTTTAAGGTCACCTCTTTGTAGCGGCTGGTGTGGTGCATATCGTCGCGGAAGTCGGCGATATCCTGCGGGGTTAAATCAACAATCGGCGTCAGCTGCTGCAGCAGCGCCGTCATATCGGCGATTTTACTCGGGATCACCTGCAAACGGTAGAGGGTAATATTTTGTACCAGCGGGATGCCGTTGCGGTCGAAAATCAGCCCGCGGCTCGGCGCGATGGGCAGCATTTTAATGTCGTTCTGGTTTGAACGGGTCTGATAAAAGTCGTGCTGCTCTACCTGCAGGCGGTAGAGGTTAACAATCAGGACAGCAAAGCAGACCACCACCAGTAGAAACGCAATGACAGCACGGCGGATAAATAGCATCTCTTCCGCTGAATGGTCGCGAATTTCATCTCTCATAAGGGACATTAGCGGTCATTTACCTGGGTTACAAAGGGCCTGAAAAAGGAAAAGCGGGGAAGAATAGCGTTATCGCAGCGGGAGCCCTACCGAAAGGTTGCTAATGATTTGGCAGAAATGTATCAGCATGTTAGAGATTTAAAGTGACACTGTCACTGAAATAACCTCCATCGTAAGATCGACGGAGGCGAATGGCTAGCGCGCTTTTTCACTGACCGTCATGGTGAATCGCGTCACCGTCTCGCCGGCGTTAGCGTAGCTATGCGGGGCGTCGGTACGTGCGACGGCTGAATCACCGGCGGGAATCAAATAGAGGCTGTCGTTCACCGTTAATGTCAGGGCGCCCTCGGTCACAAAAAGCAGCTCCGTGGTCCCTTCTCCGTGGCCTGGAGAAGTAAAAATTTCGCCCGGATAAAGACTCCACTGCCAGAGTTCCACCATATCAGGACCGCTGGTTCCGGCCAGCAGTCGCGCGTGGCCGCCCTGTTCACCCTGCCACAGCGTGGGGATATCGCCTGCGGCGATCGCCTTTACCGGCGGCGCGGTGGCAACATTGACGAAATCGGCCACCGCAACGCCCATGGCTGACGCCAGACGGCATAACAGCGCAATGCTCGGGTTAGCCCGGCAGGCTTCAATGTCTACCAGCATCCCTTTGCTGACGCCCGCGCGCCTTGATAGCTCGTCGAGGGAGATCTTCTTTTCCGCCCGATAGCGCTTAATGCGCGCCGCAACGGCTTCATTGATGCTGGCGGCATCAGCGCCCGCCCCGGTCGTTATATTGACTTTTTTGGTCATCGGTCGATATCATGCTTTAAAATAGTCGTTAAAGGATTATCCAATGAATAACGTATTACCGTCAATCAGCCCACAGGTGTCGGCGCTGGCTCCCGGCTTTCGCGCCCTGAGCATTGATGTTATCTCTGCTCCCGTACGCGCGCCGCAGGTTGGTGCAGAAGCGCTCCATTCCGCCTGCCGTGCGGTTATCGCCGGTGAGCCGCAGTGGGCGGAAGCACATTTGCTGGCCTGGAACGAGGTATTCCGCGCCTTTGGCGCAAAGCCTAAGCGCACGCCCTGCTCGGCGGAAGCCTTGCGCAGGCGGGTGCTGCGCGATGGCGAAATGGCAGCGCTCGATCCGATCGTCGATCTCTATAATGCGGTGAGCCTGCGCTACGCCGTGCCGGTCGGTGGGGAAAACCTGGCGGCTTACGTTGGCGTCCCGCAACTGAAGATCGCCGACGGCAGCGAGCCGTTCGATACCGTCAAAGAGGGAAAGATCGTCTTCGAAAACCCCGACGCGGGTGAAGTGGTCTGGTGCGATGACGCAGGGGTGACCTGCCGACGCTGGAACTGGCGACAGGGAGTACGCACTCGCCTGAGCGTAGAGAGTCCGCGGATGTGGTTTATTCTTGAAAGTCTGCCGGAAATGCCGCTTAGCGCGCTTCATGAGGCGGGAGAAATGCTGATGGCCGGTCTACTGTCGATGATGCCCGAAGCGAAAATGCATTCGCAGTTGATAACGGCCGACGTCTGGCTGACAGGGGGCGCCCGGTAGCGTATCGCTACCGGGCAAAACAGATGTCTCTCTACTGCTTATCTTCAGCTGCGGCCACTGAACTGGAGCGATAAATAAAGAACAACGCCAGCCCCAGACAGACGATCGCCCCCAGCCTGCCCAGGGAGAAAGCGATGGCGTCATTTCCCAGCCAGCCGAAATTATCAATCAGCAGGCTCATGGCCAGTTGGCCAAAAATCACCGCTACCGTGGCCGTCGCGGTGCCGATACGCTGAACCGCCAGCACCATAATCACGATATAGGGTACACCGCAAAACGCCCCCAGCAGCTGCCATTTCGGCACATCGAGCAGCGTCATCGTCTGGTGAGGCTCGAAATACAAAATCAGCAGCGCGGTGATCAATCCTCCCACGGCGAAGGTGAGAAATGCGCTACGAAACACGCCAACCTGACTGCCTAAACGGCCGTTGATCGCCGCCTGCATACTCAGCATCGCGCCGCCGACCAGCGCCAACAAAATCATTATGCTACTCATTTTACAACCTCAGCTTGTGGCAATCAGAACCAGGGCGACAACGATTAACAGCAGAGCAATAAGCCGCCGCCCATCGATTTTACGTTTTGGCGAACCGAACAGACCGTAATGGTCGATCAGCAGGCTTTTACAGACCTGGCCGGCAAGAATGCCGATCATGGTCATAGCGATACCGATCACCGGTACGGCAACGGTTAAAATGACGACGTAAATGGGTCCCAGCACGCCTCCGGTGAGCTGCCAGCCGGGTAAAGAGAAAAATGAGGGGCTCTGGCGCGGGCCAAACAGCAGCATCAGCAAAAACGTGAGGGCGCTCCCGACGCCAAATATACTGAACGTCGCCCATAAATCCCCTACCTGACCGGCCAGCGGTCCCAGTAGCCCGGCTTCGACGGACAGACCCATGCCGCCGGCAATCACCAGAAAAATCAGTAATAACTGCATCATTAAATTCCGCTTATTAATCAGGCGGCAGAGCATAAAACAGCGAAGTAGTGTGAAAAACGGTACAATCAGGGAAACACTTTTGCGGATATTGCATAAATGAGCGATGCAGGTAATGTGAATTTTCGGGCGCTACAGCTGTTCATTGCCGTGTACGACAGCCAGAGCTTTTCCGTGGTGGCGCGACGGGAAGGCGTTTCCCCGTCCATGGTGTCGCGCGTCATTCATCAGCTTGAAGACTCCCTCGGCCAACAGCTGTTTTATCGTAATACCCGCGCAGTGGTGCCCACCGAAGCCGGACGTCTTTTTGCCGAACATGCCAGAGGCATCAGCGAACAGTTCAGCGCCGCCAGACGCGACCTGCAGGATCGGAGCCATGAGCCTGGGGGGCTGGTGCGAATCAACGCCCCGGTCTACTTTGGCCAGCGCCATATTGCGCCATGGCTACCGGGTCTGAGCGAACGTTATCCGCAAATGCAAATTGAGCTGGCGCTGACCGATGATTTTATCGATCCGCACCGGGAGGCGACCGATGTTATTTTCCGCATCGGTAGCCTGCCCGACTCCAGCGTTCATGCCAGAGTGCTGGGGATGCAGCATCACTATCTGGTTGCCGCCCCGCGCTATCTGCAGCGTCGCGGTGTTCCGCAGCGGCCGGAAGATCTTCGCCAGCACAGTACGCTGGTGTACAGCGGTTCAAACGGGCCTAACCGCTGGCTATTTCGCCTCGCGGAAGGCGAATGGGTTCACTATCCGCAAACCCCGCAGCTGGCATCCAATAACGCCGATGCGCTGCTGACCGCCGCGCTGGGCGGCATGGGTGTAGTGCTTTTTCCCGACTGGATGGTCAACGAAGCCATTGGCGCGGGAAGACTGATCCATTTGATGCCTCATTACACCGCCGCGATTAACAGCACGCCTTCGCCAGTGTCGGCGATTTATCCTCACGCTCGCCATCCTTCGCTAAACGTACGGACGGTAATTGACTATTTTGTCGACGTTTTTGGTACGCCTTTATACTGGCAGCGCTAAGCTTTTTTACGCACTAAAATTGTCGTAACGCAAACAATGCGTCTTCCCCGGCGCTGAAGCGGCTTTAACGATTCCTTTACCCTGAGGTTCCTATTATTGTGTTCGCGTTAATACCGAAAACTAATCATTCAACAATGATATATGTTCGGTTTTTACAAGAGCAGTTGAACGGAATTATCTATTAAATCCGTAGTTTTATTCACATATCGTTTACTCGAAGCAGTGTATATCGTAATGGCATTCACAAAAGCAAACGGAGCCTGATATGAGCACGTCAAACGATCCATCGAACACCCCATCCGCAGGGAAATGCCCTTTTCACGCCGAAACGCCAACGCCAACGCAGAGCGCGGGCGGTGGTACCGGCAACCGCGACTGGTGGCCTAATCAGCTACGCGTCGATTTGCTGAACCAGCACTCCAATCGCTCTAACCCGCTGGGGGAGAACTTTAACTATCGGGAAGAGTTTAAAAAGCTCGACTATTCAGCGCTGAAAGCCGACCTGCATGCCCTGCTCAATGACTCGCAGGAGTGGTGGCCAGCGGACTGGGGCAGCTATATCGGGCTGTTTATTCGTATGGCATGGCACGGCGCCGGTACCTATCGCACCGTTGACGGTCGCGGCGGCGCCGGACGCGGTCAGCAGCGTTTCGCTCCGCTCAACTCCTGGCCGGATAACGTCAGCCTCGATAAGGCCCGTCGCCTGCTGTGGCCGATAAAACAGAAATACGGTCAGAAAATCTCCTGGGCCGACCTCTATATGCTGGCGGGCAACGTGGCGCTGGAAAATTCCGGCTTCCGTACTTTTGGCTTCGGGGCCGGCCGCGAAGACGTTTGGGAACCGGATCTGGATGTTGACTGGGGTAATGAAACCGAATGGCTGGCTCACCGCCATCCGGAAAGCCTGAATCAGCAGGCCATTGGCGCCACTGAAATGGGTCTGATTTACGTTAATCCGGAAGGCCCCAACGCCAGCGGCGACCCGCTCTCCGCAGCCGCAGCGATTCGCGCTACCTTCGGTAATATGGCGATGAATGATGAAGAGATCGTCGCGCTGATCGCCGGTGGCCATACGCTGGGTAAAACGCACGGTGCTGCGGTGACCACCCACGTAGGCGCAGAGCCGGAAGCGGCGCCGATTGAAGCGCAGGGTCTCGGTTGGGCGAACAGCTACAATAGCGGCGCAGGCGCGGATGCCATCACCTCTGGTCTTGAGGTTGTCTGGACGCAAACGCCGACTCAGTGGAGCAACTACTTCTTAGAAAACCTGTACAAATATGAATGGGTACAAACCCGTAGCCCGGCAGGCGCGATTCAGTTCGAAGCGAAAGACGGCCCCGAAATTATCCCTGATCCTTTTAATCCAGAGATAAAACGTAAGCCGACCATGCTGGTGACTGACCTGACGCTGCGCTTTGACCCGGAATTCGATAAAATTTGCCGTCGCTTCCTTAACGATCCGCAGGCCTTTAACGAGGCTTTCGCCCGCGCGTGGTTTAAACTGATCCATCGCGATATGGGGCCGAAATCCCGCTATATGGGTCCGGAAGTACCGAAAGAAGATTTGATCTGGCAAGACCCGTTACCGGCAGCGATCCACAATCCGGGCGCAGAAGACATCGCCGCGCTGAAAACCGCTATTGCCGATGCTGGTCTGTCGGTCAGCGAGCTGGTTTCCGTGGCCTGGGCGTCGGCTTCCACCTTCCGCGGTGGCGATAAACGCGGCGGCGCCAACGGCGCACGTCTGGCGCTGGAACCGCAGAATGCCTGGCCGGTGAACGCTATCGCAACCCGCGTGCTGCCGACCCTGCAGGCGATTCAGCAGGCGTCCGGTAAAGCTTCGCTGGCCGATATTATCGTTCTGGCTGGCGTAGTGGGCATTGAGCAGGCTGCCGCTGCGGCGGGCGTTCAGGTTAGCGTCCCCTTTGCTCCAGGCCGCGTCGATTCGCGCCAGGATCAGACCGATGTCGAAGCGATGGATCTGCTGCAGCCGCTGGCCGATGGTTTCCGCAACTATCGCCGCATTGGCGGCGGCATTTCCACCGAAACGCTGCTGATTGATAAGGCGCAGCAGTTAACGCTGACGGCGCCGGAAATGACGGTACTGGTGGGCGGCCTGCGCGTGCTGGGCGCTAACTTCGACGGCAGCCGTCACGGCGTGTTTACCGACCGCGTGGGCGTATTGAGCAATGATTTCTTCGTCAATCTGCTCGATATGGGCACCGTCTGGAAAGCCGCTGATGAGCACGCTGAGCTGTTTATCGGTCGCGACCGTAAGAGCGGCGAAGAGAAATACACCGCGACCCGCGTTGACCTGGTCTTTGGATCTAACTCCGTCCTGCGTGCACTGGCAGAAGTGTATGCCTGCAGCGATGCGCGGCAAAAGTTCGTTAGTGACTTTGTCGCCGCATGGACCAAAGTGATGAACCTCGACCGCTTCGATCTGTAACATCTTTACCGGCAGAAATGCACATCCCGGGCCACTGGCCCGGGATCCTCTTATCTAATCCAGATTGTCAGCAGAATAATGATGGCCGCAATAATCGCCACCTGAATAAAGACTTTATCCAGCGATCCTCTGCGCATCGCGCCCCCTTTCAGAACAGGATTTGCCAGATTGCTAACAGCAGCACCAGCAAACCCATCAGGAAAAATATCAGCGCGATGATGGTGTCCGGAGAACGATTCATCTCTGCGCCTCCTTATCATCAGAACCACTGACCGAAACGTTTGATATAGAAACGCTTCATGCCCTGCGCTACCAGGCAATAGCTGAGCAGCGTCGCGACCAGCCATGGGAAGTAGCTCAGCGGTAGCGGCTCCAGTCCGACCATCGCTCCCAGCGGCGAGAACGGAATGTAGATCCCGATAGCCATAATCACCGCGGTGGTGAGCAGCACCGGCAAGGTCGCCCGGCTCTGGATAAACGGAATTTTCTGCGTTCTCAGCATATGCACCACCAGCGTTTGCGACAGCAGTCCTTCAATAAACCACCCGGACTGGAACAGCGCCTGGGCTTCGACGTGATTTGCTGCAAACACGTACCACATCAGCGCGAAGGTGGTGATATCAAAAATGGACGAGGTTGGGCCAATCCACAGCATAAAACGGCCGATATTCTTCGCATCCCACTTGCGCGGCTTGCGCAGAAACTCTTTGTCCATTTTGTCCCACGGCAGCGAGAGCTGGGAGAGATCGTACATCAGGTTCTGAATCAGCAGATGAATCGCCAGCATCGGCAGGAACGGAATAAACGCGCTGGCCACCAGTACCGAGAAGACGTTGCCGAAGTTAGAACTGGCAGTCATATTCAGGTACTTAATGATATTGCCGAACGTCTCACGTCCTTTGATCACCCCTTCTTCCAGCACCATCAGATCCTTTTCCAGCAGGATGATATCCGATGCCTCTTTGGCGATATCCGCCGCGCTGTCAACCGAAATGCCGACGTCCGCATCGCGCAGGGCTGGCGCATCGTTGATGCCGTCGCCGAGAAAGCCGACGGTGTGGCCGTTTTTCTGCAGCGTTTTCAGGATGCGCGACTTCTGCAGCGGCGTTAGCTTCGCGAATACCGAGCGCGTTTCCACTTCTCGCTCCAGGTCGCGATCCGTCATCGCTTCAATCTGGGCGCCGGTCAGAATACCGTGGGCATCGATACCCACTTCCAGGCAAATACGCGCCGTAACCACCGGGTTATCGCCGGTCAGCACTTTCACCGCCACGCCGTTATCGCGCAGCGCGGTAATGGCTTTTCCCGCGCTCTCTTTCGGCGGATCGAGGAAAGTCAGCATCCCTTCAACCGTCAATCCCTGCTCATCGGCGGTGCATAGCGGCGTGGTCAGCGCGGAGTCATCCAGCTTGCGGGTTGCGACCAGCAGCACGCGGAAGCCCTGGGCGTTATAGTCCTTCGTTTTGGCTAACAGCAGATCGCGTCGGGTTTCATCCAGCGCCACAACGTTATCGCCTTCACGAAGATGCGTGGCGACCATCAGCATCTCTTCGACCGCGCCTTTGCAGATCAGGCTTTTGTCACCGTGGCGGACATCTTCCACCGACACCGAGACCCGACGGCGGACAAAATCAAACGGCAGTTCATCAAGTTTGACAAAACGCTCTTTGGTCGCTGGCGCAATCCGCCCCTCGCCAAAGCGCAGCACCGCCCGGTCCATCAGGTTGCGCGCCCCGCTCTGGCTGCTGCTGTTAAGCCAGGCCAGCGTCAGCACCCGGTCGCTCTCATGACCGCTGACATCAAGGTGATGCTCAAGGATGATATTGTCCTGAGTTAACGTACCGGTTTTATCGGTACACAGTACGTCCATAGCGCCAAAGTTCTGGATGGCGTTCAGCCGCTTGACGATCACTTTGCGCCGCGACATGGCGATAGCGCCTTTCGCCAGGTTGGAGCTGACGATCATCGGCAGCATTTCCGGCGTCAGGCCAACCGCTACCGCCAGGGCGAACAGCGAGGCTTCAACCCAATCACCTTTGCTGAAGCCGTTAATCAGCAGCACAATCGGTACCATCACCAGCATAAAGCGGATCAGCAGCCAGCTGACGCTGTTTACCCCGCGGTCGAACGCCGTCTGGGTACGCGTGCCGACGATGGATTTCGCCAGCGAACCAAACCAGGTACGGTTTCCGGTGGCCACCACCACCGCCTGCGCCCTGCCGCTGGTCACGTTAGTGCCCATCAGACAGATATTGCCCATCTCCAGCAGGCTTTTATCTTTGTTCGGCTCGGGAAGCCTGTCGCATCCTTTACCGGAAACGCTGGCCAGAACGTCATACTTTTCAACCGGCAGCGACTCGCCGCTGAGTATCGACTGGCTGACAAACAGGTCCCGGGATTCCAGCAGGCGGACGTCTGCCGGAACCAGATCCCCCGCCGCCAGGAAGATGATATCCCCGGGCACCAGCTCCTCAATGGCAATTTCTTCCTGCACCGGCCCCATATTCCCGGGACCGCGACGCAGCACCGTCGCCGTGGTGCGGACCATGGATTTCAGCGCCTGCGCCGCTTTGTTGGTGCGAAACTCCTGCCAGAAACGCAATAACCCGCTCAGGCTAACCATCGTGACGATAATGATGATCCCGGTCAGATCGGTCTCTTCGCCGTTACGCAGCGGTAGCCAGTAATCGGTCACGAAGCTGACGGCGGCCAGCGCCATCAGGACATAGATAAACGGGTTATTGAATGCCTGCAAAAGCTGGATCAACGCCGGCGGCGCCTGCTCATGCGCCACTTCATTGCGGCCGTATTCATCCAGTCGTTCAAGGGCATCTTCGGTGGTGAGCCCGTGGCGACTGCTTTTTAACCGCGCCAGCGTATGATCCGGACTGTTAAATGCCTCGGTTTCAATGGCGAAGCTTTTTTTATGCTGCTTATCATTTTCTGACGCAGACCGGTTTATTTTCCGGTTTTCTATTTTCATGTCAGTCATGATTAATCCTCAAATTTAAGACGTCGTTATCCCTGCATAAATGACTTATGCATAATTCATTTTTACGTTATTAAACGCTTATTACTTTAATCGCCTGGGAATATCCATCATTCCCTCCTTAGACAAATGATTGTCAGAGTGAAATAGTCACGAGGTTAACTCCCCTCGACGCACCAGCGGACTGACGTAATCTTTTCGTCCCCGCCAATTCTTGTCATAATGAGATCTCGCGCTTTTCGACAGTCGGTATTTCCCACCAGTTCGATGCGGATTTCTTTATGCCCTTGTTCTTTTGCTGCTGTCGACACCAGTCCCTGAAGGCTGAGCGTCATCTCTTTACTGATATTAAGCAATAGCTGACGAATCGCGTTTTCATATTCGCTTTGACAGACAATATTCAGAACGTAGCATTTCTCTTCTTCTGTCGCGCCGGGGATCTGATTAATTCTCTGCGCCGCTTCGCGCAGTAGAATATTGGCGCAGAGGATTATCAGCGTTGCCGCCGCTGCTTGCCAGAACTGGCCTAAACCGCATAGTACACCAATCGCCGCAGAGCACCACAGGGTTGCGGCGGTATTCAGGCCGCGCACGTTCATGCCTTCACGCATGATGACGCCGGCGCCGAGAAAACCAATTCCGGATACCACCTGCGCGGCAATACGTCCGGGGCTGTCCGGCGATGTTGAAATGGAGCTCAGAATAAAAACCGCCGCGCCGGTGGCGACCAGCGAGTTGGTGCGCAGGCCGGCCATACGCTGACGCCACTGTCTTTCAGCGCCAATCAGCGCGCCCAACAGCATCGCGGCGAGTAAATTTGCGATATAAGGAAACATCAACATAGTTTCCTCCATTTTTGCTGGAAGAATTAACTATGTGCTTTATTAAGCACACGACAAATTGTCGCCCGGAAGGCGATTAACGTCGTGTTGACGGTGGAGGGAATAATGTATTTTTAAACATGAACATGACGATTATCCTCGCAGCCATGCTGCGTTATTTTTATGGGATGCAATCGTCTGGATGAGGAGATTGCTGCCCGCCGGTTGGCAAGCAGCGCAGAAAAAATAGCGTCAGCTTGCCTTGATGTTTAAGTAAGGGTGACTGTCCAACATATTTCTCCTGCGTGAATTTGTGCTCATTATAGTCATTCAATTATTCGAGTAAAGTTAAAATCTCGCTTTAGTGACGATTTGTTTAGAATGACCTTAATGCGCAACTCCCGCCACGATAACCTTAACCCCAGCGCGAACCGGGGTTAATTGACTAATCAAAGACGCCATTAATTATCGACGTCACGATCGCCGTACTCAGCGCGATTAGCACCAAATCCTGGCCCACCACGCGCCATTCATAGCCAGGATAGTACGGCAGTTCGTTAAGCATCGATGCCGGAACCGCTTTTTTGGCAATCCCCGGCGGCAGAGGTTTTCCGCGAGCCAGGTTTTTTGCTATCCCCGGCGGCAGCGACTGATAGCCGGTTAAACCGTAGTTTACCGCCAGCGAACGCGCTCTGGAGAAGCTGATATCGGCAGAGACATGATCGGGTTTGCCGTAATTTTTTCTCTGCCCCGGGTTTCCTTCTTTATGACCCTTGTTGCCCTTATCAACGTTGTTTTTACCGCTATTGCCGTTGTTACCGTTATTCCCATGGTTACCGCTATTACCATGATTACCGCCGCCGTTGCCGTTACCGGGGTTGGCGAAAACAGGCGTCGCCATCATGGTCAGCGAAAGCGCCGCCGCCAGCGCCGCTTGCAAAACTTGCTTTCTGGACATGATTTTTTTCCTGAGTGGGAGTACTCGCTTTGAATGTAGATGAATAACCTCAGCGCAACAATTTCTCGTTTTCCTAAATGAAATCCTGGTCAAAACTTAGCGGCATGATGGTGAATTCCTTCAACCTGCGGGCGGGTCAAACGCAGAAACCAGCATACAACGCCGACCAAACCATATTCACATTATTTTATTCTGCAAATGCCTTTTCCCCGATGCGATTAAAAATTTAAAACCATTAACAATCAAATAACATTAGCAGGCAAACATTTCATCTAAGGAAAATAATAATATGTCTACCACCCAGGTCCTGGGCGACGCCGCGTTCGCCTCTCCGGGACGCTCCCACTCCAGCCTGACCGCTCGCATTGATGCGCTGCCCGCCTCCGTTGGCCTGTGGTCTTTTATCACCCTTCTGGCGCTGGGCGGTTTCTTCGAGCTCTACGATCTTTTTCAGACCGGTTATATCAGTACCGGGCTGCTGGCAGAGAATATTTTCCATACCGGCGAACAGGGTATTTTCGGGATTTCAGACCAGGCCGCCTTCGCCTCGTCTACCTTTATGGGGCTGTTTATCGGCGCCAGCCTGCTTGCGCCGCTGGCGGACAAACTGGGCCGCCGCCTGACGTTTATGTTCGCCCTCGCCTGGTACGGCGTGTTTTCCCTGATGATGGCCCTGCAAAGCAGCGCTGAAGGGGTTATCTTCTGCCGCTTTCTGGTGGGCATCGGTCTCGGTATTGAGCTGGTGACCATCGACACTTACTTAAGCGAATGGGTGCCGACGCATCTGCGCAATAAAGCCTTCGCTTTCGCCTTCTTTATTCAGTTTTTATCGGTTCCCGCCGTGGCGCTGATGTCGTGGATGCTGGTGCCGATTACCCTTTTTGGCCTGACCGGCTGGCGCTGGGTGATTATCTTCGGCGCGCTCTGCTCATTGATCATCTGGGTCATCCGCAAGAAGCTGCCGGAATCGGCGCGCTGGCTGGAGGAAAAGGGCCGCCATGATGAGGCCCATAAGGTCATGTGCGAAATGGAACAGCGCTGCGGCGTTTCTCCCTCGCCGCGCCATCAGGTGCAGACGCAGGATCATCCGCGCAGGCTGGGAAGTTTTAAAGCGATCTGGGCGCCGCAGTACCGCAAACGCACGATTATGCTGATGGTGATGAACTTCTTCCAGGCCATCGGCTTCTTTGGCTTCGGCAACTGGCTACCGGCCCTGCTTTCCGGCCAGGGAGCGAGCATCACCCACAGCCTGCTGTATGCGTTTTTTATTACCCTCGCCTATCCGATTGGCTGCCTGTTTTGTACCCGCTTCGTCCATCGTTTTGAAAACAAATGGCAAATTGTGCTTTCCGCGCTGATGACGGTGGTATTTGGTACCCTGTTTGCGCTTCAGAACAGTCCGGTGCTGCTGGTGATCTGCGGGTTTATGATCACCTGGTCAAACGCCTGGCTGACCATTAGCTATCACGCCTACCAGGCCGAAGTTTTCCCGACCCATATTCGCGCGCGGGCGGTCGGCTTTTGCTACTCCTTTAGCCGCCTGTCCACGGCGATCACCAGCATTTTGATCGGCATTATTCTGCAATACGCCGGTACACCCGGGGTAATTAGCTTTATCGTCGCCAGCATGCTGATGGTGATGCTTTCAGTAGGCATCTTTGGACCAAAAACCCGAGGGATTAGCCTGGAGAATATTTGATGACTGCCGCCGCCGGTTTAACCGGCGGCGCGCGCGGCTAATTTTTTCTCCTGAACCCGTAGTAGCCACGGCAGCGGCAATGCGCTCAGGGCGCAGAGCAGCAATATCCCATTCATCGCCCGCTCGCCGTTCCCGGCAACCGATAACAACCATGATGAAAGCAGAAAAGCCGCCGCCGTACTTAATGACATCAGGGTATTCTGTAAAAGGGTAAACCCCGCCCTGGCGCCATCCTCTGGAAAACGCATCGCCACTGCCGATGAGGCCACCAGGCGACAGTAGGCGGCCGCCAGAAACAACACCATAAACAGCCCGCCGCCGTGGTTGAAGGTAAAAGCGATGCTCAGGCTCAGTATAAACAGCAGACTGGCCAGCAGGCTGATGCAGTAGCCGCTGTAATGCTGGCATAGCTTGCCGGTGAGTTTAGTGGCGCACAGCCCCGCCAGTCCGCCAGCGAAAAAGATCCACGGTAATTGATCGCCGCTGACCCCCATTTTCGCCGTCAGTAACGGAACCAGCAGCGGAATGATTAACATCGCACTGAACTGCGCGAGGGCGTTGCCGGAGGCGTAAAACAGCACCGATGAAGACCAGCGCAAATCTGCCTGACGGTTCGCCGCAACGGGCTGTTCCGGCAGCGCGAGTTTTATCAGTGGCAACGCAATCAGGCAGAGTCCGCCGATCGTCGCGGGGGCTATCTGCCAGCCGATTTTTTCACTGAGAAATAACATCGTCGGCATGCCGACGATGCTGACCAGCGAGAATGCGGCAATCGTTGAGGCCAACGCCCGAGGACGCAGGTGTGCTGGCATAATGTTGACCAGCAAACTGCTGCCCACCCCCATCGTTGTTCCGCCGACCAGACCGGCGAGAAAACGCCAAAACAACAATCCGCTAAAACTGGTGGTGGTCAGCGTCATTATTGTTAACCCCCCCAGCAGGGCCATGTTGCAGAGCAAAAAGCGCCGTGGTTTAACGTTACCGACCCATCGCCAGACGCTGACCCCCGCAATGACGGAAGCCAGCGTATAAATGCCGGTGACGTAACCCGCCTGGCTTACCGGCACCTGAAACGTCGGCGCCATCCAGGCAAATAAGGGATTAAAAATCATATATTCGAGCGCGTTGATGAATTGAACAAAAGCCATGATCAACGTTATTCGTACCAGATATCCGGGCATGTAACACTCCTGACTGTGTAATACGGGGAGTCTAGCGTCTGGTAAAACCGGACATAAGACGGTAAAAATGGGGTTGTTAGTTATCAAAATTGGGATAATCGAGAGTGAAAAGATTGGATCTCAACGCGCTGCGGGTCTTCGTCACCGTGGCGGAAAATGGCTCGTTTAGCGCCGGCGCAAAAGCGCTGCAGATGCCCTCATCGAACGTGAGCCGACAGATATCCCAGCTTGAGCAGAGCCTTCAGCTGCGCTTGATACAGCGCAGTACCCGACATATGAAGCTGACCTCTGCCGGTCAGACGCTGCTCGCCAGTATGCGACCCGTGCTGGAGCAGCTAGCCGCTACGGAAGCTGAGCTAACGCAACAGCAGGCAGAACCCGAAGGGCTCCTACGCCTGTGTCTCCCTAACGAAATTGGCCCCTCGCTGTTTGCGCCGCTAATGGCGCAATTTGCCCTGCGCTATCCAAAAATAACCGTGAGCTGTACGACTAATCTGGCGGGAACGGAGGTGTTAAAAGAGGATGTGGATATTGCGGTGATCATCACTCGCGGCAAAATGGAAGACATCTGCGTTATTGCGCGCCCGCTCTTTTCGTTTCCCTGCTGCGTGGTCGCTTCTCCGCAGCTGATCGCCAGAACGGGTATGCCGACAGACAGCGAGCAATTAACCTCGCTACCCTGTATAACCACCGTCAGCGCCCTCGCGGGGCAAGCCTGGCAGTTTGCCGCGGCGGACGGGAGCTTTAAAAAGGTTAACGTCAACGGGCACTATCGCGTCAACAGTGGCGAAATGGCGCTGCATGCCGCTCTTGCCGGTGTCGGATTCGCTATTCTGGGGGAACAACCCTGCCGCCCGTTTATTAATCGCGGGGAGCTACAGGAAGTCACGCTTGAGTTACCGCCGGCGCCGTTACAACTTTCAGCCCTCTATCGGGAGCGCCATTTTATGCCCGCCAGAATGCGCGCCTGGCTTGAATTTATCCAGAGGCAGATGGCAGGCTAAGCGCCTTCATCCTGCTGGCGTTCGCTAAAAATCGCCTGGGCATCGGCAAAGCATTTTTCCGCCAGCGACGACACCGGCTCTTTGTTGCGCATGATCAGCGCCAGCATCGAGTCGACCTCCGTTTCGGCGATCGGCCTGATTTCCAGGTTATCGCTTAACGCTTCCAGTCCGTTATTCAGCGGCATAATCGCGCAGCAGATCCCGGCCTGCACCGCCTGGATGATCTGAAACGTGGAATCGCTTTCAAAAACGTATTTTGGCGCCAGTCCCTTGGCCTTAAAGCTCATTTCAATCGATTCTCGGTAGTACATGCCCTTGGTCAGAAAGCCCAGCGGCAGCGCCGCCAGCGTCTCCCACTCCGGCGTCGCATCGGTAAATTGATAATGACGTTTATCATGCAGCAGCCCCATACGCGTATGCGGCAGCCAGAGCACGTTGAACAGCTGGCTATCGACGTGGTGCAGGTAGCAGATCCCTAAATCCAGCTGGTTGCGGCTGACGCCGTCGATAATCTGTTCCGACGTCATGGACAGCAGGCTGAACTGCAGCTCCGGATAGTTCTCCGCCAGCGGTTTTATCAACTGCATCGGATTAAGGCTGGCTAAAGGCACCATCCCCACCCTTAGCTGGCCGACCATCTGCCCCCGACAGATAGCCGCCTCGGCTTCTAACCCGTCATGCGCCGCCAGCAGCGCTCGCGCCCAGGCCAGAATACGCTCGCCCTCCGGGGTAAATCCTTCAAAGCGCTGTCCGCGCTGGATAAGGGTTAAATTGAGCTCTTCTTCGAGATTGCGAATACGCATTGATAACGTAGGCTGAGTAATGTGGCACGCCGCTGCGGCCTGGCCAAAATGTCGTGTTCTGTCGAGCGCAATCAGGTACTTAAGCTGTTTAATATCCATTATCATCCACTGTTTGCGCAATCTGCTGCCGGTGCAGCAGGCAAAATGTTAGTTAAATGTTATGTTCAGCGTTGATGAAATTCAAGCGCCGGTCGACCGTTGCTCGTCCTGCGTGCCTGAGGCTACACTCATGGGATGCACCGGCAGGAGAAACCGTTGAAAACTCGCCTTCATCACGTTCAGCAGCACCGGCTGGCCATGCCAGGCCTGGAAGCCATATCGTTAGTCACGGATCAGCGCTTTCCGCGCCATTCCCACGACCAGTTCGGTATCGGGATTTTCACTCAGGGCGCGCAGCATTCATGGAGCCATCTGGGCAAAATTGAGGCCGTCGCCGGAGATATCATTATGGTTAATCCGGGCGAGATGCACGATGGTATCTGGCGTGGGCCACCCTGACCCAGCGCGGGAGCCTGAGCGTGACAGGCATCGAGCAACGCAACTCGCGTCAGGTCATCAGCCACGCGATCCTGATCAATTTGCTCAACCCCAAACTACCGCTCTTCTTTCTCGCCTTTCTGCCGCAGTTTATCCAGCGCAACTCGACGTCGCCGATCGGCGAAATGCTGATCCTGAGCGCTGTGTTTATGCTGATGACGCTGCTGATTTTTCTGCTCTACGGCGCCTTTTCTGCGGCGATGCGCGGATACGTGCTGACGCGTCCGGGGGTTTTACAGGGGCTGAGAGCCTGCTTTGCCGCCGGTTTCGTCGGGCTGGGGGTTAAGCTCATTCTGGCGCAGAGGTAGCGATTTTGCCCACGACGCGACGATCGCCGTGGGCAAAAGGGGTTAGCGAAGCCCAGTCAGCGCGCGAATCTCTTTCGAGCGCAAGGTTAAGCGCACGGGCGCCGATTTATACGATGGCGTTCCACTCTCTTTATCAAGGTAATCCAGAGGAACCAGAACGTTAGCTTCAGGGTAGTAGGCCGCAACGGTGCCCGGGGCGATGTTGTAGGCAACCAGCGTGATATCTTCCAGCCGCTGATGGTGGCCCGGCAGCGCGGAGCGGATATCCACCCGGTCGCCGTGTTCAAATCCCAGCTCAGCCATATCCTGTTCGTTCATAAAGAGCACGTCGCGACGGCCAAACACGCCGCGATAGCGATCGTCCATGGCATAGATGGTGGTGTTGTATTGATCGTGGCTGCGCAGCGTCACCAGGCGCATCACCTCATGCCCTTCTACCTGCTGGTTTTCGTGCACCCCGTCGAAAACGGAAAACATCGCTTTGCCGGTCGGCGTGGGCCAGATACGCTCCGTCGGCGGCAGCGGCATGCGAAAACCGCCGGGATGGCGAATGCGCTGATTGTAGTGGTCAAAGCCGGGGATGGTCTGCTCAATCAGATCGCGGATCCGATCGTAGTCGGCGACCAGCGCCAGCCAGTCAATTTTGCTCTCCGTCAGCGTCGCCATGGCCATCCCGGCAACAATCGCCGGTTCCGAGCGCAGTTCAGGCGAACCGGGTTTCAGTTTGCCCGACGATGCATGCACCATCGACATCGAATCTTCGACGGTGATCGACTGCCGTCCCGTCTCCTGCAGATCGAGTTCGGTTCGCCCAAGACACGGCAGGATAATGGTCTCTTTCGCCACCAGAAGATGCGAACGATTGAGCTTGGTGCCAATATGCACGCTCAAATCCAGTCCCCGCATCGCCGGAAAAGCCCGTTCGCTATCCGGCATAGCCACCGCGAAGTTACCACCCAGGCAGAGAAGCGCTTTCGATTCACCCTCGATCATCGCCTGCAGCGCTTTTACCGCATCATGACCATGCTCCTGCGGTGGCGTAAAACCAAACACCCGCTGCAGGTTGGCCAGAAACTGGGGGCTCGGCTTTTCCGTGATGCCGACGGTGCGGTTACCCTGCACGTTGGAGTGTCCGCGCAGCGGGCAGATTCCGGCACCCGGCTTACCGATATTGCCGCGCATCAACAGCAGGTCGGCTATCAGGCGGACGTTAGCGGTGCCCTTATTATGCTGGGTAATGCCCATGCCGTAGGTGATAATGGTGGCATGAGATTTGGCATAGGCCGCCGCTACCCGTTCAAGATCGCCCCGCGTTAAACCCGACTCGCGCTCGATATCCTGCCACTGCGTCGCCTGTAGATCCTGCGCAAAGTCGGTAAAGCCCAGCGTATGCTCATCGATAAACGCCCGATCCAGCACTTTGCCCTGCTCTGCTTCCAGCTGCAGCAGCGCCTTCGCGATGCCCTTAAGCGCCGCCGCGTCGCCTCCCGCTTTGACCTGGAAGTAAGTCGATGCAATGTTGGTTGAGCTGTAGGTCGCCATCTCAATGACGTTCTGCGGATCGGCGAAACGTTCCAGCGCCCGCTCTTTTAGCGGATTGAAGACGATAATCGGCACGCCCCGGCGCGCCAGTTCGTGCAGCGTGCCCATCATGCGCGGATGGTTGGTTCCGGGATTGTGGCCGATAGAAATCACCAGCTCGGTCTTTTCAAAATCATCAAGTGAGACCGTCCCTTTACCGATACCGATGGACTGCGGCAGGCCGACGCTGGTCGACTCATGGCACATATTGGAGCAGTCCGGAAAGTTGTTGGTGCCATATTCGCGGGCGAACAGCTGGAACAGGAAGGCCGCTTCGTTAGAGGCGCGTCCGGAGGTATAGAACTCGACTTCATGAGGCTGCAGCGTCCGGAGAATGGCGCCGATACGGGCAAACACCGCTTCCCATGAGACAGGACGCAGGGTATCGCTGTCCTTATCATAGGCCAGAGGCTGAGTTAATCGCCCGTAGCCTTCCAGCTCGAAATCACTCCTCGCCAGCAGCGACGTCACGGTGTTAGCCGCGAGAAACTCAGCCGTGACCCGTTTACTGGTGGCTTCCCAGGTCACCGCTTTGGCGCCGTTTTCGCAGAACTGAAACGTCGATTTATGCTCTTTGTCGGGCCAGGCGCAGCCAGGGCAATCAAAACCATCCGGCTGATTGGTCCGCAGCAGCGTGGCGGGAGCATCGAGCGCGTCCATTTGCGTACGCACGGCGATCGCGGTGGCTTTTAAGGCACCCCAGCCGCCCGCCGGACCATCATAGGGATGGACGCCGGGAACGACGCGTCTTCTATTACTCATGTTAACTCCTGATGCGCTTTCGGCGGCGGATTGCAGGTGAAATGCCGCCTGATGTCTTATCACCCGCTATCCGTCAAAATAGCGGGCGTTTTATTAACGAAAGCATAACAATCAGGGCCATTACTGTATAATCAATGTTATCTATCACGCGTTAGATTTAACTTATTTAACGAATAATAAACATACAAAATCAGGTCAGATTGTAGTGGCGGTCCGGCACCAGTTTCTCCGGTAAGGGATACTGTCCGGTCATATCCAGCAGGTTGCGCTCAATGGTGTTACACATCGCGTTCAGCGGCAAATCGTTAGCGGCGGTACCGAACGGATCTTCCAGTTCCTTCGCCAGCGAATCCCACGACAGGAAGGTGTAGGAGATAAACACCGACACGAACGGCGTCATATAGTGAAGATCGCCGACCAGCGCAAACGGCAGCAGCGCGCAGAACAGATACACCGTGCGCTGCAAAATAAGCGTATAGGCAAAGGGCACCGGGGTGCTGGCCAGCCGCTCGCAGCCCCCCAGCGCGTGGCCCAGCTCATCAAGTTTATTGTCCATCAGGCTGAAGGTGATATCGCCAATCTTCCCTTCTGCGCGCAGACGCCCCAGCTCATCACCTGCCAGCAGCAGAATACGGTTGGTCGGCATCGAGCTGGCGAGAATTTCCTTCACGCTGTGCGGCGGCAGCAGACGTGCTAAATCAGCGCTCGGATCCGTCTTACGCAGCTGATGCTTCAGACTCCAGCTAAACGCCACCAGATAGCTCACCAGGCGTTGATGGGCTGCGCTTTCCGTCGGCAGAATATTTTTCAGCTGGCGCACCAGCGTTCTCTGGGCAATCAGCACCGTCCCCCATAAATTGCGCGCTTCAACAAAGCGGTTATATCCGGCGCTATTGCGAAATCCGAGGAAAATAGCGATGGCGATCCCCAGCAGGCTAAACGGCGCGACGGTAAGATGGATCCCCAGCTGCTCATACCATTGATAGCTAATGATGGCGATAATCGACATCATTACGTTAAGCAGCAGGCGAAAAACAATTTTGGACAGCACGGAGCCGTGCCAGTCAAACAAGCGAAGGAACCAGTGTTGTTCTGGCCGGATAATCATTGTATTACTTCCTGAAATTTCGCACGGTTAATATCCCTGTCAAACGGCAAGTTACCTGGACATTGGCTTTCTTCGCTCACCCCATTCGCTGACAGAAGTAAGATTCTGGGGACTCCCTGCGCCGCCGTCTTCCTGTAACTTGAATTATTCAGGCTATAGAGCGTTTCTATTAACCGATTGGATTCTTATATTGTTTAATAACACGACATTGTGTCAGCCGGCTATTTATCAGCGATGAAAGAATAGCCGCTGAATTATGGTCCTTTTTTATTTCGCAGGCAATATTATCCGCAATCCGACATAACCCTCGAAAATCCAGGGGAATAATTTACGCGACAATCGCGTCGCTCTCTGCGCGACACGGGTCAATATGAATCATCATATGCAGAACGTTATGGTGGCTTAGCACCCGGGTCCGCACCAGCAGAGCAATATCGTGCCCCTCCGCTACCGATAAATGCCCGGGTACTTCGACATGCACATCGACCAGGATCAAATCCCCGGCACGACGGGTTTTCAGGTCGTGCAGCGCCACGACGCCGGGCGTTGCCAGGATAGTGGCGATTATTTGCCGCTCGCTATCGCTATCCACTGACCGATCCATCAGGTCATGGAGGGCGTCAGACGAAAAGGTATAGCCCATGCGGGTGACCAGCGCGCCGACAACCAGTGCGGCCACTGGGTCAAACCAGGCGTAACCGGCCAGATTACCGATGATGCCGACCGCAACGACTACCGAAGACGCGGCGTCCGAGCGGGCGTGCCAGGCGTTGGCAATTAGCATAGAGGACTGGATTTGCTTAGCCGCCCTTAGCATATAGCGGAATAAAATCTCTTTGGCGGTCAGCGCGGCGAGCGCCACCCACAGCGCGGTAATATGCACACTCTGAATAGATTCCGGTTGCAGTAGTTTGCCGCAAGCAGACCACAGCATACCCGCGCCAACCAGTAACAGCAGCGCGCCAATCACCAGTGAAGCGCCGTTTTCATAGCGCCGGTGCCCGTAGTGATGGTCGCTATCCGAAGGTTTGCCGCTTTTTTTATTGGCCAACAGCACAACGAAATCGGCCACCAAATCGGAAAGAGAATGAATACCATCGGCGATTAAGCCCTGCGAGCCGGAGAATATCCCGGCCAGTATCTGAAAACTGGATAAAAAGAGATTGACCATCACGCTGACCAGCGTCGTTTTACGCGCAACCTGGGAACGCTGCTTATCGTTACTTATTTTCATTACCGACACTTCCCCGAAGAAAAAGAGCCAGACTACGCGTTCAGGCTTAATTTTTCCTGAATAAGTCGCCGCCATTAAGAGAGTGTTTAATTATTTCTTCTTACCTTTAATATATAAATAAGAATAGTTTGTTTTTAAACAACATAGCCATATCTATAATAGCCATGGCTATATTTTCGCGTATTCAACAAAGGGGCAAAATTAAAACTGATTCATCCGGCGCATTGCGCAATGATACGCGCCGTTGCGCACCGAGGCGCGCAGTATGCGAGCGACGCCGTGAACCGCAAACCGCGCGCTGTGCCGCTGTAGCGTACTCATCGGCAAATTAAGCATCTCCTGCGCCCACGGCGGCAGCAGGTCAATTCCGGCGCGCATCATTATTCGCCCCACCGGCCGGCTCATAAGGCCCGGCAGACGGGTCGACAGCAGAACGTGGGCAACTTCCTGGGTTCGCTCATCGCAGCGCAGCACCGGCCGCATATCCTGCAGGTAATCAGCAATCTGCCGCGGCGTCTGCGGGATATCCCGCGCCCCGAGGCGACGGGCAACTTCGGCCGCTTCCTCATAGTATTGCTCCTGACGCGCGGCGCTGACCACGGTCCGCTTGTAGCGCAGATGCGAGGCCATAAAGCTGCTGCATTCGGCGACGTGTACCCAGGTCAGCAAGTGTGGATCGCTGGCCTGATAGGGCGTGCCGTCTTTGTCCTGGCCGCCTACCCGCAGATGGATCCCCTGTACTTTTGCAATCAACCGTTCGGCATCGGCGGTGGTGCCAAAGGTGGTGGCGGAAATAAACTGGCTGGTGCGGCGCAGGCGGCCAAAGATATCTTCACGGAAATTTGAGTGATCCCAGACGCCCGCCAGGGCCAGCGGATGCAGCATTTGTAACAACAGCGCGCTGACCCCACCGCAGAGCATGGAAGTGAAATCGCCGTGAACCTGCCAGATAGCCGACTGCGGCCCAAAAAGCCCCGGTTCGCCTTTGGGATGTTCAAAATCGATCTCTTTTAGCGCCATGCCGGTTAAGCCCAGAACCTGAGCTTCAATCGTTCCGCGTATGCTGATCATGACCCACCTGCTTTCATTCGTGAGCGAGAAAGATAACATTAATCAACGGCGGGGGCATTGGCCTGAAACGGCTTTGAAGAAGAGCGCCCGCCGGAGGCGGGCACCCGAGAGGTCAGGAATTGAGCTGATAATCGAGGGTTATCTCAGCATTCAACACCTGAGAAACCGGACAACCGGCTTTTGCTTTCTGAATAATGCTGTCAAACGCGTCGGCCTCAATGCCTGGCAGCACGATTTTGCTCTGTAGCGCGATCTGGGTAATGGCGAAACCGCCGCCGGATTTATCCAGCGTTACCACTGCCACGGTATCAATGGAGGTCGCGGTGTAGCCCTCTTCGCTCAGCATCAGCGATAGCGCCATGGAAAAACAGGCAGCATGTGCGGCGCCGATTAGCTCTTCCGGGTTAGTCCCCTTCACACCCTCAAACCGGGTGTTAAAACCATAAGGCTGCTGGTTCAGCGCGCCGCTCTCGGTAGAGACGGTTCCTTTACCGCTTTTTAGATCCCCTTCCCAATGCGCCTGACCTTTCTTATGGATTGCCATGATATCGCTCCTTTTGTGACATGAAAGGGTTAAGTATAGAACTCCCTTACGCATTTGGGCGGCACGCGGCGATTTTAGGATCAATCCGCAGCGATATTTTTACTCATATTGATGCCGGTAACGCGAAATCCGGTGACTTCATAGAGTCGGCGAGCGCGCGGATTATCGCCGGCGACGCGCAGTTTTATTTGGCGGATACCCAGGTTTTTTAATTCATGCTCAAAAGCCGCCATCGCTTGTTTACCCAATCCCTGCCCCTGCAAGGACGGAAAAATATAAAAATCACAGATAAAGGCGGAGCGTATTTCTGCGTCAGGCTTATACCAGAGATAGCCAACCCGCTTTTCTGTACCGTCAATTTCATCGAATAAGCAGCGTAAAGCCTGGCCGTGAGTATTGACGCCATCGGGCAGATCCTCGGCAATTTCGCGCTGCGCCTGGGCCAATGCCGCCTCCGGAGAAAGCGCGTAATTGGTCGCGATCTCCGCCGCATAATCGGCAATAAAATAGTTCAGGTACGCGGCGTACTCTTCATCGCGCATTGGGCGAATAACAATCATCACAAGGGTCCTTTTATATCGTTAGGTTGCGCCAGTTTTTGCTGAATCTCTTCAAGAAACAGCGGCAGCGCGCTCGGCTGGTAGTCCCGCGAGAGATAAATCCCATACACGTTTAAGGCTTTTGGCCGCCAGGTCGGTAAAACCTGTTTCAGCGCCCCGCTGTTGAGCGCCCGCTGCGCCTCCAGCTCCGGCAGCATTGCGATGCCGCAGCCGGCTACCGCCGCCTCCATCAACAGCGAGGAGATCCCGGCGCTAAGGTTGCCGGAAACCGCCACCGCCACGCTTTCGCCGCTGGGGTCGCTAAACTGCCAGGTCTGACTGGCAAAATGGCTGTAATGCAGGCAGTTGTGGCGAGTGAGATCGTCCGGCGTTTGCAGCGGCCCATTCTGCTGTAGCCAGCGCGGCGACGCGCACAGCACCGAACGGCAAACGCCGAGACGGCGGGCGATAGCTCCCGGCTCCGGATTGTCGGTGATCCGAATCGCCACGTCGATCCTTTCGCCTATCAGGCTTACCGGATGATTGTTGATATCCAGCTCAAGACGCAGCTGCGGATAGCGGGCGAGAAAATCGGGCAAAAGCGGAGAAATCAGCTGCATCGCGGTAAAATGAGCGCAGGCTACGCGCAGCGTTCCGCTGGGGATCGCTCGTTCACTCTGCCCGGCGATCTCATCCGACAGCTGCGTCAGGGTGCGCGTTTTTTGTAGTACCTTTTCCCCCGCAGCCGTGAGCGTCAGCTTGCGGGTAGAGCGATGAACCAGCCGGGTGCCAGCCCACTGCTCCATCTGTTCAAGATAGCGGCTCACCATCGGCCGCGACATCCCCAGCGCCCGCGCGGCGGCGCTTAAGCTTCCCAGCTCACAAATACGCATATAGACCTGCGCGGCAATGACTCGATCCATAACTTGATTCCATCTGCACGTTTTATGAAACTCAGCATCTCTTTTTTCAGGAATTTTCGCAAATCAGGAAATCCGTAAAATAGCGCTTATTCACCTGACGAAGAGAAACGAACATGAAATTATCTGCCCTTGCCATCGCCACTACGCTGTTCAGCGCTTCAGTTCTGGCAGCCCCTTTAACGTTGCAAACCTATAACCCGCAGGAGAACGGTATTTTCGCGGTTAACTCCACCCTCGCCTCCGGCCCGCATGAAGCGGTGTTGTTTGACGCTCAGTTCAGCGTGAAGGATGGCGAGAAGCTGGTTGAAATGATTCAGAAAAGCGGTAAAAAACTGACCCGCATCGTGATTACTTCCGGCGATCCGGATTTCTATTTTGGCCTGCAGCCGCTGGTCAAAGCGTTCCCGGAAGCCAAAGTGGTGGCAACCGCAGAAGTGGTTAAACACATTAACGCCACCAAGCAGGCCAAACTGGCGTACTGGGGCCCGCAGATGAAGGACGGCGCGCCGACCCTGGTTTATGTCCCGCAGGAGCTGACGGCTAATACCTTCACTATCGACGGCGAAAAGGTTGAGATCCGCCAGCCGCAAAATTATGCCGCCTATGTGTGGATCCCGGCGAATAAAGCCATTCTTGGCGGTACCGGCGTGGCGTGGGGTATGCACGTCTGGACGGCGGACACTCAGAGCGTCGAAAGCCGTCAGCAGTGGATAAATACGCTCGACGAGATGGCCGCGTTGCATCCGCAGCAGGTGATCCCCGGCCATTATCTCGGCACGCCGCCAGCCGGTGACCGGGCGATTACTTTTACTCGCGATTATTTGACCCAGTTTGAGCAGGCGCTCAAAGAGCATAAAGATTCCGCTGGCGTCATTAAGGCGATGAAACAGCGCTGGCCGGGGCTCGCGGAAGAGAGTTCGCTGGAGCTGAGCGCCAAAGTGAATACCGGCGAAATGAAGTGGTAAGTCTGGGTATTACGCGGGGATTTCTGCCTGGTGAAGGTTAATGCTATATCCAGGGGGTAAACCCGCCACCCGCCCGTCGGCCCGGAAAGGCGAACGCTTTACCGGGCACGATCCGCAGAAGCAGAGTGACCCCGGACCACTCTGAAAATGAAGCTGATTGTGCCGTCTCAATGTTGCTAATCCCGGCAAAATGGGCCACGCTAATGATCGCCGCGTGAAAAATAAGCGGCGTATTGAGGGTTAAATTTCGTCCGACAGTCGTCGGGCTTGTCCTTGAAACCGACACAGGATAAAGGAGTAAGAATGAAATCGAACCAACAGGCACGTCATCTTCTTGGTCTGAACTACAAACTTTCTCAGCAGAAAAAGGTCCTGCTGGAAGGCGATGCGGAAACCACGGTTAACCATGTTCGCGCCACCGGCCGCAAGCGCCGCGGTGGCTAATCTTTCAGCTAAGTGATGATAAAAACACCGTCCTTTCTCCAGGATGGTGTTTTTTTAAGACTATCCCCCTCATGTTTACCCTCCTTTGATGTCTTCTGCTTTATACTCTGCCCGCTGCCATTCCCTGCCAGCCCCCCGCCTGTCGCCGCGCCCGGGCTGAAGCGATTATCAAGGAGTTAGTGCGATGCAATTCACTCATAAGAAAAACCGCTCTCTTTACATCCCTTACGCCGGCCCCGTGCTGCTTGAATTTCCGCTGCTCAATAAGGGCAGCGCCTTCAGCATGGAAGAGCGCAGCAGCTTTAATCTGCTGGGCCTGCTGCCGGAAGTGGTCGAAACCATCGAAGAGCAGGCCGAACGCGCGTGGATCCAATACCAGGGATTTAAAACCGAGATCGACAAGCACATTTACCTGCGCAACATTCAGGATACCAACGAAACCCTGTTCTACCGTCTGGTCGGCAACCACCTCGATGAAATGATGCCGGTCATCTATACCCCGACCGTCGGCGCCGCCTGTGAGCGCTTCTCTGAGATCTATCGTCGCGCCCGCGGCGTGTTTATCTCTTACCAGAACCGCAATAATCTCGACGATATTCTGCAAAACGTACCGAACCATAACGTCAAGGTTATCGTGATGACCGATGGCGAACGTATTCTCGGCCTCGGCGACCAGGGCATCGGCGGAATGGGCATTCCTATCGGCAAACTGTCGCTGTATACCACCTGCGGGGGGATCAGCCCGGCCTACACCCTGCCGGTCGTTCTTGACGTGGGCACCAATAATCAGCAACTACTCGACGATCCGTTATACATGGGCTGGCGCCACCCGCGCATTACCGACGATGAGTATTACCAGTTTGTTGACGATGTTATTCAGGCGATTAAAGCCCGCTGGCCGGATGTGCTGCTGCAGTTCGAAGACTTCGCGCAGAAAAACGCTATGCCGCTGCTTAACCGCTATCGCCACGAAATCTGCTCCTTCAACGATGATATCCAGGGCACCGCCTCGGTCACCGTCGGTACGCTGATTGCCGCCAGCCGCGGCGCGGGCAGTCAGCTGAGCGAGCAGAAAATCGTCTTCCTCGGCGCCGGTTCCGCAGGCTGCGGTATCGCGGAGCAGATCGTCGCCCAGATCCAGCGCGAAGGGTTAAGCGAAGAAGAAGCCCGCAAACGCGTATTTATGGTTGACCGTTTCGGTCTGCTCACGGATGCGATGCCAAATCTTCTGCCGTTCCAGAGCAAACTGGTGCAGAAACGCGAACACCTGCAAGAGTGGGACACCACCAGTGACGTGCTGTCGCTGCTTGACGTGGTGCGAAATGTAAAACCGGATATCCTGATCGGCGTCTCCGGGCAGCCTGGGCTGTTCACCGAAGAGATTATCCGCGAGATGCATAAGCATTGCCCACGACCAATCGTGATGCCGCTGTCAAACCCGACCTCAAGGGTGGAAGCCACACCGCAAAATATCCTCAGTTGGACCGACGGAGAAGCGCTGGTCGCTACCGGCAGTCCGTTCGCTCCGGTAACGCTCAAAGGCAAGCAGTACGTCATCGCCCAGTGTAACAACTCCTATATCTTCCCGGGGATCGGCCTTGGGGTTATCGCTTCAGGCGCTTCGCGCGTGACCGATGAGATGCTGATGGCCGCCAGCGAAACGCTGGCGAAACATTCGCCGCTGGTGAATAACGGTGAAGGTCCGGTTCTGCCGGAGCTGAAAGATATCCAGAGCGTTTCGCGCGCTATCGCTTTTGCGGTGGGTAAAATTGCCCAGGAGCAAGGCGTGGCGGTGAAAACCTCCGCCGAAGCGCTGCTGCAGGCGATCGCCGATAACTTCTGGCAGCCGGAATATCGCAACTATCGCCGGACGTCAATATAACCACTAGCGTAACCGGGAGCGTTAATGCTCCTGGTTACCTGGGAAATAATTCTCTGGTTCGCTATTTTTTGATATCAAATCTATAGCCCTGCCGGCGAATCGTCACGATGGACTCAGATGAATAACACGCCCGAATCTTTTTACGTATCCGCCCAATAAGGACCATTAGTGAACTGCTGCAATATAGCTCTCCTTCTGCATACAGCTGGCGCATAAGATCATCCTTGCTGGTAACTTTACCGCAGTTGCGGATTAATGTTTCCATAATAATATATTCAAAAGCGGTCAGATTTAACGTAACACCATTTACCGACAATTCCCGACGTGAAAGATTTAGCAGAAATGGCGGTATTGAGATTAATTCTGATGACAATCCATAGTTGCGGCGAAAAAGCGCATTGATACGCGCAACCATAATATCAATATGAAATGGCTTACGGATGTGGTTGTCCGCACCGGCGTTGAGGGCGTTAACGCAATCCTGCCAGCACTCGCCTGCGCTCATAACCAATATCGGTACAGAAACCCCCTGGCCGCGCCAGTCGCGGATCAGAGCCAGACCCGCTTCACTTGTCGCGTCCAGATCAATAATTGCGATGTCAGGCGGATACTCTACGATATAGTAATTCGCTTCCTTGACGTTTTGTGCATCATCGACGATATGCCCTTGCTGCGTTAGCTGTACTTTCAAATGATGACGCAGCAGAGCCTTATCCGCAAAGACAAGTATGCGCATCTCCCCCCCTATTTCGATAGTAATTAACAGGCGTGACCTTTTTATTTTGTAATAACTATATTGTGCGGCTGTTGCTGTACGTTAAGTAGCATGCGGCATTAAAAACGCTAATAAATAGTTTTTAGCGGTGATAATTAAATTTTTCATAAACCTGGCTCACGGCGAATAAAAACCCAAAGCGCTTTATAAGGATATAAAGCACCAGACAATTGATATAGTTATCTCAGGAAACGGCCTGGCTAACGTTTATTGAGGATAATCAGTCCTGCTGTCAGATTATCTCGCCAGGCTTATACAGACGAAACAAATATTAAACCACATGCTGTGGCTTATTCAACGTTAGCTATTGATGATCAAAATCTAAGCAAACAGATTTATTTAGCAGCATGAAAACAGTGAGCCCGGTTTTTAAAGTATATAAAACCGATAATCATTTTATCTGAAGCATAAATAGCTATAAGTATGACAAATAATTGATTTTGAACCATTACAGTTTGCAGAAAAATAATGATATATATCAATTGGTAGCGGAAATATTCTTCTTTTCTGTCGAATCGATTATGAAATGAGCGAGATTACGTAAGTTATATTGATTTCATGAATAATTCTTCTGCGTTATCGCTTTTGCGTTGCGCCAAAGCAGCGCTGCTAAGCCTGATAGGGTTCAAGCGCCCAGGATGTTAGTGGCAAAAGCGTGCCCGGCGTAAACGGATCGCTAGCCAAAACGGATTTCACCCATTACACTGCCTGCACCTATCAACTTACTGAATAAAAAAAGGAGGATCCCATGTCGTACCGTGAAATGTTTTTTTCACGTGCATTTGGCGATCGCACCTGCTCAAGCGTTATCGGTATCGTGCTGCGATAACTTCAGCTTGAGCGAAGAAACCAAAGACTGAATCCCTTCCCTCGGGCTTACCGGGTTATCGTCAGCGATGTTTGACGAGGCATAAACATGCCTGTAACTCTTGAGTAAGTTCACCATGAGTACATTACTAACTGCACAATCTCTCCATGTTGATACGGCGTTTGGCCCGCTGTTCACAAACCTCTCCTTTACCCTCAAAAAAGGCGACCGCATTGGCCTGATTGGCTATAACGGCTGCGGAAAAAGTACCCTGCTTAGAGTGCTGGACGGCACGATGATTCCGAATGGGGGCAGCGTGGCGCTGGCCAGCCACTGCCTGATGGCACGGGTGGAACAGCATCTACCCGATACGCTGTTAGCGCAACCTCTGCTACAGGTGGTCCTGGAAAAACTTCCCGCCCTTGAGCGAGAGAACCAGCGCTGGCAAGCGGAGCGGCTGCTGGCGGAGATGGGCTTTACGGCCGATGAAGCCCGGCAGCGGGCATCAACCCTGAGCGGCGGTCAGCATACCCGGCTGCTGCTTGCCAGGGCGCTGATTCAGCAACCGGATCTCCTGCTGTTGGACGAACCGGGAAACCACCTCGACCTGCCGACCCTCCTGTGGCTGGAAAGCTTCTTGCAAACCTGGCAGGGGAGTTTCATTCTGGTGTCTCATGACAACATCTTACTGGATGCTGTAACTAATGCGAGTTGGATCCTGCGCGACAAAACCCTGCATGCCTTCTCCCTGCCCTGCAGCGCTGCCCGTCAGGCGCTGGATGAGCGAGATGCCAGCGATGCGCTGCGCCATAAAGCCGAGCAAAAAGAGATTGACCGGGTCGCCGCCAGCGCCAAACGACTGGCTATCTGGGGGCGCACCTATGACAACGAAGATCTCTCGCGTAAAGCTAAGCAGATGGAAAAGCAGGTTCAGCGCCTGAAGGAGAGCCAAACCGATCTCACCGCCGGAACACCCTGGCGGCTAACGCTGCGCGGCGACATGCTGCGGGCAGACAGGCTGCTGGAGATGGATCAGCTTCCCGTCCCGCCCGCGCCGGGTCTGCCGGTCCTGTTTACTGCGGGTCTGGCTCGTCTGAAAAGCGGCGATCGGGTCGCGGTAATGGGCCGTAACGGCGGCGGGAAATCCTCCCTGCTGCGTCTACTGTGGCGACATATGCAGCAGGAATCAGCGGAGGACGGCTTACGCCTGCACCCGCGGCTGAAACCGGGTTATTACGATCAGACCCTGCATCAGCTTGCGGATGACGACACGCTTCTCGACGCGCTGGAGCCTTTTGAGCCGGCGGCGGACGCGCGCAAGCGGGCGCTGATCTCAGCCGGATTTAGCTGGGCTCGTCACGGGCAAAAGGTCGCCACCTTAAGCGGCGGCGAGCGTTCGCGTCTGCTATTTGTCGGCCTGTCTCTGGCCTGCTATAGCCTGCTGCTTCTGGATGAGCCAACCAACCATCTGGATATGGACGGCAAAACAGCGCTGGCAAGAACGTTGTGCGACTACCCAGGCGGACTGCTGCTGGTGAGCCACGACCGCGAACTCATTAACCATAGCTGCAATCGCTTCTGGCTTATTGACGAGCGCGGGCTGAGCGAATGGCACAGCGCCGAAGAGGTGTATGAGGTTTTACGCACCGCCGTTCGTTGTCCGGCCCCGGAGGTCGTGGCGGAGAACCGCCGCGAAGCGGAGGAAGACCATGATACGCTGCTGGAACGGTTAGTGTCGCTTGAGCAACTGCTGGCCGACGATCTGGCCCGTAAACCAAAACATCAAAAACCGCAGCTGCAGGCGCAGTGGCGTAAGGAGATAGCCACCCTCAACGCTTTGCTAAGCTAAATGTTTGTTCCCCGGCGCAGCCCGCTGCGCCGGGGTTTTACTTAGCATGAGTCGCCGGTCGCGGTTTGATTCGACTAAACTGCTGCTCGGTCATCGTCCTGCCCCACTGTTCGCCCTGCCACTCTTTATCCAGCGTGAAACTAAAGGATTCATACAGCCTGCGGGCGGCGTGCAGGCCGCTGAAGGTCCATAGCTGTACTGATGCAAAGTCCCGGCTATCGCAAAAAGCCATGGCTTCGCTCAGCAGGCGCCGACCAATGCCGCTACCCCGGCAGCTATCGTCGAGAATAAACCAGCGCAGATGCGCCTGGTTATTCCCCAGATCCTCGCCGTCAATCGCTACCGATCCGACAATTTGCTCGCCCTGAACGGCCAGCCAAACACGGTTGCACGGTTTATCGAGACGAGCTGAAAATTCCGCCAGCCCGCTGGCGACTTTACTCTCGAAAAAAGCACCAAACTGATAATGTTTTGCATAATACTCGCCGTGCATTTGCGCTATGCGGCCAATCATTCCAGGCCGATAGCCGGTAGCGATATCAATCGTCTTTTTCGAGCCTGTAGCCTCGACGTCGCGGCATTTTTCCAACGCCCAGGCCCAGGTTGTGAGGCCCTGAGCGACGCACTGTCTTTGCGCATCGCTCAGGTGTTCCAGCGCATCCACTACCCGCATAGCGCCGTAGGCGTTAATTTTTTCGACCGTAGCCGCACCTTGCGCCGTTAACGCAAGCTGCTTAATCCGCCCGTCGCGGGAGGACGTTTTTTCCTGAAGTTCGCCGGCGGCAAGCAGACGGGAAAGCATCCTGCTGACGCTAGACTTTTCCAGCCCCAGGATCTGCACCAGCTGCGCGGCCGTCATCGCGCCGCGTAGTGAAATTTCCACAAGCGTATGTACCGCCGAAGGTGAGTACGCCGTAGCGGCCAGCGTGGTGCTCATAAAGCCCAGTTCACGCACCATCAGGCGGGAAGCGGTACGAATTTCATCAACAAGCGCGGGTGAGTTCATCTGAGGTCAGCTCTTTCAGCAATAGTTGCATGATACAACCATTTTCCGCTGCGTGCTGTCAAGCCGCCGTGTTGTCTCCTCCCTGAACTGGCCTCAACTGAACGGGGTGAATACTTGCACTTTACTCGCGCGTGACACCATGCCGATACCCATCTTACGGGGAAAAAAGAGGCCTGCCGGCTTTACCCGCTTTTGTACTTATTGCGGATTTTTCTCTTTCCACGCTTCCCATGCCGCTTTGATTTCCTGTTTCGCGGCGGCGGCATCGTTAAAGCCGTCCAGCTCGACTTTTTTGCGTCCGTCCGGCAGCTGTTTGTAAACCCGGAAGAAAGCCTGCAGACGCTCCTGCTCAATTTTCGGCAGATCGCTGATGTTAATCACGTCATCGTAGGTTGGATCGATTTTACTTGCCGGAACGGCAATGATTTTGTCGTCCTTCTCGCCGCCATCAATCATCTTCAGCACGCCAATCGCGCGCAGCTTAATCAGCGTTCCCGGGGCCATCGGCGCGCGGGTATAAAACACCACGTCCAGCGGATCGCCATCCCCTGCCAGCGATTGAGTGAGCGAGCCGTAGTTAGCCGGATAGGCCACCGGCATCGACTGGAAACGATCGGCGATCAGAAAGCCGGTTTTGGCGTCCGTTTCGTATTTGATAATGCCGCCTGCCGGGATTTCGGTTACGGCGTAAAACTCTTCAGGGTTGTTGTTCGGCTGCGGAAAATCCAGCACGTTTTGCGCCTCAACGGCGGTAGAAAGCAGAAGGCCTGCGGCCAGGAGGGTTTTCGCCAGATGCATTGTCATGTCGCTCTACGTTAATAAGAAATTGAAAAACAGAACGATAGAGATCGCGGATGAAAATTTCATGACATGCAAGTGACATAAATATGACGCGCAGAAACATAAGAAAAACTGTTCGAAAAACAAACAAAAGGAACCTTTAACCAGCATAAAAATCTATTATTACCTTGATTTATTGGCAATTTAAGCTATTGGTTAACATGCGTAAAAACAAATATTGTGTTAATACGCTTATGTTTAATAAGGAGAACAGAATGAAAGCTGCCGTCGTCACGCAAGATCATCAGGTCAATGTTACGGAAAAAACACTTCGCCCATTACAGCACGGCGAAGCCCTTTTAAAAATGGACTGCTGCGGCGTCTGCCATACCGACCTGCACGTTAAGAACGGCGATTTTGGCGATAAAACCGGCGTCATTCTGGGCCATGAAGGCGTGGGCGTGGTGCAGCAGGTCGGCCCTGGCGTGCACTCGCTCAAGCCGGGCGATCGCGCCAGCGTCGCATGGTTCTTCGAAGGCTGCGGTCACTGTGAATATTGTAACAGCGGTAACGAAACGCTGTGCCGTTCGGTAAAAAATGCGGGCTACACCGTTGATGGCGGGATGGCCGAAGAGTGTATCGTCATTGCCGATTACGCGGTCAAAGTGCCGGATGGTCTTGATTCTGCGGCAGCCAGCAGCATCACCTGCGCAGGGGTCACCACCTATAAAGCGGTAAAAGTTTCCCATATCAAACCCGGCCAGTGGATCGCCATTTATGGCCTCGGCGGGTTGGGTAACCTGGCCCTGCAATATGCGAAAAACGTTTTTAACGCCAAGGTCATCGCCCTTGACGTTAATGATGAACAGCTGAAACTGGCCGCAGAAATGGGCGCAGATCTGACCATCAATTCCCGCAGCGAAGACGCGGCCAAAATTATCCACGAGAAAACCGGCGGCGCCCATGCCGCAGTCGTGACGGCGGTCGCCAAAGCGGCGTTTAACTCTGCGGTGGATGCGGTTCGCGCCGGCGGACGCGTAGTGGCCGTCGGCCTGCCTCCGGAAGCCATGAGCCTGGATATTCCGCGCCTGGTACTGGACGGTATCGAGGTGGTTGGTTCTCTGGTGGGTACGCGCCAGGATCTGGCCGAAGCCTTCCAGTTTGCCGCCGAGGGTAAGGTGGCACCGAAGGTCACCCTGCGCCCGCTGGGTGATATCAACGCCATCTTTAAGGAGATGGAACAGGGACAAATTCGCGGTCGTATGGTGATTGATTTCCGCCGTTAATTTTCTCGCCTCTCTCGCTACGGGAGAGGTTCCATTTATCCCCTTATGCACGTAGCTCTGCTGCGCATATTTACATGATGCCCGGCAGAAATCCTTTCTTACGCTCATCATCGTTCAGCCGATAAATATCGAACCGGCTACCACCTTCATTAACAACGCTCTCCCCGCTATGCGCAGCCTGTGGTATGCAGGATATAAATGCTTTTTACGCAAATGCTTAGCGCAAATCCTTACTTCCTTTGTTAAAACGCGCGCCCGATGATGACTAAACAAGAGATAACAAAGGAATTCACCATGCACATCCGTTTTCGCCTGCCCGCGCTGGCGGCGCTATTTTTAACCGGCGCGTTTTCCGCCTGGGCCGCCGACGCCCCGGTTAAAGGCGGTACGTTAATCTATCTGGAGCAGCAGCCGCATACTAATCTTTACCCACCGGCCGGTGGCTTCTACCCCAACGGCGGCATTCTTAATCAAATAACCGATAAGCTCACCTGGCAGAACCCGAAAACGCTGCAGGTGGAGCCGTGGATCGCCGAAAGCTGGAGCGCCAACGCGGATAAAACCGAATATACCTTTAAGCTTCGCCCCGGGGTGACCTTCTCAGATGGCACCCCGCTTGACGCCAGGGCGGTCGCCAAAAACTTTGATACCTACGGCCTCGGTGATAAAGCGCACCGCCTGCCGGTGTCTGAGGTCATTAATAACTACGATCGCAGCGAAGTCATCGATCCGCTGACGGTAAAGTTCTACTTTAAAAAGCCCTCGCCGGGATTTCTGCAGGGCACCGCCACCATCGGCTCCGGGCTGGTATCCCTCAGTACCCTGGCGCGTAATTTTGAAGAGCTGGGCGATGCCCGCCATATTATTGGCTCCGGACCTTTTACGGTAAAAGATGAAAAGCCGGGGCGCGAACTCACTCTGGTCGCGCGCAAAGATTATCAATGGGGACCGAAAAATCTCACCCAGCAGGGGCCAGCTAATCTCGATGGCATCACTTACATCGTTACCCCTGAAGATGGCGTGCGCATTGGCGCTCTGCTGGCGGGCCAGGCTGACTTTATCCGTCAGGTACAGGCCTACGATGAAAAGCAGGCCACCGGGCAGGGCTTTAAAATTTATGCTGCCCCCACGCGCGGCGTTAACGATAGCCTGAGCTTCCGGCCGGATAATCCGCTGGTTGCCGACCTGCGCGTTCGTCAGGCGCTGCTGCACGCCACCGACGCCAGGCAGATAGTCGAAACGCTGTTCTCCGCCAACTATCCGCAGGCGACCTCCGTCGTCGCCAGTACCGCCGCCGGGTACGTTAACCTCAGCGACAAGCTGGCTTTCGATCCGGCCAAAGCAAAACAACTGCTTGATGATGCAGGCTGGAAACCGGCTGCCGATGGTATTCGGGTCAAAGATGGCCAGCGGCTGGCCTTAACCGTCTATGAATCTCTGCCGCAACCGCAAAATAAAGAAGTTTTGCAGCTTGTCGCTCAGCAGTGGCGTCAGGTCGGCGTCGCGCTGGCGGTCAAAGCCGGCGATGCCGGCAGCCGCACGCTGGATAACCTCGATCCGCTGAAAACGCCGCTCACCGTGTCGGAAGTGGGCCGCGCCGACCCCGACGTGGTGAAAAGCATGTTTTTCCCCACTAACCGCGACGCGCTGCTGCAAAAAGGCGGCTCCAGCGACAAAGTACAGGACTTCCGCGACGATAAGCTCAACGCATTGCTGAGCGCGATTTCAGCCGAAGTTGAACCGCAAAAACGGCTCCAGCTCACCGGCGATGCCCAACGCTATCTGCTGGATAATGCCTACGTGATCCCGATATTTGAAGAACCGCAGGTCTTCGCCGGCGCCCCGTGGGTGAAAGGCGTCAGTTTTGAAGCGGTAGGCCGCCCGTCGTTCTATGGCGCGTGGCTGGAAAAGCACTGAGGAGCCTGCGATGAGCCATTATCTTCTGCGGCGAACCGGCCAGGGTTTACTGGTGCTATGGGCGGCATTTACCCTCTCCTTCATCCTGTTACAGGTGCTGCCCGGCGATGCGGTACTGATCAAGTTTCAGAATCCGGATCTGGGGCTCAGCCCTGAGCAGATCGCCGAAATGCGCCTCGCCTGGGGGGCCGATAGCCCGGTGTGGAAGCAGTATCTCCACACCCTCTTCGCCATGCTGCGCGGGGATTTTGGTTATTCGCTGCAGGCCGGACTGCCGGTGAGCGCGCTGATCGCCAGCAATCTGCCGCAGACACTAAGCCTCGCGCTCCCCGCCTTTGCGCTGGCGGTGGCGCTGGCTTTTATCCTCGCCTTCGCCTCACGGCTGCCGGGTCTGCGCTGGCTAAGCAATGCGCTGCAATCGCTGCCGGTGCTGTTTATCTCCCTGCCGACGTTTTGGCTCGCTATCGCCCTGATACAGCTTTTCTCCTTTCAGCTGCGCTGGATACCGGTGATCAATCCGGGACCGATTGAGGGACTCATTCTGCCCGTCGTCGCCGTCGCGGTACCGATTTCCGCTCCGCTGGCGCAAATTCTGATGCGCAGTCTGGATCAGGTCGCCGCGCTGCCGTTTGTGGCCGTTGCTCGTGCTAAAGGCATGAGCGAGACCGGCGTGCTGTGGCGGCACGTTACCGGCAATGCCCTGCTACCGGTGCTCAATATGGCCGGGCTGCTGCTAGGGGAACTGATCGCCGGAGCTCTGATTACCGAAACCGTGTTTGGCCGCGGCGGGCTGGGTCTGCTGACGCAGCAGGCGGTCAATAATCAGGATATCGCGGTACTGCAGGCGGTGGTGATGATCTCAGCCCTTGGTTTTGTCCTGATTAATCTGCTGGTCGACCTGCTGATGCCGCTGCTCGACCCGCGCCTGAAAACCGCTGAAGGAGGTGCGCTATGAGTCTGGTTGATTACGCAATCGCCGCCCGCCGCCGCTCGCCAGACTGGCGCACGCTACGCTTCCAGCCCGGCCTGCTGCTGGCCTGGGCGATTATGATCGTTGCTGCGCTGATGGCCGTTGTCCCGCAGCTGTTTACCGCTTATAACCCGTTGGAAGGTTTCCCCGGCGCCCAGCGCCTGGCCCCCCAGGCGGGTCACTGGCTGGGCACCGACCAGCTTGGTCGCGATCTGTGGAGTCGAATCGTCTACGGCGCTGCCCATTCGCTCTCCGCTGCGCTGGCGGCAGTGGCGATTGGCCTGATCATCGGAACCGCGCTGGGTACGCTGGCCGGCGCGCTGGCGGGACGCGTGGAGTCGATCGTCATGCGGCTGGTCGACGTACTGCTGGCGATTCCATCTCTGTTGCTGTCCCTGGCGGTCATTATTCTGCTCGGCTTCGGCACCCTCAACGCCGCCGTCGCGGTCGGGGTGGCGGCAATAGCCAGCTTTGCCCGCCTGGCGCGCGCTGAAGTCGTACGCGTACGGCGCAGCGATTACGTCGAAGCGGCCTACGGCAGCGGCGGCACCTTTTTTGCCGTCTTCTGGCGGCATATTTTACCCAACTCGCTCACCGCGGTGCTGGCCTTCGCCACGCTCCAGTTCGGCCAGGCCGTTCTGGCGCTCTCAACCCTGAGTTTTCTCGGCTACGGCACGCCGCCGCCGGTACCAGAGTGGGGATTACTGATCGCCGAAGGCCGTAACTACCTCTCCACCGCCTGGTGGCTAACAACCCTTCCCGGTATGGCGGTGATTGCGGTCGTGCTTGCCGCCAATCGTATTAGCCGTCAATTTAGCGGAGAACGCCGATGAATGTTTTAACCGTAGAAAACCTACGCATCAGCTATCGTTCGCAGAGTGAATGGCGTGAAGTCGTGCATAACGTCAGTTTTCAGGTAAAACGCGGCGAAATGCTGGCGTTCGTCGGCGAATCCGGCTCGGGCAAAACCACTACCGCCCAGGCGATAATGGGTCTGCTGGCGGAGAATGCCCGGCGCGACAGCGGGCGCATCAGTATTAACGGCGAAGATATTAGCGGCTGGTCAGGTAAACGCCTCGACGGCCTGCGCGGCGCGCGAATTAGCCTGGTACCCCAGGATCCAGGCAACTCCCTCAATCCGGTGAAAACCATCGGCGCGCAGGTAGGTGAAATTCTGCGCCTCCATCAGAAACGCAGCGCCGCGGAACGTAAAACGCAGGTACTGGCGCTGCTGGCTAAGGTTGGACTGAGCCACCCGGAGCAGCGCTTCGATCAATATCCGCACCAGCTTTCAGGCGGCATGAAGCAACGAGTGCTGATTGCCATCGCCATCGCTCTGAAACCGGATTTAATCATTGCTGATGAGCCAACCAGCGCCCTTGACGTGACGGTACAGAAACGGATCCTCGATCTGCTGGATACCCTGCGCCGGGAGTCCGGCACCGCGGTGCTGTTCGTCACTCACGATCTGGCGCTGGCAGCCGAGCGTGCCGACCGCCTGCTGGTCTTTCGTCATGGCGAAATTCAGGAGCAAGGCGCGACCCGCGATGTGGTACGGACGCCGCAGCATGTCTATACTCGCCAGCTGCTCAGCGATCTTCACGGCCCGACGCTGACCATGGCTCCCTCCGGCGGTCGCGTACTGGCTACGTCGGCGATTCGCGTCGACGACATTAGCAAGCGCTTCTCATTAGGCCGGGCGCATTTGCAGGCTCTGGACGCCGTGAGTTTTGAGGTTAAGCGCGACTGCACGCACGCGCTGGTTGGTGAGTCCGGTTCCGGTAAAACGACGCTTGCGCGGATCCTGCTGGGATTCGAAAAGGCGGATAGCGGCCAGATTGCCATCGATGGTATTGATGCCGGGCATCTCAGTCGGGAGGCGCTCCGCCAGCTACGGCGTAAAATTCAGTTTGTCTATCAGAACCCCTTTGCCTCTCTTGACCCACGGCAAACGCTGTTTGAAATCATTGAAGAGCCGTTAAAGAACTTCGACCGCTTCAGCGCCGGAATACGACGCCAGCGCGTCGAAACGGTCGCCGCTCGCGTGGCGCTCGCTCCGGAGCTGCTGTCGCGAACCGCCCGTGAGCTATCCGGCGGGCAGCGGCAGCGGGTGGCTATCGCCCGCGCCCTAATCCTTGAACCGACGATCCTTGTCCTCGATGAAGCGACTTCGGCGCTGGACGTTACCGTCCAGGCGCAAATTCTCGCCTTGCTGCAGCAGTTGCAGCAACAGCTGGGATTGACCTATCTGTTTATCACCCACGATTTGGCGACGGTTCGCCGTATCGCCCACAGCGTGACGGTACTGCGGGCGGGCCAGGTTATTGAACATGGCGATGTCGGCCGACTGTTCAGCGCTCCGCAGCATGAGTATACCCGCGAGCTTATTGCCGCTATTCCCCACTTTTCCCCCTCGAACATGGAGGTCGCATGACGCGTAAACGACTGGGTTTTTTCACTCGCCTGCTGGACCACGTCGCGCCAGGTGAGCGCTATCGGCTGGCTACCGAACAAATTCGCCACGCCGAACGACTGGGTTTCGACAGCGCCTGGGTCGCTCAGCACCATTTTCATGAGCACGAAGGCGGCCTGCCGTCGCCGCTGGTCTTTCTCGCCCACGCGGCAGCGCACACGGAGCGCATTCGCCTGGGAACCGCCATTATCACCCTGCCGATGGAAAACCCGCTGCGGGTTGCCGAGGATGCGGCGGTGCTGGATCTGCTCGCCGATGGACGACTGGAAGTGGGCTTCGGGTCTGGCGGCACGCCGACCTCGTTTTTACCCTTTGGATTGACCATCGACCAGCGCAGCGCAGTCTTTGCCGAACACCTGCATCTGATTCAAAGCGCCTGGCGCGGAGATTCACTTTCGCATCCGGATAATCATCTTTATCCCCAGGCACCGCAGTTGGCGGAGCGTATCTGGATTGCCACCTTTTCCGTTGAGGGCGCGGTGCGCGCGGCTCAGGCCGGACACGGCCTGATGCTTTCGCGTACCCAGCCGCGTCCTTCAGGGCAGCCCACGCTGCCGCTGGACGCTATCCAGAATCCGATTATTGACGCCTATCTCGCCGCGCTGCCGCCGGGCGTCGAGCCACGGATCCTCGCCTCGCGGACGGCCTTTGTCGCCGATAGCCAGCAGTATGCGCTGCAGGTCGCAGAACCCGGTCTGCGCCAGCAGGCGGCCCAGCATCGCGCCGCAGGTCATCATATTATTGGTGACACTGTCACTGATTTTTTGCCGCAGCTTGACGCGCACGTTGGCGACCCGCAGCACGTCGCCGCTTCTCTGGGGCGCGATAGCGTCCTGCAGCGGGTAACCGATATTTCGTTCCAGGTGCACTCCGTTGAACCCTCGCACCGCGACACGCTTCGTTCCATTGAGCTGATCGCTCAGCATATTGCCCCGCAGATACGATAAGGAGTCACCATGACGCTCAGTCAGGATATATTGGCCGAACTGGCAGAAATTGCCCCCGATTCCGCCTTAGCGGCGGCGAGAGCCGTGCGCGAGGCGGCCACCCATCATGCTCAGGGAAGCTATGAAGCGCTGTTCGGTCAGCAGGATAACGACTTTCCGCTCGACGAACGTTTTGCCGTTGCCGCCAGGGTAGCGAAGCTGCATGAGAGCGATGCGCTGGCCGCCCACTATGCCGGGTTTGGGATTGCCGATCCGACCTCGCCGCGGCTGGTTCCGGCGCAGGCCTTTGCCCGGCTGTTGACCTTCGCGCCGGTAGAAGCCACGCCTTCGTCTCTGGAGGCATTAACCCGCGCCGGATGGAGCCCGCGCGCTATCGTGACGCTGGCCCAGCTGATTGCGTTTGTCAGCTTCCAGAGTCGTCTGCTGAACGGTCTACGCCTGCTCAACGGTAAAAACGCCCCGGTTGCCGGGACCCCGGTCGTAGCCGGATTCTGGCATACCTCAGCGCAAACCCTCAGCGGTAAACGCGCGCCGGTGCGCTTCACCCGCGATGAACTGCACTGGGAACCCTGGCTGGCGGCTAAACCGCTGGCGGAATTTACCCCGGATGAGCAGGCGCTGCTGGCGAAATTCGGCCACAGCGACTCGCCCTACTTCCGCCTGCTGGCGCGCAACCAGCCGGTGCTGGAGCAGCGTACGTTAACCGATAAAGGGATTTTTTATACTCCCGGCGGCCTGCCGCGCGCCGAACGCGAGCTGGCGGCGACGGTAGCGAGTAAAATCAACGGTTGTATTTATTGCGCCTCGGTGCATGCTCGCAAGGCCGCGCAGTTAGCGAAAGATGAAACGGCGGTAGAGACCCTGCTGGCGGTGACCCCGGGAGAGAAGCTGAGCGATGGGCAGACGCCGCGCTGGCAGGCGCTCATTGATTTTGCCGCAGCGATTTCCGTTACCCCTCCCGCCCTGGCCGCGAGCCACCTTGCGGCCGTCGAACAGCAACAGCTGGATACCCTCGCCCAACTGGATCTGCTGCAATCGGCAGCCTTCTTCGCCTGGGCCAACCGGTTAATGCTGACCCTCGGGGAGCCGTGGCAGGATTAGCCGCCTGCGGATTTCGTCAGACAGAACGCTGCTGATAGCGGGCATAAATCAGCAGTGAACTGAGCGCAAGAAACGAAAGCAGCGCGGCCGGTAAGGCAACGGAACGCCAGCCAAGGCCGGCCGTAATCATCATCCCGCCGAACAGCGCCCCGATGGCGCTACCAAGATTAAAGGCGATCTGGCCCCCCGCCGCGCCCAGCATCTCGCCGCCTTTGGCATTTTGCAGCAGCATGATTTGCAGCGGCGCCGACAGGGCAAACAGCGCCGCGCAGCAGATAAACGCCAGGGTTAGTGAGGCGGTTTTATTCTCACCCAGCAGGAACAGGAGTAATAAGGTCAAAACGATAACGCCATCCGTCACGGCGGCAATACGTAACGGACTGTAGCGTGCGGAAACTTTACCGCTAAATAAATTCCCCAGAACCATCCCCAGACCCACCAGCATCATAATCATTATGATGGCGCTTTCACCGAAGCCGGAGACGTTGATCATAAACGGCTTAATATAGCTAAACCACGCGAAGACGCCGGCATTGCCGAACAGGGTGGCGGCAAAAATTAACCACGGCGCAGGCGAGGTTAAAAAATGAAATTGCGAGCGCAAGCGCGTGGTTGATTTATCAAATAACGTCGGCACCCACCAGGCGATGGACACCAGCACCGCGACGTCAAAGACCGCAATCGCCAGGAAGGTATAGCGCCAGCTGAACTGATGGCCAAGCCAGGTTCCTCCCGGTACCCCCAGCAGGTTGGCGACGGTCATCCCGGCGATCATCCCCGCCACCGCTGCGGTAACCTTGCCTGGCAGCGCAATTTTCGACAGAATGATCGCGCCCACGCCAAAGAATGCGCCGTGCGGAAACCCGGAGATGAGGCGCCCCAGCGCCAGCATCGAGTAGCTGGAGGAGAACGTGAAGATGGCGTTGCCGATAATGCATAGCGCTACGAGAAACAGCATCACTGATTTTAGTGAAAAGCGGCTGGAGAATATCGCCATCACCGGCGCGCCGATCACGACGCCGGACGCATAATATGAAATCATGTTGCCTGCGGCAGGAATGGATATGCCGACATCACGGGCAATTTCAGGTAATACCCCCATGATGCCAAATTCCGCCATTCCGAGACCAAAAGTGCCAAGCGCTAACGAAAAAATAGTCTTTTTCATACATCTAATCACTTGTTATGGATTTTACCGGTCGCATTATTATGCATTCTCTGGCGGTAAACCAGTTTAAAACCTTCCGTAACCTGTTTATCCATAAAACAGCGTGATTACTTCATATCCAACGTTCATAAAAACAGCAATCATTAAATCCTGAATTGGCTTAATACCCAATGGGCAACCAATATAACAATGACAACGACAGGCGTGAACCAAACGTCAAAATCGAAAGCCCGGTAAATAAGCCCTGTAAGTACTATTGCGCAGATTAATATTACGTGAGTGCGAATGCCGTCATAAATATCCTTTAAAAAATAGCGAAGCATGGCTTTCATGATTTTATTGCCTCGGGCAGTCAGTCGCCGTTAACGCTTCATCCGCGAGTGAATTAGTGAACCTGCTGATGTTTGATCTTTTTCATCACCTTTGCTGCTTTGTATACCTCACTTAGCGGAGCGAAGTGATGCGATACCCCACAGGCGACGACCAGCGGTAGCGCGAAAATAATGAGTTGCGCAGGATGCCAGGTCCCTTCATGGACCGCTTTCAGGATGCCGATCCCGATAATTAAAAGAACGAATACATGGACAAATATTGCCCTGGGCAAGCGCGATGCCGCTTCGTCAACGGCACAGTATAAAAGCGTCTTATATCTCGCCGTTAACTTGTCGATCTGCTTATCTGTAAAGCCACTTTCATGCATGATTTTTATTAATTTAGTATCTTCCATTTTTTACTCAAATATAACCCGGACTTCCTTGAACCGTATACAGCTTACTCTTTATCACTGCGTAAAGACAACCCACAACATTAATTTCAGTAATTTTCTTTTCTGTGGAAGCCGCCGCGCAAAATACGCAAGGATCCGGCTAAATGATAGCGTTTTTTATAGAGGCAACGGATAATGACGTTAATAGCGCTACGTTGAAATAGCGACCCAACTGGCTTAATGGGAAAAAGGGAAATATCTGTCGTCAGAAAAAGAGAGCCCGTCAGAGTGCGCGCCCGGGCATAAATAAATGAGACAATGTTTTCAACGCTGTCAGAGGTGAGCTAATTGATGCCCCTGAGGATATTAACCCCCGTTCCGGCATTAACCGGAACGGGTAATACGTTAAGGCTTACTTCAGCCCTTCGCGATTTTCCCTTTTCGCTTCCAGGCGCTCCACGTCGCGATACCAGCGCGGATGATGCTTCTTCGCCCAGCGTCGGCTCACCTTCCCTTCAATCATGCCTTTAATCGATCCTTTAACCCAGAATGCCATATACATATGGATCAGAATCGCATGGATAAGAATAATGGCCGACGTTGCGTGAATCAGCAGACTATAGCGAATAACCTGAATCGGGAAATAGTGGGCAAAATAAGGCCGCCAGATAATCACCCCGGTGACCAGCAGCACAAATATCATGCTCATGATCGTCCAGAACATCATTTTCTGGCCAGCGTTGTATTTCCCTACCCGCGCCACTTTATGCTCATTGCCCTTAAGCACCTCGATAATCCCTTTCAGCCAGGGAATATCCTGTTTGTCGGGAATATTATGGTGGACAAAGCGCACGAACATAAACATCAGGGCCACGAAAATCAGAACCCCGAAGAACGGATGCAGAATACGCCCCATCTGCGGGGTACCGAAGGTTTCGGTCAGCCACTGCAGCGTCGGGAAGAAAAACGAGATCCCCGACAGCGCCACCAGGAAAAAGCAGATGACCACCGTCCAGTGACAGGCGCGGTCAATAAACTTCGTGCGCACAATCATTTTCGATTTACTCATCATGCTCCTCCTCATCGTCATCCGCTTCCTTGTTCGGCCCAATCCCGATGTAGTGATAGATCAGCCCGGCAAAGGTGGCGATAAAGCCAACGGCGGAGAGCGGTTTCAGCGCGCCTTTCCACAGATTTATTGAGGTATCTATCTGCGGATCCTTCGGCAGGTTATGGTACAGCTCCGGCTGGTCCGCATGATGCAGCACGTACATCACGTGGGTGCCGCCGACGCCAGGCGGGTTATACACCCCGGCATGGGAATAGCCGCGTTTCTTCAGTTTTTCCACACGCTCGTTGGCCACTTCCAGCATCTCTTGCTTGCTGCCGAAGTGAATCGCGCCGGTTGGGCAGGTTTTCACGCAGGCCGGTTCCTGGCCAACGCTGACCCGATCGACGCACAGGGTGCACTTATAGACCCGGTTATCCTCTTTATTGAGGCGCGGGACGTTAAAAGGGCATCCGGCAATGCAGTAGCCGCAGCCGATGCAGTTTTCCTGCTGAAAGTCGACGATGCCGTTTGCGTACTGAATAATCGCTCCGGCGGACGGGCACGCCTTCAGGCAGCCCGGATCCTCACAGTGCATACAGCCGTCTTTGCGAATCAGCCACTCCAGCTTGCCGTTCTGCTCGGTTTCGCTAAAGCGCATTACCGTCCAGGATTTGGCGCTCAGATCGGCGGGATTGTCGTAAACCCCGACGCAGTGCCCGACTTCATCGCGGATATCGTTCCACTCGGAACAGGCCACCTGGCAGGCTTTGCAGCCTACGCAGGAGGAGACATCAATCAGCTTTGCCACTTCCGCCTTAAAATCCCGCGCGCGCGGCGCGGGGGTGATCGGATTGGTGGCGGAGCGTTTAATGATGTCCTGGGTTTCCATCGCCATTGCTTCGCTCCTTACGCTTTCTCGATGTTGACCAGAAACGCCTTATACTCCGGCGTCTGCGAGTTGGAATCCCCGACGTTCGGCGTCAGGGTATTGGCGATGTAACCTTTGCGGGCCACTCCTTCAAAACCCCAGTGCAGCGGAATACCGACGGTTTCCACCTGCTGACCGTTGACGTTGAGCGTTTGCAGACGACGCGTCACCACCGCCACCGCGCGAATAAAGCCGCGCATGCTGCTGACCGTCACCCGATCGCCATTGGCGATCCCTTTCGCTTTCGCCAGGCCTTCGCTGATTTCGACAAACTGCTCCGGTTGCGCAATCGCATTGAGCCGCGCATGCTTGGTCCAGGTATGAAAATGCTCGGTCAGGCGATAGGTGGTGCCGACGTACGGGAATTTGTCCTTCTTACCTAAACGCAGGGCATCTTCTTCATACAGACGTACCACCGGGCTGGAGACCACGCTCGGGTGCAGCGGATTGGTGCCAAGCGGCGTTTCCATCGGTTCGTAGTGTTCCGGGAACGGACCTTCCGCCAGCTTATTCAGGGCAAACAGACGCCCCAGACCTTCCGGCTGCATAATAAACGGCCCGGTTTTGCTGCCCGGCGGCGCGGTATTGAAGTCCGGAATATCGTTGCCAACCCACTTGCTACCGTTCCACTGGATCAGCATTCGCTTCGCATCCCACGGCTTGCCGTTAATATCCGCCGACGCGCGGTTGTACAGCACGCGCCGGTTGAGCGGCCACGCCCATGCCCAGCCGAGCGTATTGCCAAGACCTGACGGGTCGGCGTTATCGCGGTTAGCCATCTGATTGCCCTGCTCGGTCCAGCTGCCGGTATAGATCCAACAAGACGACGCGGTGGTACCGTCATCGCGCAGCAGCGCGAAGCTGTTCAACAGCTGGCCTTTCTTCGCCAGCGGCGCGCCGTTAGCGTCGTAGAGATCCGCCAGCGCGTAGCCGTTGTTCTCTTTCGCGACCTCTTCTGATTCCGGACGATCCGGCTGCTTGTAGTGCCACCCCATCTTCAGCAGCGGCTCGACGCCTCTGCCGCCCTCGGTGCGATACATCTCGCGCAGGCGGTGGTAAATCCCGGCCAGAATTTCGCCGTCGTTGCGCGCTTCGCCCGGCGCGTCCTGGCCCTTCCAGTGCCACTGTAGCCAGCGCCCGGAGTTGGCGATGGAACCATCCTCTTCGGCAAAGCAGGTGGACGGCAGGCGGAAGACCTCGGTCTGAATCGCTGCCGGGTCAACATCGTTCGACTCGCCGTGGTTTTGCCAGAAGGTCGAGGTTTCGGTCACCAGCGGGTCGATAACCACCATGTACTTCAGCTTGCTCAGGCTGCGGACCACCTTGTTTTTGTCCGGGAAAGACGCCACCGGATTGAATCCCTGGCAGATATAGCCCGTGACGTTGCCGTTATCCATCATATTGAAATACTTGATAACGTCATAAGCCTGGTCCCATTTCGGCAGCCAGTGGAAGCCCCAGTCGTTCTCTTTTTGCGCCGCGTCGCCATAGAAAGATTTCATCAGGCTGACGAAGAACTTCGGGTAGTTGCTCCAGTAGTTCACCTGTTCAGGCAGCGTCGCCTTCGGCGTATTGGCAGCGAGATAGCTTTGCAGATCAACCTGCTGTTCCGACGGCAGCGTCAGGTAGCCCGGCAGGCTGGTCGAAAGCAGGCCTAAATCGGTTAACCCCTGGATATTGGAGTGCCCGCGCAGCGCGTTGACCCCGCCTCCCGCCATCCCCATATTGCCGAGAAGCAGCTGAATCATCGCCATGGTGCGGATGTTCTGCGCGCCGACGGTATGCTGCGTCCAGCCCAGCGCATAGAGGAAAGTGGTGGTCCGGTCCGCCGCGCTGGTTGAGGCCAGCACTTCGCACACTTTCAGGAAGTCCGCTTTTGGCGTACCGCAGATGTTCTCCACCACCTCCGGCGTATAGCGCGAAACGTGCTGCTTCAGCAGGTTCCATACGCAGCGCGGATGCTGCAGCGTTTCATCACGCATCGCGAAGCCATTTTCGTCGAACTGATAGTTCCACGAAGACTTATCGTACTGACGCTTTTCGGCATCGTAGCCGCTGAACAGGCCATCTTCGAAGGCAAAATCGTCGCGCACCAGCAGATTGGCGTTGGTATAGTGTTTAACGTACTCGGCATTGACTTTGTTATTTTCGATCAGGTACAGCAGCACGCCCGACAGGAAGGTAATGTCGGTACCGGAACGGATCGGCGCATAAATATCGGCCACCGACGCCGTACGCGTAAAGCGCGGGTCAACGACAATCAGCGTCGCATCATTGTTGTTTTTTGCCTCCATCGCCCAGCGGAATCCCACCGGATGGGCTTCGGCGGCGTTACCGCCCATCACCACCACGACATTGGCGTTTTTAATATCAACCCAGTGGTTGGTCATCGCACCGCGACCAAATGTTGGAGCAAGACTTGCTACCGTTGGTCCGTGTCAGACGCGCGCCTGGTTATCTACCGCCAGCATGCCGAGCGAGCGCACAAATTTTTGCGTTAGCATGCCGGTCTCATTGCTGGCCGCCGACGCGCACAGCATCCCGGTGGACAGCCAGCGGTTAACCGTCACGCCCTGCTCGTTTTTCTCAATAAAGTTGGCATCACGGTCGGCTTTCATCAATTTAGCGATACGGGTAAATGCTTCATCCCAGGAGATGCGCTGCCATTTATCTGAACCCGGCGCGCGGTATTGCGGATAGCGCAGACGGTTGTCGCTATGGACATAGTCCAGCAGCCCTGCGCCTTTCGGGCACAGCGCGCCGCGGCTCACCGGATGGTCCGGATCCCCTTCAATGTGATAAATCGCTTCTTTCGCGTTTTTCGCGCCGTCGCCCAGGCTATACATTAATAGCCCGCAGCCCACGGAGCAGTATGTGCAGGTGTTGCGGATCTCTTTGGCGCGCAGCAACTTGTAATTACGCGCCTGAGCCAGGGCCATTTTGGGCGCAAAACCCAATGCAGCGGCTGTTGTTCCGGCCATACCGCCTGCGCAGATTTTAAAAAACTTTCTGCGGCTGACGTCCATTGTTCCCCTCCATGCGGGATGTCTATTCATTGCGGGAGTGGAAATTAACAGCAATAACCCTGTTTTATTTGCGTCAAATCAATGTCCTGAACCCATGCCCCCTTAATAGTCAGCCGCGCCGAATTTCATTACTCCATTAGGATTAAGCGCTGTGGAAAATATCCCCCGAGGGCGAAAAAAAAGTGTTATAAAAGCCGACTGCGTTTGAACCAACATCAGGTTAAATATGGAGAAGAAAAAAGCCACGCTAATTGGATTCGCCGCCATCGTCCTCTGGAGCACCATGGTCGGGCTGATTCGTGGCGTAAGCGAAGGGCTTGGTCCGGTAGGCGGCGCGGCGATGATCTACAGCCTGAGCGGCCTTTTGCTCATCTTTACCGTCGGTTTTCCGCAAATACGTCAGATCCCCCGCCCTTATTTGCTGGCAGGCAGCGTGCTGTTTGTCAGTTATGAAATATGCCTCGCGCTGTCGGTCGGGCTAGCCGGAACCCGCCAGCAGGCGATTGAAGTGGGCATGGTCAATTATCTGTGGCCCAGCCTGACGATTTTATTTGCCATTGTCTTTAACAATCAAAAAAGCAGCTGGCTGGTTATCCCGGGGTTATTGCTGGCTTTATTCGGCGTCACCTGGGTATTAGGCGGTGAGCATGGCCTGAACATTGACGAAATTATCAGCAATGTGGTTTCCAGCCCGCTGAGCTATATTCTGGCGTTCGTCGGCGCATTTATCTGGGCGGCCTACTGCACGGTCACCGCTAAATATGCACAAGGCAAAAACGGCATCACTCTGTTTGTTCTGCTTACCGCCCTGACCCTGTGGCTAAAGTTTCTGTTCAGCGAACAGCCGCCCATGGTCTTTAGCTGGCCGGTAATAGTCAAACTGATCGCGCTGTCCATTGCCCTGGGCCTGGGCTATGCGGCGTGGAACGTCGGCATCCTGCACGGCAACGTCAGCCTGTTAGCCGCCGCCTCCTACTTTACGCCGGTGCTCTCCTCCGCGCTGGCGGCGGTACTGCTCAGCGCCGCGCTCTCGTGGTCGTTCTGGCAGGGCGCCGGCATGGTGTGCGCTGGCTCCCTGCTCTGCTGGCAGGCGACCCGGCGCTAACCGAGGTCGCCGCCGGCGACCGGCAGCGTCACGCCGGTGATGTAGCTGGCCTCATCGCTGGCGAGAAACAGGATGGCATTGGCCTGTTCCGCCAGCGTACCGTAGCGATGCATCAGGCTGCTCGCCACCGTCTGATCGACCACCTGCTGATACCACGTCTGCTCCTGCGCCGACGGCAGCTCCTCATTCCGCGGCGTCCGGCGCGCAGGCGCCTCGGTGCCCCCCGGCGCCACGGCGTTAATGCGGATCCCGTTTGCGCTATATTCCAGGGCTAGCGAACGGGTCAACGCATTAACGCCGCCTTTCGCTGCGGAATAAGGCACCCGGTTCACGCCCGCCGTTGCCACCGACGAAATATTAACGATACTGCCCTTGCCCTGCTTCAGCATCCACGGTAGCGCAGCCCGACAGCCCCACAGGGTCGGAAACAGCGAGCGGCGAATCTCCTTCTCTATCTGATCCGGCTGATATTCCGCAAACGGCCGCGCCCAGATGGTGCCGCCGACATTGTTAATCAATACATCCAGGTGGCCAAAATGGGCCACGCCGTTGGCGAATGCCCGCTCGGTACTTTCCCATTGTTCAAGATCGGCTTCCAGCGCCAGCGCCTGGCAACCGGCGGCGTTCAGCGCCGCCGCCAGTTCGTGAACATAGCGAGATCGGTCAATCAATAGCAGCCGCGCACCCTCACGCGCCGCTTGCTCTGCGGTCTGTCGGCCAATCCCCTGCGCGGCGCCGGTAATGGCCACGACTTTATGGTTAAATCGCATCGTTGCTCCTTATGCCGCCGCACTCTGGCTAGCGATGAATTTTTCATACCAGAACCCCGCCGGCGAAATGCCTCTCTCGCGCAGCGCCGTGGATACCGCATTGACCATCGGCGGTGGCCCGCACAGATAGATATCCACATCGCCATCGTTGAGTATTGCGTCATTAAGATGGTCGGTCACAAAACCGCGCTGCGGGCATTGGCTTTGCGCATCGGCAACCACCGGCAGCCAGCGATAAGCGGGAAGCTGGCCGGTAAATGCTTCAAGCGCATCAGTTTTCACCAGGTCGCTGTCGCGGGTCACACCATAGAGCAAGGTGACGGGCCGGGCGCTGCGTTGCATAGCCAGCGTTTGCAGTATCGAGAGCAGCGGCGCTAAGCCGGTGCCCCCCGCCAACAGCAACAGCGGACGCTCGCCGCCGCGCAGATAAAAGTTGCCCATCGGGCCGCTTAGCGTCAGACGATCGCCGGGACTGGCCCGCTGCGTCAGCCACTGACTCATCAAGCCGCCGGGCACGTTACGGATCAGAAAGCTCCCCTCACGCGAGCCCGGTAGAGAGCTAAACGAATAGGCGCGCACCTGCGGCGTGCCGGGGACCTGAATATTGATGTACTGACCCGCCAGGAAGTCCAGCGGCTCATCCAGCACGATCGCCAGCTCAATGGCGGTGTCAGACAGGAGATTGACCGCTTTCACCGTCGCCCCCAGGCTTGCCAGCGCGGTCTTGCACTGGGCTGCCGCCGCCGGTACATCAATGACGCAATCGCTGGATGGCACCATCTGACAGGTCAGCACCTGGCGCTCTGCGGCTTCGTCTTCGCTGAGCGCCTCTTCAAGATACTCATCGCCCAGACCATATTCGCCGCTGACGCAGCGGCACTTGCAGGTGCCGCAAACGCCGTCCGAACAATCCATCGGCAGATTAACCTGCTGACGATAGGCGGCATCGAGAACTTTCTCTCCGGCGTGACATTGAATAAAGCGGGTGATGCCGTCTTCAAAATTGAGAGCAATATTAAAGGTCATAAACGCCTCTTAAATGTGGTAAACGTCAATTACCTGACGGATGTAATCGTTATTCAGGCGCACGGTTTTACGGATGATCTGCGGTTTGCCGGCGCTTTCAATCAGCGTGCAGCAGGTAGAGCCAAACCAGGTATCCGTCTGCTGATAGCGATGGCAGTAGGTGACCCAGTTGTAGCGCACCTCCATCCCCTGTTCGGTTTCGCCAAGCAGCTCAACGTTGCCGATCATATGAGTGGTGCGCGGTTCCGGCGTGCTGGCCCCTGAGCGTTCCGTTTTGATGCGGTATACCCGGTCTTCGAGGCCATCGCGGTTCGGGTAGTAAATCAGCGAAATTTCGCGCTGAGGGTCGCGGGTAAGCTTGTCGTCATCTCCCCAGGCGGGCATCCAGTACACCACCTGTGGACTGTAGCAGTTCAGCCAATCATCCCACTGGCGATCGTCAAGCAGGCGGGCTTCGTAATAGAGAAAATGGCGAACCTGTTCGAGAGTCAGCATCAGACCACCTCCACGCGTTGCGTGATCGATTGCTCGTAGCGCTGCTGCTCTTTTTCCAGCGCCGCCAGCATCACGTTTTGCCAGTGATGATGGTGGGCGATATACAAAGCTTCATCTTCCGATTTCACCCCGCTTAGCTGCGGCCTGAAGCCCGCCTGAAGAGCGTGTTCGTCAGGGCCGTCGACCCAGTGCAGCGCCCCGCGGCTGAGGTCGCTCCATGCCAGATTCTCACCGAGATAGCCGCGCTGGCAGGCGCTGAACTCTTCCAGATCGTCAGGCGTTCCCATGCCGCTAACGTTGAAGAAATCCTCATACTGGCGAATACGCAGCGCCCTCGCCTGGTCAGATTCGCCCTTCGGCGCGAAGCACCAGATGGTGACTTCGGTTTTATCCACCGCGATGGGGCGTATCACGCGGATCTGCGTCGAAAACTGATCCATCAGATAGACGTTTGGATAGAGGCACAGGTTGCGCGTTTCGTTGACCATCTGCTCGGCGCGGGACTGGCCGAATTCCACCTGCAGTCGTTCACGATGTTCGTAGACCGGCCGCACTTCCGGGTTCAGCACCCGGGTCCACAACAGCATATGCCCATTGTCAAAGCCGTAACCGCCGCCGACGCTTTTCGACCAGCCGTTTGCGTCTACCGCGTGCGTCCCTTCCGCTTCGTAGTTGCGGCGCGACATGGTGGAAGCGTAGTTCCAGTGGACCACGCTAACGTGATAGCCGTCAGCACCGTTTTCCGCCCCCAGCTTCCAGTTGCCTTCATAAACGTAGCTCGATGATCCGTTAAGCACCTCCAGCCCTTCCGGCGCCTGGTCAACGATCAGGTCGATAATTTTGCAGGTTTCGCCCAGGTACGCCTCCAGCGGCTGTACATCGGCATTCAGGCTGCCGAAAAGGAAGCCGCGATACGATTGAAACCTCGGCAGTTTCTTTAAATCGTGGGAGCCTTCATGCTTGAAAGTCTCCGGGTAACCGCCGGTACTTTCATCTTTGGCTTTTAAAAGCTTGCCGTTATTACTGAATGTCCAGCCGTGAAATGGACAGGTAAAGGAACTTTTATTACCGGTTTTACGGCGACACAGCATCGCCCCGCGGTGGGCGCAGCTGTTAATTAGCGCATGCAGTTCATTCTTTTTGTCGCGAGTTATTATTACCGGCTGGCGCCCAAGTGTCAGGGTGTAATAATCCCCAGGCTGCGCAATTTGGCTTTCATGAGCAAGGAACAACCAATTTCCTTCAAAAACATGCTTCATTTCAAAATCAAATAGCTGCGGATCGGTAAATATTGAGCGATGGCAGCGATAAATATGCTTTTCACGATCAACAATTAATGCATTGGTGATTTTATCTTTTAATGTGGTGAACATTTTTTGCATGAGTCGGCCCTCCTGCATAATTCAGGAATAGAAAACTGTGAGGTCGGAATTTCGCTTTATTCTCCGGCCACGACCTGGCCGGAGAAGAGAATTAACGCCGCGCGCTACTCCTGCGCGCGCAGGCGCGTACCGCGGTGTTCTTCATCGGCGTTAAGTGCTTTGCACAGGGTAAAATCAAAGCGCACTTCAGTATGTTCACCTTCCAGCTCACGCTGCTGAATAAGCTCGCGGTCGCTGACTTTTACCGGATCGGCAATCAGGCCGTCGCGGGTAGCGAACGCGAAATCATCCCACAGGTATTTGTCGCCGTTGAGATTGATTTGGCTGGTCAAATGTTTATGACCCGGCGCGGAAACGAAGAAATGGATATGCGCCGGACGGTTACCGTGACGCCCCAACTGGTCAAGGAGTTTTTGCGTTGGCCCATCCGGCGGGCAACCGTAGCCGGATGGCATAATGCTGCGCACGCTATAGCAGCCATCGGCGCCGGTGCGAATGCGGCGGCGCAGATTATATTCACTCTGGCTTTGATCGAAGAAAGAGTAGTTCCCGAGGGTATTGGCATGCCAGATATCAACGATAGCGTTGGCTATCGGGTGGCCCTGGGTGTCGCGAACCTGGCCATAAAGCCACATCACCTCCCCCGCATCTTTACCATCATCCATGCGGGTATGCCCGTCTGCCAGCGGCGCATTTGCCACGTACAGCGGGCCTTCAATAGTACGAGGAGTGCCGGTTTCCCGCTGCGCTGCGGCATCAATAGCGTCCTGGCGCAGGTCGAGGAAGTGTTCAAGGCCGAGGCCCGCCGCCAGCAGTGCCGCTTCCTGGCGGCCGCCTAATTCATGCAGATAATTCACCGCATGCCAGAACTCTTCTTCAGTGACGTTATAGTCATCAATCAGCGTGCAGATGTTTTCCAGCAGACGGTGAACAATCGTTTTAAAACGTTCGTCGCCGCCGGTTGCATTTAAACCTGCACTTTCACGCAATAAATGTTGCACAGCATCTTGTTGTACGAATGCATTACTCATAATATTTCTCACTTATCGTTGTAGGATATTCGCCGAATAGTTTCGGCGCGAGGTTAGTTATTATTTTTATTAACGGTCGTCTTCGCGAATCGAGGAGGGATGACGACAGAGCGCCTCCACGCGAATTTGCATAAAGGGATATAACGGTAGAGCCATTAAAATTTGATGCAGCTCTTCAGCATCTTTTACATCGAAAATACTGACATTGGCGTAAAGTCCGGCGACGCGCCAGATATGTCGCCATTTACCTTCACGCTGAAGTTGTTGTGAATACTTTTTTTCTCGCTGCTTAATTTCCTCAATTTCGTCGGCAGGAAACCCCAGCGGAATATTCACGGTCATATCGACTTTAAATAGCATAAAAATCCTCCATTATCCTTTGCGGCTATAGAAGCGCAGTTTGTCTTCATCCAGTTCAGCGCCAAGACCCGGCGTTTGCGGTAGCGTCACTTCGCCTTCGGCGAACGTTAGCGGCACGCTGACAATATCGTCCTTCAGCAATAACGGGCCAAACATCTCGGTGCCCCACTGTAGGGGGAGCGTCGACCAGGCGTGCAGCGAGGCCAGGGTGCCAACGGTCCCCTCAAGCATCGTGCCGCCGTAAAGCCCAATTCCCGCAGCTTGCGCCACCTTCGCCAGCGCCAGCACGCTGTTTGGCCCACCCGCTTTGGCAATCTTCAGCGCATAGGCCCCGCTGAATCCCTGCTGTGCCAGGCGATAGCCTTCGTAATGGGTCGCTACCGCTTCATCGGCCAGAATAGCCGTGCCGATGTGATGGCTGAGGCGCACCAGCGTAGTGTTATCCTGAGCGCTAACTGGCTGTTCAATCAAATCGACCCCCATCGCCGCCAGCTCGCGGCAGCCCTTTGCCGCGACGGTGGCTTCCCACGCCTGATTCACGTCGACGCGGATGCTGGTCCGATCGCCCAGGGCTTCAACAATCGCGCGGGTATGGCGCAGGTCAGTCGCCAGCTCGCGCGCGCCGATTTTTAGCTTAAAGGCCCGATGGCGACGCTCCGCGAGTAGCCTTTCCCCCTCGGCAATATCTTTCTCGGTGTCGCCGCTCGCCAGCGTCCAGAGAACCGGCAGCGAGGTCGTCAGCGCGCCGCCAAGCAGCGCGGAAACCGGCAGGCCAAGCGCCTTTCCCTGCGCATCCATCAGTGCGGTTTCGATCGCCGATTTGGCAAAGGTGTTGCCTTTAACCGCGCCGTTCATTCGCGCGGTCAGGGAATTGAGATTATCGGCAGGCTGGCCCTTCAGCAGCGGCATCAGGTAATGGTTAATTGCCGAAACGATAGCTTCCGGGCTCTCCACGCCGTAGCTCAATCCACCGATGGTGGTGGCTTCGCCAATACCACAAATCCCGTCCGAACGGGTTATGCGGACGATCGCCAGCGTCTGACAGCCCATCGTGGTCATGGAGAGTTTGTGCGGTCGAATGGTCGGGATATCTACCAGCCAGCTTTCAATACGTTCAATGGTCGCGGTCATCTTTTTTTCCTGGTGATGAAATACATAACTTTTCATACCCCTGTTCATAACGTGGGGTAACGATTCTGTTGACAATAGGTCTGCACGGTCGGGGCGGTCAACGGCGATAATCGAAATGTTGTGCGATTATCGACGCGGTTGTTAAATTGGGGTTAATAATGTGATCGACATGGTAAAAACAGCACAAGGAATCGCCGCGTTTTTCACCCGCGATATAGTGATGCCCCATGAACCTTTATCTTCAGTAAAAGAGGGGTGTATGAGCGAAAAAAAACCAGATACTCTCAGCGTCCGCCAGTCTGAACACGACCCTAACTTTATGCTGTCCCTGGCGCGCGGGCTGGAAGTCCTTAACGCGTTTACCCCACAGCGGCAGCGCCTGACCATTTCCCAGCTTAGCCAAAAAACGCAGATCTCCCGCGCGGCTGTGCGCCGCTGCCTCTATACCCTCGCCGCGCTGGGTATGGTGCATAGCCCGGATGGCCGCAGCTATGAGCTACTCCCCCGCGTGCTGGCGGTGGGTCACGCTTACCTGGCCGGAACGCCGCTGGCGAAAGTCGCGCAGAGCGCCCTGGATAATCTGGGTAAAAACCTCGGAGAATCCTGCTCCGCCGCCACGCTGGACGGCGATAACGTCCTGTATATTGCCAGAGCAGCGGTGAATAACCTGCTCAGCGTAGATATCGGCCGCGGTAGCCGTCTGCCTGCGTGGGCCACGTCGATGGGACGCGTGCTGCTTAGCGCGTTGCCGGAAGAACAGCTTGAAGTGACATTGTCACGAGCCAGCTTGATCCGCTATACCCCGTATACGCTATGCGATCTGCCGGGTTTACGGCAGGAAATCGCCAGAGTGCGTATGCAGGGCTACGCGCTCGCTGACCGGCAAATTGAGGTGGGATTATGTTCGCTGGCGGTACCGCTGCTTTCCCGCAGCGGTCAGGTGGTGGCGGCGCTTAACGTTGGCGTTCCGGCAGGCTATACCAACGCCGCCGCGCTGAAGGAGAAAGCCCTCGCCCCGCTACGGCGGGCGGCGATGGCGCTTTCTCTTCAGCTGTAAGGGTTAATTCAGCTCCGGCGCCCTGGCCAGACTGCGCCAGATACCAGCCGCCAGCAGCAGAAGCAGGACACCGGCCGTCGCCAGCACGATACTGTGCGAATGAATAAACGCTGCCTTCGCCGCTTCGAGCAGGTTTTGCGCTGGAATAGCCGGCATCGACTGCGCCAGCTTAATCGCCTCGCTGATGGAGGAGGACGCCTGCTCCGCCGCTGCGCCGTCAACGCCCGACGGCAAAACAATCGATGAGGTGTAGCTGCGGGTCAATATCAGACCGAACAGGGCGATGCCCAGACCAGCCCCCAGCTCGTAGGCCATAGTTTCGATGGCTCCCGCCGCCGCCGCTTTCTCCTTCGGCGCTGCGGCCATAATGGCAGAGCTGGAAGCCAGCAGTGCGCTGGCGACGCTAAAGCCCAGCAGCGTCATCAGTCCCCAGGCCAACCACTGCTGGGTGCTGAAATCGGTCATCGACAGGCCGAGGAAGCTCAGCGCGCTGAGCAGCATTCCCCCGGTTGCCACCTCGCGCAGCCCCAGGCGCGAAACCAACATGCCGGCAATCGGCCCGCTAAAACCGCTGGCCACCATCACCGGCAGCATAAACAGCCCGGCCTCAAATGGCGTTTTGCTATGCACGAACTGCAGCTCCTGCGCCATCAGAAGTTCAAAGCCCACCAGCGTGATCAGCGCCGTCATCGCCATCATCACACCGCTTAAAATAATGCGATGGGTAAACAGTCGCATATCGACCATGGGCCGCGTCGCCATAAGCTGCTTGCGCACGAACCAGAACAGCATACCGGCGCCAGCAACCGCCACCAGCCCGGTTAACCACAGCGCCATTTGCCCTTTAAGCGCCGTTTTAGCGCTGAATACCAGCATCAATATGGCGGCGATGAGGATTAGCGCCTGGAATAGATTCAGCGGCTGTTCCCGTCGTGCGGGCTGACGCGGCACCACTTTGGCGTTAATCGCTATCACCAGCAGCACGATCGGCACGTTGATCAGGAAAACCGAGCCCCAGTAAAAATGTTCCAGCAGCATGCCGCCGATCAGTGGGCCAAAGGCCGCCCCGCCGGAACCCACCGCCGCCCACAGGCCAAGGGCCATATTACGCTGTTGCGCCAGCGCAAAAGTGCTGCGAATACCGGCGAGCGTCGCCGGGACGATCATCGCTGCCCCTACCGCCAGTAGCGCGCGGGACGCAATCAGCGTTTCGGCCGTCGGCGAAAACGCCGCCGCCAGCGAGGAGGCGCCAAAAATAGCGCTGCCGAGCAGTAGCAGGCGTTTAAAGCCTATTTTATCGCCCAGCGCGCCCATCGGCAGCACCATGCCGGCCATCACCAACGAGTAAATGTCAATAATCCACAATAGCTCATTGCCGCTGGTCCCCAGCGCTACGCTAAGCGTTGGCGCGGCCACGTGCAGAACGGTGGCATCAATCGCCACCGGAATATAAACCAGCAAAATCGCCATCAGCGTCAACCATTGCCGAGACATACTACCTTTCCTCAAAGTTGAAAATTGGACAAGTGTCCAGGACGGCGATCCTGCCCCAATGTTGAACGAGTGTCCAACTTTTTGTTACTATCGACCAAAAACGGGGGTCACCAGGCGTTATGAGCTACTTAAATCGCGATGCGCGACGGGAAGTTATTGTACTGGCAGCCATGCGCGTAGCGCTTAGAGGCGGATTCAGCGCCATGACCGTGCGCCAGATTGCCGCCGAAGCCGGCGTCTCCGCCGGTCAACTGCACCACCATTTCACTTCAGCAGGCGAGCTGAAAGCCCATACCTTTGTACGCCTTATCCGTGAAATGCTGGACATGCCGCTGGTCGCTGACGACGCCATGTGGCGGGAACGCCTGTTTTCCATGGTGGGCAGCGACGACGGCAAGCTTGAGCCCTATATTCGTTTATGGCGCGAAGCGCAGCTGCTGGCCGACAGCGATAGCGATATCAAAGGCGCATATCTGCTGACGATGAGTATGTGGCATGAAGAGACGCTGAAAATTATTCAGCGCGGAACCGAAGCGGGTGAGTTTACGCCAAAAGACCATGCGGAAAGTATTGCCTGGCGGCTCATTGCGCTGGTATGTGGCCTGGATGGTATTTACGCGCTGGGTATGGAGGAAATAGATGACGCCACCTTTAACCGGCATATCAATTATTTTATTTCGATGGAACTGTTCTGACCTAGGTTACACTTTGTAACAAATAATCCCCCTCTATTCTCCGCGCGTCGACTGCCGACGCGTTTTTCTTATCTATTCTTCATTCATTACAACAAACACATCGTTCGGCCCCTTCTTTCATTCTTTTATATTAATTGACTGTTTTACATCTTTATTCTTTTTGACTGGTTAATGTTCATTCGAGGGCAATATGCTGAGCAAAAATGAGAAAAAGAATCATTATCTTTTAAGCGAGTGGAAACCTGAAAACGCGGCATTCTGGGAAAATAAGGGAAAGAAAATAGCCCGCAGAAATCTTTGCATTTCCGTAGCTTGTCTGCTACTCGCCTTTTGCGTCTGGATGTTATTTAGCGCCGTCGCGGTCAACCTCAATAAAGTCGGTTTTAATTTCACTACCGATCAACTCTTTTTATTAACCGCTCTGCCTTCGCTTTCCGGCGCGATATTACGCGTACCCTACTCCTTTATGGTACCCATATTTGGCGGTCGCTACTGGACGGTATTAAGTACGATTATTCTTGTGGTTCCCTGCATCTGGCTGGGAATTGCCGTGCAAAATACCGCTACCCCATTTTGGGTATTTATCATTATTGCCTTACTGTGCGGTTTTGCCGGAGCGAACTTTGCTTCGAGCATGGGAAATATCAGTTTTTTCTTCCCCAAAGCCAAACAGGGTAGCGCACTGGGAATTAACGGTGGGCTTGGCAACCTCGGCGTCAGCGTGATGCAGATGATCGCGCCGGCGGTGATTTTTCTGCCCATCTTTGCTTTTCTCGGTGTTCATGGGGTGCCTCAGGAGGATGGATCTCTTCTCGCCCTTAGCAACGCCGCGCTCGTCTGGGTACCGCTGCTGGCGATCGCCACCTTCGCAGCCTGGGTGGGAATGAACGATATCGCCAGCTCGAAGGCCTCCATTCGCGAGCAGCTGCCGGTACTGAAGCGCCCGCATATGTGGCTGTTAAGCCTGCTCTACCTTGCCACCTTTGGCTCGTTTATCGGCTTCTCCGCCGGTTTTGCCATGCTGGCGAAAACGCAATTCCCCGACGTGAATATTCTGAAGCTGGCTTTCTTCGGGCCGTTTATCGGCGCGCTGGCGCGGTCATTTGGCGGCATTATTTCCGACCGTCTCGGCGGCGTGCGGGTCACGTTGATCAATTTTATCTTAATGGCGCTGTTCACCGGCCTGCTGTTCCTCACCCTTCCCGGCACCGGCTCCGGCAGCTTTCTCGCCTTTTACGTGGTGTTTATGGGACTGTTCCTTACCGCCGGTCTCGGCAGCGGTTCCACCTTCCAGATGATCGCCGTGATCTTCCGCCAGATAACTATCGACAGCGTGAAGAAGCGCGGCGGCAGCGATGAACAGGCTCAGCACGAAGCGGTGACCGACACCGCGGCGGCGCTCGGTTTTATCTCCGCAATCGGCGCCATTGGCGGCTTCTTTATCCCTAAAGCCTTCGGCACCTCGCTGGCGCTGACCGGCTCACCTGTCGGGGCAATGAAGGTCTTCTTTGTTTTCTACGTGGTTTGTGTGCTGGTGACCTGGCTGGTCTACGGCCGTCGTAAACCGGTAAAAAAATAACGACATCTTTGCCGGATGGCGGCTGAAGCCTTATCTGGCCTACAGGATAGTGCGGTCTTGTAAGGCCGGACATTATTGGAGCAGGAGAAATGTCATGAGTAAACTACTGGATCGCTTTCGCTACTTTAAACAAAAAGGCGAGAGCTTTGCCAACGGTCACGGCCAGGTATACAACACCAACCGCGACTGGGAAGACAGCTATCGGCAGCGCTGGCAGTTCGACAAAATCGTCCGCTCAACCCACGGCGTGAACTGTACGGGCTCATGCAGCTGGAAGATTTACGTCAAAAACGGTCTGGTCACCTGGGAAACCCAGCAAACAGACTACCCGCGAACCCGCCCGGATCTGCCCAACCACGAACCCCGCGGCTGCCCGCGCGGCGCGAGCTACTCCTGGTACCTTTACAGCGCCAACCGTCTGAAGTATCCGCTGGTGCGCAAGCGGCTGATTGCGCTGTGGCGCGAAGCGCTGGCTCAGCACGCCGATCCGGTGCAGGCGTGGGATAGCATTATGCAGGACCCGGTTAAAACCCTCAGCTATAAGCAGGTACGCGGCAAAGGCGGGTTTATCCGCTCAAGCTGGAAAGAGCTGAATCAGCTGATTGCCGCCGCCAACGTCTGGACCATCAAAAACTACGGGCCGGACCGGGTGGCGGGCTTTTCGCCGATCCCGGCGATGTCGATGGTCTCTTACGCCGCGGGTACCCGCTATCTGTCGCTGCTTGGCGGCACCTGTCTGAGCTTCTACGACTGGTACTGCGACCTTCCCCCCGCCTCGCCGATGACCTGGGGTGAGCAAACCGATGTCCCTGAATCCGCCGACTGGTATAACTCAAGCTATATCATCGCCTGGGGCTCAAACGTCCCACAGACCCGAACGCCGGACGCCCACTTTTTTACCGAAGTGCGCTATAAGGGCACCAAAACCATCGCGATTACTCCGGATTTTTCGGAAGTTGCCAAACTCAGCGATCAGTGGCTGGCGCCGAAACAGGGCACCGACAGCGCGCTGGCGATGGCAATGGGCCATGTGATCCTCAAAACGTTTCACCTTGATAATCCCAGCGACTATTTCCTCAACTACTGTCGCACCTATACCGATATGCCGATGCTGGTGATGCTTGAGCGCCGCGAGGAGGGTTTCTACGTTCCCGGCAGGATGGTCCGCGCCGCCGATCTGGTCGACGATTTGGGCGAAAGCAACAACCCGGAGTGGAAAACCGTCGCGTACAACAGCGCAGGTGAACTGGTTGCGCCCAACGGTTCGATTGGCTTCCGCTGGGGAGAGAAAGGCAAGTGGAACCTCGAACAGCAGGCCGCCGGGCAAACCATTGATCTCAAACTATCGCTGCTGGATAGCCGTGACGACGTGGTGACGGTGGGTTTCCCCTACTTCGGCGGCAACGAAAACCCGCACTTTCGCAGCATCAAGCAGGATCCGGTGACGCTGCATCAGCTGCCGGTTAAGCAGCTCCCGCTGGCCAATGGCGAAACGGGACTGGTGGTCAGCGTTTATGATCTCATCCTCGCTAACTACGGGCTCGATCGCGGTTTAGACGACCCCAACGCCGCCAGGGACTTTGGCGAAATGAAAGCCTATACCCCGGCGTGGGCCGAACAGATCACCGGCGTCCCGCGCCAGCACATCGAGCAGATCGCCCGCGAGTTCGCCGATACCGCGCATAAAACCCACGGACGATCGATGATTATCCTCGGCGCCGGCGTCAACCACTGGTACCACATGGATATGAACTACCGTGGGATGATCAATATGCTGGTGTTCTGCGGCTGCGTCGGCCAGAGCGGCGGCGGCTGGTCGCACTATGTCGGCCAGGAGAAACTGCGTCCGCAAACCGGCTGGCTGCCGCTGGCGTTCGCGCTGGACTGGAATCGTCCGCCGCGCCAGATGAACAGCACCTCCTTTTTTTACAATCACGCCAGCCAGTGGCGCTATGAAAAGCTAACCGCCCGGGAGCTGCTGTCGCCGCTGGCCGACGCCAGCCAATTCAGCGGCCATCTGATCGATTTTAACGTTCGCGCCGAGCGCATGGGCTGGCTGCCTTCCGCGCCGCAGCTGGGGGTTAACCCACTGACCATCAAGGCGCAGGCCGCCGCAGCCGGACTGACCCCCGCCGACTACACCGCCCGGGCGCTGAAGTCCGGCGAGATCCGCTTCGCCTGCGAACAGCCGGATAACGGCAAAAACCATCCGCGTAATCTGTTTATCTGGCGCTCAAACCTGCTGGGCTCTTCCGGCAAGGGCCATGAGTATATGCTCAAATACCTGCTGGGGACCGACAGCGGTATTCAGGGCGAAGAGCTGGGGGCTACCGATGAGGTGAAGCCGGAAGAGGTGGAGTGGCAAACCGCGGCCATTGAGGGCAAACTCGACCTGCTGGTGACGCTCGACTTTCGCATGTCCAGCACCTGTCTGTTCTCCGATATCGTTCTGCCAACCGCCACCTGGTACGAAAAAGACGATATGAACACCTCGGATATGCATCCCTTTATTCACCCGCTCTCCGCCGCCGTTGACCCGGCGTGGGAGGCGAAAAGCGACTGGGAAATTTACAAAGATATCGCCAGAACCTTCTCTGAAGTCTGCGTCGGCCACCTCGATAAAGAGACCGACGTGGTACTGGTGCCACTGCAGCATGACTCCCCGGCGGAACTCTCTCAGCCCTTTGACGTGCTGGACTGGCGGAAAGGCGAATGCGAGCTGACGCCGGGTAAAACCGCGCCGTCGATTGCCGTGGTTGAGCGCGATTATCCCGCGACCTATGAGCGCTTTACCTCCCTCGGCCCGCTGCTCGACAAACTCGGCAACGGCGGTAAAGGCATCACCTGGAACACCCAGAACGAGGTCGATTTCCTCGGCAAGCTCAACTACGTCAAGCTGGATGGCCCGGCTAAAGGCCGCCCGCGCATCGACACCGCCATCGACGCCTCGGAAGTGATCCTCGCCCTCGCCCCGGAAACCAATGGTCAGGTGGCGGTCAAAGCCTGGCAAGCGCTCGGCGAATTTACCGGCCGCGAGCACACGCACCTGGCGCTGAATAAAGAGGATGAAAAAATCCGCTTCCGCGACATTCAGGCCCAGCCGCGCAAAATTATCTCCAGCCCGACCTGGTCCGGCCTCGAGAGCGAGCATGTGTCGTACAACGCCGGCTATACCAACGTCCACGAGCTGATCCCCTGGCGCACCCTTTCCGGCCGCCAGCAGCTCTATCAGGATCACCCCTGGATGCGCGCCTTTGGCGAAAGCCTGGTGGTCTATCGTCCGCCCATTGACACCCGCAGCGTCAGCCAGATGAAAGCGATCCCGCCTAACGGCTTTCCTGAAAAAGCGCTCAACTTTCTGACGCCGCACCAGAAATGGGGCATTCACTCCACCTACAGCGAAAACCTGCTGATGCTAACCCTGTCGCGCGGCGGGCCGATCGTGTGGATCAGCGAAACCGATGCTCGCGAACTGGGGATTGAAGATAACGACTGGATCGAGGCCTTTAACGCCAACGGCGCGCTCACCGCTCGCGCGGTGGTCAGCCAGCGCGTACCGCCGGGGATGACCATGATGTACCACGCGCAGGAGCGTCTGATGAATATTCCGGGCTCGGAAGTCACCGGACGGCGCGGCGGGATCCATAACTCGGTGACCCGCGTGTGCCCGAAACCGACCCATATGATTGGCGGCTACGCCCAGCTGGCTTACGGTTTCAACTATTACGGCACCGTCGGCTCCAATCGCGATGAGTTCATTATGATCCGCAAAATGAAAAATATTGACTGGCTGGATGACGAAGGTCGCGACGGGGTACAGGAGGTGAAAAAATGAAAATACGCTCACAGGTCGGCATGGTTCTCAATCTTGATAAATGCATCGGCTGCCACACCTGTTCCGTCACCTGTAAAAACGTCTGGACCGGACGTGAAGGAATGGAATACGCCTGGTTTAACAACGTCGAAACCAAACCGGGCATCGGTTATCCAAAAAACTGGGAAGACCAGGAGGTGTGGGAAGGCGGCTGGGTGCGCGACGTTAATGGCAAAATACGCCCGCGTCTGGGCGGCAAAATGGGCGTCATCACCAAAATCTTCGCCAATCCGGTGATACCGCAAATCGACGATTATTATGAGCCTTTTACCTTTGATTATCAGCACCTGCACAACGCGCCGGAGGGGAAACATTTGCCCACCGCCCGTCCGCGCTCGCTTATCGATGGTAAGCGGATGGATAAAATCATCTGGGGGCCCAACTGGGAAGAGCTGCTCGGCGGCGAGTTTGAAAAGCGCGCCCGCGACCGTAACTTCGACAAGATTCAGAAGGAGATGTACGGCCAGTTTGAAAACACCTTCATGATGTATCTGCCGCGCCTGTGCGAGCACTGCCTGAATCCGAGCTGCGTCGCCACCTGCCCGAGCGGCGCCATCTACAAGCGTGAAGAAGACGGCATCGTGCTGATCGACCAGGATAAATGCCGCGGCTGGCGTCTGTGCATCAGCGGCTGCCCGTACAAAAAAATCTACTTCAACTGGAAAAGCGGTAAATCGGAAAAATGCATCTTCTGCTACCCGCGTATCGAATCCGGCCAGCCCACCGTCTGTTCGGAAACCTGCGTGGGGCGTATCCGCTATCTCGGCGTGTTGTTGTACGACGCCGATCGCATTGAAGAGGCCGCCAGCACCGAGCGCGAAACCGATCTCTATGAGCGGCAGTGTGAGGTGTTCCTCAATCCCCACGACCCGGCGGTGATTGAAGAAGCGCTGAAACAGGGGATTCCACAAAACGTGATTGATGCCGCCCAGCGCTCGCCGGTGTACAAAATGGCGATGGACTGGAAGCTGGCGCTGCCGCTGCATCCGGAATACCGCACCCTGCCAATGGTCTGGTACGTGCCGCCGCTGTCGCCGATTCAGTCCTACGCCGACGCCGGCGGCCTGCCGAAAAGCGACGGCGTGCTTCCGGCCATCGAAAGCCTGCGTATTCCGGTACAGTATCTCGCCAATATGCTCAGCGCGGGCGATACCGGCCCGGTGCTGCGCGCGCTGAAGCGCATGATGGCGATGCGTCATTACATGCGCTCGCAAACGGTGGAAGGCGTCACGGATACCCGCGCCATAGAGGAAGTGGGCTTAAGCGTTGAACAGGTCGAGGAGATGTACCGCTATCTGGCGATCGCCAACTATGAAGACCGTTTCGTGATCCCGACCAGCCACCGCGAAATGGCGCGCGACGCTTTCCCCGAGCGCAACGGCTGCGGCTTTACCTTTGGCGACGGCTGCCACGGCTCCGACACCAAATTCAACCTGTTCAACAGTAGCCGTATCGATGCCATCAACATCACCGAAGTACGCGATAAAGCGGAGGGGGAATAATGCAAATCCTCAAAGCGATCGGCCTGCTGATGGAGTACCCGGATGAGTTTCTTTGGCAGTGCAAGGAGGAAGTGCTGGCCATGGTGCGGCACGACGCCCCCATGCTCAACGACTTCGCCGCGGAAATGCTGAATGCCCCGCTGCTGGACAAGCAGGCCGAATGGTGCGAAGTGTTCGACCGCGGCCGCGCCACGTCGCTGCTGCTGTTTGAACACGTTCACGCCGAGTCCCGCGATCGCGGCCAGGCAATGGTCGATCTGCTCGCTCAGTATGAAAAAGCGGGTCTACAGCTAAACTGTCGCGAACTTCCAGACCATCTGCCGCTGTATCTGGAATACCTCAGCATCCTGCCGGAAAACGAAGCGCGTGAGGGGCTGCAAAACGTCGCGCCGATTCTGGCGCTGCTGGGCGGGCGGCTCAAGCAGCGCGAGGTAGCGTGGTACCCGCTGTTTGACGCCCTGCTGAGCCTCGCCGGGAGCCCCCTCTCAAGTGACAGCGTCACGCAGCAGGTTAACAAAGAGTCCCGTGATGATACCCGGCAGGCGCTGGATGCGGTCTGGGAAGAAGAGCAGGTGAAATTTATCGAAGATAACGCCACAACCTGTGACAGCTCACCGTTACAGCAATATCAACGACGCTTTAGCCAGGACGTGGCGCCGCAGTACGTCGACGTCAGCGCGGGAGGCCCGAAATGATACAGTACCTGAACGTCTTTTTTTACGACATCTACCCCTACATCTGCGCGACGGTCTTTTTTCTCGGCAGCTGGCTGCGCTATGACTACGGTCAGTACACCTGGCGCGCCTCCTCCAGCCAGATGCTCGATAAACGCGGGATGGTGATCTGGTCGAATCTTTTTCATATCGGCATACTCGGCATTTTCTTTGGCCATCTGTTCGGCATGTTAACGCCGCACTGGGTGTATGCCTGGTTTTTACCGATTGCGGTCAAGCAGCAGATGGCGATGGTGCTCGGCGGCGTCTGCGGCGTCCTGACGCTGATCGGCGGCGCCGGTTTGCTCTGGCGTCGTTTGACCAACCAGCGCGTTCGCGCGACCTCGACCACCCCGGATATCATCATCATGAGCATTCTGTTGATTCAGTGCCTGCTCGGGCTGAGCACGATTCCTTTTTCGGCGCAGTATCCTGACGGCAGTGAAATGATGAAGCTGGTTGGCTGGGCGCAAGGCATCGTGACCTTCCGCGGCGGCTCGTCTGAAGTGCTCAGCGGTGTCGCCTTTGTTTTCCGCGTACATCTGGTACTGGGAATGACGATTTTCCTGCTGTTCCCGTTCACCCGTCTGGTTCACGTCTGGAGCGCGCCGTTTGAATATTTCACCCGCCGCTACCAGGTGGTACGTTCAAGACGCTGAGTCTTATCCTCACCCCAACCCTCTCCCCGCAAGCGGGGAGAGGGAGAAAGGCAGCCTAAAACCCACTTTAAACGCTACACCAGGTTCCCGGTTATCGACGCGCTCGGCGGTATCTTCAGTAGACTTTCGCTTTTACCTTATGCCGAGTGCTTTTCTGAATTGTCAATTGTCCCCAATCCAATAAGGTATAGTAGCTTTGAGCTGATCGTCTGGCGAAAGAGCATCACAAACTTAGTTTATTGACTTTGATTTGTATAACCCGCATTGCAGCGAGAAGCATTATTGAAGAATCAACGAATCGCACTTCGAACACAGTAAACAATAGACACGCATTCGTTGGCGTAAAAACGAAAATTTCCGTGAGGAAAGATGAAGACACAGCGCAAATTCTACCGAATTGCCTTCGGAATAGTTGGTTTTTTATTACTCACTTATATTAGAGTGCAATTAGGTTACAATCCTCTCAACCCACTCCTTGCCGATTTATGTTTTTTAGCTGCGGGGTATGTTTTCATCTATTTTGTTATATTTTCACTGATTGAATCCGGTGTGGAAAAGATGGGCTCCTTCCATCAAAAATACAATAAAGACAACCTGCATAAACAACCTCTTAAGTGTTTCATGCAGCATCAATCGACAGTCGCTGGAGGATACAAACTGGTTTTTAACCTTGGGTATATTTTAATCACTTACCTGATATTAAAACAACACCTGTGAAATCTCCACAGCCTCGTATCGAAAAGAAACAATATATTCGTAGAACACAATGAAGGGTTGCCAGACCATTACAAAATCAGCAGCTTGACGTTCGATTATACATGGCATTTATCTCCGCCTGACAGGCTCGCCCTAAGTGAAGCATTATGGGCACAAACAATTTCACAGAGTCAGGTTTCAATGATTCATTTAACCTGACTCTGTCACTTAAAATAGCTGTTTTTAACGCTTTCCCCGGCTCTACTTTCCGGCTTCGGGATGGGTATCAAACGCCGCCATCACTGCCGCCAGTTCCGCTTCGCTGAAGCCATATTTGGCATCATCCACGCCGAGGCCAAAACGCGTTTGCAGCGCTTCATACAGCGCCGGAACATCCGCTAAATCCCGCTTTTCGACCACATGGTTTTTATCCCAATGGGTAAAGTGGAAATTGGTCAGCGTCATCTTGCCGCCATCCGGTAAGTGGCGGCACATCAGCAGATGATGGCGGAAGTGCGACTGCGGCCAGTGCGCTGACCAGAAGTTGCCCATCACATAGTCGGAAGCGTACTGGCGACCTAAGTCAAAATGGTACATCGACTGCCAGTGGCCGTGATGGCTGAACTGCAGGGTCCACTCTTCCCCTTCGTAGATCAGGCGATACTCACCGTGCGGGGTCGCTTGTTCCACATCGGCCAGCAGCTTGATCGGCGCGGTCAGGGTCTGGCCGCCGAAACCAACGTCAGCAATCCAGCGTTCGCCCTCCACGTCCACCAGCAGCAGCCGATGGGTACGCGGCGGCATATGCGGCGGATTGGCCAGCACCACGCGGCCCAGAAGGCTGCGCACGTTGAAACCAATTTCGCGCAGCGCTCTCTCCAGCAGGCCGTTTTGCTCGAAGCAGTAACCGCCGCGACGACCGTGAATCAGCTTATCTTCCAGGGTGCGATCGTCGAGATGTATCTCTCTTGGCAGCAGCACATCCAGATTTTCAAAGGGGATCGCGCCGTTATGGTGAATATGCAATTCGCGCAGGGTATTAAGTGAAACACCCGGGGTGCCCGTCCAGCCCAGACGAGAAAAATAGGCGCTTAAAAAGGGACTCATCAATGCCTCCAGCAATCGGTGTCCGACATTTATAGCCTGTTTTTCCCGCCTGACCAGCTATTTTGTGCGATCGCATTTATCCGCGCGTGCCTCGCTGCATCAGCGCCAGCGCGCTGAGCATCAGCCCGAGACCGGTAAGCAGCGTCAGCGACGCCATTGCCATTCCCTGCCCCGCCGAGCCCTGCTCAAACTGGCGCCAGATAAACACCGCGACGGTTTGCGTTCCGGCTGGCGCGAGCAGCAGCGAAGTTACCAGCTCGCGGGAGGCGACGGCGAACACCATCAGCATCGCCGCCAGCAGCGCCGGGAAGACCAGCGGCAGAACGATCAGACGCAGCGCCTGCAGGGCCGTCGCCCCATGTACCCTTGCCGCAGGCTCAAGATTATTGCCAAGCTGGCGCAGCGCGCTGCCGACGTAGCGTACTGGCCAGGGCAGCAGCAGACAACTGTAGGAGAGCAGCAGCATAAACCAGCTGTTGTAGGGGGAAAGCGGCCAGAACGGCTGATTCCACAACAGAATCAACCCGATGCCTACCACCACGCCCGGCAGCGCCGCCGGCAGCAGCGATAAGGCATCGACTATCGCGCTCCCCTTGATTTTTTGCACCACAACCAGCCAGGCGGCGAGCAGCCCCACCAGCCCAACAACCCCAGCCGAAGCCAGCGCCAGCGAAAGGCTGGTTGCCAGTGCCGACAGCGCATCGCCCTGCTGAGCAAACAGCGCGGCAAAATGGCGAAGAGTAACGTTGTCAGCGTGGATACCGCCCGACAGCGTGCTCATCAGGCTGGTCAGCACCATCGACGCGCCCGGCAGCACCACCGCCAACCCACCGACGCCCGCCATCACTAGCATCGCCGGAAGCGCCAGCCAGCCCAGTTCCGCCCCGCTATTCTCTCCCGGCTTGCCGGTGACGCTGGTGACCTCTTTATCGCCAGTCAGCCGTTTTTGCAGCCACCAGGCCAGCAGCGCCACCGCGATCAGCAGCAGCGAAAGCAGCGATGCGCCGGGCAGATCGACGGGCCAGTCGGCAAGCTTTTTCTCAATGCCTACGGTTAGCATGACCAGCCCTGCCCGCGACCCGAGGGCCGCCGGAACGCCGTATTCCTCAATCGCCAGGGTAAACGCCAACAGCATCCCCGCCGCCAGCGCCGGCGAAAGCATCGGCAGCGTGATGTGCCAGAACGCCCGCCAGGCGCTGGCGCCGTGCACCCGGGCGACAATGGCCAGCCGCTGACCGCTGGCCAGCAGGCTGCGCGAGACGGCAAAGTAGACCACCGGAAAGATATTGAGCGTCATCACCAGCACAATCCCGATGCGGCTAAAAAGCAGATCGTTAAGATCCCAGCCGGTCAGCTGCTGCAGATAGCCATGACTTTGCAGCATCAGCATCCACGACAGCGCGGCAATATAGGGCGGCGTCAGAAAGGGGATCAGAAAGAGCAGATCCCACAGCCGCGGCAGCGGGATAGTAAACAATCCGCGCACGACGCCCAGCGGTAGACCGATGACCACGCTCATCAGCGCCACGCCGCAGGCCACCCACAGGGTACCGCCGAGCATCGTGGGTAGCTGCGGGTCGGCAATCAGCGTTGACACGCCGCTAAACGCGCCGCCCAGCGAACCGGCGCTAAACCGGGGAAAAATCGCCTGGAGGACGATAAAGAGCAGCGGCAACGCCACCAGCACCAGCAGTGCCGCCAGCGTGCCCGCTGAAATAAGTCTCTGTTTCACGATATATTCCTGGATACGATCTTACCCGGCTCACGCTGCGCTTAGCCGGGCTACAGGGTCACAGCCGTCTGCGGTCCGGCAGACCATATGCGCACCAGCGCCGCCTCCGGGGAATGTGCCCGAACCAAATTTCGCAGCTTGGGGAAAAGTCGGTTTACTGGGCGAAAAGCGTATTAAAGCGGGAAAGCACCGCACTACGTTCGCTAGTGCCTTCGCCGGCGGTCGGCAGAATTTTCAGCTCGTTGAGCAGCGGGCGCTTCGCCGGAATATCGCTGCGGGCGGGCATAAGCCAGGCGTCGGCGACCAGCGCCTGGCCTTCCGGCGACAGCACATAATCAATAAAGGCCTTTGCATCGTCAGCATGCGGGCTGGTTTTGAGGATCATCATCGGCCGCGGCGCAATCACCGTGCCGCTGGCCGGGAAAATCACCTTTAGCGATTCGCCCTGATGGATATTGCCGTAAGAGACATAATCAACCGCGCCGAATACCGCCGCTTTCGCTCCCTGCATCACCGGCGTCACCGCCTGGACATTCGGCCCGCTGACCACCATGCCATTCTTCTTCAAGTCATTAAACAGCGCCCAGGCCTGGTCGCCCATGCCATTCTGTAACCCGATCAGCAAATCCAGCGATGCGCCGGAAAGCGCCGGGTCCGGCGTCGTCACTTTGTCTTTGAACGCCGCTTCGGTCAGGTCACGCCACTCTTTCGGCTCCGGGGTGCCGCTATTGGTATTCCAGACGATCCCCAGCGCCGAAATCCCCTGGGCAACGTAATCGGCGGATTTCAGGTTCGCCGGGACTTTATCGGCATTGGCGCTCTGATACGGCAGCAGCCAGCCGCGGTGATGCAAATCTTCCGCCGTATCCCACGAGGCGGAAATCAGCACATCCGCCTGCGGGTTGGCCTGCTCGGCCTCAAGACGCGCCATCACCTTACCGGTAGTAGCCTGGAAAATATTCACCTTCACCCCGGTTTTCTTCTCATAACCGCTGGCGAGGCTTTTCGCCAGCGAGCCCGGCCCGGCGGTGTAGACGGTGAGCGCGTGGGCGCAGGAGATCGTGGTGGCGGACAGCATCATCGCGAGCGCAGCTCCTTTGGTAACGGTAATAACGGTTTTCATACGGATTCCCCTGAGGTTGAAGTCACGGCGCGAACGGCGGCAACGCAGCCCGCAGATAAATGAACAATCTTGTCGGCCAGCAGTTCGGCTTCGCGACGGTCGTGGGTGACGTAGACGGCGGTGATGCCCAGCTGGCGCAGCAGGCGGCTCATTTCGAGGCACAGCGACTCGCGTAGTTCGCTGTCGAGATTGGAGAGCGGCTCGTCGAACAGCAGCACGCGCGGTTCTGCGACAATGGCGCGGGCCAGGGCAACGCGCTGCTGCTGTCCGCCGGAAAGGCCCGACGGTTTACGCTCGGCGAAGCCGCTGAGACCGACCATTGCCAGCGCCTCCTCGACCCGTCGCTGTCGTTCCTTGTGCCCGATGCCGCGCATGCGCAGCGGGAAAGCCACGTTCTGCGCCGCCGTCATATGCGGCCACAGGGCGTAATCCTGGAAGACCATGCCGAGATCGCGCTGCTCCGGCGGCATACCCCAGCCGGCTTTCGCCACCAGCCGAGCGCCGAAGTGAATGCTGCCGCTGGCGGGTACGGTTAATCCGGCGAGCAGACGCAGCAGCGTGCTTTTGCCGCAGCCAGAAGGCCCCAGCAGCGCCACGATGCTGCCCGCATCGATATGCAGATCGATCTGATTAAGGACGGTGTTGGCGCCGAAGGCGAAAGAAACGCCGTCAAGCTTAATGCTGGTAAGCGCGCGCATTTTCGCCCTCCCGTTGGGAAAGCGTGGCTCTGCCGGCGGTCAACATCCGCCGGCCCGCGCTCACCTGTGTCAAAGACAGGGGAGCTAACATATTGTTATCCTCTTTGGGACTTAGTGACGCCGACTATAGGGAGCCTTGATGACGTATTGATTACATTTTCATTGCGGATTAACGTGTTGTCTGGCATCAGACCCATTTACCAAGGAACGCATATGAGCCGTTTTCGCCACGTGGAACTCCAGTACGCCAGTCGCCTGCTCAACCATGGCCCAACGATTTTAATAACCAGCTACGACGCCCATACTCAGCGCCGCAACGTTATGGCCGCCGCATGGTCGATGCCGGTGGAGTTCGCCCCGCCGCGGCTGGCTATCGTGGTGGATAAAAGCGCCTGGACGCGGGAAATTATTGAGCGCAACGGCACGTTCGGCATCGTCGTCCCGGGCGTCGAGGCCGCCAGCTGGACCTACGCGGTCGGCAGCATCAGCGGACGCGATGAGGATAAATTTAACGCTTACGGTATTCCGGTGGTGCAAGGCCCGGAGCTGGGATTGCCGCTGATTGAAGAAAAGTGTCTGGCGTGGATGGAGTGCCGACTGCTGCCGGCAACGGCGGCTCAAGAGCAGTACGATACGCTGTTTGGCGAAGTGGTTTCCGCCGCCGCCGACGAACGCGCGTTTGTCACCGGACGCTGGCAGTTCGACGATGATAAGATCAATACCCTCCATCATCTCGGCACCGGCAACTTTGTCGCCAGCGGCCGCCACGTCCGCGCCAATACGCCAGAAGAGTAGCCCGGACAGATACGCAGCATCGCCTCCGGGGCAATTCTTCACCACCCTGCTCGTCTCTCCCGGGGGCGGCGCGCAGCGCCTGCCCGGGCTACCGGGCCGCAGACCGCTGAGAACGCGTAGCCCAAACAGATGCGCAGCATCGCCTCCGGGAGGTGTACTAGCGCTGCAAACGCCGCCGGTCTTCGCTGGGCGTCAGGCCAAAAACCTTTTTATATAAAGTGGTAAAGTGATTACTATTGGCAAAGCCGCATAGATAAGCCACTTCGGTAATCGTCATATCGGTCTCGCGTAATTTGACGCGCGCCGAAACTAATCGTAGACGCTTTAAATAATTATCCGGCGTCAATCCCGTCGCCTCTTTAATATGGCGAAAAGCGGTACGCGTGGTCAGATGGAATTTCTCCGCCAGCTGCTGCCAGTTATGATCTTCAAAACAGTGCTCCTGTAGCCAGGTCAGCAATTTATGCAGCTTATATTTAGTGGTGCTATATTCGGCTTCGGTTTCGGCATGCAGAATCGTCGTCACCAGCTGGAAAAACGCGGCTTCGCGCAGGGCAATATTTTGCCCCTGCCGCAGCTCGGCAGAAAATATCTTATCCACCAGTTCCTTGCAGATATGGCGGGTGTCCGGCGCCAGCCAACCGTAGCAGGACGCATTCTGCGCAGAGAAAGTCTGTAATAAAGTATCGAGAGGCTGTAAATAATGAAACCCTACCAACGGGTTAATCAGCACATTAATTAACTTAAGCGTCCCTAGCTCATCATAATAATGAACGTCACCCGGCTGAACGTAAAAAACGTCGCCCTGTTGAATATATAGTGGCCTGCCATTAATAACATGTAAACCGTGCCCTTCCTCAACGATCACCAGCTCAGCAAATTCATGACTATGTTCATGGCTATTATCTTCCGGATCGCTGGCGTACATGCCCAGCTTATCCTGTGGATGGGTGAAATAATACTCAACGGTCAACATCATCATCTATAAAGTCCAAAACGGCATACGGCGCAGAGGCAAGATAATGCATTTTCCCGACCGCCACGAGCAAGATTTTTGGAATTGTGATCGGCAACCCGCCCATCTCATTATCAGTGCCAATCTGGCAAATGCATTGGCATTGCCAGAGTGGTTACCCCCGGGGCCGGCATCTTATGCTGCGGACAAATAAATACAGAGGACGCAGTATGTCACAGGCAATTCAGCATAATTCTCAGGTCTCGATGACCCGCCACCCGGATTTTCTACGCACCGCCGAGACGCTCCGGCCCGCGCTATGCCGCCAGGCGTACCCGCCGATCGCCGTGGTGGAAGCCCACGCCGACGCCACGGCGCTGTTTGGCTGGCGCGCCGAACCGGTAAGTTCCCTGGCCGCGTTTTACCAGCGCGAGCTGAGCAGCGGCGATAGCGTCATTATTGATTTTGGCAGCCACTTTGTTGGCTACCTGCATTTTCTCTGTCAGAGCGTCGGGAGCCCGCCGGACGCTCCGGCCCATCTGCAGTTCACCTTCGGCGAAACGCTGAGCGAAGTGTGTGAGCCGTTCAGCGATTACCAGGGCTGGCTAAGCAGCAGCTGGCTGCAGCAGCAGGATCTGTGGCTTGATGTCCTGCCGGCCGAAGTTGATCTGCCGCGCCGCTACTGCTTCCGCTATCTGAAGGTGGAGGTCAAAGCCGTGTCGCGCAAGTTTCGTCTGCAGTTCAACCAGATTCAGGTGAATGCCGTTACCTCCGCCAGCGGCGCATGCCCGGCAGCGACAACCGCCGACCCGCAGCTCAAGGCCATCGACAGCGTTGCCGTTCTGACCCTGCAAAACTGCATGCAGGAGGTGTTTGAGGATGGCCCCAAACGCGACCGCCGCCTGTGGCTCGGCGATTTACGTTTGCAGGCGCTGGTGAACGATGTGACCTTCGCCCGTCACGATTTAGTACGCCGCTGCCTGTACCTTTTCGCCGGGCATACTCGTGAGGACGGTATGGTATCGGCCAACGTGTTCGTGCAGCCGGATGTCATTGCTGACGATACTTTTCTTTTTGATTATTCTCTGTTTTTTGTTGACGTTCTCTACAACTATCTGCAAAGCGCGGAGGATATTGCTACGGCCCGCGAGCTGTGGCCCACGGCCCGTCGTCAGATTGAACTGGCGCTGAAACGCTGCGACGCCTCCGGGGTTGTGCGCGATAGCGACGACTGGTGGGTGTTTATCGACTGGCAGGCATCGCTGAATAAACAGGCTGCAGCGCAGGGCGTGCTGATTTACTGCCTGCAGCGCGCCGTCTGGCTGGCGGAGCGTTTCGAACCTGAGCTGGCCGTCAGCTATCGCCAGCGTTTACAGCAGCTTAAAGCTGCGGCCCTCGATGTCTTATGGGACGAGCAGCAAGGCTTCTACATCAGCGGCGAGCAGCGGCAGGTCTCATGGGCATCGCAAATCTGGCTGGTACTGGCGGAAGTCGGTACTCCTCAGCAGCGCCGGGAGATCATGCATAATCTGGAGCAAAATCCCCCCGCGATCGCCATGAACACGCCATACCTGCGTCACCACTATATTGCCGCCCTTCTGCAGTGCGGGCTGCGCGACGACGCTATTGCGCAGATCAAAGCCTACTGGGGAGCAATGGTCGACTACGGTGCCGATACCTTCTGGGAAATCTTCGACCCGGCGCATCCTGATTTTTCCCCTTATGGCAGCAAGCTGATAAACAGTTATTGCCATGCGTGGAGCTGCACCCCGGCCTGGTTTATTCGCCAGTACGGACTTTAACAACAACGATAAGCGAGTTTACTTTTATGGCAGAAACAACCTTTACCCTTTGGCGGCAGCGCCTTGGCTATGGCATCGCCGACCTCTCCTGCAACCTTGTGTGGCAGATGATCTCTCTTTATCTGATGTTCTTTTACACCGACGTGATGGGCCTGCCCGCTTATTACGTTGGCCTGATGTTCCTCGTGACGCGCCTGGTGGACGGCGTTGCCGACGTGCTTATGGGGCTGGTTATCGACAATACCGCCACCCGCTGGGGGCGCTGCCGTCCGTATCTGCTGATTGGCGCGATCCCCTTCGGACTGCTGTGTATTCTGGCCTTTTACGTGCCTGATTTTGGCACCACCGGTAAGCTGATCTACGCTTTTGTCACCTATCTGTGTCTGTCGTTTCTCTATACCCTCGTTAATATTCCATTCTGCGCCATGCTGCCGTTTCTGACGAACGACTCGCGGGAGCGCACGACGCTGTCGGCGGTGCGCATTCTGCTCGGCTCGCTCGGCGCGACTATTGTCGCGGTCGCCACTCTGCCGCTGGTTGGCGCGCTGGGGAAAGGCAATCAGGAGCAAGGCTTCTTCTATACGGCGGTGGTTTTCGGCGTTATTGCCACCTTTTTTCTGCTGGTGAGCTTCCGGAACGTTAAGGAAAATATCAGCATTACTCAGGAGCGCATGACCTTAAAACGCGCCTGGGTCAGCCTGCGCGCCAACCGTCCATGGTTCGTCTTCGCCATCAATATTTTCCTGATGTGGGGCGCGTTTTTCTTCCAGACCGGGGCGCTGGTCTACTTCTTCCATTATTACGTCGGTAATAACGATCTCACGGCGATCGTCGCCGGGATCTCCACCTTCGTTCCTCTGCTGGGTACCCTCACCGTTCCGCTGCTCGCCAGCAGGATGAAAAAACGCCACGTCTATCTGGTCGCCAGCGCGATCAACCTGGTCGGCATGGGCATGATGATGGCGGCAGGCATTAACAGCTGGGGTCTGGTTGCCGGAGCGGTCGTACTCTCGCTTGGCGCCGGACAGCGCACGGCAATTTACTTCTCTATGCAAGCCGATCCGGTGGATTACGGAGTATGGAAAACCGGCATCAATACCGCCGGCATTTTAACCTCCATCAACGGCTTTCTTGGCAAGGTGGCGATGGCGGGCGCGGGAGCCATTACCGGGGCCCTGCTCTCATCCGGCGGTTATATCGCTAACCAGACGCAAAGCGACGGCGCGATGCTGGCGATAAAAGCCTGCTACCTCTATATCCCGGCGCTGCTGATTGTGGCTTCAATGCTGTGGATTGGTCGCTTCTACCGACTCGACGACCAGTACGAGCAGATCCGCGCCGACCTTGACGCTGGACGCCGTGCGCCGTCGAACCCATCGTCCGTTGCTGGAGAAAACCACGCCCTTTAAGGCGCAGCACCCCCTTCATACCTCTGAAAAAAATAAGGATTGATATGCGTATCTCTTTGATTAGCGCAGCGGTTTGCTGCGCCCTTTTTTCGGCTTACGGCGCGAGTGCGGCCCCGCTCACCGTCGAACAACGGCTAGCGCAGCTGGAGGCCCGGCTTAATCATGCGGAGCAGGAGGCCGGAGAGGCCAAACGTCGGGCGCAGCAGGCGGAGCTGCGCACCAGCGCCGCGGAACAACGCGCGGCGGCAGCGGAAAAGCAGGTGCAGACCCTCAGTCAGCGCACCGCAGCGACCGAGCAAAAGCAGCAGGCTGCCGACAAACAGCTGGCGAAAAGCAGCCTCAGCGATGGCTTCGAGTTCAACGCCTACGCGCGCTCCGGTATGCTGGTTGACAGCCATGGTAAAGGCGCGCGCGGCGGCCCGGGTGTCTCCCCGGCCAGTTCGCTCAACGGCGATGCCCACGTTGGCCGTCTCGGCAACGAGAAAGATAACTACGTGGAGCTCAGCTTCGGCAAAAAAATGACCTTCAGCGACGGGTCATGGGCGCACTTTAAAACCATGCTTGCCGACGGGGCAACCAACCCGGATCCGTGGGTACAGGATAACGACAGCCACCACCTGAACGTGCGTCAGCTGTACGTCGAGATGGGCAATTTCGCCGATTTTTCCGGGCCGTTCAGGAGCGCGTCCATCTGGGCGGGCAAGCGCTTCGACCGCGATAATTTCGATATCCACTTTACCGATAGCGATATTATGTTCCTCGGCGGTACCGGCGGCGGGATCAATGACGTGAAGTGGGGTGATACGCTGCGCGGCGATTACTCGGTCTATGCGCGTAACTTCGGCGATCTGGGTAGCGATAACTACCAGGATAACGATATACAGAACCTGATGTTCACCGCCAATCACTTCTGGAACAACTGGCAGCTGATGACCACGGCGATGACCGCCCAGGGCAATGATGACCTGAAAGATAATACCTCGACCACCGGCAGTTACGCTCTGCGCAGCGATAATACGGCGAAAAACGGCTACTACGCGATGCTGGCGTATCACGACAAACAGCAATTCTATGGCCTCGCGCCGGGCGTATCGGAGAGCGCCCTGCAGTACGGCGGCGGGCTGGGCGCCGAGGCGCGCCAGCCCGGCAGCGATGGCGATCTTACCGAGAACGCTAAGTCCCTGCGTTTTGCGTCCTACGGCATTTTGCCGTTGGGGAAAAACTGGCAGCTTGCTCCATCGGTTATCGCCCAGCATAGCGAAGATCGCTACCGCGATGGCGACCGCTACGATTGGGCAACCTTTAACCTGCGGGTTTCCCAGGGGATCACCCGCAACTTCGCCCTGCTATACGAGGCGTCCTGGCAATATATGGACCTGAATCCCAACGGCCGAACCTATCGCTACGACAGCGGCGTGCATCAATACCAGGCGGTGAGCGGCGATTTTTACAAGCTGACCTTCGCCCCGACGTTCAAAGTTGGCGATGTGTTTGATATCAAAGCGAGGCCGGAGATACGTTTCTTTGTCACGTGGATGAATTGGGATAAAGACCTGGATCGTTATGCGATCAACGATGATTTCGGCAGTAAAGGCTTTACCGCCGGAGGAAACTGGAACTTTGGCGTGCAGACGGAGATTTGGTTTTAATACATCAGCCCTGGCACCTCTTCCCGGGGGCGGCGCACAGCGCCTGCCCGGGCTACAATGACGCAGACCGCTGAGGACGCGTAGCCCGGACAGATGCGCAGCATCGCCTCCGGGAATGCTAATCGCCTCCGGGAAAGAAACCGGGTTACATGCTATAACCCGGTTTTTTAATCAGCTGTTCCATCTGCGGGGCGATTTCGCTGTCCCACACCTGTTGCCAGTCGCTCTCTTTAATTTCATTCAGGGCCACGCTCACCGAGCGCTCTTTGCTGTTGAGATGGCGAATCACCACCTCGGTAATATCGGCGGCCAGCGCCGCTTTTTGTTCATCATTCAGGTCGCGGGGAAAACATTTAATATCAATATGCGGCATAGCAGGCTCCTTTATTGTCAGGATGATAAAGCTAGCATAACCCGCATCATCTGGATCGCTTTTTGTGCTTTAAATCAGCTCGTTGCGGCGAAGAACGGCTTCGAGTTTGGGATGGCGATACACCGCATCCGCCACAGCGACGAATTTTGGCGTTTGCGCCGCAAACCACTCCCGTCGCGGGCCCCAGGCACACATTGCCGCAATATAGCAGTCCAGCAGAGTTATTTCCGCCCCCAGCGCATACGGCGCGGCGGCAAGCTGCTCCTCCAGCCACTGATAAAGCGATTTGCGATAGCTGATGCAGCTTTCTCGCAGCTGCTCTGGCGCATCGGCGGCCCAGCGCTCCGGGTAATCCGCAAAGGTAAAGGTGGGATAAACGTTCGCCACCAGCCAGATGAGCAGACGCTGAAAGGCATGCCGCTGCGGCGATCCCGGCGCCGGAGCCAGATCCGGTCGCACGTCGAGGATCATCAGAGCAATCGCCGCGGATTCGGTCATCACGCTGCCATCTTCAAGCGTGAGGGTCGGCACCTGACACAGCGGGTTAATCAGCTTGAGACGGTCGCGCTGCGGGCCCGGTTGGTCAAAGCCCTCAACGTTGACAAAATGGTACGGGATATCGGCCAGCGTCAGCATCAGTTCGCTTATCGTTGAGCCCCAGCCGGGTACGCCATAGACGGTGATCATATTCTGCGCCCTCAAGAAATTTGCCGCCCGTGAACAGAGCGGCGACGGGTTTAGCAACCTTGCAGTATAGGTTTGATTGAGCAATATCGCTATGGAGTCCCCCTCGCCCAGGCTAAACCACAGCGCTACGCCGACTCGCGCGCCACAAGGTGAAAGCCAATATCAATAATCGCGTCCCCTTCTTCGCCGCCTTCTATGCGGTCGGCAAGCAGCGTAGCCGCCTGCTCGCCAATGGCGTGACGGTCGACGCTCACGGTGGTGATCGCCGGACGATTGCTGGCGGCGAAATCCAGATCGCCAAAGCCGATCACCGCCAGATCCTGCGGCACGCGCAGCCCCCGGCTTTCCGCTTCCATAATCGCTCCCTGGGCAAGGGTGTCGGAACTGCAGACGATAACGTCAAACTCGCCACCGGCGAGCAGTTCGGCCAGACCGCGTCGCCCCAGCGCCAGCGATGCCGGAAGCGGCACCTCGACCTGCGGGGCAACGTTAATTCCACTTTTGGCCAGCCGGGCCAGGAGCCCCTGCTTTCGCAACGTCGCGCGCGCATCGCCTGCCCACAGCAGTCCCGGGCGACGGTAGCCTTTTTCCAGCAAATATTCGCCAATGGTTTCACCGACTTTTTCATGCGAAAAACCAACCAGCATATCCAGCGGCGTCGGGGTGAGATCCCAGATTTCCACCACCGGCGTGGCGGCGTTGAGGATCGTCCTCTTTAACGCCGGAGCGTGCTGAATACCGGTCAACACCACGCCATCCGGACGCCGGGAGAGTAAGGTTGCTACCAGCTCGGCTTCGGTCTGACGGCTATAGCCCGCCACGCACAGCAGCATATGATAGCCACGCGCCGCCAGGGTATCGCTCAGCGCCTGGATGGTATCGACAAACATATTGTTATTAATTTGCGGCACCACCACCGCCACCAGTTTGCTGCGCCTGGAGGCCAGGCCGCCGGCCAGCGCGTTGGGGATATAACCCGTGGCCTGCACCGCCTGCATCACTTTCTCTACCGTTTTTGGCCTTACCAGCTGCGGCGTATTCAGCGCCCGACTGACCGTCATCGACGACAACCCGGCGCTGCGGGCCACATCATCCAGCGTCGGCGCGCGCGTCGGTTTTCTGCTTTTCACGGCTAAGCCCCTGTGTTGAGTCGTTTCCTGTGGCCATTATTGATGATGGTCCAGGCAATTGCCAGCGCCCGTCCGTACATCCCTAATAGAATCAACGACCTGCTGAATTAAATGTTATCGCTATCATTATGATTTGTGATTTTTCACAAACCTTTTTGGATCGTGACCTGCGCTGCATAATTTTACCCTTTATAACCGCTAATTGTGATCGTTTGTACAAATTAAAATCACTAACGTAGCGCAAAACCAGCGGCGGGATTAAAAATGTTAGCGCAAACATTTTATTACCAAAAGGGAACTCACTATGACCTCGAGCGCAAATTCCGACTCCGTGACCTACGCCAAAGCTTCCGGCGTCAAAACCGCCGCTGAAACCGGCGACCGCATTGAACATGTCAAACTGTCGCTGGCCTTTCTGCCGCTGGCCACCCCCGTCAGCGATGCAAAGGTTCTGACCGGTCGGCAAAAACCGCTGACCGAAGTGGCGATCATCATCGCGGAAATCCGCTCCCGGGACGGCTTTGAAGGCGTTGGCTTCAGCTATTCCAAACGCGCGGGCGGCCAGGGCATTTACGCCCATGCAAGGGAGATTGCCGATAATCTGCTCGGCGAAGACCCGAATGATATCGACAAGATCTACACCAAACTGCTGTGGGCCGGCGCATCCGTTGGCCGCAGCGGTATGGCGGTGCAGGCAATCTCCCCTATCGATATTGCGCTGTGGGATATGAAAGCCAAACGCGCCGGGCTACCGCTGGCGAAACTGCTCGGTTCGCATCGCGATTCCGTGCAGTGTTACAACACCTCCGGCGGCTTCCTGCATACCCCGCTGGAGCAGGTGTTGAAAAACGTGGCTATCTCACGCGAGAACGGGATTGGCGGGATAAAACTGAAAGTCGGTCAGCCGAATACCGCTGAGGATATTCGCCGTCTGACGGCAGTACGCGAAGTCCTGGGCGATGACTTCCCGCTGATGGTGGACGCCAACCAGCAGTGGGACCGTGAAACCGCTATCCGCATGGGGCGCAAAATGGAGCAGTTCAATCTGATCTGGATTGAAGAGCCCCTTGACGCCTACGATGTGGAAGGCCACGCACAGCTCGCCGCCGCGCTGGATACGCCGATTGCCACCGGCGAGATGTTGACCAGCTTCCGCGAACATGAGCAGCTGATCCTCGGCAACGCCAGCGACTTCGTGCAGCCTGATGCGCCGCGCGTCGGCGGCATCTCCCCGTTCCTGAAGATTATGGATCTGGCGGCGAAGCACGGTCGCAAGCTGGCCCCGCACTTCGCGATGGAGGTACACCTGCATCTCGCCGCCGCCTACCCGCTCGAGCCCTGGCTGGAGCACTTCGAGTGGCTGAACCCGCTGTTTAACGAACAGCTGGAACTGCGCGACGGGCGGATGTGGGTTTCCGAACGCCACGGTCTGGGCTTCACCCTGAGCGAACAGGCCCGCCGCTGGACCCAGCAAAGCTGCGAGTTTGGCAAACGCCCTTAACCGAATTCCCCGCATGGCGGCATAAGGACTACAGGCCCCGTAGCCCGGCCAAGGCGCATCAGGCGCCGCCCCCGGGAGAATACCGCATTCTCCCGGAGGCGATGCTGCGCATCTGTCCGGGTTACCGGTCCGCGGACGACTGAAAACCCGTAGCCCTGCCGGGGAAATACCTCTTATTGGCTGTACCCACAATAAACAACCCTGCAAAGGAGTTGAAGATGACTACACCCTTAAAACGCAGCAACGTGCGTTACGGCATATTACTGTTTTTATTTCTGGCTACCGTATTTAATTATGCCGACCGGGCAACGCTGTCCGTTGTCGCGCCTATTATGAGCAAAGAGTTAGGTTTTGATCCCGAGGCGATGGGGCTGGCTTTTTCAGTTTTTGGCATCTCCTACGTCATTATGCAAATACCCGGCGGCTGGCTGCTGGATAAATATGGTTCGCGGCTGGTCTACGGCTGCGCGCTGATTGGCTGGTCAGTCGTCACCATGTTTCAGGGAACGATCTATCTGTTCGCCAGCCCGCTGATTGTACTGGTGATTCTGCGCCTGATGATGGGCGCGATAGAAGCCCCCGCCTTTCCCGCTAACAGCCGTCTGAGCGTACAGTGGTTTCCCAATAAAGAGCGCGGGTTCGTCACTTCGGTCTATCAGGCCGCGCAGTATATTTCCCTGGGGATTATTACGCCGCTAATGACGATTATTCTGCATAATTTAAGCTGGCACTATGTATTTTATTATATTGGCGCTATCGGCGTGGTGCTGGGGATATTCTGGCTGGTAAAAGTAAGAGATCCCTCTCATCATCCAAAAATTAACCAACAGGAGCTCGACTATATTCGCGAAGGCGGCGGCGAGCCGGAATTAGGCACGAAAAAAACGCAGCAGAAATTAACCCTCGCGCAAATCAAAAGCGTCTGCGTCAATCGTATGATGATCGGGGTATATATTGGCCAGTTCTGCGTGACGTCAATCACCTGGTTCTTCCTGACCTGGTTTCCGACCTATCTTTACCAGGCCAAAGGCATGTCGATTCTCAAGGTCGGCTTTGTCGCCAGCATCCCGGCCATTGCCGGATTTATCGGCGGCCTGCTGGGCGGCGTGTTCTCGGACTGGCTGCTGAAACGCGGCTATAGCCTGACGACCGCCCGCAAGTTGCCGGTAATCTGCGGCATGCTGCTCTCCTGCGTCATTGTGGTCGCCAACTACACCACTTCGGAAGTGGTGGTGATCGCCGCCATGAGCCTGGCTTTCTTTGCTAAAGGGTTCGGTAACCTCGGCTGGTGCGTGCTGAGCGACACATCACCCAAGGAGATGCTGGGAATTGCCGGTGGGGTGTTCAATATGTGCGGCAACCTGGCGAGTATTATCACGCCGCTGGTTATCGGCGTGATCCTCGCTAATACTCACTCCTTCGATTACGCCATCCTGTACGTCGGTTCCATGGGCGTACTGGGCCTGTTCTCCTACCTGTTTATCGTCGGGCCGCTGGATCGCTTAACGCTGACCCCGCGCGCCGCCTGATTTAAAACTCTGGCGAGCCTTCGCCTCCGCTGTTTCGCATCACACTCCTGCGAAACAGCGGTTTTTTAGTAGGTAATCCCCGGCGGATTCACCTCCGATTGCCTCACCTCTTCGCCCTGCTCGCCCCAGCGGGCCAGCACTTTCTGATACTCTCCGCGCGCTATCGCGCCATCCAGCGCGGCCTGAAGCGCATAGACCAGTCCGTTACCCTTCCTGGTGGTGGTGGCGACATAAGCCTTTTTTGGCCCCAGCCCGACGACTTTGGTTTTACCGCTGAGCGCCGCTTTGTAAGCGGCTACCGACTGCGGCCCAAAAAACACGTCCGCACGACCGGACTGAATATAGAGATTGCCCGAAGCGTCATCGGTCAGGTAGACCGGTAGCGCAGGTTGTCGCCCGGCGGCTTCGTTTTCGGCGTTCCAGCCGAGCAAAATTCGCTCCTGGTTAGTCCCGGAGCCGACAATCACTTTTTTACCGGCGAGATCCGCCGGGCCGCTCACGCTGGCGATGTCGCTGGTCGATTTTACGGAAAAGGCCAGCGAATCGACGCGATAGGTGGCAAAATCAAACTTCGCTTTCCGCTGCTCGGTTACCGCAATATTCACCAGCGCCACATCGTAGCGCCCGGAAGTAATCCCCAACGGCCAGTCCTCCCAGGCTGTGGGCACCAGCTTTAGCTTCAGCCCGAGGCTGCCGGCCAGCAGTCGGGCGATATCCGGGTCGCTGCCGATACGCGTGCGGTTATCGCTGGCCAGCAGCGCCAGCGGCGGCGAGTTGAGCGCTGAAATCGCCACCGTTAAAGTACCCGGTTCGACGAAGACGTAATCCGCCGGGATCTTCGCCACCGCCTGCTCATCGCGGGTTACCGGCAGCGGCTGCTCGTTGGCGCGCAGGTCGATAGCCGCCTGCGATGCCGCAGATAAAGAGAGTAACGCCAGGGTCAAAAATCCGTTTCTCATGCCGCTAATACCCTCGATAAAAACTGCTGCGTACGCGGGTGCTGCGGATGGTTCAGCACATCGTCGCTGCTGCCCTGCTCGACTATCTTGCCGTCGACCATAAACACCACCCGATCCGCCACCTCTTTCGCAAAGCCAATTTCGTGGGTGACCACGACCAGCGTGGTGCCGGAGCGCGCCAGCTTTTTAATCACATCCAGCACTTCTCCCACCAGCTCCGGGTCAAGCGCGGAGGTGGGTTCATCAAACAGCATCACTCGCGGGTTAAGCGCCAGCGCCCGGGCAATGGCGATGCGCTGCTGCTGACCGCCGGACAGGTGCCGCGACCAGGCGTCGGCTTTATTGCGTAGTCCAACTACGTCCAGCAGTTCGTACGCCCGCGCGATAGCCTCCTTACGGGTCGCCTGTTTATGGGCGATGGGGGCTTCAATCAGGTTTTCCAGCACCGTCAGGTGCGGGAACAGGTTGAAGTTCTGAAACACGTAGCCAACGTTGATCCGCTGGCGAAGGATCTCCTTCTCTTTCAGTTCGTAGAGCTTGTCGCCTTTACGGCGATAACCGATATAGTCGCCATCGATCTGAATAAAGCCTTCATCAACGCGCTCCAGATGATTGATCGCCCGCAGCAGCGTCGATTTTCCCGAACCGGACGGCCCGAGGATCACCGTCACCGTACCGGGTGCTATTTCCAGCGATACATCGTCCAGCGCTTTATGGCGGCCAAAGTATTTGCTGACGCCGGTAATGGAGATATGACCGTTACGAGAGTTGAGCATGGGCGGACTCCTGCGGTTGGGGACGATGAACGGTTTCAACAACGCGACGGCTGCTGCGGGCGCTATTAACCGCCGAGCGGCGCTCGCTGCGGGCCAGGCCGCGCTCGACCAGATACTGAATCAGCGACAGCACGCTGGTGATCGCCAGGTACCAGGCGGCGCCGACCATCAGCAGGGGGATCACTTCCTGGGTACGGTTATAGATCATCTGGATGGTGTAAAACAGCTCCGGCATCGCCAGCACGTAAACCATCGCCGTCCCCTTGGCGAGGCTGATAATTTCGTTAAAACCCGCCGGTAAAATGGTGCGCAGCGCCTGCGGCAGGATAATGCGCAGCGTGCGGCGGCTAGCCGGAAGCCCCAGCGCCGCCGCCGCTTCATACTGCCCGTGATCGACCCCGAGGAAACCGCCGCGAATAATTTCGGCGGTGTAGGCGCTTTGTACCAGGGTCAGCCCGACAACGGCGGTAGAAAACTGCCCCAGCACGCTAATGGTCTCAAAGCTGGCCCAGCGAATAGCGGTGAACGGAATGCCGATCGACAGGGTGTCGTAAAGATAAGAGAAGTTGTAGAGAATAATCAGCACCACGATCAGCGGCAGCGAGCGAAACAACCAGATATAGCCCCAGGCAAGGCTGCTCAGCAGCCATGAACTGGAGAGTCGCGCCAGCGCCAGCAGTCCGCCGAAGATAACGCTGAGCGCCGTCGCCAGCAGGGTCAACAGCAGCGTCTGCCCGAGGCCTTCGAGGATCACCGGGTCAAAGAACCAGCGGGCAAAGACGCCCCACTCCCAGCGCGGGTTAAAGGCAACTGATTGAATCACCACCGCCAGCACCAGCAGCGCCAGCACCGCGCCCACTGCCCGCAGCGGATAGCGCGCGGGGACAACCTTAATCGTTTCCTGGGTATGCATATTGGCTCCTTAAGCGCTCTGGCTCAGCGCGCTGACCGCCAGCGCTTTCGTAAAGCGCAGCCGACCATCGAACGGCGGCAAACTGTACTCTTCCGGATCGCGGTTGAGGTCAAACTGCGCCTCGTAGCCCTGGCTCAGATAGAGCCGCACCGCTTCCGGCTGACGAAAACCGGTCGTCAAAAAGATATGGCTGTAGCCCGCCAGCAGCGCCCGACGTTCCAGCTCCTGCACCACTTTCGCCGCCAGCCCCTGCTGGCGCAGACGACGATGGGTCCAGATCCGTTTGATTTCTGCCGTATGGGCATCTTTCGGTTTATACGCGCCGGTAGCGATAATTTCCCCCTCCCGCTCCAGCACGATAAATAGCCCCTGCGGCGCCAGATACCATTCAGTCAGCTCGACTTCGGCATCGCGGGAAAAGTAGTCGCCGTAGCGCGCGGCGTACTCGCCGAACAGGCCCTCAATAATCGGCTGCAGCTCCGGCGCTTCCGGAGAGACATCGCGGAATAGATCGCTCATCATGCCTCCTGTTAATCGCCGAGTCCGGCCGGGTTAATTTCCGATTGCGGGATGCTCTCCACGCCTTCGCCCCAGCGACTCAGCACCTTCGCGTAATCGCCGCTGCGGATAGCGCCGTTCAGCGCCGTCTGTACCGGTTCAACCAGACCGCTGCCTTTTTTCACCGTCACGGCGATATGCGCCGCCTTCGGCCAGCCGCCGTCAACGCTGCCCACCAGCCTGGTTTTGCCGGTCAGCGCCGCTTTCCACGCGCCGATTACGTTCGGGCCGAAGAAGGCGTCGGCTCGCCCGGACTGCAGCGCCAGGGTCTGGGCGGCGTCGTCTTTGGTGTAGACCGGCGTAAACGGCTTCAGCCCCTTCTTGAGATTCTCGGCGTTCCACGCCAACAAAATCGCTTCCTGGTTGGTGCCGGAGCCGACGATAATCCGCAGCCCGGCAATATCTTCGGCTTTTTCAATTTTGCTCAGCGGACTGGTGCTCTTGACGTAAAAACCCAGCGAATCTTTGCGGTAGGTGGCGAAATCAAACTTCTCTTTGCGCTCTTTGGTCACGGTGATATTGCTGACCGCCGCATCATATTTGCCGGAGGCGACGCCGAGCGGCCAGTCTTCCCACGAGGTGGGCACCACGTTTAGCTCCAGCCCGAGGCTGTCGGCCACCAGGCGGGCGATATCCACCTCGCTGCCGAGCAGGGTTTTGTTATCATCAGAAAACACGGTCAGCGGCGGCGAATTCAGCGCGGCGACCGCGACGGTCAGCTTACCCGGCACCGCCAGGTGGAGACCCTTCGGCAGTTGGGCGATAGCCTGCGGATTTTTTGCCGTGTGAATCGGCGTTTTGTTGGCTTCGAGGCTTACGCCGGTGCCGTTGATCGTGACGTTCTGCGCCCAGGATGACGCGCTCACGGCCATCGCCAGCGCCAGTAATAGCGATTTTTTCTGCGTTTTCTGCATAGCGGGTGTTCTCTATTATTGTTTTTGGAATTGATTGACGGGCTCTGCCAGCCCTAAACTTTCGCGCAGCGTGGTGCCGGGATATTCTTCACGGAATAATCCACGCTGCTGCAGGATCGGTACCACCTGGTCCACAAAGCGCGGGAAGGTATCCGGCGTACCGCCCTGGATAATAAAACCGTCCGCCGCGCGCTGTTCAAACCACTGCTGTAGCCCATCTGCCACCTCTGCGGCGGTTCCGGCAAAACGCGGTCGCGGGCTGGCTGCCTCCAGCGCGACCTGGCGCAGGGTCAGGCCGCGTTCGCGGGCGTTGCGTTTAATCTCATCGGTGGTGCTGCGAAAGCTGTTCTGCCCGAGGTCGCCGATATCCGGGAACGCCTCATCCAGCGGATATTGGGCGAAATCGTGATGCTCAAAATAGCGGCCGAGATAATTCAGCGCGTCCTCAATCGATACCAGCGCGGCGGTGGTCTGGTATTGCTGTTCCACATCGTCGGCGCTATCGCCAACGATCACGCTGACGCCCTGGAAAATGTGTAGTTCGCTCTCCCGGCGGCCGTACGCGTCGAGCTGGCTTTTGACGTCGCGATAAAAGGCCTGCGCTTCCGCCAGCGATTCCTGATGGGTAAAAATAGCGTCGGCATGGCTGGCGGCTAATTTTTTACCGTCTTCGGAAGCGCCCGCCTGAAAGATAATGGGTCGGCCCTGCGGCGTGCGGGCAATATTTAGCGGGCCGGCCACTTTGAAGAAATCACCGTGATGATTAAGCGTATGCAGCTTATTTTTATCAAAGAACTGGCCGCTCTCTTTATTACGAATAAACGCGTCCTGTTCCCATGAATCCCACAGGCCTTTAACGACCTGAAGATATTCATCGGCGATGCGGTAGCGCAGCGCATGATCGGGATGCTGCGCCCGGGAGAAGTTTTTCGCTGAGCCTTCGAGCGGCGATGTCACCACGTTCCAGCCAGCGCGTCCTCCGCTCAGATGATCGAGGCTGGCGAACTGGCGAGCGGTGGTAAAGGGCTCGCTGTAGGAGGTCGACAAGGTGCCGACGAGGCCTAAACGCGAGGTTACCGCTGCAAGGGTGGATAATACGGTGAGTGGTTCAAAACGGTTTAAAAAATGCGGGATCGATTTTTCATTAATATATAAGCCATCGGCAACAAAAATAAAATCGAGCTTGCCCTCTTCCGCTTTTAACGCCGTCTGCTTCACGAACTCAAAGTTAATACTGGCGTCGGCCAGCGCGGCCGGATGGCGCCAGGCCGACATATTTCCCGATGCGCCATGTAAGATAGTGCCAATGCGCAGCTGTCGTTGTTCAGACATCGTTAATCCTTAGTCTATGACCCTGAATAATTAAAGTTCTTTCAACGCCTGCTCTGCCAGATCGGCAAAGTAGTGCGCCGCCGGCGCGATTAAGCGCTCATCCGGGTTAAACGCCGGATGGTGAAGACCAAACTCGCTGGCGCTGCCGATGCTGACGAACGCGCCGGGAATATGCTGAAGATAAACGGCGAAATCCTCTCCGCCGAGATGGAGATCCGCATGGTGCGTGCGGTAGCCGGATCGATCGGCCACGTGGCTGGCGAAAGCCGCCCAGCGCTTATCATTGACCAGCGCGGTCGGCCCGGCGTACCAGAAGACATCGATTTGCGCGCCGAAGGCGCTGGCGAAGCCGGCAGCAATCTCGCTCACCCGCGCCTTCACCCGCTGCTGGACTTCGCTGCTGTGGGTGCGCAGCGTACCTTCCAGCTCGACGCTTTCCGGCAGGACATTCCACGTATTGCCGCCCTGAATCCGCGTGACGCTCAGCACCACGGAATCGAGGGTGTTCACTTCGCGGCTGGCGACGCTTTGCAGCAGGGTCACCAGCTGGCTGGCCAGCAGAATGGCATCCTTCCCTTCATGAGGCCGGGCGGCGTGAGCGCCTTTGCCGGTCACCTTAAACACAAAGCGATCGACGTTGGCATAAAACGCGCCGCCTCGGGTGGCGAATTCCCCCACCGGCAGCCCCGGTTCATTATGCATACCGAAAATGGCGGAAACGCCCTCCAGCACGCCGGCGCGAATCAGGGTTTTCGCGCCGCCGAAGCTCTCCTCCGCCGGCTGGAACAGAATGCGGACGCGTCCCGCCAGCTGCGCTTCGCGTTGTTTCAGCAGTAAGGCCGCGCCAAGGATCACGCTGGTATGAATATCATGCCCGCAGGCGTGCATCACGCCGGCATTCAGCGAGCGAAACGGCACGCTGGCCGCCTCTTCGATAGGCAGCGCATCAATATCGGCACGCAGGGCAATCACCTTATTGCCGCTCCCAACCTCGGCAACCGCGCCGGTTTTCAGATCATATGGCAACAGGCTGATGCCGCCGCTTTGTAGCCAGTCGCGAATACGCGCGGTGGTGTCGACCTCCTGCAGCGAAAGTTCCGGATACTGATGCAGCTCGCGCCGCCAGCGAATTAACTGTTCGGCAAGGCTCATGGCTGGACCTCCGCGCTCAGATGCGCCCGGGCCAACAGACGCAGGGAGTTAAGGCGCGCCGCGCCGTCGCTAATGGGCGTGTCGATAATAAATTCGTCGATGTTCCACGCCGACTGCAAGGCATCCAACTGCGCTTTCACCTGCTCGGGGGTGCCGAACAGCACGGCCGATTCCCGCCGGACGATGCGCGTCGGCCTGCTGCCCGCCTGACGGGCAAAGGCGGTCGCCTGCGCTTCGCTGCCGACGGTCACCCGCTGACCGTTTTCCAGCTCAACGCCCCACGCTTCGACGGATTTTGCCAGCGCCGCGGCCGCTGCGGCCTCTTCGGCCACAATAACCTGAACGGCGATAATCGCGTCGCGACGGCTCAGTTCGCGCCAGCGGGTTAACACCTCCCGCAGCAGCTGCTTATCGCCGTTGAGATGGGCGGCGAAGACGAAGTTCCAGTCCAGCTGCGCCGCCAGCTGCGCGCTCTCCAGGCTGGCGCCGAGCAGAAAACCGTCGGCGCGACGCGGCGGGATTGGGGTTGCGCGGACGCTCTCTTCACCATCGGTTTCGGTCAGCGACAGCCAGTTGTCGAGCTGCGCCAGCTGGTCGGCAAAACTCCCCTTTTGCTGGAGATTAAGTCCCTGCTGCAACGCGCGAGTGGAGAGCGGCAGTCCGCCGGGGGCTTTGCCCACACCCAGATCCACGCGGCCCGGGGCAAGAGAAGCCAGCATATTGAAGTTCTCCGCCACCTTATATGGGCTGTAGTGCTGCAGCATAACGCCGCCGGAGCCAACGCGAATGCTGCGGGTCTGGCCGAGGATCCAGGCAATCGCCAGTTCCGGCGACGGGCTGGCGAGCTGGTCGGTGTTGTGGTGTTCGGCGATCCAGAAACGGTGATATCCCCAGGCTTCCGCCTGTTGCGCGAGCGTTAATGTGCGCGCCAGCGCCTGGGCGGCCGTTTCTCCGGCCGCCAGCGGGCTTTTATCCAGGATACTGATTCGATAAGACATTTCGCAGGCTCATGTGAATTAACATGTCTGCATTATTAGAAGCGCCCGCGGCTGGAGAGAAACAATTTATTTACATGTGCTCTGCCGAAAATTAGATATGCGGTGAGGTAAATGTCCCCGGAGGCGATGCCACGTCACGACACATTCCCCGGGTTGCGGCGTAAACGCCTTACCCGGGCTACGAGTTCTAAAAGTGTTACCTATGTTCCCGGTCTGATCTGTCACCTATGTATCCGGTCATACACGGCGCCGCCCCGGAAAAAGAGCGCAGAGTGGCAGACTTTCCCGGAGGCGATGCTGCGCATCTGTCCGGGCTACGCATCCTCAGCAGCCTGCGGGCCTGTAGCCCGGGCAGGCGCTTTGCGCCGCCCCCGGGAAAAGAGCGCAGAGTGACAGACTTTCCCGGAGGTGATGCTGCGCATCTGTCCGGGCTACGCGTCCTCAGCAGCCTGCGGGCCTGTAGCCCGGGCAGGCGCTTTGCGCCGCCCCCGGGAAAAGAGCGCAGAGTGACAGACTTTCCCGGAGGTGATGCTGCGCATCTGTCCGGGCTACGCGTCCTCAGCAGCCTGCGGCCCTGTAGCCCGGGCAGGCGCTTTGCGCCGCCCCCGGGGAAAGAGCGCAGAGTGGCAGGATTTCCCGGAGGCGATGCTGCGCATCTGTCCGGGCTACGCGTCCTCAGCAGCCTGCGGCCCGGTAGCCCGGGCAGGCGCTTTGCGCCGCCCCCGGGGAAAGAGCGCAGAGTGGCAGTATTTCCCGGAGGCGATGCTGCGCATCTGTCCGGGCTACGCGTCCTCAGCAGCCTGCGGCCCGGTAGCCCGGGCAAGGGCTTTGCGCCGCCCCCCGGAAAAAGAGCGCAGAGTGGCAGAATTTCCCGGAGGCGATGCTGCGCATCTGTCCGGGCTACGCGTCCTGAGCAATCTGCGGGCCTGTAGCCCGGCTAAGCGCAGCGCGAGCCGGGGGATTATCGGCTATTCTGCCGAAGCTCGCGCACCAGCGCCTCGGTCTGCTGCTGGTTGCGTAAGCGCACAAAGCGAATATGTCGATACTGCGGATCCTGCATATCCGCCAGATAGCGGCGGCGATTGTTGCGCCAGGTTTTTAGCGTCCAGAGAATAATGGAGTCCCGGCTAAAGAAGGAGCGCCGGAAGGTTTCACAGTTACCGGTGCCGGGCCACAGTTCCTGGCGTCGGCTGGCACGCGATGCCGCGCGCCAGATAGCCTGGCGCATCGTGCGCCAGAAGCTGTAATCCACCCACACCACCAGATCCACGTCGCGCCATTTTACCGGACGACTGCGGTTATAGTTGCCGTCAAGCACCCAGCCTGGCGCGGCGAGCGCGGCGGCGAGTTTAGCGTAGAACTCATCGTCCGGCGTCCCTTGCCACTCGGGCAGCCAGTAGAGCACATCCATTTCGATATAAGGCAGAGACAGTTCCTGAGCCAGCCGACGCGCGAGGGTAGATTTGCCGACGCCGCTGGTCCCTACTACGTTGATTTTCATCGTGGCCTCTCGGGCAAAACGCGGGCGGAAAAGCATAGCGCAATACCGTTAAAACGCTGAGCAAAATTTCCAGGGTGCCGGGGAAGGACTTAAACCTGCCGATCTCATTGATATTTAAGCAAGTGCTGTCGACAAATCTTTTACGTGCGTCCATTTTCCGATACGTGTAGGATTCTCCGCCATGCTCGCTTATCTCATTCATCAGAATGATGGGAGAGCCAGCAGCACGAACCACTTCATGGACATTGACAGGAAAATAGCGACATCAATGAATACAAAACACTCTAGCGTGGCGGAGCAGCACGCTGCCAAACGCCACTGGCTAAACTCGCAGGAGTCCGGCTACCACAAGGCGATGGGCAACCGTCAGGTGCAGATGATTGCCATCGGCGGCGCGATTGGTACCGGCCTGTTCCTCGGCGCGGGCGCGCGCCTGCAGATGGCGGGACCGGCGCTGGCGCTGGTTTATCTGGTCTGCGGCCTCTTCTCGTTCTTTATTTTACGCGGGCTTGGCGAGCTGGTGCTTCATCGCCCTTCCAGCGGCAGCTTCGTCTCCTACGCCCGCGAGTTCCTCGGCGAAAAAGCGGCTTACGTTGCGGGCTGGATGTACTTCATCAACTGGGCGATGACCGGGATTGTCGATATCACCGCCGTCGCGCTGTATATGCACTACTGGGGCGCGTTCGGCGACGTTCCGCAGTGGGTCTTTGCCCTCGGCGCGCTGGCGATCGTCGGCACCATGAATATGATCGGCGTGAAATGGTTCGCCGAGATGGAGTTCTGGTTCGCGCTGGTCAAGGTACTGGCAATCGTGGCGTTTCTGGTGGTCGGGACTATTTTTCTTGGCACCGGCAAGCCGCTGGATGGCAATGCCACTGGTTTCCATCTGATCACCGATAACGGCGGTCTGTTCCCGCACGGCCTGCTCCCGGCGCTGGTGCTGGTTCAGGGCGTGGTTTTCGCCTTCGCTTCTATTGAACTGGTAGGTACCGCCGCCGGCGAGTGTAAAGATCCGCAGACCATGGTGCCGCGCGCCATCAACAGCGTCATCTGGCGTATTGGTCTGTTCTACGTTGGCTCGGTGCTGCTGCTGGTACTGCTGCTACCGTGGAATGCCTATCAGGCCGGGCAGAGTCCGTTCGTCACCTTCTTCTCGAAGCTGGGCGTGCCGTATATCGGCAGCGTGATGAATATTGTGGTATTAACCGCCGCGCTCTCCAGCCTCAACTCCGGACTGTACTGCACCGGGCGTATTCTGCGCTCCATGTCGATGGGAGGTTCGGCGCCTAAATTTATGTCGAAAATGAGCCGCCATCACGTGCCCTATGCCGGTATTCTGGCAACGCTGGGCGTCTATGTCGTTGGGGTATTCCTCAACTACCTGGTGCCTTCGCAGGTGTTTGAGATAGTCCTCAACGTCGCTTCGCTGGGCATCATCGCCTCGTGGGGATTTATTGTGGTGTGCCAGATGCGCCTGCGCAAGGCGATCAAAGAAGGCAAGGCCGCAGACGTCAGCTTCAAGATGCCGGGAGCGCCTGTTACTTCCTGGCTGACCCTGCTATTCCTGCTGAGCGTGCTGGTATTAATGGCTTTCGATTACCCGAATGGGACTTATACCATCGGTTCGATTCCGCTGATTGCCGTTTTGCTGGTCGCCGGCTGGTTTGGCGTACGCAAGCGCGTGCATGATATTCACAGCACTGCGCCGGATATTGAAAAACCGTAACCCGTCCCTTTTGCGGTTTGCCCGGTGGGGCAAACCGCAACTGCAGAACTTAATTATCTTCCACCAGCTGAGCAACATCGCTGCTGTTAATCTGGCGCTTATTGCCCGACTCATCGGTATAGCTGGTCATGCCGGTATCTTTATCCAGCTTCGGTTTGCCCTGCGTCACAATGGTTTGCCCGCTTTTCGTCGTCATCACGTAGTTTGAGCTACAGCCTGCCAGCAAAGCCAGCATTGCGCCGGCGCAAACGACCATCAATGTTCTTTTCATCATATCTCCAGGATTAATGCCACCGTCCCGCTTGCGCAGGAAAGCGGTAAGTTTATAGCCATTACATTTGTCAGGCTAATAAGCGTTTGTAACAGAGGGTGATATCGGTGAAGACGCTATTTTCTGTAAGGCACGAACCAGGCGGGGATTATGCCGACCGGGTAAGACGCAAACCGCCGCCCGGCAGAACGACTTTCAGGAGGGGCTTCCCCCTCCCGTGAAGATCACAGCGCGATGCGGATAACGTCATCCGGCTGGGTCGCCTCTTTCTGACGCGTCGATTCCTGCTTCACGCTTACGTACAGCGTTTTGCCATCGGCGGAAAGCATCAGGCTGTTCGGGTGGGTCGGGGTTTTGAAAGTTTTGACCACCTTGTAGCTCTTACCATCGATCACGCTCACTTCCCCGGCTTTGCGGTGCGTCACGTAGGCTTCATTGCGCGTCGGGTTGAACAGAACGGCCAGGGACTCCGGCGCGGCGATTTTCTCCAGCACTTTGCCATCGCGAATATCGACCACCAGCACTTCCGGCTGTTTACTGTCGGTGATAAAGGCGCGATGACCGGCGGTATCAAGGCTGAGATTCAGATAGAAGTGCTCTTTGCCATCATCCTGCAACTTCTTGCGCGAGAGGATCTTATTGCTGGTACTGTCGATAGTCACCAGCTCGCCGTCGGCGTTGGTGGTATAGATGCGGTTCGCTTCTGCGTCCACCGCCAGGCCGGTCGCCATTGCGCCGGTATTAGCGATAGTGTCTTTCAGCGTCAGCTTGTCGCCATCCACAACCCAAATCACGCTCTCTTTACCCAGGCCGGTGATGTAGACGGTATTGGTTTTCTCATTGACCGCCAGCTCGCGCGGCGCCAGCGGGCGCACGGTTTCGCTGCGCTGACGAGCGTCGAGCACCAGACGCCCTTTTACCTTACCGGTTTTAGCATCAATGGCAGTGACGGTGCTGTCGGTAGTGTTGCCAAACCACAGGGTCTGGGTGGCGTTATTGATCGTCGCGCCGAAGGGTTTCAGGTCGTTATGAATGATCTGGGTTACTTCGAGGGTCGTCGGTTCGAGACGGTAAACGATGCCGCCTTTATCCAGCGAACGGCTTTGCGATGTGGCCACCCACAGCGCGTTCTCCTGCTGGCTATAGGCCATTTCGTATGCGCCCTTGCCGACGGCTTTGCGCAGCATTTCTTCCGCCGCATGGGCGCTAAAGCTCCCCGCCAGCAGTAATGAAGTTAACAACAGTGAACGGCGCAGACGCGGCGCGGACAGATGACGTAATGACATGACGACTCCCTTTGATAAAACAAATATATGCCTGCTCGACAGTGCTTCCGGGGCGCAAAATCATCGCTTTGCGCTATTCTTTGGAATGCGAATAGTAATCATTATTTATCGCAATGTGGAGCGTTAATTACCAGTTGTGTCCTGAGCATCACGCAATTCTTGCTATTTGTTAACTCAAATCCTGTTAAGTCTTTTCAAAAAATTTACAAAAGAGCTAACATATATACATATGTTCCGTTTGGTTCGTTTTGTGAGTAACGTTGATGAAAATCCTTTCCGTGCGCGCCGTCGCGCTCCCCGCTCTGCTTTTACCGCTGGTATCCGCTGCGCCAACCGCTATCGCCGCTGAACAGACCATGGTAGTTACCGCCGCGCCGTCGGCAGTCTCTGAACTCGATACCCCCGCCGCCGTCAGCGTGGTTAACGGCGATGAGATGCGCCAGGCTGCGCCGCGGGTTAACCTCTCCGAGTCGCTGGGCGCGGTACCGGGACTACAGGTGCAAAACCGCCAGAACTACGCGCAGGATCTGCAGCTTTCAATTCGCGGCTTTGGCTCTCGCTCCACCTACGGGGTGCGCGGGCTGCGCATTTACGTCGATGGCATCCCGGCCACCATGCCCGACGGCCAGGGGCAAACCTCGAATATTGATATTGGCAGCCTGGATTCGCTTGAAGTGCTGCGCGGACCGTTTTCCGCTCTGTACGGTAACTCCTCCGGCGGGGTGATCAACGCTACCAGCCAGACCGGCGCCCAGCCGCCAACTCTCGAAGCCAGCAGCTATTACGGCAGCTTCGGTACCTGGCATTACGGCATGAAAGCAACCGGCGCGGTCGGCGACGGTACCCATGCGGGCGATGTCGACTATGTGGTCTCCACCAACCGCTTCACCACCCATGGCTCCCGCGACCATAGCGGCGCGCGTAAGAATCTCGCCAACGCGAAGCTCGGCGTGCGCATCAATGACGTCAGTAAGCTGACCCTGCTGTTTAACAGCGTGGATATTAAAGCTAATGACGCGGGCGGCCTGAGCTATGACGAATGGCAAAACAATCCGCGCCAGTCGCCGAGAGGCGATGAGTACAATACCCGTAAAACCATCAAACAGACCCAGGCCGGTTTACGCTACGAGCGACAGCTGAGCGAGCAGGACGATCTGAGCGTGATGATGTATGCCGGCGAGCGTGAGACCACGCAATATCAGTCGATCCCGCGTGCGCCGCAGCTCAAACCCACCCATGCGGGCGGCGTGATCGACCTGACGCGTCACTATCAGGGCATTGATACCCGCTGGACGCACCGTGGCGAGCTTCTGGTGCCGGTCACCTTTACCACCGGTCTCGACTACGAGACCATGAGCGAACGTCGCAAGGGTTACGAAAACTTTGTCATGAACAACGGCGCGCCGCAGTACGGGGAGAAAGGCGACCTGCGCCGCAATGAGCGCAACCTGATGTGGAACCTTGACCCTTATCTGCAAACCCAGTGGCAGCTCACCGAGAAGCTCTCTCTGGACGCCGGCGTGCGCTATAGCTCAGTCTGGTTCGATTCCAACGATTATTACATTACGCCGGGCAACGGCGATGACAGCGGCGAAGCCAGCTATCATAAATGGCTGCCGGCAGGCTCGCTGAAATATGCGGTAACCGACGCCTGGAATGTCTACGTCTCCGCCGGTCGCGGTTTCGAAACGCCGACGATCAATGAGCTTTCCTATCGCTCCGGCGACCAGGGCGGGCTGAATTTTGGCCTGCAGCCGTCGACCAACGAAACGGTTGAAATTGGCAGTAAGGCGCGAATCGGCAATGGCCTGTTAACTGCCGCGCTGTTCCAGACCGACACCGACAATGAGATTGTTGTCGATGCCAGCAGCGGGGGCCGTACCAGCTACAAAAACGCCGGGAAAACCCGTCGCCAGGGGATGGAACTGGGGCTGGATCAGCAGTTCGGCGAGAGCTGGCGTTTAAAAGCGGCCTGGACCTGGCTGGATGCGACCTATCGTACCAATGTCTGCGACGATGCCAGCTGTAAAGGTAATCGTATTCCGGGGATCGCCCGTAACATGGGCTACGCCTCCTTCGGCTACCAGCCAGAAAAAGGCTGGTACGCGGGCAGCGATATTCGCTATCTGAGCGATATTATGGCTAACGATGAGAACACCGCCAAAGCGCCGTCCTGGACAGTCGTCGGCCTGACGACCGGCTATAAATGGAGCTACGGCAAGATGGATATGGATCTGTTTGGCCGCGTCGATAACCTGTTTGACCGCCGCTACGCCGGTTCGGTTATCGTTAACGAATCCAATGGACGCTACTACGAACCGGCGCCGGGCCGCAACTACGGCATCGGGCTCAATCTGGCATGGCGATTTGAGTAACCCTTCACCGCTGAGCCTCAAGGGGATCGCTTGCATGATCCCCTTGAGGATTAGCTGTGGCGGCTTACTGACGTTAAATCAGGTTTCTTAAGGACAATTCGAAGATAATCTTCTCCGCCTGGCAGGAGAAGGCAATTGAAGCCTCAAGCTTAACCTCATCACCGGCGGTCTCAATGGTATAGTCAACCTGCGGCGGCTCGCTGGCGGGTGCGGCGGCTTCGGCACGTTGGCGAACGGCCGCCAGGGTGGACTCAGCCTCTTCACGGCTGACGAAGTTTTTCTCAACTCGCCATACGCAGTCCTCATTATCAATAATCGAACCTACATCAATGGCACAGCCTTTGGTACTGCATTTATCTACAACATCTTTCATTGCGGTTACCTCGTAAAATTTTCTTTAGAATAAGAATCCATTTGCGGAAAGCAAACCAATAATATTCGTATGGTTGAGTCGTTTTATCATTATACGCCACCGCGTGAAGCGACTTCTTGCGCCACCGCATGGCTACGCCCTGATTGCGCACAGATCGCGCATCCGTCCTGGCGAGAGAGCCCAAAATATCGGCAACCATTCGTGCACACCATCACACTATCCTGCGTTGAGCCTCGTCTATAGCGCTTTGCGGCGTTACCCTTGTCACAAAATAACGCCAACAAGGAGCTGCCATGGCACTGCCAGTGATTATCGATTGCGATCCGGGTCACGACGACGCGATCGCCCTCGTTCTTGCCCTCGCCTCACCCGAACTCGATGTGAAAGCCGTCACCTCCTCCGCCGGAAACCAGACACCGGAAAAAACGCTGCGCAACGTCTTGAGGATGCTCACCCTGCTTAAGCGCCCGGATATTCCGGTCGCCGGCGGCGCGCTTAAGCCGCTGATGCGGGAGCTGATTATCGCCGATAACGTGCATGGCGAGAGTGGGCTTGACGGCCCGGCGCTGCCGGAGCCAGGCTTTGCCGCGCAGGCCTGCACCGCCGTCGAGCTGATGGCGAAAACGCTGCGCGAAAGCGCCGGGCCGGTTACGATCGTCGCTACCGGTCCGCAAACCAACGTCGCCCTGTTGCTCAACAGCCACCCTGAACTGCATAGCAAAATTGCCCGCATCGTGATGATGGGCGGCGCCATGGTGCTGGGTAACTGGCAGCCGGCGGTCGAGTTTAATATCTACGTCGACCCGGAAGCGGCAGAGATCGTTTTCCAGTCCGGGATCCCGGTGGTGATGGCCGGGCTGGATGTCACCCACAAAGCGCAAATCCACGTCGAAGATATCGAGCGTTTCCGCCGTATCGGCAATCCGATATCCACTATCGTCGCCGAACTACTCGACTTTTTCCTTGAGTACCACAAGGATGAAAAATGGGGTTTTGTCGGCGCTCCGCTGCACGATCCTTGCACCATTGCCTGGCTGCTGAAGCCGGAGATGTTTACCACCGTTGAACGCTGGGTCGGCGTGGAAACGCAGGGGAAATATACGCAGGGAATGACGGTGGTCGATTTCTACAACCTGACCGGCAAGACGCCAAATACGACGGTGATGCTCGACATCGATCGCCGGGCCTTTGTCGATCTGCTGGCCGAGCGGCTGGCGTTTTACGCCTGATGGTCAAACTATCCGGCAGGCGCGAAGCCTGCCGGGTACATGATTACTCGTCAGGAGAGACGCGAACCACGACCTTACCGAAGTTCTCACCCTTCAGCAGGCCGATGAGCGCCTGCGGCGCGTTCTCCAGGCCGTCAACGACCTGCTCGCGGTATTTGATTTTCCCTGCCTGCACCCAGCGCCCCATCTCCTGCTGGAACTCCGCAATCCGGTGACCGTAATCCTGGCCGATGATAAAGCCCTGCATCCGAATGCGTTTTTTGAGGATCGTCGCCATCAGCAGCGGTAAACGATCCGGGCCAGCGGGCAGCGCGGTAGCGTTGTAACCGCTGACCAGGCCGCAGACCGGCACGCGGGCCGATGTGTTCAACAGCGGCAGCACTTCATCGAATACTTTGCCGCCGACGTTCTCATAGTAGATATCGATGCCCTGCGGGCACGCTTCTAACAGCTTAACGGCAAAATCGGGCGCGCGGTGATCGATACAGACGTCGAAACCCAGCGTCTCTACCGCATAACGGCACTTCTCGCTGCCGCCCCCAATGCCTACCGTACGGCATCCTTTCAGCTTCGCTATCTGGCCGACCGTGGCGCCGACCGGCCCGGTGGCGGCGGCTACCACCAGCGTCTCGCCCGCTTTTGGCTGGCCGATATCGAGCAGTCCCATGTAGGCGGTAAAGCCCGGCATACCGAGGATACCCAGCGCCCAGGAGGGGTGTTCCGGGTTATCGCCCAGCTTCACCAGCCCGCTGCCATCGGAAATCTCATAATCCTGCCAGCCGCCGTAGCCGAGCACCCAATCGCCGGGCTGATAATCAGCATGGTTCGACGTTACAACGCGGCTTACGGTGCCGCCCACCATCACCGCGCCAATGGCGACCGGCGGCGAGTAGGAAGGCGCGTCGCTCATCCGCCCGCGCATATAGGGATCTAATGACAGAAAGACGGTGCGCAGCAGCAGCTGCCCCGGCCCAGGAGAAGCGACCTCACCCTCTTCCAAGCGGAAGTTCTCCCCGGTCGGCTCGCCGTGCGGACGGGATGCCAGCAGCCAGCGGCGGTGGCGTTGCGGATTAAAAGCCATAACAAACTCCTCTTTTGACAAGTCTGTATTGAGGCTAGCTGCTTTCCCGTCAGCGCGCATTGACATTATGAGGCAGATTGATTGAGCCGGACGACCAGATAGACGCAGGGCTGCGTGGTTTCATTAATGAAGCGGCAGTCGTTAGGCGGCCCGAGCTCCAGACAATCCCCCGCCTGCATTTCGTGGCGCGTAGTGCCTTCGATAAACACCAGCTCGCCCTGCTGCAGCCAGATGAGCTGTCGCGCCAGAGCATAAGAAGCCGCCGGCATCGGAATATCGCTGCCCCCGGGCAGCTCCACCTGCACCAGATCGATAGGCAAATCGCTACGCGGCGACACGTGACGACGCAGATAGTGGCTCTGCGGGTCGTGCCACACCGGCTGATTAGCCAACCGCAGCAGCTTGCCTTCCTGCATCTCGGCGCGGGCGATCAGCGTCGACATACTGATGCCAAAGGCGCCGGAAAGCCGCCCAAGCATAGAGGCCGTCGGGCTGCTTTCGCCGCGCTCGATCTTGTGGATCATCGCCCGGGACGCGCCCGCCCGATCCGCCAGTTCGCTCAGCGACCAGCCGCGAGATTCCCGCTCAATACGGATGCGTGCGCTGATGCGCTGGTTCAGGTTGTCTTCTATAGTGTTCATAGCGTGACACTATAGTGTAGGGCGTCTGTTTGCACAACCAGCCGAAAATGGCCGCTTATTCCGAGGAAAAGGCCCGACGTGATATTACGCCGGGCAATCTGGAGAAATCAGGGGATAATTAAACTTACATCCTTTAAGGCAATAAATGAAAAGAAAACGCCTCGACTAAATAAAGACGCGCAGGCCCACTGCGCCAAGATGATCGTCAATATTCCACGCCTCGTTATCGTTGCCCCAGGCTTTTTCGTAGCCGTATTCAAGATAGGTCACCGCGCTATTACCTAGCCAGTAATCAGTGCCTAATACCGTCGACTGGAAGTGCTGCCCGTCCATGGCATCCCCGCCCTGCGACCAGTTAAAATCAACGTACACTCCCCAGGCCGGCGTGATTTTAAACTGTGAGTCATATTCCAGGCCAAGCACCGTTTCCTGGTCATCACCATGCCGGGTATTACGATCGTAATGACCGCTGGTCGCCGCTTTAACATCATTAACTTTATTCAGGTAATACGTCACCTCCGCGCCGTTATACCAGGCGTGGTCGCCGACGTTGGCGGTATATTTTGCGTTCATCCCCATGGAATACGTATTGCCGTCATAGGCATCACCGTTATTATCGGTGTAATGAAAGCAGTGACCATTCGGGCCAAAACTCTGGCAGCCGCTGGCTGATCCGCTATTTACCGTGTAATGATTATAGGCAACGGCGCTGGAGACGGAGAAGCCGTTATCCCAGCGATACTGCGCGGCGGCCGCGGCGCCGCCGTGAACGGTGGCTGAACCATCACGGTAAGCGTCATGCAGGTTCGGGCCATCGCCATAGGCCGCAAAGCCGATGCTGTCGACGTTGTCATTACCTTGCCCCATGACGCCAAGGGTCATATTTTTATCATTAAAATAGTAGATTGCCGCGGAATTAATAATATCCGTCGACATTCCGGCGGTATCATGTTTCGCCTTTCCACCCCAGGCATAGGTTGTGTCAATGCCCAACCCCCAGTCGGTAGGCGCATATTGTTTACCGAAGGTCACTACACCATATCGATCGTTACCAATACCGGCATAAGCCTGCCGGGTATAAACATCGTTGCCCTGGTCATCTGTTGCGGAATCTAAACCATGAACGCCGGTCTCATAATAACCTACGGCATAATTACTCAGGCCGTTCAGATCAAAATTATGCCGTAAAGCTACCCCCAGCCGCGAGTCATTATTCTGTATATTATGTTCCTGGCTATGATGAGAATCCGTTTTGGCCATTAAACGTACGGATCCTAAAATACCGATCGCCGTATCATCATTGCTCCACAGCGTCTCCCCTTTAGTCTGCGTTGCGGTATAAGCCGGTGCCGCCTGTAGCACATTGGTTTCAGCCGCCATGGTGGTATTGACTAATACATTACCCATAATAATTGTCAGTATCGAAGGCACTACTACTTTCATATTTTTCCTACGCGCCATTGCTTCACCCTTATCAGCAAAATGAATCCCTGCGTATAAATACGCATAATGGTATGAATGGAATATCGTTATAAAATCCACCAGAGTTATGCCGTATATTTTTCCATACGCACTCTGATTAATGACAATATATCTTCCGGGGTTAAGCTATTTCTATTGCGTAAAAATAAAAAAGGGAATGCTATCACAATGATTTGTATCATCTTCAATACAATCATGAAGTTATCGTGGCCACAACTTCATTACTAAATGTCATCAAAATATAAAACCGGTAAATAAAAATTGAAAATATGACTGCCGAGTAATAGTGATACGTTTAATCAGTTGTAAAACAGGAAGTATTGATTTGAATGATGAGACAGGAGAGTCCTGGACAGACAACCGACGGAGTCGGCAAGCCAGAGGAAAAATTTATGGCTAAAACAGATGACAGCCTTGCGTACATTATTGTAATAATAGCGTACTACTATAGTGTACAAACCTGAGGGTTACCATGATCATCCGCCATGCCAGCAAAGACGATTGCGCGGCAATCGCAGAAATCTACAACCATGCGGTCGTCCATACCGCCGCCATCTGGAACGATAAAACTGTCGATACCGACAATCGCATCGCGTGGTATGAAGCCCGACAGATCGCCGGTTATCCGGTGCTGGTGAGTGAAGAAAACGGCGTCATTACCGGTTATGCTTCCTTCGGAGACTGGCGCGCCTTTGATGGCTTTCGCCATACCGTCGAGCATTCCGTATATGTCCATCCTGCGCATCAGGGCAAAGGGCTGGGCCGCAGCCTGCTGGTGGCCCTGATCGCCGAAGCTAAGCGGTTGAATAAGCACGTGATGGTTGCCGGTATTGAAGCGCAAAATGAGGCTTCTTTACATCTGCACCACACGCTGGGCTTTATCACCACCGGACAGATGCCGCAGGTCGGCACGAAATTTGGCCGCTGGCTGGATTTGACCTTTATGCAGCTACAGCTTGACGATCGCCGCGATCCGGACGGCGGCGCATGAATCAGACGCTGACCCTGGCCTGTTTGATTGCCGCCGGCATTGGGCTGGTCGTGCAAAACACCCTGATGGTACGAATTACCCAGTCCGCATCGACCATTCTGATCGCTATGCTGCTGAACTCGCTGGTCGGCATCGTGATTTTTGTCACGATACTGCTGCTGAAGCACGGCGCGGCAGGGATTCAGGAGCTGGCGGTCAGCGTAAAGTGGTGGACGCTAATTCCGGGTTTGCTGGGTTCGTTCTTTGTCTTTGCCAGCATCAGCGGCTATCAGAACGTCGGGGCGGCGACCACCATCGCAGTATTGATTGCCAGTCAGTTGATCGGTGGCCTGGTGATGGATTTACTTCGCGCGCATAGCGTTCCGCTTCGCGCGCTGATTGGCCCACTCTGCGGTGCGGTAATGCTGGTTATCGGCGCCTGGCTGGTGGCCAGACGCCAGTTCTAGCGCCTGGCTTAGTGGATCTCGCCGCCGCGGGTCAACTGCTCCCGGCGCGCTTCCTGTTCCTCATGCTGCTGGCGGCCATGATGAGCAATAGCGTTACGCAAACGCTGCTGCTGCACGTAGCGCTCTTCTCGCCCCAGCCCGGCGTCGTCGCTTAATGTAATCAGCAGTTCGTTCATATGGCTAATGACGCTTTCGGCAATCGCCGCGTCCACGCGCGCGACGACCTCATCCAGATGCGACATGCTTCCTCCTTCCGGCTTAATTAAGTTTAACTTTGGAAAAATCGCTGCCCATCAGGCTCACGCTGTATCCGCTAACGTTACTGCGCGTCGCGTAGAAGGTTTTGCCGGTTGCCAGGGTGATCCATGGGGCCTGCTGATAAAAAATCTCCTGCGCCTGAGCGTAGAGTTTAGCGCGCTCCTGCGGGTCGCTCACCAGGATAGCCTTTTTCACCAGCGCATCGTAGGGCTTATCGCACCAGCGGGCAACGTTGGAGCCGGTTTTAATGTTATCGCAGCTTAACAGGGTACCGGCAAAGTTATCCGGATCGCCGTTATCTGACATCCAGCCAAACAGCGCGCTGTCATGCTCCCCTTTGCGCATACCGGCGAGGTACTCGCCCCACTCATAGGTGACGATTTTGGCTTTGATGCCAACTTTGCTCCAGTCGCTCTGGATCATTTCAGCGATACGGCGCGAATTAGGATTATACGGGCGCTGCACCGGCATCGACCAGAGGGTGACTTCGGCCCCTTTTTCCAGCCCGGCCTGTTTAAGGAGATCTTTCGCTTTTTGCGGATCGTAGTCGTAATCGGGCAGATCTTTCTTATAGCCCAGCATATTGGCAGGGATCGGCGATTTCGCAACGCTGCCGGACTCCAGGAACACCGCTTTCACGATCGCCTGCTTGTCGGTGGCATAATTGAGCGCCTGCCGCACCAACAGGTTATCGAACGGCTTTTTCTCGGTATTAAACGCCAGATAGCCGACGTTGAGCGCCTCAACCGAATGCAGCGCCAGATCTTTATTACCTTTAATCACCGGGAATTGTACCGGCGACGGCGCGGGAATAATCTGGCATTCATTGGTTTGTAGCTTCGCCAGCCGTGTCTCAACGTTCGGGGTGATCGAGAAGATCAGGTGTTTAGTCGGCACTTCACCATCCCAGTAGTGCGGGTTGGCAACATAGCGGATCAGCGAATCCACCTTATACTGCTGGAGGGCGTAAGGTCCGGTGCCGACAGGCCAGGTATCGATATACTCCGGCGTGCCTTTTTTCAGCATTGCATCGGCATATTCGGCAGACAGAATTGAGGCAAAATCCATCCCCCAGTCGGCGAGGAATGCCGCATTGGGTTCGTTGAGCACAAACTGAACGTGGTAGTCATCGATCTTTTTGACCTCTTTAATCAGCTTATCCAGCCCGACGTCGTGAAAGTATTCGTATTGCCCGTGGGAAACATTGTGATAAGGATGATTCGCATCTTTCTGGCGCAGCACCGAGAACAGCACATCATCGGCGTTGAAATCGCGGGTCGGCTTAAAGAATTTATTGCTGTTGAACTGCACGCCTTTACGCAGGGTAAAGGTCCAGGTTTTGCCGTCCGGAGAGACGCTCCATTCCGTCGCGAGGGAAGGAACAGGCGTGTTTTTGACCGGATCAAAGTTTATCAGCCGGTTATACAGCACCTGAGAGCTGGCGACAAAAGAGGGCCCGGAACTGGCAATCTGCGGATTGAAGGATTCCGGAGAGGCTTCGGAGCAATAGACCAGCGTATCATCGCCCGCCGCCAGCGCGCTTGCCGCCGGCAGAAGTGCGCTCAACGCCAGCGCAATAAACGTTTTCCCTGTAAACATGGTTATAAGCCTTATGAATTTGTTATAAGTCCTTTAATAACAGCACAGGGGAATTCAACCGGCAAATAATCAATTGGTATCAGGTTATGCTAAAAACCGCATTTTCGCCGATTAATTCAGCATCTCTACTCTCACCCCCCCCCCTCGATTTCAGTCATAAATGTGAAGCGTGCGAAAGGTTGCGAAAAAACAGGGCGATAACCGCCCGGGCGGCATCACGCGGCGGCGCAACCCGGTACACTCGGCAAATCGCAACGCCAAGAGAAACCTACAATGACAATAACCTGCACTCTCTACACCAACGGCCAGTGGCACGATGCGGAAGGCCATGCCACTTTTACCCGCCACAACCCGCTGACGCAAGAAAACGCCTCCGTTGCCAGCGCCGCCAGCCTGGCTGACGCTCGCCGCTGCGCCGATACCGCCGGCGCGGCGTATCCGCAATGGCGCGATACGATACCCGCAGAACGGCGACGCCTCCTGCTGGACGCTGCCGAAGAGATGCTGCGCCGTGAGGCGAAGTTTATTGCCGCGATGGCGGCCGAAACGGGAGCCACCGCGCACTGGGCCGGTTTTAACGTGCATCTGGCCGCCGATATCCTGCGCGAAGCCGCCGCATTGACCACGCAAATCGAAGGCCAGGTGATCCCCTCTAACGTGCCGGGAAATCTGGCGTTGGGCATCCGTCAGGGGGCGGGCGTCGTACTCAGCATGGCGCCGTGGAACGCACCATTGATTCTGGCGACTCGCGCTATCGCCACGCCGCTGGCCTGCGGAAATACGGTTATTCTCAAAGGCGCGGAGCTCTCGCCGGCGACTCAGGGGCTAATTATCGATGCCCTGGCGGCGGCGGGCTTCCCCGCCGGCGTGGTGAATTATCTGACCTGCACTCCCGCCGACGCTCCTGCGCTGGTGGAGTCTCTAATAGCGCACCCCGCCGTACGCCGCATCAACTTCACCGGTTCGACGCCGGTAGGACGGATTATCGCCCGCACCTGCGGGGAGCATCTGAAACCGGCGGTGCTTGAACTGGGCGGCAAGGCACCGCTGCTGGTGCTCGACGACGCTGACCTCGAACAGGCGGCTGCGGGCGCCGTTTTTGGCGCATTCGCCAACGCCGGACAAATCTGCATGTCGACCGAGCGCATCATTGTGGATGCGGCCGTCGCGGAAGAGTTTGTGGCGCTACTGGCCAGGCGCGCGGCGGCCCTGCCCGCCAGCCTGCTCGGCCCGGTGGTAGAGATGAAGACCGTCACCCGCTGCAATGCCTTGATAGAGGATGCGCTGGCGAAGGGCGCGCGCCTGCTCACAGGCGGCACATCCAATTCGACGCAAATGCGCGCCACCCTGCTCGATGGCGTCACCCGGGAAATGCGCATCTGGCATGAGGAATCGTTCGGCCCGGTGAAATCGATTATTCGCGTTCAGAACGAAGCCGAAGCGCTGGCCGTCGCGAACGAAAGCGAATATGGCCTCTCGTCGGCGATATACAGTCGGGACAGCGCCCGGGCGTGGAACCTGGCGCAAAATCTGCAAACCGGCATTTGCCACATCAACGGCCCCACCGTGCACGATGAAGCGCAAATGCCGTTTGGCGGCTGTAAATCATCGGGCTATGGCCGCTTTGGCGGACGCGCGGGGATTGCCGAGTTTACCGAGCTGCGCTGGATCACGCTGCAAACGCTCCCGCGCGAGCTGCCGTTTTAAGTTTCACGGCCGCCAATGGTTCTTGAATTCCCACAGGCGATTAAAGGCCACGTCATCCAGCTGTCGTTCTGCGGAAATATTGCCGCGGAACGGTCGGGAGGTGGTGGCCGCAGCGCCCCATGGGGAAAGCCGATCGTAGCTTTGATCGATAGCGCTGTTGGCGATCAGCACCTGTCCGTTGGCGGTCTGCCCCGCTAAATAGCCGGTCTTGCCTGCCCCCTGATCCCAGGCGCGGCCCAGCTTTGCCTTGAAACTGCCCTGATAGCCGCTGTCGCCGGTAAAGCGGCTGTTCTTCACCAGAAAGCCGTATGGATTATCCGGCAACGTGTTCGGCGCCAGCACGTAAGCCTCGGGAGAACGGCGCGTCGAGACGGTGTGGAAATGCACATTGTCAAAGACCGCATTCGCCCGGCCGAAGACATAATCCACGTCCCCTTCGACGTAGCTGTCTTTGACGTATACGCGGCTAATGCGATCCGTCACCGCTTCATTACGCAGGTTGCTGGTATTCAAATAGAGCGTATCCTGGCGTCCCAGCAAACGGACTTTCTCCAGCTGCACGCGATCGCCATCCGTCCGCAGAGCCACCCCCTGGTGGGTACCGCCATCAACGGTATCCAGCAGACTGTTGGCTACGCTAAGATTAACCAGCTGGAAATCAGCGCTTTGCGACCACATCACCGCCGCGCAGTTGGTGCCTATTGTCTTACTGGTACGCCCGGCGCAAAGCGCATACTGGTACCAGGCGGGGTCGCCTTCACGATACTGATGCTGGCCGTTCACCTGCTCGCGATAGCGCTGCGCAGAAAATTGTGAATCCACCGCCAGCTCAATCCTGACCTCTTCGGGCTGCTCTCCGGCACCATAAAGGGTTATCGGCGGCGCCCCTGCGGGGATATAGACCGTTTCCCGATAGATGCCTGGCTCGATACGGATATAGATACGCTCATTCTTTGCCGAATGCTGGGCTATTGCCGCATTAACCGCCTGCTGAATGCGGGAGTACGGCGCTCCCGCAGGCGCCACGCGCCAGGCGCTTTCCGTTTGCGGAAGGCTAACTGGCGATGGCGACCATGGCCCATCCGGGGCACTCAACGCGCCGCCCTGCGCAAAATAGCGCTCCATGGTGAAGCTTGCCGCTTCCGCCGCCGTAAGCTGCGGGCGGGAAGCCGTCCCGCGCGGATGTTGCGTTACGCACCCTTGCAGAAGCAGAGGCGTACAGAGTAAAGCCGAGATACCCAGGATGTTGATTATTCGCATTTCACGCTCGCCACATATGAAAGAAACGGAATATCAAAATAAATGAAATATTGTTTCTTTTCGTATGTAGCGATCACGAATCAGACTTCTGCCTCAATGCTGGCATAAAAATTGTCCAGCGTGCGGGCCAGCGCCGATGGGTTTTCCCACGCCATTGAATGCCCGGCCAGCGGGATCGCTAACAGCGGGATCCCCGCCGCGACAGTATCCGTCGCTTCTTGAGCCGGTAACGAATGCTCTCCGTAAATCAGGGCCTTAGGACAGGATAAATGGATAAAGCGGGTAAACCAGGACGGATTAGCGCCCTTCACCAGGCTGGACGCTCCGCGCCACACCGCCCACGGAGCGCTGTTTTGCAGGCAACCGGCCCAGGGCGAGGTTTCGGCACTGAGCATCTCGGCATAGCCCCGGGCAATAAAGCGCTCTTCGGTTTGTTCCGCGATGCGTCTGCTGTACATACCGCCCCCGGGATAGAGATTGGGTTCGGCCACCAGCAGCCCCAGCACCCGTTCGGCGAGCCGTTCTGCGGCTTCAATCGCCACGCTGCCGCCCATGCTGTGACCATATAAGTAGCAGCGCGTTAGCCCTAAGCAATCCAGAAGCTCAACTATCACTCCGGCCTGATCGCCGATGCGATAGCCGAAAGATGGCGGCTTGTCGCTGTAGCCGTATCCGGGTAAATCGACCAGAATCGTTCGCCGTCCGGCCAGCGCAGGATCGGCGGCCACGCGAGGATAGTCATAGGTTGAGGCGCAGCCCAGTCCGTGGATAAAGATAATTGGTTCACCGCGGCCGGGCAGGTCCAGCCAGCGCACGTTGCCGCCGGCCTGAGAGGAATAGAAACTGTTCATCGAAGATCATCCGTTAGTTGAGCCTGTTTTTTTATACAGTCATCACTAAAAGTTAGCCATCGATTTTTCAATCAGAACAAAGAGACCAGCAGCGCCATGGGAAAGCTGAACGGCCATGTCGCGCCAATCAGCAGCGCCGCCAGCAGGCGGATCCAGCGGCTCTCTTTCGTTAAGAACCAGCTTATTACCGCGCAGATACAGCCCATAACTGCATAAAAAACCAGCATTTTCTGGTACAACGTCATTTTTCTTCTTCCTTCCCTGAGAGGCATTTTCGCGTCAAGCGATGCCTTTTCGTACCCCAGCGTACGTCAGAGTTTATGGCATAATAAAACGAGTCACGGCTTAAATTTTCAGAAATACGCCCGATTCGGCTTAGTCCGATAGCGCAACCTTTGACCTCGTACTATAACTGTAGAGGCTAATTCATTAAGGTGGCGTTATGGATGTTTCCAGCAAAACCGTCCTTCTGATAAATGTCGGCGCAGCGCTTGCGCTAATCGGCCTGTTGTCCGTTCGTTTTGGTTGGTTTTAGCGATTTTACTCAGCAATGAAACCTAAAAAAGCAGCCTTTGAAGGCTGCTTTTTTACGATTTAATAGCGCCTGCCTCAGCTGCAGAGGCGTGTTGTTGCACGGTCATCAGCTTCTGCAATTCAGGATCCCACGCCGGGAGCAGGTCAACTTTTTCACTGTCCCACGCGGCCGCAGCGCAAACCGCTTCTGCTACGCCCTGTTTTTCACAATCAACAATCTGTTTAGCGGGAAAATTCCCGTAAAGCATCGCTGTGGCGCAGGCCACGAAGAGAAAACACGCTATTTTTTTCAAAACTATATCAACGTCAAAGCAACAAATTGCGCCGAATGTTCGCATGAGCGGCTATATAAAGTCAAACCCGCTTCCCTGCCCCACCAGCCGTCATCATCGCGGCTTATTTAACATAAATATTACATATTCGCTAAATTTAAAGGGGAGCACGAAAATATCAATGGCGGTAAATGAATATCTCTTGCCTTTCAGAACTTATTCTCACAACCCGCAGTTAATAACACCTTTATTTATAGGGTTATATATTTGATGGCTTAAGTTTAAATAAGCCTTATTTGCCGCAATCAGTGCTGTGCGCTATTCTCCGAAGCTCACGGGCCTTTCCTGTCGCAGGGCAATTGTTCACTATTCTTTATCCAATCATCAGCATTGAGCCAAGAGGCGATCATCATAATTAGCGGGTTCAATGGCGGCCAGGATGCAATAAAACGGGTTAAAAAGATAAAATACCATTATTTATCAACGGCTTACAAAACCAAAATAGCGATAAAACTTTTCTGTCGATTTTAAATGATAAGAAATATCATTTGCCTTGTTTCGCATAAAATCATACATTCATAATTACAAGTTATGCGAAGCTTGTTTTTTACTCATTGCTTTTTGAGGTGGTACATGTCCGGAATCGCCGTGCTTATTGTGGCGTTAATTTTACTTATTGCTGCAATTTATAATCTTTTTTCTTATGTTCGCGAGCGTCGTCAATCAAGTTTACCGAGCAAAAAAAACAAACGTTAGCCTGTTAATCATTTGCCAAAAAATAAATAACGCCGTACGTATTTAATTTCTGATGACCTGATATCAGGCAAAATCACAGCAACAAGTTAATATCTCCAGCGCAACAAAAAGCCCCTGCATTGCCTGCAGGGGCTGGCGAACTTTTCCGTCAGTTAACGAGAGGACCCGGAAGAGCGCATCCCTCGCCCCGAGGACTAACCGGCCCCACCCGGCGCTTATCTCCGGCACTCATCATGGCTTAGCTCTTGAAGGGGCTTAAGAATATTCTCATAAACGCACGCTTCTGTTTTAACATTTTTTGCTATGGTAACTATTAGCAGGCTAATCTGAATCACTCATCCTCTACCCGTGCTTGATCATCACATGACGGATGGTCGTATAATCCTCCAGGCCATACATCGACATATCCTTGCCGTAGCCGGAGAGCTTCTGCCCGCCATGCGGCATTTCGCTAACCAGCATAAAATGCGTATTGACCCAGGTACAGCCATACTGCAGGCGGGCGCTGAGCCGGTGCGCTCTGCCGACATCGCGAGTCCATACCGACGAGGCAAGACCATATTGGGAATCGTTGGCCCAGCACAGCGCCTGCTCTTCATCGCTAAATGCGGTGATGCTGACAACCGGACCAAAAACCTCCCGCTGCACAATCGCATCGTCCTGCTTCGCCCCTGCCAGCAGCGTGGGCTGGAAGTAGTAACCATTGCCCGGCGCTTTGCTGCCGCCGGTCACCACCTGAATATGCGGCAAGGCACGAGCCGCATCGACGGCGGCGCTGACCCTGTCCAGATGCGCCTGCGAGCTCAGCGGGCCCAGTTCGGTCGTTTCATCGTCCGGCGGTCCAATCTTCAGGCTGGCGACCGCCGCGCCGAGCTTTTCCACCAGTTGGTCATAGATTCCGGCCTGCGCGTAAATGCGGCAGGCGGCGGTACAGTCCTGACCGGCGTTATAAAACCCAAAGGTCCGTACCCCCTCCACCACCGCGTCAATATCCGCATCATCAAAGACGATAACCGGCGCCTTCCCGCCCAGCTCCATATGGGTTCGCTTAATCGACGCCGCGGTATGGCCGATAATATGCGCGCCGGTAGCAATCGAGCCGGTTAGCGACACCATGCGAACCCGGGCATGGGCGGTCAGCGGATCGCCGACGGTTGCTCCGCGCCCGAACAGGACATTAAGAACCCCGGCGGGGAAAATCTCCTGCGCCAGTTCACCTAACTTCAGCGCGGTGAGCGGAGTGATCTCAGAGGGTTTTATTACCACGCAGTTGCCTGCCGCCAGCGCTGGCGCCAGTTTCCAGGCCGCCATCATGAGCGGATAGTTCCACGGCGCGATAGAAGCCACCACGCCGACCGGATCGCGGCGGATCATCGAGGTGTGGCCTTCGAGGTATTCACCTGCCGCCATACCCGGCAGACAGCGCGCTGCACCGGCGAAAAATCGGAAAACATCGGCAACCGCCGGTAGCTCATCGTTGACCACGCAGTGCAGCGGTTTGCCGCAGTTCAACGACTCCAGTTGAGCCAGCTCCTGGGCATGTTCAGTAATCAGGTCCGCCAGCCGCAGCAGGCATTCGGCGCGGGTTTTCGGCGTCGTCTGACTCCAGCCGGCAAAGGCCAGGTCAGCGGCGTCAACCGCGGCATCAACCTGCGTCGCCGAGGCCTCCGCAATCGACAAAATCTCTTCGCCGGTGGCTGGATTAAACACCGGCACAGTCTCGCCTTCGCCAGCCACTAACTTACCGTTTATCAAAAGGTTATTTTGCATAGCATTATCCTGTATCGGTTTTTTATTTTCCGTTTTCCGCGCTGATGTCGCCGTCACGAGTGAGCCACCAGGCCCCCAGAATCGGAAACATCGTCACCAGCATGACCAGCAGCGCGACGACGTTGGTGACCGGGACATCGCGCGGGCGCCCGAGCTGATTAAGCAACCAGAGCGGCAGCGTACGCTCGTGCCCGGCGGTAAACGTGGTCACGATAATTTCATCAAACGACAGAGCAAACGCCAGCATTCCCCCCGCCAGCAGCGCCGATCCCAGATTGGGCAGTACCACGTAACGAAAGGTTTGCCAGCCGGTTGCGCCTAAATCCATCGACGCTTCCACCAGACTCCATGAAGTGCGGCGAAAGCGGGCAATCACGTTGTTAAATACCACGACCACGCAGAAGGTCGCGTGTCCCACGACGATAGTCAGCAGCCCGGGTTCCAGATTGACGGCCTTAAAGGCGGTCAGCAGCGCAAGCCCGGTAATAATGCCGGGCAGCGCGATCGGTAATAGCAGCAGTAGCGACACGGCGTTTTTGCCAAAAAACGTGCTGCGCCACAGCGCACCTGCAGCCAGCGTGCCAAGTACGAGAGCGATGGCGGTCGACAGCGCGGCGATTTTGAGTGACAACGTCACGGAATCGATAATATCGCTACGCCCCGCCGCCTCGCTAAACCAGCGCAGCGTCAGGCCTGCAGGCGGAAAGCTGAAGGCGGCGTCTTCAGTATTGAATGCGTAGAGAGCGATAATCAGCAGCGGGAAATGCAGGAATATCACGCCACCCCAGGTGGCGACCTTCAGGAACAGCGGTGCGCGATCAGAGTGCATCAAATGCTCCCAGACGTTTCACGAACGCCAGATAGAGGGCAATCAGTACAATGGGCACCAGGGTAAACGCCGCCGCCATCGGCATGTTGCCAATCGCCCCCTGCTGGGAATAGACCATATTGCCGATAAAGAATCCCGGCGGCCCCACCAACTGCGGCACGATAAAATCGCCCAGCGTCAGGGAGAAGGTAAAAATGGACCCCGCCGCAATGCCGGGGATCGCTAACGGCAGCACCACATAGCGAAAGGTCTGGCGCGGACGGGCGCCAAGATCGGCGGAAGCCTGCAGCAATGAAGACGGCAGGCGTTCCAGCGCCGCCTGCACCGGCAGGATCATAAACGGCAGCCAGATATAGACGAACACCAGGAAGCGCCCCAGCCCAGAGGTCGACAGCGTATTGCCGCCGACCGCCGGGATCGTCAGCACCATGCTCAGTACGCTTTCCAGACCAAGATGGCGCAGGAACCACTGGGCGACGCCATCTTTAGCCAGCAGCAGCGTCCAGGCATAGGCTTTGACGATATAGCTCGCCCACATCGGCAACATCACGGCGATATAGAAAAAGGCTTTCATCTTGCCACGGGTATAGCGGGCCATATACCAGGCCATGGGCAGTGCCAGAATCGCGCTGGCGACGGTCACCGATAGCGCCATCACCAGCGTGCGCACAATAATGTCGTAGTTAGCCGGATTAAACAGCGCGCGCAGATTGGCCAGCGTCAGGTCGTTGGTGACCGACATGGTGAAATCATCAAAGGTATAGAAACTTTGCCACAAAAGGGTCAACAACGACCCCAGATAGACAATGCCAAACCACATGAGCGGCCCCAGCAGTAGCAGAAACAGAGCCAGCGAGGGATGACGCCAGAAGGTGCCGGCCAGGCGTCCGCCTCCGGCAGAGGGTATCGCCATCGTCATATCACCCTCCGCTCTCCAGGGGGACCATCGCCGCACGCGACCATGAAGCCAGCACCTGTTGCCCTACCGGAGGGGCGTTCAGCGCAGCCTGACCATCGACATTCGCCTGACTCACCAGCAGCTTCTCGCCGTCAGCCAGCTTCAGCTCGACGCGCGTGGCGGCGCCCATATACTGCACCGCCTGCACGATCCCCTGAATCTGCACCTCCCCGCCGGCATTCAGCCGAATATGCTCAGGACGCAGCGACCAGGTGCCCGTCATCGCGCACAGCTTCTGCGCCAGCTCGCTGCTAAACACGTTGGCGGTACCGACAAACCCGGCGACAAACGCCGTTCTTGGCCGCAAATAGAGATCCTGAGGCGCATCAACCTGCTCAATGCGTCCCTGATTAAAGACCGCCACGCGGTCAGACATCGACAGGGCCTCTCCCTGATCGTGGGTCACAAAAATGAAGGTGATGCCCAGCGCCTGCTGCAGTTTTTTCAGCTCCAGCTGCATCTGTTCGCGCAGTTTTAGATCCAGTGCCCCCAGCGGTTCATCCAGCAGCAGGACCCTTGGCTGATTCACCAGCGCCCGGGCGATGGCTACCCGCTGGCGCTGGCCGCCGGAAAGCTGAGAAGGCTTGCGCGCATGCACAAAAGCGAGCGCCACCTTCTCCAGCGCCTCCTGCGCACGGGCGTGGCGCTCCTTTTTGCCAATCCCCTTAACCATCAGCCCGTAGGCGACGTTATCGAGTACCGACATATGAGGAAACAGCGCATAATCCTGGAAAACGGTATTCACATCGCGCTGCCAGGGCGGCAGCGCGCTGGCCGGTTGGCCAAAAATACGTATCGTTCCGCCCGAAAGCTGTTCAAATCCGGCAATCAGGCGCAGGCAGGTGGTTTTGCCGGAGCCAGATGGCCCCAGCATAGAGAAAAACTCGCCGTCGCGAATAGCGATGCTGACGCCATCCACCGCCCGCACGTCGCCGTACAGGCGCGAAACATTATCCAGCTCTACCGCGTGCATGTTCTTCGCCTCCGGCGACTTAACGACCGCCCATAATCGCGATGTAATCCTGCGTCCAGCGGCTGTAGGGGACGAATTTCCCGCCTTCGGCAACCGGCGTTTTCCAGAACGCAATTTTGGCGAATTCGTTGTAACCATTGGTTTCGCAGCCTTTATCCCCGAGCAGCGCGCTGGCTTTGCAACCCGCAGGTACGACCGGCAGCGAACCAAACCAGGCGGCGACATCCCCCTGCACTTTCGGGGTGAGCGACCAGTTCATCCATTTATAAGCGCAAACCGGATGTTTAGCATCGCTGTGCAGCATAGTGGTATCCGCCCAGCCGGTGACGCCCTCTTTCGGAAAAACGGTGGCAATCGGCTGGCCTTCCGCTTTCAGACCGTTGGCCTGATAGGGCCAGGCGCTGGAGGCCACCACACCTTCGTTTTTAAAATCGCTCATCTGCACGGTGGTATCGTGCCAGTAGCGGTGGATCAGCGGGTGCTGTTCGCGCAGGACTTTCAGCACCGCCTGATACTGCGCTTCAGTAAGTTGATAGGGATCATTAATACCCAGCTGCGGCTGAGTGGCTTTAACGAATAGCGCGGCGTCGGCAATATAAATGGGCCCATCATAAGCCTGTACGCGGCCCTGATTGGTTTTTCCGTCCGGCAGATTTTGTTTTACGAACACCACGCTCCAGCTATCCGGCGGCGTCGGGAAGGTTTTGCTGTTGTACATCAGCAGGTTTGGCCCCCACTGGTACGGAGTGCCGTAGACCTGTCCGCCGACGTTAAACCACGCGCCTTTTTCCACGCGCGGGTCGAGGGAGTGCCAGTTAGCAATCAGCGCAGTGTTAATCGGCTGCACGCGCTTACCCATAATCAGGCGCAGCGAAGCGTCGCCGGACGCGGTGACCAGGTCATAGCCTCCTTTTGCCATCAGGCTGACCATCTCATCGGACGTGGCGGCGGTTTTGACATTAACCTGACAGCCGGACTCTTTTTCAAACTGGCTCACCCAGTCGTAGCTTTTATCGGTTTGTCCCCGCTCGATATATCCCGGCCAGGCAATAATATCGAGACGACCTTCGCCTTTATCGAGAGAAGTCGGCGGCTCGGCGGCCTGCGCCGTCAGGAAAACCATCCCCAGCACGCAAAGGCTGCCACGGGCAATTTTTTTGCTCATCGGGTCATACTCCTGTCACAAGAAAATGAGCGGCAGCCGTGCCGTAAAAATATCTTCCTTCATAACAGTAGACGGCGCGCCTGGGGCCCCCGGGGAAATTTATTCAGGTTGTGACAAGGGGCGCATTACGCAAAAAACGGCATACACGGAATAACTTTATGGATTATAGACAAGGAGTTAGCGAGGCAATACGACTATGCGAATTTCCTATGGTTGGCATCAGTAAAATAATAACCCACCTGTTCGCCGGCTTATTTTTCGGCCCGGTATCACTGGCGGGAAATAAATAACGCTAAGCCAGCATTTCGCGAATCAGTTCGCCCAGGCGTTTAACCCCCTGCTCCTCTTTTTCGCCCCAGCCCCACGCGGTATTAAAGCGGAAGAATGAAGTCCAGCTGGCGGTGGTGGAAAACATTTTCCCCGGCGCAATGCTGATGTTATACGCCAGCGCGCGGGCGCTCAGCTCCCCCGCATCGGCTCCGGCGGGAAGCTCAAGCCAGAGAAAATAACCGCTATCGCTATGATGAATTTTTATCTCTGCGGGAAGATGGCGCAGCAGGGCCTGCCAGGCCAGCTGTTTGCGCTCGGCAAGCTGGCGGCGTAAACGGCGCAGGTGGGCATCGTAGCGTTTAGTCGAAAGGTAATCGACCAGCGCCAGCTGCATTGGCGAACTGGTGGAGAGCGTACTCATCAGCTGTAGCTGCTGGATCCGTCGGGCGTGCTTGCCCGCCGCCACCCAGCCGATACGGAACCCGGGAACCAGACATTTGGAGAAGGAGCTGCAGTGCAGCGTCATATCGTCGCGATCCCAGTATTTTGCCGGCAGCGGTTTCTCACGACCAAAGTAGAGCTCGCTGTAAACATCATCTTCAATCAGCATCACGTTATAGCGCGCCAGCAGCGCCACCAGCCGCGCTTTTTTCTCCGCGCTGAGGGTAAAGCCGAGCGGGTTTTGCCCATTGGTCATCAGCCAGCAGGCTTTCACCGGATAGCTCTGTAGCGCCTGCTCCAGCGCGGCGAGATCGATCCCCTCTTTAACATCCGTGGCCACCGATAGCGCTTTCAGGCGCAATCTTTCAAGAGCCTGCAGCGCCCCGTAGAAGCAGGGATTTTCCACCACCACCCAATCGCCCGGTTCGGTGACGGCCTGCAGACTAAGGTTCAGCGCTTCCAGCGCGCCGGCGGTGATCACGATGTCGTCCGGCGAGATATTCATTCCCTGCAGCGCGTAGCGCCGGGCAATCGCATGGCGCAGTTCATCGTTCCCCGGCGGCAGGTTTTCAATCACGCTCATGGCGGTTGCGGTTTTGCTCACCTGCGCCAGCGAGCGGTTGAGCTGCGGTAAAGGGAATAGTCGCGGATCGGGAAAAGCCGAGGCGAAGGGCAACATAGAGGCCTGGCGGCTGGCCTGCAGCACTTCAAAGATATAAGTGTTGATATCAACCGCTTCATCACGCGTTACCTGGGCGGGCGGCGCGGGCTGCCGCGGTTTAGTGGGCTGCGGCGCGACATAATAGCCGGACTGCGGACGGGCGATGATGCGTCCCTGGCTCTCCAGTAGCTGATAGGCGTGGCTGACGGTCATAAAACTCATTCCGCTGCTTACCACCTGTTCGCGCAGCGAGGGCAACCTGTCGCCGGGTAACCACACCCCAAGCGCGATCTGTTCGGTAATCTGCTGCGCCAGCCGCTGGTACTTTTTCATCCGTCGATCCGTGTAGCTATTCGTAGGGTCAATTATATATCAGATGAGAAATAATGGCAGTTTATAAAAACTGTTATGGTGTGTAGTGAAATAATACCTTACCGGAGGCGTTGCTGGCGCATCTATCCGGGCTAGCGGACCGCAGACGGCTGGGAGGCCGTAGCCCGGCTAAGCACAGCGCAGACCGGGAGAGCGCCATTCTGCGTTTTGCCAAAAGGTCATAACAGACCCCAACTGTTATAGGTAAAAACAGCGTTTCTGTTCCTGCAACCCGTTATCAACGAAGCCTAGAATTGCGCTGAGTCAATTTTGTTGCGGAGTTCTGCATGTTCGGTCTTGATGCATTCCACCTGGCGCGGATCCAGTTCGCTTTCACCGTGTCATTTCATATTATCTTCCCCGCCATCACCATCGGGTTAGCCAGCTACCTGGCGGTACTGGAAGGCTTATGGTTAAAAACCAAAAACCCGACCTGGCGTTCGCTGTACCACTTCTGGTCAAAAATCTTCGCCGTTAACTTCGGCATGGGGGTCGTCTCCGGCCTGGTGATGGCCTACCAGTTCGGTACCAACTGGAGCGGATTCTCGGAATTCGCCGGGAGCATTACCGGCCCGCTGCTGACCTATGAGGTTCTGACCGCCTTTTTCCTTGAGGCCGGATTCCTCGGCGTGATGCTGTTCGGCTGGAACCGTGTCGGACCTGGCCTGCACTTTTTCGCCACCTGTATGGTCGCGCTGGGGACGATTATCTCCACCTTCTGGATCCTTGCATCTAATAGCTGGATGCAAACGCCGCAGGGATTTGAGATCGTCAATGGTCAGGTGGTGCCGGTGGACTGGCTGGCGGTGATTTTTAACCCGTCTTTCCCTTACCGCCTGCTGCATATGTCGGTGGCGGCTTTCCTCAGCAGCGCGCTGTTCGTCGGCGCGTCGGCAGCCTGGCACCTGCTGCGAGGGAACAATACCCCCGCCGTCCGCGCGATGTTCTCCATGGCGCTGTGGATGACGCTGATTGTCGCCCCCATTCAGGCGCTGATTGGCGATATGCACGGGCTGAATACGTTGAAACACCAGCCGGCCAAAATCGCCGCCATTGAAGGACACTGGGAGAACGCGCCCGGAGAGCCCACCCCGCTGCTGCTGTTCGGCTGGCCGGATATGCAGCAGGAGCGTACCCGCTATGGCCTGGAGATCCCGGCTCTCGGCAGCCTGATTCTCACCCACAGCCTGGATAAGCAGGTGCCGGCGCTGAAGGAGTTCGCCCCGGAAGATCGCCCTGACTCCACCATCGTATTCTGGTCCTTCCGCCTGATGGCCGGGCTCGGCATGCTGATGATCCTGCTGGGCGCGCTGGCCTTGTGGCTACGCTATCGCGGCCGCCTCTATCACAGCAGGCCCTTTTTACGCTTTGCGCTATGGATGGGACCTTCGGGACTTATCGCGATTCTGGCGGGCTGGGTGACCACCGAAGTGGGCCGCCAGCCGTGGGTCGTCTATGGCGTTCAGCGCACCGCTGATGCCGTCTCCGCTCACGGCGACCTGCATATGTCGATCAGTCTGCTGACTTTTATCGTTGTCTACGGTTCGGTGTTCGGCGTCGGCTACAGCTATATGCTACGCCTGATTCGCAAAGGTCCGCAGACCGCGCAGCCACCGGCCTCCGGTACGCCAGCGCGTCCACTCTCCGCCGCTACGGGCCATGAACAGCAGAAGGAGTTCCGCTAATGGGTATCGATTTATCGGTTATTTGGTTTGTTATCATTGTCTTCGCCACCCTGATGTATATCGTAATGGATGGCTTTGACCTGGGCATTGGCATTTTATTCACCACTACCCGGGACACGGCGGACCGCGACGTGATGGTAAACAGCGTCGCCCCGGTCTGGGACGGCAATGAAACCTGGCTGGTGCTTGGCGGCGCGGGGCTGTTTGGCGCATTTCCTCTGGCCTACGCGGTCATTATCGATGCGCTGGCGATCCCGCTCACCCTGATGTTGATCGGTCTTATTTTTCGCGGCGTTGCCTTTGAATTTCGCTTTAATGCGACGCCATCGCATCGTCCATTCTGGGATCGCGCTTTTATGGTCGGTTCCCTTCTGGCCACCTTCACCCAGGGCATGGTGGTCGGAGCGGTGATCAACGGTTTCCCGGTCAACGGCCGCAGCTTCAGCGGCGGGATGTTTGACTGGTTTACGCCGTTTACCCTGTTCTGCGGTCTGGGGCTATGCGTTGCCTACGCGCTGCTGGGCACCAGCTGGCTGGTGATGAAAAGCGAAAATGCGCTCCACCGCAATATGCGCATGACCGCGCGCGGCTTGCTGTTGGCGCTGCTGGCGGTCATTGTCGCCATCAGCATCTGGACGCCGCTGGCGCAACCGGCCATCGCCCGGCGCTGGTTTAGCCTGCCTGACCTCTTCTTCCTGCTGCCGGTACCGCTGCTGGTGGCGGCGATCGGCGCCTGGCTCTGGCGAACGCTTCGCAACAGCGCCAGCCACCTGCTGCCTTTTACTCTCACGCTGGGGCTGATCTTCCTCGGCTTTAGCGGGCTGGGGATCAGTATCTGGCCGCATATTATTCCGCCGGACATTACCCTCTGGCAGGCCGCCGCGCCGCCGCAAAGCCAGGGCTTTATGCTGGTTGGCGCGCTGCTTATTCTGCCGGTTATCCTCGGCTACACCTTCTGGAGCTACTACGTTTTTCGCGGCAAAGTTCAACACGGCGAGGGATATCACTGATGCAACGAGTATGGCTTAAGCGAGCGGTATGGATGATAGTGCTGTGGGGAGGCAGCGTGCTGGCGCTGGGAGCGGTGAGCATGGGGTTTCGGCTGCTGATGACGGCCGCCGGGCTGAAGGTTTGAGCCGCCCGTGACGTTATTTTAGTCGGCCCGACGGCTCCACAGTCGGGCTTTTTTTCGCCATCCGTCAGGGAGCGCTGACAAAGGCTTTTCCCATCTTTGATAAACGCGGAAATAAGCTCAACAACTCCCTGGCATAGTAGCCCCACTCACCGACAGAAGGGAAAAGATATGCTCAGAAGATACGTTTCAGCGCTACTGCTGGTGTGCGCCCTGTTTTCCGGCCACGTGCTGGCCCACCAGCACGGACACGATTTCTTCCCGGTACAGGGCCTCGAGCAGCAGCTACAGCACGAAGCCGATAGCGATGAGCTACGCAGCCAGAGCGAAGAAGCCGCGTCCGATCTGCGCGAACATCACCGCTGGCAAAATGCGCGAAAGCCGAAAATGCACTTCTATCCCTAAGACCTGTCAGTCATCAGGCGCCCTTGCGTTTCGGTAGGGTTTTCATCAGCTCATCCGGGCTGACGGACGCCACGATGCTGCCCGGTAGCGGCATTTTAAGGATATGATTTTTTATCTTACCGACGACGTGCATTTCGCAGGGGCGGCAGTCAAATTTCAGCGTCAACACTTCATCGCCGTGAATCAACTGCATCGGCGTAGCTTTCCAGCTTTTAATCGACCCTTTAGCCTGTTTCGGACACAGATTAAAAGCAAAGCGCAGGCAGTGCTTAGTGATCATGACCGGCACATCGCCCTTCTCCTGATGCGCTTCATAGGCGGCATCGATCAGCTGCACGCCGTAACGCTGGTAAAACTCGCGCGCCTTATGGTTGTAGACGTTCGCCAGAAACGACAGGTGCGTTTCCGGATAGACCGGCGGCGGGACGGAAACCGGCTTGCGGCAGCCGCGCACCACGGCTTTCAGCCGCGCGTCATCCAGCATATCTACGGTTTCCCGACGCAGCTGGTTCAACAGGCTGTTCGGCACGAATAGCGCACCCGGCAGGTTAATTTCCATGTTGCGCGAGTAGTAAAGGGTCTGGCCCAGCTTCGCCAGGCCGTCGCGCAGATTCGTCAGCGCTTTCTCCGCCTGGGTCGCTTCGGCAAAATCGCCGTCCAGAGTATGGGTGACGCTGACGCCCTCCTCGCTGGTCATGGTTAAGACCAGCTGTTCCTGCCAACCGCTCAGTTCGATATCCACCGCGATGCGACGCTCGCTGGAGGTTTTTAGCAGCGCCTGCTGCCAGTTATGATCGAGGTTGCGGTTTAGCGGCTGATGCGGGCGCACTTTGTGTAAATCCGCGGGCATCTCGTTCGGCCATACGCGGTAGCGATTTTCGCCCGTTTTTTCAACCGTGTTGGCGCGAAAGCCAACAACCTCACGTTTGATCATCACGTTCAGGCCGTCGCCGTTGGTCAGGGCTTCGCTCACCTCAACGTCGAGAAAATCCTTGCCGACTTTCAGCACTTCACCCACCGGCAGGCCAATAAACTTCGGCGAATCAAACGCGCCGATATCGCCTTTGCGGGCGTTGACAAAATAGTCGGTGCTGCCGCGATGGAAGGTTTTATCCGTGGACGGGATGAAGAAGTGCTCCGTACGTCCCAACGACGAGCGGGCCAGATCGCCGCGATCTTCAATGATGGCGTCAAGCATCTGGCGATAATGCGCGGTAATATTCTTCACATAGCTCATGTCTTTGTAGCGTCCCTCAATCTTAAAGGAACGCACTCCGGCATCGATCAGCGCGGCCAGGTTGGCGGTCTGATCGTTGTCTTTCATCGACAGCAAATGCTTTTCATAGGCCACCACGCGGCCCTGGTCATCTTTCAGGGTATAGGGCAGACGGCAGGCCTGCGAGCAGTCGCCGCGGTTGGCGCTGCGCCCGGTCTGAGCATGGGAAATATTGCACTGACCGGAATAGGCCACGCACAGCGCTCCGTGGATAAAGAATTCGATGGTCGCGTCGGTATTATCGTAAATCGCTTTGATCTGCTGAAGATTCAGCTCGCGGGCGAGGACAATTTGGCTGAAGCCGACATCGGAAAGAAATTTCGCTTTCTCCACGCTGCGAATATCGCACTGGGTGCTGGCATGCAGCTCAATCGGCGGAATATCCAGCTCCAGCACGCCCATATCCTGGACAATCAGCGCGTCCACGCCGGTTTCGTACAGATCGGTTATCAGACGTTGCGCCGGTTCCAGTTCATCATCATGAAGAATGGTGTTCAGGGTCACGAACACCTTCGCGCCGTAGCGGTGGGCAAATGGCACCAGTCCGGCGATGTCGCTCAGGCTATTGCTGGCGTTGTGACGCGCGCCGAAGCCCGGTCCGCCGATATAGACCGCATCCGCGCCGTGTAAAATCGCTTCACGGGCGATCCCGGCATCGCGGGCAGGACTCAATAGTTCAAGATGATGGTTTTGCAGGCGCATACGCTCGTCGTTATCCATTATAGGGGGTCGAAATGGCGGCTATTGTAGTCAGAACTGCGCGCAGACCAAAACATTTTCCACTGCCGCCGCAGGGGGAATTTTCACTTTTCAGCAAAGTATTGAAGGAAAAGATATTTCCCACAAAAAGCGCCTGAGGATACAGTCATCGCGTATTCCGGATTTTCCTCGTCACGTTGTGATTTGTTGTCTCAGTCATTTGCCTGGCCGCGAGTCTGCTCGCGGCTTTTTTATTGTGCTTTTGGGTAGTGGATCAGCGAATGGAAATGGGCGGTCTGCGCGCCGCTATTGCGGTAGGCGTGCGCTAAATCACCGGCGAAACGCCGCCCTTCCCCTGGCTGCAGCGACAGCCACTCGCCCTGCAGGCACAGATCCAGCACGCCGCTAATCACCACCACATGTTCGATAACCCCTTCCTCGTGCGGCGTGGACTCGCTTAGCGCGCCGGGCGCCAGGGTAATGGAGAAGTGGTCGAAACGCAGCACCGGGTCCCAGGGAAAAACAGGCGTCACAACCATCGCCTGCTGCTGCGGGTCGAAGGCGGCTGGTTCAGCGCTATCATCGGCGATAATAAAGGCGGAAAACGGTACGTTCAGGCCGGTGGCAATTTTCCACAGCGTCGCCACGGTCGGACTGGATTCGTTACGTTCAATCTGGCCCAGCATGGCTTTCGATACGCCGGTTTCTTCCGCCAGGCGCGACAGGCTCCAGCCGCGCTGCTGGCGCAGCGTTTTTAGCGTCGCCGACAGATGTTGCGCAATATTCATTCAACCTCCCAATAATATCTGAAGGAATTATACGCATATTCACCTGATTCTACAGGGGGTCACTTAGTATGCGTTTTTCAGAACCATCCGCCATTCAGGATATGAGCGATTTCAAAAAGCGTTTTCTGACTTCTTTATAGCCGTTGTTCTGATAAAACTTATGCGCCTGTTCCCGTCGTTCGCTGCTGGAGAGTTCAATTTGGCGACAACCGCTGGCGGCCGCGATCCGTTCGGCTTCCACAAGTAATATTCGCCCCACTCCCATACCCCGGCATGACTCATCAATCACCAGCGCCGAAATTAACCCCCAACGTCCTTTTTCATGCATCGGGTCAATCAGGTTCACTACAATCACCCCGGATAAACGTTCTTTTACCTGGGCAATCAACGCGTAGCGGTAGGGGTTTTGTTCCCGTAATAAGGATTGCAGGTTGTCTAAATCTGTCGGATAGCCGAGCGGTTGAAAAAGCACGAGCAGGCCGGGAGCATCGGCCTCCTTAGCTGTTCTGGTCGTAACCATGATCGCTTGTTTCCTTGGTAATTGATTGACAGTGATATCTATTGCGTGCCGCTCAGTATTGTCAAGATCGGATGCCCTCGTTTGTTCTGTCTCCCTCTCACGAGCCATACCGTGGGACTACAACAAAGCCAGTTGTGCGCTATAACGCACAATGCTACATTACAAAAACCGTTATAACGCACAAGGTAATGTTTATGCGCTCTTTTACTCTGCCTTTTCCGACTCTGCTTGCCGGTTTTGTCGCGGTCTTAGTCGGCTACGCCAGTTCTGCCGCCATTATCTGGCAGGCAGCGGCGGCGGCAGGCGCCGATGCTTCGCAAATCGCCGGCTGGATGACCGCCTTAGGTCTGGGAATGGGCGTGAGTACCCTGGCGCTCACCTTATGGCGAAAGGTACCAATCCTGACGGCGTGGTCAACGCCCGGGGCGGCGCTGCTGGTTAGCGGCCTGCACGGCGTCACGCTGGCGCAGGCGATTGGCGTGTTTATCTTTGCTAACGGCTTAATCGTACTGTGCGGCGTAACCGGTCTGTTTGCCCGGCTGATGAAAATCATTCCCCATTCGCTGGCGGCGGCGATGCTGGCCGGTATTTTGCTGCGTTTTGGTATGCAGGCTTTCTCCAGCCTGCAGGGCAATCTGCTGCTATGCGGCAGCATGTTAGCCGCCTGGCTGATATGCAAAGTCTGCCTTCCACGATTTGCCGTGGTGGCCGCCCTGCTGGCGGGAAGCGCGGTGGCCGCCCTCAGCGGAGATGTGACAGGGTCACAAATCAGCTGGCGCTTTGTCGCCCCCGCTTTTATCGCTCCTGAATTTACGCCCGCGCTGCTGCTTAGCGTCGGCGTACCCTTTTTCCTTGTTACCATGGCTTCGCAGAATGCCCCCGGCTTTGCTACCCTGCAGGCTTCGGGCTATCGGGTTCCGGCTTCATCGCTGATCGTGGCGACCGGCGGTCTGGCGCTGCTGCTGTCGCCGTTTGGCGTCTACTCGATCTGTATCGCCGCGATTACGGCCGCGATTTGCCAAAGCCCGGAAGCCCATCCGGACCCGCAAAAGCGCTGGCTCGCGGCGGCGGCGGCGGGCGTTTTTTATCTGCTGGCGGGAATCTTCGGCGGCTCCATCACTTCGTTGATGTCGGCGCTGCCGGCGGCATGGATCCAGATGCTTGCCGGACTGGCGCTGCTGGGCACCATCGGCGGCAGCCTGTTTCAGGCGCTCAATCATGAGCGTGAACGCGATGCCGCGGTGGTGACTTTTCTGGTCACCGCCAGCGGCGTGGAGCTGGCCGGTATCGGCTCTGCTTTTTGGGGGCTGGTTCTCGGCGGCGTCAGCTACGTTTTACTGTCAGCGCTGCGCCGCGCGTAGCTGCGAGGGCGTCAGGCCAGTGGCGCTTTTTACCCGATTGCTAAAGTGGCTGGCGCTGCTAAAACCGCAGGCCATAGCAATATCGGTTAACGGCAGCAGACTGCGGGTAATGAGCGCCTGCGCTTTAACCATCCGGCGCTGCATCACGTACTGATGCGGCGCCATTTTCATTGACTGGCGGAACATCCGCGCAAAATGGTATTCGCTGAGCGCCGCTTCCTGCGCCAGATCGGCAAGGGTGAGCGGCCGGTCGAGGTTCTCCTCAATCCATGCCAGCAGATTACGCAAGACGTGCGGCGCCAGGCCGCCGGTCACCGTCGGCAAACGCCACTGAACGTTTGAATAATGCTGAATCAAGTGCGTGAGCAGCAGCGTGCTGGCGGAACTCAACGTAAGGTGGTTCGCCTGCTGCTGCCAGTCGTTGTCCAGCAGAAACTGGCGATAGACAGCGGTAATTTTGTCATCGCTGGAAAAGGTTTTTTCCTGCAGCGTGAACGAAGCCGGACTACGGTCCCAAATCTGCTCGCCTACCCGGCGGAGATGTTCATCGGTGCAGTAAAGGTGGACAAAAGAGAGGTCGCCGCGAATATCCCAGGTGCTCTCATCGCCTTTCGGCATCAGGCAGAAACGGTCGGGCCCGCCGCCGTTTTTCCAGCCATGTGGCGTCTTCTGGTAGCTTTCGTAGCCATCGGCAATATACAGGCTCAGAGTGTGGTGATCGCTTTGTACCGTTATGGTATCGAGATTGTTATACCACGCCGCCAGCTGAATCCCGGAGTTGAGCTTAACCGTCTCCCGCAGCACGGCATTTTTTTGACGCAATGTTTCGAAAGTCCCGTAAGCCATAGCCTTCACAGTTCAGTTTCCGCAGATCCCTAGTCTAAGAAGAGTCGCTGACGGATACCAGCTTTCGCCCGCCGCCAAAGCAAAATAAGCGCAAGAATTTGCAAGTCGGCAACACGTGGATGACAGCGCGGAGCATGGCGAGGCTGCAAAATGACGGGTACAACACTCACAGGAGAGACATTTTGAACGCATTACTCTACGGGTTAGTCGTCGTTATCTGGGGTACGACATGGATTGCTATCTTTTTGCAGCAGGGGCCGGTCGCCGCGCCGGTGTCTATTTTCTGGCGTTTTGCCGTCGCCAGCATCACCATGCTGACCATTCTGCTGGTTACCCGCCGTCTTCGCCCGCTGGCCGCCCGGGACCATCTTTTCTGCCTGCTGCAGGGCTGCTGCGTCTTCTGCTTTAATTTCTGGTGCTTCTATACCGCCGCTGCGTATATCAATACCGGGCTGGAGTCGGTGATCTTCTCCATGGCGGTGCTGTTTAACGCGATTAACAGTTTTCTCTTTTTCCGCCAGCAGCCGCCGGGCCGTTTCTGGCTGGCCGCCGCGCTGGGTCTGGCGGGCATCGTAACGCTCTTCTGGGATGATTTGTGGGCCAACGGCCTCAATGCATCGCTGCTGCTCGGTATTGCGCTCAGCGCATTAGGCACCTACGGATTTTCGCTCGGCAATATGCTCAGCCTTCGCCACCAGCGCCGCGGCCTGGAAACCTTGACCACCAACAGCTGGGCAATGCTTTACGGCACGCTGGTCATGGGCGCTATCGCCCTGGTACGCGGCGATAGTTTTGCCCCGCAGTGGACGCTAAGCTATATGGGCGCGCTGCTGTATCTGGCGGTGTTTGGCTCGGTGATCGCTTTCGGCGCCTATTTCACGCTAGTGGGGCGAATCGGCGCCAGCAAAGCCGCCTACAGTACCCTGTTATTTCCGCTCGTCGCGCTGACGATTTCCACCTTTTATGAGGGCTACGTCTGGCATAGCAACGCCGTCGCCGGGTTAGCGCTGATTCTGCTCGGCAATCTGGTGATGTTTGCTCGCCCGGAGCAGTGGCTGCTGCGGCGCAGGCTGGCCTGAGTTCGCTCGGATCGCTGCTGACGCTCGCGCTGCCGTCGAGGAGAAATGAAAAAGGCGCTATCAACCACTAGCGCCTTTATTCACGGATACGCCTGATTAACGGTTATTAGGGTCGAATTTCACCGCGTCAATCGCCATATCATCGATCACCTGCTTCAGGGTCTCGACGGTGAGCGGCGTATTTTCGTTGGACAGGTTTTTACCTTCGCCCTTACGGACCACTTTGATAACCGGCTTTTTGGTCGCCGCGTCAATCAGCTCACCTTCAAAGAACAGGTTGGTGTCCATGGTACGGTGACCGGTTGCCGCCTGGGTACCGGCGATAATCATCGCCACCGGAATCACTTCGTAGAACTGCAGACCTTCTTTGCTGGAATCCACGCCGGTGATGGCGCCGCGGAAGATCAGGCTGCGTTTCCCTGCGGTGGTAGCCAGCGGTTTACGCTCGGAAATAGCCTGTTTCATCTCTTTGTTGGTGTAATTCAGGATATCGCTGAGCGCCTTTTCGCCAACCTGGGTTGTCGGTTTAGGGACCGGATAATAGGTGATGGGGTTATAAACGATATTGTCATAGTTGTTCGGATTGTAATCCGCAGAAATCCAGCGCAGCTCCGGTTTACCGGAAGCGGAGGTGGTTTCTTTTAGACCAGAGTAATCTTTTAAAAAACCGGAATATTGTTCAGGTTTAGCCAGTTTTGATGAACAACCGGCCAGGGCTAACAGGCCAGCCAGCGCGGCGACCTTAAAAAATAACTGAGTACGCATATAGGTTGATCCCTGTGAATACCATCTATCGGCAAGTGTTATAGCAAAAGACAGGGGTAAGTTTTGTGGCAAAAGTGGTGGTACGTCAAGTAGCGTAAAAAAATAAACCCGCCGCTGCCGGCGGGCCGTTTTTTCGTATTTATTTTATATCAACCTGATAAAAAATATGCTTGCCGAAGGGGTCGATTTCGTAACCAGAAACGTTTTTACGTACCGGTTCAAAAATAGTCGAGTGGGCAATCATCACCGCCGGCATCTGGTCGTGCATCATCTGCTGCGCCTGCAGATAGAGCGTCTCGCGTTTTTGGCGATCGGTTATCGATTTCGCCTCGGCGATGAGGTTATCGAACGGCTGATAGCACCATTTCGCCGAGTTAGAGCCGCCGTTTGCCGACTGGCAGGTAAACAACGGGCCAAAGAAGTTATCCGGGTCGCCGGTCGCGGTGGTCCAGCCCATCAGCGCCGCCTGGTGTTCACCATCCTTAACCCGCTTTAAGTATTCACCCCACTCATAGGTTGTGATCTTAGTTTGCACGCCGATTTTCGCCCAGTCGGCCTGAATCATCTCGGCCATGCGTTTGGCGTTCGGATTATAAGGACGCTGCACCGGCATCGCCCACAGGTCGATGGTTATCGGCCCGGAAACGCCCGACTCCGCCAGCAGCGCTTGCGCTTTCTGCGGGTCATACTCGTAATCTTTAAGCTGGCTATCCGCGCTCCATACCCCCGGCGGCAGCAGGTTTTTCGCCGCCGTACCGGTACCGTGGAAGACGGCTTCAATGATCGCCGGTTTATTGATCGCCATCGCTAAGGCCTGGCGCACCTTGACGTTGTCCAGCGGCGCTTTTTGCGTATTAAACGCCAGGAAACCGGTGTTGAGGCCCGCTTTGCTCATCAGATTGATCGCGTTGTTCTCTTTCATTCGCGGCAGGTCTGCCGGATTGGGGAACGGCATTACCTGGCACTCGTTTTTCTCCAGCTTGGCGTAACGCACCGAAGCGTCCGGCGTGATGCTGAAAATCAGGCGATCGATATGGGCTTTCCCCTGCCAGTATTCCGGGAAAGCGGTGAAGAGAATGCGGGAATCTTTTTGATACTGTGCGAGTTTGAACGGACCGGTGCCAATCGGGTCCATGTCCACGCGTTCTGGCGTGCCGGCTTTTAACATCGCATCGGCATATTCCGCCGATAAAATAGAGGCAAAATACCAGGCAAGATCGGCGACAAATGGCGCTTCAGGATGCGCTAATGTAAAACGCACCGTATATTCATCAGGCTTATCGATTGCGGTAATTAACTGACCAAACTCCAGGCTTTCAAAATTAGAATAATTGCCGTTGGAGACATTGTGATAAGGATGATGAGGATCTTTTTGCCGCATAAATGAAAAAATAACATCATCGGCATTAAAATCGCGGCTGGGTTTGAAATATTTATTACTCTGGAATTTAACGCCTTTACGTAAATGGAAAGTATAAACTTTGCCATCTTCGCTGACTTCCCAGCTTTCGGCCAGGCTCGGCACTAATTCCGTAGTACCGGCTTTAAAGTCAACCAGCCGGTTATAGACCGGTACCGCGCTGGCATCCACGCTGGTTCCCGAGGTATAGAGTTGAGGGTTAAAGTTTTCCGGCGATCCTTCTGAACAGTAGACCAGCGTTTTTGCGCTAATAGCTGAGCTGGCCGTCAGGGCCGCTACCGCCAGAGCAAGCGTCGTGAATCTGCGTTGCATATGTTTTCCTTTTTAATTTGTCAGCTAATGAATAGCTTGTTGTTTTCCCTTCCATACATAACACTAAAGCCTGATTGCAAACACCTGAAAACTCGAATAAAGAAGGAATCACTATGTCATCAGCCCTGGCCAGTCAATTAACCCAACGCTTCTTTCGCTATCTGGCGATAACCAGCCAAAGCGATCCGCGAGCGTCCACCCTACCCACCACCGCCGGGCAACACGCGATGGCACAGGCCCTTGCGGATGAGCTACGCCAGCTTGGGCTGGATGACATTGTGATTGACGAACACGCCACCGTGACGGCGGTGAAAAAAGGCAATGTCCCAGGCGCGCCGCGGATTGGCTTTATTACCCACATCGATACCGTTGACGTTGGTTTGTCACCGGAGATTCATCCACAAATTCTGCGCTTCACTGGTGAAGATCTCTGTTTGAACAGCGAGAAAGATATCTGGCTGCGCGTCGTCGAGCATCCGGAAATCCTCGCTTATCCCGATGAAGAGATTATTTTTAGCGACGGTACCAGCGTGCTCGGGGCGGATAACAAATCCGCCGTCACGGTGGTGATGACGGTGCTGGAAAACCTCACGGCGGAGCATCGCCACGGCGATATCGTGGTGGCCTTTGTGCCGGATGAAGAAGTGGGTCTGCGGGGAGCGAAAGCGCTGGACCTCTCGCGCTTTGCCGTCGATTTTGCGTGGACCATCGACTGCTGCGAGCTCGGCGAAATCGTCTATGAGAACTTTAACGCCGCCGCCGCGGAGATCCGTTTTACCGGCGTCACGGCCCATCCGATGTCATCAAAGGGCGTACTGGTGAACCCGCTGCTGATGGCCACCGATTACATGAGCCATTTCGATCGCCAGCAAACGCCGGAATATACTGCCGGACGCGAAGGCTACGTGTGGTTTAACGGCATCCAGGGCGATCAAAATAGCACCCTACTGCAGGCCAGCATCCGCGACTTCGATCTCGCCAGCTTTAATCGCCGCAAGCAGCAGATCGGCGAAGTGGCGCAAAAAATCGCCGCGCAGTATCCAACCGGTAAGGTGGAATTTCACGTCAGCGATACCTACAGCAACATTAGCAATGCGATTGGCGAAGATCGCCGCGCCATTGATCTGATGTTCGAAGCAATGGAAAGCTTAGGCATTACGCCGAAACCAACGCCGATGCGCGGCGGCACCGACGGCGCGGCCCTGTCGGCAAAAGGGGTGTTAACGCCAAACTTCTTCACCGGCGCGCATAACTTCCACTCGAAGTTTGAATTTCTGCCGCTGCGCGCCTTTGAAGCCTCTTATCAGACCGCGTTCCAGCTCTGCCTGTTAGCCGCGCGTTAGGCCGGTTTGCGCGCCAGCATGGTGGCGAAACGCAGCTTGATGCGATTGCCGTTGGCGTCGGTGCGGTGGAGTTCACCGACGTCTTCGTTGTACTTGAGGAACGCCCAGCCCTGGTAGTAGTGGCTAAGTTCACCCGGTTTAAAGGCGAACGGGAAGCCAACGGTGCACGGATAATCGTCGGTATCCATAGCGGCAACGATCAAATTGTAGCCGCCGGGTTTGGTACAGCGTTGCATATTGGCGATAAGACCCGGGATGGTCTGCGCATCAAGGAACATCATCACCACGGTGGAAAGAATAAAGTCATACTCGCCATCAAAGCTCAGGGCGTTAAGATCCTTAATCGCCGTCCGCAGATTCCCCAGCCCTTCCGCCTGACGAATGCTCTCAAGATTACCGATGCTGGCAGGGTTTTTGTCCCACGCGGTAACATCAAACCCGTTGGCTGCCAGATACAAGCTATTGCGACCGTTGCCGCAGCCCAGATCCAGCGCCCTGCCCGGGGCGATCAGCGTGGCGGCGTGCAGCACCTCCGAATGGGTGCGGGTCATGCCGTATTTATCGGTAAAGTAGTTTTCGTCACGAAGCGTCATGATTAATCCTTATTTTTTAATAATGCGTCGCGTTCAACGCGAATAAGCAGTTTACCGCGCACCAGCAGCAAGAAGGTACGAACCAGCAGCAGGCCGACGATCAGATTGGTAAACAGAAACAGCGGGAACGCCAGAGTATGGAAAAAGCCGCCCGGATGCTGATGACCGAGATGCAGCCCGGTCGTCGCCAGCGCGGAGATGCCAAATGAGAAGCTCCAGAAAGAGGCGTTAAACGGCTGGCGTAGATACCATGGCATCAGCCGCAGCATAAACAGCAGCTGGAGCAGACCATAGCCGAACAGCAGCTTAGCGAAGGTATCCGTCTCGCCGCCGTTTACGCTCAGCCAGGCGCTGCACGCCACCAGCGCCGGCGCCAGCTGAATGCCGAGCGAAGTCCGCATCGCCGTCGGCAGTTCTCCATCGCTGCGCAGGCGCTGCAGGATAACCGGCTCCAGGCTTAGCCAGGAGAAGATCCCGGCGCCAAGAAACACCAGTCCGGCGTCGTTAAAGCCCAACGCGCCGCAGGCCATGGCGCTGATAAAGTTATTCGCCACCGTCGGTAGATAGAGACCCGGCGTAGTTGCCTCGCTGGGATGTTTCCCCCGCCATAATCCGGCGCTCTGCCATGCCGAATAGCTCAGCTGCAGCACCACCCCAATCGCGAATAATACCAGCGACAGCGGCCGCAGCCAGGGAACAAAGCCGATGGCGACCAGCATGGTGGTCGCCGGAAACAGGCTGACAAAACTGCTGGCCACCGGATGTCGCATCTCCTGCAGTACGCTGTGCGGGAAACGGACCGCCCGGGTAATAAATGCCAGCGCCAGCAGTAGCCAGATGAGCGTAGCCGCGATCACCAGGGCGTCACCGACGACCCGGCTCACCGGCCAGATGGTGCTGGCGTAGCGCCAGGCGAAGCCCATGCCGATAATGCCCAGTACCATACCAAAATAGCCCGCCGGAAGATTCAGCACCCGGCTCGCGCGCTGCGTTTTATTCATTTTGTTTAAAATTTAAAATTATATTAAGTTGCATTTTAAAGGAACCTTCAAAAACGCGCTACGGAGTTTTTTGCTATGTTTATGTTAACCATACGTAATGAGATAGTCAGATGCGCAAATATTACCTCAGCGAGAAGGTTCGCCAGTTTCACTATGAGGCCGACGGCAACAAACATAGCGTAAATCTGCGGCAAATTGTCGCCTTACGTGATTTCGCTGACGTAAAAAGCGGTGATGAAGGCGGCTGGCTGGACGATGAAGCAGCCCTTAGCCACGAGGGCGCGTGCTGGATTTATGATCCTAATAGCGCCGTATTTGCCGGGGCAAAAATTGAGGGCAATGCGCGCTTAACCGGCGAGTGCATTATCAGCCATGGGGCCATCGTCAAAGGTAACGCTTGTCTGGATAGCGCCGCAGTGAGCCATAATGCGCAAATAGGTGACAACGTCACCGTTTCACACTCGCACATTCGCGGGTGCTGCCACCTGGCCGACCACGCGCGGATCCTCCCCCACTGTTTAATTATCGCCGCTCAAGGTCTGACTGCCGACAACGATAAAATCCTGCGCATTTATCAGCGGGCCACGGTCAGCGCATCGCGCGTCGTTCACCAGGCACAAATTTACGGCGATGCGTTTGTCGAACACGCTTTTGTCGAGCACCGGGCGGAAATTTTCGATCATGCGCGACTCGAAGGTAATGAAGAGAACGACGTCTGGATCTGCGATAACGCCCGCGTTTATGACCATGCGAGGATTATCGCCGGGCGGGAAGCAGACGCTATCCCGACCCTGCGCTACAGTTCGCAGGTGGCGGAGCACGCTGTGGTCGAAGGCAACTGCCTGCTGAAGCATCGGGTGATGGTAGGCGGCCATGCGCACCTGCGGGGCGGGCCAATTCTGCTGGACGATAGTGTGTTAATTGAAGGCCATACGGTGATTTGCGGCGATGTGGTGATCGAGCATCAGGTCACTATCGGCGATGAAGCGCGCATCGAAGCCAGCGCGGGAGACGCCATTTCTATCCGGGGCGCGAAGGTCATTAACGGCGACGAACATTATACCCGCACGCCCATTGTTGGCTTTCTTTAACCTTTGCGCCCGGCTGCGGGGTTTTCAGCCTCCGGCCCCTGCTCTGTTCCCGGGGGCGGCGCTCTACGCGCCTTGCCCGGGCATCCGGCCGTACGTCCTGTCGCCCGGGTAAAGCGTCAGCCGCGCCCCGGGAATTCATCAATAATGCGTCCGTAGATATTCTGATCATCATACGAACCGTTGAGATACTCAGCCTGCCTGAGGCACCCTTCGAGGCTAAAACCGTTACGCAGGGCCACCTGATTGCTTTTGTGGTTCGCCACCCGACACTTAATCACAAAGCGGCGGACCGTACCGCTGCGGGCAAAATAGTCCATCAGCGCCTGCAGGGCCTGCGAAAGCAGCCCCTGCCCCTGATGGCTTTCATCAATCCAGTAGCCAATGTAAGCGGTCTTGTTGATTGGCTCTATCTGATTGAACGACAGTACGCCGACAATCTCCTCCTGCAGAAAGAGCAAAAACATCTTGGCATAGCCGCGCTGGTGGAGCATCACGTTGCCCTGCACGTGGCGGCGGGTCTCCTCTTCGTGAGTCACCTCAGCGGGCCAGCTCAGCGACTGCTGAAGCCAGCGCTGGTTTTTCATCACCAGCTGATGCAGTTCCGGCACGTGACGCTCGTCAACCGCGCGCAGGGAGAGAGAATCCGTAACGGGGATATGTTCGATAGCAGATCTGTTTTCGGCGGACATGGCGCACTCTGATTAACGATGTGATTAAAAAAATACGCGCCCGCGCGGTTACCCGACGGGCGCAGTAACGGACACTTACCTCATTACCCGATCGTCGACATAGTTGCGTTTATCCGGCGGCGGCGGGAAGTACTGATAAAGCCAGGTCTCGCTGATAGCCTCCCCCTGGCAGCGCAGGAACATGCGCATCTCAACCGGGTCAGTCGAATCCGAAGTCGGATACCAGTCAAACTGAATGCGGTAGCCATCAAAGGGTTCAACGTAGAGGATTTCTATCTGTTTCGCTTCACCGCTCGACAGAGTAATGACCGGCTCGATGCCTTTAGGCGCGGCGGCCTTCAGGTCACCGCCGACAAAATCGATGGCAAACCGACGGGTCCATTTATCCGGATAGTGTTCGCCCGGCGCCCAGCCTTCCGGGAAACCGCCCATCCCCGTCCGCGTTGCCATCACCCGCGCCAGCGGCGAGCGTACCGGCGGCTGCGCGCTCCAGTAGAGACGATAGCGGAAGTCCAGTTCATCCCCGGCTTTCACCGGCTTCTCCGGCTGCCAGAAGCAGACGATGTTATCCAGCGTTTCGCCAGTGGTCGGGATCTCCATCAGGTTGACGGCCCCCTTGCCCCACTGGTTACGCGGTTCGACCCACAGACTCGGGCGCTTGTTGTACCAGCCCATAATATCCTGATAGTGGGAGAAGTCGCGATCCAGCTGCAGCAGGCCAAAACCGCGCGGATTCTTATCCTGGAAAGCGTTGAACTGCAGCTTTTGCGGGTTATTCAGCGGGCGACAAACCCACTCGCCGTTGCCCAGCCACATCGACAGACGGTCAGAGTCGTGAATTTGCGGATGGATGGTGTCACACATTCGCCGTTCGTTATTACCACAGCTGAACATACTGGTCATCGGCGCGATGCCCAGCTGCTTGATGTCTTTGCGCGCATAGATATGGTTTTCCACATCCATGATCACCTGCGTCTCCTGACAGTTAACGATGAACTTATAGGCGCCGGTGACGCTTGGGCTGTCGAGCAGTGCATAGACGGTAAATACCGTGGCTCCCGGTTTAACGGTCTCAAACCAGAAAGAGGTGAAGTCAGGAAACTCTTCTGGCGTATCGGTAAAGGTATCGATCGCCAGGCCGCGGGCGGAAAGACCGTACTGGTAAGTGCTGTCCACCGCGCGGAAGTAGCTGGCGCCAAGAAACGCGACGATGTCGCGACGCGCCAGTTCAGGGGCCTTAAATACGCGAAAACCGGCAAAACCCAGGTCGCTCTGGCCCACCAGCTGTTTGGTGTCGACGCCGGCATCATTGTATTTAAACAGTTCAGGCCGGAAGTGTATTTCACGTGCCTGTTGAGTTTGTGAATCCAGCGAGAACATTCTCACGCGGCGGCGGAACCCCATTCCCACGTGGAAAAACTGGATATCCAGCTTGCGCTCTTCAATGTTGCTCCACAGGGAGTGCGCGGCGTCATACTGAATGCTGTTGTAGGCCTGCGGCGTCAGGGTTGCCAGGGTTGGCGGCAGATCGCGAGGTGCGCCGCCCCATGGCTGACGGGCAAGATCGTGGGCCATCGACTGGAGGACACTATAATCAAAACGGCGCGTTTGCCCATCGGCAATTCCCGAATCTTCGGCGAATGCGGCTTTAGAAAATAGAGAGGCGACTCCTGACGTTCCGCATACGGCGGCAACAGCCATGGAAGATTTGAGAAAACGTCTGCGGTTCATGCCTGAGAGAGCATCCTTCTTCATATGTGAATTGAGACGCGACGTAACAAACCCATGCGTCGTGAATGTCGCTCACTCTAGACAAAAACGATTGATAATCCAATTGTTGAGGGCAGAAATCAGGTGAAAAAAATATGTCCACCGGACCAGACCGAATTGCCGATAGCCAGGGGCGGCGATGATTTCGCCAACCGGCGGCGTTTGCTGCTTAATTCAGCGACAGTGAAGAGAAAGGGGAAGCGGCCAGCCGAGCGCCGGCCGCAGAAAAGCTTATTTTTGATTCAGAAGATTAAAGCTGGTCATCAGGTTGCGATAATCCGGGATATGGTTGGAGAACAGCGTGCCCAGTCCTTCGATATCATTACGCCAGTCGCGATGCAGTTCGCAGGCAACGCCAAACCACGACATCAGCTGCACGCCAGCCTGCGACATCCGATCCCAGGCCGCATCGCGGGTAATCGGGTTAAAGGTGCCGGAAGCGTCGGTCACCACAAATACATCAAACCCCTCTTCAATAGCCGATAGCGCCGGAAAAGCCACGCACACTTCCGTCACCACCCCGGCAATGATCAGCTGCTTCTTGCCCGTCGCTTTCACTGCCTTAACGAAATCTTCGTTATCCCAGGCGTTAATATTACCCGGGCGCGCAATATAGGGGGCATCCGGGAATTGCTCTTTCAGCTCAGGCACCAGCGGACCATTAGGGCCGTTTTCGAAGCTGGTGGTCAGGATGGTCGGCAGACCGAAATACTTCGCCAGGTCGCCAAGGGCAAGGACGTTGTTCTTGAATTTATCAGGATCAATATCGCGCACCAGTGAAAGCAATCCGGTCTGGTGATCGACCAGCAGCACGGCGGCATCATTTTTATCCAGACGAACATACGGTTTGGCCATGGTTTCTTCCTCATTTTAACGTCAGATTTTCCGTCAGAACGCCGGTTCTGCGGAGATGGTGTTAATAAGGCTGATCATAGTGTAATCACTGGCTGAGGATTAGCCGCCGAAAGTGGGACGCATTGTCCCATTTGCAGAACGCCACGCGGCTAGCGGAGATTTTGTGAATAATGTTAATCCAGCGTCACATGATGCTTCATGACCCGACGAAACAGCGCCAGACGCGCGCGCATAAAGCGGTTCTCCACCTTAAAGCCGGCCCGTTTGTGCAGCCCGATTCGCAGCAGGCGATCCCGTCCGCGCACGCTGGCGGGCCAGCGTACCGGCCCTGAGAGTTCATGACAGTCATTGCCGGCGAAGCGAGCGAAGTTCGCCCAATAGTCGGCGACCCGGGCGGCAAAGTCTCTGTCGCGATCGTTGGCATAATTTCGTACCGGCTCGGCAAGGTCGAGATTGTCAAAAACGTATGCCACTTCATTACCGTGCCACGCGCCGTGCGGATAGGTCTGGTGTTCCGCCTCGGCCACGTAGTCAAACCAGTAGCGCCAGCACGGTTGCCCTACTCGCTGCTGAGCCTGCATCACCACATAGCCCAGAGTGGTAAAGGCCATATCCCGGCAAACTTCGCGCCCCAGCGCTTCATCTCCCTTCACGCCGGGATAGAGCAATTTAATTAGACCCAGACCGAAACGGCGTTCACGGCGAAGCTTCTGGATCTGCCCGGCGATATCGACGCCAAACACCGCCATGACGCTCGCCTCATCGCTGTTCGAACCGATCATTACCGGCAGGGGATGCTGACGTCCGCTAAAAAAAGTCTCCAGCATCGGCTGCGGCAGCACGGCATCGCCAACCACGGGCGCCGGGCCGATGGTCAACGGCGCAGTCAACGACCAGAACGCTTGCGCCGGAATCGCCCGCAGCTGTTCGGCGCTGGCCTGCGGCAAAGAAAAGTGTTCCGCAATAAGCTGCCCCTTCGCCAGCGCCTTCTCTCGCGGCAGATCGGGCAAGGTATAGCCGCTCTGGATTATCGCTTTATGGAACAAGCCTCTGGACTTTGGCGAAACCATCAGCGACAGCACGCTGCGCGCGCCGGCGGATTCGCCGAACAGCGTCACGTTAGCCGCATCGCCGCCAAAGGCGTGAATGTTCTCCTGCACCCACTGCAGGGCGGCGATCTGATCGAGTAGCGCGAAGTTATAGATACGCTCGCCGTCTTCCCCTTCCAGCGCCGGATGGGCAAAAAAGCCCAGATGCCCGAGCCGGTAGTTGACCGTCACCACTACCACGCCGCGAGAAGCTAAGGCTTTGCCGTCATAGGGCGGCAAACTTCCCGCGCCGATGGTATAGCCCCCGCCGTGCAGCCAGACCATGACCGGCAGCGGCTGCGATCGGGCGGCGGGCGACCAGACATTAAGGTAGAGGCAATCTTCGGAAAAGCTACCGGGATCGCCGCCGCCGAGCTCGCGGCAGTATTCAATATCCTGCCAGCTGGAGGCCGAGAAGGTCTCTGCCCGGCGCACGCCCTGCCAGCGGGCAGCAGGCTGCGGCGAGCGCCAGCGAAGATCGCCGACGGGCGGCGCGGCATAGGGAATACCGCGCCAGATATGAATGTTCTCTTCAGAGGTGCCGGATAGTATCCCCTGCCGGGTTTTCACCAGCGGGGTGGACGGATTCTGCATGACCTGCTTCCTTTAACGACTCATGCCAGCAGAGTACTGATTTTACAGCAGACCGCAACGTCGTTTGCTGCGCTCTTCCGCCTGCTGATAGAGGGTGAACTCGTCATAAACCGCACAGCCCAGCGCCTCCTCAAAGGCCTCCCGGCTGGCGTTACCGTGGCTGCGGGTCTGCACCTCGTTGCCCAGATTCGACTGAAATATCCCGGCGGCGCTTACCGGTAAAAAGTCTTCATAAATAATCGGTTGCGCAATCACCCAGCCGCGTTCGATCAGCGGCTGCGGATCGTCTCCGGGGCGAAACGCCTGACGATGGGCTTCTCCGGCAGGGGTCAGGCGGTAGCGGAAGTATGCCAGTCCCTGCTGACGCAGCAGGAATTCGCTGTCCGGAAACGCGCTAAACACCTCCTGCAGATGACGCTGATGGTTGAGGTTATCCTTGCCCACCCCCGCCTCGCCCAGAAGACGATCGTAGAGCGCACGGCCTTTCGGCGTCAGGGCAATCCCGCGCTGCTCGATTTCACCAAAGCGAGCGGTATGCGTGCCTTTATGCTCTCCAGCAAACATCACCGGCTCCTCGAGAGCCTTAAAGCTGGTCTGGCGCAGTAAAATAGGCACTTCGCGGCGCGGCGGCCCTTCTATCAACGCCTTCGGGGCGATGCCGCATTCAGGCATCAGCGCCTGTACCCGATCGATATCCAGGGTGCGCGGAGTCAGATGATTGATGTGGCAGCCGGGGAAACAGACGACATCGGCAATCAGCCGGTGCTCATCGTGCAGCGCATGATAGGTTTCTTCATCGACGAGGGTCTGTCGATGCCAGCGAAAGGTTTCCAGCGCCTGTTCGACGAACTCCCGGGCCTCTGCGGCGGTGAATTCTCCTTTCTGTTCATAAAGCGCAATCAGTTCACGACAGCGTGGGGTGAAAATATCGCGCCCGGAAAGGATTTGCGCCGCCCGCTTACGCAACGCGTCATTAGCGATAAGCTCAAGGCGCAGAAGCGAAGTAAAAATACGAAACGGGTTGCGCGCCAGCGCGGCGTCATCAACGGGACGAAACGCGGTGGAGTGAACCGGCACGCCAGCCTGCGACAGATCGTAATAACTAACGGGATACATTCCCATAATGGCAAACATGCGACGCAAGGTCGCCAGTTCCTCCGCCGTACCAACGCGGATCGCGCCGTGGCGTTCAACGTTCAGCCGCGCCAGTTCATCGGCGTTAGCCAGTTGTTCATGCAGCTTCGGGTTATTCTCCAGAATAGCCAGATTAACGTCGGCCACCAGCTCCAGTAGCGTCCCATACTGCGGAACTTCCTGCTGGTACATCGCCGACATCGCCTGCGAAAAGCACTCCCGAATCTCATCAGCCGTGATGGTGTTCGCCATGATGTCTTACCTCCAGTGAATTCTCCCTGGAGTGTAGAAAAGCTGTCTGAAGACGGTGGGAAGAATTTACAAACTGTGATGCCGGTAGCTGCCCGTTTAATTTCGCCTGAACACTTCATAACCAGTAGTTATGTTAAACACCCTTTAATTTCACTTTAAATTAACAAAACATTTACACACACTGCTTGTGGCGACATAACAACGATATGCCTCTCTACCGATAAAACGGAGTACCCTGATGAACGACAAATGGTCACCGCGCGAGGTTCTGCATCGCGACTATAGCAGCCATCCTCCGGCTTACGCGCCGGGCTATAAAACCAGCGTTCTGCGCTCGCCGCGCAATGCGCTCATCTCCCTACAGAATTCACTTTCGGAAATCACCGGGCCGGTTTTCAGTAGCGACGATCTCGGCGCGCTCGATAACGACCTGATCCTGAATTACGCCAAAGACGGCCTGCCGATTGGCGAGCGGATTATTGTGCACGGCTACGTACGCGATGGATTCGGTCGGCCGATGAAAAATACGCTGGTCGAAGTCTGGCAGGCCAACGCTGGCGGACGCTACCGACATAAAAAGGATCAATATCTGGCGCCGATCGACCCGAACTTTGGCGGCTGTGGACGCGTGCTGACCGACGAGAACGGCTATTATTGTTTTCGCACCATCAAACCCGGCCCCTACCCGTGGCGCAACCAGGTAAGCGACTGGCGCCCGGCGCATATTCACTTCTCTCTCTCCGGAGACGCCTGGGCACAGCGTTTAATTACGCAGATGTATTTTGAAGGCGATCCGCTGATCAAACAGTGTCCTATCGTCAAAACCATCAATAACGACGATGCCATCAGGACGCTGATCGCCGAGCTGGATCCCCATGCCGCCGTACCGCTGGACTCGCTGGCTTACCGTTTTGATCTCGTGCTGCGCGGCCACCGCGCCACGCTGTTTGAAAACCGCACGCAGGGGGCCGCCCGATGAGAGATTTTTTACCCGAAACCGCTTCACAAACCGCCGGACCTTATGTGCATATCGGCCTGGCGCCGGACGCCGCCGGATTTCATATCTTTGAGAATAACTTTGGCCCAACGCTGACGACCCCTGCGACCGAGGGTGAGCGCATTACCATTGAAGGCAGAGTCATCGATGGCTCCGGAACGCCGGTGCGCGATGTGCTACTGGAAATCTGGCAGGCCAACGCCGCCGGGCGCTACAATCACCCGGACGATCGGCAGCAAAACAAAAAGCTGGATGCGGAGTTTCGCGGCTGGGGGCGCAGCTGCTCGGACTTTACCAGCGGTATCTGGCGCTTCGAAACCATTAAACCCGGCGCCGTAGTGGGCCGTGATGGCCGCGTAATGGCCCCTCACGTCAATTTATGGGTGGTGGCGCGCGGAATAAACATTGGCCTTAATACGCGGATGTACTTCTCCGACGAGCAGGACGCTAATCAGACCGATCCGGTGCTCAATCTGATTGAGTGGGAAGTTCGCCGTCAGACCCTCATCGGGCAGCGCGAAGTGCGCGGCACGGAAATCGTTTATCGCTTCGATATTCACTTACAGGGCGACAACGAAACCGTGTTCTTCGATATCTAAATTTGCCCGCTCCTTCTCCGCCTCTGCCAGCCAGAGGCGGCGCTTTTCCACAATCTCAACAAAATCAACTTGTAAAATAATAATATAAAATGTTAATAATATTTTGCTATGAAGTTAACAAATTTAAACACCCTTACTTGTCACCGGTCAGCCTCAGTTCTTAACATTGATTATGCAAAAAAATGGTCTTTTCAGTCAGCGCATTCGCTTGCGCCATCTACATACCTTCGTGGCCGTCGCTCAACAGGGAACTCTTGGGCGCGCGGCTGAAACCTTAAACCTTAGCCAACCGGCTTTGTCCAAAACCCTGAATGAACTGGAGCAGCTTACCGGTACGCGGCTGTTTGAACGCGGACGCCTTGGCGCTCAGCTCACGCTGGTCGGGGAACAGTTTCTTACCCATGCGGTGAAAGTGCTGGACGCGCTCAATACCGCCGGGCAAGCGCTGAATCGTAAAGAAGGCCTCAGCAACGACATCGTGCGTATCGGAGCGCTGCCAACCGCTGCGCTGGGGATTCTGCCCTCGGTGATTGGCCAGTTTCACCAGCAGCAAAAGGATATCACCCTGCAGGTCGCGACCATGAATAACACCATGCTGCTGGCGGGCCTGAAATCGGGAGAAATCGATATCGGCATCGGAAGAATGTCCGATCCGGAGTTGATGAGCGGTCTGAACTATGAGCTGCTGTTTCTTGAATCGCTGAAGCTGGTGGTTCGTCCGGGGCACCCGCTGCTGCAGGAAACCGTTACCCTGAGCCGGGTGATGGAGTGGCCGGTGGTGGTATCGCCAAAAGGCACACTGCCGCGACAGAATGCGGAAGCCCTGCTGCAAAGCCAGGGCTGTAAAATTCCCACTGGCTGCATCGAAACGCTGTCGGCCTCGCTCTCGCGCCAGCTCACCGTCGATTACGACTACGTGTGGTTCGTCCCCTCCGGCGCGGTGAAGGACGATCTGCGCCGTGGACTGCTCGCCGCGCTGCCCATACCCACTCAGGGCGCTGGCGAACCTATCGGTATTCTGACCCGCGTGGATGCCACCCTCACCGCCGGTAGCCAAACGTTGCTGAGCGCCATTCGCAAATCTATGCCGGTCTGACCGGCGTCTTCCGCTTTTCTCCCGGCGCCGCCCCTCCAGCCGCCGGGGAAACGCAGCCTCTTTTTCCAGCGATTCACTAACGTCATTCATCACAATAATCAATTAGTGCGAAATCATTCATTAACAATTGCGCAAATTTATTTAACAGATCTATCATAGCCACGATTTCACCAAATGGTTCACTCGAAATCAATAACAGCAAAAAACCCGCTTTTATGAAGGCCACGGTCACTTCATTCAAAAGAGTTAACTTGAAAATTTGATTCATCTGGTTCACGCCTGTTCAGGGGTGGTTAAGGAGACAAAAATGGCAACTGGCAACGTGCCGCGAGGGTTCCCACGGATCCTGCAGTGGCTTCTCGCCGGACTGATGCTGATCATCGGTCTGGCTATCGGTATTCTTGGTGCAAAGCTCGCCTCGGTCGGCGGGACGTTCTATTTTGCGATTATGGGCCTGGTGATGGTGATCGCCTCAGCGCTCATTTTCCGCAACCGTCGCGGCGGCATACTGCTGTATGGGCTGGCGTTTCTCGTCTCGATCGTCTGGGCGATTAGTGACGCGGGGTGGACTTACTGGCCGCTGTTCTCGCGCCTTTTCGCGCTCGGCGTGCTGGCCTTCCTGTGCGCGCTGGTGTGGCCGTTCCTTTCCCGCCAGCCTGCGAAAAAAGGGCCCGCGTTTGGCCTGGCAGCGGTGTTGGCAGTGGTCCTGTTGGCAAGTTTCGGCTGGATGTTCAAATCTCAGCCTCTGGTCAGCGCCAGCGAGGCGGTGCCGGTTAAACCGGTCGCCGCCGGCGAGCAGCAGAAGAACTGGGCGCACTGGGGCAACACCACCCACGGCGATCGCTTCGCCGCCCTCGACCAGATTAACAAACAGAACGTGAACCAGCTGCAGGTCGCCTGGATCGCCCATACCGGCGATATCCCGCAGAGCAACGGCTCCGGCGCGGAAGACCAGAATACGCCGCTGCAGATTGGCGATACGCTTTACGTCTGTACGCCCTACAGCAAAGTACTGGCGCTGGATGTCGATAGCGGTAAAGAGAAGTGGCGCTATGATTCAAAAGCCACCGCGCCGAACTGGCAGCGCTGCCGTGGTTTAGGCTATTACGAAGACAGCCAGGCCCAGGTGTCCTCTGCCGCCTATGCGCAGCCGGCCGCCTGCTCCCGCCGTCTGTTCCTGCCAACTACCGACGCCCGTCTGATCGCCATTGATGCCGATAACGGTAAACTGTGCGACGCATTCGGCAACCACGGTATCGTTGACCTTAGCGTGGGGATGGGGGAAATCAAAGCAGGTTACTACCAGCAAACCTCTACGCCGCTGGTGGCGGGTAACGTCGTCGTGGTTGGCGGTCGCGTGGCGGATAACTTCTCCACCGGCGAGCCTCCGGGCGTGGTTCGCGCCTATGATGTTCACACCGGCAAGCTGGCGTGGGCATGGGATCCGGGCAACCCGAACCTGACCGGTGAACCGCCTGTAGGGCAAACCTACACCCGCGGTACGCCGAACGTCTGGTCGGCCATGTCCTATGACGCGAAGCTGAATCTGATTTACCTGCCTACCGGTAACGCTACCCCAGACTTCTTTGGCGGCGAACGTACCGCGCTGGACGATAAATACAGCTCTTCCATCGTGGCCGTTGACGCGACGACCGGACAGGTACGCTGGCATTATCAGACCACCCACCACGATCTCTGGGACTTCGACCTGCCTTCGCAGCCGCTGCTGTACGATCTTCCTGACGGTAAAGGCGGCACCACCCCGGTACTGGTGCAAACCAGTAAACAGGGCATGATCTTTATGCTCAATCGCGCCACCGGTGAACCAGTCGCCAAAGTTGAGGAACGCCCTGTCCCTGCGGGCAACGTCAAAGGCGAGCGCTACTCCCCGACCCAGCCCTATTCCGTTGGCATGCCGATGATCGGCAACGAGACGCTGACAGAGTCGGATATGTGGGGCGCGACGCCTGTCGACCTGTTGCTGTGCCGCATTCAGTTTAAAGAGATGCGCCATCAGGGTGTCTTCACCCCCCCGGGCGAAGATCGTTCGCTGCAGTATCCTGGCTCGCTGGGCGGGATGAACTGGGGCAGCGTGTCGGTTGACCCGAATAATAGCCTGATGTTCGTCAACGATATGCGCCTTGGCCTCGCCAACTATATGGTTCCGCGCGCCAACGTGGCGAAAGACGCCAGCGGTATCGAAATGGGGATAGTGCCGATGGAAGGCACCCCGTTCGGCGCCATGCGCGAGCGCTTCCTGTCGCCGCTGGGCATTCCGTGCCAGAAACCGCCGTTCGGCACAATGTCAGCGGTCGATCTGAAAACCGGCAAGCTGGTGTGGCAGGTTCCGGTGGGCACCGTAGAGGACACCGGTCCGCTGGGGATCCGCATGCATATGCCGATCCCTATCGGCATGCCGACGCTGGGCGCTTCGCTTGCCACCCAGTCCGGCCTGCTGTTCTTCGCGGGTACCCAGGACTTCTACCTGCGCGCGTTTGATACCGCCAACGGTAAAGAGATCTGGAAGTCGCGTCTGCCGGTCGGCAGCCAGTCCGGCCCGATGACCTATGTCTCGCCGAAAACCGGTAAGCAGTACATCATCATCAATGCGGGCGGCGCTCGCCAGTCCCCGGACCGCGGCGATTATATTATTGCCTACGCGCTCCCGGAGCAGAAGTAATCCTCAGGGCCCCAGCCGGGGCCCTTTTTACTGGCGAAGTACCTTTCCTGGATATTGCCCGGCGGCGTAACGCCTTACTGTGCCTACCAGCGGTGGTTATCCACGGTGTTGCAGGTCGGGTCAGGCGCCAGCCGCTACCCGACATCACGACATCACGACATCACGACAGCGAAATTGTCTTCTCATCTCCCTGAACGCGCCATTTTCATTCAGTCATGTTATTATTGCGAATGGTTATCAATAATAAAAACTGAACAAGGATAATGGATGAAAAGTTCAACCTGCCGCCTGCTCGCAGGCACCGTTTTGGCGTTAGCCGCTGCCTCCGCACAGGCGCTGAAGGCCCCGGAAGTGGACCTGCGCGATCCGACGATCTGGGAAGAGAAAACGGCCAGCCCGCTCACCGCTAACCAGCCGCCCTGCGAGGTTTTTAGCGGCCCGCACTGCGCGGTCTGGGAAGATGAAAAATCAGATATTCAGCGAGAACGGGAGCGTCGGGAACAGCGGCGGTGGCATAACGGTTATGAAAATTTGCGGCGAGAATAGCGTATATTCAGAAATAACCCGGGCAAGCCCGGGTTATGTTTGGTCTGAAAAATCAGTTGTCACCGAAATGGATGACGGTACGAATTGATTTCCCTTCGTGCATCAGGTCAAAAGCTTCGTTGATTCGATCCAGCGGCATACGGTGGGTAATAAACGGGTCGAGGCGAATTTTGCCCGCCATCGCGTCTTCCACCATGCCCGGCAGCTGAGTGCGTCCCTTGACGCCGCCGAAGGCGGAGCCGCGCCAGACGCGCCCGGTAACCAGCTGGAATGGCCGCGTTTTGATCTCCTGGCCTGCGCCAGCAACGCCAATAATCACACTTTCGCCCCAGCCTTTATGGCAGCATTCGAGCGCCGCGCGCATCACGTTCACGTTACCGATACACTCGAAGCTAAAGTCGACGCCGCCGTCGGTCAGCTCAACAATCACATCCTGAATCGGCTTATCGTAGTCATTTGGGTTGATAAAGTCGGTGGCGCCCATTTCTTTGGCGAGGGTGAATTTTTCCGGGTTAGTATCCACCGCCAGAATGCGCCCGGCTTTCGCCTGTACCGCGCCCTGAATCACCGCCAGACCAATGCCGCCAAGCCCGAAAACGGCGACGGTATCGCCCTCTTTCACTTTCGCCGTGTTGTGCACCGCGCCGATGCCGGTCGTGACGCCGCAGCCCAGCAGGCAGACTTTGTCCAGTGGCGCCTGCGGGTTTACTTTGGCCAGCGAAATTTCGGCCACTACGGTGTATTCGCTAAAGGTGCTGGTCCCCATGTAGTGATAGATTGGTTCACCGTTATAAGAGAAACGGGTGGTGCCGTCCGGCATCAGGCCTTTACCCTGGGTAGCACGAACCGCCTGACAGAGGTTGGTTTTGCCTGATTTACAGAATTTACATTCGCCGCATTCGGCGGTGTAAAGCGGAATAACGTGGTCGCCCGGCTGCAGGCTGGTTACGCCTTCGCCAACCTCGACGACAATACCGCCGCCTTCATGACCCAGCACCGCCGGGAAGACGCCTTCCGGATCGTCGCCGGAGAGGGTGAAAGCATCGGTATGGCATACGCCGGTATGGGTGATCTTCACCAGCACTTCGCCCTTTTTCGGCGGCGCGACGTCAATCTCAACGATTGAAAGCGGCTGGCCTGGGCCAAACGCGACGGCTGCACGTGATTTCATATCTCTCTTCCTCGTGGTGATTTTATTTTAAATAGGATCGTAGCAGATGCCCGACTTCCGCCATTCTGGCGGCGCGCTGGTCTGGCGTCGTTTCGCCGCTAACCAGTTCGTCCTGCAGATGAATCTCAACCATTTCCCCCATCAGGCCGTTAGCGGCGCCGCGAATAGAGGCAATCTGTTGCAGAATGGTCATACAGGGTTCGCCAGATTCCAGCGCCCGCTCGAGCGCTTCAACCTGGCCACGGATGCGCCTTACCCGGCTGAGGGCACGCTTTTTATCTTCAGGTGAATGTGGCATGGTGTCGCCCTCCATATCATATAGGGGGGTATACTATATTTATTATTGCCATGAGGCAAATGGCTTCGCCGCTTTAACCGTAGCATAGCGGCGAGAATTTGCGCTCAGTCGAGGCTAAGGATCATCGATTCACAGCGTAAGTCGGCGTTCGCCATGTTCGAATGCCAGCGCTTTTCGCCGGTTGAAGTGAATCCCAGGCGCAGATAAAAACCGGCCGCGTTTGGCGTTGCATCGAGGGTAATGTGCCTGAACTTGCGTTGTTTCGCCTCCCCGATAATCGCCGCCATAATCATGCTGGCGCAGCCTTTACCCTCCCAGGTCGGCAAAGTAAATATGGCTTCAACGCTACCCGCTTTGATATCCAGATAGCCGCTGGCGACTGGCTTGCCCTGCCCATCATCAACAACAAAAAATGGATTATCGCGCACCGCATGGCGATAACCTTCAGGCATGTTGTCGGGAGTCCAGGCCTGGAGGACTTCCGCAGCATAGCTTTCACGGCAGCCGTGGCGAATCGCCTGATTACGAACTTCCCAAAGGGTCGGAGCCTCTTCTGCGATGGCAAGTCTGACTTTCATACCCTTCCCCTTTTTTTATTGTTGATAACATTTTTATCACAATTAAAATAAAGAGCGACAAAAAACCCGCCGAAGCGGGTTTAGCAGGGTTTAGCGCTTACGCGGCATCATCCGCAGCAGCGTGTTATCTTTCCAGAAATAATGGTGCATCAGCGCCGCCAGCGCGTGCAGGCCGATAATAAAGTAGCCGGTATTGGCCAGCAGCTCATGCCACGCTTTCAGATTATCCACCAGTTCAAAGTCGCTTTCCGCTGCGTGCGGCATGGTCAGACCAAAAGCGAACCACGGGTTGCCGCGATAGTACATCATGACCATGCCGATGATCGGCAGCGCGATAAACAGCAGATAGATCACCAGATGCCCGAGATGCGCGAAGCCGGTCATCATCGGCGATGGTTTGGGGACTATCGGCGGCGCCGGTGATTTCAGGCGCACGATCAGGCGCGCCACCATCAGAACAAAGATAGAAATACCGCACGAGACGTGAATCATATTAATGGCAGGCCGCGCGCTGCGCGGGAAAAAGCCCCGCAGCTCCATCGCCGCGTACGCGCCAATCACTAATAAAAAAACCAGCCAGTGGATGCCTATCTGCAGGCCAGAGTATTTATCGCGCATGGAAAACCCTTAAAAAGATGGTGATGGAGTCAACATAACCACCTTTTATTAAAAATTCATTAACTTTTACGTACTTATAAAAAAACAATTGCCCTACTCCGGCATTTGATGCAAAAGCAGAGATCGCGCCTGCGCGAGGAACTTATTCTGTCGCCTTGACGCTGTATATAATTACAGTACAATACTGGCTGTCATCAAAATAACCGGGATAACGCATGTTTGTAGAACTGATTTATGACAAAAGAAATTTCGAGGGATTGGCCGGCGCTAAAGAGATCATTCTTAATGAACTGACGAAGCGAGTTCACCGCATTTTTCCCGATGCCGACGTCCGCGTAAAACCGATGATGACTTTAGCTTCGATTAATACCGACGCCAGCAAGCACGAGAAGGAGCAGATCAGCCGCGCCGTGCAGGAAATGTTTGAAGAAGCCGATATGTGGATGCAGGAAGATTAACCGGGTTCCGGTAGATTTCGAATCGCGGTCTATGCCTTCTTAACCGCGAAGCCACTTGCGGGAATATTGACGAATAAGGCCTCAGGGAATCATGAACACATTTAGCATCATAGCTATCCCATTCTTTGCCGCAGCTATTGTTCTTTTGGCCTTAGCCGCGAGCCGAAAGAACCGAACCTGTTATATCGTTGGCGGCGTGTTAATGGCTTCATCCGTGGTTAACGCAGTGATTGGCATGGCGCTGTAGAGTCAGGTGGTAAAATGAGTTTTGTCTGGTATATGACGCTGATATGCATTTTTTTAGCCTGGCTAATGATGACTTTGCTCCCGGTGTAATCCCGGGTTTTCTGATACCCGGGCTTCGTTTATCTCTTTATCGGGGTTTATATCCCCTTTCGCACCAGCGTTGCCGCTTTTTTAAAAATCTCGTCCTCGACGCCATCTCCCTTCTGCCTGCCTAACCGCATCAGTTCCTCAACAATACTTTCCCGATTAATTGGCTTCTGGTCAGACACCAGGCCAATGACCGCTGCGCCAATCGCAAGCCCGATCAGCCCCGTTTGCTCGTCTTTGTTGTTCATCGTTCCGCTCCGTTATGCCCGCCAAAAGTTTAGCAGCCGCAACCGCGTCTGCAACCTGAGCATCCGCAACCATAGTGTACAAAGTCAAAGACCTGCAGAAGCATAACGCGCGGACGAACGGTCAGGAAATGGCCTTCGCTGACCGCTAAAAAGTGTGATGTTGATCAAAAACAAAAAAACGCCAGCCTCAGAGGCGTATTTGTATTACGTCCGTTGCCGGGAGTAAGCCTGGTGGTTAAGCGGAGTTTTATTTGCAGATTATTAAGAGGAGAAATAGCCATGATCACTTACGATCGTAACCGCAACCCTATTACTAACGGTAGTCAGGTAATGATTAACGGGACGGGTAAAACCGGTAAAATTGTTGCTATACATGCCAATGGTCTTACTCCTGCCCAGCTGCGTCGTAATAAGACAGTAGAAGTTGAAGGCGCTGAAGGCAAATTCGAGCCCGTTGAATTGATCCGTCTTGGACTCCACTAAGATTGCGCAAGCTGCGGCGATCACCCGCCTGAACCGCAGGGGATGCCGCAGACGCCCGGCAGACGACGCCGGGCGACACGCCTACCGGCGCTCTGCGCCATGGCTCATTTTAGCCTGATACATCCGCCGGTCGGCCACTGCAACGATGTCATTGAGACTATGGTGCTCATGGGGATCGTATTCAACGCAGCCCCATGAGAACGCCAGCTGCCACGGATTACCCGCTTGCTGATTATACTCGGCAACATTCTGGCTAAGCTGCTCCATCGCCTTGTTCGCGGCCTGCTGGGCGGTATTGGCAAGCAGGATGATAAACTCATCGCCGCCCTGTCTGGCAATTAAATCCGACTCTCTGAAGGTAGACTTCATCACATCGGCGATTGCCGTCAGGGCTTTATCCCCTTGCTCATGGCCCCAGGTATCGTTAATCAGCTTAAAGCGATCGAGGTCGATAAACACCAGGCTCGCCGGTTCACTTCGCCGTCTGGCTGTTAACAGCGCATACTCCGCTAACGACATAAATCCCCTCCGGTTAAATAACCCCGTCAGTTCGTCGGCGGTCGCCGCATCCAGCACCTTGAATTCATCTTCTACAATGGCGGCCAGGTCACTCAATATCTGTATTTCATGTCCGGAAAAAGCACGCGGCTTATGATCCATAAGGCAGAACGAACCTACCGTCGCGCCGTCAGGTAGCTGAACCGGATACCCGGCATAAAAGCGAATATACGGCGCTTCCGTCACCAGCGGGTTATCGTGAAAGCGCATATCCTGCTGCAGGTCATTGACGATTAAAGGATCGGTTTGCAGAATGGTGTGCGCGCAGAAGGTGATATCCCTCGGCAGCGTATCCACATCAAGTCCGGCGCAGGATTTTACATGCAGGGTGTTCTCCCCGACGAGGCTAATCGACGCCACCGGCAGATCGTAAAGCGTACGCGCCAGCCTGGTCAGGCGATCGAAGCGCTCTTCTTTTCCGCTATTCAGTAACCCGGATGCCCGCAGCGATTGCAGACGACGCAGTTCATCTGGATGAGGTCCGGCTAATTTCAATTTGTCTCTCTTATCTTTTATGGATGAGCGGCGCAGCGCGTAGAGTCAATGCGCGCCTTGATTGTTAACACAGATTTTACATTTCTGATATCATGAGTTAAGCATATATCGCTGACTCGTCAAACCCGCCATCAGATGCCCTCCGGCGCCGCCCACTCCCGAAGCGTGTCTTTCAGCCACTGGCTTGCGCCGCGCTGACCGCTGCGCTTATGGGAATAGATTTTCACTTCAAATGGCGGCACCTCAAACGGCAGTTCAAAAATCTTGACCCCGGCGGTTGCGAGCATCTTTTCAGCAGCCGAGCGCGGCATCGCCATCAACAGTTCACTTTGCGCAATAATAAACGGTGCGCTCAGCATTGAGGGGGTTTTGATGGTGATATGTCGCGTGAAGCCCATTTTCGCCAGCTGCACATCGAGAACCCCCTGGCTTTCATTCCACGGAGTGACCACCAGATGCTGGGCCGCCAGATAATCCGCCAGCGTGAGTCTGTTCCGCCTTTCGTTACTCATCGCAACATAGTCATCCTGCAGCCAGCGAATCTCATCCAGTTCCGAATGTTCCGCTTCATTGAGCGCGCTGAAACCCAACGCCAGGTCCACCTCTCCGGCCAGCAGTTCCGTCAGCGCCGGACTATGCGGCAGATAACGCAGTTCGAAACGCAAACCCGGCGCCTGGTGGTGAAGTCTGGACATCAGGGTTGGAAAAACGCACTGCGCGGTGAAATCCGTGATCGCGATCTGTAGGCAGTCGGTACTGGCGGAAGCGACAAACTTTGGCTGCGGGGTGAGCTCCTGATTTAAAAACTTTAACGCAGATGATATCGACGGCGCGAGCTGGGTCGCATATACGCTGGGGCACATGCGGTGACCCTCACGATAAAAAAGCGGATCGTTAAGCGCCGCGCGCAGTCTGGATAGCGCGTGGCTTAACGCCGATGTGCTCATTGCTAACTCTTCCGCCGCCAGGCGGACCGAGCGATAGCGGTAGACCGCCTCGAATACCGGCAGCAGGTTTAAATCAAGACGGCGAAGGGCGGGATGCATAATATTCATCATTCAGTGATTTCATTGCACTTAATTCTTCTAACCTTAACGTTTATGCTTTGCGGTATCAAACTCACGACGGCACAACAGGTAATTCAATGAATATGACCATTCGTCAGGCCAGCCCGGCGGACGCAAAAGCAATTTATGACATGATTTATGAGCTCGCAGTGTATGAAAAAGCGCCGGAGCAGGTGGTTACCACGGTCGAGGAGATCCAGGCCACCCTTTTCGCCAGCGACAGCAAAACGGAAGCGCTGATCTGCGAGATAGAAAATAAGGTCGCTGGGTATGCGGTGTTCTTCACCAGCTATTCCACCTGGCTCGGACGCAATGGCATCTATATGGAAGACCTGTACGTCTCGCCCGAGTTTCGCGGCAACGGCGCGGGAAAAGCACTCTTGCGCACCATTGCTCAGCTAGCGGTTAAAAGAGAATGCGGCCGGTTAGAGTGGAGCGTGCTCGACTGGAACCAGCCGGCCATCGATTTTTATCTGAGCATTGGCGCGCTGCCGCAAAGTGAATGGGTGCGCTATCGTCTTGACGGCGCCGCGCTAGCCGCTTTCGCTGAATCAGGCGCTTTGGCCAGATAATCGCCATCGGCGGGTCTTTACGGGTCCGCCCTTTCCTTTTCTCTGCGCAGCCAATATGCCCGTGGCGTATAACGCTGAAACAAAAAATTATTAGCCGTTTCCGTCATACCCTCAACCTCCCGGATTTACACGCTTTTCCCGCTATATTTAGCGGCCACCTTTCTCGCGGCAAAAAATTCGCTGGTTGCCCTATCCTGACTGCTGGACTAAGCCTGGAGAAGTTTTCACATCACGATTCAACTGACCTGGAGATTCTTCATGAGCAAACTCGGGATTAATGGATTTGGGCGTATTGGACGGCTGGTGCTGCGCCGGTTACTGGAGGTTAATAGTTCCTTAGAGGTGGTCGCCATTAACGATCTCACCTCACCGAAAGTGCTGGCCTACCTGCTAAAGCACGACTCTAACTACGGACCTTTCCCCTGGAGCGTTGATTTTACTGAAGATGCGCTGATCGTTGATGGCAAAAAAATCACCGTTTATGCCGAAAAAGAGGCCCAGCATATTCCGTGGAAAGCGACGGGCGCTGAACTTATCGTGGAGTGTACCGGCTTTTACACCTCATCAGAGAAAGCGCAGGCGCATCTGACCGCCGGAGCCAAAAAAGTTCTGATCTCCGCGCCGGCGGGCGATATGAAGACCATCGTCTATCACGTTAACGACGATACGCTGGACGCCAACGATACGATAATTTCTGTAGCATCCTGCACCACCAACTGCCTGGCGCCGATGGCGAAAGTGCTAAATGACGCCTTTGGTATTAAAGTGGGAACCATGACCACGATTCACGCCTATACCGGCACCCAGTCGCTGGTTGATGGCCCGCGCGGCAAAGATTTACGCGCATCCCGCGCGGCGGCGGAAAATATCATTCCGCATACCACCGGGGCGGCGAAAGCTATCGGTCTGGTCATCCCTGAACTTAGCGGCAAGCTGAAAGGCCACGCTCAGCGCGTGCCGACCAAAACCGGTTCGGTGACCGAACTGGTGTCGGTGCTGGAGAAAAAAGTGACCGCCGAGGAGGTTAATCAGGCGATGAGGGAGGCGGCGGCGAACAATGAGTCATTTGGTTATACCGAAGAGGAGATCGTCTCCTCAGACGTTATCGGCAGCCATTTCGGTTCAATTTACGACGCCACCCAGCTGGAGATCGCAGAAGTTGGCGATCTCCAGCTCGTAAAAACCGTCGCCTGGTACGATAACGAATACGGTTTCGTGACCCAGCTGATTCGCGTGCTGGATAAATTCGCCAAATAACTCCCGGGGGCGGCGCAACGCGCCTTGCCCGGGCTGCGAGACCGCAGACGGCTGGTAACCTCCAGCCCGGACAGATGCGCAGCATCGCCTCCGGGAATGTCTGCCACGTTCTGCACGTTTCTCCCGGGGGCGGCGCAACGCGCCTTTCCCGGGCTACCGGACCACAGACGGCTGGTAACCTGTAGCCGGACAGATGCGCAGCATCGCCTCCGGGAAACGCGCCGCTCCTCTGCTAAATCAGGCCTGCAGATAGACCACCTGAGTTTGCAGATACTCATTCAGGCCGTGACGCCCGTCGGCGCCGCCAATCCCTGATTTACGCCATCCGGCATGGAAACCCTGCATCGCCTCGAAGTTCTCGCGGTTAATATAGGTTTCACCAAACTTCAGCCCCTTAATCGCCTTCATCGCGACGTTCAAATCGCGGGTATAGATTGATGACGTCAGCCCGTAATCGCTGTCGTTGGCCATCGCCAGCGCCTCTTCCAGGGTATCAAACGCCACGACCGGCAGTACCGGACCGAACGTCTCTTCATGAACGATATCCATCTCCTGGCGCACGTCCAGCAGCAGCGTCGGCGGATAGAAATAGCCTTTACCCTCCACCGCTTTCCCACCCAGAGCGATACGTGCGCCCTGAGCCACCGCTTTCGCTACCTTCTGCTCAACCCGCTCCAGCGCTGCGGCATTGATCAACGGCCCCATGGCAATATCGTCGCGCGCAGCCGGATCGCCAAACTGCACCGCTTTCAGCGCTTCGCCCAAACGGTTAACGAAGCGATCGTATAGCCCTTTTTGCACATACACGCGCTCAACGCAGTTACACACTTGCCCGCTATTAATCACGCGAGAATCGACCACCGCTTTTACCGCCAGCTCAAGGTCCGCATCATCCATCACGATAGCCGGCGCTTTCCCGCCCAGCTCCAGGCATACTTTGGTGATGTTTTTCGCCGCCGCGGCCATGATCTTCTCCCCTGCGGTGACGCTGCCGGTCATGCTGACCATCGCGACCTTTGGATTGCCGGCTAGCTCCTGACCCACGATTTCGCCGCGGCCCAGCACCAGATTAAAGACCCCTTTCGGCAGGCCGATATCATGAACGATTTGCGCAAAAGCGATGGCGTTATTCGGCGTAAACTCACTCGGTTTAATTACGATGGTATTGCCGGTAATCAGCGCTGGCGCCAGCTTGCGGGCAATCAGGAAGAACGGGAAATTCCACGGCAGGATGCCTGTGGTCACGCCCAGCGCGCGCTTGAATACCAGAATGTTTTCTCCCGGGCGATCGCTTTGCACAATTTCGCCCTCATAACGACGCGCCCATTCGGCCATATAATCCAGGTAATCCGCGGTAAAGGAGACCTCTACCGCCGCCAGCTGCTGGATCTTCCCGCCTTCGGCGACAATCAGCGCGGCGATCTCGTCGGCCCGTTCGCGGATACCGGCAGCGATTTTACGCAGCCACCCCGCTCGCTCGATCGCAGGTAAGGCTTCCCAGCCCGGCTGAGCGCGCTCAGCGGCGAGAATCGCGCGCTGCGCATCTTCCGCGCTGCCGTCAGGAATACGCGATATGAGCGCTTCCGTGGCCGGATTGATCACCTCAATCCATGCATCACCGCGGCCGGCTTCAAACTGACCGTCAATATACATAGGGTGTTGAACGGGTGCTGTCATGGTCTGCTCCTCAGGATTATTGTTTTTAACAGGTGAAATAGATGTTAAAAATTATCGTCTAAAGGGCAAAGAGACAGGCCGGACGTTTGTTTTTGTGAGATATTTCATAAAAACAGACCAAGCCGGCGCTGAAAAAATCACAATTCAGTAACACTACCTGCCCGTTTGCGATATCGCCTACGCAAACGGGCAATGCGGCGGATACGTCCGGACCAACCCTGCGCTTGCCAAAGACAGCGGCTGACTGACAGCGTTAAGGCTAATAGCTAAGCCAGCTGGCGCGCGCTCAATGTATCGGACAGCAGACGGTCCTTGCGCAGCGTCTGCCACGCTTCAATAATCTGCGGCGGAATATCCACATGAGCGATAAATCCCTTACCCAACGGGCCATAACCCTGCGGATTGTCCGCCAGCCGAGGCGGCTCGCCGAGGATCAGCGCCAGATAGCGTTCCACCGGCCACAGGCCGCTGCTATCGCCGCTAAAGGTGACGCCGTTATCGCCATTGCACAACACCGGCGAACACCCCGGCGCGCTGTACCACATCGGCGCATGCGCTGCGTCTTGCCAGACGCGGGCAAAGGTCGCCATCGTTCGCCGCTGCATGGTCGGGTCCTGGATCACCACGCCCGTTCGGTGCGTAATACCTCTCTGTTCCAGCATTTGCCGGGTAAAACGCGCATTTTCTCCACAGTTGGTGGAGCGGTCTTCCACGACAATGTATTCGCGAGGAATAGCCCAGAACCGGTGGGCAATATCGGCCAGAATGTGCGCCTCGGCGCGATCGGCTACCGGGATGGTGCAATAGCGCGGATCGTTCAACACCGCGTGGTATAAAAACGAAGTGGAATGCCCGATACCACCGCTGATCAGTAGCGGAACGGCGTGATGCGCCGCCAGCTGGCAGGCGAAATCAATGGTTGGGATCACCGCATTGCCCGCCAGCACCACGACATCGATTGATGGCTGCTGCGGCAAATCATGCTGCGCCAGCCAGGCCCCCAGCCGGTTCGCCGCGGCTAGCGTCGCCTCCGGCAGCGATGGAAAATGCTCCGACATGTTCTCTCCTTTGCGCCAATGTCACCCTTCACGGGATTGTGGACACCATGATAAACCGGAGCCGCCTTTAAGGGTTAATAAAGCCTGAGCGGTAACAAGATTGAAATAACAAGAAACGTCCAAAAACAGAACGGTTGCACCTCAATAACTCACCACCATACGCCCGATTTTTAGCGAATAAGTTCAAATAAACGGCTAAATAACGGCGCGATTCGCCGGTAAAAATGGCAAAAACGGCTCCCTGACGCGGCGACCAGACTTGCCAAATGCAACATACAACCCTAGCTTCCTTAACAATTAAATAACCTCATCGCTCGCTAGGTTGCACCTGAAAATCATCAGGTGTCACTGGGTTGTGATGACTCTGGGGGAGTAGCTAAAAGATGACCTTGCACGAGAGCAGCACCACATCAATTCTCAAGAAAAACAAAAAGGTGCTCATTGCCAGCCTCACCGGCAGCGCCATTGAATGGTTCGATTATTTCCTTTACGGTACGGCGGCGGCGCTGGTATTCAACAAGATTTTCTTTCCGATGGTCGATCCGGTCATCGGTTTAATCCTCTCCTGGCTCTCGTTCTCGTTGACCTTTTTCATTCGCCCGATTGGCGGGGTGGTCTTCGCACATATTGGCGACCGAATCGGGCGTAAGAAAACGCTGGTCCTGACGCTCTCCCTGATGGGCGGCGCAACGGTCGCCATCGGTCTGCTTCCCACCTATGAGATGATCGGTTTATGGGCGCCAGCGCTGCTGATAACCTTACGTATCGTTCAGGGAATGGGCATCGGCGGCGAATGGGGTGGTGCGCTATTGCTGGCCTACGAATACGCACCGGAAAAGCGCAAAGGTTTTTTCGGCAGCATTCCGCAGGCGGGCGTGACCATTGGCATGCTGATGGCCACTTTTATCGTCTCGCTAATGACCCTTTTCAGCGAAGAGCAGTTTCTCTCCTGGGGCTGGCGCATCCCTTTCCTGCTCAGCTCGGTGCTGGTTCTTATTGGTCTGTGGATCCGCAAAGATATTGATGAAACGCCGGAATTTAAACAGGTGAAGCAGTCAGGCCAGGTAGCAAAGGCGCCGCTGCGCGATACGCTCAAGTATCACTGGCGCGAAGTGTTAATTGCTGCGGGCCTCAAAGTAGTGGAAACCGCGCCATTCTATATTTTTTCGACTTTCGTGGTCAGCTATGCCACCACCACGCTGAGCTATCAAAAATCCCAGGCGCTTGAAGCCGTCACCCTCGGTGCGCTGGTTGCTACGGTTATGATCCCGCTGATGGGACTGCTTTCAGACAGAATCGGACGCCAGAAAATGTACACTCTCAGCGTGGTGCTGCTTGGATTGTTTATCGTACCGTGGTTTCTGCTGTTGGATACCCGCAGCACGTGGGGCATTGCGCTCGCCACGGTGATCGCCTTCGGTATTCTGTGGGCACCGGTTACCGCGGTATTGGGGACGCTCTGCTCCGAGATCTTCAGCGCTAACGTTCGCTACACCGGCATCACCCTTGGCTACCAGCTTGGCGCCGCGCTCGCCGGGGGTACCGCTCCGCTGATCGCCACCGGACTGCTGGCAAAATATGACGGGGACTGGATACCGGTCGCATGGTATCTGGCGGGAACGGTGGTGATTTCACTTATCGCGATTTTCTGCGCCAGCCGCTTAAAGCAGGCTCCCGGCGTTGTCGCCACCAGGAGCGAGATGTTATAAAGCCATTCGCTGCCGGCAACCCATTCACCCTGCCGGCAGCAGCCGAAGGATGCTCACTGCAATGCAACAAAGTCAACACACAAATATAGCGTTTTGTTCACTTTTTGAAGGAAGTCAAGATTCTGATAAATAGGGATAAAGGGTCAAAACTACGGCTTTAATGCACAAAGATGCATATTCATCCGTAGTCGACGCTGTTTTTCGTTTTTTTATTCACAAAAACTTCAACCCCACCGATAACGGCAGCATATTCTGCATTTTTGCCAAATACCGTCCCATTAAATTGGTGATAACATTCTTGTTACAGATTTTATGGCTGTATCTTTCCACGGTTAACAAAATAATTATCACTGCAAAACAGGACTCTTATGGAAAAGTTATCTTACGCTTCTGAAAGTAGTACATCTCCATGGACCACCTACCTGCGTCAAATCGATCGCGTCGCCCCCTACCTCGGCGATCTGGCCTACTGGATCGAAACGCTGCGCCATCCGAAACGCGCGCTGATCGTTGATATCCCGGTACAAATGGACGACGGAACCATTCGCCACTTCGAAGGCTACCGCGTCCAGCACAACCTCTCACGCGGTCCGGGTAAAGGCGGCGTGCGTTACCATCCGGATGTGGACCTGAATGAAGTCATGGCCCTCTCAGCCTGGATGACCATCAAGTGTGCGGCAGTCAATATTCCCTACGGCGGCGCCAAAGGCGGTATCCGCGTCGATCCGTTCTCTTTATCAGAAGGTGAACTGGAACGTCTGACCCGTCGCTACACCAGCGAGATCGGCATTATTATCGGGCCGCAAAAAGATATTCCGGCGCCGGACGTCGGCACCAACGGTAAAGTGATGGCCTGGATGATGGACACCTATTCGATGAACCACGGCACCACTATCACCGGTGTGGTCACCGGTAAACCGATTCATCTCGGCGGTTCGCTGGGCCGCGAAAAGGCCACGGGACGCGGCGTCTTCGTCACTGGTCGCGAAGTGGCCCGCCGCAGCGGTATCGAAATCGAAGGCGCGAAGGTCGCGCTGCAAGGGTTTGGTAACGTAGGCAGTGAAGCGGCCCGCCTGTTCGCTGGCGTCGGCGCGCGGATTGTGGTCATTCAGGACCATACCGCCACGCTGTATAACGAAGGCGGTATCGATATGGCCGCGCTGACCGCCTGGCAGGCCGAGAACAAGCAAATTGCCGGTTTCCCGGGCGCCCGCGAAATTGACAAAGAAGCCTTCTGGACGACGCCGATGGATATTCTGATCCCGGCGGCGCTGGAAGGTCAGATTACGCGCGAGCGCGCGGAAACCCTCAGCTGCAAACTGGTGCTTGAAGGCGCCAACGGCCCGACCTATCCGGAAGCGGACGACGTGCTGGCCGAACGCGGCATCGTGGTGGTGCCGGACGTCATTTGTAATGCCGGCGGCGTCACCGTGAGCTACTTTGAATGGGTGCAGGATATGGCCAGCTTCTTCTGGAGCGAAGAAGAGATCAACGCCAAAATGGACCGCATTATGACCGATGCGATCGTTCACGTTTACGATAAAGCGGTGGAAAAAGCGTGCTCTTTACGTACTGCCGCCTATATCGTGGCCTGTGAGCGAATTCTGATGGCGCGTAAAGATCGCGGTATTTATCCGGGATAATCCCCCTTCTCAGCCCGGTTAAAGCCGGGCTGAGACCAGAACTCTCCTTCCTCCCTCCCAAAGCTTCTTCCACAATAAACGCACATACCGTTAACCTGTTTTTATCAATCGGACTTGAATTCTCGTTTTTGCCAGACATAAAATCATTAGAGCTCTAACGATATTGCAGACCGATCTATGGATAACCGACAGCTAAATTTCTCCCATCTTTTGTATTTGACCGCCCATCATTGGCGGCTGGCGGTCAACCGTCGCCTCAAAGACCTCGGCATGAGCCAGGCCAGTTGGGTCGCCGTTTCCGCTATCGCGCGCAACGCGCAGCCGCTATCGCAAAGCGAGCTGGCCCAGGAGCTGGGCGTCGAAAGCGCGACCCTCGTCCCGTTGCTTAATCGGCTGGTGGATTTGGGGCTGGTTGAGCGGGTGAAAACCGAACGCGACAAACGTAAACGGCTGCTGATCGCCACCGCTAAAGGCCTTGAGGTGTATCAGCAGGTAAAAACGGTAGCCGATGAACTGCGTGAGGAGATCCTCACCGCTATCACGCCCGACGAACAGCAGCAGACTCAGCGCGTGCTGGAGAAACTGCTGCGCGAGGTAGAGAAAAAATAATGCCTCGCCGTAAAGATAATCCCTATGTGCCCCACGACTGGGCTCCGCACGAAAAACCGGCGATCCTCGGCTCGCCTTCCACCCCGATTCACAGCACGCCCAGGCGCATTGCCTACGGGATCGTTGGACTGCTGGTCTGCCTGACCGGCGCGCTGGGCAACGCGGTGGTCACCGCTAACCTGCAACTGTTGCAGGGAACCTTTGCCGCCTGGTCCACCGAGATAGCCTGGCTTCCGGCGGTCTACGTGATGACGAACGTCTCCATCAACCTGCTGCTGGTAAAATTCCGTCAGCAGTATGGCCTGCGCGCCTTCACCGAAGGCTTTCTCGTCCTCTATGTGCTGGTGACCTTCTTTCACCTGTTCGTCAACGACCTTAGCTCCGCGCTGATGGTACGCGCCGCCCACGGGATGGTGGCTGCGGCGCTGAGCTCGTTAGGCATTTACTATCAGGTGCAGGCCTGGCCCGCCCGCCATCGGCTAAAAGCGTTGACTATCGGTATTACCGGCTCATCGCTGGCGATCCCGCTGGCGCGCCTGTTTTCCACCGAACTGCTGCAAATTGACGAGTGGCGCGGACTGTACTTCTTTGAACTGGGGCTGGCGCTGGTATCGCTGGCCTGCGTGATCGCCCTGAAGCTTCCCCCAAGCGATCGTAAAAAAGTTTTTGAGAAGAAAGACTTTATCACCTTCTTCCTGCTGGCGCCGGGAATGGCGCTGGTTACCGCGGTGCTGTCGCTGGGGCGTCTGGACTGGTGGTTTGAAGCGCCGTGGATCGGCTGGGCGCTGGCGGGAGCGGTGGTGCTCATCGTCTCCGCGATTGCCTTTGAACATAACCGCAGCAACCCGTTACTCAATATTAAATGGCTCTCCAGCGGCAGCATTCTGCGCCTCGGGCTGATTATGCTGCTGATCCGCATCGTGCTGGCGGAGCAAAATACCGGGGTCATCGGCTGGCTGCAGTACGTCGGCCTGCAGAATGAACAGATGACCAATCTGGCGTGGTCGATTTTCGCCGGCATCATCTGCGGCATCGTCGCCAGCTGTCTGACGCTCAACCCGCAGCGTCTCTACTGGCCCACCGCTACGGCGCTGGCGCTGATCATGGTTGCCTCGCTGCTCGACAGCCAGTCGACCATCCTGACCCGCCCGGAACAGCTAATGTTCAGCCAGTTTCTGCTGGGCTTCGGCAGCGCCTTTTTCCTTGCTCCGGCAATGCTGGCAGGGATTGGCGGCGTGATTGCCGACCAGCGCAATCTGGTAAGCTTCTCGGTACTGTTCGGCATGAGTCAGAATATCGGCGGTCTGCTGGGGTCGGCCATTCTCGGCACCTTTCAGACATGGCGGGAGAAGTTTCACTCCAGCCAGCTCGCCGACCAGTTGACCACCCTCAATCCGCTGATTACTGAACGTTTGCAGCAGTACAGCCAAATGTATCAAAGCCAGATTGGCGACAGCACCCTGCTCAACGTTCAGGCCACCACGCTGCTACAAAACGCCGCCACGCTGCAGGCCAATATTCTCGCTTACAATGATACCTATCTGCTGACGGCGGCGATTTCAGCCGCCACGCTGGTGTGGGTTTTCTGGCGCTTAATAAGATTACGTATTACCGCCCGCGTTGCGTTGAAGCGCGCGACGGGAAGCAAATAAAATTTTTACTCTGGAGTCATTATGAGTCAGCAGGATGCGGCCAAACAACAGGCCAACACCCGTAATAATATTCGCGTGGTCTCTATTTTTACCGCCGCGGCAATTGGTATTGTCGGCGTTCTGGTTATTCTTTACGCCTGGCAGCTGCCGCCGTTTACCCGGCAAAGCCAGTTTACCGATAACGCCTACGTTCGCGGGCAAACCACGTTTATCAGCCCGCAGGTCAACGGCTATATTACCGAGGTCAAGGTTCAGGATTTTAATCAGGTGAAAGCCGGCGATGTGCTGTTTCAGATCGACGATCGCATCTATAAACAGCGCGTACATCAGGCGGAAGCCACGCTGGCGATGAAAGAGGCGGCGCTCAAGAACAATCTGCAGCAGCGCAAAAGCGCCGAGGCGGTCATCGTACGTAACGAAGCGGCGCTGCAAAACGCCCGCGCGCAAAGTCTGAAAACCCAGGCGGATTTAAAACGCGTTCAGGAGCTGACCGCCGACGGTTCGCTCTCGATCCGCGAACGCGATTCCGCCCGCGCCAGCGCGGCGCAGGGGACTGCGGATATCGAGCAGGCCAAAGCGACGCTGGAAATGTCGCGCCAGGATCTGCAATCGACAATTGTTAATCGGGATTCGCTGCTGGCCGACGTCGCCAGTGCGAGGGCCGCGCTGGAACTGGCGCAGATCGACCTCCAGAATACCCGCATTATCGCCCCCGCCGATGGTCAGCTGGGGCAAATATCAGTGCGCCTTGGCGCCTACGTGACCGCCGGGACGCATTTGACCTCGCTGGTACCGCCGCAGCACTGGCTGATCGCTAACCTCAAAGAGACGCAGCTGGCGGAGGTCCGCGTCGGGCAGCCGGTAACCTTTACCGTTGATGCGCTGAACAGCGAGAAATTCACCGGTACGGTGCAGAGCATCTCCCCGGCCACCGGGGTTGAGTTCAGCGCCATTTCGCCGGACAACGCCACCGGCAACTTCGTCAAAATTGCCCAGCGCATTCCGGTACGCATCGCCGTGGATGAGGGGCAGAAAAACAGCCAGCGCCTGCGGCCGGGGATGTCGGTGCAGGTCACCATCGACACCCGCGGGGAGGAGACACGATGATTCGTCCGCTCACCCTCGCCGTTATTCTTGCGCTGGTTGGCTGCCAGTCAGCTGATATCCCACAGGCCGCGCCGACGCTGCATATTCCCGCCGCCTGGCGCGCGGATATCGGCCCCACCAGCCCGGTCGAGGGCGTGTGGTGGCGCAATTTTCACGACAGTACGCTTAATCAATACGTCGACCAGGCGCTACGCTACAACAGCGACGTGCTGATTGCCCGCGAACGGGTCAACGAGTACCAGGCGCGGGTCTACGCCGCCGACAGCAGCCTCTTTCCTTCACTAGACGCCGGACTGACCGGTACACGCGCGCGGTCGCAGTCGGCCGCCACCGGTCTGCCGATCCACAGTACGGTGTATAAAGGCGCGCTAACCGCCAGCTACGATGTTGATATCTGGGGCGCTAACCGCAGCGCCGCCAGCGCGGCGGAGGCCAGTCTGGCGGCGCAAAAAGCCGCCGCCGCGGCGGCGAACCTGACCGTCGCCTCTTCGGTGGCGACAGGCTACGTCACTCTGCTCTCACTGGATGAACAGCTGCGGGTAACGCAACAAACGCTCAAAGCGCGGGAAGATGCCTTTAATCTGGCGAAACGTCAGTTCGAGACCGGCTATACATCGCGCCTCGAACTGATGCAGGCGGATTCCGAACTGCGCTCGACGCGGGCGCAAATTCCGTCGCTGCGACACCAAATCGCCCAGCAGGAAAACGCGCTCAGCCTGCTGCTCGGCGCTAATCCTGGGGCCGTTAAGCGCAACGCCTTTGCCCAGCTGACGCCGCTGTCGCTACCGTCCCAGTTGCCGTCAACCCTGCTCAATCGCCGCCCGGATATCGTTCAGGCTCAGCGTCAGCTGGTGGCCGCCGACGCCACGCTGGCGTCATCGCAGGCGCAGCTGCTGCCGTCCATCAACCTTACCGCCACCGGCAGCATGCAGGATCGCACTCTGCCCGACCTGCTGGATAATCCGCTACGCTTATGGAGCCTTGGCGGCAGCATCCTGGCGCCGCTGCTCAACCGCCAGGCGCTGAATGCCCAGGTAGACGTGTCGATGGCCCAGCGCAATCAGGCGTTGTATAGCTACGAAAAAACGGTGCGCGGCGCGTTTAAGGAGGTCAATGACAGCCTTGATGCTATTGGCCGCTACGGGGAGCAGCTGACGGAGCTGCAGGCCCAGGAGGACGTAGCCCGGGAGACGCTGCTCATTGCCCAAAACCGTTATCGCAACGGCTACTCATCCTATCTTGACGTCCTGGACGCCCAGCGTACGCTGTTTTCCACCCAGCTCAGCGTGGTGCAGGTGAAAAACAATCTGCTGCTGGCGCAAGTCGATTTGTACCGGTCGCTGGGAGGCGGCTGGTCTGATTCATCAGGGATGTAATACGGGAAATCTGACATGCAACAACAGTGGTCGGCAGTAGATAATTATCTGGTGGAAGCGTTAATCCCCAACGATCCCTTGCTCAACCAGGTTCTGGAAAATAACCAGCACGCCGGGCTTCCGGCCATCGATGTTGCCGCCAATCAGGGGCAGTTTCTGGCCCTGCTGGTGCGCATGACGGGCGCCAGACGCATCCTCGAGATTGGCACGCTCGGCGGCTACAGCACCATCTGGATGGCCCGGGAATTGCCTGCCGATGGCGAATTAGTCACCCTGGAGGCCGATGCGCACCATGCCGCCGTGGCGCGCGAGAACCTGCGCATGGCGGGCGTGGATAAGCTCGTTGAGGTGCGGGAAGGCCCGGCGCTGGCCACGCTGGAGAAGCTGGGCGACCATCCGCCGTTTGATCTGATCTTTATCGATGCGGATAAGCCGAATAACCCAAACTATCTGCGCTGGGCTTTGCGCTACTCTCGCCCGGGGACGCTGATCATTGGCGATAACGTGGTGCGCGACGGCGAAGTGACCGATCCGCATAGCGCAGATGACCGCGTTCAGGGCGTCAGGGAGTTTATTGCGATGATGGGCAGCGACCCGCGCCTGACGGTAACGGCCCTGCAAACCGTGGGCAGCAAAGGTTGGGACGGGTTCACCCTCGCGTGGGTGAACGCCTGACGCCAACAGATTTCCCCGGCAGCCTGCGCCACCGGGGAATGCAGCGGCTCAGGCCGTAATCTGCTCCATTGCCTGCAGCACCCGCTTGTCGGAAATCGGATAAGGCGTGCCGAGCTGCTGGGCGAACAGGCTGACGCGCAGCTCTTCAATCATCCAGCGAATCTCCTGCACGTCCTCATCCTGGCGACGATTGGGCGGTAGCTTATTCAGCCACTGCTGCCACGCCTGCTGCACGCTCTCCACCTTCAGCATCTGCACGCGGTCGCGGTGCGGGTCGATCGCCATTTTCTCCAGCCGTTTTTCAATCGCCTGCAGATAGCGCAGCGTATCGCCCAGGCGGCGGAAGCCGTTGCCGGTGACGAAGCCGCGATACACCAGCCCACTCATCTGCGATTTAATATCCGACAGCCCCAGCGCCATGGTCATATCGACGCGACCTTTCAGGCGTTTATTGATGTTGAACACCGCGGTCAGGATCTGCTCAACCTGTTTGGCGATCTCCACCACCGTCTCGTTGAGCTCAGCGCGCACTTTTTCATGCAGCGCGGCAAAGCCCTCCTCGCTCCACACCGGGCCACCCGCTTCATCGATCAGCTTATCGACGCCGCAGGAGATACAGTCATCGATCAGATCCAGCACCTTGCCGTAGGGGTTGAAATAGAGCCCCAGCTTGGCTTTATTCGGCAGCTTCTCATGCAGATATTTAATCGGCGATGGGATATTCAACAGCAGCAGGCGGCGCAGGCCGCGCCACATCTCCTGCTGCTGCTCGAGCGGATTATCAAACAGCTTGATGGCCACGCTGTCGCGTTCGTCCACCAGCGCCGGCCAGGCCTTAACTTTATAGTTGCCGCGCTTCTGCTCGTAGCTCTCCGGCAGGCGGCCAAAGCTCCAGATATGTAGCCCGCTCTGCTCGATACCGTCATCGGCGACTGAGGACAGCGTCTCCTGTACCTTGCCTTTCAGGGCATCTTTCAGATCCTGCAGCGAGCGCCCTTCCTGTAGCTTCTTATTTTTGTCGTCCACCACCCGGAAAGTGATTTTCAGGTGATCGGGCACCTGATCCCACTGCCAGGCCTCGCGGTCAATAGTCACGCCGGTCATCCGCCGCAGTTCGCGCTCAAGGGAATCCAGCAGCGGCAGCTCCAGCGGCGTCGCGCGGCCGAGAAACGCTTCCGCGTAGTTTGGCGCCGGGACAAAATTGCGGCGCACCGGCTTCGGCAGCGATTTAATCAGGGCGATAATCAGCTCCCGGCGCAGACCGGGGATCTGCCACTCAAACCCGGCCTCTTCCACCTGGTTGAGCAGCGGCAGCGGAATATGCACCGTCACGCCGTCGGCATCTGCGCCCGGCTCGAACTGATAGGTCAGACGCAGCTTCAGATTGCCCTGGTGCCAGAAGTTCGGATAGTCCAGCTTACTGACCTGCTCCGCGCCTTCTTTAATCAGCATACTTTTTTCAAAGTTAAGCAAATCCGGCGTCTCGCGACTGGCCTGCTTCCACCATTTATCGAAGTGGCGAGCGGAGATGACGTCATGGCTGATGCGCTGGTCGTAGAACTCAAACAGCGTTTCGTCGTCGACAAGAATGTCGCGGCGGCGCGACTTATGCTCCAGCTCTTCAATCTCGTTGCGCAGCTTCAGGTTGTCACGGAAGAAGGCGTGGCGGGTCTGCCAGTCACCCTCCACCAGCGCATGGCGGATAAACAGTTCGCGGCACAGCGCCGGGTCAATCTGGCTGTAGTTGACCTTACGGGCCGCGACGATAGGCAGACCGTAAACGGTGACCTTCTCCGTCGCCATCACCGCGCCCTGCGCGCGCTCCCAGTGCGGTTCGCTGTAAGAACGTTTGAGCAAGTGCTGAGCGACCGGCTCGACCCATTCCGGCTCTATGCGTGCGGCGATACGCCCCCACAGGCGGCTGGTTTCCACCAGCTCGGCGACCATCGTCCATTTCGGCGGCTTTTTAAACAGCCCGGAGCCGGGGAAGATAGAAAAGCGAGCGTTGCGCGCGCCGGTGTATTCCTGCTTATCGGTATCTTTCATACCGATGTGCGACAGCAAACCGGTCAGCAGCGCGGTGTGAATTTCGCGATACTCTGCCGGTTCGCTATTCACCGGCAGGCCGAGCTCTTTAACGACCTGACGCAGCTGAGTGTAGATATCCTGCCACTCGCGCACGCGCAGGTAGTTGAGAAAATCGACCCGGCACTGGCGGCGGAACTGGTTCGAGGAGAGCGCTTTTTGCTGCTCGCCCAGGTAGTTCCACAGGTTGACGAACGCCATGAAGTCGGACTCTTTATCGTGGAAGCGGCGATGCTTCTCATCGGAAGCCTGCTGCTTATCCATTGGCCGCTCGCGCGGGTCCTGAATAGAGAGCGCCGAGGTGATAATCATCGCCTCGCGCACGCAGCCGTGTTTTTGCGCCTCCAGCACCATTCGCGCCAGACGCGGGTCCACCGGCAGCTGGCTGAGCTGGCGCCCCATCGGCGTCAGCTTATAGGCGGTCTGCTGTTCGTCAGTGGTAATCGCCCCCAGCTCTTCCAGCAGACGCACGCCGTCCTGAATATTGCGTTTATCCGGCGCTTCAACGAACGGGAAAGCGGCAATATCGCCGAGTCCGAGCGCGGTCATTTGCAGGATAACCGACGCCAGGTTGGTGCGCAGAATCTCCGGATCGGTAAATTCCGGGCGCGACAGGAAGTCGTCTTCTGAATAAAGACGAATGCAGATCCCGTCAGATACGCGGCCGCAGCGGCCTTTACGCTGGTTGGCCGACGCCTGAGAAACCGGCTCAATCGGCAGACGCTGCACTTTGGTCCGGAAGCTGTAGCGGCTGATGCGCGCGGTACCGGGGTCGATAACGTACTTAATGCCCGGTACGGTCAGCGAGGTTTCCGCGACGTTGGTCGCCAGCACAATTCGCCGCCCGCTATGGGCCTGGAACACGCGGTTCTGCTCGCTATTGGAGAGCCGCGCATACAGCGGCAGCACCTCGGTGTGGCGCAGATTCAGCTTGTTAAGCGCATCGGCGGTATCGCGAATTTCCCGCTCGCCGCTCATAAAAATGAGGATATCGCCAGCGCTTTCACGTCCCAGCTCGTCAACGGCGTCAAAAATCGCCTGCAGTTGATCGCGTTCGGTGTCATCGGCGTCCTCAACGATGGGCCGATAGCGCACCTCAACCGGGAAGGTTCGTCCGGACACTTCGATAATCGGCGCGTTGTTAAAGTGGCGCGAGAAGCGTTCCGGGTCGATGGTCGCTGAGGTAATGATGATTTTCAGATCCGGGCGACGCGGCAGCAGTTCCCGCAAATAGCCGAGCAGGAAGTCGATATTCAGGCTGCGTTCGTGCGCTTCATCGATGATGATGGTGTCGTACTGCATCAGTAGCCGATCCTGCTGGATTTCCGCCAGCAGAATACCGTCGGTCATCAGCTTAACCATCGTATTGTCGCTGACGTGATCGCTGAAGCGAACTTTGTAACCGATGCAGCCGCCTGGTTCCGTTTGCAGCTCCTCGGCAATACGGTTGGCAACGGTACGCGCGGCCAGACGACGCGGCTGGGTATGGCCGATTAAGCCTTTAACGCCGCGTCCCAGCTCCATGCAAATTTTCGGCAACTGGGTGGTTTTCCCCGACCCGGTTTCCCCCGCCACAATCACCACCTGGTGATCGCGAACGGCTTCGAGGATCGCTTGTTTTTTCTGGCTAACCGGCAGGTTATCCGGATAGGAAATCGCTGGCCGCGCGGCTTCGCGCAGCAGGACTCTCCCTGCCGCCTGTTCAATTTCTTGCGCCATCTCCTGCAGAATGGCCTGTTGGGCATCAGGATTTTTAACCTTCTTCACGCCGTGCAGGCGACGGGCAAAGCGCGACTTATCGCGCAGCATCAGGCCATCCAGCTGCGTAAAGAGCTGTGAGAAGGTGAATTTTTGTTGTTCTGTCATAGCGTTATCGGGCAGTGCACTGCCGGGAAAAATCTCTTATGAAATATTGCGCTAGAGTACCACATCCGCGCATTTCGTGCCTTGTTCAAAAAAACTGAATACAGAGTTCGATTTATTGCGCTTTCTCTGTGACATGATTGTGAATACAGTGTCATCAAGCACCAGGGCACAGGCCCGTCAATCACATTAAAAAAGGAAACACCCATGAGCAAAGTATTAGTTCTCAAATCCAGTATTCTGGCAGGGTACTCGCAATCTGGTCAGCTGTCCGACTATTTTGTTGAACAATGGCGTGAAAAACACGCGCAAGACGTTATTACCGTGCGCGACCTGGCTGCAAATCCGATCCCGGTACTGGACGGCGAGCTGGTTGGCGCCCTGCGTCCGAGCGATGCGCCGCTGACGCCGCGTCAGCAGGAAGCGCTGGCGCTGTCCGACGAACTGATCGCTGAACTGCAGGCGAACGATGTGATTGTTATTGCGGCGCCGATGTATAACTTCAACATTCCGACTCAGCTGAAAAATTACTTCGACCTGGTGGCTCGCGCTGGCGTCACCTTCCGCTACACCGAGAAAGGGCCAGAAGGTCTGGTAAAAGGAAAACGTGCGGTGGTCGTCACCAGCCGCGGCGGTATCCATAAAGATACCCCGACCGATCTGGTGACCCCGTATCTCTCTACTTTCCTCGGTTTTATCGGCATCACCGACGTGAACTTCGTCTTTGCTGAAGGCATCGCTTACGGCCCGGAAGTCGCCGCGAAAGCGCAGTCTGATGCGAAAGCCGCTATCGACAGCGTCGTTGCCGCATAAGATGTGCCTCCTCCTGCTTCCCGGCGGGAGGAGAGTTTCACTTTTTCTCGTAGCGCAAATACCCCACCACGCCCCCGCCGCCATCTTTCGGATGATTCACGCCATCGTTGACCTCTAAGCAGGGAAAATCGAAGGGCGACACGCCTGCAATGCACGCCACATTCACCCCGTACTGCTGCGGATTTGAACGCCGCTGATGGAAAGTGTAAATCCCGCATACCGAGCAGAAAAAGTGCACGGCTTCACCGGTGTTAAAGCGATACTCCGTGAGCTTCTCCCGCCCGCGTAAGATATCGATTCCTGAAAGCGGCGCGGAGACCGTAACCGCTCCCCGCATCCGGCAAAATGAACAGTTGCAGCGTCGAGCGGTGTTGAAGCCATCGCTGAGTTCAACGGTAAACGCCACCGCGCCGCAGTGGCATTGAGCGGATAATTTTTCTGCCATGTTTTCCCCTCAGGACGATGACTTTGGCCGTAAATTCTCGTCAAAGACGAGACGCTTTCTGTCCGGCTCGGCTTCTTTTAGCGGTTCCACCTGATGCAGCGTCTGCTTGCAGCGCTCCACCAGCATCTGATACTCCCGCGTTCCCTGCTTTTTCCAGGCCAGCTCCTGTTCGCTTAACGCGCGGATGGCTTTGGCCGGACTGCCGACAATCAGATGGTTGGCGGGCATTTCGGCGTTGGCTTTCACAAAGGCTGAGGCGCCGACAATGCTATTCTCCCCAATCCTGGCACCGTCAATAATCACCGCGCTCATGCCCACCAGCGCGTTGCGGCCGATGGTACAGCCGTGCAGAATCGCACCGTGGCCGATATGTCCCTCCTCCTCCACGACCGTATCCTGGCCGGGAAAACCGTGCATCACGCAATTATCCTGGATGTTAGCGCCATCCTTCACCACAATGCGGCCAAAGTCGCCGCGCAGGCTGGCGTTAGGCCCGACGTAGACCCCTTTGCCGAGGATCACGTCGCCAATCAGCACGGCGGTGGGATGAACATAGCTCTCGTCCGGTACAACCGGCGTCATACCGTCAATCTGATAAATGGGCATAGTGCCTCCTTATACGCCCGACAGCCCGCCGAAGCGCTGGAAATAGAGCGGCCCCGGCGCGGGAAGTTCCCCCACCGAGCTTTCGCCCTTCTCGCCGACAAACGCCAGCGCGCCGTGCGCAACGCGTTGATAAATATTGATGCACAGCTGGCGCGCGGTTTGTCCGGCCCAGTGCGCGGGGAGCAGTTCTTCGGGCAGCAGCGGATCCTTAAGCACCACCCGGCGGTAGAAGTGAATCAGCAGTAGTTGAATGTGAAAGCAGCGTTCGGGCGTCAGTTCTGCGGGCTCGCAGTCGCGAAGCAGCGGCAGCAGAGGACGAAACAACTTGATAAACGTCTCATACATCGCGTTCTGTTCGGTGAGATGCCAGCACTCTTCAACGCGGGCGCGCAGCGCCGCCCGGGAGAGCGCCAGCGGGGAGTGGGCTTCGAAGCAGATGACATTTTCCGCCACGCCCGCTTCGTGCAGCAGAGATTGCACATCCGCCAGCTTTTGCGACGGTGAAGCCAGCAGGCTCGGCGCCAGCGCGCCAAATCCCTGCCATAGCAGCTGTTTTTTGACCTCCGCCAGCGTGCTCTTCTCAAGCCCTTCCGACAGTAGCAGTAGCCAGGTGCCGTCCCATTCCGGGGCGCTGGCGCGATAGATTTTATGTTCGGCGCGGCGAGTCAAGCGCAGGCCTTTGTCGCTGAGACGGTAGAAGCTTCGGCGGCCAATGCGCACCACGTCGAGCCACTCTTCTTTATTCAGGCGGAACAGCGCAGTACGCACGAATCGTTCGCCGAAGCCCAGCCCTTCCAGCAGCGCCGCTACGCTGCCGAGCCAGACCTCCCCACCACGTTGGAGCAAGGCGTCGCCGTATAAAGAAGCAATAAGCGAGGTTCCACTGATGGGCATCGTTTCCGTGGCCTGTTGAATAAAGGTATCGAGTTTACTCATCTGATTCATTCTGTTGTTATTTTTGTCCTTTTTGAATCATAGCACAGGAAATCCCGGAGGCGGTGCTGGCGCACCTGTCCGGGCTACCGGCCCACAGACGGCGATGAACACGTAGCCCGGCTAAGCGCAGCGCAAGCCGGGGAGAGCATCTGAAGCCATGTTGGATACGGCTTCCCGGAGGCGGTGCTGGCGCACCTGTCCGGGCTACCGGCCCGCAGACGGCGATGAACACGTAGCCCGGCTAAGCGCAGCGCAAGCCGGGGAGAGGCCGAGCTGATACATCAATCCCGGCACACTCCCCGGGTCGCGGCGTAAACGCCTTACCCGGGCTACCCCTGTCCGGGCCAGGGAGTTGTGTCGTCGTGTAGCCCGGACAGGCGCAATGCGCCGCCTCCGGGAGAAAACGTTATCCGTTAGCGGCAACCTTGCGCAGGTCGAACACGCGACAGGCCTTGCCCTCGGAACGCGGGATGCTACCGCAGTTGACGATGCTGATATCGGTCGAGATCCCCACCATCGACTTGATCCGATGACGCAACTGATGGCAAATCTGACAGCGCTGCTCGTGGTTCAGCGCCAGACCGCTCTCTTTTAGCTCCACGCGCACCGAAAGTGAATCAAGATGGCCCCGGCGATTAACTTCCAGCTGATAGTGCGGTGCCAGATGTTCGAACTTGAGGATCTCCTCTTCCAGCTGCGACGGGAAGACGTTTACGCCGCGAATAATCAGCATATCGTCGCTGCGTCCGCTAATGCGATCCATCCGACGCATGGTACGGGCGGTGCCCGGCAGCAGACGCGTCAGGTCGCGGGTGCGATAGCGGATCACCGGCAGCGCTTCTTTGGTCAGGGTAGTGAACAGCAGCTCGCCGTGTTCGCCGTCCGTCAGCGGCGTACCGTTGTCCGGATTCACCACTTCAGGGTAGAAATGGTCTTCCCAGATCGTCGGACCGTCGGCGGTCTCCAGACACTCCATCGCCACCCCCGGCCCCATCACCTCCGACAGACCGTAGATATCCAGCGCCGAAATACCCAGTCGGCGCTCGATTTCCGCCCGCATCGCATGGGTCCACGGCTCCGCGCCGAACACGCCCACCCGCAGGGAGCAGCCGCTGGCATCGCCGCCCATCTGGCGTTCCAGCTCTTCAATCAGGTTCAGACAATAGGACGGAGTGACCATGATCATATCCGGCTGAAAATCGCGGATTAGCTGAGCTTGTTTTTCGGTTTGCCCGCCGGACATGGGAATGACCGTCGCGCCTAAACGCTCCGCGCCGTAGTGAGCGCCGAGACCGCCGGTAAACAGCCCGTAACCATAGGCAACATGAATTTTGTCTTTCGCCGTCCCGCCCGCCGCGCGCAGGGAGCGTGCGACAATATTGGCCCAGTTATCAATATCGTTTTGCGTATAGCCCACCACCGTCGGCTTGCCGGTGGTGCCCGAAGACGCATGGATGCGCACCACCTGCTCCATCGGCACCGCAAAAGTATCAAACGGATAGTTGTCGCGCAGATCCTGTTTGGTGGTACAGGGAAACTTACTCAGATCGCTCAGTTCGTGAAAATCGTCAGGATGAACGCCCGCCGCATCAAATTTACGGCGATACATCGGCACGTTCTCATACGCATGCTTAAGGGTCCACTTCAGACGCTGGGTTTGCAGGGCCTGTAGCTCGTCGCGCGATGCGGTTTCAATCGGGTCTAATTGAGTTATCGTTGTCATTTTGTAGGGTACTCGCAGGTAGATTCGCTCACACTCGCTCAAGGATCATGGCAATGCCCTGACCCACGCCAATACACATCGTACACAGCGCATAGCGCCCGCTGCGGCGCTGCAGCTCCAGGCTGGCGCTTAATGCCAGCCGGGCGCCGCTCATTCCCAACGGATGGCCTAAGGCGATGGCGCCGCCGTTGGGATTAACATGGGGGGCATCGTCCGCCAGCCCCAGCTGTCTGAGCACGCCCAACGCCTGAGCGGCAAAGGCTTCATTCAGCTCAATCAAGTCCATGTCGTTAATGTTCAGCCCGGCGCGTTCCAGCGCTTTACGTACCGCCGGAACCGGCCCCAGCCCCATAAATTTCGGCTCGACGCCCGCCGTCGCCATGGCCACAATGCGCGCCCGGGGCGTCAGCCCCTGGACGATGGCCTGCTGCGAGCTTGCGATAATCAGCGCCGCGGCGCCGTCGTTGACGCCGGAGGCATTTCCCGCGGTCACTACGCCGCCCTGGCGGAACGGCGTTTTTAGCCGCGAAAGCTGTTCAATGGTGGTGTCCGCTCGCGGATGCTCGTCGTCACGCACGACGTTTACCGCCCCTTTACGGCCGATAATGTCGACCGGCACGATCTCCTGCGCCAGAATACCGTCGCGCTGAGCCTGCGCCGTCCGCTGCTGGCTGCGGAAAGCGAAAGCGTCCTGATCGGCGCGGCTGATATTTAACAATTCAGCTACATTCTCCGCCGTTTCCGGCATGCTGTCAGTGCCAAATTGCCGCTGCATGAGCGGGTTCACAAAACGCCAGCCGATGGTGGTATCAAACAGCTCGGCCTGGCGCTGATACGGGGCGCTGGCCTTCCCCATCACGAACGGCGCCCGCGACATGGACTCAACGCCGCCGGCGATCATCACATCCGCCTCTCCGGCTTTGATGGCGCGGGCCGCGAAGCCGATGGCGTCCAGACCGGAGCCGCACAGGCGGTTAATGGTGGTACCGGGTACGCTGTGGGGATAGCCCGCCAATAGCGTCGCCATATGGGCCACGTTACGGTTGTCTTCACCGGCCTGGTTGGCGCAGCCGAGAATCACATCATCAATCGATGCCGGGTCGAACTTAGGGTTACGGCTCAGTAGCTCGCGCAGCGGGATGGCGGCCAGGTCATCGGCGCGCACGCTGGCCAGCGCCCCGCCGTAGCGGCCAATCGGCGTGCGGATCCCGTCACAAATATAAGCGTCGCGCATCAGACTTCTCCTGTGATTGTGCCGCCGATGCGGTGCGATTTACCGCGAAACAAGGCAACAACTTTTTGCTGTTGATTGACAATTTCGATGTCATAGACCCCGGTCAGCTTGCCCTGATGCTTGACTCTCGCCGTCGCGGTCAGCAGCTCACCGACAAAGGCCGGGCGCAGAAAATCGATGCTCGCCGCCGACGCGACCGCCGCCAGCCCCTGGCTGTTGCAGGCGTAAGCGAAGGCGGTATCGGCGAGCGAAAACAGCTGCCCGCCGTGGCAGGTATGATGGCCATTGAGCATGTTCGCGGTAACCGCCATGGACATCTGCGCGTAACCGTCATCCATCTCGATAATCTTGATCCCCAGCGCTTGCGCGCAGTTATCGTTCTCATACATCGCACGGGCGTTACGCCAGGCTTCATTGCTCATGATGTTTCTCCATCAGCGCCTTCTGACGCAGCAGGGAACAGGGCCGATAGCGCTCCTCGCCGTAGTGCTGTTGTAGGTTCTCCAGCAGCCGCAGTACCCGGCCCCAGCCAAGTGATTCCCCCCACGCCAGCGGACCGCGCGGGTAGTTAACGCCCAGGCGCATGGCGGTATCGATATCCTCGGCGCCGGCAACGCCTTTTTGCAGCGCATCCAGCGCTTCGTTAACCAGCATCGCCACCGTGCGCCACACCAGCAGCCCGGGATAGTCGGCGATCTGCAGCACCTTTTTGCCCTGCTGCTGAAAATAGAAAATGGCTTTGTCGGTCGCCGCCTGTGAGGTCGTTTCCGCGCTGGCCAGCACCACCGTTTCGCCCGCGCTATGGTCGTAGACCACCACCGGACGGCCGTGCTGGATGCTTAATGCCAGGGCGGTTTCGCCGGTCGTTTCCAGCAGCAGCACCTCGTCCAGCTCGGTGACAACGTCACTTTTAATGCGCTTTGCTGCGCGTTCTGCTGATACGGCGGCCAGCGCCAGCTCAGGCTGCGCTTCGCCAGGCCAGCAGTAGACCCCCTGCCCGCTCTTTTTGCCCAGCCGTCCGGCCAGAACCAGCTCCTGCTGCTGCAGCGATGGCAGATAGCGGCGGTCCTGCCAGAAGGCGTTAAACACCGAACAGGTCACCGCAAAGTTAACGTCCTGGCCTATCAGGTCGGTCAACGCCAGCGGCCCCATGGGAAAACCGCCGCCGTCGCGCAGAGCGGCGTCAATCACCTCCGGCGCGGCAACCTGCTCCTCCAGCGCTCGCCACGCTTCGGCATAAAAAGGACGCGCCACGCGGTTGACGATAAAACCGGGCGTCGAACGGCAGCGAACCGGCTGTTTTCCCCAGGCGCAGACCCGCTGGCAGAGCTGTTCAACGACTTCCGCCGAGGTCGCCAGGCCGCTGACCACTTCGACCAGCTTCATCACCGGGGCCGGGTTAAAGAAGTGCAGCCCGGCAACCCGCTCCGGGTGCGCGACTCCAGCGGCGATGGCGGTGATCGATATCGACGACGTGTTGCTGACTAGCAGCGTTGACGGGGAGCAGATTTCAGCCAGCTGTTTGAACAGCGCTTTTTTCACGTCCAGGCGCTCGGAGGCAGCTTCAATAACCAGCTCCGCGCGGGCTAAAGCGCTCAGATCCTCAGCCGGAGACAGACGCGTCAGCAGCGCCTCAGCCTGGCCAGCCGCCAGCTTGCCGCGGCTGACGCGGGAGGCCAGACGTTGACCAATACCGTCGATGGCGCGAACCACCGCCTCAGGATCGATGTCGAAAATCAGTACCGGATGCCCGGCGGCGGCGGCCACCTCGGCAATGCCGGCGCCCATGGTGCCGCTGCCTATTACCGCAACGGTAGGTAACGTTTTGCTCATCGGCTATTTCCCGCTGAATTGAGGTGGACGCTTCGCGAGGAAGGCGCTGACGCCTTCGCGATAGTCGGCGCTGCGTCCGGCCAGGCGCTGATAATCGCGCTCAAGATCGAGCTGCTGATCCAGAGTTTGGGTTTCCGCAAGCTGAAGCGCCTTCTTAATCAGACCGAGGCCATAAGATGGCTGGGCGGCCAGATGACGGGCCAGCGCCAGGCCGGTGTCTTTCAGCTCGGCATCGTCCACCACCTGCCAGATCATCCCCCACTGTGCGGCCTGCTCTGCGCTCAGGCTGTCGCCCAGCAGCGCCAGCCCCATCGCCCTCGCCCGTCCCGCCACGCGCGGCAGAAACCAGCTGCCGCCGCAGTCCGGCACCAGACCAAGCTTGCTGAACGCCATCACGAATTTCGCCGAACGCGCCGCCAGCACGATATCGCAGCCCAGCGCCAGCGTAGCTCCCGCACCTGCCGCGACCCCGTTCACCGCACAAATCACCGGCTTCGGCAGCGCCGCCAGACGGCGCACCAGCGGGTTATAGAAACGCTCAACCGAGAGCCCGAGATCCGGCGCCGGCCCGCTGGGGTCGACGTTACGGTCATTTAAATCCTGCCCGGCGCAAAAACCGCGCCCCGCACCGGTCACCAGCAGGCAGCGTATGCTGTCGTCGCGTTCGGCCTGTTTCAGGCACGCCGCCAGCTGCTGGTGCATCAGGTCGTTAAAACTGTTCAGTCGGTCCGGGCGATTAAGGGTAATCGTCATCACGCCCTGTTCTGTTTCGCTGAGAATGAAAGCTTCCACGATTAGCGTCCTTTAAATTCCGCAGTACGTTTATGGAGAAAGGCGTCGATGCCTTCGCGACGGTCTTCAGTCGCGCTCAGCAAAGTAAATAACTGGCGTTCCTGCTGAATCCCGGCCTGCAGGCTGACCTCCTGCGACAACCGTAAGGCCTGTTTAGCCGCGCGCAGCGCCAGCGGCGAGTGGCGGGCCACGGTTGCTGCCAAAGCGAGTGCATATTCATCGGTGAGCGCTGGCGGATAAACCTCGCTTACCAGCCCCGCCCGCAGCGCCTGCCTGGCATCGATGCTTTCGCCGCTCAATATCATCCGGCTGGCCAGCGCTTTACCGACGCTGCGGATCAGGCGCTGGGTCCCGCCCGCGCCCGGCATAATACCGAGGGTGATTTCCGGCAGGCCAAAACGGGCGTTATCGCCGGCGACTATCAGGTCGCAGAGCAGCGCCAGTTCGCATCCGGCGCCGAGGGCATAGCCGTTTACCGAGGCGATCAGCGGTTTGTTGAAGGCGTCGATACGCGCCCACAGCCGCGGTCGAATATCATCGAGGGTGGCAGGCAGATCTTTTTCCGCCATTTCGTTCAGGTCAGCCCCTGCGGCAAAAAAGCGTTGATTACCGCTAATGACGCAGACGCCGACCGTCGGGTCCAGCGCCGCCGCGTCGAGCACGTCGGCAATTTGCGTCAGCAGCGCGTTATTCAGCGCGTTGCGCGCCTGCGGGCGATTAAGCGTCAGCTGGAGGACGCGCGCGTGACGAGCAATTAACAGTTCGCTCATGCCATCCCCCGCGCGTCGAAATCGACGATCACATCGCCGCTGGTGGGCAGCGACTGGCAGCTCAGCACGTAACCTGCCGCCACTTCGTCGGCTTCGAGGCCGTAGTTAGCAGCCATCGCTACCTCGCCGCGCAGGACTTTGCATTTACAGGTGGCGCAGACTCCGCCTTTGCAGGCAAACGGCAGATCCGCCCCCTGGCGTAGCGCGGCGTCAAGGATGCTGTCATCCTCTGCGCTGAGGGCGATGGTTCTGTCGCGGCCGTCCTGACGGATTGTGACTGTGCGCCCCTCCGCCTGGACGCCGGTGGCCCGCTTGACGCTGCTGCCCGGGGTATTAAAGCGCTCCAGATGGATCGCTTTCTCCGGTATGCCCAGTTCGCGCAGGGCCATCTCCGCTTCATCCATCATCGCCGCCGGCCCGCAGATAAAGGCGCGCTCAAAGCGGCTGAAATCCAGCAGACGGGCGGCCAGCGCGCGTAGCTTGTCGCCATTGATGCGCCCCTGCAGCAGATCGCTGTCCATCGCCTCCTGGCTGAACAGATGCACCACCTGCAGGCGTTGCGGATAGCGGTCTTTCAGGTCGGCCAGCGCCTGGCGGAACATCATGCTATGGCTGCTGCGGTTGCCGTAAATCAGGGTGAAACGGCTGTCGAGTTCGGTGGCGAGGGTGGCGTCGATAATCGCCATCATCGGCGTAATACCTGAGCCAGCGGCAATCGCCAGGTAGTCCGCGCTGCGCCCGGCCTGCGGCTGGTAGCCAAAGTGGCCCTGCGGCACCATCACCTCCAACGCCATCCCTTGTTGAATGTCGTTCTGGGCATAGCGTGAGAAGCGTCCGCCGTCGATGGCCTTGACCGCCACGCTGATTTCCCCCGGCGTGCGGCTGCGGCAAATGGAGTAGCAGCGACGCAGCTCTTCCCCGCCAAGGCGGGCTTTTAATGTCAGATGCTGGCCCGGACGGAAGGCGTATGCGTTTCGCAGCGCGTCGGGAATGGCAAAGGTGATGGTCACCGCATCGCGGGTTTCCGGCTCCACTTTCGCCACGGTAAGCGAATGAAATGTCGTCATCGCAACCTCAAATACATTTAAAGTAATCAAAGGGTTCCCGGCAGCTGTCGCAGCGATACAGCGCTTTGCAGGCCGTGGAACCGAATTCGCTAATCAGCGAGGTATGGCGGCTGGCGCAGCGCGGGCAGACCACCTCCTCCGGCATATGGGCATGGCAGGCATGACCCTGCGGCGGACTGATGCCGTACTGGCGCAGACGTTCACGCGCCTCCGGCCCCATCCAGTCAGTAGTCCACGGCGGGTCCAGCTGCAGCACGATATGCACCGGCGCGTAGCCGTTTTCCGTCATTGCCGCGCGGATTTCTCCCAACAGATGTTCGGTCGCCGGGCAGCCCGAGTAGGTTGGCGTAAAGCCAATCACCCAGCCATCGCCGCGGCGATCCACGCTGCGCACCATGCCGAGGTCGGTAATCGTCAACACCGGAACTTCCGGGTCGGGAATGGCGCTTAATACCTCCCAGACGGCGTGGATCTCCGGGGGAGCGATATCAACCAGACGTTGCATAACCACCTCCTGCTACCACTGCTGGCCGGGATACGCGCGCTGTAAATACTGCATCTCCGCCAGCAGCGGCCCGAGATGCTCGCTGTGCAGCCCCTGTTTACCGCCGCTGCGGAAGGCCGCTTCTTGCGGGATCTGTAAACCGGAGTCGATCAGCGCCGTATGTACCGCACTCTGCCATTCGCCCTGCAGTTCGCGTGGGTCTACGGCGATGCCCTGCGCGCTCAGCTCAATCTCCAGCTCATCGGCCTGGAACAGCTCGCCGGTAAAGCGCCACAGATTATCGACTGCGCTTTGCATTCTCTGCGCCGAAAGCGCCGTGCCGTTGCCCAGGCGCTCCAGCCAGCCACGGCTAAAGCGCTGGTGGTAGCGCACTTCTTTTAACGCTTTGGCGGCGATGGCGGCGAGCTGCGTATCGCGACTGCCGACCAGGCGGCTGAACAGCGCTACGTGCCAGACATCGATAAAAAACTGGCGAGCAAGGGTGTCGGCAAAGTTGCCGTTGGGCTGCTCCGCCAGCAGCAAATTGCGAAACTGACGCTCGTCGCGGCCAAAGGCCAGGGTGTCTTCATCGCCGCTGCCAGCCAGTTCAGCGGCATAGCTGAGGAAATTGCGCGCCTGCCCCAGCAGGTCGAGACCGATATTGGCCAGCGCCAGATCGATCTCCAGCTCCGGCGCATGTCCGCACCACTCGCCCAGACGCTGGGCCAGCACCAGGCCGTTATCGCCGAGGCGCAGAGCATAAGCTGCAACGGGATTATCGTTTTTCATCGTCGCCTCACATATGTTCCATGCCGTCGGGCACGGTGTAGAAGGTGGGATGGCGATAGACTTTGCTCTCCGCTGGATCGAAAAATTCACCGCGCTCTTCAGGCTGCGAGGCAACGATTTCGCTGGCCTTCACCACCCAAATCGAACAGCCTTCGCTGCGGCGGGTATAGGCATCGCGGGCATTTTCCAGCGCCATCTGATCATCGGCGGCGTGCAGACTGCCGACGTGGCGGTGCGACAGTCCCTGTTTGCTGCGAACGAACACTTCATATAAAGGCCAATAGTTATTGCTCATCTTTCTTCTCCTTATGCGGCGTCGCGAGCCTGCTGTTTTTGCGCATGCGCCAGCGCGGCTTCCCGCACCCATGCGCCCTCTTCCCACGCCTTGCGTTTAGCGGCCAGACGTTCGTGGTTGCAGATCCCGCGTCCGGCAATGACCTCGTTAAATTCCTGCCAGTCGATGGCGCCAAAGCGGTAGTGGCCGGTGGCTTCATCCCGCTGTAAATCCGGGTCGGGTACGGTCATGCCGAGGATTTCCACCTGCGGAATGGTGTTATCGACAAAGCGCTGGCGCAGCTCATCGTTGGAGTGACGCTTGATTTTCCAGGCCATGCTGCGGGCGCTGTTTGGCGAGTTATCATCGTTCGGACCGAACATCATCAGCGCCGGCCACCAGAAACGGTTGATGGCGTCCTGCAGCATCTGCCGCTGCGCGTCGCTACCCTGCGCCAGCGCCATGCAGGCTTCGAATCCCTGGCGCTGATGAAAGCTCTCCTCTTTGCAGATCTTGACCATCGCCCGGGCATAGGGTCCGTAGGAGGTACGGCACAGCGCCACCTGATTGACGATGGCCGCGCCGTCCACCAGCCAGCCGATTACGCCGATGTCCGCCCAGCTCAGGGTCGGGTAGTTGAAGATGGAGGAGTACTTCATCTTGCCGTCGAGCATCTTCTGATACAGATCTTCGCGGGCGCAGCCGAGGGTTTCCGCGGCGCTGTAGAGGTACAGACCGTGCCCGGCTTCATCCTGCACTTTCGCCAGCAGAATCGCTTTGCGGCGCAGGGTTGGCGCGCGAGTTATCCAGTTGCCCTCCGGCAGCATGCCGACGATTTCCGAATGCGCGTGCTGACCAATCTGGCGGATCAGCGTTTTGCGGTAGGCTTCCGGCATCCAGTCCTGCGGTTCGATGGCCGTCTCCTGCGCGATGCGCTGGTCAAAGCGTTGTTCTTCTGTCACGTCATCACCTTTTATGATTCCAATAAATTCGACTATAAATAATTTTCGAATCACTTTGTTTTATAAAAGTTACATTCAGGTTAAATAAAACCACAAATTTTGTTTGTTCTTTTTGTGATAGCTACCGCAAAAGCTTTTGTAAACCTCATAAATAACAATATATTAAGTGCCAAACGCAGATCGCCACCGATCACAATGTTAATAAATTATTAAATACAGGCTTGCTTTTTATGATTCACCAAAGAACTATTTATAGATATTTCACGTAACACATCTGGAGATGAAACATGCAGCAGTTAGCCAGCTACTTGTCCGGCACGTGGCAGACCGGCCGGGGCCACGCGCGCACTATCCATCACGCCATCAGCGGCGAAGCGCTATGGGAAGTCACCAGCGAGGGTCTGGATATGGCGCAGGCGCGACGCTTCGCGATTGAGCGCGGCGGCAAAGCGCTGGAGGCGATGACCTTTATTGAGCGCAGCGCAATGCTGAAGGCGGTCGCCAGATATTTGCTGGAGCAGAAGGCGGCGTTGTATACAATCTCTGCCGAAACCGGCGCTACCCGTGCCGACAGCTGGGTGGATATCGAAGGGGGCATTGGCACCCTTTTCACCTACGCCAGTCTTGGCAGCCGCGAGCTGCCGGACGATACCCTGTGGCCGGAAGATGAGCTGATTCCGCTATCAAAACAGGGAGGCTTCGCCGCCCGCCACGTGCTGACCTCGAAGTCCGGCGTGGCAGTGCATATCAACGCTTTTAACTTTCCCTGCTGGGGCATGCTGGAAAAGCTGGCGCCCACCTGGCTTGCCGGGATGCCCGCCATCATCAAACCGGCTACCGCTACCGCGCAGCTGACTCAGGCGATGGTTAAAATGATTGTCGATAGCGGACTGGTGCCGGTGGGCGCAATCAGCCTGATCTGCGGTGGCGCGGGCGATCTGCTCGACCATCTCGATAGCCAGGATGTTGTTACCTTTACCGGCTCGGCCCATACCGGACAGCAGCTGCGGGTGCATCCCAACCTGGTCGCGAAGTCCATTCCCTTCACCATGGAAGCGGATTCGCTAAACTGTTGCGTACTCGGTGACGACGTCACGCCGGAGCAGCCGGAGTTCGCGCTGTTCATTCGCGAAGTGGTACGAGAAATGACGGCGAAGGCCGGGCAAAAGTGCACCGCCATCCGCCGTATTATCGTGCCGCAGGCACAGGTGAAAGCGGTGAGCGACGCGCTGGTTGCGCGCCTGCAAAAAGTGGCGTTCGGTGACCCGGCGCAGGAAGGCGTGAAGATGGGCGCGCTGGTCAACCACGAACAGCGTCAGGACGTACAGGATAATGTAAACCGTCTGATCGAAGCGGGATGTGAAGTGTTGCTGGGTGGTCGCGCGGATCTCAACGCCGCGGGCGCATTCTTCCCGCCGACGCTACTGTTCTGCCCGCAGCCGGATGAGACCCCGGCGGTACACGCCATTGAAGCGTTCGGCCCCGTGGCTACTCTGATGCCCTATCAGAGCGTCGAGCATGCGATGGCCCTGGCGCGGGCCGGTGAAGGTAGCCTGGCAGGCACGCTGGTCACCGCCAGCGGAAAACTGGCGCGCGCGTTTATTCTCGGCGCCGCCCGCGCCCACGGACGAATTCAGGTACTGAACGAAGAGTCTTCCGCAGAGTCCACCGGCCACGGCTCCCCGCTGCCGCAGCTGGTACACGGCGGTCCGGGGCGCGCCGGCGGCGGTGAAGAGCTGGGCGGCCTGCGGGCGGTGAAGCACTATATGCAGCGCACCGCGATTCAGGGTAGCCCGACGATGCTCGCCGCCATCGGCCAGCAGTGGGTGCGCGGCGCGCAGGTGGTGGAAGACCGCATTCACCCGTTCCGCAAATATTTCGAGGAGATCCAGCCGGGCGACAGCCTGTTGACTCCGCGCCGCACGCTGACCGAGGCGGATATCGTCAACTTCGCCTGCCTGAGCGGCGATCACTTTTACGCCCATATGGATAAGATTGCCGCGGCGGAGTCGATTTTCGGCGAACGCGTGGTGCACGGCTACTTCCTGATTTCCGCCGCTGCCGGGCTGTTTGTTGACGCCGGGGTCGGCCCGGTGATCGCCAACTACGGGATGGAGAATCTGCGCTTCATCGAGCCGGTGAAGCCGGGCGATACCATCCAGGTACGCCTGACCTGCAAGCGTAAAACGGTGAAACGTCAGCGCAACGCTGAAGAGAAAGCGACCGGCGTCGTTGAGTGGGCGGTAGAGATTTTTAATCAGCACCAGCAGGCGGTCGCCCTCTACTCCATTCTGACCCTGGTGGCCCGCCAGCAGGGGGATTTTGCCGGGTAAATATTAGAAATTCTCCCATCTTTATCGCCATCTTCATGCCTCTGCGGAGGCATTTTTTATAACTGGCAAAACTGACAAACAACCTGGCAAAAGCAGGCAAACGCCCCGGCGCTGACCGCTGTTAGGTTAACGATAGACAAGCCGACATTCGCAGCGGCACTGCACAACACAACAATAAGGTGAGGTCTCAATGGCGATTCTTTCTCCCCGCAAAACGGCTCTGGCGCTGGCTGTCGCCCTGTTTTGCGCCTGGCAAGGCCCGGCGTTCGCCCACGGCGGCGAAGCCCATATGGTCCCGATGGATAAAACCCTGCAGGATTTCGGCGCAGACGTTCAGTGGGATGACTACGCGCAGATGTATACCCTGATCAAAGACGGCGCTTACGTGAAGGTTAAACCGGGGGCGAAAACGGCCATCGTCAATGGTAAAACCCTGGAGCTGCAGGTGCCGGTAGTGATGAAAGACGGCAAAGCATGGGTTTCTGACACCTTTATTAACGACGTTTTTCAGTCCGGTCTTGACCAGACCTTCCAGGTGGAAAAACGCCCGCATCCGCTGAATTCGCTGTCAGCGGCGGAAATCAGCGCAGCGGTCGCTATCGTTAAAGCCGCGGCGGATTTCAAACCTAATACTCGCTTTAGCGAAGTCTCCCTGCGCGAGCCCGATAAAGCCGCCGTCTGGGCCTTTGCTCTTCAGGGCACACCGGTCGACGCCCCTCGCGCTGCCGACGTGATTATGCTCGATGGCAAGCACGTCATTGAAGCCGTAGTCGATCTCCGGAATAAGAAGGTCCTCTCATGGACGCCGATTAAAGAGGCCCACGGCATGGTACTGCTGGACGATTTCGCCAGCGTGCAGAACATCATCAATGCCAGCAGCGAATTTGCCGAAGTGTTGAAAAAACGCGGCATCGATGACCCAAGCAAGGTGGTCACCACGCCGTTAACCGTCGGCTATTTCGACGGCAAAGATGGCCTCAAGCAGGATGCGCGGCTGCTGAAAGTGGTCAGCTATCTTGACGTTGGCGACGGTAACTACTGGGCGCATCCGATTGAAAATCTGGTCGCGGTAGTCGACCTCGAACAGAAGAAGATTATTAAAATTGAAGAAGGTCCGACGATCCCGGTACCGATGGCAGCCCGCCCCTATGACGGGCGCGACCGCGTGGCACCGAAGGTTAAACCCCTCGATATCATCGAGCCGGAAGGCAAAAACTACACCATTACCGGCGATGTGATCCACTGGCAAAACTGGGATTTCCACCTGCGCATGAACTCCCGCGTTGGGCCGATTCTCTCCACCGTGACATATAACGATAACGGCAAGAAACGTCAGGTGATGTACGAAGGATCGCTCGGTGGAATGATCGTGCCCTACGGCGACCCGGACGTGGGCTGGTACTTTAAGGCCTATCTCGATTCCGGCGACTACGGCATGGGCACCCTGACCTCACCTATCGTCCGCGGTAAAGACGCGCCGTCCAACGCGGTCCTGCTGGATGAAACCATCGCCGACTATACCGGCACACCCACTACCATTCCGCGCGCGATCGCTATTTTCGAACGCTACGCCGGGCCGGAGTATAAACATCAAGAGATGGGCAAGCCGAACGTCAGTACCGAGCGCCGCGAACTGGTGGTGCGCTGGATCAGTACCGTCGGCAACTACGACTATATCTTTGACTGGGTATTCCACGAAAACGGCACAATCGGCATTGACGCCGGAGCCACCGGCATCGAAGCGGTTAAAGGCGTGAAAGCGAAGACTATGCATGACCCGAGCGCCAAAGAGGACACCCGCTACGGCACGCTGATTGACCATAATATTGTCGGCACCACCCACCAGCATATTTATAACTTCCGCCTCGATCTTGACGTTGACGGAGAGAACAACACGCTGGTGGCCATGGACCCGGAAGTGAAGCCGAATACCGCCGGCGGCCCGCGCAGCAGCACCATGCAGATCAATCAGTACACGATTGATAGCGAGCAGAAAGCGGCGCAGAAATTTGACCCGGGCACCATCCGTCTGCTAAGCAATACCACCAGGGAAAACCGGATGGGTAATCCGGTGTCGTATCAGATTATCCCTTACGCGGGCGGCACGCATCCGGTCGCTACCGGGGCAAAATTTGCCCCTGATGAGTGGATTTACCATCGCCTGAGCTTTATGGATAAACAGCTGTGGGTCACCCGCTATCATCCGACCGAACGCTTCCCGGAAGGTAAGTACCCTAACCGTTCAATTCACGACACCGGCCTCGGCCAGTACGCGAAAGATGATGAATCCCTGGACAACCACGATGATGTCGTGTGGATCACCACCGGTACCACCCACGTGGCCCGCGCCGAGGAGTGGCCGATTATGCCGACCGAGTGGGCGCATGCGCTGCTGAAACCGTGGAACTTCTTTGACGAGACGCCGACGCTTGGCGAGAAGAAGGAGTAAGGTGGCTTAGACGCTAAACGGCGATAAAACCAGGGTCTGGGGCTATCGCCGTTCTCAGCTTATTCAGAAGAATGCCCTGCCGCTCCGCTCTCCTGAGCTCATTAAGGGACGGCACCATAATCAGCCCGGCAGCTTTAATGCGGGAGTGAATTAGCCCGGGCGGCTAAGGGCCGGGGCGAACGGTAGCAGCCGTAAACGATATTGAGCGAGTTCGCCGCAAACGCCGCATTTCATCGCCAGGCTTTATCAATGCTCAAACCGTTAAATGGGTTAAGTGAAGTCCCTAAGGTTCATTTACGAACTTATCGGCTTCAGGAGAATAGCGCTGATAAACGCATGCCAGCTTATGCCCGTCAGGATCGCGCAGATAAGCAACATAAAAGTCGGGTCCGTATGCGGGACGTGTACCTGGCTCGCCTTCACTCTCCCCTCCCGCAAGGAGACCTGCTGCATGGAATCGTCTGACAATGTCAGCATTATCTGCATGAAATGCGAACATTGTCCCGTTTCCCGCCGTTGCGGGATGGCGGTCAAAAGGAGGACAGATGCAGAAGTTGAATACCTCATCCGGATTATTTTCATCTCCCCACATTGCCCAGCTTTCTGTCCAGGCAGGCAATCGCGAGTAGCCAAGAACCTTAAAAATAGCGTCATAAAAGTCCACGGCGCGCTGAAAGTTATTTGTACCTATAGTGATATAAGCCAGCATCTTATTGCATCCTCTTTGCCCTTTTCCCGAACATATAGTACAGCACATTAAGAATACATTTTACCCGCACAACCATAACGCGGGAGTTCATGGATGCTGGTGGGCGGCCTGGTGCCAGAAGCCGAAGTTTATACTCTGAAAGCTAAACGCTGTGGAGAGACATTAAGAGAGTAAGAAGGTCGATTCTATTAATGAAAAAAGCCTGCATTCAATAAGTTAAGTGATTGTGATTCAAAAGATCATAAGAGGCGCATCAAGTCGTCACAACTTCACGCGCCTCTTAAGGGAATGACACTATTCGGACTCACCAAAACCAGCAGCAAAGGCAGATTTCAATTCATCCATAAAGGCCAGTTCATCCTGTCCATCACAAATGAGGTCAATCATCGTATTTCCTTTTACACCAGCACCCAGAATGCTCATCATTCCTTTAATGGGGATTTCTTTGTCATTATTAACCAGTATCAATGAAGACTGGTATTTTTTGACGATCCGGGCCAGGCTTGCGGCGGGTCGGGCATGTAATCCGGTACTGTTCATGACGCGTACTTTTTGTCTAATCATGTCCGATCCTTAACACGCTTTGCGAAATGCAGGATGAAGTTTATTCATCATCTGAATTTTAGAATACACATCATCTTCAACCGCCTGTTTTGCATTTGCCATTACGCGAGCAAGATTAGCCTCGTTATTATTGTTCACCCAGGCTTTTCCGACTGTAGTAATAAAGGCTTTGCGCAAATCACTCGCAATATTAACCTTTGCCACTTTATAATTAACAAAGCTGCGAAGAATCTCTTCATCAATACCAGAGCCACCGTGGATAACCAGGGGGACCGGGCAAACGGAAGCAATGCGTTGCAGTAGCGGGATATCGATGCGTGGGATATCTTCCAGTCCGTGGACATTGCCGATTGACACTGCCAGCATGTCACACCCTGTTTCTTCAACGAAGCGCTGGACTTTCTCGGGTTCGGTTTTGCAGTCAGCCTCGCTAACGTGATCGTCTTCTTTACCCAAAATAGCGCCAAGTTCCGCTTCAACGGGTACGCCAAATGATTTACAGAAATCAACCGCTTCTCTTGTAAAAGCAATATTTTCTTCAAACGGTAAAGCCGCGCCATCAATCATTACTGAGGTAAACCCGGCTCTTACCGCCTGCTTAACATCTGCCAGGGTTTTACCATGGTCCAGATGCAGGCTCACCGGGACATCCATTTTGTCAGCATACCGTTTTACAATTTCGTAAATGTAATCGTAACCAGAAAGCTGCGCATTAGTTGGCGCAATCTGAATAAAATTAGGTAACCCCGAGCGTTCTATTGCATTAAGAATAGAAATTGTCGTCTCCAGGTTTGTTGTATTAAATGCACCAGCCAGCACCTGCTTTTCCTGAATGCAATTGAGCAGGATCCTACCATTAACTAAAGGCATATTAACTCCAGATATCTATATTGAAAGTGTAAAGAAATTATCGAACTACTGAGCTATTATCCTCCTCACCAATAAATACTCCTTCCTGCATTAATTTAAATCGGTAAAAGGCTAGCCATTGCTGCTGATATTTTTGCAACTTCTCCGACCGTATTACGTCAGGAATATAACGCCCGGCCACAGGAACAGAGGGAGGGGCAATCTCCGGGCAGGCTATCAATAATGCCCCAACGGATACGGCTTCATCAAAAGCAATGGCCTCAATGGGGCATTGAAGGATGTCAGCCTTCAACTGGAGCCAGTACGGGTTTCTCACCGCAGGGCCTATTACTTTTACACTCCTGCCAGCCTGGATGTTAAAGCACTCATAACAGAGAGAAAATTCCATCGCCAGACCGATAAAGACACTCTCAAGCAGAGTTGCTGGCGAAAGTGAATCCGTCAGACCAAAAATCAGACCGCGCGTGTGCCGATTTTTATTTGGCGAACCAGACCCCCGCAAATGAGGAATGAACACGGGAATGTCTTCGGCAGACCAGGAAGGCTGGACATAGCGCTCGCGTGCTTTTTCCAGGCCTGTTTGAATTTCCTCATCCGTCAAACGAAACGTTTTTCTCACCCATTCAAGCGCATAACCGCCAACAGGAAGTGATGCAAAAAGCGTGAAAAATTCAGCATCGGAATAACAGCCGTTTGCCAGTTTATCCCTCCGTGACTGGTCACTGAGTGTTGGCTGAGTATCCAGCAGCAAAATACCCTCTGTCGTCCCGGTAGAATTCAACACCTCACCGGGTTGCATCTGTAATGCCCGGGCTCCGACCATATGATCGTGTCCCGCAATCGTGATTTTGACTTCATGAGAGAATCCAAGCTCTTGTCTGAGCGTGGCGGTCATCCAACCCGCGACTTCACCCGGCTTTATCAATGGTGCCAGCGCATCAAATGGTATACCGAGGATCCCGGCAGCTTTACGAGACCAGGTCTGTCGGCTGACATCCAGGCACAACGTTCTGCTGGCCATTGAGACTTCCGTCTTTTTCTCACCCGTCATTCTCCACAGCAGTACTTCAGGTGCATGTAACCAGCAAATATCTCTTCGTTCATGTAATGAGTAGTTATCAAGCAACCATTTCATTTTGAAGGCTGAATAATTGCTGTGAGGCGGAAGTCCTGTAATAGCGTACAGCTCTTCAGCCTCTGATTTGCTTAACAAAGACAGATAAGATTCACCACGACGATCGTACCAGGCCAGCATCGGGGTAAGAATGTCACCGTGCTCATCAACGAAAACACCAGACTCACCGAAACTCGCAATACTGATATCTTTCACCGGGAAAGGTGCAGAAGCTACCAGTTCAGCCATTACCTGCCGCAGGGCCTGCCACAGCGCTTCGATATCGAAATCTACCCCGCCTTTCTCCGACGCCCTGGTAGGTGTAGGAAATTTGCGGACATCCAAAACTGACGCGTCATGACAGGAATAACAGCTGACTTTGCAGTTAGTTGTGCCAATATCGATGACAAGCGCGGCGCGGTAATCAGGCATAGACAGTTCCTTTTGTCAGACGAAAGATAGCGTAAATAATCAGAGCAATTACCGGGACCAGCCCAATAGCAATCATATTTCCGTTAAATATCTCAAGCAGCCAGTAACGGAAAGGGTTGCCACCATCCAGGAAGCTTGATACCTGACCACTTGATCCTTCGGCCATTTTGAAATTAACGTCTTTAGCCATACCGGTAATAAATGGCGCAATTTTAGTCGCAATCCACAGGTCAGCGATGATCACCGGAATCGCGGTAATCACTGCCCGGAAAATATTACCTCGACAAGCCAGGACAATCATTGAAGCCATGACAGCCAGATTTGCCAGATCGCCAAGTGGCAAAACTTTATTGCCGGGAAGGAGAAATGCAATAAAGACAGAGATGGGGGTCAGGATCAGGGCCGTGGAGATAATAGCTGGATTACCGACTGCTACTGCGATATCCAGACCGATAAAGAGATCATCGCGACCGGGGTATTTTGCATTCAGATATTTCTTGATAGCCTCTGACAGCGGTAATAAACCTTCCATCAAGATACGGACCATGCGCGGGAGAATAAACATAACGCCACCAATGCTGATACCCAGCAGCAGGATATGTTTAAAATCGTAACCGGCAATAATACCCAGCAAGATACCCAGAATTGTCCCCACCATCATCGGTTCACCAAAGATTCCGAGCCTTTTCTGCACACTTTCCGGATCGATATGAATACGGTTAAGACCAGGGATTTTGTCGATAATTTTGTCAAACAATAGCCCAATCGGGAAGAAGACGACAGATGACAGAGTGGGAAGCGAAATGCCTTCCAGACCAAAGTACTTAGCGACTAATGGCGCTGACCAGTCCGCAACTTTGAGCACGACTATCGCAGCAATAGCAGCGGCAGAGAGCCCTAACACAAAACTCCCCGTGCTGTAGTAAACCAGCGTTCCGGCAAGAGCAAAGTGCCAGTAGTTCCACATGTCAACATCGACAGTGCGTGTCTTGTTCAGAGCCAACATGGCGACGTTAATGAGCATAGTCAGCGGGATAACAAAGGGAGCGATCGGCGAACCCCATGTAATCGCAGCCAGCGGTGGCCAGCCTAAATCGACCACTGGAAGACTGATACCGGTACGCTCAACCATTGCCTGCGCAGCCGGACCCACATTGCTGGTGAGAATGTCAAAGATGGCATAAATCCCGACAAAACCAATTCCGACAATTAACGATGAACGAAGTGCTTTTGCTGGTTTTACCTTAAAGAACAATGCCAGGAAGAACAGCACCAGCGGTAATAAAACCGTAGGGCCAAACCCCAGGACATATTGCACAACGGTATAGAGGGTGTGTGCTATATCATTCATATCCGACCTCTTGATTCAGATGTAACCAGACCTCGCGTTAGCGCCTGGATAATTTATCTTGTTTTATATTTATGAAATCAGGCCTGGCCTTTAAGAATTGAAATTATTTTTTCCAGTACTTTATCCTCACCTATTCCGGTAATAATTGGCAGGCCACTAACAACCGGGATATCCAGTTCATAAGGCACTTTTGTTGTTGATACCACTAAAGCTGCACCATCAGTATTATTTGGGAGTGAGGCGACATTAGTTTGTGAGTAATTAACATCAAGCCCATTCTCTTTACAATATTCCATTACCTTTTCTGCCACGGCTGTGGAAGTAGCAACACCCGTTGCACAAACAAACAGTATCATTTGACTCATAACTCACCTCTTTCAGATAATCGTATGTAAATTGATTGATAAATTTCATCATCATTCATGACCAGCAACTGCTGCATAAAATCCCCATCCTGGATGACATCCATAATCCAGCCCAGGATATTGAGCTGCTTGTTGCTTTCACCTAATGCAAGCATGAATACTACCCTGACTGGAACAGGTTCTGGCTCTCCGCCCATATCTTCGAAATTGACGGATTCTGCCAATATCCCAATACTGATCGCATTCTGACGAACATGTTGGTGATCGGTATGGGGAATAGCGACACCCACAGGTTCAACAGCCAGACCTGTTGGAAAACTTTTTTCCCGCTCAATAACGTGATCGGCAAAATCAGACACGACCATACCATCGTTAATGAGTGGACTGGCGAGAGTCCTGATAATGTCCTGATGGCTGACCTCCTTTGGAAGGTGTCGCACGTAATGACGACGAAAATTAATATCCTGCATAATTCCCTCTTAACTAGTTAGCATCCCGGCGCTGCAATATGGTGCCAAGATAATATTTATTGCCTTTTAGCCAAACGTTTCCAAATTCAACGGGCAATCCTCTGGAGAAAAACACTAACTGTTCTAAATGTAAAACAGGCGCATCTTCACCAATATCCAGAAAATGTCCTCGTTCATTACCAATGAGTCTGGCAGCGTAACGACTTTCAGAGAAACTTATTTTCTTTTGAGATAATCGCTCAATCGTTGGAAATAAATTTTCCCTGGTAAAATCCACATCCACAATACCGGGACAAAGCTCAATGTTGATACGATTTTCAATCAACATCACTTTTTCATCACCAATAGAGCGAAGGCGTTCAAGAAACAGAATATCCTGCCCCGGGTGGATTCCGAGCTTTTCAGCCACGAAGCGATTGGCTGGTTCCAGCCGGGAAGTAATAACGCTGGTGGTGAAGTTTATTTTCTGGCTTGCCAGGGCTTCTGCAAAAGAGAGCAAACCTTCACCCAGCGGATAAGCAACATTTTCCTTTTTCACAAAGGTGCCTTTACCCTGAACTTGCACAAGGACACCTTCTCTTACCAGTTGGTCCACCGCTTTCTTAACGGTACCGCGACTCACTTCAAGCATATCCATGATTTGAAACTCTGAAGGTATGCGGTCATCCTCAACAAGTTCCCCGCTATAGATACTTTCTCTTATCCACTCCACAACCTGCTGATAAAGCGGAATTTGTGAACTTTTAATTAATGTTTTCATGGTGCGCACCTGAACATTTAGAGTTGTCCATGGACAATCATGTACAACTTCGAGTTTATGATAGGGATTTTTTAGATGGGAGGTATGGCAGAGAGTCACAATTTTGGAGCTCTAATCAGGATCATTTTTATGTGATGTACATCGCATAAAGTCCGTTATCTGGCCATTGAAGTCGATAATGCGTTAGCGATCGCTGGGTAAATTTAAGTCCAGGGTGGTGAAAGCTGCTGCGGGCCAGGAGTGGAGGTTAACGATGTTCAATGCATCACTTCTGAGACTGAACATCCTGGTCAGCTACACTTATTGCTGTTTTTCATCCAGAGCAGAAATATCCTACCCTATTAAAGGGATAGGTTTGGTCTTTAGCATTTTCATCAATAACACACATGGCCCTTTAATGATGCAAGTGATACTTGTTCGACACGCGGAAACCGAGTGGAATGTGAGAGAGATTCTACAAGGACAGAGCGATAGCGCATTGACCTCCCGGGGGAAACGCCAGACATCAGCTTTACTCGCGGCGTTTGCAGCGTGTGATTACCGGGTAGAATGTGTCTACGCTTCTCCGCTTGGTCGTGCCTGGCAAATGGGACAGAGCCTGGCTGAAAGCTTTTGTTGCTCACTGATAGCTGAGCCTGCCCTGAAAGAACAAGCATTTGGTCAATTTGAAGGCATGGCAACAGTGCAGCTCCTGAAGCATAGTCCGGACGCTGCAGAAGCGTTATTCAAACTTGATGCCAAGTATTGTCCGCCCGGAGGCGAGTCTCTCTCATATGCCTCTCAGCGTATGATGCATTTTTTATACGCTCTGGAAAAAAACCGCCATCATCAAACGATATGCATTGTGTCGCACGGACATGTCATTCAGGGCGTTCTTTCGATTCTAAAAAGTGGGACTGTCGATGATTTCCCGCGGTATGCACAACCCAACGCGAGTTACTCAGTTTTCGACCTGATTGATGGACGATGTGCCGCCCTTAGATGGGGAATTGCAACGCATTTACGGCTACGGGATTAGTTGTTACCTTTCAATCATCCACAGCTATCCTGCCAGCGCCATCATGATTTAATCACAACATCCGCTCTGTGCCAGAAGCGGGCATCAAAGAAAAGCGAAAAAGAGCTCCGTAAACCGCGTTGCTCACCGTTTTAAAGGCCTTTTTTAGTGAGCCATGTGAATACAAGTTGGGCCAGTTCATCCGGTTTTTCCAGAGGAATCATATGCCCACAGCCGTCAACATAATCCGCACAGGTGCCGGTTAGCCTGGCCAACTCTTCTGCCTCATCTTTTGAACGCAGCCGGTCATGTTTAGCAGCAATAACGTATGCAGGGCATGAAACTGGTTTTAACGTTATTCGCTCACGGTTTAGCCCTGACTGGACTCTGAACGCATTTGCTCCCAGCCTCTTTCCCATGTTCCGGATTTTCTCAATGATGGTGATATTATCGGCGAGATCCTCATGAATCGATTTCTTAATTGCTATTGTGCTCAGTCCACGGAATTCTCTGGAGGAAGGAGTACTCGCAGCCACTACACGTGTTTTGTTTTGTTCTGCCGAATCTTCTCTGAGAGAAGTGGCAATAAGGATCATAGCCGCTGTCCGTTCCGGAATAGCTTCATAAATAGCTCTGGCTACGTAGCCACCCAGTGAAAAACCGACCAGGACAAAACGCTCAGATAGTTTCTGGGCTATACTGGCGGCTATATCCTGGATTGTTGTTCCCTCATTCAGGCTAGCAGGTATAAAGGGCCTGCTGTCGGGAAATGCCGCGATAAAATCGTCCCACAACGTTTCATCAAGCATAAATCCTGGAATAAGTACAACAGGAAGGTTCTCTGCGTTCTTCGATGAGCTCATTTCCTGACTGTGGCTCCATTGCTATGGTTTCTGAATCGATAAACATAGCCCATTTCGGATCATGAATAAATTATCATCTCGCCAAAGTTCGCTCCTTGCTTTTAGCAGACCAGACAGACAACTGGACTGGTCGCACTGAGCCTGAAGCGGACGTTTAATCTTTATCCCAGAAGGTAGGCTCCAGTTAGTGGCAAGGGCTTTTATGATAACGTTCCGGCATCAACATTTAATTTCAGTTGGGTACTTCTGGCCCGAACAACCACCAACTTAATGAGAGCCTTATGTCCGCTCCTCGCTCATAGAGAACATTCTGCCCTCTTTTCCAGTCCTGCGTGTGCCAGACCTACCTCAGCAGGCGACACCGCTCGGGCAACGTCACCCATCATCTGGCTGAAAATACCGTCTCTCAGGCACGTAAGATTGCCCCCTTCCCCATCCGTCCTGTTGACTTATTATGTAAAAAGATTACTTTTCAGGACATGAAGAAAATACTCATTATTGTCCCGGATGGCGGCATGCTGTTTGAGTCCGCCGGTATTGCCGACATTCTGATGCAGGCTAACCGCCTGCATCCGCAAGGCGCCAGTGAGATCTGTTACCAGGTACGGCTGGCGACGACTCAACCGCATCAGGTGATCCATGGTCAGTCCGGTTTAAATTTGCTGGCCGATCATCGCCTGCATGAGATAGACCCTCGCGAGCCCCTCGATACGATCATCATTACCGGTAGAGGTCAAAACCCGCAGGAAGGGATTGCGGTGGTTGACTGGCTGCGCCTTGCCGCTCCCCATGCCCGCCGTATTGCTTCCATTTGCGGTGGTGCAATGCTGCTGGCGCAAACCGGACTGCTGGACGGCAGACGGGCCACTACCCACTGGAAGCTGCTGGAAACCATGCAGGCGGAATTCCCGCTGGTCCGCGTCGAGGGCGGTCCGCTCTATATTCAGGACGAACATATCTGGACCTCTGGCGGGGTCAGTTCCGGCTTTGATCTTACGCTGGCGCTGGTTGAAGAAGATTACGGCTTCAGCCTGGCGCGCGATATCGCGCAGGACTTCGTCATGTATCTGCGTCGCCCCGGAGGCCAGCTGCAGTTTAGCCGCTACAACCTTCAGCAGACTACCACCCTGGGCCCGATTAACGATCTGCTGGCATGGTTGCTCGAAAATCTCACCGCCGACCTCAGCGTGGATAAGCTGGCGGAAAAAGTCGCCATGAGTCCGCGAAATTTCACCCGCGTGTTTACCCGGGAAACCGGCGCTTCGCCGGCGCGTTACGTCGCGGAAGCTCGTCTGGCCGCAGCCCGGCAGCGTCTGGAGCAGACCAGCGACACGCTGGAGCGTATCGCCGAACAAACGGGATTTGGCAGTAGCATTAATTTGCGACGGCTGTTTGAAAAACAGCTTCATCTCACGCCCGGCGAATATCGCCAGCGGTTTCACAGCCGCAGAATGGCGTAAAGTGATCCTTTTTTGTCATTTACGCCATCAAACGCCCGGCCTACATTGACTCCAGAGCCAATCAATAAGGAGTGGATTATGGTTAAGGTCGGTATTAACGGTTTTGGTCGTATCGGACGCAACGTACTGCGTGCTGCACTGGGCAATCCGGATATTGAGATTGTGGCAATTAACGATCTGACAGACAGTAAGACGCTGGCGCATCTACTGAAATACGACTCGCTGCTCGGTAAACTCGACGCCGACGTCACCGCCAGCGAGGGGCAGCTTGTGGTTGATGGTAAACCCATTACCGTGTTCAGCGAACGCGATCCGGCAAATATCCCGTGGCGTCAGCGTGAAGTCGATATCGTGATTGAAGCCACAGGCTTCTTCACCGAGCGCGACAAGGCGGCGGTGCATATCCACAGCGGTGGCGCGAAGCGCGTGATTATCTCCGCCCCCGGTAAAAACGATGATTTAACCATCGTGATGGGCGTTAACGATGGCCTCTACTCCCCGGATAAGCACTACGTGGTCAGTAACGGTAGCTGCACCACCAACGGTCTGGCGCCTGCCGCCCAGGTTCTGCACCAGCATTTTGGGATCAAGCATGGCCTGATGAACACGACCCACGCTTATACCAACAGCCAGGCGCTGCACGACCAGCCGGAAAAAGATCTGCGTGGCGCCCGCGCCGCTGCGCTGTCGATCGTACCGTACTCCAGCGGTGCCGCGAAGGCGCTGGGCAAAGTTATTCCTGCGCTGGAGGGCCGCCTGACGGGATATTCGCTGCGCGTCCCCGTTCCGGTGGTATCCATTGTCGACCTGACCGTCACGCTTGAGCGAGATGTGACAAGCGAAGAGGTGAATAATGCCTTTCGCGAAGCCGCCGCGACGGGGCCACTGAAAGGTATCCTCGGCTATAGCGATGAACCGCTGGTCTCCAGCGACTACCGGGGCGACCCGCGCTCGTCGATTATCGACGGTCTGTCAACGCTGGTGATTGGCGGCAATATGGTCAAAATTCTGGCGTGGTACGACAACGAATGGGGATTCTCTAATCGCCTCGTCGACCTGGCGCTGATGATGGCAAGTCGTGAACGCTAATTCACTGCGGGTGTGATTGATAGTGAGCATCATGGAGAGATTCAGGTGACGCGCAGCAGGCTCCGCTGAGCGCCTGATAAAAAGCATAAATGCCCTCAAAGGGCATTTATGCTTTAGCTGTAATGTGCGCAAGGTCAGTATTTTCTTAACAACTATTCCTGCGGGGCCGGAAAATCGTTAGTGCACAAATAACGCGATCAAAATAATGATTGGGATAGGCACGCCCAGAAAGAAAAGCAATATTGAACGCATAGGTTCCTCCTGAATAATGAGTGTTAGAAATTATAAGTCACGCTGACGGCCGCCATAGGTTGCACAGAGGCTGGCAACGAATGCGCCGATTAACAGAGAAATAAATGACCACAGGGTAACGTAGCTCGTGGCTTTTCTGGCAGCATCTGCGGCCTGCTGTGCTTTATTTTTTGCCTCTTTCAAATTGGCCTGCGCTTTATCATAAACAGCCTGAACCCGCTGCTCGGCCTCTTGCTGACTGATGCCGGTATTCTGCGAAACTAACTGCGCTACATAAGTCAGATCTTCCTGCGGAAGCGCGCCAGTATAAATGCTGTTAGCAAAAATACCCGTAACCTCTGCTAATTGCGCTGGAGATTCGGCCTTTGGCGGTACGGGCTGATTCATTGCCATCGCGTCATTGCCTGATGTATTAGCCGGAAGTCCGCCGTTATCTGCCGGAGCGGAAGCGGTCGACCGGAACAGCGAGCGGGTAAAATATTCCATCGATGACTTCGACAGCACGGAAGATTCGTCTCCCGCGTTACTCATCGCGGTTGCCGTCGCGCCCCCGGCAACGGAGCCAATCACTTTTGCGCTGCCGCCGATGAGTGAGCTGACAGTGGTGGTCAAAAGCACAGCCGATACCAGCAATGCAACGGCCCAGGTCAGAAAACCATGCGCTGTATCGCGAAAATAGATTTCATTGGTATGAGTATCAACCCATTTGGTGCGCAAACGCCCGGCCAGATATCCCCCCATTCCTGACGCCACAATTTGGGTAAACGTCAGCCAGGCAATGGCGACAATACCCACGGTACCTGCTGCCAGACCGTGATTTTCCCAAGGAGAAATGGACGTCAGGCCTAAGCCTGCGCCAAGCATAAGCAGCATCAACGCCAGCGAAGCCGCTGCGGCTGCGCCTGCAAATATAGCTCCCCATGATACCGCGCTCGCGCTATTTACCCCGCCGACAGGCAAAGGTCTGGCTGTTTCCTGATTACTAATATTGGTAGATTCGTAGATATGCGTCATTTACGTTGTCCTTTGAAATAACTTTTTAACCCCGAACTCGTTATGCACAAACGTCCAGGGCAGAAGTTTACCTGCCAGACTTATGGCAATATCGAACTGAGTAATTATCGTCAGCAGCTATCATTCACCGCTGCAATTTCGGGCGATAGACAAAAGCCAATCATCTAAATTAATACGAATGAACAGTGTATGAATTTAATCAACAATTTGATTTTAGTAGAGGATTCTATTTTAACCATTTTTTCTCGCCAAAAATATTAGCGGGCAAGCGTAACCACCTGTAAATAATGAGAATATTAATGCAGATGCATTATTGGTGGAAATATCCTTGATGGGTACATAGTGCCCAGCCTCGCTAGAATAATCTTATTTTTGCTACAGTCATTGACTGAATACTGATGTGTATTAGAAGTGGCGTAGATTTAAAGTTTGCAATATCGAATATTTTATACGTCAGCGTTCAAACCGTATAAATTACCTGACTGCTGCGCTGTTTGCGGGCCAGGGGACCACCGGGGACTATTCGTTTTTCGCTTATTACCTGCGGCATCTTTGCTCCCATGCTAAACCTTGCCCCCTCCCCTAAACTGATCATCCTGCCCTTCACCGATACATTTTTACGCGCTCTGGCATAACTTTGCGGTAAAGCACAGGGATACCGGAAACTCTTTTTTACGCACCAGGTCAATCGTTGATGACTTCAAAAAAAATACCGTATTTGGTATATTGTTGTTTATTGATTACTCACCTCTGCGGTGCCAAAAAGAACAAGATTCACCGCAACCCAGGACAAGAAAATGTTAGATTACCGCTTCCCGACAGCTTTGCAGATGGTCCTCAGCGTAGCGATGGCGGAGCAATCGGGCGAACGCTCGACGAGTGCAATTCTGGCCTACGGTCTGAAAGCCAATCCGAGCTTTATCCGCAAATTGATGGTTCCGCTCACGCGTGACGGTATCATCGTCTCAACGCTTGGCCGCAACGGCTCTATCCATCTTGGTCGCCCGGCGGAAGAGATTACCCTGCGCGATATCTACGTATCCGTCATCGAAGATAAAAAGCTGTGGGCGTCACGTCCCGACATTCCTGCCCGCTGCGTGGTGAGCGCCAACGCGTGCTGGTACTTCAAATCTATCGCCGATGAAGCAGAGCAGGCTTCGTTAGAGGTTTTAGCTCGCCATACCGTGGCCAGTGCGCTGGAAGAAGTCAAAAAAGCCGACACCAGCGGCTGCGATCCGGTTCCTGAAATCTGTACCCAGCACAATAAATCGCACTAATCCGTTTCTTATGGCAAAAAAACCGCCTTCACAGGGAAAGCGGTTTTTATCCATCTCTGCGGCAGCCTGTCCTACGCAGGCATCACGTCCTTCACCGCTTTACCACGCGTCACGAATAGACGCAGCGTCACGTAAAACACGGGCGTCAGAAACAGGCCAAACAGCGTGACCCCCAGCATACCGGAAAACACCGTGATCCCGGTGACGCCGCGCACTTCCGCGCCTGCGCCGTGGCCGAGTATCAGCGGAATCGTCCCGGCAATAAAGGCGATGGAGGTCATCACGATCGGGCGCAAACGCAGGCGACATGCTTCCAGCGCCGCTTCCATAATCCCTTTTCCCTGGAGCTCCAGCTCGCGGGCAAACTCGACGATCAGAATCGCATTTTTACAGGCCAGCCCCATCAGCACCACCAGCCCCACCTGCACGAATACGTTATTATCGCCGCCGGTCAGCCAGACGCCAAACAGCGCAGAGAGTAAGGTCATCGGTACGATAAGGATCACCGCCAGCGGTAGCGTCCAGCTTTCATACAGCGCCGCCAGCACGAGGAAAGCCAGCAGCACCGCCACAGGGAAGACGATCAACGCCGTATTGCCTTGAGTCGCCTGCTGGAAGCTCAGATCCGTCCATTCGATATTCATGCCGTTCGGCAGTATCTGCTGCGACATCGCCTCCAGCTGCGCCATCGCCTGCGAGGATGAGAGTACGCGCGGATCGGCATCGCCAATCAGATCCGCCGCCGGATAGCCATTGTAGCGAATCACCGGGTCCGGCCCATAGGTGGTACGGATATTCACCATACTGCCGATCGGTACCATTTCGCCCTGACTATTCCGGGTACGCAAATTGGCAATATCTTCCACGCTTTCGCGGAACGGCCCGTCGGCTTGCGCCATCACCCGCCAGGTACGCCCGAACTGATTGAAATCATTGACGTAAGAAGATCCCAGATAGGTTTGTAGCGTACCGAACAGATCGGTCAGCGACACGCCCTGGGCTTTGGCCTTATCGCGATCGACCTGCACATCCAGCTGCGGAACGTTAGCCTGGTAGGTTGAGATGGGGAAATGCATCCCCGGCGTCTGCATAATGGTACCGGACATCGCGTTCACCGCGTTTTGCAACGCGCCATAGCCAAGACCGGCGCGGTCCTGAATATAGAGCGAATAGCCGGACCCCTGGCCCAATCCTAAAATCGGCGGCGGTAAAATAGAGAAGCCAAAGCCTTGCTGGATTTGCGCAATTTTTGCGTTGATCTCAGCGTTAATTTCCGCCGCCGTATGTTGACGCTGGTCGAACGGCTTCAGGCCAAAAAAGACCGTCCCGGTATTCGGCGTATTAGTGAACTGCAGCGCGTTAAGACCGGGAAACGCCACCGCATAATCCACGCCTTCGGTATTCATTCCGATTTCGCTCATTTTGCGGATCACCGCATCGGTGCGCGCCAGCGAAGAGCCTTCCGGCATTTTCACGCCGCCAATCAAATAGAGCTTATCCTGGGTGGGAATAAACCCGCCAGGGACGGCTTTAAACATGACGCCGGCGGCGCAAAGCAACAGCAGATAGACAACAAAGACCGCCCCGCGGCGCCCGAGCGTTTTCCCCACCATCCCTTGATAGCCGTTCGAGCTGCGGTGGAAAAAGCGGTTAAACGGACGGAAAATCCAGCCGAACAGACGATCGATAAGCCGGGTCGGGAAGTCTTTCGGCGCACCGTGCGGCTTAAGCAGTAGAGCGGCCAGCGCCGGAGAGAGGGTCAGCGAGTTGATGGCGGAGATCACCGTGGAAATCGCAATCGTCACCGCAAACTGTTTGTAGAACTGACCGGTGACCCCGGAGAGGAACGCCATCGGCACGAACACCGCGCACAGAACCAGCGCAATGGCGATAATCGGCCCGGAAACTTCACGCATCGCCTGATGCGCTGCGGCAAGCGGAGCCAATCCTTCTTCGATATTTCGCTCAACGTTTTCCACCACCACGATGGCGTCATCCACCACGATCCCAATAGCCAGCACCAGACCGAACAAACTTAGGGTATTTAGCGAAAAGCCTAACAGATAGAGGATGCTGAACGTCCCCACCACCGAGACCGGCACCGCGATCAGCGGAATAATCGACGCACGCCAGGTTTGCAGGAACAGGATCACCACCAGCACGACCAGCACCACCGCTTCCAGCAGCGTTTGCACGACCGCGCGAATGGAATCGCGAACGAAAACCGTCGGATCGTAAGGGGCCGCCCATTGCATATCCTGCGGAAAACGCTTCGCCAGCTCGTCCATTTTAGCGCGCACCGCGTTGGACAGATCGATAGCGTTGGCCCCCGGAGACTGGAAGATACCAATCCCAACCGCGTCTTTATTATTCAGCTGGGAGCGCAGCGCATAGCTACCGGAACCCATTTCAATACGCGCCACATCGCGCAGGCGGACCAGCGAGCCGTCCTGCGCCGTTTTCAGGATAATATTGCCAAACTCTTCTTCGGTATGCAGGCGCCCTTGGGCGTTAATGGAGATCAAGAAGTCGCTCTCTTGCGGCAGCGGCTCGGCGCCCAATTGCCCGGCGGAAACCTGGACGTTTTGCTCCTGCATCGCCGTCACCACATCCGAGGCGGTCAACCCGCGCGCCGCTACCTTGTCGGGATCGAGCCAGACGCGCATTGCGTATTCGCCCGAGCCAAAAATCTGAATCTGCCCGACGCCGGGCAGTCGCGCCAGCTCATCCTTCACTTTTAGCGTGGCATAGTTGCGCATATACAGGGAATCGTATTTACCGCCGGGCGAAAACAGATGCACCACCAGCGTCAGAGTCGGCGACTGTTTCTGCGTGGTGATGCCTAAACGCCGCACATCTTCCGGCAGACGAGCCTCGGCCTGCGAGACCCGGTTTTGCACCTGAACCTGCGCCTGATCGGGATCGGTACCCGGGCGGAAGGTAACGGTAGTCACCAGTACGCCGTCAGAGCCGGCGACGGATTTCATGTACATCATGTTTTCAACGCCGTTGATCGCCTCTTCCAGCGGCGTCGCCACGGTCTCAGCAATCACTTTCGGGTTGGCGCCGGGATACTCCGCGCGCACCTGCACGCTGGGCGGTACGACGTCAGGATATTCGCTGATCGGCAGCAGCGGAATGGCGATTAATCCGGTGATAAAAATCAGAATCGACAGCACCGCGGCGAAGATCGGCCTGTCGATAAAAAAGCGGGAAAAGTCCATGGGTCGGATTCTCAGATAGGGGATCAGTTAAGGGCGGCGCGGGTGGTCATGGCGACGGTTTTCGCGTTAACCGGCATCCCCGGCATAAACACTTTTTGTAACCCATCGACGATGACTCTATCGCCCGGATTCAGGCCTTTCTGCACGATGCGTAAACCGGCGGCCAGGCGTCCCGGCGTGATGTCGCGACGCTGCGCTTTCCCATCTTTATCAACCACATAAACATATTTGCGATCCTGATCGGTCAGCACCGCTTTATCGTCGATTAGCGTGGCGTTAAATTCGGCGCTGCCCGGCAGGCGGACGCGGGCAAACAGTCCAGGCGTGAACTGACGCTGGGCATTATCCAGCAGCGCACGCATACGGATCGTGCCGGTGCTCGGCGTTAACTGATTATCCAGAAAATCCACTTTGCCCTGATGGGGATATCCCTCTTCGCCAACCAGGCCAATTTCTACCGGTAGCGCCAGATGATTACTGGACGCGCCCTGCCCGCTGCGGGCGAGATGTTGATAGTGAAGGTAAGTGGACTCATCCACGTCAAAGTAGACGTAAACCGTCTTCTGCGATACCAGCGTGGTAAGTACGCTGGCGCTGTCGCCGGCGGTGACCAGGTTCCCGCTGGTGATCAACGCGCGGCTGGCGCGGCCATCGATAGGCGCGGTCACTTTAGTAAAGTCCAGATTAAGCTGCGCGGCGTCAACCGCCGCCTGCGCCGCGCGAATATCAGCCTGCGCCTGGGTGGCCGCCGCACGGCGCTGCTCCCACTCTTCGCGGGAGACCAGGTTGGTATTGATTAATTTATCGGTGCGGTTAGCCTCGCTTCGCGCCAGGCTAGCCTGCGTTTTGGCTCTCGCCAGCGTCGCCTGCGCTTGCTCCAGCGCGGCGCGATAGGTACGGTCATCAATGGTGAACAGCACCTCCCCCTTTTTCACTTCCTGGCCATCGACGTAGTTCACTTTATCAATGTAGCCGGAAACGCGGGGGCGAAGCTGGACGCTTTCCACCGCTTCAATCCGCCCATTAAAGCTGTCCCACTGGCTAATGGATTTCACAACCACGTCAGCGGCGCTCACCACAGGCGCTTGCGGCGCGGCGTTTTGCGCGGCCCCCTCATCGCACCCGACAAGGAGCGTGGAGAGGAGTATCGCGCCCAGCGCAGCCAGATGAACGTTACCCCAGTTTTTTTGCAGGCTCATTATTTTTATTCCGATATGGGTAGCCGCCGGGCAAGACGCAGCGGGAGACGCCGCGCCACTTCCTTTGCCCGGACAGGCTTTAGGCTATTTGTGTCGGTCATCGCCACAAAAATGTAACAGTTGCGAATACACTATTCGCGGCGATTGTAGGAAGGCGCTTAATTTAGTGCAAGAATAATTGTTGCACTTTATGTGCTATTCCCGACTTTGAGAAATGGCGCAATACTGCCAGGGCTTTAAATGCAACAATAAAACTTGCAATTAGTCTAAAAGCGATCCATTTTTAAATGCAACAAACACAAATACTTTTTTCTAAGCTGCGCGGGGGGAACCAGATGAACACTGGCGCATTCATTCACGATTTACTCGACTGGATCGACAACAATCTTGATAGCCGCCTGGACATTGAGACCGTCGCCAGGCGAGCCGGTTATTCGAAATGGCACCTGCAGCGGATATTCAAAGAGCATACCGGTTATCCTCTCGGCGAGTATATTCGCACGCAAAAGCTGCAAAAATCGGTCGAGCGCTTAGCCCACAGCGATGAACCGATTTTGAACGTGGCGATCGCCCTCGGCTTTGACTCCCAGCAGTCCTTCAACCGCAGCTTCAAGCGTCAGTTCGGCCAGGCGCCCGGCGCATGGCGACGAAGCATCGGCAGCGCGGAGACACAGCGATGATGCCAGCCATCATCGCCCTTCTCGGTATAAATTTACGCTTACAGCGTAAACCTGCGGCAAAGGTAGCTTAGGCCAGATGTATGCAGGCGCAGCGTAATGCGCTGGCAGGAATGTTCTTTATTGGCTGTGCCGCACGACTGGCAAAGGCAACGACATGACGGCATCGCGAAACCGCCGTACTGAACTCCATCCGAAAGATTGAACCCTCCACCGACCCGTCGGTGCTGTGCTAACGACTTTCCCCCGGATACATGCGGCTGTAGCCCCGGTTGGGCGCCAGCCGCCACCGGGGGAACACAGGCCGCTAGTAGCGCACGCAGACCGACTTCGTTTCGCACCAGTCATCCAGCCAGTCGGGACCGAAATCACGGCCTGTGCCGGACTGCTTCATGCCGCCGAACGGCAGGTTAGCGTCGATCAGCGTATGGCTGTTGACCCACACCGTTCCCGCCTGCAGGCGATCGGTATAGCTCAGCGCCTGGCTCAGGTCGCGGGTCCAGACGCTGGCGGTCAGGCCAAAATCGCTGTCGTTGGCCAGGCGCAGCGCCTCTTCGCCGTCGGCCACGCGCACCAGGTTTACCACCGGGCCGAAAACCTCTTCCCGGCTGAGGCGCAGCCCGGCGTCGGGATTAATCACCAGCGTGGGGGGAATATAGTATCCTTGGGCATCCGGCCCTATATTACCGCTAATCAGTTCTGCCTTCTGCTGACGGGCTTCATCAAGATAGGCCGCCACTTTGGCGCAATGCGCCTGCGACACTACCGGGTTAATCTGGCTGCTCTCCAGCATGCCTGGCCCCACCTGGAGCGACTTCACTGCCTGCTCGAAGCCGCTCACCAGCGTATCGAACAGCGGCGCTTCGATATAAATTCGCGAACTGGCGGCACATACCTGCCCCTGATTGAGAAAGCTACCGGTCATGAGTCCCTCAATAACCCATTGCGGATCGGCATCTTTCAGCACGATAGCCGGATTCTTACCGCCCAGCTCCAGCGTGACCCGGGTCAGACGGTCGGCGGCGACGCGGGCAATTTGTTTGCCTGTCTCCGTTGATCCAGTAAAGCTGACTTTAGCGACGTGTGGGTGAGAGGTCAGCGCCGCACCGCACCCGGCCCCGCTACCAGTCACCACGTTAAAGACGCCGTCCGGCACGCCGGCTTCGGTTGCCAGCTCCGCTACCCGCAGCAGGGTCAGTGGCGTGGTTTCCGACGGCTTAATGACGATAGAACAGCCTGCAGCCAGCGCGGGCATCACTTTCCACATGCCGATCATCAGCGGGAAGTTCCACGGTACGATCCCGGCGACAACCCCCACCGGTTCTTTTTTGGTCCACGCCTGATAGCGCGCACCCAACGGGAAGGGAATCGACACGTCCAGGGTCCGTCCGCTGATTTTAGTGGTCAGCCCGGCGGTATAGCGCATCCAGTTCAGGGTACAGCCCACTTCGAAGGCACGGGAAATGTTTATCGATTTCCCCTGTTCAAGCGTCTCCAGCTGCGCCAGCTCTTCGCCATGCTGCTCAACCAGATCGGCGAAGCGCAGCAGGATACGTTCGCGATCGGCGGGCGTTCGCCCTGCCCAGCTGCGGGAAACGAAGGCGCGCCAGGCAGACATCACTGCCCGATCGACATCGGCGGCACTGGCGTCCACGGTGCTGGCGATAGCCTGGCCGGTTGCCGGGTTCCAGACGGTTAAGCGCTTTTCACTCTCTGCCGCCTGCTGTGCGCCGTCGAGATATAAACCATGCTGCCTGTCTAAAAACTGCTGTACGCTGGCGAGTAGCGCGACCTCTGATGTGGACATACCCCTTCCTTATTGTTCGCGGATAGTGGTTTCAGTCTATGCCGGGGGCGCGATTCACGCTTTTTTCTCTGTGACATTCGCTTTTGCCGCTGTGACAGGCGCCGCAATTAAGGGGATTTCGCGGACAAAAAATGTGCAGCAGGTAATAGTTCTTTCATATACTCCGCCTTTTACCCTTGTCTCCGGCATCATAAATGCAACAATGCATAAACATTACCATTACAAGGGATGCGCGATGAGTACGGCAAATCGTGGACAGGATTACCAGCATTGGTTAGCAAAAATCAATCAGGTGTGCGGCCAGTTCGCCGCTCGCCCGCTGGATGATAATTTTCACGGTGAGATAGACGCCAGCTATGCGGGCGACCTGAAAGTCAGCACGGTAACCGCTCGCGGCATCAACCTCTACCGTACCCGGCAGGAGATCCGGCGCGATAACGACGCCTGGTTTTATACCGTCTTCCAGCTCTCAGGTCAGGCGACAATCGAGCAGGATGGTCGCCAGGCGATGCTGGAGAGCGGCGATATCACCCTGATTGATGCTTCTCGCCCCTGTTCAATAATCTGGCAGCAAACCTCGCGTCAGGCTTCCCTGCTGCTGCCAAGGTCGCTGCTGGAACAGCAGCTGCGCGGCAGTGAAATCAGCATTGCCACCCGGCTGGCAAAAGCCCTGCCGATGGTCCAGCTCAGTCAGCGGCTGCTGCATGAGAGCATGAACAGCCCCGAGCTATCGGCCAGCGAAAGCAAAGCGGCGCTGGAGGCGATTGTTTGCCTGCTGCGCCCCATGCTGCACCATCAGGAGGCCCAGCCCACCCGGCGCGATAAACAGTTTCAGAAAATCATGGCGTTAATCGATGAGTCGATTCAGGCGGAACATCTGCGCCCGGAGTGGCTGGCCGGCGAAACCGGTATGTCGGTGCGCAGTCTTTACCGCCTGTTTGCGGAAAAGGGGCTGGTGGTGGCGCAATATATCAAGAATCGTCGGCTCGATCTCTGCGCCCGCGCGCTGGAAAGCGCCCATGATGATGAAAAGCTGGCGGGGATCGGCTACAGCTGGGGTTTCAGCGATCATAGCCATTTTTCCACCGCCTTTAAGCAGCGCTTCGGCGTCTCGCCGGGGGAGTATCGCAAGCGCTGCCGATAGCTATTTTTTCAGCCATTTGCCGTTAAGGCCCTGCACATACTCGCCAGGCTGCGCCCTGGCGACGAGCTTCTGCCCGGCCATTTTCGCCACCTGATCCACCGGCAGGTTGTTGTCGTCCGCCAGTTGCTGATAGCTGTCGCTGCGGGCGGCGTTGATCTGTTTAACCAGCGCCAGGGTTTCTTTATCCTGGCGCAGCGGTTGAAGATAGCCGTTCAGCGTTTCGCCGACTCGCCCCTGCTGACGCGCTTCGCTTAGGGTTAACGCCAGCGCCTGAGTACTCAACAACGCCAGCGCCAGCGTCGCGATTAACCATCGTTTTCTCATCATCGCCTCAGAACAGATCGCTACGGGTTTTCAGCAGATTCTCAACGTCTTTATCCACTTTGATATGAATCTCATGTTCAATTTTGACGTTCATATTGATGGTGATCGGCTCTTTCGACGCCGCAATTTCAATACGCGGCGTACAGCCCGCCAGCAGCATGGTTGCCAGAAAAGCGGTGAATAGTTTGATCATTATTGTTGTTCCTTACAGGTATGACTGTCCTGGCAGCGCTGGGCGGGCAGTCTGGCGTTCTGCTCCAGCCACGCCTGCAGATTGTCGCCGAAACGCAAGCTGCGCCACAGGTCAAAAATATTCTCTTCATGGGAGTAGTTTAAGTGCACCGTGTTGCTTTTGCCCTCTACCCGACTGGTGCCGCTGATGGTCGCCTTCAGCGTCAGTACGCCGAGGTTATCGAGATTGATCCGCGTCCACGAGGTGGCCACTTCCATATAGCGCAGCCAGTTAATGGCCGCCCCGGCGGAGACGTTGTCGGCCACCAGCGCGTCAGCGGTGTCTTTATCCAGGCGCATCGTCATCGGCCCCGGATTGCTGAACCAGCCGTCCTTAATGATCCATTTATCGTTATCCAGCCACAGCGGCAGCGCACCGTTGAACGGGCCGGAAACGGCGAACTGCTTCACTTTAATGGCGCTAATTAATTCGCTGCTGGAGATGTTCTGCAGGCGCAGCAGCGCCGGGTCGTGCTGCGGCATCCGCAGCTGCTGCATGGTCAGCTTGCCGCCGAGAATATCGACGCTGACGTTGCTCAACTGTAAAGGAGCGTCTTCGCTCCAGGGCCAGGCTCCCTGGAGATCTGCCGTCAGATTGCGCGCCGTAAACTGGTTGACGACTTCGCCAATGCGCAGCGAAACCGGATGGCGGGTGCCAAGCTGCCAGGTGCCTTCGCTAAAGCGGAACGGCAGCACAAAATCGACGCCGTTGATCTGGTTATCCGGCATCCAGGCACTGCCGCCTTTGAGCACCCCGTGCCCCCCCGCCTCAAAGCCCTGACCGGCGGCGGCAGAGAACGCGACCTGGGCGTACAGTGAACCTTCGCGCAGGTTCATCTTCCATTCCGGCGGCACCAGCGGCTGGAAAACGGTTAATGACTGTTTCGGCCACCACGCCTGTCCGCGCAGGCGCTCGCCGTCCCAGCGTCCGGTGACGCGGACGGGGCCAATTTTTTGCGCATGCAGGGAACCATTGAACTGGAACCAGGTTGGATCGCGACCCTCAACGTTAAATTTCAGCGTTGACGGCGGCAGTTCGCTGCCGCCGCTGAAGGTGGTTTTTCCGGCATCCAGCGACAGCGCGCCGGTCAGTCGCGGATGCTGCTCATCGCGCAGCCAGTGAATCGGTTTATCCAGGGTGAGGCGCGGCGTGCTCACCAGCATGGAACCATACTGCAGCTTATCGAAACCGGTCGACAGGCTATTGAGCACGATGGCGCTATCAACCCATTCACCCGCGCCTTTAACGTCCCAGCGCGCCTGCATCGGGGTAAAATGGCCATCGCCCCAGTAGCGCCACTGCCAGCGGCCGCGGTCGGGCATAAAATTGTCGGCCTGGCCGTCGAGATGCAGGGTAAAATCCCCCATCTCCTGCTCATGGGCGCGGAGAATGGCCTGCAGGCGGCCATCCACGCCCTGCTGCGTCACGGTGACGCCCGCCAGCGGCCAGCGAATTTCATCGATGTTCAGTGAGTCGATGACCCGCCCGCGCGAACGCAGCAGCGCCCCGGGATGAAAGTTGAGTACCGGCGCGATAAGCGGACCGCTCAGCTGCGCGGGCAGTCTGGCGTAAAAAATCAGATCGCCAAGTTTGGCCTCGCCGGTCAGCTGTAGCGGCATGTCGCTGCTGTCCATACTCAGCTTACCGGGGCCAATATTGAGCACGGCATTACCCTTACCGGCCTGACCCTGGGTAAGCACGTTCAACCGCCCGCTGACCTGCATCTGTTCGGTGCCCTGTTGCCAGTTACCCACCGAAAGCGCAACGCGACCGCTTAACGCATTGCCCGCATACTCGGTGTGCCAGCGGCCATCGCTGATAGCGATACGATCCGGGGTGATTTCCCACGGCAGATCGAGAATCGGCTCCACTTCACCACGCGGCGTGACCAACAGCTGCCCGCGATTCTCATGCCACTCCAGTTCGGCGTCGACAAGGCCGGGTGTCTGAGGAAATTCAAAAGTGCTAAACAGATGACCATCAACCGGCAAACCGTCCGGCACCAGCGGCATCTGAAGCTCGCCCACCAGCTTCACCGGCGCCTGGCCTTCTACCAGACGCGCGGAAAAGTCGCTGACCGTCAGCGCCTGGCCGCGCAGGCGCGCCTGGAGAGAGACCTCTTCTCCGGCGTAACCGATATCCTGCTGCTGCGGGGTCAACGACATCACCAGACGCCCTTGCCATTTCTCCCACGGCGACAGACGCAGATTTTCAATCGTCAGCCAGCTGTATGGCAGCATCGATTGCCACTCGGCAAGGGTTTTCGGCGCCCCCGGCGCGGCTTCGCTGTGCGGTAATTTATTCAGGCAGGCGCTGTTAATATCCAGCTCAGTGATATGTAAACGCCAGCGGCTGGGGCGGGAGAGCTCGGCGTTAGTGACACGCGCGATTTCGCAGTCGCCTACCAGGTAGCGTAAATCCGGAATACGCAGGGAAGAGCGCGTCAGGCGCGGGCTCTCGCTGAGAGAGATTCGGGTGCCCGCAGGTAGCCAGATGCCAGCCAGCGTGGGCACCCAGTGGGTGAGCGTCAACAGCAAAGCCAGCGGTAGCAGCACGAGTGCTAATAATAGCGCGATGGCGGCTTTATATTTACCCTTCATGGGCAGCTAATATCCTGATTCGAAATAAGTAAAAGCCGAGAGGCCGTCATTGTGGCACGTTCGACCTGCGAGTTAAAGTTCCCATCCCGTTTAAGCGTAGTCGCCGCCCTGTGATTCACCAGCAGGCCATTTAGCCGGGGTTTAGTTTTCTCCTGCGACACTGGTCACCCACTGGGAACGTAAACGGATGCTGCTGTGGACTTAATTATCTCGCTGATGGCGTACGCTCAGGGCCACTATTCATTGGTATTACTGATGGTTTTCCTGCTGACGTTCACCAAATCCTGCGCCGTTATCTCGCTGCTGATTCCGGGAACTTCCGGTCTGCTGCTGTTCGGCACCCTGGCTTCGGCCAGCGCCGGGCATTTCTTGTTAATGTGGATGAGCGCCAGCTTCGGCGCAATCGGCGGATTCTGGCTGTCATGGCTAACCGGCCGTCATTACCAGCATCATCTGTATCGTATTCGCTGGCTTAACGCCGAGCGTCTCGCGCGCGGCCAGCTGTTCCTGCGCCGCCACGGCGCATGGGCGGTTTTTTTTGGCCGCTTTCTTTCCCCCCTGCGCGCCACCGTGCCGCTGGTAACCGGCGCCAGCGGGACGTCCTTCCGCCGTTTCCAGCTGGCCAACGTCAGTTCCGGCTTGCTGTGGCCGTTAATCCTGCTGGCGCCAGGCGCTTTAAGCCTCAATTTTTGGTGAAACGTATTGTCTTTTAAAGAGATTTCTTAACTCAGCGATATGCTCTAGAATTATTACTATAGCCTGGTAATTAAACTATTTTTTAATAATTGTAAGATTATTTTAATTATGCTACCGTGACGGTATTATCACTGGAGAAAAGTCTTATGAAAATCGCTGTGTACAGTACGAAACAGTACGACAAGAAGTATCTGCAGCATGTCAATGATGCATACGGCTTTGAACTGGAATTTTTTGACTTCCTGCTCACCGAAAAGACCGCCAAAACCGCCAACGGCTGTGAAGCGGTATGCATTTTCGTTAACGATGACGGTAGCCGCCCGGTACTTGAAGAACTGAAAGCCCACGGCGTGAAGTACATCGCGCTGCGCTGCGCCGGGTTCAATAACGTTGACCTCGACGCCGCGAAAGAGCTGGGCCTGCGGGTAGTACGCGTCCCGGCCTACTCGCCGGAAGCGGTCGCTGAGCACGCAATCGGCATGATGATGTCGCTGAACCGCCGCATTCATCGCGCCTATCAGCGCACTCGCGATGCTAACTTCTCCCTTGAGGGGCTGACCGGCTTCACTATGCACGGTAAAACCGCCGGCGTTATCGGCACCGGTAAGATTGGCGTTGCCGCGCTGCGCATCCTTAAAGGTTTCGGTATGCGCCTGCTGGCGTTTGATCCCTACCCAAGCGCCGCCGCGCTGGATATGGGCGTGGAGTATGTCGATCTGGAAACGCTATACCGGGAGTCCGATGTTATCTCCCTGCACTGCCCGCTGACCGATGAGAACTATCATTTGCTGAACCATGCCGCGTTCGATCGGATGAAAGATGGGGTGATGATCATCAACACCAGTCGCGGCGCGCTTATCGATTCGCAGGCAGCGATCGATGCCCTGAAGCACCAGAAAATTGGCGCGCTGGGGATGGACGTGTATGAGAACGAACGCGATCTGTTCTTTGAAGATAAGTCTAACGACGTTATTCAGGACGATGTCTTCCGCCGTCTTTCCGCCTGCCACAACGTTCTGTTTACCGGTCACCAGGCGTTTTTGACCGCAGAGGCGTTGATCAGTATCTCGCAGACCACCCTCGACAACCTGCGTCAGGTGGATGCTGGCGAAACCTGCCCTAACGCACTGGTCTGATTTTCCTTGCCCTTTTGTGCTCCCCTTCCGCGGGGGGCACATTCAGATAATCCCCACAGAAATCCCCTGCGATAAAGTTACAATCCCCTTCATTTATTGATGTGATAAATATTTATGGAGATTAAATGAACAAGATTGCTGCGCTGCTGGCGGCGGGAATGTTGCTATCGGGCTGCGTTTATAACAGCAAAGTGTCGACCAGAGCGGAACAGCTTCAGCACCACCGTTTTGTGCTGACCAGCGTCAACGGTCAACCGCTGAAAGCCGCCGATAAGCCTCTGGAGCTGAGCTTTGGCGAAAAGATGCCAATAACAGGCAAAATGTACGTTTCAGGCAATATGTGCAACCGCTTTAGCGGCACGGGTAAAGTCTCTGACGGCGAGCTGAAGGTTGAAGAGCTGGCGATGACCCGCATGCTCTGCACGGACTCGCAGCTGAGCGCGCTGGACGCCACGCTGAGCAAAATGCTGCGCGACGGTGCGCAGGTCGACCTGACGGAAACGCAGCTGACGTTGGCAACCGCCGACCAGACGCTGGTGTATAAGCTCGCCGATCTGATGAATTAATAGTTACCGCAGCTTCCGCCTGCCAGCGCCTGCTCGCTGCAGCGCTTGCCGTTCGGTAATGCGCACATGCCGATAGCGGAGCCATCAAGCTGGCGGGCTACGGATAACGAGCCGCCGACCATGGCGCAGTTCGCCTGCCCGCTGCTGCTCATCGCGGCACGCATCCCTGGCGACACGTGCGCCGCCGTTGCCTGCTGAACAGGTTCATCATTGCTACTACACGCCGACAGTAACAGCGCAGCACATCCCACTAAAAACGCAGCTCGCATCTTCTCTCCCCTCAGATACATCTTAAAATGAACAAGCTCAAGAATAATAGGCAGCTCAGCGCGCCGCGTCGAGAGGCGAAGTACGTATTTATGCGTTGTGTTAACATTTTTTAGCAATTTTTCCGCGGTAGCAGTTTGTCTGCATGAGCGCATTAATCTCTCAGTGTGAGTGTGACACATCGTCATGATGCGATTGGGTCGTTGCACGTAAAGATATCATTCTTTGTTCTGCAAACATATCTTCTACAGCAGAGCAGTTTTCTCATCCTGTCATTCAATAAAAATGCCCGGCTAAGGGCTATGCCGATTTAACCGGGCGTAGGGTCATTAATTTGGCACAACTCCAGAATAGAATGTTCCGGCCAGATATTGCGTATCGGTTACCGCATAGGCTTGCGTCATCACGCTTGAATCGACATCATCAAACGGATGACGGAAATAGGCATCGTGCTCTGATTTAGCTTTATCAAAAAACATCACACGCCCGGAAAAATAAAGAATACCATCATCAAGATTGCGAAAAACCATCTGAAAGACCGGCGTAATATTGACGCGATCTGCACTTTCATTAGAGGGGTCCCAAAGGTTAATGAAGTTCCCTGCCACACGGACATATTTCCCTTCAACAACCTCACCATTTTTTGCTCTGTAGATAGCCTGCAAAGTTGCCCACGGCAGTGCTATGAATTGCATATTTTCATCCTTAATTAAATTTAATAATCTGGTTTTCTTAATAGATTAATCATCGAACAGATTAACCTTCGGTTATATCATAACGTTGCGATACATTATCCACTCATCTGCTATAAAAAATTTAAACTTAGCATGGCATGCCCTCCATTTGCTGTAGTATAAACATTGTCCTTTCAGGGGATTCCTGTAAAGGTGATATTCTGCTTTGGATTAGCAGATTTTATTGCCGGTCAACTCATTACTCGAACCCTGAGCCAACCATAGATAAAGGATTCATTAGCATCGTTTCTTTCAGCCAACTCCAGATAATATTGCCCTTGACTACAGTTTAATGCTCGTAATAGTACCGTCTCACCTTCACTGCCTCTGCGAATAAGATACTGGCTTAAGGCGTTAATCGTTCTGGGGCCGATAGCACCATCGACCATGAGGTCCGGATACAGCACTCCGCGATGATTAAAGGCATTTAGCCATCGCTGAAGCCACTTACCCGGCAGAATGGTGCCCATATTGACCCCGGCATCACACAGTTTTTCAGCAAGCGGGGTAGATATCTCAGCAACATGGTCGAACCGGGGCGCAATCCAGTAGTCCGCGTTGAGAATATCCAGCGCCTGCTGGCGCGTCAGTTTTTGCATAGATCCATCATAACCATGCGCGCGGGCAGTGGCCTGAGTAATCCCCCAATTTGTTGGGCCACCTCGATCGTCCGGATGATTTACATAACCGCCCTCCTTATCCAAAATGGCGTTAAAAATCTCATCTTTATTCATACATCCCTCATTTATCGATTAAATGCGCGATATTCCCCCTGACCAGGAATACGGTAATAAGTATAAAAAAATTGACGCTGACGACTAACCAATGGGTCGATTCATACAGGCCAAAAAGATAGCGAAACGGTATGCTGGCATAGGTAAGTACCAGTAAATATGCCGTGTATGATATCCATGGCCGATGTCTTCGGTAGCACGCGCGGCGATAAAACATCAAGTTCAGAGTGATCAAAGCGCAGACAATTGCGTTAATCAGCGCCGGCAGTTCATTTTCCATTTGGCCGTTCACTATTGTTGCGGGTGAGTATTTTGTACAATTCGGTGAGATCTTGATTATTCAGAAATGTGAGTATCTTAATAATCAGCGCGGATAGCAGTACGGCGCCTAACGCGTCTAAAGACCGTTCACTGTATCCGGTCCAGATTGCCAGCTTCGTACCAATTAACCCGGCACCCAATACGCCGACAATAAAGGAAGTCATAAAATAGGCAGCCAGTCTGAAACGTGAAATATTTACTGCGGTCGCCACATAAAACACGGCGCCAGCAAATGCGCCGAACACAACGCCATAATCAATACCTGCGATCAGGCCAAATAGACTCGCTGCCATTAATCCTCCAGTAACAATTGCCGACGTACCGGAAACAGGATCGGACATTCACCCTCCCTTCTTTCACTGACATTCCTGATGGTCATAACAAATGGCGAAGGAAAGCAGCATCATGCTGATGCTTTTACTTTGCCGTAATCTTTTTTCTTTTTTGCAAACCTGGCGCATAGATGGCCCTGTGACAGAGCCAGGTCCCAGGTTGCGCATAGTGGTGTGAAAATTCTTGCTGATAAACAATGGTGGCACGCGCAATTTGCCGTTTATATTCCTCAAGCAGCCAAAAAATATCCTGGGCAACAAAGTTAATGGGCAATGCGTCCTCGATACGCGCTGGCGTATGGTGCTTTCCCTTAGCCTGAATCTGAGCGCGAGAAGGCGTAGGCCGGTGGAGGCGTTCTGAACTGAGGGCTTGTGGATTTTGTAAATGTGAGCGCTGCGCACGGCGACGACCGGCAGCGGAACCATGAAACGCGGTTTTACGGGACATTGCGGTCTCCTGAATGAGCTTTGATGGTGCGTCAGCGATAAATCCTCTCCCGCTGGCTTCACCCCAAAGCGCATTGCGTTATGGTGCTGGCTTTTCAGCCACGTAGATTCATTTTCGAATCGTTGTATTTCACCGACGATAACGCGGTGTGTTTCAAGTCGATGAAGAAAGAATACCTCAGGGTTAATTAAAAATAAATACCTACAGGTATATTTTATGGTGCAATTAGAATAACCCTCTGAAAATATTCAAAATTTAGTTACAAGCAGGGTTTTGCCGGGAGGGAAACGATGCAGGCGGGCGATGCGCCAGATTGCCAGCATACTAAGGGCTGCAGGACATGATTTCTCGCATCGAGCGCAGGTAAACCCGGTGCTTAAACAGCCTGCCGGGAAATTTTACCTGCTGGACTTGATACTTAAGGCTGGAACGGGAGGAGGATTTGAACGCCTGTAAAGCGTTAAACAAACCGTTTAACGCTATGGCTGTAAATCACGCGGCCAATAATTTTCAGATACTGTTCATGGCTTTCGCCGATCGTCCAGTCGGCATATTTGCGGTTATCTGAATGCACAAGCAGGCCATCCGCCGTGAATTGAAGACGCTTCACCAACACCGCCCCTTTGAACGAAAAGACATAGATACCGTCACCTTCAAAATAATCTTTCGAGACATCAACAAAGATGTAATCACCGGTCTCGATGGTGCCGGACATGCTATCGCCGGAAACCGTAATCACCTTGATATGCTCTGCGGGCCGGTTACCAAAAAGCCTCAGCGCGCCGGCAGTGTCATAGGTGATACTGTTGACCGTTTCATCAACCTCGCTTGAGACAATACATCCTGGTCCCGCGCTGGCCTGCGCGTCCAGAACCTCAATGACGTACTGCATCTGAGGTGTGTCTTCCACCGGTTCTCGTTCGATATCAATACTTCCGCTAATGCCGTCCATCCAGCCGCGGGGCAAATTGAACGAAGATTCAATAAGATCGACCATCTCGTCAGCTATCCTTTTCTTTTGTTTCTTGCCTTCCGGGTAGAGCATCCTGGAAACGTAAGAAGGCTCCCGCCCAAGGGTTCGGGCTACATCAACAGCTTTACCGCCGCATAAATTATCACGGATATAGAGCAAGCGCTGACGTCTGATTTCGTATTTATCCATCGTAAACTGTCTAACACCAGTTACCAGCAGGTATCTAAAATATAGCAAAGCGCCATTAAATTACCTATAGGTAATGTACGAGAAGTTTTCGTTCTCAACGCTTTACTCCCCCCACCGTCAACACTGCTACTTATGGAAAAATGGTGCCTGTGATTTTGGTGTAGGCTGTCGTTTATAAGCAAACAACGCTGTAATAAGTTGAATTAATTTATCTAAATTATGGATTTTATCGCTACCGGAGATCAAAAAAGCCTGTTGCTCAGGGGTCTATACTTAAACACGGTATCGCAAACCCTACGCCCTGCGCGAACTGAAGCGGGTCGCGTTTTGAGCGCGCTCAGGCTGATCAGAGATGCATTTTTAGCCAGCGACAGGATCGCGCCGAAAGCGGTTTTAAAGCAGAGATAAGCGAGTGCCCAGGTTGCATCACTGGGCATAAAAAGTTTTTTTCAAATATTTAGCAATGTGAGTATTGATATGATCACTATTGACGGTAATGGCGCGGTTGCTTCAGTCGCGTTTCGCACCAGTGAAGTTATCGCCATCTACCCGATCACGCCCAGCTCCACGATGGCGGAGCAGGCGGATGCCTGGGCTGGCAACGGGCTGAAAAACGTCTGGGGCGATGTCCCCCGCGTAGTCGAGATGCAGTCGGAGGCCGGGGCGATCGGCGCCGTACACGGTGCGCTGCAGACCGGTGCGCTCTCAACCTCTTTTACTTCATCGCAGGGTTTACTGCTGATGATCCCGACGCTGTACAAACTGGCGGGCCAGCTGATGCCGTTTGTGCTGCACGTCGCCGCCCGTACCGTGGCCACGCACGCGCTCTCTATCTTCGGCGATCACTCCGACGTGATGGCCGTACGTCAGACAGGCTGCGCGATGCTCTGCGCCAGCAGCGTTCAGGAAGCTCAGGATTTTGCGCTGATTTCACATATCGCCACGCTGCAAAGTCGGGTGCCATTCATTCATTTCTTTGATGGCTTCCGTACCTCGCACGAAATCAACAAAATTGCTCCACTGGCAGACGATACCATTCGTAGCCTGCTGCCGCAGGATAGAATTGATGAACATCGCCAGCGCGCCCTGAACCCGGAACATCCGGTTATCCGCGGCACCTCAGCTAATCCGGATACGTATTTCCAGTCACGTGAAGCGACGAATCCGTGGTACAACGCGGTCTATGAGTGTGTCGAAACGGCAATGGATGATTTTGCCGCCGCCACCGGACGTCAGTACAAACCCTTTGAGTTTTACGGTCATCCGCAGGCTGAGCGCGTAATCGTCATTATGGGCTCCGCCATCGGTACCTGTGAAGAAGTGGTCGATGAGCTGCTGAGCCGCGGTGAAAAAGTCGGCGTGCTAAAAGTTCGTCTTTACCGCCCCTTCTCTGCCGCGCACCTGCTTGAAGCCTTACCGCCGAGCACCCAAGCCGTGGCGGTGCTGGACCGCACCAAAGAACCGGGGTCCCAGGCCGAGCCGCTCTATCTCGACGTCATGACCGCCCTGGCCGAAGCCTTTAACCGCGGCGAGCGAGAAACACTGCCGCGCACCATTGGCGGACGCTATGGCCTCTCTTCAAAAGAGTTCGGTCCGGAGTGTGTCCTGGCCATCTTCAAGGAGCTGAGCGCCGCTAAACCCAAGCCGCGCTTTACCGTCGGCATCTACGATGACGTCACTAATCTTTCCCTGCCGCTGGTCGAAAATACGCTCCCCTCGGAAGCGAAACTGGAAGCCCTCTTCTACGGGCTCGGCAGCGACGGTAGCGTCTCGGCTACGAAAAATAATATCAAGATTATCGGTAACTCTACGCCGTGGTTCTCGCAGGGTTATTTCGTCTATGACTCGAAAAAGGCCGGCGGGCTGACGGTTTCACATCTGCGCGTCAGCGAGAAGCCGATTCGTTCTTCTTATCTGATTTCGCAGGCCGACTTTGTCGGCTGTCACCAGCTGCAGTTTATCGATAAATATCAGATGGCGGAACGTCTGAAGCCCGGCGGTATTTTCCTGCTTAATACGCCCTACAGCGCCGATGAAGTCTGGTCCCGTTTGCCACAAGAAGTCCAGGCCACCCTCAATCAGAAAAAAGCGCGTTTTTATATCGTCAACGCGGCAAAAATCGCCCGTGAATGCAGCCTGGGGGCGCGTATCAACACCGTTATGCAGATGGCCTTTTTCCACCTGACGCGGATCCTGCCGGGCGATAACGCGCTGGCGGAGCTACAGGGGGCCATTGCCAAAAGCTACAGCAGCAAAGGCCAGGAGCTGGTGGAGCGTAACTGGCAGGCGCTGGCGATGGCCCGTGAGTCGCTGGCGGAAGTGCCGCTACGGCCGGTTGACGGCAACAGCCCGAATCGCCCACCGGTCGTCTCCGACGCCGCGCCGGATTTCGTAAAAACCGTCACCGCCGCGATGCTGGCCGGGCTCGGCGATGCGCTACCGGTATCCGCTCTGCCGCCGGATGGTACCTGGCCAATGGGCACTACCCGCTGGGAAAAACGCAACATCGCCGAAGAGATCCCGATTTGGAAGGAAGAACTTTGCACCCAGTGTAACCACTGCGTGGCCGCCTGCCCGCACTCGGCAATCCGTGCGAAAGTGGTCTCCCCGGAGGCAATGGAAAATGCGCCGGACAGCCTGCATTCCCTGGACGTCAAATCCCGCGATATGCGCGGTCAGAAATACGTCCTGCAGGTCGCGCCTGAAGATTGTACCGGCTGTAATCTCTGCGTCGAAGTTTGTCCGGCAAAAGACAGGCAGAACCCGGAAATCAAGGCCATCAATATGATGTCGCGCCTTGAGCATGTTGAAGAAGAGAAAGTGAATTATGACTACTTTCTCAACCTGCCGGAAATGGACCGCAGCAAGCTGGAACGTATCGATATCCGCACCTCACAGCTGATCAGCCCGCTGTTTGAATACTCCGGCGCCTGCTCCGGCTGCGGCGAAACGCCATATATCAAACTGCTGACTCAGCTCTACGGCGATCGAATGCTGATTGCCAACGCCACCGGCTGTTCATCGATTTACGGCGGCAACCTCCCTTCCACGCCCTACACCACCGATGCCAATGGTCGCGGGCCGGCCTGGGCCAACTCGCTGTTTGAGGATAACGCCGAATTTGGGCTTGGCTTCCGACTTACCGTCGATCAGCATCGGCAGCGCGTCATGCGTCTGTTGGCGCAGTTCGCCGATAAACTTCCGCCCGAGCTTAACGATGCGCTGCACGCAGAAGCAACGCCTGAGGTGCGCCGCGAGCAGGTAGCCGAGCTGCGCAAGGTACTGGCAAATGAAGAAGGCGCGAAGGAGCTGTTAACCGACGCCGACGCGCTGGTGGAAAAATCGATCTGGCTGATTGGCGGCGACGGCTGGGCCTATGATATTGGCTTCGGTGGTCTCGACCACGTGCTGAGTCTGACCGAAAACGTTAATATTCTGGTGCTCGATACCCAGTGCTACTCCAATACCGGCGGTCAGGCATCGAAGGCTACGCCGCTGGGAGCCGTTACGAAGTTTGGCGAGCACGGCAAGCGCAAGGCGCGTAAAGATCTCGGCGTGAGCATGATGATGTACGGTCATGTTTATGTGGCGCAGATTTCGCTTGGCGCCCAGTTGAATCAGACGGTAAAAGCCATTCAGGAAGCGGAAGCTTACCCGGGTCCGTCGCTGATTATCGCCTATAGCCCTTGCGAAGAGCACGGTTACGATTTGGCGCTGAGCCACGATCAGATGCGTCAGCTGACCGCCACCGGTTTCTGGCCGCTGTATCGCTTTGACCCGCGTCGTGCCGATGAGGGCAAACTCCCGCTGGCGCTTGACTCCCGCCCGCCGTCAGATGCCCTGGCTGAGACACTGTTGAACGAGCAGCGCTTCCGTCGCCTGAACGCTCAACAGCCGGAAGTCGCGGAACAACTGTGGAAGGATGCAACGGCAGACCTGCAAAAACGCTACGACTTCCTCGCGCAGCTGGCCGGTAAGGCAGAAAAACCGACTACCGAAAGCTAATCTACTGACGTTTTTTTCAGCCCATAAAAAAAGCCCGAATATGAATTCGGGCTTGTCATTTTACCGATCAATAAAACCATTCTCAGGAACGGGCGGCAACATAAAAATTTGGATGACAATAAAAGGCATATAACGGGCGGATAATACGGCATTAACACCGATATGTATAATTTTTATTTTATATGCATTACGCGAATTCATTCATTACAATTATCATCATTTCATTCGAATTATTTATTTTAGATTTTACTTATATCGTAACAATTGATATTTACCAGATCTCAATCTGCTCCTTTAGCATGAGTTTACTTCCCTGGAGGAAGCAAAAACAAAAACAGTTAAAGGATTGTCTAAATGAAAAGAAAAGTACTGGCCCTCGTTATCCCGGCATTATTAGCTGCTGGCGCTGCACACTCCGCTGAGATTTATAATAAAGACGGAAATAAACTGGACCTTTATGGCAAGGTGGACGGTCTGCATTATTTCTCTGACGATGCATCAAAAGATGGCGATCAGTCATACGTCCGTCTTGGCTTCAAAGGCGAAACTCAGATTAACGATCAGCTGACCGGCTACGGTCAGTGGGAATATAACGTCCAGGCGAACAACACCGAAGGCGCGGACAACCAGTCCTGGACCCGTCTGGCGTTCGCTGGCCTCAAGTTCGCTGATTACGGTTCATTCGATTATGGCCGTAACTACGGCGTGCTGTACGATGTAGAAGGCTGGACCGATATGCTGCCAGAATTCGGCGGCGACTCTTATACCCAGGCGGATAACTTTATGACCGGCCGCGCCAACGGCGTAGCAACCTACCGCAATACCGACTTCTTCGGTCTGGTTAATGGCCTGAACTTTGCCCTGCAGTACCAGGGTAAAAACGAAAATGCCGGCAGCGGAGAAGGCACCAACAATGGCGATCGCAGCGTACGTAACGCTAACGGCGATGGTTTTGGTCTATCCACTTCTTATGATTTCGGTATGGGTATCAGCGCCGCTGCCGCCTACACCTCCTCTGACCGTACCAACGATCAGATGACCCAGACCACCGCGCAGGGCGATAAAGCGGAAGCCTGGACCACCGGCCTGAAATATGACGCCAATAACATCTATCTGGCGACCATGTATTCCGAAACCCGCAATATGACGCCTTACGGCAACGGTAACGGCGTAGCCAACAAAACTCAGAACTTTGAAGTGACTGCTCAGTATCAGTTCGACTTCGGCCTGCGCCCGGCGGTCTCTTTCCTGATGTCTAAAGGCAAAGATCTGACCAATACCGATGGCGACAAAGATCTGGTGAAATATGCTGACATCGGCGCGACTTATTACTTCAACCGCAATATGTCTACCTATGTCGATTACAAAATCAACCTGCTTGACGAAGACGACAGCTTCTATTCCAACAATGGCATCTCTACCGATGACGTGGTTGCTTTAGGCCTGGTTTACCAGTTCTAAGCTGCGGGCCCGCTGGCAACGGCGGGCTCTCTTCCCTTGCCTCTGAAGCTGCATTCAAAACAAAACAATATATCAATTGCTTTAAAATAATCGTCCGATGAATGATATATTACTGACAGGAACTGCCGTAGCCGTAGAGGACGCCTGCCATGCACCATCATTGCGTAAAATCATCCCGCATCCACTCCATCGCCTATGATGAATCCTCTGGCATTCTTGAAATCCGTTTCCGCGATAACCAAACGCTACAGTATCTCGGCGTCCCGCCACGCATTTTTCGCGATTTTCTCCAGGTTGTTTCTAAGGGCCGTTTTTACGACGGTGTGATTAAAGGCAAATTTACCGAACGCCGCCGCGCCTGATAGCGAAAGTGTGATTGGGTTCAATATACAATATTCGTCCGGATGGCCTACACTTTAAGTGGTTACTTAAACAGGAGGTTATATGAACAGAATGATTCTTGTGCCCATCGATATTTCCGATACAGAATTAACTGACCGTGTTATCAAGCACGTTGAGGCTGAAGCCAGAATCGATGATGCCGAGGTGCATTTCCTGACCGTCATTCCCTCCCTTCCCTATTACGCTTCGCTGGGAATGGCCTATACCGCAGAGCTGCCGGCGATGGATGACCTCAAAGCCGAATCGGAGTCGCGGCTGAAAGAGATTGTGAAAAAATTTACTATTCCGGAAGACCGTGTCCATTTACACGTTTCCGAGGGTTCGCCGAAAGATAAAATTCTCGCTATGGCGAAATCCCTTCCCGCCGATCTGGTGATCATTTCTTCGCACCGTCCCGATATCACCACCTATCTGCTGGGTTCTAACGCCGCCGCCGTTGTCCGCCATGCGGAATGCTCGGTACTGGTCGTACGATAAACCTATCCTGCCCGCCGCCGTGCGGGCTTTTATTTGCTCGCCTGACAGTAGATTCCCTGTGCTCCCCCTTTGCTAATTCCGACCATTCACATAACAACAATGCCTGCTAAGCGCAATCGGCTAGCAGCTCGCTAAAGCCAGAGTATCCACGGATTACTCCTATTTGCTGCGCCGGCAAAGGAGTATCTATGGCATCTCCTTAAAATATTCACATTTTTATATTGGAATTGGGTCTCGCCAGTTCAGGAGTTATTATGAAAAAAATTATCTTAGTCGTGTTTGTGTTCTGCGGAGCATTGTCTCTGTCCGGATGTATTTTGCCTCCAGGTGGACCCGGTGGTGGACCGGGCGGGGGGCATTTCCACGGGCCGGGTCAGCGTTGATCGGTCAACACACTTAGTTACTCTTCCATAAAAGCCACCCGAAGATCGCCTTCGCGGTGGCCATAGAATATTTATCTGTTGCCTATCATTTCACCATTATTCCTTTTAGCAACGGCTGTTATCTCAATAAAAGGCAATTTTGCCTGTGGCAACGATGTTGTACTTGCATCCGTATAGTCAGGTTAGGGCTAAAATGGAAAGCTGCCGTAAAACGCGCTGGTATTCGTCGTCGGAATCCGTACCATACGCGACATACTTTTGCCTGCTGGCTGCTGTCAGCAGGTGCCAACCCGTCCTTTATAGCTAACCAGATGGGGCATGAAAACGCGAAAATGGTGTACGAAGTCTACAGTACATGGATTGAAGAAATGAACGGCGATCAGGTTTCAATGCTCAACGCCAGGCTATAACTGTGATTTTGTTTGCCCCTTATATGCCCCTTTTTGTTTCAGAGAACGTTTATAATGCTTGATAATCAGCAAGTTACAAAGAAAGAAAAATACAATATCGACAAATTGCAGAAGCGCTTGCGCCGTAACGTCGGCGAGGCGATCGCTGATTTTAATATGATTGAAGAAGGTGACCGCATCATGGTTTGCCTCTCCGGCGGTAAAGACAGCTACACCATGCTGGAGATTTTGCGCAATCTGCAAAAAAGCGCGCCGATATCCTTCTCACTGGTGGCGGTGAACCTCGACCAAAAACAGCCGGGCTTCCCGGAACATATCCTGCCGGAATACCTTGAGCAGTTGGGCGTTGAATATAAGATTGTTGAAGAAAATACCTACGGCATCGTTAAAGAAAAAATTCCGGAAGGCAAAACCACCTGCTCTCTCTGTTCGCGCCTGCGCCGCGGCATTCTTTACCGCACCGCGACTGAGCTGGGCGCCACCAAAATCGCCCTTGGCCACCACCGCGACGACATCCTGCAGACCCTGTTTCTGAATATGTTCTATGGCGGTAAGATGAAAGGGATGCCGCCGAAGCTGATGAGCGACGACGGTAAACATATCGTTATTCGCCCGCTGGCCTACTGCCGTGAAAAAGATATTGAACGTTTCTCTCAGGCGAAAGGTTTCCCGATTATCCCGTGCAACCTGTGCGGTTCGCAGCCGAACCTACAGCGTCAGGTGATTGCCGATATGCTGCGCGATTGGGACAAACGCTATCCCGGACGCATCGAAACCATGTTTAGCGCGATGCAGAACGTGGTGCCTTCTCATCTCAGCGACGTTAATCTGTTCGACTTCAAAGGCATTCATCACGGCTCTGCGGTCGTTGACGGCGGCGACCTGGCGTTCGATCGCGAAGAGATCCCGACGCAGCCGGCCGGCTGGCAACCGGAAGAAGATGATGCGCAGCTGGACACTCTGCGTCTGAACGTGGTGGAAGTGAAATAATCCTCCTGCGTCTCAGGCAATCGCCTGAGACGCCGCTGCCGGGTCTATTTTAGCAAACGTACCCGGCAGGCCTTGCCTTTAATTTTGCCGTTTTGAAGCTGCCTGAATGCCTTATGTGCTACGCTCTGACGTACGGCAACGTAGACATGCGCCGGATGAACGGCGATCTTTCCGATGTCAGCACCATCAAGACCGATATCACCGGTCAACGCTCCCAGCACATCGCCCGGACGCATTTTAGCCTTTTTACCGCCGTCAATGCACAGCGTGGCCATCTCTGCCTGCAGCGGCGTGATCGAGCTATTCATCGGCCCGTCCATCCAGTTGAGCTTCATTTGCAGCATTTCGGCAAGAATGTTCGCACGCTGCGCCTCTTCCGGCGCGCAGAGGCTAATCGCCAGACCGCTTTCACCGGCGCGAGCGGTACGGCCAATGCGATGTACGTGTACCTCCGGGTCCCAGGCCAGCTCATAATTCACCACCAGTTCGAGCGATTTAATATCCAGGCCGCGGGCAGCGACATCGGTCGCCACCAGCACGCGCGCGCTCCCATTGGCAAAACGCACCAGCGTCTGGTCGCGGTCGCGCTGTTCAAGATCGCCATGCAGCGATAGCGCGCTCTGCCCGGCGGCGTTGAGCGAATCGCAAACGGCCTGGCAATCCTTTTTGGTGTTACAGAACACCACGCAGGAGGCGGGCTGATGCTGGCTTAGTAGCTTTTGCAGCAGCACGATTTTACCCTTTTGCGAAGTTTCAAAAAACTGCTGTTCGATAGCCGGTAGCGCATCAACGGCATCAATTTCAATGGCCTGCGGATTGTTCTGCACGCGGCCGCTGATTGCCGCTATCGCTTCCGGCCAGGTGGCGGAAAACAGCAGCGTCTGGCGCGACGCCGGCGCAAAACGGATCACGTCATCAATGGCATCGCTAAAACCCATATCCAGCATGCGATCCGCTTCGTCCATCACCAGCGTTTGCAGAGCGTCCAGCGACACGGTGCCCTTCTGCAGGTGATCGAGCAAGCGTCCCGGCGTGGCGACGATAATATGCGGCGCGTGCTGCAGCGAGTCGCGCTGAGCGCCAAAAGGCTGGCCGCCACAGAGGGTTAATATTTTGATATTCGCCAGGAAACGCGCCAGGCGACGCAGTTCACCGGCCACCTGATCCGCCAGCTCGCGGGTCGGACACAGCACCAGAGACTGGGTCTGGAACAGCGAGGCGTCAACGTGCTGGAGTAGCCCGAGGCCGAATGCCGCCGTTTTACCGCTGCCGGTTTTTGCCTGCACGCGGACATCTTTGCCCGCAAGAATCGCGGGTAAAGCCGCTGCCTGAACCGGGGTCATCGAAAGATACCCCAGTTCATTCAGATTAGTGAGCTGGGCGGCGGGCAAAACATTCAGAGTTGAAAAAGCGGTCACAATAATTTCTCGCATTACATTGAGGGGCGGACAATCTGCTGGCGCGTATCCTCGCAGATCTCCGCTCCCGATGCGACAATTTAATCGGCTCATCGTCAGGCGGCGGATCGGGCAACGGGCGCGGACGTGGCTTGGGATCGTGGACCGGCACAGGATCGTTGGGTTCCGGCGGTATGGGTATTGAGTTCAGCGGTTGATAACGCATATTGACTCCCGGTGATGGACGGGTACACCAATTAAGCGTAGAAGCTGGGAAACAGAGCGCAAAAAAAAGCCGACTCATTAAAGTCGGCGTCGTACGAATCAATTGTGCTATGCAGTAATTCAAAAAAGGAAGTAAGACAATATGGAGCGCAACGCCCATCGCTTGACGTTGCATTCACCTGCGAGAGAGATATTGCCCTGAATGGGTAGATGGTTTATTGATTTCGCTCAAACATTGCCGGGTTTTCATCATCGCCATCGCGACAAAAGACGATTCTTTACAACCATTTACTACGATGCAACCACCATGTAACACCTCCAATGAGAACGACTAACATTATGCAGAAAATAGAAAAACCCATATGCCAGCTATTGCCGGGAATGCCGCCGAGGTTAACCCCGAACAGCCCGGTTAAAAAGGTACTGGGCAGAAAAACCATCGCCATGAGCGACATCGTGTAGGTTCTTCGCGATAGCGACTCCTGCATAATCTGCGCGATCTCATCGCTCATAATCGCCGTTCTGGCGATGCAGCTATCAATTTCATCCAGACCGCGGCCAAGACGCTCAGCAATATCCTGCATCCGCCGCCGATGGTCATCGGTCATCCACGGCAGCCGCTCGCTGGCCAGCCTTGCATAGACATCACGCTGCGGCGCCATATAACGGCGCATGACGATAAGCTGTTTACGCAACAGCGCCAGAAAGCCGCGCGGCGGCACCTGCTGATCGAGTAAATCATCTTCCAGATCGATAATCCGGTCATGGAGCTGCTCAATAAATTCGCTGGCGTGATCGGTCAGCGCATCGCAGACTTCCACCAGCCAGCCGCCGCCGTCAACCGGCCCGTTGCCCTCACGCAAATCGCCGAGCACATCGTCCAGCGCCAGCACTTTGCGCTGCCGGGTAGAAACAATTAACCGCTCGTCCATATAGAGACGCATCGCAACCAATTGGTCCGGGCGCTCATCGGTGCTGCCGTTAATACAGCGCAGCGTAATTAATGCCCCATCGCCAATCCTCGTCACTCTGGGACGAGTGCTCTCCCCACCCAGCGCATCGCGTACGTTATTAGGCAGCAGCGGCGTCGATGCCAGCCATTCCGCGCTATCAACATGGGTATAATTGAGATGCAGCCAACAAGGATGCTCTTTATCAATGGTATCGCTGTCGACCAGCGGCTTTACGCCGCCCTGCCCGTCGAACACCCATGCAAAAACGGCATCCGGCACGTTCAGTTCCGATCCTTTTATGGCGTCCACTGGACCTCCGTTAACTCATGCACATTTTCGTAGTCTAGCCTTACGCGACGGTTACGCAAGAGTTAATAAGCCCATCCTGCTGAATTCACTGGCGAAAAGTGGGGACGCAAAAACGAAGAACCCGCCGGCGGCGGGTCGTGGATAAACTTTGCGATACAGCGGTTAACCTGCGCGATCGTCCGTCGCCAGAACGTATGCCGGCGGCAAGACAGGTTAACGGGAGTCGTTCATTTTTTCTCTTCGGCGTATTGACGCGCGTTATCATGCAAATGGGTACACATGCTTTTATCCTCCATTGTTACAAGCAGAATAAACATAGATGAGAAATAGCTTTTTGCAAGTTAGTCATTATGGCCCGCTGAGCTTCTGCGCAAATAATTTAACAGCAGCACGAGGTCGACATCATGGCGTAACTTGAATTTTGACATGATGATGCGCTTATGGGAGAAAACCGTTTTTTCGCTCAGCGCCAGCTTGCCGGCAATCTCTCTGACCGAAAGCCCCGCCAGTAGTGCTGCGGCCACTTTTTCCTGCTGTCTTGAGAGCTTGCGATGACGACAATCATGACAGCGAATATCGGATTGATTCATCGAGGGAGTCGCCTCCTGCATCCGGGCCCGCTTAATTTGCGCAATCATCCGGTAAATTTTCTCATCCTGCTGAATAAATATCATCTCCTTCAGGCATGAGGGCAAGATCCCTCCGCGCCAGCGGAACTGCTTACCTACCAGGCCAATAAGGATGCCTCCCCGGCGATGCTGTAACTCGGGATGACAAATGTACTCCTCCCCGCGGCATAAACTCAGCACCATAATATCGGTTGCGGTATCTTTCCCCTTATATATTTTATTCACTGCCAACGAGCTAAACATAGCCGCAGGGAATAAACTCTCCAGCAGAGCGTTAAAACCTAATTTAAAAAAATTATTATCATTTTTATAAATGACATTCAGCATGGTCACGATAGCCCCTGGATACCCGGTGATAGTATATCAAGCATCAGCCAGACGATAGTCGCCAGCAAAATTACGGCGATCGCCGATTTACAAAATAGCGTACAGAAAAGCATGGTACTTCCTTTTATTGCCAGGTAAAGGTCACGGTGACAACTGCATTAATCGTACCGGGCGTAACACCACCTCGCGGGCTGAATGCCCGCGCGCGCAGGCGGTAGCGATATTGATTATTCACAATCGTCCCGCTTACCGTTTTATCCTTACCTAAAGGCTGCCCTTCTGCCGTTTGTAGCTGTATGGCAATATTGCCTGCGCTACCGCTATTCTGATAAAGATCGTCCGGGCCAGCGTTATCAGCATTACCGGAAAACTGCATCGTGGCCGTTGTCGTTCCCGCGGGACAGCGTTCAATATTAAAATCAAAGGGTACCCACTCCGTCGCGGAGCCAGGCGTATAGAGAGAAGACGCCCGGATACCCTGCGAATCGGTCAAGGAAATTGTTCTTGCAACACTATCGCTGCTGATCTGGCAGGGGGCGGCAACTATTTTACCCTTGATATTCAACGAAACCACATCGCCGGCCAGTAGCGGAGCGGAAAACAATACCAGAACCAGACATAAATCATGTAATTTGGCGATCATTGCCTCTCCTATTGATAAGTCATATCCAGAGTTGCGGTCGCGTTAGCTTCGCCGGCTTTAACCACCGGCTTGGTCTGATAATAACGAGCCGTAATCGGCAAACTTTCCAGGCCGCCCGAGGATTGCTTTAGCATCAGGCGATTATTCAGCTGCACTGGCGCATTGTTATAAAGCAGCTGAACGCCAACGCCATCCGCAACGGTCTCGCTGCCCTGGCCGGTTAACGCCAGCACGCTGCGGTCGCCGCTGGCGTCCGGATTCTGCGTCCCCTGGAGTTGTATATGGATATTTGCTCCGGCGTTGCAATTAAGTCCCAAATTCTGCGTGTCCGTGTGCGGAGGCGAAAAACCCGCAGCAGACCCAAACTCGGCCGCGCTTACGCTGCCGAGATCAAAACTCAATACCTGGCTCGAAATAGAGCAGCTAAGCACATTTACCTGTGAACTGGCGTCCAGGGAGATTTTGGTAAAATAATTGCCAGGAGAACCAAACCACGCCTGAGCAATTAACCCTGGCGTTAATTGTCCGGAGGTGATATTTCCGGTTTTCACCAGCGACACCGTATAATATCCCAGGTAAAAAATGTAGTTTGCGGTTACCGGAGGTAAGCTAAAATCTCCGGGCATGCCATTTACTTTGATCCCTACCCCTTCAAGGTTGGTTTGATAAACGCCGCTGACTGGCGATTCAATACCCGACAAATACACCATGGAATAATTTCCGGGGCAAGACTCTCCATTATCCGAAGTAATGGCAGCTTGCGCATAGCCCGGGGAGACGGTAGAAGCGATAGTCGCCCCTACCGGGATATCGCGTTGAACATTCACCGTACCAAAACCAACGGTATTGATCTGCGCCAGTAATACCTCACAGGTCACCGCGGAACAGCAGCCAGCCGTTAAACTCAACATTAAAATAATGAGAGATATAAACTTTCTCATAGAAGTACTCTTGTGCTTGAAAAAATAACGCTAGCGACAGGTAAACTGCGCCATGCTAATTCCGCTAATGCTATTATCTGCAGCCAGAGAATAATCCACCTGACAGCGCTGCGAGTTTTTCTGGCCCCAGGCAACGTCTAAGGTTCCCTGCGGCGGCATGCCGGTTAAATAGACCTGACCTGCCTCATCGACGATAGCGCTGCGCCCTTCATTACCCATCAGATTAACCAGCGCGCCAAATGGCACCGGCTGTTGATTATTCTGTTTTAGCGTTAACAGCGCCCGCAAACCCACATTAGCAATATAATCGGCGCGGACCACCGCTCCCCGCGTCGGAATAACCGTTTTATTGGTAATCGACAAATCGACATTCTCCGGTAAGGTCGTCGTATTCAGGCCAATATCGTTTTTACGATAGGGTGATACATTATTCGTTACGGTATAGCCGCGAAAATCGGTCTTCGCGCCATTCTGATTATTAATGTCGACGCCGGAGGCGCCAGGAGCTTTTACCAGCACATTCGTTTCACCCAACGGTTGCGAGAACGTGATGCCGTCGGCATGCGCCAGAACCCCGCCCGCCAGGCCATAGCTCAGCCGCTCGCTATTTCTGTCATAACTGTAGCCGCTCGTCAGTTCACCATAGGTGCCTCGATAATCTGCATTCGCGCTGCCGCTGTATCCGTCGCCTCCGGAACCATACCCCTGCTGAACGCTCCAGTTCAGCGAATTGCCTTCCAGGGCAATGCCGTTTATTCCGACGGAATGGGTCGCACCGCCGCTCTTGCTGCTATTCAGGGCATAATTTGCCCAGGTATTGCTGGCCAGACGCGGCAACGGAACGCTGATATTCAGTGAAATAAGCTGTTCGGCGCTCCCTGTACTGCGGTTTTGTCCACCCGATGCTCCGCCATTTTGACTTCGCGTCCAGTTAATGCCGTAGCTAGTCCCTTGCCAGGCGTTGTTATAACCGGCGCTCAGCGATGAGGCTGAGCGACTGGCATGCCAGTAATCTTCACGGATCGCACTCATCATTAATGACCCTGCGCGCTCACCCAGCGCCTGACTCAGCGTCATCTCCATTCTGTTGCGCCGATGTTCGTTCACCGCGCCGGGATTCCCCCACGAGTCCAGCGTTTCCTGCATAGCGTAGTAACCGCCGGTAGAGTAGCGATATCCCGCAATAGCGAAATTGGTGCCGGTGGCGAGCATATTTTTGCTGTAGCGTATGCGCCACGATTGTCCGGCCTGTTTCTTCTCCCCCTGAGGATGCGACCAGGCCTGCGTCACATCGCTGGAGAGCGCGCCGATATCGCCGAGGTTTCTTCCTAAGCCGCCGGCAATTGACTGATATTTGGCTGATTCCTGAAAGCCGCCATATAGCGTGAACCCACCGCCTGCCCCCAAAATACCCGTCATCTGGCCAAAGGGAGTTTTATCGACGCGGCGGTCCCAGGAGCGGTACTGGCCGGCCGTCAGGGCATATTTTAATCGTCCTTCGCGTTGCAGAATCGGTAACGAAGCATAGGGAACAATAAAATTTTGCTCGCTGCCATCGGCTTCTTTAATGATCACGTTCAGATCCCCGGAACCGCCGGTGGGATACATATCATTAATTTCAAATGCGCCGGGAGCTACGTAGTCCTGGTATATAACATAACCATTCTGGCGAATAACGATCTGCGCATGCGATCTTGCTATCCCGCGAACCACCGGGGCATAGCCGCGCATCGACTCCGGCAGCATGTCATCATCAGACGCAAGCTGGCCGCCGCGAAAAGGCATACTATCGAAAATATCCGCTGGCGCCGTACTGTCGCCCAGCGTCAGCTGAGCTTTTAACGCAATAATATTGCGCTGCGCGTAGCTGTAAATCGTCTCCCACTTCTCTTCCCCCTGGCTATCACGATTCCAGGTGGAGTAGTGACGCAGCCGCCACGGTCCCAAATTTATGCCCGGACGCAGGTTGGCATATTGACTGCTGCTCTTTTCGTCCTGATGGCGCCCCCAATCGTTGGCTCCGCTAAGCATATAGTTCAGCATGACAGCGTTAATACCTTCGTCCCAACGTTCCGGGGGGACATAACCTCGTGCTACCGGTGAAAGCGCAGCTTGCGGAATACTTAATCGCAATTTTTGCGTGCTAAACAGAAATTCGGACGTTGCCTGCGGGATAGCGGAGAGATCCGCACATTTCCCGGTGCCGGATAAGGCGGCAAATTGCGCCGTTTTCACCCCATAGCTCTGTAGCAGGTCCACCGTCAGGCAAGGTTTTAGTTCTGGCACTCCGCCCTGGCGCTCAACGGCATAAAAGGCGATATCCCGCGCATCAACCACCTTGTCATTTATAATCACATCGACATGATAAGTACCCGGTGCCTGAGCGCCGTTTTCAAAAGCTGAAAGGTCGGCCCCTTTCATTTCGGGGTTATCAATTTCAAGCAGCGCCGGGTTAAAAAAATCACGGCCCTGCGCGTCATTTCCCATAACGGAGAATAACAGCGTGACGCCAACCACCAGGTATGCTGGATAATGCTCCGGCTTTCGCTTTTGTGCTTTCATAAGCATTCACTCCATTACGATAGTTTTTATTGTTATTCTGTCGCTATCGCCTTAATCCTTTGTTTACGGCATGACGTTATGTATTACCCCAATTCCGCCATAGTCATTAATGAGCTTAAATGCAACTGGCGTAGAGGTTCCGCCTGAGGGAATAGCGTATGAACGGGTTGCACCTGGCGCGACGAATGTCACATCGTCTATCTTTACTGTTCCTACTTTTATTTCATTAAAATTCATATAGTACGGAGTGGGATTGGTGACCTGAAGTCGATCGCCCGTTCGCTGCCATCTGAGTTTATCCGCCTGTTCTTCAGGACTACTTTGTTTCAGCGCCGCGGGACGATAAATCAGCTTTATTCGTGTTTTTACGGCCACCTGTAAAGTATTATCCCGAGGCGTCACCGACGGAATAGATTTAATGTTTAGCCAGTACATTGATTCGCGATCTTGAGATAACTGTCCGGCCAGAATAATACGCATCACGTTCTGCTGATTTTTATCCAGCCGATAAAGCGGCGGCGTAATAATAAAAGGGGCTTTATTCCCACCCGGTATTGAAGGTTCGACCCAGGACTGGATGAGATAAGCCAGGCCGTCAGGATTGGTCACGCTCAATGAAGCCTCTTTTTTATCACCCGCATAGATCACCCGCGTCCCGCCGATAATCACCCCCGCGTAAGATGTTGAAGTAAGGGTTAAAAGCGCCATCGTCGCCATTGCGGTAAAAAACTTCATTGCACACTCCAGCGATAATCAGGGCCGAGCAGTGGCCCTGATTAACGTTCAAAAATTAGTTGTAGTTAACGGTAAAGTTGGCAACCGCATTTGCCGGACCGGCAGTAACAACTGCCTGAGTCGCCTGATAAGAGGCATAAAAATCAAGATTGTTATCAGCCGTGGTGACCAACGGGTAGCTATAGCTATTGACCTGATTTAGCCCTTGCAAACTTTTATCCGCCGTCATCAGCTTAATGGCGACGCCGCTTGCCGCAGCCGGCCCCTGGGTAATAGCTAAAAGATCGCTATTGTTTAAGTCATTGGCACCATCAAATTTCACCTTCGCTGAGTTAACGCTCGCCGGGCAGTTAATCAGCTTAATCGTGAATTTAGTTGCGTCAGACTCATCTCCTGTACTCTGGAATGAGGAGCGCGCCACGCGGCCCAAATCGACCGTCATCGTATTATTACTGCCGATATCTACGGTGCAGGCCTGGTCAAGAATTTCACCGGTAAAGTTAATGGTGCCATCAGCAGCGTGAGCGCCTGCCGCCGACAGAGCGGCGCTGATAGCAAATGTCGCCATGATTATTTTATTATTCATTTTGATACTCCTTAATTAATTTACTCTCGTTCCGCGGATAAAAACATGGCATCAAATTCGCCCGTCATCATTTCGCAGACGTTCCATTGCTTCATCATTTGTTTAGACAATAAATTATCCTGCCGGAGGCAATGCACAAGAACATACTTGTATTAAAATCTGCATTCAGGCGATATTGCCCTGTACAAATAGTGATATTAAAAAACCAACCTCATTGCTCCTGATTTAAATTTTGATATAAACCCACCCATTATCTCAAGTGATTTTTCGGTGTAATTTTACACCGCCTGAGATATTCACTCTCCGCTAGCGGTTGGCTCATAATTTCACTCTCAGTTGAATCAGCACATTGATGCCAGGCTATTCTTTTGGAGATATAAAAACGTGTCTGATAGTATAAACACAGTGAAAACAAGTATGTATGGGGCTTTATCTTACAAACCAACGTCGCATATTGAAAATCTTATTACTCACCTCAAGCCCGGGTCTAACATATTTGAAACACATCCCAGACAAAAAATTAACTACGAGAATGATAGTTCTCGTAAATGTTACTTACTGCTCTCCGGCAGTATTGCGCTTTTTCGCACCCGGGATGGTTTTATGATGAACTCAGAGTCCGCGCCTTACGTTTTTGGCCTAAGCAATCAGCTGGCCGCAGCCGACTATCTTTATATGCAAACGATGGGGCCTTCTCGTATCGCCAGCCTGTCTTTATTTACCGCCAATACCATTATTGCCGAAAAAGACCTGTGGGAAAGCCTCGCGCATTTACTTATTTATACTGCCGGACGCGTTTACGATCACTGTACCCGCATTTCCGCACCAAGCTCATACGCGATTATCCGTTCACAATTATATGAGCTGATGCAGGAGTCCGCTGAGATTCGGCAGAGCATTACTGCGGCAAACTATATCCAGTCGCGGACATTTCTCTCTCGCAGCAGCATTATGAAAATCCTTGCCGAACTAAAAAAAGGCAGTTATATCACCACCGAACGCGGGATTTTGTTGCAGATCAAACAGGGAATCCCGTTGAAATACTGAAAGTTACGCCAAACTTGTGTCCTGTTGCCCAACGACTATCTTCTGCTAGATTTAATGTCATGGCAGATTAAACAGAATGTTCTATGGCTGCGCGCGGTCGTCATATCGATATCAAAGTACCGTCACCTCATCTGACGCCTCTGCTTGCCGCGATAACCCACGATGAGGATTACCGCCTATGGAAAAAAAGCAGCAAACTTTTTTTCCGCCGTGGATCGCAACCTTTATGCCACTTCGTGCGTAAAGGCAGTGTGCTGATCGTGCGCAATGAAGATGCCTTCTCCCTCGGCATTCTTTCCGCCCCGCTGGCGTTGGGTTTTACCGTTCCACTGTCGGAACACCTTCATTTGCGTACGATGGCTGAATCTGAAATCGCTACGCTTCCCTATGAACAGGTGATGGCGATAGTCGAAGAAAAGCAGATTTGGGACCTGGTTGCTAAACACGTTATGTTTGTGACAAATAAAATTTTCATTTATAACGAGATGCTGACGGCGCCCACCAGCTTTGATATTTTGCGTTATCAGTTGCTGATGCTGATTCAGGAACCCGACGAAATCCGCGCCAGTACAGCCGCCTATCAGTATATTCTTGACCGTACTCGGTTATCACGCAGCAGTATTATGAAAATGCTCGCCGAATTAAAAAAAGGTCACTATATCCAGCTGGAAAATGGCAAACTCCTGGCCATACACCACCTACCTACCCGATTTTAAATACCGCAGCCGTTACCCAGCCCGATCTGGACTACGCGAAGGATTATTATTCGCCGGGACAAAACGCGGCAGCTGCGTCGTTAGCGCCAGACCGCCGATGCTGCCGATTTCTTTTTGCGCAAAATGCTGTATTATGCGAGTTATTGCAGCATTTTGCGGGGTCATAATAGTGCATAAAACGGCCAGACAAAAATACCTCATTGATATCCTTAGTGAAAAAGGCCAGGTCACCATCAGCGAACTGGTTGATAAACTGCAGGTATCTGCGGATACGCTGCGCCGCGATCTTAGCGACCTTGAAAAACAGGGGCTTGCACAGAAAAACCACGGCGGCGCTATCGCGCTTAATCTCTCGATAATGAATCGCCAGAACCGCAATACGCTGCTGGCGGATACCAAGCAGCGGATCGGGAAAATGGTGGCGGAGAAGATCCCCGGCGGATCGACGCTGTTTCTTGATGCGGGTAGCACCGTGCTGGCCGTCGCCGCCTGGATACAGGGCCCGATGACGGTCATCACCACCTCATTGGATATTGCACAACACTTCAGCGATCGCGCGGATATTGAGCTGATTTTACTGGGTGGAAAATGGGACCGACAGCAGCGCCTGTTTGCCGGAAGCGCGACGGTATCTCTGCTGGAACGCTATCGGGCGGATATCGCGATCCTCGGCGCCTGCGCACTCCACGCCGACCTCGGCCTTAGCGCCAGTCAGGAAGCGGATGCTGAAGTCAAGCGCGCCATGCTGGCGGCCAGCGCAGAACACTGGCTGGTCGCCGATCATCTGAAACTGAATCACTGCGAGCCCTGGCTGGTTGCCGGGCTCGCCGACATCCATCAGCTCTTTCTCGACCGGCCATGGGAAGAATTGCAGGACAACGGCTCAACACAACTTAATATCGCTGAGACTAAATAACGCGGAGATGCTTATGAGTAACGCTAAGACTATTAATATTGCCCTGATTGGCTACGGCTTCGTCGGCAAGACTTTCCATGCGCCGCTGATTCAGTCCATCGAAGGCCTGAATCTGGCGATTGTCGCCTCGCGCGATGAAGAGAAAGTCAAACGCGACCTGCCGGACGTCACCGTCATCGCATCGCCTGAAGCGGCGATTCAGCATCCGGATGTCGATCTGGTCGTCATCGCCTCGCCTAACGCGACGCACGCTCCCCTTGCCCGTCTGGCTTTAAATTCCGGTAAACATGTCGTCGTCGATAAACCGTTTACCCTGGATATGCAGGAGGCCCGCGAACTGATTGCGCTGGCGGAGGAGAAACAGCGGGTGCTGTCGGTGTTCCATAACCGTCGCTGGGATAGCGACTATCTGGGAGTGAAGCAGGTTATCGAACAAGGGCTTATCGGCAAAGTGAAACATTTTGAGTCCCATTTCGACCGATTCCGCCCGGAAGTACGTGTCCGCTGGCGGGAGCAGAACGTACCGGGAAGCGGCCTGTGGTTTGACTTAGGTCCGCACCTGATCGACCAGACGCTACAGCTATTCGGTCTGCCGCAGTCGGTCCAGGGAAATATCGCTACCCTGCGTGAAGGCGCGGAAATCAACGACTGGGCGCATGTGGTCCTCAACTATCCGCAGCATAAAGTCGTTCTGCACTGCAGCATGCTGGTGGCAGGTGGGGTGGCGCGCTTTACCGTTCATGGCGATAAAGGCAGCGTCGTTAAACAGCGCGCTGATCGGCAGGAGAGCCAACTGCTGGCGGGGGTGACGCCGGGGAGCCAGGACTGGGGTCAAGACGACGATAGTCTGGTCCTGTACGATGCTGACCTGCAGTCACGTGAAATCAGCGCCCCGCAAGGGGATCAGCGCCAGTACTATATTCACGTCCGCGACGCGCTGACCGGCAAAATCAACAATCCGGTATCGCCGTTAGAGGCGCTGGCGGTAATGGCTGTGCTGGAAGCCGCGGTAAAATCGGCCGAGAGCGGAACGACGCAAACCTTAGCGCTGACCGCAGAGGAACTGGCAGGTCTGAAGTAAGCGCTGCGCTAGCTGTCTGATGGCGGATTCCCGGGTCGGTGCGCCTGCATCGGTTCCGGGAAAGTTCTCTTCGCTCGCTCCCGGCGTTACGCTGACCGGGGTATCCGAGAGGGCTTGTTGGCGACAGCGTGCGGCAGCGAATAAAGCGCCCGTTCATACTGGCTTACAGTTTGACCCGCAGCAGGTCGCTGAACCGGGTGGTGTAGGCTGGAGACAGCCTGTGCCGTTTCATCTCCCAGCTACGCGTAATCCCCTGCCCGGCAAACCAGAGCCGACCTTTTTCACGCCGATTCACAAAATCAAGCACCTCCATCAGCTGTTCGCTGTTGGCGCGCGGGCGATAGTCATCAAACAGGCCTAACTGGGCCACGCCCCGGCTAAAGAAATCACCCAGCATCACACCGCACTTTTGATATCGGTGTCCCTCCCGCCAGATAGTCTCCAGGCATTTTACCGCCGCGGCGACGATATCCCGGCTATCCTGAGTCGGAATGTGAATTTCTGTCCCGGCATCGTTACCGTAATAGACGTCATTGCCGGCGAAAGGACTGGTTTTCAGGAATACCGAAACATAGCGGCAATACTGATGCTGCGCGCGCAGCCTTTCCGCCGCGCGTACCGCATGGCTGCATATGGCTTCGCGCATCGGCCCATATTCGCTTACCTTCTGACTGAATGAACGCGAACTAATGATTTGCTGTTTCGTGGGCATATACTCTTCAGGTTCAAGGCAGGACTCACCTCGTAGCTCACGCACGGTGCGTTCCATCACCACGCTGAAATGTTTTCTGATGAGGGAAGCGGGCATTTCGGCAAGTTCAAGGGCCGTGGTAATTCCCATATCATTCAGCTTTTTCGCCATGCGCCGCCCCACCCCCCAGATTTCGCCGACGGCAACCTTCGCCAACAGTTTCCTCTGCCTGGCTTGTAAAGAGAGATCGACAACACCCTCGAATTTTGGCCATCTTTTGGCCGCATAATTAGCCAGCTTGGCCAGCGTTTTCGTCGGCCCGATCCCGACCCCGACCGTCAATCCTGTACACTGCAGCAGCGTACTTCGCACGTGGCGCCCGAATGCTTCAAGCTCCTCAGTGCGATGGATGCCGCTGAGATTCACAAACGCTTCATCAATGGAATATTGATACACCGCGGGAGACAGCTCCTCAAGAAGGGTCATAACGCGCTGGGACATATCCCCATAAAGCGCATAGTTGCTGCTAAATACCGCCACCTGATGACGCTCAAACTGTGATTTCATTTTGAAATACGGCGCGCCCATCGGGATCTCCAGCAGTTTAGCCTCGTGATTCCTCGCGATTACGCAGCCGTCGTTATTGCTTAACACCACCACGGGGCGCCCACGTAAATCAGGACGAAAGACCATTTCACAGCTGGCATAAAATGAATTCACATCGACCAGAGCAAACATCAGCGCAGCCTGTTGATACTGAAAGTGACTACGCCAAAAATCTCCAGCTCTTCACCGTCGTTGTGCAGCACAATCGGCGGAAAATCCGGATTCATCGGCAGCAGTTGCATCGTAGGGTGCGTACACAGGCGTTTAACCGTGTATTCGCCGCCGATAGCGGCAATGATGATATCACCATGCTTCGCCTTCAGGCCGCGATCCACCACCAGCAACGTACCTTCATAAATGCCGGCATCTACCATCGACATGCCGGTCGCCAGAACAAAATAGGTTGCCGCAGGATGGCTGATACAAAGCTCATTGAGGTCTATCCCCTTCTCGATGTAATCCTGCGCCGGGCTGGGAAAGCCGCACGACACAAGGTCGCTAAACATCGGAATCGACAAGATTTCACGCATTTCAGCCGGTTTACTGAACATCATAATAGATCCTCTCACACCAATACTGTATTTATATACAGTATTAATTTTTCAGCCGAGTTTATCAAGCCGCCCGGCAAACATTGAGGCGAAAACATAAAAAGACGTAAAATTCTGCCTGAGACCATGACTGTCGCAGGCAGGCCACTTCCGGACCTACGTATTCCAGATGGTTTTGCACTGCGCGCTGGAAATTTCCTCAATTTGGGAGGAGGATAGAATCCGTAGATGCGCTCTTTGCACATAACCTGCTGTTGTCCACCCGACATACTGAACTGGAGATTCATATGTATTACACGTTAGGAGATAAGACTCTCCACTTTTATCGTTATCAGTGCCGCTTTTATGTTGCCCACTGGGATGGCGGCCATGTGATGACGGAGAAGTTCAAGCCGTTTGTTGCTTCTATCACCGAGAAAACGGGCATTGATGCAAAGAACGTTGAGGCGGCGGCGCGGGACTACTTCAATAACGTTGATTGAGAATGTACTTAATATCATCGCTATCGGCTCAGCCATAGCGATGATTTCCGTGGGCAAACGGCAGAAGTTCAGGCAATAGTCATGTCACGGTAACGTAAAATAAAGGCTGTAAGCTAAACCCCGGATCCCACCAGCGCTAAAACGAGGTGAAGAGATGGCCATGTTAAAAGCCAGCAATCTGGAACAGGCAAAGCAGCTACTGCAGTCCGATGATACCGTTAAAATAGAACTGGATTTCGAGCTCGACTCCGATGAGTTCTTTAATTTTGCTATTGAGTACTGTACACATGGAGCAAAGCTTACGCGAGTTGGCGATCGCTTCGTAATTTCACGGAAAATAAAGTAGTCTGCGCGTTAACCTCCTGCCATTCACAGCGTCACAGAGGCCGTCGATTGACGTATCTGTGATGCTCTCAGACACAAGAAATATCTGCATAAATTGCCGTGAAAAATTGATGCAGCGCGCATTTTCGATAATCAGAGAGGAATAAGGTAGCTACGGTTACTCACCGAGGGTTAAAACGTGAAAAAACTACTAATCTGCTGTCTGTTCGGCGAAACGGCAGGTATTATTGCCCGAAGGATGCAAAAAATAGCTGATGACCGACAATGCGATCTCTTAATCAGCGCCGTTGGGGTTGAAAACTTCTTTAGCATCGCCCCCGCCTTTGATGGCGTTCTGATCGCGCCACATATTCAGTATAAAATTGCCGAATTTATTGCTGCGTTGCATTTACCTCAAGAAATTGCTGTTATTGAAAGCTTGCCCTACGCTACATTTGATGGCGAAAAGATCCTCAATTTCGCGCTGAATACAATGCCGCGTGCTCTGGTTTAGTCTGAAAGTCCTGGCCACAAGAACCCGTGGAAACACGGGTTCCTGCGGAGCCAATTATCTGAAGGGCGCATCCAGAGGCACTTCGGCGTCAGGCTGGTGAGTAATGCGGTTGCGAAGGTCGCGACGAATCATCTCAATCGCCCAGAACCAAAAAATATGCCCCACTAACTCCGAAATATACTCATCTGCAGGAATATTCAATAAGGAAGGCGTCAGGCCCAGTAACGGAAATGAGATCCAGTGAACGGCAATGGTAGCAACAATCCCTGCCCACGCCCCCTGCCATAATTTGACTTTCGGAAAGATTTCAGCAACAACGCAATATCCCACCGCAAACACCAGAGAGAATATAATATGCGTCACCATAACCGGATTAATGATATGCTCGGAAAAAGTATATACCGTATGCGTGGGGTCAATTCCCAGATAGTCGCGCAAGAAAAGATACGGCGGATTAAACTCATCCCTGCCACCGGAAAAGGTTCGAGGGGGTAAAGGAACTTCCGCACCCCATTTAACGAACGCAGACATAATCCCTGCAACCACCCCGACAAATAGCGCTACGCCATAACGGCGCCTTTCCGGTTGTGTCTGAATAAAAAACTCTTTAATCGCCATATTAATCACCATTAATCCATTACATTTATTTTTGTTATCTCATTTTTAATGGCATTACGGGCAGGCAACATTGATCAAGATCACACTTTTCCGGATACCGGTGCTACCAGTTATGTACTGTAATTATGGCCATAATGCTTTCGCCTGCGAATCGTAAGCGATTTTTTTACACAAAAAAGCCGCCCGCAGGCAGCTTAGTGACAAAAGGGTGACAATATTGAATAATTTAAGATTAATGGCCCCTTTCAGGGCCGCCAGGTTACTTGCGTAACTCGAGCGATGCCGAGTTTCTGGCAATATGCGGGGCGATATTATCGAATGTAATCATTGCCGATTTACAAAAAATGCATTTCGCGCCAAACGGATTTTTTTCAGACACATCGTAAGTCGATGTTCTGTACTGTGACCCATGACAGCATGGGCACCTGAAATGAATGTGGTCAATCATGATGTTAGCCTCTTTTTGCTACAACATTCTCTACCGCAGGAACATTCACAGAAATCACCTTCCCGGCTTTCTGTTACAGCGTCATCGCGCTGCTCTGAATGGTTGAGAATAACAATGACTCATTGTCATTACTTCTGATAGATACCTCTGAAGCTTAGTCCAGATTGAGCTCTATTACTGCACCAGCGATTTTTTAATGTTGTTGTTTGCTTAATTTGCCCTCAGGGCACGTAATGTTCGGTAAATTTCAATAAAAAGTTGCGTGCTTTCAGGATAGCGATATCTCTTTTGCACTTTTTCACGCTAAACGGCGGTACTAAAACTACCACTTTTGCTATCACCGTTCGCGTCAGCTTCTGAACTTGTCTACTCGGGCTTAGACCGTCATCGTTGTCGCAGGTTCAAAAAACTTAACACTATTGGCTTCACAGAATTAATTAATAACGAAAAGGAGACTCTAAAGAAGGATTATCGATGGATAACGCTTGAGATGAGAACTGCTTTACTACTCGTTTCATTACTGGATCTGTGGAGTAAATCAACCATCTATTGATCGCACAAAAGTAGTTTGATAGCAAGTTTTATTTTGCTCGCGTGGCGGAAGCAAGGTTACGGCGCTCACATAATCGCGGCTTAATGGCCCGAATATTAACACCTGGATAGCGATTATTCGTCAGTGACCGCCTGCTGTAACAGCGCTTTGCTCCACGCATAGAAGACCCGTACCGAAGGAGGAAGGTATCTGTTTTGCGGATAAACCAGCGAAAGGGGCAAAGCGGAAGAGAAGTTCTCCAGACAGGAGACCAGCGCGCCGCTGCGCAGGTACGGCATAGCCAGATAGCTGGCAACCCGAATGAGCCCAAGCCCTTGTATTCCGGCCTGAATGTAGGCATCCGTATCGTCGACGACCAGCGTCTCTTTCATGCGAAGGGCATAATCCCCCTCAGCAAGCGAAAAATGCCACTCGATACTCCGACCGGTACGGTGGTTCAGGTAGCCAACGGCGCGATGCTGTTCCAGTTGGTCAAGAGTTTCCGGCCGACCATGAGCGGCAATATAGTCTGGAGAAGCGAGAATCGCCCAGCGAAAGCTTGCAAGCTCTCGGGCAACCAAAGTGGTCGAATCGTCGATTCTGCCCGTTCGTATCGCGCAGTCATACCCTTCCTGAATAATATCTTCTACGTCATCACTTGAGCAAATCGTGATATCCAGACCGGGATACTGCTGCAGAAATTCCGGCAGCCCTGGGATAATACAATGTCGGGCAAGGGACTGCGGCATACCCACTTTAAAGCGTCCTCTGGGCTGCGCAAATCTACCGGGGAAAGAGGACTCCAGGGTGGCGATCTCAGCCAGAAGCCTTTTGCACTCTGTATAATAACTGTGGCCGTCTACCGTCACGCTAAGCTTACGAGTGGTACGCTGTAAAAGCTGAATTCCCAGGTATGCTTCAAGCTCTTTAATCACCCGCGATACCGTTGAGCGCGGCAGCCCCAGCACCTCAGCCGCTCTGGCGAACCCGTGTGAATCCACCACGCAAACATAGACCTGCATTGATTCCAGCTTATCCATTTTGCCCCTTCCCCCACGCGATTGTTCCATTTTTGCGAACAGTTTAACCCAATGTTGTGTCCTTATCGAATGTAGCTCATCGACCTAAACTTCCCTAAACCCAATCGATAGTGTGATCTGATCAGTAAGGAGTCAGAATGAGAGAATCTCATATTCATGCAGGTGAAAAGGTATTAGTGCTGGGAGCGGGACAGTTGGGCGCAGCCGTACTCAGCTCATTAATCCCGGCGGTCAGGCGGCAAAATGGTACCGTCGCGGTTATCGTGTCGCCAGGATCGTGGGGCGATCGGGGGGAGTTGCTTTCTGCTAGCCATCAACAACTGGCGGCGGCGGGGGCAGAATTTATTGCCTGCGACGTAGCCGCTGGTACGGTTGCATCGTTGACGGGCCAGTTTGCAGGGTTTGATACCATCATCAACTGCATGGGCTTTATTGCTGGCACAGGAACTCAGATAAAGATTACCCGTGCGGTACTGGAGGCCGGAGTGAAGCGCTATTTTCCCTGGCAGTTTGGCGTAAATTACGATGTAGTCGGAAAAGGCAGCGGTCAACCCGTCTGGGACGAACAGTATGATGTCAGAACATTATTACGGGAACAAATCGCCACAGAATGGGTGATTATTTCGACCGGTATGTTTACCAGTTTTCTTTTCGAGCCTGCCTTCGACGTGGTGAATTTATCGCAAAATACGATTAATGCCCTCGGCAGCTGGGATACCCAGGTTACCGTAACAACACCTGTGGATATTGGCCGTCTGACCACCGCGATTTATTTGCAACAACCGCGGGTGAGAAATGACGTTATCTTTATCGCCGGAGAAACCACTTCCTATAGAAAACTGGCGGACACCGTTGAGCGGGTAACTCAAAAATGCTTTTCAAAAAAGGTACTCACGTTGCCCACTCTACTGGAACAACTACGTTCAAACCCGGACGATGGAATGCTTCGCTATCGCGCAGCTTTTGCCAGGGGAGACGGTATGTGGTGGCCAATGAATAAAACGTGGAATGCACAAAATAATATACCTACCCAGGATATTGCCTCATGGCTCAAAAGTAGTATTTATTAAACGCCACGGTCGTCCCGAAGAAGTCGCAACAATGGTCGCGGGGCTGGCAGGCCCGAAAGCCTCGTTCGTAACAGGAGCCATGCAGACCATTGACGGCGCGTTTGGTGCGTGATGCCATGACGGGGTTTGGCAACCGCGAGATCCCGTCATGATTTTGTTACGTCGGTTTTCAGCCTACGGCTAACTCGTTCACAACACTGGCGGCGCTTTTGATGCTGCGGATAGTGCCGATCCCCGTACCGAGTGAGATATAGCCTTCATCAGCATTCCCCTCCAGCATGCCAATACGCAAGCCACGCAATCCCCCCATTGCTCTGCCGAGCTCTTCATGACTTGCGCCGGCCTTATCCATTGCGACCAAAGTTTCAGCGAGCCTGCCCGGCAGGGAGCGATAGTAGTGCGGCTGCGTGCGGAACAGCAGCAAATCAAGACCGTTGGCGGCAATAATTCTGTTTTTAATCGACAGCGGTACCCTGCTCTCTTCCGTTCCGATAAACACCGAACCGGCAAATACCCCTTCTGCGCCTAGGGCGTGCGCCGCTCTGGCGGTGCGGTTATCAGTAATACCACCCGCAGCCATTAGCGGAATATTTTTCACCGCATCGGCAATCAGCGGCACGATTGAAAAAGTACCCAGCGCGGTGCCCGGCAAGGTTCCCCCTTCATCAAAACCGGTCGCGACAATAATATCAGCGCCGGCCTCTTCAGCAAGACGAGTATTTTCAGGCGTTGGATTGATATCGCGATAAATAATAGCAATGCCCGCCTGTTTAAGTTCATTAAATAACGACGGTATGATCGCCCCTTCACCGTAGCCGGTATAAACCACAGCGCTGACGCCCTCTTCTTTAATTACCTGCAGAATGGGTGGGGTCCAGATGTCATTGTCTGGAGAGGGGATCAGGTTCACACCAAAAGGCTTTTCGGTCAGTTGCTTAGTTTTACGAATCTCTTCGCGCATTTTTTCAGCGGTTTCTTCGGGCGTTGATACCGCAGTCGCGGCGGTTAATCCGGCATTAGGGCCAAGTACGCCAAGTCCCCCGGCATTGCTGACTGCGGCGACTAAACGGGCATCGGTCAACCAGGAGAGAGGGCCCTGAATCACCGGTTTTTCAATATGCAGGATCTGACAGATACGGTTAGTTTTCATAATGGATTATCCTTCGCAGTGGCGCTTCGGCGCGGGTCGTTTTTGCTGGAAGGAGTGTATGACGTTAGATTATTTGGAAAAATAGCTAAAAAAGTTCATCACTATTATAAAATCGATAACAATATCTTCTCTGGCATCAGGCAAAAGAACCCAGTAATGCAATTAAATCTCTTTGAATCCATAAGAATTTTTATTGAAATTGTCGAATCAGGCAGCTTTACTCAGGCAGCAGAAAACCTGCAAGTTCATCGCCCCGCCGTGACGAAAGCCTTACAGCTGCTTGAGCAGCACTGCGGTACGCGTTTGCTGCAGCGAACCACGCGTCGCATTAGCCTGACGCCTGACGGGGAAACGTTTTATCACCGGAGTAAACCTTTACTCTCCCAGGCGGATGAGCTGCTGGAGTCTTTTGGCGCCGATCGCGTACTGCGCGGCCAGCTGCGGGTTGATATGCCCATCGCTTTTGCGACTTTACTGGTTGTCCCCAGGCTTCCTGATTTTTATCGCCAACATCCTGACCTCGAAATCATCCTTAGTAGCTCAGATCGCCGGAGAGATATGCTGCGCGATGGTCTTGACTGCCTGCTCCGCGTCGGGGAACTGGATGACGGAGACTATATCGCCCGTAAGCTGGGCAATATTAAAATGACGACCTGCGCCAGCCCGGCCTATATTGCCCGCTACGGCGCGCCGAACACGCTGGAGGATTTACAGCAGCATCAGGCGATCAACTGGATTAACAGCAACAGCCGACAAAGCATGCCGTGGACGTTTACCACGCCAGAAGGCCCCGTTGAAATGACGCTTCCCGGTAAGCTGGTCGTGGATAACTCAGAAACCTATTTATCTGCGGGGCTGGCAGGCCTGGGATTAGTCCAGGGGATGAACGTGTTTTTACAGCCTTATCTCGACCGGGGGCTGTTAGTGGAAGTCTTACCCGACAACCCTACCCCCGATCGCAAACTGTCACTTTTGTATCCGCACCGCCATCTTTCCCGCAAAGTTCGGGTGTTTACCGAATGGTTAGAGAGCTTATTGTGAAAAACAAATTTAATACCGTCCTCATGGGTGAAATTAACAGGATTAATTCACAGCAGGACAGGCGTGCCGTCAGTAAACCTTCGCCAGGCCATAGACTCTGCGTTGGCTGGCGGCGGCACGACAGCGGATACTCATTCCGGAAAGATTAATGCGTTCAGGACGTGATCCTGCCAGATACCATTAATTTTCAGATAAGAGTGCGCATAGCCCTCTTGCACAAAACCCAGACTTTTAAGGGTATTGCTGCTCCGCACGTTATCAGGCAGATGATTGGCCATGATCCTGTGTATCCCGTAATTCTCACGCACGTACCGAATCGCCTGCTCTAACGCTTCGCGCATCAGGCCCTTTCCCTGGCAGGCGCGATCGAGGGAAAAGCCCAGATAGCATGCCTGAAAAACGCCGAAGACAAAGTTAGTGAAGTTGATACTGCCGATGATTTGCGGTTCATTTTTGAGGGTGAAAACCAGCATCAGGCTACGTTTTTCGTCATACTCTCTGCGCGCGCTGCTGATTCTTTGCGCAATAGTGTCTAACGTAAAATAGTCGTCATTTCGCAAGGGTTCGAATGGCGCAAGGTGAGAACGGTTTTCCAGCAAATAATCCTGTAAATGCCGTGCATGGTCGGGCGCCAGTAAACAGATATCGGTGCGCTCCGTAGATAATAACTTCATCGCTTAGCCCTACTAACATGTTGGGCGATGATTATAGGAATTGGCGTAAAAATTAACAAATACAACCACAACATTTAACATTAAAAATACATACCCTTATTTCTCTAATAACTTCGCATTCGGCGCTGCGCCGGTCACTGACCGCCGCGGCCACCGCTCCTCTCCTCGTGCACGTCTCCCGTATCAGGCATCCTCGTGCCTGCTCAAGTTCGCAATGTATCTATCACCGCCCGCAGCGCGGGGGAGACGTTGCGATGAGGATAATAGAGAAAAGAGCCTTCCAGCCGCTGGCTGTAACGCTGCAGGACTCTGATAAGCGCGCCCCGCTCCAGGTCGTCGGCGACCAGCTCCTGCGGAACATAGGCCAGGCCCAGTCCCAGGCGGGCGGCTTTCGCTTCCATATAGCTGTCGGCAAAAGCCCACTGCCCCTGAGGCCGGTGGGTAATTTTTTTACCCTGCTCATTCAGCTCCCAGGCGTAAAGGCTACCGTCGCCAAACTGGTAAGCGATACAGGGATGGACGACCAGATCAGCTGGCGTTTGCGGGAAACCGTAGCGGCGAAAATGCTCGGGCGTGCCGACAACGGCCATCTCCATATCGGGCGAAATGCGCACTGCGACCATGCCGCCGCCGACCTCCGGCCCAAGACGCACCCCGGCATCAAACCGCTCTGCAATAATATCGACAAACCGACTTTCGCTAATAAGTTCCAGCCGGATATCAGGATAGCGCTGCTTGAACACCGCCAGCTTCGGCAGAAGGACTTTATCAATCGCGTGCTGGCTGGCGTTAATGCGGACGGTGCCGGAAGGCGTGTTGCGATAATACGCCAGAGTGGAAAGCCCCGAATCCAATGCATCAAAGCCCGCTTCTACCGTTCGATAGAGCTGCTCGCCGGCCTGGGTAAGTGAAAGTTTACGGGTCGTGCGCACCAGAAGCTGTACGCCGAGCCTTTCTTCAAGTTCGCGTACGGCGCGGCTGACGCCGGATTGCGCCAGCCCAAGCCGCTGCGCGGCGGCGGTAAAGCTCCCTTCCCGCACCACCAGCATGAACAGGTAAAGATCGTTATAGTTTTCCCGCCTCGCCATCATTCTCCCCGCTACCGTTTCGCTATTTATCACAATTTGATATGAATCTTAGCACTTTCCCCCCGCTAATCAGCACTCTGACTGCTAACTATAATCAGCGCACTGCAACAAAGCACAGCAGCGTTGTCCGTATGAAACCTGTATCAGGAACCTGTTTTAGGGGAAATATTGATGAAAGCGTTCACCAGAAAACTGACGGCCGTCATGCCAGCCATGCTGCTATGCGCATCATTAAGTGGAGTAACAACCATGAGCTATGCCGATACAACCAATCCGAACGCGCCCGTTTCGCTGATCGAAACCTGGGACAAAACCTTTACGAAAAGCGCGAAAGTCGATCACCGCAAGGTGACCTTCCAGAACCGCTACGGGATCACCCTGGTCGGCGATCTCTACATCCCTAAAGATCGCGGCGAGCGCAAGCTGGCGGCGATTGCCGTAAGCGGCCCCTTCGGCGCGGTGAAAGAGCAGTCCAGCGGGCTGTATGCCCAGACCCTGGCAGAACAGGGCTTTGTCACCCTCGCCTTCGATCCTTCGTACACGGGGGAAAGCGGCGGTCATCCGCGTAACGTCGCCTCGCCGGATATCAATACTGAGGATTTCAGCGCGGCGGTGGATTTTTTAGGATTGCAAAACGAAGTGGATCGCAACCGAATCGGCCTGCTCGGCATCTGCGGCTGGGGCGGCATGGCGCTGAACGATGCCGCGATGGATACCCGCGTCAAAGCGGTGGCCACCAGCGTTATGTACGATATGAGCCGCGCGATGGGCCATGGCGTTGGCGACGGTAAAGATCGTTATACCACCGCCGATCGCCGCGCCGTACTGCAATATCTGAACGCGCAGCGCTGGAAAGATGCGGAAAACGGTACCTTCGCACCGGGCGGACATGACATTTATGTCGATGAGAAAGGCAACGCCAGCGCGGGCGATCCTATCCTGCCGGAAACCCTGCCAGCCAACCCGAACCCGGTATTGAAAGAGTTCTTTGATTATTACCGCATGCCGCGCGGTTTCCACGCCCGCTCCGTCAACTCAACCGGCGCGTGGAACGCGACCATGCCGCTGTCGTTTATGAATATGCCGCTGCTGAGCTATGCCAATGAAGTCACCATCCCGACGCTGATCGTAACCGGTGAAAATGCCCACTCACGCTATTTTGCCGAAGACGCTTTCAAGGCTATCGGCAGTAAAGAGAAAGAGCTGGTCATTGTCCCCGGCGCGAACCATGTCGATCTGTATGATAATGCGGCCGGTAAAATCCCGTTTGCCAGATTTGAACAGTTCTTCAAAACCAGCCTGAGATAACGCCCCCGAGCCGCCCGTCTTTGCGGGCGGCTGACCCTCGCGCCCATGACTTTTCACCGCCTTTTTTGCCGCTATTCCATGCCAGGCGTCCTTTGCGGCAGGGCCTGAATCTGGCCGAAAAAATATCCAGAGATGTCCATCATGTCCATATTGAGTCGTAATACACCACACCCTCAACCCCCCGCCCACTGGGGCGGCGTCTTTGCCATGACGCTGTGCGTTTTTGTCCTTATCGCTTCCGAATTTCTGCCGGTCAGCCTGCTGACGCCGATTGCCAGAGAGTTAAATATCACCGAGGGGCTGGCAGGCCAGGGCATTGCGATTTCCGGCGCCCTGGCGGTGCTGACCAGCCTGACCATCTCTGACCTTGCCGGCAGTCTGAATCGTAAATATCTCCTGCTGGGGCTGACGGTGCTGATGGCGGCGTCGGGAATGATTGTTGCCCTCGCCCACAACTATGCGGTTTATATGGCGGGAAGAGCCCTGATTGGCGTCGTTATCGGTGGCTTCTGGTCCATGTCGGCGGCCACCGCTATCAGACTGGTGCCGGCGCACCAGGTTCCCCGTGCGCTGGCGATTTTCAACGGCGGTAACGCGCTGGCAACCGTCGTAGCGGCGCCGCTTGGCAGCTACCTGGGAGCCACCGTCGGCTGGCGCGGCGCTTTTTTCTGCCTCGTGCCGCTGGCGATAGCTGCATTCATCTGGCAGTGCGTCAGCCTGCCAGCGATGGAAAGCGCCACAGCGAGTCGGCCACGCGGTGCTTTGCTTCGTCTGTTCAGCCGCCCCATCGTCGCCATCGGCCTGCTGGCCTGCGGACTTTTCTTTATGGGCCAGTTTGCCTTATTTACCTACGTGCGGCCATTTTTGGAAACGGTAACCCATATCAGCGCCTCAGGTCTGTCACTGATTCTGCTCGCTATCGGCGTCGCGGGTTTTATCGGCACTCTGTGCGTTTCGACGCTCCTCAACGCCCGGTTTTATCAGACCTTAATCACCCTCCCGTTGCTGATGGCGGCGATTGCCGCAACGCTGCTTCTGGTCGGCCACCACGTCTGGCCCGTTGCCGTACTGTTAAGCTTATGGGGAATGCTGGCGACGGCGGCGCCAACCGGCTGGTGGACCTGGATAGCGCGGACCCTGCCCAATGATGCCGAGGCGGGTGGCGGCCTGATGGTCGCCGTCATTCAGCTGTCGATCGCGCTGGGTTCAACTGCTGGAGGTTGGGCATTCGACCGCCTGGGGTGGCAAAGCGCGTTTGGCTTAAGCGGCATTTTGCTGCTTGCCGCGGTGGGTATGACTTTGCTCACCAGCCGTCAACCGGCGAAATAAGCTCACGGAATCCGATACGAGCAGCGGAGTTTTCTCGTCGCGGGTAATGCGTATAATGCGGCTTGCATTCACGCTGAAAAATAACCGCGGCTCATATTATGCATCTCAACCGGTGTTGCTGGCTGCTACTGATCTTCGCAGCGATCGGTAGCTTTTTTACCTCCTGGCCCTTTGCTGTCTGGCTGCTGCTGATTAACGTACTGACGCTGGTGATTTATGGCGTGGATAAAATGGCGGCGCGCAGGGCCTGGCGTAGAGTGCCCGAGGCCACTTTACTGTCATTTGGCCTGTTGGGCGGCTGGGCTGGAGCCATAGCGGGCCAAAGGCTGTTCCGCCATAAAACGCAGAAGCAGCCGTTCAGGACCTGGTTCGTCATCAGTACGATGGTCAGCATCGCAGGGATGGCGGCGATTTATGGGTTGCATGCTTTTTCCGCTCACTGAGCGATGGCAACGCTGGCGGCGGGTAAACGGGGCAAGCCATTCAACCCGCCGCTATTCGTAGTATATTATTGAGAGTATTGTTGATTATCAGGTGTACCTTATGACCTACTCCATCGGTGAATTTGCGCAGCTTTGCGGCATTAACGCGACCACGCTTCGCGCCTGGCAGCGTCGCTACGGCCTCCTTAAGCCACAGCGTACCGATGGCGGCCATCGTCTGTACAGCGATGACGATATTCAGCAGGCGCTCAAAATTCTCGACTGGGTCAAAAAAGGGGTGCCGGTCAGCCAGGTCAAGCCCCTGCTGGCCCGTCCCGGCGCGCGACGGACAAATAACTGGCTCACCTTGCAGGAAAGCATGCTGCAGCGACTGAAAGAGGGAAAAATCGAATCACTGCGCCAGCTGATTTACGACGCCGGTCGTGAATATCCCCGCCCCGAGCTGGTCACCGAAGTGCTGCGCCCGCTGCGTAGCCAGGTTTCCGCCAATGTCCCGGCAATCATGACGCTGCGCGAAATCCTCGATGGCATCATTATCGCCTATACCTCCTTTTGCCTCGAAGGGGACAAAAAAGCGCCCGGCGATAACTATCTGATCACCGGCTGGCACCTGACGGACGCCTGCGAAATCTGGCTTGAAGCGCTCAAGCGCACCGGCAAGGGTCACCGCATCGACGTCCTTCCCACCCCTCCCGCAACCCTTGCACCGGAGATCCTGCCAGAACGCAAATGGCTGCTGGTGACGACCGGTAAACTCTCGCCTGCCCGGCAGAGGCAGATTGAACGCTGGCAGCAGCAGGTTGTCTCGCTGGAGATTGTCGCGCTGTAATGGCATGCGCCACACCCCGTGGCGCAGCGAACAGGTCCCTCAGTATCGCCCCAACAAAAATCCCCCTTTGCTTTTTCGTGCAACTTTTTCGCACCCGCTCGCAGACGCCTCTTTTCTCGCTAACGCCTCCAGAACCACGCATCAAAGTTTCAATAATAACCACATGATAAATAACAACAATAAAAAATATTTTCACCAAAACTTGGACAAATATTATTAATTGTGTAAGTTTTAACTATGCTACATTGTTTACTCAGGAAGTGACCTATGCGTCCCTCGTCGTCCGCCATCAGTCGTTTTAGCGCGTACTATGCCACGCTGGATACCCAGCCGCCCTCAGCGCTGGCCGAGCTGTACCATGCCCATGCCGTGCTGATCGATCCTTTTGGCCAACATCAGGGACTGGCCGCAATCCAGGATTACCTTTCACACCTGCTGGCTAACGTGGATCACTGCCGTTTCACCCTCGATGCCCCGCTCTGCGCCGGTCAACGCTTTGCCGTCGCCTGGACCATGCACTGGTCGCATCCGCGACTTGCCGGCGGAGCGGCGCTAGAGCTTGCGGGATGTTCAACGGTCACCATCGAGGACGAACGCATTATTCATCAGCGTGACTACTACGACGCCGGAGAGATGCTGTATGAACATCTTCCCCTGCTGGGATCGGCGGTGCGCGGCGTCAAGCGGAGGGTGCGGAAATGATGACTGTTCTGATCACCGGCGCCAGCTCCGGCATTGGCGCCGGGCTCGCCAGATCCTTTGCTGCGGATGGTCATCTTGTCATTGCCTGCGGCCGCGATCCGTCTCGTCTGGCGGCGCTACAGCAGCACAGCCCCAACATCCGCGTTCTCTCATTCGATATGACGGACAGGGATGCCTGTCGCCAGACGCTCGCCAACTGCCGCGCCGATTGGGTCATTCTCTGCGCCGGGACCTGCGAGTACCTCGATCGCGGCATGGTTGATGCCGGGCTGGTTGAAAGAGTCATCACCACCAATTTTCTCGGGCCGGTGAACTGCCTGGCAGCGCTTCAGTCGCAGCTGTCAGCCGGGAATCGCGTGGTGCTGGTGAGCTCGATGGCGCACTGGCTGCCCTTTCCACGGGCCGAGGCCTATGGCGCATCGAAAGCGGCGCTAACCTGGTTTGCCAACAGTCTGCGCCTGGACTGGGAGCCACGAGGGATCGCCGTCACGGTCGTTTCGCCTGGGTTTGTTGATACCCCACTAACGCGTCAGAACGATTTTTCAATGCCTGGACAGGTGAGCGTGGAGCAGGCGGTGAAAGCCATTCGCCGCGGCCTGGCGAAAGGTCACGATCGTATTGCCTTCCCGACTGGCTTTTGTTTGCTTCTGCGCCTGCTGGCCGGGCTTCCTGAAAGTCTTCAACGCAAGCTGTTACGCAGGATGGTACGGTCATGAAAATCGCGATTATTGGCAGCGGGATTGCCGGGCTGACCTGCGCATGGCGTCTTGCCGCGCAACACCAGGTAACCCTGTTCGAAGCTGCATCCACGCCGGGAGGGCACACCGCAACGGTGGATATCGCCACGCCGCAGGGTACGTGGGCCATCGATACCGGATTCATTGTGTATAACGATCGCACCTATCCGCACTTTATCGGCCTGCTGAGCGAGCTGGGGATCCGCGGCCAAAAAACGCAAATGAGCTTTTCGGTCCATAACCCGCAGAGTGGCCTGGAGTATAACGGTCATAGCCTGAGTTCGCTTTTCGCCCAGCGACGCAATCTGCTTAAGCCGGCCTTCTGGGGTCTGCTGAGAGAAATCGTCCGTTTTAATCGGCTGGCGAAGCAGGCTCTGGGAGGCGCGTTCGACCCGGCCGCCACGCTACAGACCTTCCTCGAGCGCCACCGCTTTAGCCCTTTTTTTGCGCGCCACTACATTCTGCCGATGGGGGCCGCTATCTGGTCTTCGTCGCTACAGGAGATGCGTCGCTTCCCGCTGGCGCTGTTCTTACGCTTCTTTGATAATCACGGCCTGCTGGATATCCGCCAGCGTCCGCAGTGGTACGTGGTGCCCGGCGGCTCGCGCGAATACGTCCGCGCCCTGCTTGTCCGGTCTGGCGATCGCCTGAGCCTCCGCCTCAATACGCCGGTGCAAAACGTTATCCGCGGTCAGGATGGCGTGACGTTGCAACTGGCAACGGGAGAGGAGCATTTCGATCAGGCGATCTTCGCCTGCCATTCGGCCGATGCGCTGGCCATGCTGGCGGAACCCACCGTCGCCGAACGCGAGATTCTGGGCGATATCGGCTGGCAGCGCAACGAGGTGGTTCTGCACAGCGATCCCCGCTGGCTGCCGGTGCGTAAGCGCGCCTGGGCCAGCTGGAACTATCGCCTGAGCGAGCAGGATCAGGCCAGCGCCTGCGTCACCTACAACATGAATATTCTTCAGGGCCTGCCTGCCGACGCCCCGCTGTTCTGCGTCACCCTCAATCCGCCGACGCCGGTGGACCCGCGCTTCGTCTGGAAACGTATGGTCTATGAACATCCGTTGTTTAATCCACAAAGCGGGTCGGCTCAGCTGCGGCGCGAGGAGATCAACGGCCGCCAGCGGAGCTGGTTCTGCGGCGCGTACTGGTATAACGGCTTCCATGAAGATGGCGTGCGCAGCGCCCTCGATGTGGTCAACGGCATCGCCGCGACGGAGAATCGCTGAAATGAACAGCTGCCTGTATGAAGGGGTATTACGCCACCGCCGTCTCCAGCCGAAAGCGCACCATTTTCGCTATCGCATCTTCATGGCCTGGCTCGATCTGGATGAACTGGACCTGCTCAGCGAAGTGGGTATCCGCCGCAATAGTTTTGCTGCCGCCTCTTTTTACGATGCGGATTACCCGCTGGGTACGCCGCTGAAAGCGCAGGTTCTGAATCGGCTGGAAAGCCTGACCGGCACGCGTCCGGATGGCCGCGTTATGCTGCTGACCCAGCTGCGCTATCTGGGCTTTCATTTTAACCCGGTCAACTTTTACTACTGCTATGACGGCGCAGGCGCCCTGCGCTGGGTACTGGCAGAAGTGCGCAACACGCCGTGGAATGAACGGCATTACTACGCCGTGGACGGCCAACGGACGCGTCCGCTGGATAAGGCATTTCACGTCTCGCCGTTTAACCCGATGGACATGGTCTATCACTGGCGATTCAACCGGCCCGGTAAAACGCTGCATATGCATATTGAGAACCATCAGACGGCAAAAGTCTTCGATGCCACGCTGGCCCTGAGCCGTGAACCCTTAACCCGGGCCAACCTGCGAGGGCTGCTGCTGCGCATTCCGCTGATGACGCTGAAAACCGTTCTCGCGATTTACTGGCAGGCGCTACGGCTGTGGCTCAAGCGCGTGCCGCTGTACAACCATCCTGTCAGCAGGAGTGAACGCTCATGACCGATCCCGTTTTTGCGCTTGAGCCCGATATCCCGCGCAACGTACGTATCGCGCGCTGGTTGCTCTTTCGTCTGTTGAGCGGCATTCGTGAAGGCTCGCTCACCGTTCGCGAAGGGGCGCAGACCTTTCACTTTGGCGACCCCGCCGCGACGTTACGCGCCGACGCGCAGGTCCTCTCCGCGGGCGTCTACTGGCGCTTACTCACTGGCGGCAGCCTTGCCGCGGCGGAGGCCTGGATGGACGGAGAATGGGAGAGCCAGCAGTTGACGCAGTTGCTGCAGATCCTGGCGCGCAACGGCCAGGTGCTGGGGCGGCTGGAGCGCGGCTTCCGGCTACTGGGCAAGCCCGTAGAACGACTGCGCCACTGGACGCGCCGCAACTCGCGCGCGCAGGCGAAGGAGAATATCGCCGCCCATTACGATCTGGGCAACGACTTTTACGCCCGCTTTCTTGACGACGAGCTCCTCTACTCCAGCGCGCTGTTTACCGATGACGGTCAGGATCTCACCCAGGCCCAGCGGGCTAAAATGGCGCGCCTGTGCGAGCGTCTGGCGCTTACGCCCGGCGATCATTTGCTGGAGATCGGTACCGGCTGGGGGGCAATGGCCGAATTCGCCGCTCGCCATTACGGCTGTCGGGTCACCACCACCACCCTGTCACAGGAACAGTTTCAGTGGGCCAAAGCGCGGATTGCCCGCGCCGGGCTTCAGGATCGCGTCGACGTGCTGCTCTGCGATTACCGCGATCTCACCGGCGAGTACGACAAGCTGCTGTCGGTGGAGATGATTGAGGCCGTGGGCCAACGCTATCTGCCGGCTTTTTTCCGCACCTGTCAGGCGCGCTTGCGTCCGGGCGGCAGGATGGCGATCCAGGCAATCACCATCCAGGACCAGCGCTATCGCGGCTACAGCAAAAGCGTGGATTTTATTCAGCGCTATATCTTTCCGGGCGGATTTTTGCCCAGCATTACAGTGATGAACGAACTGATGACGCGCCATACCGATTTTGTGATGCGCGATCTGTTCGATATGGGCCCGGACTACGCCCGTACCCTGGCCCACTGGCGGCAGCGTTTTCTCCACGCCTGGCAGGATATCGAGAAGCTCGGCTTTGATGAACGTTTCCGCCGCATGTGGCTTTATTACTTCGGCTACTGTGAGGCCGGATTTAACGCCCGCACCATCAGCGTCGTGCAGCTCACCGCGGAGCGAACATCATGAAACGCATTTTGACCCTTGGCCTCGCGCTGCTGATGCTGGCGCTGGCGGGCTGCAGCGCCGAAGTGACCGATTATCGACAGCAGCAGCCGGCGCTGGATATCTTCCACTATTTTCAGGGTAAAACCGAAGCATGGGGGATGGTGCAGGATCGCCATGGCAAGCAGCTACGCCGCTTTCATGTTGAGATTGACGGTGAGGTTGTTGGCGACACGCTGACGCTACATGAACGCTTTGTCTACGATGATGGCGAAAAGCAGCAGCGGGTATGGCGCATTCGCCGCACCGGCGACAACCGTTATCAAGGCACCGCTGGCGATATTACCGGCGTGGCGCTTGGCAAGGCATCGGGAAACGCTTTTCACTGGAGCTACAGCATGAACGTAAAAGCCGAGGGTAGCCGCTGGCGACTCGATTTCGACGACTGGATGTTCCTGCAGGACGGCGCGCATCTGTTCAACAAAACTGAGTTGAAGAAATTTGGCGTTACCGTCGCCACCGTCACCCTTTTCTTCACCCGGACAGCACAATAAAAGAGGATTATGCCATGAGCACACAACCTGTGATTGGGATCAGCGGATGTTTGACCGGTGCGGCCGTGCGATTCGACGGCGGGCATAAGCGAATGGGATTCGTGATGGATGAGCTGGCGCAATGGGTCGCGTTTAAGCCCGTCTGTCCGGAGATGGCGATCGGCCTGCCCGTTCCCCGGCCTGCGCTGCGGCTGGTCCAAACTCGCGAAGGGGATATCCGCATGCGCTTCACCCATGCTCCGCACGACGACGTAACGGAGAAAATGGCCGATTTTGCCAGCGCCCACCTTACGACGCTGGGCGAACTGTCGGGATTTATCGTCTGCGCCAAATCACCGAGCTGCGGTATGGAGCGCGTGCGGCTGTATGATGATAAGGGCAATCGCGGACGTAAAGAAGGCACAGGGTTATTTACCGCCGCGCTGCTGGATAAATATCCCTGGCTACCGGTAGAAGAGGACGGTCGCCTGCACGATCCGGCGCTGCGTGAGAATTTTGTCGAAAGAGTTTTTGCCCTGCACGAGCTCAACTGCTTGCACAAAAGTGGCCTGACGCGCCGTGGGCTGCTGGATTTCCATAGCCGCTATAAGCTTCAGCTGCTGGCTCACCATCAGGCGGGTTACCGGGAAATTGGCCCGTTCGTTGCCTCGCTGCATGAATGGGAGGATCTGGAGGCTTTCTTTGTGGCGTACCGCGACAAATTGATGGCGATCCTGAAAAAGCCCGCCTCGCGTAAAAATCACACCAACGTACTGATGCATATTCAGGGCTACTTCCGTAACCAGCTGAACAGCCGCCAGCGCGGCGAGTTACGCGACGTGATCCTTAACTATCGCTCCGGACTGCTGCCGATCCTCGCACCGCTAACGCTGCTTAAGCACTATCTGGCGGAATACCCGGATCGTTACCTGCAGACGCAGAACTACTTTGATCCCTATCCGCAGGATCTGGCCCTGCGCCTGACGGTGAATTAGGTCTACAGAACCCGCGATCAGGCCGGCGCAGGCCAGCCTGTTCGCGTAGATGCCGACAGACCTGGAACCACGCCTCAAACATCCCGCCGACATTTAACGAATGCAGCCGTTCGACGCTGCTGTCGTTCACTTTGGCGATGTGCTTATTGTCCACCCGGCCGCCGGGAACGTAGAATCGCAGCATCGGGTGGCTCTCCGCCCCCGTGCCAATGGCGATGTTTTGCGACAGCGTCAGCTTCCAGCCTTGGTTATCGCCGCCCCGATCGTACTCGACGCGCTGATAGCTTGCTTCCAGCCAGGCCGAATGCACATCGTTCCAGAAGTACACTGGCCGCACGATGGCACCATCGTTTTACGGTTGTCGCTAGTGTCCTTGCCGTTGACATAGTCGCGGAAGGCCAGCGGCGATAACCGCCATCGTTGATGGAAGTTTTTTATCATTGTCATGTTTATCTCAAGACAGGTTAATCTTATTCAGATAATAACAATCCCATTCCGGGCAGGCAGAATATGTCGCTATCATGAGAACAATTTAATTTTTATTTTGTCCGGCCAGTGAGGTTTTTTCACTATTCGGGTTGTCGCACCTCCTAATAAACGAGTCATCATTAATGCTAATCCGTATAAATCCACCCAAAGGATAATTCGCTGACCAGCAGTGAACTCAGTAACGGCTCAGGCATTTGCGACGGAACGTATATCCTTATTCCAACAGCCCCCTGCTATTTTTCATAGGGTATAAGGAAAACCCTGCGGATATATCCTTACGATTATTGCGGCATATACCCGGCAAGTCTTCATCGGCTGCATAAATGCAAAACAGTATGGGTAAAAACGTTATTGTCCCGTCCCTCTCCTTTTCGACTGCATGCCTTTATTGCAGCGCAAGCGTCCACAAGGCTTGCGGAGCGCCCAAACACCCGCCGGCAGTGATGGACGTATTAACCTGCGCTACCGCCCGGAACACCGTAACGACTCGACTGCGACAGCGCCGCGCTGGTGGTAAAAACGCTGACCGTGCCCCTCGCAAAATACCGTTGCATGCTAAACGCCAAAATCAAGGGAAAAGTAAATTAATAATTGTGGCACATCCTCTATTCTCCTGCCCGGTCATTGAATTACGTTATTTCACTCAGCGATTAAGAAAAGCCCCAACTGTGAGCCATCTCGCAAATAACAGCTTTATATATTTAACACTCGGGGAGCTATCTGGCGTACATTTATGCAGGAATGCAAGTTGTAAGGGATAAAATGGTGGTTTTAGAAAATCCCAACGCAGGCGGAATAGCATTTTTGTGTAGTGTCTCAACATACTCTGGAGTTGCCTTTGCTTTGATGATCACAGAAGTAAAAAAACATAATAAATTAATTTAAAAACGTAATAGATTCTTCGAGATCATTTATGTCAGAAAGTGTTACACATCTACACAACAAGCCGGAGTCTGCTCAGCATGGGTAAAAACATAATGCAAAGTCGCCATGACGAATATCATAAATTAACTCGCGGGGAACGTATTGGTTATGGGATGGGCGACTTTGCTCAAAACCTGGTTTTTGGCACAATTGGCGGTTTTCTTGCTCTACACATGCTGACGGTCAATACCATCAGTACAGCAACGGCAGGGTTTATATTTCTTTTTGTCCGCATCATCAATGTCTTTTGGGATCCGATGGTGGGAACTTTCGTTGATAAGAGAACATCGAACGCCGGGAAATACCGTCCCTGGCTGCTCAGAGCCGGCGTGCCGCTGGTGATCCTTTCCGCTTTACTTTTTGCCCCGATCCCCGGCGTCCGCGGTTCAGTCCCTTTTGCATTTATCATCTATCTGGCGCTGGATTTAGTCTATTCGCTCGTGAATATTCCTTATGGTTCACTTAACGCTTCACTGACGCGCGACCCGGAATCGATTGATAAGCTCACCAGTACGCGAATGATGCTGGCCAACAGCGCCAACCTGCTTGTCTATACTCTGTTCCCGATGTTTGTACAAATGGCTTCGCCTAAAGATCGCAGCCTGAAGGACACCGGTTTTTTTGGTATTGAACTCAATCTGGGTAACTATACCGATCCTTCTGCGAACTATGCCTGGTTTGGCGTTTACTCAATTTATATGTTGATTGGCGCGGTGGCGCTTTTCATCTGCTATAAATTCACCAAAGAACGTGTGGTGGCGACAGCGGAACAGACGGCTAACGTCAAAACCACCGATCTTTTTCTTGAACTCAAACATAATCGCCCGCTGGTTATTCTCGGACTGTTCTTTATGCTGGCCTTTACGTTCATGTTTTTTATGAACACGGTAAATGGCTTTTTCAATCAGTACGTTGTTGGCCATTCAGAATGGATGGGCGCAGTTGGCCTGGTCGCCTCTATTCCGGGCATTGCTTTCCCCATTTTCTGGCCGCGACTCAAGAAAATTTTTGGCAAAAAAGGGTTCTTCCATCTTTTTCTGGCCATGTTCATTGTCGGTGAATTATTAACCTATATTTGGTCGCGCGAGGGTATGCACGATGCGCTGTGGCTTGCTTACATCGCGACATTTATTAAACAGTGGGGCTTAACGTCAGCGACCGGCTTCATGTGGGCGCTGGTGCCGGAAGTGATTGCATATGGCGAACTAAAGTCGGGCAAACGAAACGCTGCCATCATTAACGCTATTATGGGGCTCTTTTTTAAGATTGGCTTTACTATCGGCGGCGCGATTCCTCTGTGGTTGCTGGCCGTTTATGGCTTCAATGAAACCGGCGCCCGGCAAAGTGCCAGCGCAATCGAGGGGATTATAATGACCGCAGTTTGGATCCCGATTGCTTTGGCGATTATTTCAATGATCATTATCCAGGTTTATCCCATCTCGGACAAAAACGTGACCGATATCAATCGTCAGCTTGATGAGATACGCGTGTAGTTAAAAATATAAATCTGACGCAGTTGGAACTTTTAAATAAAAAAGGTGTAATGATATGTCTCTTATTCAAAACCCTATTTTACGTGGATTTAATGCCGACCCCAGTATTATCCGTGTCGAGGACACTTACTATATCGCCAATTCTACATTTGAGTGGTTTCCTGGCGTTCGTTTACATGAGTCAAAAGACCTTGAGCACTGGAATCTTCTCCCTGCGCCTTTGTCAACGACCACCCTGCTGGATATGAAAGGCAACCCCTCATCCGGCGGTATTTGGGCGCCGGCGCTCTCCTGGGCCGACGGTCAATTCTGGTTAGTGTATACCGATGTCAAAGTCACCGAAGGCGCCTTTAAAGACATGACTAACTATCTGACCACCGCGACCGATATTCGCGGCCCCTGGAGCGATCCTGTCAAGCTTAACGGCGTGGGTTTTGATGCCTCTCTTTTCCACGATGATGATGGCCGAAAATATATCGTGCAGCAAACCTGGGATCATCGCGAATATCACCACCCTTTTGACGGCATTACGTTAACCGAGCTGGATACCAAAACCCTGAAATTAATGCCAGGAACCGCGCGTACCATTTATCATGGGACTGCCGTTGGCCTCGTTGAAGGGCCACATCTCTATAAGCTCAACGGATATTATTATCTTTTTGCCGCTCAAGGAGGAACCGTATTTACCCACCAGGAAGTGGTTGCCCGCTCAAAAACGCTGGAAGCCAACAGTTTTACTACCGAACCGGGAGACGTCTTCTTAACGAATGTCGATACGCCAGACAGCTATATCCAAAAGCAAGGGCATGGCGCCTTAGTTTCTACCCCAGGAGGCGAATGGTACTATGCCTCGCTCTGCGCTCGTCCGTGGAATCGCCCTGGCGAGTCGGTCTACGATCCTCGCGGCTGGTCAACCCTCGGCAGAGAAACGTCGATCCAAAAAGTGTACTGGGATGAAGATGGCTGGCCGCGTATTGCGGGCGGTCACGGCGGTAAAACGTTCGTCGAGGGGCCGAAAGACGCCATTTATACCGAAAGTGCAGAGGATCGTAGCCAGCACGACGACTTTACCACGCCGACGCTCGATCCCAACTGGAATACGCTGCGGGTGCCCTTTAGCGAGAAAATGGGTACTACCGGAGACGGAAAGCTCACCTTAATCGGCCAGGGCTCTTTAGCCAATACGCACGATCTGTCGCTGATTGCCCGACGCTGGCAAGCCTTTTATTTTGATGCCCAGGTAAAAGTAAAATTTGATCCGTTCAACTACCAGCAAATGGCAGGATTAACGAATTACTATAACGATCGCCACTGGAGCTTTGTGTTTGTTACCTGGAATGAAATTAATGGAAGGGTCATTGAAATAGGGGAAAATAATCGCGGAAAATATACTTCCTATCTGAAAGATAATGCCATTAAGGTGCCAGAGCATGTCGAATATGTCTGGTTGCGCAGCAAAGTCAGGAAGGAAACGTATAGCTATGAATATAGCTTTGATGGCGTCGCGTTCACTGAAATCCCGGTCAGGTTAGATGCCGCTATCCTTTCAGATGACTATGTCTTGCAGAGCTATGGCGGTTTCTTTACCGGAGCGTTTGTTGGCCTTGCGGCAGTCGACTACTCCGGCTATGGCGCCAGCGCTGAGTTTTATCATTTTGATTATCAGGAACTTGGCGATTCGTTAGTTGGTAATGAGGTTTATAGCTGGGAAGCCAATGAGTTACGTAGTTATTAAACGACCCGCTGGTTAGGGGTAGCCAAACGTCTCTGTAAGCGGAGCTGGCGCGGCGGACCGCGCCAGCTCGCAAGAAGAGCGTCGATGGCGCGTTTTCATCTTTAAAGCGCATCATTCCCCGGCGGGCACGGGCCACCGCCGGTTCTCATCAAGCTTCAGCGTTGGACGAACTGATGATACCAGCCTGCAAAGCCTGGATTGCGGAACGGGCCTCCAGGTAATGCTGCTGCTTCAGATGACGAATAAGCACCCTTCCCTCGGGCATAAATACGGTACCATAACGTACCAGGCCAATACCCCTCAGCTCAGCATCAAGCCCATAGCGCAGCTCGCCCGCCATCGCCTGCGCCAGCAGAACCACCTTCACTTTCTTTAGCCTGGGCTCATATTTAAGCAACACGGTCGACAAGATGCTCATCAGTTCATGGGCCGTCCCTGGCATACCCTGCAGAATTTTAGTCATATCCGGCAGGCCGTAATCCGGAAGATGCGCCAGCGTCCCGGCGCGACAGTTAACAATGCGCTGCATATTATCCAGAACCGACAGAATCACCTGGGTTTCTTCGCTCACCTGGTCCAGTGCAGTCCCTCCGGCAAAATTGCCGTAGAGCATTTCATACAGAGAAGTTCCCCCCATCATCAGTCATCCTTCTTCGGTTGCAGCGTCAGACGATGTTGGCTGGCTTCAATAACGCGTGGTTTGTCCGGATCGAGGTCGTCGCGTCTCAGTACCAGCTTCCAGTCATTCCTCACCATATCCGGCGCCCGAAACAGCCCCACCACCGCGATAAACTGCGTTCTTTCATCCATCGGCATGTCGAGGCTGGCGTCTGCGCCGGGTTTCACCACCAGGCTATGGCTGGCAAGCAGTTCGTTTCCGGCTGCATTATCACCTTCCGAAGCCAGCTGCTGATAGAGCAATTGATCAAACGCCTTACGGTCCCTGAGCTGGTACACCCATACCATCACCGGCTGGGAGAATGAGGCATTTTCCCGCTCATCGGTGTTCAGCTCCGCCCGGCCAGTCACGTCCAGATGCAGGGTTTTTACCGGTTTATAAAAGACCGATTTCACTACCGATGAGGTGCCGTCGCTAATTTTCTGCATCAGGCCACACCCCGTCAGCATTAACGGTATAAGTAGTAAGGTAGATCGCTTAATCGAAGTGATACGCAACACGTTGGTTTCCTTGTTGTAAAGTTGCAGACGGCATTCCGTTATAGTTGCCTGGCTCAATAGTAAAAGCGGCGGGGATATCGGGCGGGATCGTTTCCCCCTCCACACCCAGTACCCCCGTCATGCCGAGCATAAAAGGGGAGTCGCCCAGCACCGGCGCAGCCAGTAGCTGAGCAGGAACGGTCAGCTGTATCCGCGCCTTATAGCGCCACCCGAGATAGACCCGCAGCAGGACCACAAAGTCCTGATATAGCTGCCCTTCCGGTAACCATCCCTGCGTCTCGGCAATATCATCCGTATATAGCGCAATCAACAGCTGGCTGCTGACCTCTGTCGTTTCATCGCCCAGCACGTTATAGCCATCAAGCAGAAAATCGTCATTGTCGTAAAACCCCAGAGGATGGCTGATGGAAAACGGGCGCGGAGAGTGCGGCGTGACGCGGGCCTGCGTGCGGGGAGCCAGCAGCCGTACCAGCGCCTGCACGCCCTCTTCGGTACGCGCAGGCAGGCGCATGATGCCGAGCAGCGCCAGAAAACGCGACGTCGGAGTGGCGATATGCTTTGCGGTACCCGGTATACCCAGACCGATAAGTCCCAGTAGACTCTGCGAGGTGCTGTCCCTGCCGCCCGCTTCAAACGTCGCCGGGTACGAATATTTTCGCCAGATGCGATAGAACTGCGTCAGAATGCGGTGGTTAAAGATATCGAGAAAGGCCTCCTGCGCTTCGTGCCCTTCCCGCTGTCGGGCGATATCATCGAGCCATGCGGTGGGCAGGGGTGAGTCGACGCCGTAGAGCCCCATAAACGTCGTACGCACCGTCGGCGGCGCATCAGGATGATACTCATCATATTCCACCGCTTTTAGCTCGCTAACCGGGAAGCCCATTCCCGGATGCGGGCGAAAACGTACCGGATCGCTGGCCGGGTTCAGAGTACCGCCCAACGGGGAGGCTTCCGGGTGACGCTTTTCCAGTAACTGGCAGAAGCGGTAGAAGTTAATGCGATGGATTTCCCGCTCCAGCCGGGGACTCAGCCGGGAATACGGCGGTTGTGGTTCTCCTGCCATTCGAGACGTTCTCCCCCAGGTTGTAGTATCAGAATCAGATGGTTGAACAGATGAATATCGGTATAGAGCGCGAAGAAGCGGTTCAGCATTTCGCCAAACAGGCAGATATCGCCGTGCCCGGCGAAGCCGCTGCTGTCGAGGGTCACCTCAATCTGTACGCCGCGCAGAAAATGGCCCTGCGCAAAACGTTCCACCTCGCTGTGCCTGACATCAACAATCGCCTCCAGGCGGCGGCGATTCATCTCGTTATCGGTCCAGTCATAGAGGGCCAGCGCGCCGCGCAGCACGTCGGCGTTATCCATCATCCACAGGAAGCTGCTGCCGAGATGACTCAGCACTCGCCAGTGAAATCGGTCGCGATCCGGCGGATAGCACGGCAGCGTCGGGGCGCAAAGATTGCGCACCTGGATAGGCGTGGCGGTGGATTTCACCACCGTATCCAGCAGCGCGCTCTGTAGCGCCCGGCGCGGCAGTTGACCATTAGTGCCGGTCAGGCTGAGCGATAGCTTTTCATGCTCAGGTACGCTGTGGTTATCAAACGCCTCGCCGCCGAGCATCAGCCAGGTGTCGTGCAGCCCGGAAGGACCGGGCTTCACCCGCGTATGATAGTAATATTCCGGCGCATCATGGCGCAGCATGCCCCCTTTGTGACGGAAGCTGGTAAAGGGCACATACGTCTGATGGCCGGAATGGCGCGAGGAAGTGACCGAATCCACGGAATAAATCTCGGTATGACCATCCTGGATACGCATCGGGCGCAGCAGATATTCGGTCTGCAACGAGTCCAGGTGCAGCGGATCGGACTCCAGAGGGAACAGATTAATCACCGGCGCGCAGTGCAGGCGCAGATTTTTCTCCGACAGCGCATATTCGTGCGGCCACTGTTTCTCCAGCACGATATCAATTTCAAACCACGCCAGAACCTCAGGGAAATTCACATTTTCCAGGCCGCGCAGCGTCACCGACATAAATTTTTCCCGGAAGGAAAAATACTCCAGCAGCAGCTGATAACCGCTGAAGCTGCCGCTCTCCGGCAGTAGCGCCTCATCCTGACTGAAACCGCAGACGGCAAAACGGGCGTCCAGCGTCCTGCGTTCGGCATTGCCGGGGAGGCGAACATACGTTTTCGCCACCCGGAGCGTCAGCGCCTCATGCAGAGCGCAGGCCAGCGGCGCATCGGCATTCAGATACAGCGGGACGCGGCTTACATCGATGCGGCTCCAGTCTGCCAGCGAGCTGCACTCAAAGCGCAGGCGGATAAGCGAGCGCCCGTCCGCTTCCGTCGACATCCCCGCCCGGACAAGCGACATGGGGAGCAGGGTCAACGGTTGCGTAGTGGTGTAATGGCAACGGGTGCGCTTTTCGCCAATAGGCTGCGAAAGTATGCCAAAGCCCTTTTCTATTCGTAGAGATTCTTTCAGTTCATGCCAGTCCGCGGTGAATTCGACAATGGAGAGCGAAGGAATGGTACGCAGGTAATGTGGCCAGATCAGGCTGACCAGACCGCCGGTCAGTTCCGGCAGATCGTCGTCGAGCTTTTCCCGCAGGCGGCCCATCAGAAAGGCGAAGCCTTCAAACAGGCGTTCCACATACGGGTCGCGCGCGCCCGCTTTGTCGAGATTTAAGGCCGCTGCCCGGTCAGGATGGGCGCGGGCGAATTCTTCACCTGCTTCACGCAGGTAACGCATTTCGGCGTCAAAATAACGCAGAGTTAAGTCATCCATAGAATTTTATGCTGTGCCTTGTAGCAACGTGAACGCGTTTTGTTAAAAGCGCGGGAAGGAAGAACGATCTGATACACCTTTAGCAGCATCACAGCTCATAGGTATCGTTCATCATTGAGGCGATAAACCGAACCGGGCCAGGACAGGACAGGAACTTTTATTATGCAACGTTCCGGCCTACCCCAGGCCATCAAGACTGTCTCCAGGAATAGAGCCAGCGATCGTGTATATGCCCGGATGTTGACCACCCGTTACCCGGTCTATTTCACGCGCAACCGGTACGCCCAGAATAGTGAACCGGCAGATAAATCCGCCGCAGGTAGTTCTGTCAACGCGAATCAAGTCACTCCCTTTCGCCATTGCGCTCTCCTTAATGGGTCGATATTCAGATTACTGACGCACTACCCGCCGTTCTGAGCGATAAGACAGATCTCAGTACGCCAGGTAACAATTCTCTCTCCGGCCGTAACCGGATTTGTTCTGCTTCGCCGCGTCCCGTCTCCGACACAATAGCTTCATACGAGGGGGGGCATTTCCAGCCACGCCGAAGAGGTCTTAAGACCGTCAAATATCGTCGCGGCTGGCCGCCGCCAGGTTCATTATTCACTCACCTTCCCCGCGTCATATTCCTCTTCATCCGTGCGGCCGGCTGCCGGGACACCGGCGCTGAATATCTGCGCCGG